>Ga0160440_100004_pt1 | contig 629819 bp, 560 predicted proteins | sample HID1971I_E1MG_FD_108277 | JGI IMG/M metagenome (GOLD analysis project Ga0160440, IMG submission 108277) | Enriched millipede-associated microbial communities from UW Madison campus, WI, USA - HID1971I_E1 MG | ecosystem: Host-associated > Arthropoda: Insects > Digestive system > Unclassified ... | reverse complement strand
TAAGATCCGTAATAACCCTAAGCGCATGATTTGATTCAGATTCACCTTTTTACGACAATTTTTATTCTTTTTAACCCCCGCTCGCTTCACGTTCGTTTTTTGCAACAAAAACGCAACAGCGGGCAGAGCAAGCGATCGAAAATACCGCCAATAAATTGCGCCTGACGCCACTTTTCGTACCGCTGATGCCTCTATTTACTGTTAAAGAGCATCCTTGCGTGGTATTCGCCAGTATTAGAAGGCAGTTTTTTTACGCTTAAACAGAAGCAAGACTGAAAAACTGCCGCGGTATTCGAACCCAAGCAGCAAACAAGACCCGCTGGCAGATGCATTTTTCTATTGATCCTGCATCTTTCCGTTCGGTACTGTCCATGGCCCCCTTTGCTGCATCCCTGCTCCCTGCCCGGTGTATTTTTATTTCGTCTTGTTTGCTTGTCCGGTTTTGTTTTCCAGCGCACGCAGCGCTGCAGTTTCGATAACAGCCGGAATCACGTCACCATGATTGCCCCGGGCCACCAGCATAAATTGGCTATCGACACCCTGCTTGCGTAACCAGGCCTCCAGTTGACGCGCACTGATCTGCTTATTGTTATTGCGCTTTTGGATTCGAGCAAGACGCTCCGGGGTGATATTGGGATTGGCCCTGGGATTTTCCTCATATTCGCCCTGCAAGATCGTGACAGACGGGATGTCCTTATAGTTATAGGGGAACACACCCCTATCTATAGCAGCAAAATCCATAGCAGAGGAATCACGAACTGACGAGCTACCCTTCCCCTGTTTAACCGCGAATGCCTGCGCATCGCTCAGGATGGCGCCGTTTCCCCACCATAAGGAAGGACTGCCTATGACATAGTGATCAAATGCATTGGGATGGTTAAGTAATACATAGAGAGCAAACAAGCCGCCGAAGGAATGGCCAGAAAGAATCTGATGTTCCGGATCGGTCGCATACTGCTTCTCTATATAGGGTCTGACCTGATTGCTGACAAAATCGTAAAAATTGGCCGCGCCACCACCGGCAGCAAACGCCTCTCCGGGCGTGGCGTAGGTGTAGTCACGGGTACGCGCCGCAAGTGGATATGCCTTTGCCTCGGGATATCCCAAGCCGACAATGACGGGCAAGCTCGCTGACGACTGCGCATTGGCTGACATGGCAGTCCATTTCTCATCAATGGCATTGATTGCAAGCGGAAACTGGGCATTGCCATCGAGTACATAGAGCGCCGCAGGCAAGCGCTTGTCAACAGGGGCAGATCGCGGGGTTGCCACAAGCACCCGGTATTGATGCATCTGCCAGACCATGTCCTGATATCTGATGTTATAGAGCTTGCCGGCCGTCGAAACAACTTGCGGGATTTCCTGCACGGGCTGAGCCCAGCTGGCTTGCCCTCCAAGGGCACCAAGCATGACGGCGCAGGCAAAACGGGCCTGACACAACCGCATCTGCCCGAAAAAACGACCAGATAAACCTCGCTTCAGTTTCTTCAATGTCATTGTGTTGTCTTAATCGCTCTTTTTCCGACCTCAAGGGCGCGCGATTGCGGCCTGCCCCGCTAACCGGTCCGCTGCGATCTGAGCGAACGCCAGAGACCGCCGGGCACGCCTGGGGACACTGTCGCGCTGGCGTCAAGCATCAGCGTTAACGCGCCTTGATCAACGACAGAAATTCCCGGCGCAAATCCGAATCATTCAGAAAGGACCCGCGCATGACGCTATTGATCATTCGCGATTCCATATCCCTGACGCCGCGCCACTGCATGCAAAAGTGATCCGCATCCATGACCACCGCCAGACCGTCCGGGTTTACTTTTTTCATCAGCAAATCTGCCACGCGCTTGACGGCCTCTTCCTGGATTTGCGGACGTTCCATCAGCCAGGCAACCAGTCTTGCATATTTTGACAGGCCAATGAGATTGGAATGCTCGTTGGGCATGATGCCGATCCATACTTTGCCCATGATGGGGCACAAATGATGAGAGCAGGCGCTGCGCACCTGAATCGGCCCGACAATCATCAGTTCATTAAGCTTTTCGATGTTGGGGAACTCGGTCACTTGCGGCGCCTCGGTATAACGGCCAGCAAAGACTTCACGCAAATACATCTTTGCCACCCGCTTGGCGGTTTCATTGGTGTTGTGATCGCTCTCGGTATCGATGACCAGACTGGAGAGCACCGCCTGCATTTTTTCCTGCACTTCCTGCTGCAGCAGCTCAAGCTCGCCGGGCTCGATAAAACGGGCGATATTGTCATTGGCATTAAAGCGGGCACCGGCCTGACGAATACGCTGGCGGATCCGTGTGGAAATATAACTCCTGTCATCGGGATGCGTCGCCTGTTCCGATTGTTGCTCGTTGTCCTTATTTATGTTGCTATCACTCACGACACTTGTCCTTGTCTGAAATATGAACCTGATCCAATGCATTATGATACTGTTTATCATGAACCCCTGTGTGCTGGCCGTCGCTTTGCGCAGACATCTCATGCTAAGCTGACAGCACCAACCACGAAACCGTAGCAGACGAAAATAATATGAGTGGACACATTCTGATCAACGTAACACCGTTTGAAACCCGCGTTGCCCTGATAGAGCACGGCGTCGTTCAGGAGATTCATCTTGAGCGCACGCGACAGCGCGGTAAAGTCGGCAATATTTATCTGGGCCGGGTCGTACGGGTACTGCCCGGCATGCAAAGCGCCTTCGTCGACATCGGGCTGGAGCGCGCGGCATTCATCCATATTGCAGACCTGCGTGAAAATCGTGCAGTACGCAATACCGGCATTCCTTACACGCAAATTGAAAAGCTGCTGTTTGAGGGGCAAACGCTACTGGTACAGGTGATCAAAGACCCACTGGGCAACAAGGGGGCACGGCTATCGAACCAGATCAGCATCGCCGGTCGCATGCTAGTGTATTTACCCTACGACAATCATATCGGCATTTCGCAGAAAATTGAATCTGAAGAAGAACGCAACAGCCTGAAAGAACGGGTCACAGCCCACATGCCAGCCAATGAGAAAGGCGGCTATATTATTCGCACCCAGGCAGAAGGCGCAAGCGACGATGAAATCGGGCGCGACCAGGAATACCTGGCCCGCCGCTGGTCCATGATACAGGCCGCCGTCATGACGCAGGCAGCGCCCTCCCTGCTTTATGAAGATCTGACGCTGGCGCAGCGGGTCTTGCGAGACATGGTCAGCCCCGAGACGGAATCCATCGAGATCGATTCTCGCGTGACCGTGCAAACACTGCAGACCTGGGCCGATATTTATACGCCAGGCATCTCCAACAAAATCAACCACTATCACGGGGAGCGGCCCCTGTTTGACACGGCCAATGTAGACGAAGAGATCAAGTCCGCCCTCTCGCGCCGAGTAGACTTGAAGTCGGGTGGTTACCTGATTATTGATCAGACCGAAGCGCTGACCAGCATTGATGTGAACACTGGCGGCTTTGTCGGCGGACGCAGCTTTCACGACACGATTTTCAAGACCAATCTGGAGGCGGCGCACGCCATTGCTCGCCAGTTGCGTATTCGCAACCTGGGCGGCATTATCATTATCGACTTCATCGATATGGACAATAAAGACCATCAGGACGCGGTACTGACCGAATTGCAGAAAGCCCTGAGCCGCGACCGCACAAAAACCACAACTAACGGTTTTTCGCCGCTCGGACTGGTGGAAATGACGCGCAAACGCACCCGTGACTCGCTTTCTCACCAACTGTGCGAGTCCTGCCCGACCTGCGACGCGCGCGGTCAGATTCAGACGCCACAGACCATGTGTTACAACATTCTGCGCGAGATTTTACGGGAAGCCAGACAATTTAATCCCCGGGAATTCCGGCTGATTGCCTCACAAGGGGTGATTGATCTGTTTCTGGAAGAAGAAAGCCAGTACCTGGCTACGCTGGGCGACTTTATCGGTAAACCGGTTACCCTTGAAGTGGACAACCGGTATTCCCAGGAAATGTACGATATCGTCCTGATCTGATCAGGAGCGATTGCAAGGCCGGTCAGCTATGACCGGGTTGAACCCGGGCCTGCATCTTGATGATCCGATCCTCAAGATGAGGCGAGGTTTCCAGAGCAATTAGCGGCGTATTGCTTTCTTCACTCTGTTCAAAGCGCAGGCGGATACTCTGGCCATCAAACGTAGCCGGGTCTGCTTCAATTTCAATATATTTTTGCAACAGGGCATCAATCGAGGTCTGGGCAGTATCCAGAAAGTCATTGATGTTGTCATCGTTCGCATCCTTGAATGCCTGTTCGATGGTTTTGGACAGATCCCAGGTAAAAAACATCAATGCATTGGGCCCTTTCACCTCGGGATGTTCATATCCCCAGAAAGCGCCCTGGCTGGGAGAGGATTGGGTCATAATATATCTCAAATACAAATATAGGTAATGGAATCAGCATGATACGCAAGACTGCACGTGTAATTCAAGCGCCATCAGCTGTCACGGAACTGCATGTTATATAAAGATGCGTACAATCCGCTATTTTTCAAGAGCTCGGTATGATTTCCCTGCTCGACGATACGCCCCTTGTCCAGCACGAGGATGCGATCGGCGTTCTGCACAGTGGAAAGACGGTGTGCAATCACGAATGTAGTGCGTCCCTTCATCAGAGTTTCCAGTGATGCCTGAACCTGCCTTTCGGACTCGTTATCCAGGGCTGAGGTGGCTTCGTCAAGAATCAGGATGGGCGCATTCTTGATCAGGGCACGGGCGATGGCCAGACGCTGACGTTGCCCGCCCGAGAGCCAGGCGCCGTTCTCGCCAATGGGCGTTTCCAACCCCTGAGGCAGCGAATTGACATAATCGAGCAGGTTGGCCGAGGCCAGTGCTTCCCGTATGCGATCCTCGTTGGTGTCGCCAAAAAAGCCGTAAGCCACATTCTGTGCCATGGTGCCTTCAAACAGCACCACGCTCTGGCTCACCAGCGACAATTGTGAACGCAGGCTTTCCAATGTGAAATCGGCAATATTGGTGCCGTCCATCGTAATCTGTCCGCTGACCGGATCGACAAACCGCGGGATCATATTGACCAATGTGGTTTTCCCACTGCCGGAACGACCAACAAACGCAATAGTTTCGCCTCGCTTGACGGTAAAGGAGATGTCGCTCAGGGTATCGCTGCTGGCATCGGGAAACCGAAAGCTCACGTTTTCAAACGAAATGCTACCCAAGTTACCGGAGTTCAGGATTTTTTTGCCGGTGTCGTTTTCCTGCGTGCTGTCGATCAAGGTAAACACGCTGTCGGCCGCCACCAGCATTTTCTGCATGCGTGCGGCAACATTGGTCAGGCGCTTGACCGGATCGAAGATTTGCGCCAGGGCCGTGAGAAACGCGGCAAATGAGCCGACCGTCAGGGCGCCGGTACTTCCCTGGTACAACGCGGTCGCAATCACTATACCCACGGCAAATGCAATGCTGAGCTGGGTGATGGGCGTCATGGCGGCGCTGGCAATGGCCGAGCGCATAGCAAACCGGCGCAGCCCGCTGTTGACCGACAGGAATCGTCCGCGCTCGAAATTGTATCCGTTGAATAGTTTAACCACGCGCTGGCCTTCAATGGATTCCTTGACGACGCGGGTGAGTTCTGCGTTGATATCAACCGTCTTCATATTGATGCGACGCAAACGCTTGATGAATATCCTCGTGGTAATCACGGAAATGGGCATGATGATGAAGATAATCAGCGTCAACTGCCATGACAGATACAGCAACATGGCCAGCAGGGCAATCACCACTGCGCCATCACGCACCAGAATAATGCACACCTCGGTGGCGTAGTCTGTAATATTTCCGGCATCAATGGTGAAGCGATTCATCAGCCTGCCGGTGTCGCCTTTCTGAAATTCACCATCAGGCATGCCCAGCAGCTTTTCAAACATATCCTTGCGGATGCCCAGCAGCATATTGTTGGCAATCCAGGCCAGCAGATAATCGCTCAGAAAGTTCAGAACGCCACGCACCAGAAACAACCCAACGACGGTGAGCGGGATGGACCAGATATAGTGCGGCTTGGCGCCATTGAAACCCTCATCAAGAAGGGGTTTCATGATATAGGCCAGCGCGGGCTGGGTGACGGCGGCTACAGACACCAGCACCAGCGCTGCCGTCAGGGCCTGCCAGTAGTCGCCGACTCTGGCGTAAATACGTCGAAACACGGTTTTGCGGCTACCGCTTTTGAAAGAGTTATCCAATCTGGGTACCTTATACTGTCATTTTCTTACTGTTCATCCCGGGGATTTTACCGGTTTAGACCGGCCTTGCGTGCCTGTTTGGCTGGATCATCGGGAGAAGTTTGCCGCGGCAGCATGAAAACCACGCTAAAATCCGGAGCATGAAAAACCTAGAACGTGTTTACATCCGGCTGCCAAACTGGATCGGTGACGTTTGCATGTCCAGGCCTGCGATAGAGGCAGCGCTGGCCAGCGGCCTGACTATCGTGGCCTGCGGCAAGCCATGGGCCCAGGCCCTGCTGGCAGACCTGCCCGGCCTGCAGTTTCTGGCGCTAAGTGGCCAGTGGCGCCAAGACCGCCAACGCATCAATGCCCATCGCAGTGCCCATCCCACTACCGGACGCAGCGTGGGGCTGCTGCTGCCCGATTCGCTGACCAGTGCGCTGGCCTTCCGCCTGGCGGGGTTGCCGTGTGCAGGGTACCAGGACGATGGCCGCTCGCTGCTGCTCAAGTGGGGCTTTGCCAAACCATCGCAAACGCTGCATGCCGTGCAATCCTGGTATTGGCTTACCCGCGAGGCATTTGCCCGCTGGGGGTTAACGCTGGCCGCACATCCGGCAGACAGCCTGTATTTGCCCTCCGGCGCAGACGCCGTCGCTACGGCGCAAGCGGTATTGTCGGCGGCTGCGGCAGCCAATGCACCGATACTGATCGCACCAACGGCAACCGGAGAACACAAGGGCAGGAATAAAGTATGGCCGCATTTTGACAACCTGACACGTCAGTTGCAGGCACAAGGTTATACTGTTGTCATGTCGCCGCCGCCCAATGAAGTTGCCCAGGCCCAGGCCAATGCGCCGACCGCGATAACGCTTCCCGCACTGGATCTTGCCGCCTTTATCGCATTGCTTCGGCAATGCAGTCTGGTCATCTGCAACGATTCGGGTGTGGCCCACCTGGCTGCGCTGACCGAAACGCCCCAGCTTACCCTGATCGGGGTCACTAACCCCACTCGTACCCGCCCGTGGACACCCCGCGCGCACCTGCTGGGCACATATGGTCACTGGCCGTCGGTCGACGATGTGCTGGACACAGTCAATCAATTATTGCGGAACGAATAGAACATGTTCAGCTCACTGATCAATCTTGTTGTGCCCTTGAACCTGTGTATTTTCCTGATGGTCCTGGGGTTTGTGCTGTGCCTGATCCGCTTTAAGCGTAGCGGGCTGTCACTTATTTTTGCCGGCATGCTGTGGGTACTGATCTGGTCCCTGCCCGTTACCTCCATCCTGTTTGGGGGAATTCTTGAAAACAGTTATCCGCACCGTCCTGCCGCGCAATATCCGACCGCGCAAGCCATCGTCGTACTCGGTGGCGCAACGGCCAATAATCGCGTCAACTGGTTTGAACCGCTGGAGCCCGACTCCAAGATTGCCCGCGTGGACACGGCCGCCGAACTCTACTTCCAGCACAAAGCGCCTCGCATACTGGTCTCGGGCGGAGCGTTGTCGGGCGACGTCAGCGAAGCGCGCGGCATGGCGGCCAGGCTGAAAACCCTGGGCGTGCCGGCCGAGGACATTATTCTGGAAAATGAGAGCCGCACCACACACGAGAATGCCGCACTCACCGTGCAGCAATTGCGGGATCACCAGATCCGTTCCATTTTGCTGGTCACTTCTGCCCTGCACATGCCCCGCTCCATGGCCTCGTTCAGTAAATATGGCCTGGAGGTCACCGCCGCGCCTAATCCCGCCCAAATCACCATACCGGACGATAAGGACTTTTCACTTTTCATACCCAATGAGCGGGCCTTCGCCGGCAGCCGCTCGATCCTCAAGGAATATGTGGGTGTATTGGTGTATTGGTTGCGCGGCTGGGTGTAACTGCGTTTGCAATTGTGCGCCGGCGAGCGCTGGCGCTGCCTGTCCGGCGCAGACGGCCTGTTGGTCAATAGTCCCAGAAGACCGGTACCCAGCGAAATGCGTCGCCATCAACCGCCACCCGACCCACGGATGGGAACGGCAGATGCGTGGCTACCAGCAGTTCACCGGTTGCCGCCACCTCCTGTAAAAGTCCCACGCGAACACGAGCCGCTTGCTCTGGGTCATGTTCGAAGCCGTTGTGCCAATCGGGATGGTCGAACCCGACTGCAAATACGGCATCGCCTGCAAATGTTAGCGCCTCGCCTCCGGACTGCACGCGAACCACGGCGTGGCCAGGAGTGTGCCCACCGGTTCGACGAACGACCACTCCCGGGGCCACCTCGTACTCCTGTTCGAAGGGTCGCAAATAGCTGCCATACTCCTTTGCGAACCGCGAGGCACATGACTGTAGCGCATCCGGAAATCCGGACGGCATTGATGTATGGGAAAAATCGGGCGACTCCCAGAATTTGACCTCAGCAGCAGCGACATGGATCCGCAGGTCCGAGCGCAACCGCTCCTTCACCCCGGCGACGAGCAACCCACCAATGTGATCCATATGCATATGGGTGAGCACCACATCGGTTACCGATGCCAGATCGATGCCGGCGGCCTGCAGCCGCTTGATCACTTGCCCAGCTCGCGGCAATTGCAAATCCGGGTCCGATCCCAGTCCGGCATCAATGAGGATCGTTTGCTGACCACTTCGCACCACGACCACATTCAGCGCCCAGTCAAAAGCGTCTTGCGGCAGGAACATGTGTTTCATCCAGGCGGCCCGGATGGCGGCATCGGCGTTGTGCCCCAGCATTGCGGTCGGAAGCGGCAACACACCATCGCTGATCACCAGCACGTCAATTTCGCCAATCTGCAATGCATAACGCGATGGAACCAGCTCTTCTGTAACCATTCCATCTGGACGCAAAGTACTGTCTAAGTCAAACATAATCAAATCTCCAAGGAAGTAGCCCGGCTGTCCGGGCCTGCCCAGTCGGCAGACTGGCAGCAAAGGGTCATTCAGGAAAGATTGGCCTTGTCCAGGCCAAACGCCTTGTCGGCAGAGCCGGGGGCCGTCTTGAACGCAACATTGGCGCGATTCCATGCATTGATGGCCATTACATCGAAAGTCAAGTCAGACAGTTCTTTTTCGCTCAGGTGTTCACGCACCCGCTCGTATATCTCGTCCGCGACGCCATGCTCGGGCAACCTGGTCAGCACTTCGGTCCAGGCAAGCGCTGCCCGCTCGCGCGGCACAAAAAGCGTGGACTCGCGCCACGTTGCCAGATGATAAATACGCAGTTCGCGTTCACCATGAATGCGCGCCTCCTTGACATGCATGTCAAGGCAAAATCCGCAACCATTGAGCTGGGAAGCACGGATCGAAACAAGGTCGCGAATCGACGTTTCCATGGAACTGTTTGCCAGGGCGGTGCTAAATGCCATGAATGTCTTGAACAGTTCAGGCGATTGCTGAATATAGTTGATGCGCTGTGTCATGATTGCTCCAGAGGATGAAGGCAGCGCCGCCGATGAGCGAGCGCTGAATACGGCAGCAGGCCGCATACCATCCATCGTAGACAACCAGTGGGCGAGGCGGTAGGTAGGCTGAAGGGATCACCGTGTTGCCCGACAGGCACCAAACACCCAGGGTGATGATTACGCCGAGAACGCAAGCGCGAATCAGCGTTGCATCACTGCGGTAGCAATGCGTACGAGCTTGTCGGGATTGAGCTGGACATAAATGCGATTGATGCGCTCACCATCCACTGTGAGCATCAACGCCGATCGTGCTTACGACACGGCCTGGCACAGTTGACCTGAGCAAGCAGCGTGGCGTTGCCGATCAACGACGCCCCGACCGCTCACGGCAAACATCTGAGCGTGCGCTCTCTAAGCGCGGGCTTCGCGAGCCCGTTTTCTGGCTTCACGACGCATTTTTTTCCATTTTTTGAATTTGCCGTAAAGGCGCCCAGCCAGCGTATCTCTGGCGTAGAACAGGCGATTGAGCAGCCATTTGCCACTGCGATTGGACACTGCGATGCGGTAGATATTTTCCGCGTCGCCATGCGGCCGGTTAAAGCCATAGGCATCGGTGGTAAAAAAATAACGAAAGCCCAGATCCCGGGCCGCCTGCTTGTAATCTTCGTCGAAATATCCCTGAGGCCAGCAGATAAAGTCATCCTGCTTGTTAAGTCGCTGAGCAATCAGCCCGCGACACAGCGCCAGTTCTTCACTGATTTTTTCGATTTTTTCTTCGCTGCTTGAGGCAACCTTGTCCCAGCGGGTATGCGTATGGGTATGCGAATGGATCTGCATAACGCCGCTGGCATCCATTTCCTGCAATTCGGACCAGCGCAGAATGACCTTGTCCGTTTCGCCGGAAGCCACCAGATGCTTGGACTCCTCATGCACGAACGTGGCCGGCAGCTCTGCAAGGCTGGCATTGGCAGTGGTCGGACGCGGTTCCCCTTCGCCGACCCACCCGGTGACCACAAACAAAACCCCGGTCATCCCATACTTTTTAAGTAGCGGATAGGCGTAAGTGTAGTTATTCAGATAACCGTCGTCAAAAGTGATCAACACCGATTTGTCAGGCACCGGCGCACCGTTCAGATAATCGGCAAATTGCTCGATCGTCAGCGAACGATAACCCGCACCCTTCAAGGCAGCCAGTTGGCGCTCGAACACATCGGGTTGTACATTCAGAGGGCTTTTGAGCGGATGCACATGGTGATACATGAGCACCGGAACATTTTTTGCATTGTCTGTCATGATTTTTCATCCAGCCATTTGCAGTAAACGGCGTCGGTATTGATGGCCAGCATTTCCGGAGAAAACACAGCTTCATCATAAAGCCATTTATGCGCTGCGCGGCTCATCTGCGTGCGTAATGCCGGATTTTGAATCAGTGTATCGAGCGCCTGGGTAAGCGCAGCGGCGTCATGCAACGGGACCAGGATACCGGTTTCGCCGTTCCTGAGCATCTCGGAGACGCCACCGACATCGGTGCCCACGACCGGCAGACCGCTCATTTGTGCTTCCACGTAAACCGTGCCCGAGGCCTCCTGTTCGGTAGCCAGGGCAAATATGTCGCTACCTGCAAGCAGATTGGGTACGTCCTTTCGATAACCCATAAGATGCACGCGCTGCAGCAAGCCACTGTCGGCGATATGCTTGCCGACTTTTTCAAACGTAGGCGAGCCGGCGCCAACCAGCACCAGGTGCAGATCCGGATAGCGTTCGAACAGGGCCTTCATACTGTCGATAAGAAAGATGTGGCCTTTTTTTTCACGCATCACCGCGACACAAATTACCACGATCGCCGAACTGTTCAGTCCAAGTTCCTCGCGCAGCGTCGATTGCGCCACGGGCGCAGGCGGCTCGACCGGGGAATAAATCGTGGCCACTTTTTCTGGCGCCACGCCCTTGTCCAGCACCATTTGTCGCACATGGTTGCTGACCGTAGCGACCTTATGCGGCAGCCAGGTATAGGATAGCAGCGAGCCAATGGGAATGGCCAAATGCCGGGTACGGACAATAAGCGGAGTGCCGGCAAGACGTCCGGCCAGCGCTGCAATCAGCGTATCCTTGCGACTGTGCGTATTGAGCACATCGAACCGCCCTTCGCTCAGGATTCGGCGTATCGCAGCTACCCCTTTAACAAAATTGACAATCCCACCCATGGGAACCGTGTGCACGACAAATCCTTCATCGCGCATGCGCGCCACTAGCTGGGCTTCGGGCCGGCAGATCAGCTCCATATGGTGCCCGCGCTTGCGCATCGCGCGCATTTCCTTGAAGATACGGTGCTCCTGTCCGCCAAAAGACACCGCCGCTTCGGAGTGCACGATGCGTAGCGGTCGGGCCGTTTTCTCAACGGCTGTTGCCGGGGACCCTGCCACTTGCGGCACGTCCTGGACGATCGATGGTTTGGCAGATGTATTCACGAATAGCTTACCTCTACGGAGCCGGACTGCTGATGTTCGCGCAGTCGTTCGAACAGGCTATCGGCCATGCGCACACGCCATTCCTCGCCCAGTTCAATGTCGCATTTATAGCCCTGACGGGCAGAGACATAACTGAGCTGCACCCGCACGCCGGGAATTCCGTTCTCGGGCTCGGCCCGGTACGGATTGAGCAAAGACTTGAGCATGCTGACCGACATGCCATCTGCAATTTCGATCTGCAGGCAGCGGGCCCGCTCCTCGCGCGCCTTTTGCAAATCGTACAAGCTGTCTGCACTGATGCGCAGCCCACCATTGAAGCGATTGACCTTGGCCTTGATCCGCGCGATAACCAGACTGTCGTTTTTCAGGATGTGGCGATTCAGCTCATACACGCTGCCCGGGCACATAATTTCCACCTGCGCCGAGCCATCGTCAAGCAGCAGGAAATACAATCGGTCATCGGCTTCAGGCTGGCCCGGCGTCTTGCGGTTACTGGCAAAGAATCGCTGACCGATCAGCACACCCGCCACCCATTGCGCATCGCGTGACTCGTTGATGCCAGACAGTTTGGTGGGCGCAAACCGGCGTACCTCGTCGCGCCAGACATCAAATAGATGATGACTGAAATAAAATCCGAGCGCATTCTTTTCTTCAATGAGTTCGGTGTGCAGATTCCAGGGTTGCACACGGGCGACCTGATCCTGCACGATGGCGCCCGAATCGTCACCGAACAGGGAGACCTGATCGGCGCTGCGGTCTGCCTGGTCTGCCGCATCAATGGCGTGCGTTAACGCGGCCAGCAGCGCAGCACGGTTGCGTTCGAGTTCGTCGAACGCGCCGGCGCGAATCAACGCTTCCATGGTACGGCGATTGACGGTGTGGCGATTGACGCGCTTGCAGAAATCGTAAAGGTCCAGAAACGGCCCGCCGGCCTCGCGTGCTCGAAGAATCTCTTCTACCGCGCCCTGCCCGGTTCCCTTGACAGCTCCCAATCCAAAGCGAATGGTGCGCGGCGGCTTGCCCGCCCGCATGGCGTCATCTTCGACCGGCTCGAAACGATAGACCGATTCGTTGACATCAGGCGGCAGGACGGCAACACCATTGTCCAGCGCATCGCGCCAGAAAATCTGTACTTTGTCGGTGTCGTCCATATCCGAAGACATGGTCGCGGCAATGAATTCGGCTGGATGATGCGCCTTGAGCCAGGCCGTCTGATAGGAAATGAGCGCATAGGCCGCCGAGTGACTTTTGTTAAAGCCATAACCGGCAAATTTTTCCATCAGGTCAAACAGGCGCACAGCCAGGTCACCGTCATAGCCTTTTTCCACGGCGCCTTTTTCAAACAGCTCCCGGTGCTTGGCCATTTCTTCGGCCTTTTTCTTACCCATGGCGCGGCGCAGCAGATCGGCGCCCCCCAGACTGTAGCCGCCTACAATCTGGGAAATCAGCATTACCTGTTCCTGATAGACAATAACGCCGTATGTGCTGCGCAGCGTAGATTCCAGCGAGGGATGGAAATAATCGACATCAGCGCGCCCGTGCTTGCGGTTGACGAAGTCATCAACCATGCCCGACTCCAGCGGACCGGGACGATACAGCGCCAGCACGGCAATAATGTCTTCAAATGTATTGGGCAGCAGCTTTTTGAGCAGCTCTTTCATGCCCCGGCCCTCGAGCTGGAATACCGCGGTGGTATTGCCCTCGCACAAAATGCGATAGGCCCCGGGATCATCCAGCGGCAGCGACATGATATCAAAGTCGCCCATGGCCGGATTAAAGCGCCGGACATAGCGCACCGCCCAATCCAGAATAGTCAGGTTGCGCAATCCCAGAAAGTCGAACTTGACCAGGCCAGCGGCCTCAACGTCATCCTTGTCATACTGGGAAACCACACTGGTATCGCTGCCAGGCTGGCAATACAGCGGACAAAAATCGGTCAGTTTGCCGGGCGCAATCAGCACGCCGCCAGCGTGCATGCCGACGTTGCGGGTCAGGCCTTCCAGCGGTCGCGCCAGATCAACAATCGCCTTGACCTCTTCATCATTGTCGTAACGACGACGAAACTCAGGTTCTTCTTCCAGCGTCTTGGCCAGACTCCAGGGATTGGCCGGATTGAACGGAATCAGTTTGGACAAGCCATCGCACAGGGAATAAGGCAGCTCCAGCACCCTGCCCACGTCGCGCACAACCGCCTTGGCCCCCAACGTACCGAAAGTGGCAATCTGACTGACCGCGTCGCGCCCGTATTTTTCCTTGACGTACTCAATCACCTTCTCGCGATTATCCTGGCAGAAGTCAATATCGAAGTCGGGCATGGACACCCGCTCAGGGTTCAGGAACCGTTCGAACAGCAAGTCGTAGCGCAAGGGGTCAAGATCGGTAATGCCCAAGGCATAGGCCACCAGCGAACCGGCGCCGGAGCCGCGCCCCGGCCCCACCGGCACGCCGTTCTGCTTGCCCCAGTTAATGAAGTCGGCCACGATCAGAAAGTAGCCGGGAAACCCCATGCCAATGATCGTCTTACATTCCAGTTTGAGCCGGTCCTGATAGGCGGCTCGCGCCTTTTCCCGCTCCTGGTCGTCCGGGTACAGTTGCTTTAATCGTATTTCCAGGCCTTCTTCGGACAGCTTGACCAGATATTCGTCCAGCGAACTGTTGTCGGGCGTCGGAAAATCGGGCAAATGCGGTTTACCCAGCGACAGCGTCAGTGAGCAGCGACGGGCGATTTCAACCGTATTGGCGATAGCCGAAGGCACATCGGCAAACTTGCTGGCCATCTGTGCCGAACTAAGCACATACTGGTCTTCTGAAAAGCGGCGGGTGCGCGCCTTGTTGCCCAGCAGCTCGCCATCGGAAATACAGACGCGGGCTTCGTGCATCCGGAAGTCTTCGGGCCGGGTGAACTGTACCGGATGGGTGGCAACAACCGGCAGATCCAGACGGGCGGCCAGTTGCATGGCCAGTTGAACATAGCGCTCATCGGCTTGCGGACCGGTGCGCTGCAGTTCAATAAAATAGGAACGAGGGAACCACGCAGCCCAGCGGCGCGCCAGCACTTCGGCCTGATCTACCCGCCCCGCGAGCAATGCCTGGCCAACGTCGCCAGCCATACCGCCGGAAAGCAGGATCAGCCCTGGCTGGTTTTCCAGCCACTCGCGCTGCAACTCCGCCCTGCCCTTGTACTGATTGGCAGTCCAGGCGCGCGAGAGCACTTCACACAGGGCCAAATAACCCTGGCGGTTCTGCACCAGCAACAACGCGCGAAATGGCTTATCGCGGTCCTGCTCATTGGCCAGCCACACATCGCATCCGGCAATGGGTTTGATACCCTTGGCCCTGGCTGCCTTGTAGAACTTGATCAAGCCAAACAGATTGGATAAATCGGTTAGCGCAATGGCCGGTTGCGAATAGGCGGCAGCGGCGGCCACCAGCTCGCTGATGCGCGCAGTCCCGTCCACCACGGAAAATTCCGAGTGGGTGCGCAAATGGACAAATTTTGGAGAAGCATCTACTGAAGTCATAAGCTATTGTATCAACGATTAAGGCTTTCCCAGGTTTTTTGCAAACGCCGTACCGACACCGGTACCGGGGTGCGCAACTCCTGCGCAAACAGGGCCACGCGCAGTTCCTGGAGCATCCAGAAAAAGTCATCCAGCCGTTCATCGGCCTGACCCTTAAGCGTGCTGCGCATGCGCTGGTAATTGAGCACCAGAGGCGCCATTTCCTGCATCAGGCGGGCATCGCGCGTCGGATCGCTACGATATTTGTCGATCCGCGCCGAGGCCGCCTTCAGATAGCGCGGATAATGACCTCGCCGGCTGTGCGGGTGATCGGTCAGAAATTGCGCCGTCATGAAGGCGCCCGCGCCTGCCACGATATCATCGTGCAGCGTTTTGGCCGAAGAACGCACCGAGACCAGTTTCTTTTGCAGTGCGGCCCACTCTGTCAGGGTCGCCAGCGCCAGCCGGGCCTCTTCCTGAATCAACAAGCCAATGCGGCCCTTGGCATCCAGGCGGCGCGCTTCGAACTGCTCGGCATTGGCCGGCAGAGGCTCGGCCAGGCAGGCCTGCCCCAGGGCCGCCTCGACAATCTGGTCGCGCAGGCTCTCCTGGTTCATCAGCGAAACGGCCAGCATGCCCATGCGCGTGAGTTCCGGAATGGATTTGGCCAGTTGCTTTAGCTGGTCTTTCATGGCAATTCGAAACAGGCGCAGCAACCCCTGCCGATGCTTGCGTGCAGCAATATCAGGGTCATCGAAAACATCAATGGCGCAGCTTTGCCCCAGATCCACCAGCGCCGGGTAGCCGATGAAAACTTCATTCTTCTTGCGGATTTCCATGATTTCCGGCAACTGGCCGAAATTCCATTGCACGATGTCGTCCTGGCTGACCACCTGGGCCACCGATTTGTCGCGACTGACCATGGACTGAAACGATGCCTGCGCAGCCGGTGCATGTTCGGCCTTCAACTGGCTCAGGTTACGCCCTGCCGAGAGCATGCGACCATGCTCATCCACCACCCGGAAATTCATGAACAGATGAGCCGGCAGCGTTTCCGGCTTGAAGTCGCTGATGGCCACGCGAATCGTCAGTTCATCACGAATGTCATCGGCCAGCGCCACCAGCAGCGAACGGTCCGGATTGGCCGCCTTGTCAAACCAGCGTTCAAAGAACCCCTGGGCATAGTCGGGCAGCGGCACGCAGTGACGCCGCAATTTCTGCGGTAGCGATTTGAGCAGATGGAGCACTTTTTCCTTTAGCATGCCCGGCACCAACCATTCGCTTTGCACCGGATCTACCTGATTGAGCAGAAACACCGGGATGGTTGCGGTCACCCCGTCTTTGGGTGAACCGGGTTCAAAATGGTAAGACAGCGCCAAAGACATGCCCTCCCATTCGGTGCGCTTGGGAAAGACATCCGAGGTAATACCCGATGCCTCGTGACGCATGAGATCTTCCCGGTTCAGCAGCAATTGCCGAGCACCCGTCTGGTCCAGCTTGCCGTACCAGTTCACCAGCGTCTGCGTCTGGCACACATCGACAGGAATCTGTTTATCGTAAAAGGCGAAGATCAATTCGTCGTCGATCAGAATATCGGGCCGTCTGGCCTGATGCTCCATTTTTTCAATTTCCCGAATAACCTTGGTGTTATGTTCGATAAACGGCAGCGTAGCAGTAATCTGCCCGTCAACCAGCGCCTGCCGGATAAAGATCTCGCGCGCCTCGGCCGGTGCGATGCGTCCATAATTGACCTTGCGACCGCTATAGACCATCAGGCCATAGAGCGTGGCTCGCTCGTTGGCCAGCACCTGCCCGCGACTGGCATTGAATGCCGGGTCGGACCAATGTTTTTTCAGCAGATGCGCACCGGCCGACTCGATCCAGCGAGGGTCCACATTGGCAATGCACCGTGCAAACAGACGGGTGGTTTCCACCAGTTCGGCAGCGACAATCCATTTGCCGCTCTTCTTGATCAGCGTCGAGCCGGGGTGAACCACAAAACGGATATCGCGCGCGCCCTGATACTGCGCACTCTCCTCGCTTTTGAGGCCGATATTGCCCAGCAAGCCGGTCAGCAATGCGCGGTGCACCTGCTCGAACGTGGCTTCGGTCGTGTTGACACGCCAGCCCTGTTCGCGCACCAATTGCAGCAATTGGGTGTGCACATCATGCCATTCGCGCAAACGCAAGGGCGATAGAAATTCACCGCGCAACTGAGTAACCAGTTTGCGCTGCGAGCCCTTGTGGCGTACCGCCTCCTCATACCAGTTCCACAATTTCAGGTAAGACATGAATTCGGACTTGTCGTCGCGAAAGCGTACATGCGCCTGCTCGCTGGCCTCGCGCGCATTGAAAGGGCGCTCTCGCGGGTCCTGGATGGACAGGGCTGCTGCGATGATCAACAACTCATGCAGGCAATGCTGATCGTTGGCAGCCAGAATCATGCGCGCGATGCGCGGGTCCAGCGGCAATAAGGACAGCGTCTTGCCGATCGCAGTCAAGGTATTCTGTTCATCCAGCGCGCCCAGTTCCTGCAACTGGTTATAGCCATCGGCCACCGCTTTGCCCGCAGGCCGGTCGACAAATGGGAACGATTCGATATCGCTCATGCGCAGCGCTTTCATGCGCAGGATGACGGCGGCCAGCGATGATCGCAGAATTTCCGGATCGGTAAATTTCGCGCGTTGGGCAAAACCTTCTTCGTCGTACAGGCGGATACAAATGCCCGGGCCGATACGGCCGCAACGCCCGGCACGCTGGTTGGCCGAGGCCTGGCTGATGGGTTCGATCTGCAGTTGCTCGACCTTGTTGCGCCACGAATAGCGTTTGACGCGAGCCAGACCGCTATCGACGACAAAACGAATGCCAGGTACCGTGAGCGAAGTTTCGGCCACGTTGGTAGCCAGGATCACCCGGCGCTGATTGGTATCGGGACGGAAAATGCGCTCCTGCTCCTGCTGCGACATGCGGGCAAACAGCGGCAGGATCTGGGTACTGGGTGGATGGTGCTTGCGCAGCGCCTCGGCTGCCTCGCGTATCTCACGCTCGCCCGGTAAAAATATCAATATGTCGCCGGCGCCATGTGCAGCGCACTCGTCAACCGCAGCCACAATGCCGTCAACCAGCTCTTTCTCGCCATCACGATCCAGACGCCGCGCTTCGTTTGCTGTCGAGCGTGCCGGCTTGGCCTCGTCTTCGTCATCCAGAAAATGCACCGGTCGGTAGCGCACTTCGACGGGAAACAGCCGACCCGACACTTCGATGACCGGCGCCGGTTTGCCATTGGCATCGGCAAAATGCCGGGCAAAACGGTCTGCATCAATGGTTGCGGATGTGATAATCAGCTTGAGATCGCGCCTGCGCGGCAACAGCACGCGCAAAAAGCCAAGCAAAAAGTCAATATTCAGGCTGCGCTCATGCGCTTCGTCAATAATGATCGTGTCGTATTTGCGCAGCAACGGATCTTTTTGCGATTCAGACAGTAAAATGCCATCTGTCATCAGCTTGATCGCTGCATCCGGACCCGTCCGGTCGTTAAACCGGATCTGATAGCCGACCAGCTCGCCCAGTGGCGTGTTGAGCTCTTCGGCAATCCGACGGGCAACCGAGGTCGCCGCCAGCCGTCTCGGCTGGGTATGGCCGATCAGGCGTGTACGGCCCCGCCCGGCCTCAAGGCAGATCTTGGGCAACTGCGTGGTTTTGCCCGAGCCGGTCTCTCCGCTGACGATGATGACCTGGTTTTCCTGCAGCGCCTGGGCGATTTCATGTCGTCGCTCACTGACGGGCAGCGATTCCGGATAGGTGATGGGCGGGATCTCGCGTGGCGCACGCACAGGACGCGAAGGAGTGTCCTCGCGTGCATTCTGTGGTTTCTTTGCCGTATCAGCGGCCCGATCTTCCTTTTTTTTCATACAATTTCAATCTGTTCATTCAGCCAACATTATAATTTTGGCAGGCCGCATATACATAAGATAGCGGTATTTCACATCAATTCAAGGAATCCATACCACCGTGACCATTGCCCCTGACCCCGAAACCTATTCTGCACAGGATGCACCTGAATTTGTTCCCGCACAATTTGTGCGATGGTTTCGCGATGTCGCTCCCTATGTGCACACCCTGCGCAATAAGACATTTGTGGTTGGATTTGGTGGCGATCTGATCCAGGCCGGCGCGCTCAATGCATTGATTCAGGATCTTTCCCTGCTTACCTCGCTAGGGGTGCACATTGTACTGGTTCACGGCTGCCTACCCCAGGTAAACGAACAGTTACGCCTGAAAGGGTTTTCCTTCCAGTTTGGTCGTGAACCGGAACCCACCTCTGCCGAGGCTCTGGAGTGCGCCAAGGAAGCGGCCGGTGAAATCCGGCTGGACATCGAGGCTGCATTCAGCCAGGGTCTGCCCAACACGCCCATGTCCAACGCCCAGATTCATATCATTTCGGGCAATTTTGTCACGGCCCAGCCCATCGGGGTGATCGACGGCGTCGATTTTCGACATACCGGCAAGGTACGCAAGTTCGATCTGGATGCCATGAAAAAAGTATTGTCCCACGGTGGGGTGGTGCTGCTCTCGCCCATTGGCTTTTCACCGACAGGCGAAGCATTCAACCTGGCGATGGAAGACATTGCCACCAGTACAGCGGTTGCCCTGCGTGCCGAAAAACTGATTTTTCTGACTCAAAACCGCATGTTGCGCGACAGCCTTGGCCAGATTATCACGGAAATTGCACGCGAAGATGCCGAAGCGATGATTCGCGACGGCTCGCTTGACGTGGATACACGCAGTTATTTGTCTCATGCCGCCAAGGCGGTCAAACGCGGTGTGGCTCGCGCTCACTTGATTCCATTCGATCTGGATGGCAGCATTCTGCTGGAATACTTCACCCATGATGGCGTTGGCACCATGGTGGTCGAAGACACGCTGGATGACCTGCGCACCGCCACCATTGACGATATTGGCGCGATCGTGCAATTGATCGAACCATTGGAGGCTGATGGCACCTTGGTGCCGCGCGGCCGCCATGTGATTGAACGCGACGTAGAGCGCTTCACCGTCCTGGAGCACGACGGCGTCATTTATGGCTGTGTCTCGCTCAACCCGTTTCCCGCAGATCAGATGGCGGAAATGGCCTGCCTGATCGTCAATCCCGAATGGCAGGGCTCCGGTGAAGGAGAAATCCTGTTGCGCCACACTGAAGCACGAGCACGCGCCATGGGCATGAAAAAGCTTTTTGTACTGACTACACGCACTTCGCACTGGTTTATCAAACGCGGCTTTGTACAGGGTACGATCAGTGATTTGCCCCAGGAAAAGCAAATGAACTACAATCGTAGTCGCAACAGTCATATCTTTATCAAAAAACTTTAAGCGAGAATTGCCATGGCCCGAATGATTCAATGTATCAAACTGAAAAAAGAGGCCGAAGGTCTGGACTATCCCCCCTATCCGGGAGAATTGGGCACCAAGATCTGGAGCTCGATTTCGAAGGAAGCCTGGCAGCAGTGGACTGACATTCAAACGCGTATTGTCAATGAGAACCGCCTGAACCTGGCTGATGCCCGGGCCCGTAAATATCTGCAGCAGCAAATGGAAAGTTTTCTGTTTGACGATGTGGATGTCGAAGCCCAGGGTTACGTGCCACCTTCAGCCTGAAGCAACTCCGACAGCATCACATCTGTAATGCTGTTCCAATTATTGCACACGCAATAACGACACTTTGACCGGGCCTGGCCCGGTTTTTTGTGGCCGGCACGGTTAAGGTAAGAGCCCTCCTTTGACGCGTTCACCTGCGCATTGCATGCGCCCTTGGCCACGAGCTTTGCTGCTTGCTGATATGCAGTAGCGGTTTTCATGGCAAAAAAAACTCCGCACTTTCATGCGGAGTCATTTATTATTCCTGCTTATTCATATTGGATATTGCTTATTGGGCATGGCCTATTTGGTATTGCTTACTGGCCCTCGTTCATTGGCTATTGTTTATTGAATGCCGCTGATTGCAGTCCGCTTTCAATACCCGGGGAACTGACGGATGAAAAATGTCAGTTGCCCTCGCCGGATACCTGGGCAGAGGCCGGGGTCGCAGGCGGCTCTTCTTCGCCACGCGCCATGGATTCGACTTTCTTGACGCTGGTATGACGGGCGTCTTCGCCCTGCACCAGATAAATGACCCGCTCTGCCATGTTCTTGGCATGGTCGCCGATCCGCTCCAGGGCGCGGGCAATGAAGATCAAGTCTATACATGCAGAGGTGGTGCGTGGGTCCTCAATCATGTAGCTGCTCAATTCGCGCAGAATGCCTTTCCATTCCTTGTCTACTTTCTTGTCGCTGCGCACGACATCGGCGGCCAGAATGGCATCCTTGCGCGCAAACGCATCCAGACTGCGGTTAAGCATTTTCTGAACAGCTTCGCCAAAATGGGTCATATCCACGATGGGTTCGTAGCGAGTGGGACTCTCATACAGGCGACGCGCCATTTTGGCAATTTTTTCGGCTTCGTCTCCTGAGCGCTCCATGTCAGTGAGCATTTTGGATACCGATATCACCAGACGCAAATCCACTGCCGTCGGCTGCTGCAGTGCGAGTACCTGGGCAATCGAATGGTCAATATCCATTTCCAGACGATTGACTTCCTTTTCCCGCTCGAACACCCGTTCTGCCACGGTCAGATTGCCATCGGCCAGAATCAGCATGCTGTCTTCGATCATTGCCTCTACAAGGCCACCCATGCGCAAGAAACGGGAGCGGATATCTTCGAGTTCCGCATCAAAGCGGGTGTTGGTATGTTGTGCCATGGCGATGCCTGCAATAAGAAAGATAAGAGAAGTTTAAGACCGTTCAATGACAGGAATATGACATCAGCGCTCGCGAATGTCTACCCCCTGCTGCTTGGCAACCATCACCACGGTTGCCGGCTCAAGCGCAAAGAGACCGCAAGTGACCACGCCGGCAATTGCGTTCATGGTTGTTTCCATCTCGCGGGCATCAGCCAGACGCATGCCCCCAACATCAAGTATCGGATTGCCATTATCTGTAATAAAGCCGGCACGCACGATCGCGGTGGCGCCTAGTGCCGCAATTTTGCGCATCACAATGGGCACTGCCATGGGAATCACCTCTAGCGGTATGGCAAAGCTGCCCAGCAGATCCACGCATTTTGTTTCATCCACGATGCAGACAAACCGTTCGGATGCCGCCGCTACAATTTTTTCCCGCGTGTGCGCCCCGCCGCCGCCCTTGACCATCTGCAGCAATGGGTTGATTTCATCGGCACCATCCACGTAGACCGGCAACGGTTTGTTGGTTTCGGCCAGGTCCAGCACCCGCACGCCGTGCTCGCGCAAACGCGTTGCGCTGCGCTGCGAACTGGCAACGGCGCCGGCAAATTCATTTTTGTATTTTGCCAGCTCATCAATGAAAAGATCAGCTGTCGACCCCGTGCCCACGCCGATCACAGCGTCGGCACCAAAAAAAGGCCGAATGTACCCGACTGCAGCCTGAGCGACGTCGCGTTTCAATTGTTCCTGTGACTTCAGTTCCATGATCCTACCTGTTACGAGAGATGGGCAGCAAAGGCGCTTTCGGCAAATCCGAATGTGGTCGCACCATCGGCAAACATCGTGACCGGGCGCTTGATCAGTGAAGGAAATTCCGCGGCCAGCGCCAGCCATTGCTGTTCAGTGGCCGGCGTTTTGCGATCTTCGGGCAAACCACGCCAGGTCTGGGAGTTGCGATTGATCATCAATTGCGCCCCGCCCGCGGCAGCGGCCCAGGTCTTTAGCAGCGCGCTGTCCGCCGGTTCATCGCGATAATCGGTAAACTCAACCTGCTCGCCCCGCTCCTGCAGCCACTTGCGCGCCTTTACGCAAGTGCTGCACCGTTTCAGCCCGTATTGGCGTATTACACTCATTGCTTTGCTCGTCCCTGAAAATAATTGGCAATAATCACGAATGTCCCGACAAGCAGGATCATCAGAGTTGCCAGCGCGTTGACCTCCGGTTTTATGCCGAGCCGCACGCGTGAAAAGACTTCAATTGGTAAGGTAGTATAGCCCGGACCATTCAGGAAGGAGGCAATAACCACATCATCCAGGGACAATGTAAAGGCCAGCAGCCAGGCCGATACCAGTGCGGGGGCAATCAGCGGCAGCGTGATGGTAAAGAATACCCGCAATGGTGCAGCCCCCAGATCCAGCGCCGCTTCTTCCAGCGAACGGTCCAGTTCACGTACACGCGACTGAATGACCACTGACACATACGCTACACACAGCGTAACATGGCCCAGCCAGATGGTGAAAATGCCATTGCTTTCGGGAAAACCGGTAATGTTGCGGATTTCGATAATCATCAACAGCAGTGAAATGCCCAAAATGACATCTGGAATAACCAACGGCGCATTCAACATGCCGATATACAGGCCAAATCCCTTGAACGGCCCCTTGCGCGCCAGCACATAACCGGCCCAGGTGCCGATGACCACCGCTGCGGTCGCAGTCAGAAACGCAATACGCAGCGATAACCAGGCAGCACTAAGCAAAGCCCGGTCCTGTGACAGGCTCTGGTACCAGCGCAACGAGAAGCCTGACCAGCTGGAAGCCAGCGCAGACTCATTAAATGAAAAGACAATCAGGCTGAGAATGGGAATATACAGAAACAGCAGGCCTGCTCCCAGAAACAGCCATTTGAGCCAGATATTCTCCTGTTTCATGCGTCCCGTCCTTTCAGGGCCCTGGCCTGACTGTACTGGAATATCACAAGCGGGATAAGCAGGAAAAGCGTCATGGTCACGGCCACTGCGGCAGCCACCGGCCAGTTGGTGTCGGTAAAATACTGATCCCACATCAGGCGACCCATCATGTATGTATTGGTTCCCCCCAGCAGCTCAGGAATCACATATTCACCAACCGTCGGAATGAATACCAGCATGGCACCGGCGATGACCCCGGGAACAGACAGCGGCAGCGTAATGGTGACGAATGCCTTCCAGGGACGGGCGCCCAGATCATAAGCCGCCTGCAACAGACGCCGATCCATTTTGACCAGATTCGTGTACAGCGGCAGGATAAAAAACGGCAGGTAGGTGTACACCAGACCGATATAGACGGCCATGTCGGTGCGATAGATCTCTATGGGTGTCGAGGTGATGCCGGTCCATATAAGAAACTGGTTCAGCAAGCCTTCGTTGCGCAAAATACCGATCCATGCATACACGCGCAGCAGCAGCGAGGTCCAGAATGGCAGGATGACAGCCAGCAGCAGCAAATTGCGCTGGCGTGGCGCCGAACGGGCGATATAGTACGCCATCGGATAGCCGATAATCACACACCACACAGTGGTGACCAAGGCCATTTTCAGGGATTTGAGATAGGCACCGATAAAAAGCGGATCGGTCAGAAGCAGCAGATATCCCTCAAAATGCAGGGACAGCGTCAGTACCTCCTCCTCGATCTGTACCAGCGGTCCATAGGGAGGAATACCAAACGTGGATTCTGAAAAGCTGATTTTCAGGACAATGAAAAACGGCACCAGCAAACAGAGTACCAGCCAGATATACGGCGGCAAAATGGCCCACGCACGCTGGTCGGGGCGATAGTTGCGCAGCGAATGCAACGGCTTCATGACGGCAGCACCGTTGCGCTGTCAGGCCCCCAGGTTACATAGACCTCATCATCAATGCCGGGGGCATTTTCCTGCGCCAGCTCTATGCCAGGCACGCTGGCCTCGATGATCTTGCCGGCATCTAGGCGGATCTGATAGAGCGTATAGCTGCCCATCCAGGCCACGTGCGTGACAATGCCGTGTCCGATATTGGTTTCGTCATCGGGCTGATCGATCAATACGCGAATCTGCTCGGGACGAATGGACACGAACACTTCCATGCCCAGTGGCTCGCTGACGCCGTGATTGACAAACAGGGGGCGCATCAGCTCATCGCTTTCGATCACGATATGGTCCGGCTCATCGACCACGATCGTACCGGTAAAGATATTGGTCGATCCAATGAACCCTGCAACAAAGCGCGAATTCGGAAACATATAGACTTCTTGCGGAGTCCCGGTTTGTACAATCTGCCCTTCGGTCATGACCGCAATGCGGTTGGCCATGGTCATGGCCTCTTCCTGGTCGTGTGTCACCATGACGCAGGTCACCCCGACCTGGTCAAGAATCCGCACCAGTTCGATTTGCGTCTTCTGACGAATCTGTTTGTCCAGCGCTGACATGGGCTCATCAAGCAGCAATAGTTTGGGGCGCTTGACCAGGCTGCGCGCCAGCGCCACACGCTGCTGCTGCCCGCCCGACAGTTGCGAGGGCTTGCGCCGTGAATAGCCCGCCATCTGCACCAGGTCCAGGGCGGCGAACACGCGATCATGGATTTCCTGGCGATCAACGCCTTCCTGCTTCAACCCATAGGCCACGTTGGCTTCTACGGTCATATGGGGAAACAGCGCGTACGACTGGAACATCATATTGACCGGTCGCTTATACGGTGCGATACCGGTCAGATCAGTCCCGTCCAGCAGAATTTTGCCCGAGGTTGGCGCTTCAAAACCGGCCAGCATGCGCAGCAAGGTTGACTTGCCGCAACCAGAACTGCCCAGCAACGCAAATATCTCGTTGCGCCGCACAGTCAGATTGACCGACTGCACGGCAACGGTATCGCCAAAAATCTTGACGACATCAACCAGCTTGACGAATTCATCCGCGTCGCTGGCTACCGCCGACAAATGCCGCTCGGCCATCTTATTTCCCTGCCTTGAGCTCAGCCCACAAACGGGTCTGCAGGCGCGCGATTTTGATCGGCTGGGCTTTGATGACAAACAGCGTCTTGGCCACGTCAGCACCTGGGTAGATCATGGGGTTGTCGGCGATTTCCTTGTTGACGAATTCGCGTGCCGCCTTGTTGGCATTGGGGTAGAACATATTGTTGGTAATGGCCGCATGCACCTTGGGCTCTTCAATATAATTGATGAATGCCATGGCGTTTTCCGGATGGGGTGCGTCCTTGGGCACGGCCATGGTGTCAAACCATGCGGGCGCCCCGCCAACCGGTATATAGTAGTCGATCACGTAATCTTTCTTGGCTTCCTTAGCACGGCTGGCTGCAATCATGACATCGCCGGAAAAGCCATACACCATGCACAGGTCGCCCGAAGCCAGTTCATCGATATAGCCCGATGAACTGAACTGGCGGATATAAGGCCGGATTTTTTTCAGAACGTCCAGGGCCGCCTGGTAATCTTCGGGCTTGTCGCTATTGGGATCTTTGCCCAGATAATGCAAGACCGCAGGAAATACCTGCGCAGCCTCATCCAGAATCGAAATGCCGCAAGACTGCAGTTTTTTGGCATTTTCCGGATCGAACAGCGTTTCCCACTTGCCCAGTTCCGCGCCGTCACCCAGGGCGGCTTTGGCCTTGGTCACATTCAGACCGATACCGTTGGTTCCGTAGCCCCAGGGCACCAGATACTGATTACCCGGATCGACCTGCGCAACCAGTTCCATGATGGCCGGGTCAAGATTTTTCCAGTTGGGTATTTTTGATTTGTCCAGTTTCTGGAACAGACCGCCTGCGATCTGGCGCGAGGCATAATGGGTTGAGGGCACAACCACGTCATAGCCGGACTTTCCGGTAAGCAGCTTGGCCTGCAAAATATCGTTGGTATCATATGTGTCGTAGCGCACCTTGATACCGGTTTGCTTTTCGAAACCCGGAATCGTGTCCGGCGCGCTGTATTCAGCCCAATTGTAGACATTCAGCACCTTTTCTTCGGCAGCATGAACAACACTTGCGGTGCAGGCCAGGGACAGCGCGAGAACAAGGCGACGGACAGAGGACGGTTTCATTGCGGTTTCCCCAAATCAGGTTAGAAAAAAAGGAAATAATAAAGGCATTTTTCGCCTGGGTCACCGATTTTTTCAGCTTTGCTGATATTGCTGTTGCAGCTGTCCCGAAAAAATGACGCCCTGCTCTCCAAGCAGCTTTTGCAGCGAGCGGCCAAGGCGTTCAAGCGACTGCTCGCGCAGCGCCCTGGTCATGGTCCGGCGCGATGACTTATCGAAGTCGATCAGCCAGATTTTCTGCGCATCATCCACCAGAATATTGTGCGCGTTCAGATCCGCGTGATAGACATTGGCATCATGCAGCTGACGAATGGCAGCGCTCACAGGCCCGACCAGTTTGATACTGGCCGGCCCTGCCTGACCGATTGCCTGCGCCAGTGACACAGTATTGTGCAGTCTCTCGGTCATGATGGCAGCGCGGTAGGTAACGCCGCGTCGCTGATAGGAAGCGGCCATGGCTCGCGGCACAGGCAGGCCCTGGGCATGCAGCTCGTTCAGCAGCGCAAACTCGGCAAACGAACGGGTGGTTTCCTCGGATACCCATAAATAACGTTCGTCTACAAACCGGCTGATCAGGCCGCCGCGATGATAGTGACGCAACACGGCTTGCCCCCAGGGAGTGCACAGATACCAGGCAGTATTGCGCCCCCCATCCGAGACCTTGGTCGCTTTCTCGCCCCAGGTTCGGGGCGTGAAAATTTCAATGCGAGCCGGAATCGGAAAATCGGGGTGAATACGAATGCCATGATGCATCTGGCGACCCGGCCGATGGGTACTGTGAAAATCGGAATCAGCCATCTTTGTTCCGCATCCAGTCGGCTACGCCAAAGAACGAGTGCAGCAAATGCTCCTGCAGCGGCGCCGGTACATTGCAATCGATCATGGCGCGCCCCATGCAGGCAACCCATTCGTCACGTTCCTGGATGCCAATGGCAAACGGCAGGTGCCGGGCCCGCAACATGGGATGGCCGAATTTTTCGATATACCGGTCGGGGCCACCCAAATAGCCGCTCAGAAACAGGAACAGCTTTTCACGTGCATGTTCGAGCGAGTCGCCATGCACAGCGCGCAGGGCCTTGAAATCATCTTCAATGTCCATCAGATCATAGAAGCGTTCCACCAGGGCATGCAAACCGGTCTGGCCGCCGATCTGGTCATAAAAGGTCGTTGTGGTGTCCAGGTTTTCCACTATATTCAATAGTCTTGCCATTAGTCGGCACTCCGTAAAATGAGCAGCGGGGGTGTATTTTTTACAGCACGCAAGGCCATTTTACCCCCGGCCCACGACGCGATAATCCCCAGTATGATGCCACTTATCCATGGCATGATACCGGTGCGCAGCGTGATGTCAAACACCTGCACGGCCAGCAACTGGGCAATCAGTATTGCAAAGGCTGCAGCCAGCGTTCCCGACACCACACCAATCACGATCAGTTCGCTGCGCTGCGCCTGATCCAGTTGCCGCGAAGTGGCGCCCATGGCGCGTAGTAGGCTCGCTTCGTACATCCGTTCATCCTGGGTAGAAAGAAACGCGGTACTGAGCACGACAACGCCGGCCGCCAGCGTAAAGACAAAAAGAAACTGCACTGCCGCGGCCACGCTATCGAGAATGGTCTGTAACTGGCGCAAGATACCGGACACATCGAATACCGTGATGTTCGGAAATTGACTGACAACTTCCTGGGTAAATGCTGCCTGCTGTTGTGGCAAATGAAAAGCCGTAATCCAGGTCGCCGGCTTATCCTGCAATACGGCAGGCGATAGAATGGCAAAAAAATTGACTTGCATGGAGTCCCATTTTACGGTTCTCAGGCTGGTCACCGTGGCTGTCACCAGCTCGCCGGCCACATCAAAGGTCACTTCGTCGTTCAATTTGACACCAAGCTGGCCGGCAATATCGTCTTCGAACGAGACTTCCGCTGCATCGGGGTCCAGCCAGCGGCCGCTGGAGATACGGTTACTGGGCGGCAGCTGGCTCAGCCAGGACAGGTTAAACTCACGCTCGGCCAACCGCTGGGTGCGTTCGGACTCATAAGCCGATGGGTCCACGTCCTTGTCGCCGATCCGCACCAGACGCCCGCGCACCATGGGGTCAAGCAGGGGCTCGCCCAGTCCGGCCTTGGCGAACATTTGACCCAGCGTCGGTTTCTGATCCTGCTGAATATTGATCAGGAAACGGTTCGGCGCATCGGGTGGCAGGTTGTTCTGCCAGGCCGCCAGCAGATCAGTGCGCAGCAGGCCCAGCAGCAGGATAATCATGATGCCCAGCGTCAGCGCGCATATCTGCACGACCGTCATGCCGCGCCGGTTCACCAAGCCGGCCAAAGCAAAACGCAGGACTGGTCGAGACACCAGCCGGTGACGCAATTGGGCCAGCAGGCGCAGGATAGCCCAGGTGATGGCCGCACACACCAACATGGCCCCGATGAAACCTGCGGCACTGATCAGGGCCAGTGTGGTGTTGCCGGTATGCAGCAACAGTAAACCGACCCAGATAACAATACCGACCCCAATGGCAATCAATGGCCACCCTGCACCGACATCCAGTTCGCGCCGCAGCGCCTTCAATGGCGGCACCCGCGACAGATGCATCACCGGTATCACGGAAAACCCAAAGGCCAGCACCCAGCCGGTCACCAGGCCTGCCACGCCCGGCGCCCACGAAACCGCAGGCAAGGCCGCCGGAATCAGGCCGGCCAGAAAATACATCAGCACATAGTGCAGCGCCAGGCCCAGCACGACACCCGCAATGGAGGCGAACGTGGCAATCAGCAAAAACTCGATCGCGACCAGCTTCAAGATGGTTCCCTGGGTGGCGCCCAGACTGCGCATGACGGCAAGCCCGTCCTGGTGGCGCGCAGAAAACCGGCGCGCCGCAAGGGCAATGGCCACGCTGGCGATCATCACGCTCAGGACCGAGACCAGAGACAGGAACTGTTCAGCGCGATCCAGCGACGCCCGGATCTCAGGGCGGGCCGAATCGGTGCCAATGATCTGGCGCCCCTTGGCAGGCCTGGCAGTCAGCCAGGTGCGCATTTGAGAGACTGCCTCGGCATCGCCGGCCATCAGCAGGGTTTCCTTGACCCGGCTGCCCGGCACCAGCAGCCCGGTGGCCTGCATGTCCGCTTCGTTCATCATCAGGCGCGGCGCAATGTTCACAAAGGCGACATTGCGATCGGGCTCATTGTCAATGATTGCCGATACCTTCAGTGTTTTCATGCCGACGCGCAACTGTGCGTCTGGCGACGCCTGCAACTGGGCCAACAAGGCCGGATCGACCCACACCGTGCCTGCCGGCGGGATGCTCTGTACAGCCTGTCGGTCGTGGCTTTTGGCGCTATCGCCCACGCCCTGCAGGGTGACTGTTCCTTTTAGCGGATACCCCTCAGACACCACTTTGATGGAGGCCAGTCTGGACTGTTTGTCAAACGTCACCATGGAAGGAAACTGCCAGGTCTTGGCCGTTTGCAGCGCCATTGTGTGGGCTTGTTCGACCACCTCCGGTTCAATAAGTGTATCGGACTCGAACAACAGATCTGCTCCCAGCACCTGGCCGGCGTTGTCATTCAGACCCGAAGAGACGCGATCGGCCAGAAAACCCACGCTGCAAACCGCAGTGACCGCCACCACCAGGGCCAGCGCCAGCAGACGCAACTCCCCCGAGAGCCAGTCGCGGCGAAACAGGCGCCATGCCATTTGCCATATTGCCAAGGGACCCAAAGTGTTCTCCTGAATGAAGGGATTTATTTCAGTAACAGCAATGCCACGGTCAGATACAGGACGCCGGCAAAGATGAGTTTAAGCGTACGTTCTGGCAGATAAAAAGCCAGCCGCACGCCCTGACGGATCATCAGCATACCGCCCAGAGACAAGGCAATGCCCACCGTCCAGTCGGTATTGCCGTGCCACGAATAGGTAATGAGTGCCACCAGTGTACCGGGAAGTATCATGGACAGTGCCATCGCCTGTGCCGATGTCTGCCGAAACCGGTAGACCACCGTCATGACCGGCACCAGGATGAGCGAGCCGCCCACGCCGAACAGGCCGCCAATCGCGCCCGAGATAGAACCCAGTATGACATATTGTATGAAGCCCATGGGCCGGGACAGGCCGGCCACGGCCGCTTCGCGTTTTTTACCCTTGCGCAGGGTCTGCCACACATAAAACGTGGCTACCGAGCCCAGGAAAAGCGCAAACAGATTACGCAGCACAACGGGACTCATGTCCTGTGCCACCAGCGCGGCCAGGTGCGTTGCCACGACGTTGGCGGCCACCCCGATGGCCACGCTGCGAAAATCAATGGGTGAGCGCTTGTGGTAATTGCGCAGTGTGAGCACCACATTGGACGCAATCATGAGCAGTGCCGTACCCTGGGCCAGTTGTTGCGGCATGGAAAAAACCAGCGCGAGCATCGGAATGGCTATCAACCCGCCGCCGATACCGACAATGGCGCCTACAAACCCAATGGCTGCACCCAGCGAAACAAACAACAGCAGATTCAGATACCAATCCATGCTTTCTCAATTTAAAACGGTCCAAGCCGGTAGCAAAGCTGTTACCGCCTCTCAAATATTCATGTCAAATGCAACCGGGCTACACACTGCGTCCAACCGCCCGCACCAAGATTCTGTACTAGATGCCTGCACCCAATGCCGGTACTAAAAAACCAGCAGCCATGCCGTGAGGTTCGTCGCGGCACGGCTTGTGCTCCGCCTGCCTGCTGCCTTCAGATTGCCAAAAAGGCACCGACCATCAGCCGCCGGCAGCACCCCCGGTTTGCACGCCTTGCCGGCCCGTTCTCGGGCTCGAGTCTGGTATCGATCGGGAGCGTGCGTCTGCCGTGGCATTCGCCTAAATCAAGCCCGTGCCTATCGAATCAGTTCCAGCATTTCGTCCAGGCGCGAGACAGCCTTGATTTCCAATCCTTCTATCGGCTGTCTGGGCGCGTTGTGCTTGGGAATCAGTGCAAGGCTGAAACCCAGCTTGGCCGCCTCGCGTAGCCGCTCCTGCCCGCGCGGTGCCGGACGCACTTCACCGGCCAGCCCCACTTCGCCAAAGGCAATCAGTCCTTTGGGCAAAGGCTTGTTGCGCAGCGAAGAGAGAATGGCCAGCAGAACGGGTAAATCGGTTGCGGTTTCGGTAATCCGGACCCCGCCTACCGCATTTACAAAAACATCCTGATCGTAGGTCGCCACGCCCGCGTGACGGTGCAGTACCGCCAGCAGCATGGCCAGGCGGCTGCCGTCAACGCCCAGCGTCAGGCGTCGTGGATTGGGAACATGCGCTGTATCGACCAGCGCCTGAATCTCGACTAGCAGCGGGCGGCTACCCTCCTGGGTCGCAACCACGCAGGACCCCGGCACATTGTCGGTATGCTGCGACAGAAACAGGGCTGAAGGGTTGCTCACGCCCTTGAGCCCCTTGTCTGTCATGGCAAACACGCCCAGCTCGTTCACCGCACCATAGCGGTTCTTGAAGGCTCGGATCAGACGGTAGGACGAATCGGTTTCCCCCTCGAAATACAAGACCGTATCGACAATGTGCTCCAGGACACGCGGGCCTGCCAGTGTGCCGTCTTTGGTCACATGGCCGATCATGACCATGGCAACGCCGGTCTGCTTGGCAATGCGGGTCAGTTGCGCGGCGCATTCGCGCACCTGAGAGACCGACCCCGGAGCGGACGACAATTCTGCGGAATACAAGGTTTGTATGGAATCGATAACGGCAACGGCAGGCTTGTACTGTTGCAACACCGCCTGAATGCTTTCAAGCTGGATTTCCGCCACCAATTGCACCGCGCCGGTGGCCAGATCCAGCCGCTTGGCGCGCAGGGCAACCTGCTCTGCGGATTCTTCGCCGGTAATATACAGCACCTGCGTGCGCAGCGAGAGCGCTGCCAGCGCCTGCAGCAACAGCGTTGACTTGCCGATACCCGGATCGCCGCCGATCAGCACCACACCACCGGGCACCAGCCCACCACCGAGCACCCGGTCAAATTCGGACAAACCTGTAGGCTGCCTGGGTGTGTCGCGCGCTTCGATATCGGCTAAGTTCCTGACTGGCGCCGCTTCGGCCAGATGGGCGTAACGATTGGGCGTGGCCGGTGCGCTGCCCCGCTCTACGGTTTCCACCATGGTGTTCCACGCCTGGCAATGCGGGCATTGTCCCTGCCACTTGGCGCTAACGCCGCCGCACTCCTGACACACATACACCGTTTTTGCTTTTGCCATACTGCGCCTGATTCCCACTGCCCTGCAAGGGCTGTCATTAAATGAATAAACTGCTTGTGCAGCCACGTTACCGTCGCTGAAATGAATGATAAATACGGCTGCTAGTGGCACGATTTATCGTGCTGGCGGAACAGGTCGCAAACCGGCCCCACCGCGATCGTCAGCCAGTATCCTTGAAATAAACCCCAACGCAGCCATTGAGGGTTGACGCCGTTGCCGACGCGCCCGTGACAAGGCCGCAATGCAAGTGCACGAGGACCCTTATAGGGATGCGCCGCCGTCAACGCCCAGATTCTGGCCGGTAATATAGGCCGCCTCGTCGGAGAGCAAAAAGGCCACGGCGGCCGCGACTTCTTCCGGACGCCCCAGGCGCTTCATGGGAACGCGCGTGAGCAGTTGCTTTTCTTCGTCGCTGCCAGCCGGCTGGCCCTTGCGGAAAAATTCGGTTTCAATGGGGCCGGGCGAAACGGCATTGACGGTTATTCCATACTCAGCCAATTCCAGGGCCCAGGTTTTGGTACAGCCGATCAAGGCCGCCTTCGAGGCCGAATAGCTGGTACGCCCTGCCTTGCCGCCTGCCGCACGACTGGCAATGTTGACAATCCGCCCCTCGCGCCGTACTTTCATTGAGTCGACAAAGGCCTGCGTCACCTGTACAGCGGCACGCAAATTGACATCATACGATTGATACAGAGAAGACAAATTGACTTCGCCCAGATTTTCCGCCAGCACGATGCCCGCATTGTTGACCACGGCATCTATCGGGTATTTCTCGCGTATCATGCGCAGCATTTCTTCGGTATGGCCGGCATCATTCAAATCACATTGATACAGAAAACCAGGGAAATCAATATCACTGACCTGTCGGGCAATACCTACCACATGGGCACCAGCATCGCTCAGACGACGAGTAATCGCCCAGCCAATACCCTTGGTGGCACCAGTTACAAGGACGCACTTATTTTTCAACGGATTCTCCTGAGTATTGAACATGGATCTGAACGCGTTGCGCCAGTGCGCATAGCAGTTCGTAGGCAATTGTACCCGCGGCTGCGGCAACCTCGTCGATATGCGGGCCTTCATTGCCCCAGAGGGTTACCCAGTCACCCACAGCCGCATCGGGGATCGGGTCCAGATCAATGGTGAGCATATCCATTGACACGCGCCCCGCCAGCTGGGTTGCGACGCCGTTGACCCATGCCGGCGTACCGGACGGCGCGCTGCGCGGATAGCCATCGGCATAGCCGCAGGCCACCACGCCAATGCGCATATCGCGCGCAGCAGTATAGATTGACCCGTAACCCACGGTCTGCCCCTGCTTCACATGCTGGATGGAAAGCAAACGCGCCTGCAGCGTCATGGTCTGACGCAGTCCGAACTCCTGGCCAGTGGTATTGGCAAAAGGCGAAGAGCCATACAGGCAGATACCGGGACGGACCCAGTTGTCTGCAGCGCTGACAGCAAGCTGCGGATACCGCAACACGGCAGCCGAGTTACACAGACTGATGCTACCCTGACATTGGCCTATCGTATCGTGAAAGACCTTTGCCGGCGCATCGACCGCACCTTGTGCGCCGTCGGCATCGGCAAAATGCGTCATGAATCCAATACGCCCCACCTTGCCCTGCTGCTGCAAGGCCAGCAGATCCTGATGCGCTCGGTCAAACTGCTGTGGCGCAAAACCCAGCCGGTTCATGCCGGTGTTGATTTTCAGAAAGACGTCCAGTGGTGCTGCCAGGGTGCTGGCCTGCAGCATGCGGATCTGTTCAGGATGGTGAATGGTGCTGACCACTCGGTTCTTCTGCAGTTCGGGCAGGTCGCGCGTCTCGAAAAACCCTTCGAGCATCAGCAGCGGCCCCTGCCAACCGGCCTCGCGAGCGCGTACCGTTTCCTGCAGATCCAGCATGGCCAGCCCGTCGGCCTGCGCAAAACCGCCAATGGCCGTTTCCAGCCCGTGCCCATAGGCATTGGCCTTGATAACGGCCCAGATATGGGTTGCGCCCATCGGCGCCGGTTGCATGCCGCCCGTAGCGGCGGCCGGGGCTTGCCGGGCATTGTCAAGGTATTGCCGGATAACGCTCAGATTGTGAGACATGGCCTGCTGTGATATCACTGCCCGGATGGGACGCGGCATGGTGTGGCTCCACTAGTCAATTTCATCGTACTTGAACGATCAGCGTAAATTATAATCATTGCGTCACCACATTAGCGCGTATTCATGTCCGTCGATCATTATGAGAATTTCCCGGTAGCATCCATACTGCTGCCCCGGCGCCTGCGCTCGGCGGTAACGGCCATTTATGCCTTTGCCCGACGCGCCGACGATATTGCCGATGAAGGCCAGGCCAGCGATCAGGACCGTCTGAACCAGTTGGATGCCTTTGACCAGGCCGTGGTTCAGATGCAGGCCAGTCATTTTTCAGCCACGCATTTCGAAAATGTGCCTCAGTCCCTTTTTCTTGCCCTGCAACGCGAAATGCACCTGCACCAGTTGCCGGTCACGCCCCTGCGTGATCTGCTGGTCGCGTTCCGCCAGGACGTACGACACCAGCCGTTTCAGAACGACACGGACCTGCTCGACTACTGCCGCTACTCTGCCAATCCGGTAGGCCGGTTGATGCTGCATCTGTACCGCGTGACAGACGAATCTTCGCTGCTGCTATCGGATCATATCTGCAGCGCCCTGCAACTGATTAACTTCTGGCAGGATATCGCGATAGACACACAACGGCATCGCTATTATCTGCCGGCTGACCGGCTGGCTGCTCACGGCATGGCCCATGCGGACCTTGAGAACCGGCAACTGAATCGGCGCTGGCCGCAGTTAATGCAGGAAAACACCGCATTTGCACGTAAAATACTGCTTGCCGGTGCGCCGCTGTGTTCACGACTGCGTGGCCGGCCAGGCCTGGAGCTGCGTATGATCGTCCAGGGTGGTATGCGCATACTGGAAAAAATTGACGCCGTTGCGGGCGACGTCTTTGATCACCGACCAACACTGAATAAAAAAGACTGGGCCCTGATTGTATGGCGCAGCGTACGAAATAATTATTATGACACCTGACCAATATTGCCAAGAGAAAGCGGCGCGCAGCGGCTCGAGCTTTTACTACGCCTTTCTGTTTCTTCCTGCGCAGCAGCGCCGGGCCATTACGGCCGTGTATGCATTCTGCCGGGAGGTGGACGATGTTGTCGATGAATGTACCGATCCCTCGGTTGCCCGCATCAAGCTGGCCTGGTGGAGCAAGGAAATAAACAGTCTGTTCGCGGGGCGAGCCGAACACCCGGTGGCGCAGGCGCTGCAACCGCACCTGAGCCCTTTCGGGCTACGCGAAGAACAGTTCCAGGCCATTATCGACGGCATGCAAATGGATCTGGACCAGACCCGCTATATGGATTGGCCCGGCCTGCGCAAGTATTGCTGGCATGTGGCCGGCGTGGTTGGTCAGCTGTCGGCGCAGATTTTTACCTACCAGAACAGCGATACCTTGGCCTACGCCGAAAAACTCGGTCTGGCATTACAAATGACCAACATCATTCGCGACGTCGGCGACGATGCCCGGCGTGGACGTATCTATCTGCCGATTGATGAGCTGCAGAAACATAATGTCAAGGCAGCCGATATTCTGAACAGCAAGGAAACCGACGACTTTCGCGCACTGATGGCCTTTCAGACTGCCCGCGCACGCCAACTGTACCAGGAAGCTGCCGAACTGCTGCACGAGCAGGACCGCCGCGCACAACGCCCGGGGCTGATGATGGCGGCCATCTACTACACCCTGCTGTGTGAAATTGAAAAAGACGGCTGGCCGGTGCTGACCAGCCGCATTTCCCTGACTCCGCTGCGTAAGCTGATGATCGCCTGGAAAATCTGGGTAGGCGGCGGCAAGGGATTCATCCGTAAAATGCGAAAGCTGGATGTCCCCCAACGCTGACCACTTCCGACCGCGCGTTGCCGTCGTGGGTGCAGGCTGGGCGGGCCTGGCCGCCGCCTTCGCCCTCAAGCGCGCGGGCTGGGACACTGAGGTATTCGAACAATCACCGGTACTTGGCGGGCGCGCCCGCAAGGCGGTGATTGCGCGCCGCGGTCTGGTGCTTGATAACGGCCAGCATCTGATGCTGGGCGCCTACCGCCACATTCTTGAGCTCATGCGAGAAATTGGCGTCGATAGCAACCAAGCCCTGCTGCGGCTGCCGCTGCAACTGACCACGCTGGACGGCGCGTTGCATCTGGCAGTCAATACGGCACATCCAGGGCCTCTGCGACTGCCCCTGGCGCTGCTTCGCATGAAAGGCCTGAGCATCGGCCAGAAATACGTCCTGTTCCGAACGCTATTGCAACTGCAATTGACTGGGTGGCATGTGGCGCCCGATACCACCGTCCTGGCCTGGTTGCAAAAACAGCGCCAGCCGACCGCACTGATCCGCCTATTCTGGGAACCCTTGTGCATTGCCACGCTCAACACGCCGATTGTCGATGCTTCAATGGCGCTCTTTGCCGTCGTGCTCAGGGACAGCCTGGCCGCCGGTGCAGATGCCAGCGACCTGATCCTGCCGCGCGTCGATCTGAGTGCCCTGTGGCCTGAAGTGCTGGCGCCACAGCTGATGATTCATGCCAACACGCCGGTGCATGGCTTGAGTGCCGCGCCAGGCGGCTACCAGTTGCACACGGGCAACCGCCCCTCCAGGCAACTGCGCCAGGCGCCGGATAACCCGCATGCCGGGCATGATCAAGGCCAGGAAGGCGACGCCATTTTCGATGCCGTGATCCTGGCCACGCCGGCGCGCATATGTCATCGTCTGCTATCGCGGCTCATGCCCAGCCAGGAGGACAACCTGACCGACGCAGCGATAACAGACGAACATGCGCAGCACGCCCGAGGCGACATCGATAGGCTGCAACAGGCCGCGTTGGCAGAAAAGTCTACGTTACTGGAGCAGTTGAATGCCTTCCAATACCACGCGATTGCCACATTGACCGTGTTCCTGACGCAAGCCTTTCCCCTGGCCGGCTGCATGTATATGCTGAAGGAAAATCGCCAGGCCGGCCACGACGGGCAGTGGCTATTTAATCGCAGCCGGTTCATGCACCCGGACGCTGCCATCGTGTCGGTAGGCACTGCGTCCGCCGGCGCGCCAACACCGGATAGCGCCAATGACCGCTTTGCCCATGCAATTTCAATTGTAATCAGCCATGCAGACCATCTGATCGGCACGGACCGGCAGAGTATTGCCAATGCGATACTCTCCCAGGTTCGCGATCAGTTGCCCACCGGCGTTACGCTGCCGGCAGTCACGGGTTTCGAACTAATCATGGAAAAGAGAGCGACGTTTGCAGCCACCCCCGGGCTGGCGCGGCCAGACAGTGTGACGCCCTGGCCTGGCCTGTTCCTGGCCGGCGACTGGACCGACACCGGCTACCCGGGTGTACTCGAAGGCGCTGTCATCAGTGGGCTGGCTGCAGCACAGGCAGCACAGGCGTCATTAGTCAGCAAAAGCACACCTGCAAATCGTTGATGCCACGCCATCAAATTGGTGAGATCAACACGCTGAGCAGCAGACCAACCTCCCATCACCTCATTTGAGCGTTCCAGACTCAGAACTCAGCCCGCCCGATTCAGGCAGTATGCTGGCTGGCGCGCCATGCGCGCGCAGATAGCATCGCCATTGCCCCCATCCATCACCAAAAAGCGGCAGGGCCTGCTACTATCGCCCGGAGGAACCGCGGCGTTTGGCGCCCATCAGAGTCGTGCGCTCATGCGTTTCCGTGGCAAGGCGCTGACGCACCCGCATCAGGTCTTTCCAGCCAATATATCCGATTAGAGAATTATCACTACGCGATACGACAGGCAAATGAGCGACGTTGGCATGCACAAGTTTATCGACCAGCCCTGCCAGGTATTCGTCGGGATACGCAAGCGTGATTTTTGTTCCCTGCAGCAGCTCACCTAAAGTCTGGTTACGGTGCCGGCCCGCCCGTCTCCAGGCCAGAACGGAAGGTGGATCCACAATACCAAGTACATTGCCTTCCTGGTCGACTACCGGAAAGCTCGGGTGCCGGGTTTGCGGCGACGTCAGGAAACGTACAGCACCATGCAGCGTCATGGCAGCCGGCACGCTTATCACATCTGTGGTCATGACATCCCGCACATGCGTCAGCTCGAACGGATCGACACGATATTCACGCACAATATGATGACCGCGTCTGGCAATTTTTTCGGTCAGAATGGAACGCTTCATCAGCAGCACCGTCATTGCATGAGCCGTCACACAGGCCACGATCAGTGGCAACAAAGCATGGACATTGCCCGTGAGCTCGACTGCAAAAAAAGTAGCGGTCAACGGAGCCCGCATGGTTCCGCCCATCATGGCAGCCATGGCCAGCAATGCCCAGAAACCGGGACTGGCCTCGGGCAGGAAACCACCTAATGCCGCCCCCATTGCCCCACCCATGATCAGTAGCGGCGCCAGCACGCCGCCCGAGGTGCCCGAACCCAGTGCGACCGACCAGATAATTGCCTTGACGACCAGTAATGTGACCGCCGCTGTCCCCAACATGTGACCGTCGAGCATGGCCGTTATATTCTCGTAGCCGACCCCCAGCGCGCGCGGCTCGAACAATCCGCCAATACCCACCACCAATCCGCCAATCATGGGCCACCACATCCAGTGTATGGGAAGCCGCTGGAATCCATCCTCGCAGGCATAGACCAATTGCGTGAGCAGCCCGGAGAGCAACCCCGCTACGATACCGATCACGATCCATCCCGCAAATCCGGGCAGACTGGTCAGCATTGTCCCGTCAAAAGGAAACAGCGGCCCGGCCATTCCCAGCATGCTGCGCCCCAGTTCAGCAACTGTAGCGGCGACAACAACCGGGATGAAGCTGCGCGGGCTCCATTCGAACAATAACAGCTCGACCGCAAGCATGATCGCAGCAATGGGCGTTCCAAACACTGTTGTCATACCTGCGGCAGCACCGGCCACCAGCAGCGTCTTGCGCTCACTGTCCGAAACCGGCAACGCCTGCGCAATCAGCGAGCCAATTGCACCCCCTGTCATGATGATCGGCCCCTCTGCGCCGAATGGCCCACCGGTACCAATCGCTATGGCAGACGATAAAGGCTTGAGCACTGCCACTTTGGCGTCCAGGCGCGAGCGGCCCAGCAATATGGCCTCGATTGCTTCCGGGATGCCATGTCCACGAATTTTTTCACTACCGTAACGGGCGATCAACCCGATCAGCAGGGAACCGATAACGGGAATGCATACCGCCCACAAGCCGAGCGAGGCATTCTCAAGTTGCGGTTCCGAGAAAGAAAACTGACCAAAATAGGCCAGATTGGTGCATAGCCGGATCAATTGCAATAGCAAAAGGCCGGCGCCCATCGCAGCAACCGCCACTGGGATGGCGATAACAATAATAAAAAGAACTCGTTTATCCGTTGAAAAATCGCTGAGCTGTCGATTACGGATGTGTTTGATAGTCATGAAAAATAGACGGATATAAAAACGGCGTCTACAACAGAGGCCGGGAATTTGAAGGTGGTTTCAGAATCAAGCTGGCAGAAAATTTCCAGAAGCGCGTTATTATATCGTATTACGATGTAATAATCCGGCCGGGCATCTGATACACTGAATACTCCCACTGCCGTTCCCTCTACAGATATAACCCGCTGCCATGCCTCACGACTCGCTTGACCAATCCGATTACACCGCCCTGGCTGAATTTCGTTATCTCATACGGTGTTTTCTGCAGTTCAGTGAAGAGCGGGCCAAATCCGTGGGGCTGACAGCCAGACAGCACCAGGCACTGTTGGTTATCAAGGGATATGGGAAGGGAGAGCCCATTACGGTCGGTACTTTGGCTGACCGGCTGAGGATAAAACATCATAGTGCAGTCGAGTTGGCGAACCGGCTTGCAGAAAGCGGACTTGTCCAGCGGCGGGCAGATCAGGCGGATCAGCGCAAAGTACTATTGCAACTGACTTTGCTGGCTCAGGAACATCTGGCCGCTTTGTCTGCAGCACACCGGGACGAGCTCTCGCGCATCAAGCCCATGCTCAGACGTTTGCTTGATCCAGCGGACAATCAACCGTAGCGGCAAAACACGGATCCTACAGTTTGGTTTCCCGCGGCCGAATCAGCCCGGAAGGCATCGTGTTGTCCGCCGCAAGCCTGGGTGCCACAAGCAAAGGCACAAAACGATAGAGATACAGGCCGAACGCGACAATCCATGCCGTTGCCGACAGATGCAACATAGGCAGGGTAACAGCAGGAATCACTAAGGCGATCAGGCGCGCCACGGTCGCGATGAAGACCAGGATATAACTGCTGACAATCAGGCGATCTGCCTTCAGGGCGCGACCCGTATGCCCCAGCGCTGTGCGCGTTATCATGCCGATGATCATGATGGAGAATCCGCCCATGGCGATGACATGCATATATGCAGCCTGACGCGCCAGCAATAGCGGGCGCCATCCAATGAAATAGCAGGCGGCCAGCAACAGGCCGATGCCCATGAAAAACCACGCAAGGTACAGCACCCACAGCAATGGCACGCGTACCACAGCTAGCGGCTTCCATTGGACTAACTGATATAGGGCAATGACACCCGCAACCGCCGCTCCCATGGCAAGCACATAGTCTTGTTGCAGGACGACGGCCAGGATTGCCACAACGCAGGCAACAAGCTGCACCCGGCCGGAGCGCTCATGCGCAGGAATATCCAAACCGGCAATTGCCCGGGTGGCAAAAAACGGAATGACCCGCCGCGCGATAAGCAAAGCAATAAATACCATGCAAAGAATGCCAATGCGCAAAACCTCGGTCAGCAGCATCGCCCTGCCCTGCGCAACCGCCAGCAGGTACAACGCGTTGCTTAGCCCCAACACCAACACGGCCCATGGCAGGATGTAGTTGCGTTTATTCCTGGCTTTGAATATCACCCGCCAGAGTGCCACGGCTGCAATCAGATAAAACAGCGTATCACTCACCGTGCCCAGTACGAATGCTGCCTGCCCCGGGATTAAAAATGCCAGCCGTGCCACCAGCCAGCAGAGCGCGAGCACGGCTAACGCCGCCCCCTTCAGAGGATTATTGCCCGTCCAGGTGGCGCTGGCCGTGGTCAGGAAACCAACCGCGATGGTGGCGACAAAGCCCCACAACATCTCATGTGCATGCCACCAAACGCCACTCAATTGTCCTGTCAACAATTGCGGCGTAAAAACCCAGATGGCAATTGAAATAAGCGCCCAGGCAGCGCCGCATAAATACAAAGGACGAAACCCGAGAGACAGGAATGCGGAAAGGGAAAAATGCGATTGCGCAGGAGTGGATGCTTGCATGATAAACCGTGCCGGTCAGAACCAATAATATGCATATTATATACATATTTTATAAAAAGACCGATTTGCTCGCCCACCTGTGTTTGTTCCGAGTCAAGCGCGCAACGCAGACACGTCCTCCAAAGACCGCGGTGGGCTGGCCGCGAACCGGTATGCAGCCTCAGCCTTTGTATTCAAATGCGAATGGCAGGCTCGCGACACGCGCAATTTTTGCCACCACCATACACCCGCCGCAGGTCGTTTCGTACACAGGCCCTTCCCTGCCAAGGTCCATAAAAAAAGGCCGACCCATCGGATCGACCTTTCGTTATGCAACCAGAATGGCTATATTTCAATCGCTATAAATTCAATTGTCACCACCTCGCCATGTCTGATCAGATCAGTGCCCGCGCCTTGATGTAGTCGCGTATGGCTTCCATATCATTATCCATAATGACCACCTTCTGCGGCAGATCGGCCAGCGACTTCAGATGTTCGGGAATGGGCGCCTGCTGGCCAGTTGCCTCCAGAATGGTTTCACCAAACTTGGCTGGCAATGCAGTTTCCAGAACCAACATCGGAATGCCTTCTTCCACAAATGCCTGGGCCACTTTTACGCCGTCGGCCGTGTGCGGGTCAATCAGAATGCCTGTGTCCTCTTGCACCCGGCGGATCGTCTCCAGGCGATCTGCGTGTGTGCTGCTGCCGCCGACGAAACCAAACTCTTCGGTAAAACGTGCTTTTTCTGCAGACAGATCAAATGCCCCGTCGTGGCCCAGTTTTTTCCAGGTTGCCGCCAGCCGCTTGGCATCCCGGCCCAGAAGATCAAATATAAAGCGCTCGAAATTTGAAGCCTTGGAAATATCCATGGACGGGCTGGACGTGGCAAGGGTTTCTGCACTGACGCGCGGACGATAAACACCCGTACGGAAGAACTCCTCCAGCACATTGTTCTCGTTGGTTGCCAAAACCAGGCGATGAATGGGAAGCCCCATCCGGCGGGCGAAATGACCGGATAAAATATTACCGAAGTTGCCCGACGGCACTGTGAACGATACCTTATGGCCCGAAACGTCGGTGCCGGCGCTGACCGCCGCGTCGGTACTGCGCAGCCATGCCCAGAAGTAATACACAATCTGCGCGCAGATACGGGCCCAATTGATGGAATTGACTGCTCCCAGATGGTAACTGGTCTTGAACGAGACATCGCCGGCCAATGCCTTGACGATATCCTGGCAGTCATCGAATACGCCTTTGACCGAGATATTATGAATATTCTCATCCATCAGCGAATACATCTGGGCTCGCTGAAAGGCGCTCATGCGACCATGCGGCGACAGCATGAAGACAGAAACGCCCAGCTTGCCGCGCATGGCATATTCGGCCGCAGAACCGGTGTCGCCCGAAGTGGCGCCCAGAATATTCAGTTTGCGACCTTCTCGCGCCAGCACAAACTCGAAAACCTGTCCCAGAAACTGCATGGCCAGATCCTTGAAGGCCAGCGTGGGTCCTTCGGACAGGCCTACCAGCGTCATTGACTTGCCCAGCGGTTTAAGCGGCACAATCTCGCTGCCGGAGAATACCGATTCGTTATAGGCCGCCTTGCAGATGCGTTCCAGGTCGGTACGCGAAATATCGTCAATGTACAGGCTCAATATTTCCGTGGCCAGCTCCGCATAAGAGAGCGAACGCCACAGCTCGAGCTGCTTGGCACTGACCGAGGGAATGCTCTCGGGTACCGCAAGGCCCCCGTCGCGCGCCAGTCCTTCGAGAAGGATTTCGGAAAATGAAACCGGGCTCATGCCGCCACGGGTTGAAATGTATTTCATTATTGCTCCGTTATTCCGGCATCACGTGCCGGAAACAAGAAGACACGACCTGCTGCTGGCGGTCGTGCCGGTCAGATCAGTCAGTCCAGATGTTCCAGGCGGATACGCGTAATGGACGAATGCACGAAGGGCTTGGCTTCAATGGTCTTGATCGCCGTATTGACGTCGCCTTCGCGGGACTCGTGTGTCAGGAAAATAATGATGGCGCGGTTCTCTCCATCCGGCTCCTGCATCATGGAATTGATGGAAATCTGATGGTCCGCCAGGATCCGGGTCAAGTCGGCCAGTACGCCGGAACGATCTTCCACCGACAGGCGCAGATAGTAGCAAGTGCGCACGTCTTCCATATTCAGGATAGGCGTGTCTGATAGCGCGCTTGGCTGAAAGGCCAGGTGTGGAACGCGATTGCCGGGATCGGACGTATGCAGGCGGGTAACATCGACCAGATCGGCCACCACAGCCGAGGCCGTGGCTTCGGAGCCCGCGCCGGGGCCGTAATACAGCGTGTCGCCTACCGCATCACCATTGACGACCACTGCATTCATGGCGCCTTCTACATTGGCGATCAGCCGTTTGGCCGGCACCAGAGCCGGGTGCACCCGCAACTCGATGCCCTGATCGCGACGTCGCGTGATGCCCAACAGCTTGATGCGATAACCCAACCGTTCGGCATAAACAATATCCTGCTGATCCAAGTCGGTAATACCTTCGATATGCGCTTTGCTGAACTGAATGGGAATACCAAACGCCAGGGAGGCCATTAGCGTCAGCTTATGGGCCGCGTCGATTCCCCTGACATCGCCCGCCGGGTCAGCCTCGGCATAGCCCAGTTGCTGGGCCTGCGCCAGCGCGGTCTCGTAAGGCAGGCCGTGCTCGCGCATTTGCGACAGAATGAAATTCGTGGTTCCGTTGATAATACCGGCTAGCCACTGGATACGGTTGGCCGTCAGGCCTTCGCGAATCGCCTTGATAATCGGGATACCGCCAGCGACCGCGGCCTCAAACGCCACCATGACACCTTTTTTACTGGCCAGGGCAAATATTTCATTGCCATACAAGGCGAGCAATGCCTTATTGGCCGTGACCACGTGCTTGCCGTTTTCAATCGCGGCCAGCACCAGTTCACGGGCCAGCGTGGTGCCGCCGATGAGCTCCACGACAATATCCACCTCGGGATCGGCCACCAGTCCAGCCATATCATTGCTGACCGGCACTTTGTCGCCGAACACGGCCACCGCTTTGGCCGGCGTGCGGGTAGCCACTTTGGACACAACAATCTGGCGTCCGGCGCGTCGTGATATTTCCTCTGCATTGCGCGTCAACACCGCGTAGGTGCCACTGCCTACGACGCCAAAACCTAATAAACCTACCTTCATTGGATTCATTTTTTCAGGAACCCGTCTTTTTTGAACATTTCTTTAATTCCTCTGATTGCCTGGCGCGTACGTTGCTCATTTTCAATCATTGCAAAGCGCACATGATCATCGCCCAGATCGCCAAAACCGATACCTGGCGATACGGCCAACTTGGCATCGGCCAGCAGTTTTTTGGAAAATTCCAGTGATCCCATTGCCTTGTAGGGCTCGGGAATTTCGGCCCAGATGTACATGGCTGCCTTGGGAATTTCAACCATCCAGCCAGCTTCGTGCAGCCCCTTGACCAGCACATCACGGCGATTTTTGTAGTGTGCGACCACTTCGGCCACACATTCCTGCGGGCCTTCCAGGGCAGCAATGGATGCGACCTGGATAGGCGTAAACGTCCCATAATCGTGGTAGCTTTTCATGCGGGCCAGCGCATTGACCAACTCGGCATTGCCCACCATGAAGCCAACCCGCCAGCCGGCCATATTGTAGCTTTTACTCATGGTAAAAAACTCAACAGCCACATCCTTGGCGCCAGGCACCTGCATGATGGACGGCGGCTGGTAGCCGTCAAAAGCGATGTCGGCATAGGCCAGATCGTGCACCACCAGAATATCGTGCTCTTTGGCCAGCTTGATCACCCGCTCGAAAAACGGCAGGTCAACGCATTGCGCCGTGGGATTGCTGGGAAAACCCAGAATAATCATTTTCGGCTTGGGAATGGACTCGCGCACGGCCCGCTCGATTTCCTCGAAGAAATCCAGCCCTTTTTTCATGGGTATGGAGCGGATATTGGCACCAGCTATGACCGCACCATATATATGGATGGGATAGCTGGGATTGGGCACAAGCACGGTATCGCCCTTGTCGAGCGTGGCCAGCATCAGGTGCGCCAGCCCTTCCTTGGATCCGATAGTGACAATTGCTTCCCGATCCGGGTCCAGAATGACGTTATAACGGCGCGAATACCAGTCTGTAATTGCCTTGCGCAGGCGCGGTATGCCCTTGGATACTGAATAGCCATGGGTATCGGGGCGAATTGTCGCCTCTACCATTTTGTCCACGATATGCTTGGGCGTCGGCCCATCCGGGTTACCCATGGACATGTCGATGATGTCCTCTCCACGTCGGCGCGCCGCCATTTTCAGCTCGCCGGTAATGTTGAACACATAGGGAGGGAGCCTTTCTATACGTGGGAAGTTTCTCATGACAGACCTGGAATAAGTGAAGTGACAGATTTAGGGTGAAACCAGTAAATCTAGCCTATATAAGACCGGACGGCAAACGATTTTGCCGATGCACAAAAAAAATTTGCAATGGCCGTGTCATTGCGGTACAAAAAAAGATGAGATCAGGACCTTGCCAAACCGGCGACTGCCTGCAGGCAGCGATGCCGAAAGCGTATCCGGCATTTGTGGGCAACCCTGGTCCGGTATCACCGGCGTGCGGACCTGCTGCGCCGACATAGCGCAAAATATCGCAGGACCACTATCACATATATGAAATACAGTTAGAATAAGATAAACGCACAAGGAGTCTTTGTGGAACTGAAAAGAGAACAGCCAACCGCATTAAATACGGTCACCCGCTATGGGGACCACTTCATCGAAGTCAATGAAGTCAAATATACCCATGCCATTGCGTTTCGCCCTGAAGGCACTGTGCGCCCGTGGAACGTGACCGCTGTCAGCGACATTACAACAGATCAGCTGATTCTGGCTGCAGACATCCGGAAGGTTGAAGGCAACGCCATCGACTTTCTTGACGACGCCCCAGCCACCAAATTTGAGAACACACCTGAAATTCTGCTCGTGGGCACCGGCTCGCGCCAGCATTTTCTGCCCGCAGCAGTGACCGCACCCCTGCTGGCTGCGCGCGTGGGTATTGAAGCCATGGATTCGAAGGCGGCAGCACGCACCTATAATGTACTGATGGCAGAAGGCCGCAATGTTGCTGTGGCGCTCATGCTCAGCGAAGGAGAATAAAATGACAAGTACCCCCACCATCGGCAAGAAAGCGCCGGCATTCAAGGCCGAGAGCCAGCTTGGCCCGGTCTCCCTGGCCGCCCTGAAAGGCAAAATCGTCGTACTGTATTTTTACCCCAAGGACAATACCCCCGGATGCACGACCGAAACCCAGGGGTTCCGGGATGCGCTGACCGATTTTGAAAACGAAAACACCGTGATACTGGGCGCCTCGCGCGATTCGCTCAAAAGCCACGAAAATTTTGCCACCAAGCAAAATGTGACCTTTGCCCTGTTGTCCGACCCCGACGAGACGTTGTGTACACAATACGACGTGATCAAGATGAAGAACATGTACGGCAAGCAGGTCCGCGGGATTGAACGCAGCACCTTTCTGATCGATGGCACGGGCAAGCTTGTGCAGGAGTGGCGAAAAGTGAAAGTGCCAGGCCATGTTGATGCCGTCCTTGAAGCAGTGCGCAGCCTGAATGCCGCGCAACAGGATTAGTCCCACCCGGGCCCTGCGGGGTACCCTTTTTCATGGTGCAACCGCCCATGGAACAACAGCCATGTGAGAAACTATCTATGCCACTTCCAAAGCTGCCTGCCAAACCTGCCGACATCCTGGATATGACGGGAATGCCGGTTCCAAAAGCCTCCAGGGAAGACACCGCGACCGCGGCGCCCCGTGGACGCAAGCGCCAGAAGCAGGACCAACCCGGCACGGTAGCAAGCGCCGACGCAGCCAACGCAACCGACTACGCCCAGCAGGATGCCGTGGATACAGCACCGGCCGGCATCGCTGCGCCAGCCGAGTTAACAGAACCGACACCGGCCCGTGGCGTCGCCAGGGGGGCGGCAACGACTGCACCGCAGGCACGCGAGCAGGCCGATTCCAAAGGCCGTCGCACAACCACGGCGCGTCGCGCCGACGCAGGTACCGGCACAGCACCGGCCGGCGGCAAATCAGGCAGCACACGCGGCGCACCGGTACGGGCGGCAAACACGGCCGGCAACAATGGCCTGTCCAAACTCTTTGTCCTGGACACCAATGTACTGCTGCATGACCCCACGTCAATCTTCCGCTTCGAAGAGCATGATATTTTCCTGCCCATGATGACGCTCGAAGAGCTGGACCATCACAAAAAAGGCATGACCGAAGTGGCGCGCAACGCACGCCAGGTCAGCCGCTCGCTGGATGCGCTGGTCGCAGAGACTGAAGATGTCCTGACGGGCATGCCGCTGGACGCACTGGGCAACAAGGATGCGACCGGTCGCCTGCTGTTTCAGACGCAGAATATGGAAGGTCGGCTGCCGGTAGACCTGCCCAACGGCAAGGCCGACAATATGATCCTGGGCGTGGTGCAAACCCTGCATCGCGAACAGCCGCAACGCCAGATTATACTGGTCTCCAAAGACATCAATATGCGCCTGAAGGCGCGGGCGCTGGGTCTGGAAGCTGAAGACTACCTGAATGATCATTCGCTGGAAGACTCCGACCTGCTGTATGACGGGGCCATGCTGCTGCCGAATAATTTCTGGGCCAAACACGGCAAGGATGTCGAATCCTGGATACAGGGCGGTACAACCTTCTACAAGATCAAGGGGCCGCTGTGCGCCGATTTTGTGGTCAACCAGTTTGTTTATCTTGAAGGTGACTCGCCGCTGTACGCTCAGGTTCGCGAAGTCAACGGGAAAACGGCCGTCCTGGCCACCCTGCGAGACTATACCCACAAGAAAAACAATGTGTGGGGCGTCACCGCACGCAACCGCGAACAGAACTTCGCGCTCAACCTGCTCATGAATCCGGATATTGACTTTGTCTCGCTGCTGGGCCAGGCCGGCACCGGCAAAACCCTGCTGGCGCTTGCCTGCGGACTGACTCAGGTACTGGAAACCAAGCGCTATACTGAAATCATCATGACCCGGGTAACCGTGCCGGTGGGTGAAGACATCGGGTTTCTGCCAGGCACCGAAGAAGAAAAAATGCAACCCTGGATGGGCGCGCTCGAAGACAATCTGGAATTTCTCAACACCGGCACCAAGAATGACGGTTCGTCCGGCGAATGGGATCGCAGCGCCAGCAAGGAAGTGGTCAAATCGCATATCAAGATCAAGTCGCTCAATTTCATGCGCGGGCGCACTTTCCTGAACAAATATCTGATTATCGATGAGGCACAGAACCTGACGCCCAAGCAGATGAAAACACTGATTACCCGGGCCGGCCCGGGCACCAAAATCATTTGCCTTGGCAATATCGCTCAGATTGATACGCCCTACCTGACCGAAGGCAGTTCGGGCCTGACCTACGTCGTAGACCGCTTCAAGGGCTGGCCGCATTCCGGGCATATTACGCTGCAAAAAGGCGAACGTTCGCGCCTGGCAGACTATGCCGGAGATGCGCTGTAGCCCTGGTCGGCTGATCGTATCGGAAGGCGAAGGCCGGTGACGCCCTTTCAACAATGAAGGGGAATCACCGGCCTTTTTATTTTTTTGAAAAAAGAATACATCACCGCAGGTTCAAGGTGATTTTACCTAATGTCCATTTGTCTGCGTCCCACGCGATCAAGACACCCATCACCGGTCCATCGCATCGGTCCACAAGCCAGTCAAATCAGGCGCTGCGAGTAAATTGCCAAATGCCAACACATACCGTTTGCCGCCGCTGGACCGCAGCAAACACAGCGCACTTACACCGGCCACGCGCTTGGCTCCGGCAGAATCTGGCGCAGGATTGAGTACAATAGCCGCACCATTCAATCCTTAACGTAGATACGCGTAATGTCTCAGTCCCTGCTTCGTTTCCTGAAAATCGACCGTTTCACCCTGTTGTTGATCGTCGCCGTTATTATTGCGTCGGTATTGCCCGCGCATGGCAGGGGCATGCCTGTCGCCGAACTGGTCACCAACCTGGCCATTGCACTGCTGTTTTTCCTGCACGGTTCGCGTCTGTCGCGCCAGGCGATCATTGCCGGCGCTACCCACTGGCGGCTGCACCTGGTCATTTTTTCCTGCACGTTCATTCTATTTCCCCTGCTGGGCGTAGCGCTACGCCCGGTGCTCGAACCCATGCTGACACCAGATCTGTACAAGGGTGTTCTCTATCTGTGCGTGCTGCCAGCCACCGTGCAATCGGCTATCGCCTTCACCTCAATCGCACGCGGCAATATTCCCGCGGCCGTGTGCAGCGCATCTTCTTCCAGCATACTGGGCATTTTCATCACGCCTATGCTGGTCAATCTGCTGATTGCCGATAGCAACGCTACTGCAGACTCACACCAGGCACTGGAAGCTATTTGGCAAATCACCTTGCAACTGCTGGTGCCTTTTGCACTGGGCCACTTCAGCCGCCCGTGGACCTCGGGGTTTATCGGCCGGCATGCTTCACTCATGAAGTTTGTGGATCAGGGTTCCATCCTGCTGGTGGTCTATGTTGCGTTTTCCGAAGCGGTAAACGAAGGCCTCTGGCATGAAACACCGATAGGTGCGCTGGTTGCCGTTGTGGTTGCCAGCGTGCTGCTGCTGGCCATTGTGCTGGCTCTGACAGCACTGATAGGACGCGTGATGGGGTTTTCGCTTGAAGACCGTATCACACTTGTATTTTGTGGATCGAAAAAGAGTCTGGCCAGCGGCCTGCCCATGGCGCAGGTGCTATTTGCAGGCCAGGCGGTCGGCGCCATTATTCTGCCCCTGATGATATTCCATCAGATCCAGTTGATGGTATGCGCGGTCATTGCAGCCAAGCTGGGCAAGCGACCGGAAGAGATCCCGGTTGATCAGGATGACGAGACCCTGCTCAAAAAACCGACATAACACAGCGTGTAACGCATAACGCAAAAGAGTATAAAAAAACAAAGGGGCAGTGCCGGCAACATGCAGGCCCTGCCCCTTTTGCTTTTTCTATTCTGCGATAAAACTGTCGCCCGGGCCGGCGTAATTCATAAACTTGGTAAATTCGCCGGCAAACGTCAGCCGGACCGTACCAATGGGGCCCGCACGCTGCTTGCCGATAATGACTTCGGCAGAGCCTTTGTCCTGGCTGTCGGGGTGATACACTTCGTCGCGATAAATAAACAGAATCAGGTCGGCGTCCTGCTCAATCGCGCCCGATTCTCGCAGGTCACTCATGATGGGCCGCTTGTTGGTACGTTGCTCCAGGCCCCGATTCAGCTGTGACAGCGCGATAACGGGGCACTCCATCTCCTTGGCCAGGGTTTTGAGCGAGCGGCTGATTTCAGAAATTTCAGCAGTCCGGTTATCATTTTTGGACAGGGCATTGCCCGACATAAGCTGCAAGTAGTCGACCACGATCAGGCCCAGCTTGCCGCACTTGCGCTTTAGCCGGCGCGCGCGTGAGCGCAGCACCAGCGGGCTTAGCGCCGGGCTCTCGTCAATATAGATCTGCGCTTCCTGCAACAATTGCATGGCGTGGGTCAGCTTGGGCCAGTCCTCATCCAGCAACCTGCCGGTACGCATGCGCTGTTGATCCAGCTTGCCGATAGAGCCGATCATCCGGGCCGCCAGCTGCGTGGCTTCCATCTCCATGGAAAATACCGCGACAGGCAAGCCTTCGTCAATCGCCACATGTTCGGCAATATTCATGGAAAACGACGTTTTACCCATGGCCGGCCGGCCGGCCACAATAATCAGCTGGCCCGGATGCAAACCCGTGGTTTTGCGATCAAGATCGACAAAGCCGGTAGGAATGCCGGAGACATCGCCGTGGTTGCCATCACCCAGCTCTTCGATCCGCTTCAGGACATCGACCAGCAGATCGCCCACCTCCTTGAATTCGCTGCCCGAAGACGAGCCCTCGGACACTTTCAGGATGCGCGTTTCAGCCTCGTCAAGCAGCTGGCGCGCTTCCTTTCCCCTGGGATTGAGCGCTTCGGATGCAATTTCGTCGGCAAACGTCACCAGCTTGCGCAGAATCGCCCGCTCGCGAACAATTTCGGCATAGCGAATAATGTTGGCCGCTGACGGCGTGTTGCGCGTCAGCGCATCCAGATAAGCCAATCCGCCGACCTCATCCGACTTGCTCTCGAGCACCAGTGATTCGTGCACGGTAATGACGTCGGCCGGACGGTCCAGATTGATCAGCTTACAGATATGTTGGAATAACAGGCGATGATCATGACGATAGAAATCATCTTCATTGAGCAGACCGCTGATATTCTCCAGCTGCGCATTGTCTATGAGCAGGCCGCCAAGCACGGATTGTTCCGCCTCAACCGAATGAGGTGGCAGGCGCAGGGAATCCAGTTGAGGATCAGGAGCATTCATGGCAGGGTAAACCGGGAAATTGATAACGTGATGATTTGTGGCTGGCAGAAGTGACAGCAAAACAGGATCAAAACGGCACAGACAAAGATGTCATTATACGCAGTTAGCCGCCCTGGCGTGAGAGGGAGTCTGTAAAAACAAAGAGCCGGATTAACCGGCTCTTTGGTGTACTGCTACAGCGATAAAAACAAATGGATTAAACCATTTCGCCTACAACATTGACAGTGATGTCAGATACCACGTCAGCGTGCAAATAGACCTGTACAGGATATTCGCCAACCGCTTTGAGGGCACCGTCAGTCAGGCGAACCTGGCTTTTTTCGACGCCTTCGAAGCCAGCTGCTACCAGACCAGCCGCGATGTCCATATTGGTCACAGAACCGAACAGACGACCGTCTACACCGGCCTTCTGGCCGATTTGCAATGTGTAACCATTGAGTTTTTCAGCCTGGGCCTGAGCGGCAGCCAGTTTTTCAGCCTGGACTTTTTCCAGCTCTGCGCGACGGGCTTCGAACTCGGCGATTGCCGCTTGTGTTGCACGACGGGCTTTTTTCTGAGGAATCAGAAAATTGCGAGCATAGCCGTCTTTTACACGAACCACTTCACCCAGGTTGCCGACATTGACAATTTTCTCGAGAAGAATAACTTGCATGATGGTTTTCCTGATTAGTTGTGGTTATCTGTGTACGGCAACAGAGCCAGAAAGCGTGCGCGCTTGATTGCGGTGTCCAGTTGGCGCTGATAGTGCGCTTTGGTGCCCGTCAGACGTGCAGGAATGATTTTGCCTGTTTCTGTGATGAAATCACGCAGGGTATCGATATCTTTGTAGTCGATCTCTTCGACGCCGGCTGCCGTGAAGCGGCAGAACTTGCGGCGTTTGAACAATGGATTTTGCTGAGGAAACTTACTGCGTTTATCCTTGTTTTTTTTCATGAAAGCCATGATATTGCCTTTTATGTATGCGAGGGCCTGGCCCTCTGAATTTCAATAGTGAGCGTACCGCTCAGTCCGTTATGCCAGGATGCCTGGTAATGGCGATGGGTCCGTTGTGTTTGCTCCGCCGGGAAATTGAGCCTGCTGGATATGCAACACCAGCCTGCTTGAATTTTTCCTTGTCGGCGCCAGAAATCCGCGTACGCGCATTTCGGCTCCCAATGGCAATGAGGCCAGCTTCTGTCCCCATTGGCCGATCGCCTTGGCCGGAATCGTCATCTGGACGAGCCGCGGCAGACCGGCTTCAATCACTTCGGACTCATGCGTCAGGATCAGATCCAGCACCGGCAGTCCTGCCGGTGTATGCCTGAGGGCGCCCATTTCAAGTATGCGGGCCTGCAGGCTAAGCTGGTTCATATTGATACCTGGCGCAATGCGCCATTAACCTGCGTTTTCCTGTTCTGATGTCTGTTCGGTAGTCGCCTTGCGGGCTTCTTCACGCTCTACAGATTTCATCATCACTGACGCGTCGGTATGAGGCTTGCTGGCCTTGATAACCAGGTGGCGCAGTACGGCGTCGTTGTAACGGAACGCATGCTCAAGCTCATCCAATGCAGCTTGTGAGCATTCGATATTCATGCAGACATAGTGAGCTTTGACCAGTTTCTGGATAGGGTAAGCCAATTGGCGGCGGCCCCAGTCTTCAAGACGGTGTACGGTACCACCGTCAGTTGTTACCGTTGCCTGGTAACGCTCGATCATCGCGGGCACCTGCTCGCTCTGATCCGGGTGAACAATAAACACTACTTCGTAGTGACGCATAGATAACTCCTTGTGGAATGTCCGCAATAGGCCTTTGAGTTGACAGCCAGCTGTACATGACAGGCAGCGCAAGACAGAACAGCAAATTGCGGGGGGCAGCCCGCCGGCACTACTGGTTGCGCAATTGGCATATGGGCCAAGTTGTCATTGTTTTAATGGCTAAATAACCAAATCAACGACCAAATGACCACAAACATGCCTGCAACCCCGTACCGGGGCGAGCAAGAAACCGTAGACTATAACACGAAAAAATAAAAAAGACCACTAATGGTGGTCTTTTTTACGAGCCAAGATGCTGATTTACCACTGTTTTTTTATCAAAGCGGCGTTTGCGCCCGGCTAACCAGCGGGCAGGGTGTCGCATATGACGCAACGACAGGGGCAACTGCGCGCCCTAGCCTTCTACCACCGCATAAGCACTGTGGTTATGGATAGACTCGAAATTTTCGGCCTCAACCCTGTAACTGACAACACCGGGCAGCTTCTGGAATACCGCAGCGACATCGCGCACCAGGTCTTCGACGAACTTCGGATTGTCATAGGACCTTTCAGTCACATATTTCTCGTCGGTCCGCTTGAGCAACCCCCACAGCTCGCAGGAACCCTGCGCCTCGATACGCCGGATCAGATCGTCCAGCTCATAGTGCTGCTCGGCGATCAGGCTGACGGTGACATGGGAGCGTTGGTTATGCGCACCGTATTCGGAAATCGCCTTGGAGCAGGGGCATAGACTCATGACTGGCACCAGCACGGTCTGCTCGACCACGGCCTGCTGCCCATGCGCCCTGGCCACCCAGGTTACCTGATAGTCCATCAGGCTTTCCACGCCGGACACCGGCGCCCTCTTATTGATGAAATAAGGAAAGGTTGCCGTAATATCGCCCTTTTCGGCATGCAGCAGCGGCAACATTTCAAGCGCCATGGCACGGAATGTTTCGGCCGTCATGGGCCGATTGCGCCAGGTGTTGAGCAGCGCCATGAAACGGGACATATGCGTGCCCTTTTCGTGCGCAGGCAGCATCACCGTAAACGTCCATTCGGCAATGGTTGCCTGCACCGAGCCGTCGGCCAGTTGCAGCAGCATAGGCTGCTTGACCTGCCGGATACCCACGCGCTGTATGGTGATATGACGTTCGTCCAGCGTACTTTGCACATCGGGCATCAGCACCGACGGTTCAATTTGTGAATTCATTTATTCGCTCTATATTTATTTATCAGCCGGCGGCTGCCCGAAACGCCGGGCAATTGCCTGCTCTATTCCTGCTGCATCCAGTCCGACACCGGCCAGAAGACCCGCCTGGTCGCCATGATCAATAAAAACATCCGGCAACCCCAACTGCAGCAGGTCGCAACACAGGCCGTTGGCATGCATCAGCTCGGCCACCGCACTGCCGGCGCCACCCATGATGGCGCCCTCTTCCACGGTGACCAGTTGCTGGTGAGACTGCATCAACGCCAGCAGCAACGTTTCATCCAGTGGTTTGACAAACCGCATATCCACCAGCGTTGCATTGAGCTTTTCCGCGACAGGTGCTGCAGCATGCAATAACGTACCAAAAGCCAAGATCGCCAGCTTTTCGCCCTGGCGTCGCACTACGGCCTTGCCCAGCTCAACCACATCCAAAGTGCTAGTCACTTGTGCGCCGGCTCCGCTGCCTCGCGGATACCTGACAGAGGCCGGACCAGCATGCTCATAACAGGTAGACAGCAGCAAGCGGGTTTCGTTCTCATCGGAAGGCGTAGCAATAACCATATTGGGTACACATCGCAAAAATGCAATATCGTAATTGCCGGCGTGTGTCGCCCCGTCGGCGCCTACCAGCCCCGCGCGGTCCAGCGCAAAGGTGACATCCAGATTCTGCAGGGCCACGTCGTGAATGAACTGATCATAGCCGCGCTGCAGGAATGTCGAATAAATCGCCAGCACCGGCTTGAGTCCTTCGCAGGCAATGCCCGCGGCGAACGTGACTGAATGCTGCTCAGCAATGCCGACATCAAAATACCGTTGAGGAAATTGTTTTTCAAACTGGACCAGCCCGCTGCCCTCACGCATCGCGGGAGTGATCCCGATCAGGCGCGAATCCTGCTGCGCCATATCGCAAAGCCAGGTGCCAAAGACCTGGGTAAACGTCTGCTTGCCCGGCTTAGCCGGTTTCTGAATACCCAGCTCGGGGTCAAACTTGCCGGGTCCGTGATATAGCACCGGATCGGCTTCAGCCAGCTTATAGCCCTGACCTTTTTTAGTTATAACATGCAGAAACTGCAAGCCACCCAATTCCCTTAAGTTCTGAAGGGTTGGAACCAGCGAATCCATATCATGACCATCGATGGGGCCCACATAATTGAATCCCAGTTCCTCAAATAGCGTAGCCGGGCTGATCATGCCCTTGGCATGCCCTTTGACGCGTCGAGCGATGTCCAGCATGGGTGCGGGCATATGCTCAAGCACGGCACGTCCGACATTCTTGGCATCGCGATACAGCCCGCCGGACAACAGTCGTGCCAGATAGCGGTTAAGCGCGCCGACCGGAGGCGAAATGGACATATCGTTGTCGTTCAGGATCACCAGCACATTCACGCCTGGTGTAACGCCCGCATTGTTCAGCGCCTCGAAGGCCATACCGGCAGTCATGGAACCGTCGCCGATCACCGCGATATGCTGCCGATCTATATTCAGGTTCCTGGAGGCAACGGCCATTCCCAACACCGCCGATATGGAGGTTGACGAATGGGCGGTGCCGAACGCGTCATATTCCGACTCGCTGCGTCGCGGAAAGCCCGAGATGCCGCCATGCTGGCGCAGCCCCGGCATATCCCCGCGCCTGCCGGTCAGGATCTTGTGCGGATAGGATTGATGACCGACATCCCAGACAACGCGATCATGCGGCGTATTGAAAACATGATGAATGGCCAGCGTAAGCTCTACAGTGCCCAGATTGGATGACAAATGGCCGCCCGTGCGCGATACCGACTCCAGGATGAAGGCACGCAGCTCTGTGGCCGCCATCTTCAGTTGATGCTGGCTGAGTTTTCGTACATCGGCGGGTGAATCAAGTGTATCTAGTAACTTTGTCATGAAATCGTCTTGGGTGCCCGGCGCTGCAGATCCGCAACAGCCAGGCAGAATGAATCACGGATTGACATCAAAAGGCCGTCAGGATTTTCGATGGATAATCAGGTCTGCCAGTTCCCGCAGTCGGCAGGCCGGCTCACCGAGCGGCTTGATGGCATCCAGGGCAGCTTCATGTAACTGCTGCGCAAAGTCTCTGGATTGCGCCAGTCCCATCACCGAGACATACGTGGGTTTGTTGTCCGCCGCATCCTTGCCTGGTGTTTTACCCAGCGCCTGCTGATCGGCAGTCACATCGAGAATGTCGTCCACAACCTGGAACGCCAGGCCGATGGCCGAACCATAATTTTCCAGCGCCATACGGATATCCGAATTGGCAGCGGTCACAATCGCCCCCAGCTGTACGCTGGCTTCGATTAATGCCCCCGTCTTGAGTCGGTGCATAAATTGCAGTTGCTCGGGATCAAGACGGGTATTGACACTGGCCAGATCAATGGCCTGCCCCCCTACCATGCCCTGGCTGCCGGCAGCTTGCGCCAGCACGTTGACCGCCTGGACGACGAGCGCAGGCGCGACAGACATTTGCGCCAGCTGCGCAAAGGCCAGCGGCTGCAGCGCGTCGCCGGCCAGCATGGCGGTTGCCTCGTCAAACTGGACATGCACAGTAGGCTTGCCGCGCCGCAGGACATCATCATCCATACAGGGAAGGTCGTCGTGGATTAGCGAATAGGCGTGGATCAGCTCAACGGCAACTGCAGCGCGCGACAGCGTGTGCTCCAGCGCAGAAGGCAATGCGCTTTGCTGCGCGCTTGCCTGCCCGGCCGCGTACACCAGCGCCGCACGCAGCCGCTTGCCTGCGCCAAGCGCCGCGTATCGCATGGCCTGATGCAACTTTGCCGGCGTTTCGTCGGCTGGCGGCAGGGCTTTGTCCAGCGAGCCTTCAATCTTTTCAATGCAGGCAGGCAACCAGTCCTGGAACGATACAACCATGGCGTTCATGATTCGGACGATCCTGTCTCGCCCAGGGGAACCAGCATATTATTGCGCAGCACACTGATCTGCTGTTCAGCAGCATCCAGCTTGTCCTGACACACGCGCGCCAGCCGGACACCCCGCTCGTAGGCAGCAATGGAAGCCTCCAGCGACATGCTGTTATCTTCCATTTGCGTCACAATCGATTCGAGCTCGCCCAGCGCCGCTTCGAACTGATCGGGCAATGCCACAGTGTCGGTTTTTGCATTATCAGTCAAAACCAATCTCCAATGCTTTCAGTTGTGCAATTTGCTCATTGTACGAAATCAGCGGGGGCTTCGGTTGCAGATTTGCCTCTTTTGCCGCAAAGTCAATCCACCCTGCCCCGGAGCCCGATTCCGGCCCCATTGCCCAGGCCGGACAGTCTTGACTAAGGTATTGATTTTCTTTACAATTACCCTCCTTTTAAATTTTTTGACATTTTATGCCGGCTCATGACCCTTGGTGAGGCGGCATTTGTTTTCATCGGGGGGCATCTCATGTCTGATATTGCCAAACTGGCACATGTATCACCGGCGACGACGCAATTGCCAGTCGACGTCTACTTTAACGACGATATCTTTAAAAAGGAGCAGGCCCGCATCTTCGATGCCTCGGCGCTGTACGTCGGACATGAAAAACTGGTGCCCGAATCCGGAGACTGGCGCACACTGGCGCATGAGCAGGCCGGGCGCGTGCTGGTGCGCAACGGCGACCATATCAGCCTGATGTCAAATGTCTGTCGCCACAGACAGGCCATCATGTTGGGTGGTCAGGCGGGCGATGTGACCAGCGCGACCAATAACCATGGCAATCTGCGCAGCTCCGGCGGCAATATTGTCTGTCCGCTTCATCGCTGGACCTACGACAATCAGGGCACCCTGCTTGGCGCGCCGCAATTTGACAGCAACCCCTGCAAGAACCTGCAGCAGTTTCCAATACAGAACTGCAACGGCCTGCTGTTCGAAGGCCCGCGCAATCCGGCTGCCGACATGGCGCCGCTGTTTGCGCGCCCCGAATTTGATTTTTCCGATTACGTATTTGACCGCGCCATCGTGCACGAATGCAATTACAACTGGAAAACGTTTATCGAGGTCTATCTTGAAGATTATCATGTGGCCCCGTTCCATCCCGGCCTGGGTAGCTTTGTCACATGTGACGACCTGACCTGGGATTTTGCCGAAACCTTCAGCCTGCAGCGTGTCGGCGTGCACCAAGCGCTAGCCAATCCGGGCTCCGAGGTTTACCGGAAATGGCACGATGAGTTGCTCAAGTTTCGCCAGGGTGAAACGCCTGACTTCGGCGCCATGTGGGTTACATATTTCCCAACCCATATGATCGAGCTCTACCCGCACGTACTGGTGCTGTCCACGCTATATCCGGTCAGCCCGCAAAAAACCGTCAATCTGGTTGAATTTTACTATCCCGAAGAGATTGCCATGTTCGAGCGCGACTTCATACAGGCCCAGCAGGCAGCCTATATGGAAACCGCGATCGAAGACGATGAAATTGCCGAACGCATGGACGCCGGCCGCCAGGCGCTGTACAAACGCGGCACGTCTGAAACCGGCCCGTATCAGTCCCCCATGGAAGACGGCATGCAACACTTTCACGAGTGGTATAACAAGCTGATGGCCTGATTGGCATCATCCCGCCTGGCTGCGCTTCTTCTTTGATATGGATGCGCGCACCAGGCAGCCGGTTTCGTGGGCGCCTATATGGGCGCCCTTTGTGTAGGCGCCATATTTATGGATGCTGGTTCATGGATGCTGGTTCATGGGTGCCTGTGATTGCGTGCCCAGGCTGCCCCGCATTCCCCTGCGGCCATATATATCAGGAGGTAGTTTTGACCACCTGAGGTTTCTTTTGTCTGTCGACCAGCGCCAGCGTGCGCCAAGCCGAGAGCAGGCCAGCCAGAATCACCATTCCCATACCCAGCCATGCCAGTACGTCCGGCGCATTGTTCCATACCAGGATGCCAATGCCCGCAGAAAATATAATGGTAGTGTATTGCAGCGCCGCCGATAGCAGCGGCGAACCCGAACCGAAGGCACGCGTGAGCGCCAGCTGGCCGAACAAGCCGGATAAGCCAACCACCAGCAAGGCGACCCAGGCTACCAGATCAGGCTGACCAATACCATGAGCCTTGATACCTATTAAACTGGTGCTGGTAACAAAAATTGAAAAATACAAGACGGTCAACCAGATGGGCTCGCCAATGGAACCCAGCTGGCGTACCTGCATCATGGCCACGGCGCCGCAAGCGCCGGCCAGCAAGCCCAGCGCGCAGGCAAACCACTGATCTTCGGTGATACTGGGACGCAAAATCAGCAGCACGCCGGCAAAACCGATGCCCACGGCGAGCGTGCGCACAATATCATTGGTCGCCCTGCCTGACAATAGTAAAAAGCCCGCAATGAACAGGGGCGAGGTGTAATTCAGACTGGTGCTGGTGGCCAATGGCAGCACGGTGTACCCATAAAATGCCATCCACATGGCACCTACGCCAAACACGTTGCGTATCAGGTGCAGGCGTATACTTTTGGGTTTAAGGGATTTGTGGGTGGAGACGGCCCACATGACCAGCAGCACGACCGAAGGCAGACCCCGGAACAGAATCACCAGTGACAACGACGCGGCATGTTCGGATGCCAGTTTGACTGATGCTCCCATGATGGCGAACATGAGAGAAGCCACTAACATCCACAGTGCCTGCATGTTAAATCCGGAAATTACTTGAAAATAAAATAACATTCTACTGCGAACAACACTGTAAAAGGACGACATTGCCCTTATATAATTGATCTGACCTGATTCAGTTATTTTTAAGCTCCAGATGGCAGACTTATTCGGACTCGAAATATGTCATCCGGGTTGATCCCTTCCTACAAGGACCTGCTGCATGAAACGCATTATTCTTTTTCTTATGACCAACCTGGCCGTCATGGTGGTGTTGGGCATTACGCTGAACCTGCTGGGCGTGAACCGCTACATGGACGCAAACGGCATCAATATGGGTCAGCTATTGGTATTTTCTGCCGTGGTCGGCTTCGTTGGCGCCTTCATTTCCCTGCTAATGAGTAAACCAATGGCCAAATGGACCATGGGACTGAAGATGATTGATCCGGCGGCGCCCGGCAACCAGAGAGAACTGTGGTTGGTAGATACCGTTCATCAGTTGGCCGATCGCGCCGGCATCGGTCACCCTGAAGTGGCCATCTATGAAGGCGAACCCAATGCGTTTGCCACGGGCGCCTTCAAGAACGACTCGCTGGTGGCGGTATCTACCGGCCTGCTCGATGGCATGACCGAAGAAGAAGTGACTGCGGTCCTTGGTCACGAAGTGGCGCACATTGCCAATGGGGATATGGTCACCCTGACTTTGATCCAGGGCGTGGTCAATACCTTTGTCGTTTTCCTGGCCCGCGTGGTCGGGTATTTCATTGACCGCACGATTTTCCGCAATGATCGCGGCGTCGGCCCGGGTTACTACATTACCGTACTGGTCTGTGAGATCGTGTTCGGGGTGCTGGCGTCCATTATCGTGGCGTGGTTCTCGCGTCAGCGCGAATATCGCGCCGATGCAGGGTCAGCACAAATGCTCGGTTCCGCCTCGCCCATGATCAATGCGCTGGCCAGACTGGGCGGCCTGCCCCCCGGCGAATTGCCCAAGCAGTTCGAGTCCTCCGGTATCAGCGGCGGGGCCGGTATAGCCGCGCTGTTTTCTACCCACCCGCCGATCGAACACCGCATCAACGCGCTGCGCGCGCGCATCGTCCAGTCCTGACCTATAGCGGAGTCTGGCAGAAAATGAATGGCCGGCATAAACCGCTGGCGGTATCAATTAATCTTTTCTGCCAGCGCCCGCCATTTTTTTATCCCCTGCGTGACTGACGCCGCTGCTTGGTGCTCTGTCCCACCGACAGGAACAGCTCCTTCAGCCGATAGTGTTTTACGCACTTCAGAATCGTTCAATATCCGGTTAATTTCGGCATTCAGCTTCTTGATGATATGCGGGGGCGTTCCCTTGGGCGCCATCAGCCCGAACCAGCCGTTGCCTTCGTAGCCCGGCAAGCCGGACTCGGCGATCGTCGGCACATTGGGAAGCGCCGGCGAGCGGCTTGCACCGGTTACCGCCAGCGCCTTGAGCGTGCCGGCCTTGATTTGCGAGAGCACCAGCGGAAACGGCGCAAAGTTCAACTGCGTCATCCCCGCTACCAGATCATTGATGGCCGGCCCACTACCCTTATAGGGAATATGGGTCAGTTGGATGTTGGCCATTGACGCGAACAACTCACCAAACAAGTGGTTCGATGTGCCCTTTCCCGATGAACCATAATTGAGCTTACCGGGATTTTTCTGTGCATAAGCAATCAGGCCCTGTACATCCTGCACCGGCAGGCTGGCCGTTGCCGTCAGAATGGTTGGCGGTGTTGCCAGCAGAATAACCGGCTCCAGGTCGGTGACCGGATCATAAGGAAGATCTTTATACAGGCTTTGGGCCACAAGAATATTACCAAACGCACCCAGCACCATTGTATAGCCATCAGGTTTTGCCTTGACGACCGTATTGACGCCAATGGTGCCACCTGCTCCCGGCCGGTTTTCGACAACCGCGGCAATGCCCCAGGCTTTGCCCAGGTGCTGGGCGATCAGGCGACCAAGAATATCCGTATTGCCTCCCGGCGTGTACGGCACGATGATCCGGATGGGTTTATTCGGATACGTTTCCCCGGCCATGGCCGGGGCTGCCAGTGCGGATGATGCCCACAGGCAACTACAAGCGGCCGCACCTGCGACCCTAAGGATGCCAAATAGATGTCTCGTCATTGTTTTATATTCCCAATCTTTGAATCGTTGGCGCATCGCGCACGGGTCGTTACCGGACAGCTGTCATTTATTTGTCATGTCTGAGCTGCGCTTGCGTGCCGACTCTGGTACGAAGTTCCAAATTCCCGGGTCTGGGCAAACACCGGAGGCAGCGCACGACCATTGGGCAACGTCAGCCAGATCCGCAGAAGATGCCGGCGCGCCTGGGGATCGCTGAAATCTTCATACTTGGTCCGGGCGTGCAGCACCGAATAATTGTTGGCAATCTGGATATCGCCCGGCTTCATGTAAAAGCCCAGCTGGATTGTCGGATCGTTGCAAATCTGTTCAACCAGATCTATGGCTTGCTGTTGCGCCTGGCTCAGGCGCGGGACGTCGTCAAAGCGCTGGGCCGCCAGCAGATAGCGGCGTTTATACAGGGCGCTGAGCTTGCCCTGGAAGAAATTGAAAATTGGCGCGCTTTGCACTTTTAATCCACTCGGATGCTGGCCCCGGGCATCGAAATGAAAAGGCTGCTGCAACACATCAATCAAGTCGGGACGACGCTGTAACACTTCATTGTATATGGTGCCAACGCTCACCAATTTACTCATGCCGCCGGATTGCGCTGTCTTCAGGCACAGCAACATGAAGGCATCCCCGCCATCGTTGTGAAACGTCAACTCATCGTCGGTCTGATAACTGCGCACTTCGTCAGAGCCCTCTACCCGTAAATTGGTGTTGGTGACACTATGCATCCGGCTACCCAGGCGGTCTTGTGCCTGCGGCTGTCCGGCAAGCAGCGCCAGGGCCCAGAAGATGATCCGGTTCTCCTGCAGCGAGTACCGCTCAACGGGCAGCCCGCGAATCAATAAGAAACCACGCCCGTCTTCAAGCTGCCTTTGCACTGCCTCGAATCGCTTTTTCAATCGCGGCAGAAAAAAATCGTCCGCCGTAAAATCGCCCGCCTCGGCACCCTCCCTCTGAACGGCGCCCAGCATGGCATCGATCTCGGCAATATCCTGCGGCTCAAGAGACTCGATCCAGTCATGCCTATCGGCCAGTTGTGCGCCGGTCCATATTTCAGGACCGCTTAAAGCGCCTTTGATGCCATTATTCATTCCACTTCCCTTTGATGATTCCGGTTGTATCACGGCACTCAAGCTGTCTTTTTTCGACCGCGCAGTGAGTGCCACTACTGAGGAAAACTATAAGAGCCCGCTATTTATTTGTCTATTTTCTTTTTTTGATAAACTTATCATATTTGCAAATAAAATCAGCCTATCCAGATACCCATGAATATCACACTCAAGCAGATCGAGGCATTTCTCGCTGTGGCCCGCACCCTCAGCTTTAGCCAGGCAGCGGCTGCCGTGCACCTGTCGCAGCCGGCGCTCAGTGCCAATATCAGCCGGCTGGAGCAAACTCTGGGCGCGCGCCTTTTCGATCGCGACACGCGCACCGTGTCGTTATCGGTCGTGGGCAGGGAGTTTGTTGAAGTCGCCTCGGGCATCACCAGCCAGGTGGCTTGCGGCCTTGATCGTATGCAGGACGTCGTATCGGGCAGCCATGGCCAGTTAACCATTGCCGTGGCGCCATCGGTCGCGGCCGGGGTCCTTCCCAACGTCCTGGTCCGCTACAAGGCCGCCTACCCGGATATCCACTTGAAAATCCACGACGTATTGACCACTGTCGGTATTGAAATGGTAAGAGCCGGCAGTGCCGATATCGCCCTCTTGCCCGAACAGCCGGATGCCGCCGATCTTGAACAGCTTGTTCTGTTTAAGGATCCACTGGTTGTGCTGTGTGCGACAGATCATCCCTTAGCATCATGCAGGAATCTGGACTGGCCCGATATCATCCCGCATGATCTGATTGTCAGGGGACAGCACAGCAGTGTGCGCCAGTTGCTGGACGCACAGTTTCTGCAATATGGTCAGATCCTGCAGCCGGCATTTGAAGTCAACCACGTGGGGACAGCGCTCGGCTTGATCAGCGCCGGATTGGGCATTGGTGTCGTTCCTGCTTCACTGCTATCGACCGTCAATATGGATGGAATGCACTGTGGCTATTTCCGCGCAGAATCGACCACATACTGGACACTGTGCGCCAGCACACCCAAAGCACGCTCGCCCAGCCCCACCGTCGAACCCTTTATACATTTGTTCCTGGCGTACCTGAAGTCTTCAAGCCGTTCTGAGTAGCATCAGCCGGGTGTGAAGTAAACAACGAAGATAATCATGGTCATAGCAAACGTGATTGCCTGACGTTTTTAAGCACGGTTGCCGGCCTGTCTTTTAAGCGGGTGTCACCATCGCACTTGAGCAATAAACCGCTGGCATGGTTTTGACTTTAAGTCGCCATTGGCCACGGCTCGATATGGACAAACTCAACGCTTTGTCAGCCAGATACGCAGTCCAAGGGCAATAAACGCCAGGCCAACCACGCGGTCGATCCAGACTTTGACGGTCTGGTTTCGCGAGACCGCCCCTGCCGCACTTCCGGCCAACCATGCAAACGTGGCGTCGCAAACAAAGCCGATCACCGCGTAGGCCAACCCCAGCAAGAGAAAGGAGACCGCCTGGTTGTCTCCTCCCACGGTGACAAACTGGGGAAAGAATGCGATAAAAAACAGCAGCACTTTAGGATTGGTAATGGTTGTCAGAAAGCCGCGCAGCAACAGCGAGTGCGTATTGGCTACCGGCAACGCGACCGCGGCCTGCGATGCCTTGCTGCGCTGCAGACTGCTCAGGAACATTTTCAACCCGAGCCAGATCAGATAGGCAGCGCCCAGAAACTTGACGACGGTAAACAGCAATGGCGATGCCGCCAGCAGCGCAGTCAGACCCACGGCACTGGCAACAGTATGCGTGCAACTGCCAATGGCAACCCCGGCAGCAGAAATGACGCCGGCGCGCCGACCGTTGCCAAGACTTTGCCCCACCACGTAGGCCAGATCCGGGCCTGGCGTAATCGATAGCGCAAATGCGGAAGCCGCAAAAAGCGGAAAGTGGACAATATCAAGCATGGGAATCGACCGTGAGACGTGATTTGCAGGAAAAGAATTTTAAAGCATATCATTGCATATGAAACAGCGCTATGCCATTGCTAGTCATCCGGCTGCAGGAAACAGGACCTTCCGCTATCAGCGGGCGGCCTACTTCCCCATCCTAGCGGTAGCATGAGGTCATTTGCGGCACCAACGCCACATCTGAACCGACAACGGCCCGCGAATCTACCCACATCATTATGCAGGCGCTAATGCAGGCTGCTGGAACGGATCGGAATAAGCAACTGCGCTCTTGAGCCTGGCGCTCAGCCCGATTGCCCTGCCCTTAATGAGCCTCTTCCCAGTTATTGCCGATCCCGGTTTCAGCTACGAGTGGCACAGCCAACGTGGCTACATCGCACATCAGTCCTGGCAATGCCTGACTGACCAGCGCCTGCTCGCTGCTGGGTACATCGAGCACCAGTTCATCATGCACCTGCATGACCAGGCGCGAAGCCAGTTTTTCCTTTTCAAGCCAGGCCTGTACCGCCACCATGGCCATTTTGATCAGATCGGCCGATGTACCCTGCATGGGCGCGTTAATAGCGGCCCGCTCTGCCCCTGCACGACGCGGCCCCTTGGCGTTAATTTCGGGCAGCCACAGGCGACGACCAAAAACCGTTTCCACATAGCCCTTGGCAGAGGCTTCTTTCTTGATGCGCGACATGTAATCGGCCACACCAGGATAACGCGCAAAATAGCGATCAATGTACGTTTGCGCTGCATCGCGAGTGATACCCAGATTGGCCGCCAGTCCGAAGGCGCTCATGCCGTAGATCAGTCCGAAATTGATGGCCTTGGCTGCGCGGCGCTGCTCGACATTGACCGCCTCGGGCGCCACACCAAATACTTCACCGGCGGTGGCGCGGTGAATATCCTCGCCCTGCTGGAACGACTTCTGCAAATTGGCATCACCGGACAAATGCGCCATCACCCGCAATTCGATCTGGGAATAATCGGCAGAAACAATCACACCTCCATCCGAAGGGATAAACGCCATGCGAATACGGCGACCTTCTTCGGTTCGTACCGGGATATTCTGCAGATTGGGATCCGATGAGGCAAGCCTGCCGGTAATAACCGCCGCCTGCGCATAATCAGTATGCACCCGTCCGGTGGCTGCATTAATCATTTTCGGCAGCTTGTCGGTATAGGTGGACTTGAGCTTGGCCAATCCCCGATAATCCAGCAACGCACGCGGCAGCGGATAATCTGCTGCCAGTTTGGACAGCACATCCTCATCGGTCGACGGCGCGCCCTTGGGCGTTTTGCGCAGCACAGGCAAATTCATTTTGCCAAACAGAATCTCGCCCAGCTGTTTGGGGGAATTCAGATTAAAGGGCTGGCCGGCCAGTTCATAGGCTTTGTTTTCCAGCTCAACCAGTTTCACGCCGATCTGCGCACTCTGCAGGCGCAACATGGCCTCGTCGATGCGAACACCATTGCGCTCGATCAGCGTCAATACCCGGGATACCTGCACTTCCAGCCGATAAATCCGCTGCAAACCCTCCTGATCCCGCAACATGGGGCTCAACGCATTAAACAGCTGCAATGTAAAGTCGGCGTCTTCGGCGGCATAATGCGTTGCTGTTTCAATGTCCACTTCGTCAAAACAGATTTGCCGGGCGCCTTTGCCACAGATTTCTTCGTAGGTGGTGCCGGTGCGTCCCAGATAACGCTGCGCCAGTTCCTGCATGCCCACGTTGCGATGCGACTCCAGCACATAGGCCATGAGCATGGTGTCGTGCTCGATACCCGCCAGCGTAATGCCTTCGTTCAGAAAAACATGACTGTCATATTTGGCGTTGTGCAGGATTTTGACTGCGCGCTCATCCTGCAGCCAGTCGCGCAGCGCCGCAAGCGTCTGGGTCTTGTCCAGTTGCGTGCCGGCGCCGGTGCCGCGATGGGCTAATGGGATATACCAGGCAGAACCGGGCTCAATAGCAAGTGAAATACCTACCAGGCTGGCTCGCATGGGGTCCAGGGACGTTGTTTCGGTGTCGATGGCAACGCGTTCAGCCTGTTTGATTGCTGTGAAACATGCATTGAATTTTTCAGCGGTGTCCACCGTCTGGTAGTTAACCTGCGCCGGCGCATCAGGCAAATTCTGCGCTACCCGTGCATCCTGCTCGGGTACTCGGTCAACGTCGCCGGTCAGCTCGCGCAGCCAGGTGCGAAAGCCGTAGCGATCGTAAATCGCAGTCAGCGTCGGTACATCCGGCGGCTTGGGCAGCAGGTCCTGCACGCCCTGCATAAACTCGGTCAGCTCGCAATCGCGCCTGACGGTAATCAGGTTGCGGGTCAGCTCAAACTGAGCGATTGCATCGCGCAGGTTCTGGCCCGCAACGCCCTTGATCTTGTCCGCATTGGCGGCCAGATTATCAATGCTGTCATACTCATTGAGCCATTTGACCGCCGTCTTGGGCCCCACCTTGGCCACGCCGGGCACATTATCCACGTTATCGCCGATCAGCATCAGATAATCCACAATGCGATCGGGCCTGACCCCGAACTTGGCCAGCACACCCGCTTCATCCAGGTTTTCACCTGTCATGGTGTTTACCAGCGAAATATGGGAATTGACCAGTTGAGCCAAATCCTTGTCGCCAGTTGATATAATAGTGTGAATATCGGAGCGGGCAGCCATATCGGCCAACGTCGCAATCACGTCATCCGCTTCCACGCCCGGCGCAGCAATAACGGGCCAGCCCATGGCGCGGATGGCCTCATGAATAGGGCCGGTCTGCGCAGCCAGGTCATCGGGCATGGGCGGTCTGTCCCCCTTGTATTCGGGATACAAATCATCCCTGAAGGTTTTCCCCTTGGCATCGAAAATACATGCGGCGTAATCCGCCTTATAATCATCAATGCATTTTCGCATCATGTTTATCACGCCATACAGGGCGCCTGTGGGCTCGCCGCGCGCATTACGCAGATCGGGCATTGCATAGAAAGCGCGGTACAAATAGCTTGATCCGTCAACAAGTAACAAGGTTTTTTTCATGTCAGTAACAAAAGCAACAACGATTCAGGGTCAGATAAACGAGATAACCAGCGAGCTGCATACAGCGGCCGATCATCTCAAGGATTTGACCGCAGCGGTGAGCATTTTTGGAAGTGCACGGATCCGGTCAGATTCGCCCTACTATACCAAAACGCAGGAGATTAGCGGCCGTCTTGCCAAGGCGGGCTTCAATGTTATTTCCGGCGGCGGTCCCGGCATCATGGAAGCAGCCAACAAAGGCTGCCATGAAGCAGGCGGGACCAGTATCGGACTGAACATCGAATTGCCTCACGAACAGAAAGACAATCGCTACCAGACCGACAGCCTGTATTTCAAATATTTTGTATCGCGCAAAACCACCTTTTTCATGAACAGTGCCGGCTATATCATCATGCCAGGCGGGTTCGGCACGCTGGACGAAATGTTCGAAGCCCTCACGCTGATCCAGACCGGCAAGGCCAGCAAAGCGCCTGTCGTGTTTGTCGGCACCGAATTCTGGCAAGGCCTGATGGACTGGATCCGCAACCAGCTGGTTGTCAACAAACTGATTTCGGAACACGATCTGGATCTGTTCATTGTCGAAGACGATCCACAAAAAGTGGTGGAGCACATTCAGACTAAACACCAGCAGTACGTTCTGGATGCCAGCTGTGTCGGGCTGTGTTAAGCACGCCACGTATTGACCTGCTGGCAGCAACCAGAGGCGGCGACTTTATTCAGCCTGTGGTTTCTTTTTGGCCGGGGGCCGGCAAATGACTTGGACGACAGGCAGTTCCTCCTGAACAATATTGCGTGACATGACCTGTCCCTTGACCTGGGCGCAGGATTGCTCCATTTTTGTCATACATGCTGCAGTATCCGTTTTACACGGCAGGATAAAGTGCAGATCATTCTGGTCATAAATCGCTTTTGATGCACAACCGGACAACACAATGGCAGCAACAACCGGTATCACGAAATGGCGAATCATCAACTCTCCTTGGTATCATCCGGGTATTATATGAGCACTCCCGGGTCAAATGATGGGCGGTTGCCGCATCATAACCCGGTCGCTGCAAGCATGAACCGCCAAAGCAAGCGCACTGCTGCATTTATTACACTGTTTGCAAAAAATTGCACTTGTTTTAACAGCTATCGCAGCGTTGTGTGCTAGATTTTTGTCTCTCTTTTCGTTTTTCCATGCTCATACGGCATTATCTAAGGCGCTCCATGTCAAACACGCTTAAAACGACCCTGATCATTGTTGGCGCCTTGCTGCTGGGTGGCTGCTCCACCGGTTTCGGGGTAAGCGTACCGCTGGTCAGCGGCCTGTCACTAGGTATCGGCAGCGGCGGCATCAGCCTTGGCACGGGCATCGGACCTGTCGGCGCCGGTATCGGCGTCGGTCACGGTGGACGGGTTTCAGCCGGCGCAGGTGTGGGCGTTGGCGTGGGCACCAGCATCGGCTCAGGGGCCAGTGCGGGCGTAGGCACCGGCATTGGCACCAGCACCGTGATCTACGATCCACAGGCGCCCGCCGAGGCAGCGCCACGGGAAAAAGCCGATTTGTACAGCGGCAACTGATGGCAGGTCATTCCCCTACGATCAACAGGCAGGCTGGCAACTCCCTTCTGTGCGGCCCTTCTGTGGGCCCTTTGTTTGAGGCCCACCTGCAGTGTGCTTGCGCAAGCCACGCCCCTGCGCAAACGCCTGGCCTGTTGCACCTGACGGCAATGAAAACGCGCTTCGGAGCAGACAACTTTATCCATTCTTGCACATATCGACCATTGAATTTCAGCCCTTTCCGATACGATCAGGACTCCGTATTTGAATAAAGGGGGTCGACATGTCCGCCGTTGACAACACCACATTCGTGCTCGCTCAGGACGAAGCCGCACAGTTCGCACTCATCAATCGGGCCCTGGCCATGCTGGACTTTGACTGTTTTGACTATATCCAGAGACATCCCACGCCCTTTACCACGCCCCGCTATCACCATCTTGGCACCATCCCCGACGCACTGATCCGGCTGGACGATCGGCATCTGATTCACGACACCATCATTCCCGCCGTCATGCAACGGCAGGCCGGCCTGATCTGGGAATTGAAAGATTTTTACACCATCCATCCCGAGCTGGCCGCAAGAGAACACCGGAATTTCTACGGTCTGTTCGCCCCTGGCACCAATCTGCTGGGCCACACCGGCGCCGTGCTGACACTGATCCGGCTGAGCCGTCCGATCACGCAGCAAGAGCTGACAGATGAGCTTGCCCGATACCAGTTGGTGATTTATGCTTTGCAGCACCTGTGCCAGTTGATCCTGGCCAGGCGCCATCGCCAGCAACTGGGCATCCAGCTGACGTCACGGCAATCCGATATTCTTAAATGGATCGCCGACGGCAAGAGCAATGACGATATTGCCCATATTCTGGGCATCTCTTCCCATACAGTCAATTACCACACGAAACAGATTCTGGATAAAACTCATACACAGAACCGGCATAGTGCGGCAATGAATGCGTTTATTGCCGGCGTCATTCCGTCATAGAATTTCATATTCGCGGTACATCGGCCACGGTTCGGTCGGCTAACATCTATAATAACGGGTTAACCCCATTGTTTCCGGACGCCGGACCGTGCCGCTTCTCCCGTTTGCCGGCCCGCAGCAGGTTGCGTCCCCTTATGTGCGAACTTATGATGCAGGATCACTACCACCCCACCGACCTTGAACAATCCGCTCAGCAAAACTGGCAGGAGCGTGACGCCTATCTTGTGACAGAACACGCAAAAGATGCAAATGGCAATGAGAAGCCCAAATTCTATGCCTGCTCCATGCTGCCCTACCCTAGCGGAAAGCTGCATATGGGTCATGTCCGGAACTACACGATCAACGACATGATGGCTCGCCAGTTGCGCATGCGCGGTTTCAACGTACTCATGCCCATGGGTTGGGATGCCTTCGGCATGCCTGCAGAAAATGCCGCGATCAAATCAAAGGTGCCACCGGCCAAATGGACCTATGACAACATCGCCTACATGAAAAAGCAGATGAAGGCGATGGGGCTGGCCATCGACTGGTCACGGGAAATGTGTGCCTGCGATCCCCAATACTACAAATGGAACCAATGGCTTTTTCTAAAAATGCTGGAAAAAGGCATTGCCTACCGCAAAACGCAGGTAGTGAACTGGGATCCGGTGGATCAGACCGTGCTGGCCAACGAACAGGTCATCGACGGCCGGGGCTGGCGCTCCGGCGCACTGGTCGAAAAGCGCGAAATCCCAGGCTACTATCTGCGTATAACTGACTACACCGAAGAGCTGCTGGATCAGGTAACACACAATCTGCCGGGCTGGCCCGAGCGGGTGCGTCTCATGCAGGAAAACTGGCTGGGCAAAAGCGAAGGCGTACGCTTTGCGTTTACGCATGATATCCACGACGCCCAGAACCAGCTAATCCAGAACGGTCGCATGTTTGTGTTTACGACCCGGCCCGACACCATCATGGGCGTCACGTTCTGCGCAGTCGCGCCCGAACACCCGCTGGCCACCCATGCCGCCGTCGGCAATCCGGAACTGGCTGCATTCATCGAAAAATGCAAGCTCGGTGGTACGACCGAAGCCGAAATGGCTACCCGTGAAAAAGAAGGTATGCCAACCGGCCTGACCGTTGTTCACCCCCTGACCGGCGATGCCATTGAAGTCTGGGTGGGCAACTATGTGCTCATGAGCTATGGCGACGGTGCAGTCATGGGCGTGCCGGCCCATGACGAACGTGATTTTGCCTTTGCGCTCAAATATGAGCTGCCGATCAGACAGGTTGTGCAGGTCGCCGACAAAGCGTTTGACAATACCCAATGGCACGACTGGTATGCTGACAAGCAGCAGGGTCGCGTAATCAACTCCGGCCAGTTTGATGGCCTGGACTATCGCCAGGCGGTCGACGCCGTGGCTACTGCCCTGGCCGAAAAAGGCCTGGGTGAAAAACAGACCACATGGCGGTTGCGCGACTGGGGTATTTCTCGCCAGCGCTACTGGGGCACTCCCATTCCAATCATCCACTGCGAAAGCTGCGGACCGGTCCCGGTACCCGAAGCCGACCTGCCCGTGCGCCTGCCCGAGCATCTGATCCCTGATGGCAGCGGCAATCCGCTGGCAAAAGACGAAAGTTTCCTGTCGTGTTCCTGCCCCTCCTGCGGCAAACCGGCAAGACGGGAAACCGACACCATGGACACCTTCGTTGATTCCTCCTGGTATTTCATGCGCTATACCTCTGCCGGCAACGACAGTGCAATGGTAGACCAGCGCAATGATTACTGGATGCCCATGGATCAGTACATTGGCGGCATTGAACACGCAGTATTGCATCTGTTATACGCGCGATTCTGGACCAAGGTTATGCGCGACCTGGGATTGCTCAAGTTCGATGAACCATTCACCAAACTGCTCTGCCAGGGCATGGTGCTGAACCATATCTATTCGCGCCGCACGCCGCAAGGCGCGGTCGAATATTTCTGGCCTGAGGAAGTGACCAACACCTACGACGATAAAGGCGCCATTACGGGAGCCACCCTCAACCGCGACGGCTCGGCGATCCAGTACGGTGGCGTGGGCACCATGTCCAAATCCAAGAACAACGGCGTAGACCCGCAAGCGCTGATCGATACGATGGGCGCCGACACGGCGCGGCTGTTTGTCATGTTCGCCAGCCCGCCGGAACAGACACTGGAATGGTCCGACTCAGGCGTGGACGGCTCGCATCGCTTCCTGCGACGCGTGTGGTCTATAGCAAACGGCCTCAAAGCGCGCATCCTGGCAGCACCAACCCAGGCGAGCGATTTCTCCCAGGCCAGCAAGGCCGTCAAGGATCTGCGTCTGCAGGCCTATTCGCTGCTGCGCCAGGCCAACTATGACTACGAACGTATTCAGTACAATACGGTAGTGTCGGCCAACATGAAATTGCTCAACGCCATTGACGATGCTGCACTGCCCGACGGCGAGCTCGAAGATGCCGCCCTGCGCGAAGTGACCGGGATCCTCATTCGCATGCTGTATCCGATTGTGCCGCACATCACCTGGCATTTGTGGAACGAGCTGGGTTACGTGCAGCAGTACGGCGATCTTCTTGACGCCCCCTGGCCCAGCGTGGACGAAGCCGCGCTGATTGCCGATGAAATTGAACTCATGCTGCAAATCAATGGCAAATTGCGCGGCTCCATCCAGATACCGAATGGCGCCGATCGCGAACATATCGAAGCGGTCGCCAGAAGTCATCCTTCGCTGGAAAAATTCCTGGAAGGACGCCCGCCGAAACGTGTTATTGTGGTTCCCGGAAAACTTGTCAATATTGTTGGTTAATTTCAGCAGGTGAAAACCATGGTGTACTCTTTCTCTTTCTTGCGCTGGCAACAGGCCCTGCTGGCAGCCCTCTTGCTCAGCCTGGTGCTGGCCGGTTGCGGCTTCAAGCTGCGTGGTGAAAAGCCGCTGCCGTTTACCACGATGTACACCAATATTGAAAGCAACTCGCGCTTTGGTTCCTATTTGCGTCGGTCCCTGAAAGCCAGTTCACCAACGCTGCAATTTGTCGACAATGCGTCAACGGCGCAGGTGGTGCTCTCGCAACTGGAACGCGTCCAGTCACAGCGTGAAGTATCGCTCAACTCCCAGGGACAGGTTGAAGAGTACGAACTGACGCTGCACCTGACCTTCCAACTGGTCTCCAATAGCGGCCAATTGCTGATTCCTCCGTCCACCCTCACCTCGACACGCACGCTGCCCTATGACGAAGCCAATTCCCAGGCCAAGGCCCAGGAAATGGTCACGCTCTATCAGGATATGGAAGCGCAAATGGTAGGGCAACTAGTACGACGCATCAGTTCTGATGACGTGATCCAGGGCTATCAGCAGGGTGCAGGCACGCCAGGTGATGCGCAGTTCGCCCGATAAGCGCGATGGCAGGACAAACCCCCAACTACGAACGCTTTATTGCCGATCTGGGTAAGCCGGATGCGCAGTTGCATCCGCTTTATGTGATCAGCGGTGACGAATTACTGTTGCGCAACGAAGCCCTGGACGCATTACGTGCAGCCTGCCGGCTTCAGGGCTATACCGAAAGGGTCTCGCTTAGCCTGGCGGCCACCGGCCCCTGGAACGCCATAGAAGAAAACACCCAGTCCATTTCCCTGTTCGGCGATCGCAAGCTGATGGAAATTGAAGTGCCCACCGGCAAGCCCGGCAAAACCGGAGGCGATGCGCTGATCTCTCTGGCCAACCGCGCGGCGAGGCAGGAACTGACCGATATTTCCGTTGCCCTGATTCTGCCGCGGGCAGACAGGACCATCTCTTCTGCAAAATGGTATACCGCCGTGACGCAGCAGGCCGTGCTGGTCAATACGCCGGTCATCAGCCGCGAGCAATTGCCCGCCTGGGTCCAGAGCAGACTCAAACGCCAGAAACAGCACGCCGATGCGGCAACCCTGGCCTGGATTACCGATAAGGTCGAAGGCAATCTGCTGGCAGCGCATCAGGAAATCCTCAAGCTCGGCTTGCAGTATCCCGAAGGCGAATTGACACTGGAAGAAGTGGAAAGTGCCGTTCTGGACGTGAGCCGCTATAATGTCTTTGACATGAGTCATGCCATTTTGCGCGGCGATGGTCAGCGCGCCCTCAAGGTGCTGCACGGGTTGCAGGCCGAAGGCGAGGCGTTGCCCATGGTGCTGGGCCTGCTCACTTATGACATTCGTAATCTTTACACACTTGCCCAGGCAAGGCAGAACGGACACAATCCCAGGAACCTGACGCGCAAGCTCGGTCTGTTTCCGCCCAAGGATCAGCTGATCCTCAATACGCTGGACCGGCTGCCCTTCTCCCAGATCATGGGGTTGATCCAGCACGCCCACGACATTGATCGCCTGTTCAAGGGTTTTCCTGCAGACGGAAGACTGACCGACGCCTGGCAGGAAATGGCTCGACTCGTTCTGCGTATGGCAGATGTGACCGCATCCTCTCATTGATTCAATCATGACAACCGAAACCAGTATAAATCTCGATCTTGATACGCAAATGCTGGCCTATGGCCAGCAGGCCAAAGCCGCCGCTCGCCTGCTGATGCGCGCCGACGATAAACAGAAGTCGGCAGCACTGCTGCATATTGCTCATACGCTGGAAACCCAGGCAGCGCAGTTGCAGGCCGAAAACGCGCTGGATCTGCAGCAAGCCCGCGATAACGGCCTGGAGGCGGCCATGCTCGATCGCCTGACGCTATCGGATAAAGCGCTGGGCCTGATGGCAACCGGCCTGCGCCAGATCGCGACGCTGGAAGACCCGGTAGGCAGCCGCAGCGAAACCAGAATCCGGCCAAACGGCATGCGAGTCTCGAAAATGCGCATTCCGCTGGGGGTTATCGGTATCATTTACGAATCCCGGCCCAATGTCACAATCGATGCAGCCGCACTGTGTCTGAAATCGGGCAATGCCGCCATTTTGCGCGGCGGCAGCGAGGCCTTTCGCTCCAATCAGGCTTTGGGCAAGATCATTCAGCAGGGGTTGGCTTACGCCGGCTTGCCTGCCCACGCAGTGCAGACCATCAACACCACAGATCGCGCCGCTGTCGGCAAGCTCATTACCCTGAGCGATTACGTTGACGTGATTATTCCCCGGGGTGGCAAAGGCCTGATCCGGCGCCTGGAAGCAGAGGCCACAGTGCCCATGATCCGCCATCTTGACGGTAACTGCCATGTCTATATAGACCGTGCGGCCGACCTTGACATGGCCCACGACATTGCCTTTCAGGCCAAAACCTATCGCTACGGCGTGTGCGGCTCAATGGAAACGCTGCTGGTGCATCAGGAAATTGCAGAGCAGGTTCTGCCCCGGCTTGCCGCCGCCTATGTAGAAAAAGGCGTCGCGCTTCGCGGCTGTTCCCGTACCCGGCAACTGGTGCCGCAGGCCACTGCTGCCACCGATGAAGACTGGGCAACGGAATACCTGGCGCCCATTCTGGCCATTCGCATTGTCGACTCCATCGATGAGGCCATGACGCATATTGCCACGTGGAGTTCGGGCCATACGGAAGCGATTGTCACCGACAGCGTGGCCGCCGCCAACCGGTTCCAGCGGGAAGTGGACTCCAGTTCGGTTTATGTGAACCTGCCGACCGTCTTTGCCGACGGCTTCGAGTACGGGCTGGGTGCAGAGATCGGGATTTCGACCAATCGCCTGCACGCGCGCGGCCCTGTCGGCCTGGAAGGCCTGACAACCTATAAATGGGTGCTCGAAGGCAACGGCCAATTGCGCGGGTAAAAATAAAATGCTTTGGATCAAATCACTTCATATTGTATTTGTCACCGCCTGGTTTGCCGGGCTGTTCTATCTGCCACGCATTTTTGTCAACCTGGCCCAACAGCCCCAGGATGGTCCGGTCTATCCGGTCCTGCTGGGCATGGCCAGGCGGCTGCTGCGCTTTACCACGATGCTGGCGGTGCCGGCCGTCGCTTTCGGCCTGGTACTCATGCTGTATTACCGAATCGGCCTTGCCAATGGCTGGCTGCATGCGAAATTGCTTTTTGTACTGCTGATTATCGGCTACCATCACGCCTGTTTTCGCATCTACAGAAAATTTGTACAGGGCCGCAACCAGCGCGACCATGTCTTTTATCGCTGGTTCAATGAAATACCGGTATTGCTACTGCTGGCGGTGGTCATTCTTGTGGTCACCAAACCTTTCTGACAGGCTTAGCCATGACCGATGACAATACACCCCAAAGCCGCAAGAAACTGAGTCTTAGTGGCGCGCCGCGCAAAGCCGACGAGAGTGACGAAAAACCCAAGGTGCGCTCTGGCGCGCGGGCTCGCGCCGTGGCGCAAAGCCAGTTGCGTTCCGGTCAGGGAAAAACCACCCCAGCCAAATCTGGACGCCCGTTGCCCACGGATCGCGCCGGTGCGCGCAACGACACGACCGCTGGAACATACGAACCGCGCCGCACGGCTTCTGATCGCATCGATCGTCCGATGCGCACGGAACGCCCCAGGCCGGCAACCGGCAAACGCGACTTCAACCCTGGCGCCCCCCTCACCGGGAAAAAGAACCAGGCCAGGACAGCCGATCGCGCTACCCGTGCGCCGCAGGAATCCGAACAATCGCGGCCGCGCCCCTCATCCCGCCTGACCGAGACGTTCAGGGTATTCGCTCCGTGCCCACAGGGCCTGGAGGAAGTGCTTTGCGAGGAAATGCAGGCGCTGGGCTTTGAGCACGTAGAAAAAGGACGTGCCGGCTGCGCCTTCGAAACCGATTGGGCCGGCATTTTGCGGGCCAACCTGTACTCCCGCCTGGCAACCAGGATTCTGGTGCAAGTAGCGCATGGCCTGGTGCTCAAGGAAGACGACATCTACGAACTGGCTTACGACGCCCCATGGGAGCGCTGGTTTGGCGCTGAACATTCCCTGCGGGTCGATACCTCGGCCATCCAGAGCCCCATGAAAAGCCTGATGTTCTGCAATCTGAAGGCCAAAGACGGCATCTGTGACCGCCTGCGCGATCGCGAAGGCGAGCGTCCAAGCATCGATACGGTTCGACCCGACGCCCGCGTACACCTTTTTCTGACCCGGGATTCGGGCACGTTGTACCTTGATACCTCCGGAGAATCCCTGTTCAAGCGCGGCTGGCGTCTGGACAAGGGCGAAGCACCGCTGCGCGAGAACCTGGCTGCCGGCATTCTGGCGCTCTCGGGCTGGGATCCTTCCCTGCCCCTGCTGGATCCCTTTTGTGGCAGCGGCACCATTCTGATCGAGGCCGCCTGGATCGCGCAAGGCGTGCCGCCGGGCATCTCCCGTCCCTTTGGTTTCGAGCGGCTGCGCAATGCCGATGCCCGCCAATGGACAGCCTTGAAAGAGGATGCCTTCAGCCGCATCGCGCCGGAGCTGGAGACCCCGTTATACGGTTGCGATCTGAACCCTCATGCACTGGAGGCCGCACGCGAAAACATGCAGCGCGCCAATCTGGCGCCAGACTCCATTCAGTTTGCCCGGGCCAATGCGCTGGACCTGCAGCCGCCAACAAACACCGGCTGGCTGGTCACCAACCCGCCATATGGGGAACGAATGGACGAACAGGACGATGGTTTCTGGCGCGACTGGTCCGCCTGCCTGAAACAGCAATTTGCCGGATGGCAGGTTCATGTGATTTCCAGCGACCTGGAACTGCCCGGAAAACTGCGCCTGAAACCGCGTCGCCGTACACCACTGTACAATGGGGCGCTTGACTGCCGCCTGTTTTCATTTGAAATGGTCGCCGAAAGCTACCGTAAACCCTGATAGCCAACTGCATGAAACCTTCTGCCCCTGCTGACGCGGCGCTGTTGTCGCGCCGTTCTCCTTCCCGTTTACGCCTGTTTGCCTGCATGATGTACGAGGCGGTGCTCCTGTTCGGCGTCGTCTTTTTTGCCGATTACATTTTCGACACGCTCACGCAAAGTCGCAGCGGCTTGACCCTTCTGGGTACACGCCAGGCCGTGCTGTTTGTCGCCATCGGCCTGTATTTTGTGCTGTGCTGGCGAAAACACGGACAGACACTACCCATGAAAACCTGGAATATCCGGCTCGTCAACCGGCAAGGCAGCCGCCCCTCCCTGGGCAAACTCGTGTTGCGCTATGTCCTGTGCTGGCCCATCCCGCTGCTGGGAGCCTATCTGGTGTACGCCGCCTCCAATTCACTGGGCTGGCCATCCATCACCTTGTTCATTGTGTTTACGCCCTTTCTCAACTTTGTCTATAGCTGGTTTGACCGGGACGGCCTGATGTTGCATGACAGGCTGGCCGGCACCCGTCTGGTCGACCTATCGCCGGCGGCGATTCAATGATAGAATCAGAAGTCCACGGGCAGCAGGCAGGATCTTTTTTGCACACACTGCCCTATTTCTTTAGCGCCCCCGATTCTTTACGCCACCTTATGACCGATCATTATTCGTCACTCTATAAATCATTTGAATGGCTGGTTCCCACGGTATTCAATATAGCGGATGCCTGCTGTCACCGGTGGGCTTCCAGCCCGCACGAAGCACGCCAGGTCGCCATTTATTTCGAAGATCAGGTAGGGCAGCTCACACTACTGACTTACGGACAACTGTCCGAAAAGGTCAATAAACTGGCCAATGGCTTTATCCGCATGGGCGTGCAGCCGCAGGACCGCGTCGCGGTCGCACTGCAACACTCGGCAGAAAGCGCAATCACCCAGTTGGCGGTCCTTACCGTGGGCGCGATCGTCGTGCCCCTGACCTCCTCCCTGAGCAGCGCCGAATACGCCGAAAGGCTGCATGATTCACAGGCGCGGGTAGCGGTGGTGGACAAGCACTCCATTACTGCGCTTATTTCTGCGGTTGACAATCATTCTCCAGTCAAACAGATCATCGGCATCCACACAGATGACGACCGGATCATTTCCTGGCGTACCCTGCTGGCGCGTCAACCAGCCACATTCACACCCCATGTGGTCAGCGCCTCAACGCCGGCCATTCTGGTGTACCCTGCCACAGCCGAAAACGAACCGTTACGCGGCGTGCTTCTGGATCACAGCTCACTGATCGGCACCCTGCCCGGCTTTGTCGCGTCACAGAACTGGTTTCCGAAAACGAACGATATTTTCTGGACCTCCTACGACTGGAACAGCCCCAACGGCCTGCTCAATGCGTTGTTGCCCACGCTGTATTTCGGCAAGTCCATCGTCGGCTGCCCGGCCGGGCGCACCATACCACGACTGTTTACGCTGCTCGAGCACTACCAGATTACCAATATTCATGCATCCGGCGAGGATTTGCGCCGGATCCGCGAATACCCCGATACGTTGGAAGAATTCGAGCTGGCTATCCGCAGCATCAGCTGCCTGGACACCGATTACGAGCCGTCGCTGGGCCAATGGGCCAAGCAACGCTTTGACGTTGATATCAATGTGGTCGCCGCACCGCTGGGCTTTGGCTATATCATTGGTGAAAGCCAGGAAAAATGGGCACCTCGCCAGGGCAGCATGGGCCGTGTGTATCCGGGCCATCGAATCAGTGTTATTGACCAGGCCGGCAAGCCACTGAAAACCGGCCAGAAGGGCTTTATAGCAGTCAACAGGACAGACCAGAATGATTATCCCGATCCGGCGGTTGCCTTGCACTACTGGTCCGGCGCCCAGATCCATCCGTTGCAGGCCGAACCACAGGAGTGGATTCCAACAGCCATTCGCGGCCACATTGACAAAGATGGCTACGTCTGGCGCGATGCCGGAACCGACACCGATAGCGTAACCAGCTAGGCGAAGGAGAAATATTCATCATGGCTGTGTATCAGATCGATGAGCTGGCGCCAAACATCGACCCCACCGCTTTTGTCTTTGACAGCGCGACGGTCATTGGCAACGTCACCCTGGAAAAAAATGTCAGCGTGTGGGCCAATGTGGCCATTCGCGGCGATAACGCGCCTATCCTGATCCAGGAAGGCAGCAACGTCCAGGAAGGCAGTGTGCTGCATGTGGACGAAGGCGTTCCCCTTACCATTGAAAAGAACGTTACCGTTGGCCATCAGGCCATGCTGCACGGCTGCACCATTGGCGAAGGCTCTCTAATTGGCATGCAGGCCATTGTCTTGAACAACGCACGCATTGGCAAAAACTGTATCATCGGCGCTGGCGCCATCGTTACCGAAGGCAAGGTCATCCCTGACGGCTCTCTCGTTATCGGTATCGGCAAAATTGCGCGCACGTTGAGCGAAGACGAAATCGCCAATATTCACAAAAATACTGCTCATTACGTATGGCAGGGGCAGCGCTATCGCAGCGGCCTTAAACGCCTGACGTAATTTCGGCCTTGTGCCACCCTGCCATGACGACTGACCAATTACAGAAATACCTGCTTGACGATCGCAGCACCCGCATCCAGACCGTCGATCTGACCGACACCTGGCACACCGGTCTGGCGCATCAGAGCTATCCGCCGGTCGTTCGCGACCTGCTCGGGCAGCTGTGTGCTGCCTCGGTGCTGCTTGCCTCGAACATTAAATTCGATGGTTCACTCGTGCTGCAACTGCAGGGCGACGGGGCACTGGCCCTGATCGTGGTCGAATGCCAATCAGACTTAAGCCTGCGCGCCACCGTACAGTTGCGTCAGGAATTTGTGGTTCCCGACAATGCCACATTCCAGTCGCTGCTCAACAGCAACGGCAACGGTCGGTTTATTGTCATTCTGGATCCGACAGACCGCCAGGAAGGCCAGCAACCCTATCAGGGTGTGGTGCCCATGGAAGGCGATTCGGTGGCCAAGGTCCTGGAGCATTATATGAAACAGTCGGAACAACTCGACACGCGCATCTGGCTGGCCGCCAACGAGCAACGTGCTGCCGGTCTGCTGCTGCAGCGACTGCCTGACCATGGTGGCACGGCCGATGATGCCGAAGCGCACCAGGAATCGTGGCAGCGCACCCGCATTCTGGCCCAGACCCTGACTCAGGAAGAAATGCTCAGCGAGTCTCCTGAAACGCTGATTCACCGCCTGTTCTGGGAAGAGCCGTTACTCACTTTCGAGCCACAGCCAGTACGCTGGTTCTGCCCATGCACACGTGAACGCGTCGGCAATATGCTCAAGATGCTCGGTCAGGCCGAAATCGAGAGCATTCTAAGCGAACAGGAAAAGGTCGACATCGCCTGCAATTTCTGCGGCAAGCCATATACGTTCGATGCGATCGATTGCGCCCGTCTGTTTATAGATGGCCAGTCGCCCGAGGATCCACCCGAACCCTTAGCGCATTAAGCGCGCACGCAACGGGCAGTGTCCTGTCTGTTGCGCCAGCTGCATCAACGGTGCGCCGCCGCTCTGGTAGCTGCCTTCCCTCACTTCATTTACCTTGCATACCGGCAAACACGGTTGTGGCAACCATGATTCTTGCCACCACTATCTGCGGCACGCCCAGACGAGCGCAACGCAAACTTGCCCAGCGTAGAAACCCACACTATACATTTGCTCTCGTTTTGCGCACACTGCGGGAATGCAATACACCTTCCCGCACATTCTTTTTTTGTTCTGCCTCCGCTATTGTTCTCTTGCCCAGCCATGCCAGCCTGGCGGCGCGCCATCAAAAACAGCCGGCATCTCATTGACACGCCAGCACGGTTTTGCGATGGTGGAGTTTCTCGTCGTCGCCCTTCCCCTGATGTTTGCAACCATGGCCAGCTACGAAGCCTCACGCTGGTATATGGCGCGTGAAGCCGTCAGTCTTGCAATGCTTGAAGCCGGTCGCGCCGGCAGCGTGAAGCACGCCAGGCCGCAGGCCATCGAAGACGCATTCCTGGATGCCCTGGCCCCGCTGTATGCGCCGGCAGGCGCTTTTCGTAGCCCGCGTGCGCGGATGCTTCACCAACAGCAACGATTCGAGCAAGACAGCGGCCAGCTAGCATGGGACATTGTCATTACTCATCCCAACGTGGCCGAATTTGCCGACTTCATGCAAAAGGATCTTCCCATTGCCGTGGAAACCGGCAACCCGGCCATCAATAACAATTATCAGCACCGTCAACACCAACAACATCCGCGCGGCCCTGCATCGGGTAGCACAATCTACGATGCCAACACCCTGCAACTGCAAGCAAGCTATTTATATGTACCGGTGGTGCCGGGCATGCGTACGTTGTTGCGTACCGTGTTCGGTGCGATCAGCACGTCCGGATCACCCCTGGCTACCCAAGGTGTGTTGCCAATAAGCGCGGCGATCACAATTGAAATGCAATCGCATCCGGTGCTCTGGTTGTCCGAAGAAACACCCCACGTCCGCTACAAGCAACGCAATGCGTTTGCCAATTCATCGGGACCGCTGCGCAAACCAACCACTGAGGCCAGTGCTGGTAACGGCGACGCCAGCGGCAGCGATGCCTCCCGGCCAGCAACGCCCGTCGCCACGCTTCCCGGTGGCAGGCCTGCCTCTCAGGCCAGCACTGATGCCGTTGCGGCGGGCAACCAACGTAAGTCAAGCATAACACTTACAAACAATGAAGCGCCAGAAAATGCGCTGCCCACTGAGTCGACCTGCCTGCCATAAACACTGCGGGCAAACGCGCACGACCATCGACACACACATGGCACAAATGCATACATGGCATTCGAAGTTGTATTGACTTGGGCGCTGATTTTGCCGGGAGCCGGTTCGGTCTGGTTCTGATCCGAGCAGATCCTGATTTGGCTCAGTCGGAAATCAATCTGGTCTGCACGAGCGCTACCTGCAGGAAAGACTTATTCCTAACTGCTATTGCTGTACCGGTTTTGATGATTTTGACGGCTTGCCGCTGTCGGACTTAGCCCGCGAGCTGCCGGGCGCCGTTGCCTTTGCATGAGGTTTGCCCGAGGCTTGGGGTTTGGTCGCAGCAGCAGATGCTGTCTTGGCCTTGGATGCCCCGGGTACCTCGTAGCTGACCGGCACGTCGGGTTGCGGCTCATTCGGCGTCAGGATCTGCACGTATGTTTCGTCTTTTTTGATCATGCGCATTTCAATACGGGCGCGATCTTCAAGCGCATCTGTACCCGTTTTCAGATCGTGTACTTCCGCATCCATCGCATTATTGCGAGCCAGCAACGCCTTGTTCTTCTCTTCCTGGGCTTCCAATTGCTGCTTGAGCACTGTCACGCGCGCCCACCCTTCTTCCCCCCACCAAAGTGGATATTGTATGGCTACGCAGGCAACCATCAAGGCAAGGTATAGTAAGCGCATGACAAATGCTCAATACTCGCGCCGCAGCGCTTAACGGATGTTGTAAAACGCATCCAGACCCGGGAAGCGGGCCACTTCTGCCAGTTCTTCCTCGATACGCAGCAACTGGTTGTACTTGGCCATACGGTCCGAACGAGACAGGGAGCCGGTCTTGATCTGCATCGCATTAGTAGCCACGGCAATATCGGCAATGGTGGAGTCTTCGGTTTCACCGGAGCGGTGTGAAATGACCGCCGTATAACCCGCACGCTTGGCCATTTCAATGGCCGCAAAGGTTTCGGTCAGTGTACCAATCTGGTTGATCTTGATAAGAATGGAGTTGGCAACGCCTTTCTGGATGCCTTCCTTCAGGATTTTCGTATTGGTAACGAAAAGATCGTCGCCCACCAGTTGCACTTTCTTGCCTAACTGGTCTGTGAGGATTTTCCAGCCATCCCAGTCGTTTTCGGCCATACCGTCTTCGATGCTGATGATCGGGTATTTGTCGCACCAGGAGGCCAGCAAATTGGCAAACTCGGTCGAAGTCAGGGAAATATTGCCCTCGCCGGCCAGATGATATTTGCCGTCGCGGTAAAACTCGGAGCTGGCGCAATCGAGGCCCAGCGCAATTTGGGTGCCCGGCTCGTAGCCGGCTTCAGTAATCGCATTCAGAATCAGGTGAATGGCCGACTCGTGGTTAGCCACATTGGGCGCAAAGCCGCCTTCATCGCCCACTGCCGTAGACATGCCATGACCATGGATCAGTTTTTTCAGGGCGTGGAAAACCTCTGCACCCATGCGCAGCGACTCACGGAAACTGGTCGCGCCAACCGGCAGAATCATGAATTCCTGCATATCGAGCGTATTGTTGGCATGAGCGCCGCCGTTGATGACATTCATCATGGGCACAGGCATGCTCATGGGGCCACTGCCGCCAAAATAGCGATACAGGGAAAGGCCGGACTCATCGGCTGCGGCACGGGCAACGGCCATACTTACTGCCAGCAGTGCGTTGGCGCCCAGGCGCTCCTTGTTCTCGGTCCCATCCAGATCGATCAGGGTGTGGTCAATAAAGGTCTGTTCCTGCGCATCCAGACCCATGAGTGCTTCGGAAATTTCGGTATTGACGTTTTCCACTGCCTTGAGCACGCCCTTGCCCAGGTAACGGGACTTGTCACCGTCACGCAATTCAACAGCTTCGCGCGTACCAGTAGAGGCGCCAGACGGTACAGCAGCCCGCCCCATAACGCCGGATTCGAGCAATACATCACACTCTACGGTAGGATTCCCACGGGAATCCAGGATTTCGCGACCGATAATATCAACAATTGCACTCATGGTAATGACTTTCCTGCCTGATAAACAGTGATTTTGATGGGGTTTTATTGCGTAGATTGTACCTTACTCAGCCAATCTTGTAATTTTGCATCCGCCGGCAAATGAACTTGTATCTCTTTTTTTACATTTTAGTCTGGGCAATGGCCGGCAGATAAAGCCGCAAATTGCGTAACCAGACGTGCCACAGTGCGCCCGGCGCCAGCCACCGCTGCGTGGCGCTACCTGTTACCTGCCACCTCGCCCCTGCGACTGTTTACTATGCCAGTATACTTTTTCCCGGCTAGCCGTTGTCCTTGCCCCGCAGCCGTCGCCGGCGCCGGCGAACAGCTGGCTCGGCCACGGTATTGCCCACGCTGGCAAAGCGGATCAGAGGCAGCCTGTAGAGCCACAACAGGGCAATCACATTCACCGCAAATACCACAATCAGCCCTGACTCGATCGCACCTACCATATGGTCGCGTGCCACCTGCAACCACGGCAGCGCATTCTGCCCCAGGCTGGCCATTTCAGTTACCAGCCCCGCCTGACTGTCTGTCCTGACCAGCAGTTGCGGATCAGACAGGGCCAGAACCAGCTGCGGGGAGTCAATTTTTTTTGCATCAGCCTGAATGCCGGCGACATAGTAGTAATTGACCATGGTACCGATAATGGCCGTTCCCAGCATGCCGCCAATCATGCGAATGGACTGCACCAGCGCCGTCACGATGCCCAGATTATTGCGGCCGGACAGCTCCTGGCTGAAAATGGTCAGGTTGGGCATAATAAAACCCAGCCCGACGCCGCCGAGCGTCATGTACAGCAAAAAGACCAGCTGCGACATACCACGATCATAAAAGACCACGCCGGCCACGGCAATCGCCGTCAACACAAAACCGATATACAGAATCCAGTTGGGTCGGGCCAGGCGAATAACGATACGGCCGCTCAGGATACTTCCCACGGTAATGCATACCACCAACGGCGTAACCAGCATGCCGGCGTCGTTGGGAGAATAGCCGAAGCCGCCCTGCAGCAGCAGCGGGATATAGAACAGCATGCCAAACATCACAAACCCGGTCAAGAGCGACAAAGTGAACATGGTGCCCAGGCTGCGATCCCGGAAGACTTCCAGCGGCAGTAGCGGAAAAGCACAACGTCGCTCCCAGCGTATCAGGACAATAAACGCCAGAACGGACACCACGGAAAACAAGCCGACCTGCCAGGAAACCCCATGCGTAGCAAACAGTTCCACCGCCAGTTGCAGACAGCCCAGGAACAGCGCAATCAGCACCGCCCCCTGCCAGTCCAGACGGATTGTCTGTTCGCGCTTGTAGCGAATCAGCGGCAAATATTGCCAGATAAAGAACAGGCTAACCAGGCCCACCGGCAGATTGACATAGAACACCGAACGCCAGCCGTAATATTCGGTCAGAAACCCGCCCAGCGAAGGGCCGACGGCCGAGGCAATGCCAAAAGAAGAACTGAGCAGAATCTGCCAGCGCAGGCGCACCTTGGCATCCGGGAACAGGTCCGGCACACAGGCAAAGGCGGTGCCGACCAGCATTCCGCCGCCGATGCCCTGCAAGGCCCTGGCCAGCACCAGTTGCGTCATGCTGCCGGCCATGCCGCAAAGCATCGAGGCAATGGTGAAAATAATAACGGACGCAACCACAAATGGCTTGCGTCCGTAATAGTCACTCAGGCGACCACAGATAGGTACGGTAATGACCGAGGCCAGCAGATAGGAAGTGCCGACCCACGCGTATAGTTCAAAACCATTGAGCTCTGCCACGATGGTAGGCAAGGCGGTGCCGACAATGGTTTGATCCAGCCCGACCAGCATACCGACAAAACAGATGCCCAGCACAGCCATCAAAGACTGCCGAAATGGCAGCAATCGCCCCGATGCCGATTTTTCCTCATTCACTTCGATTGTTCTGGTAACCATACTTCCCGTTCAAAGTAAACACCGGCATCAACTATCACCGGGCTATGTATGCCGACTGCCTGACAAAGCCTGCCAACCTGACCGTGCCCATGTCAGCGGCGAACGACGCAATCAGGCGGTGAACTGGTCTTCGATAAAGCCCTGGCCCTTGACAATACGATCAATGTCAGTGAGCGAGCGCAGCAAGGCTTCCATATGCGCCAGGGGTACGGCATTGGGGCCGTCGGACAACGCCACGGCAGGATCCGGATGCGTTTCCATGAACAGACCGGACACGCCAACCGCAACGGCCGCCCGCGCCAGCACGGGCACAAATTCACGCTGGCCGCCAGAGGACGTGCCCTGACCGCCAGGCAACTGCACAGAATGCGTCGCATCAAAAACGACCGGACATTCGGTTGCGCGCATGATGGCTAGCGAACGCATATCCGAGACCAGATTGTTATAGCCGAAAGAGGCCCCGCGTTCGCAGACCATGATATTGGCGCCATCGCCACCGGCCGCAATGGCGGCGGCTTTGGCCTTGGCCACGACCTGCAGCATATCGGCCGGCGCCAGAAACTGCCCTTTCTTGATATTGACCGGTTTGCCAGTGGCCGCACAGGCCGAAATGAAATCGGTCTGGCGGCACAGAAAAGCCGGTGTCTGTAACACGTCAACGACAGCTGCGACGCGCTCTACCTGGGTAATGTCGTGAACATCGGTCAGGACAGGCACATTGAGCTGTTCCCGGATATCGGCCAGAATCTGCAGGCCTTCGTCCATTCCCGGTCCGCGATAAGAGGCGCCCGAGCTGCGGTTGGCCTTGTCAAAAGAACTTTTATAGATAAACGGAATGCCAAGGCGCCCGGTAATATCCTGCAACGAGCGCGCGGTATCGAACGCCATCTGGCGCGATTCGATCACGCAAGGGCCGGCAATCAGAAAAAAGGGTTTGGTCAGACCAACGTCGAAGCCGCAAAGATTCATGGTGATATCCTTATCCCTGGTTCTGCCGCTGTTTCTGGTTATCCAGTGCTGCCCGGATAAAGCTGGAGAACAACGGATGGCCGTTACGCGGCGTAGAGGTAAATTCGGGATGGAACTGGACGCCCATGAACCATGGGTGGGTCGGGATTTCCATCATTTCAGGCAGGTTCTCGGTTGGAGTGCGGGCGCTGATGACCATGCCGGCTTCTTCAAGGCGCGGTACATAGACATTGTTGACCTCATACCGGTGGCGATGGCGCTCGTTGACTTCCGGACCATATATATCATAGGCGCGCGTGCCTTCCTTGACCGGACAACGCTGGGCGCCCTTGCGCATTGTGCCCCCCAGATCGGAAGATGCCGTACGTTTTTCCACTTTACCTTCGCGATCCATCCACTCGGTAATGAGTGCTACGACAGGATGCGGGGCTGCCGGATCAAATTCGGTACTATTGGCGCCGCCAAGCTGAGCCACATGCCGGGCAAATTCTATGACGGCCAGTTGCATGCCCAGGCAGATTCCCAGATAAGGCACCTTGTTTTCGCGCGCATACTGAATCGCACGAATCTTGCCTTCGGTTCCGCGCTTGCCGAAACCGCCCGGCACCAAAATAGCATCCAGCGAAGCCAGCTTTTCGACCGCGCCGCCTTCCAGATCCTCGGAATCAATATAGTCGATAATGACTTTGGAACGAGTATGAATACCGGCATGCTGCAGGGCTTCGATCAGCGATTTGTATGACTCGGTCAGATCGACATACTTGCCGACCATACCAATGTGCACTTCATGTTGCGGATGCTCCAGCGCATCGATCAGACCGTCCCACATGGACAGATCGGCCGGGGGTGGAGAGATGGCCAGCGCATCGCAAACCAGTTCATCCAGTTTCTGGTTGTGCAACATGGACGGGATTTTGTAGATGGAATCGGCATCCCATACGGAAATGACGGCATCCAGCGGTACATTGGAAAACAGAGAAATCTTGGCCCGCTCGTCTTCTGGCACTTCGCGATCGGCACGGCACAACAACGCGTTCGGGTAGATACCGATTTCGCGCAACTTCTGCACCGAGTGCTGCGTAGGCTTGGTTTTGAGCTCGCCCGCAGAGGCGATAAACGGCACCAGCGTCAAATGCACGAAAGCCGCGCCATTGCGACCCAGGCGCAGGCTCATTTGCCGTACGGCCTCAAGAAATGGCAGGGATTCAATATCCCCGACCGTGCCGCCAATCTCCACAATTGCCACGTCGGTCTGGCCATCCCAGGCCTGCCTTGCACCGCGGATGATGAAATCTTGAATTTCATTTGTAATATGGGGAATAACCTGCACGGTCTTGCCCAGATAGTCGCCCCGGCGCTCTTTGCGCAGCACGGATTCGTATATCTGGCCAGTGGTGAAGTTATTGGATTTATGCATGCGAGCCGAAATGAATCGCTCGTAATGGCCCAGGTCAAGATCGGTTTCGGCGCCATCTTCGGTGACGAATACTTCACCGTGCTGCAAGGGGCTCATCGTACCCGGATCCACGTTGATATACGGGTCCAGCTTGAGCATGGTCACTTTCAGGCCACGCGATTCAAGGATAGCCGCTAACGACGCGGCGGCGATTCCCTTGCCTAACGAAGAGACCACGCCGCCGGTAACGAATACATACTTTGTCATTGGAGTAAGGGCCCCGCGAAAAGGGCCGTAGCAGGAAATTTGAATTATAGCTTGAGCATGCAGCTTTTGTAAGGCGCCGAAGGTCTTCGGTTCAAAACAGGTCGTATAATGACAGATATAAATATCAAGAAAAGATCATGGACCGAAAACGAAAAACCCTGCTTATGCTGCTTTGCTACGTCATTGCCTTTTTTACGACCATTGGCCTGCTGTCACTGTGGGCAACAACCCTTTACAAGTAGTGCCGGCGCCCAATCTCTTTAATCGGAATCGCGCTAATACGAATTTGCCCCTTGCGGCTTTCCCATACGGATTCCCTTATACCGCCGCCAGTCGATCCCGGCAAGCATCCCCGACTTCTGGCGCCTGTGCCAGAACGGCATCTAGCGCAGTCAGCAGCGGGCCGCAAGCGGCATTCAGTTTCAGCGCAAGCACTGCATCGGCACGTGTTCTGCCCAGCGTAACGGCCGCCACGGGCTTGCCCTGTCTGACGGCATCGCGCACAAAACGATAGCCCGAATACACCATCAGCGAGGAGCCGACCACCAGGACGGCGCTGGCCTGCTCCAGGGCCTGATAGACCGCATCGACGCGGGAGCGCGGAACTGCTTCGCCAAAGAACACCACGTCCGGCTTGAGAATGCCGCCACAGCGGCCACAAGCCGGAATGCGGAAGGAAGAAAAATCTGTCTCGAGATCCACATCGCCATCCGGCGCCATGACAGCCGTTATATCCGCCCAGGCGGGGTTCTCATGGAGCAGTTGCTGCTGATAATCTGCGCGGTCATACCTGCTGTTGCAATGCATACAGACCACGTTTGCCAAGGACCCATGTAACTCCAGCAGCCGGGACTGGCCAGCCTGCCGATGCAGGCCGTCAACATTTTGCGTCACCAGCAGACCTGTATAGTTTTTGGATTCAAGCGACCGCAAGGCCTGATGCGCCGCATTCGGCTTGCCGCCGGAAAACATCGACCAGCCCACCATACTGCGCGCCCAATAGCGCTGACGCGCCGCCGCTGTACCCATGAACTGCTGAAACGTCATCGGCGGCGGCCGCATCCAGGCACCCTCGGTATCGCGATAAGCTGGAATGCCTGAATCAGTACTGCAACCGGCGCCGGTAATCACCAACAAGCCCGCGTGCTGCTGCACGAAAGCCTGCAGATCGGCGATACCCGGCGCTGTCATAGACCCGACCTACTCCGTGGTCTTGCCGTCAAAATGCTCTTCCTGCTCATCCTGTTTGGTGGCATGCACCACGCCATCACGATGCTCGGGTGGGCCGTAAATCGTATACAGACGTAGCGGCTGATCGCCGCTGTTGATCACATTGTGGCGAGCACCGGCAGGAACGATCACTGCGTCGTCATCCTCGATGGCATGTGTCTGTCCGTCAATCACGACCTTGCCCGTGCCTTGCTCGATGCGAAAGAATTGATCATGACCCTCATGAACCTCTTCCCCGATTTCTTCACCAGGCTGCAGCGTCATAAGGACCAGTTGCAGGTTTTTCCCCGTGTAAAGCACCTTGCGGTAAAGATCATTGTTCACGGTCAATTCTTCGATATCATCGACAAAACCTTTCATACGACATACTCCATAAAGTGAACGGGTCCGCAATACGGACGCCTATCGGCCCGGGGTTTACATTTCCCAGGATTGAAAAACATCATTTACAAACTTAATTTCCAATACCTGCTTGCCTACATCAGCTCTGCCGGGGCTAAGCAGCCTGCCGGCCGAATCGACCATGGGACCAACTATCGGCACGGCGCCAACCATATTGCCAGCCATACTGCCAGAAGACTTGCGCCCGTACATCAGTGTAGTTTCGTTATTGGAATTGCGGGTCATGCGATCGGGTTCGCCAAATACCTGGATGGCCTGGGCCACCGTGGTCTTGTCCTTGATCAGGCTTTTATTGAGAAAGGACGGCTCAAAATAATCGGCGTTTCCCATCAAGTCGGTTTTAGTGGGAACGCTGCACGCCACCATCCCTGCACTGATCAGGCATCCCAGCAACAGCCATCGAATTCTCTTCATTATTCACTCCTGAACAGGGGGCGGAACGAGCGCAACTATCACACACCGCCAGACAATTTCTGCCATACCGTGCTGCATTTTGCACCCCGCTCATACCCGGTTTAATAAGCAGATTATCCCACAATTTCCAGAGAGCCTGGTCGATAGGCATTTTTGCAAATCCGTTGACAGCTGTGACTCTTTGCGCCGGCTTATATTCGAGGCTTTTCCCTGCCAGCCAGACGCATTTCTTGCGTCGCCGCACCGAAAATAAGCGCAATACGCTCCATGGCCTATTATTTATAGTTATTCTGCTACCGACCTATGACCCTGTAAAAAATCAAATTTTATAATTTAAATATATATTATTACTAAGTGAAAACACTTATGTCATAACGTAACATCAATGATTATGCTGCGCTTTCATGCAATGAGGAGATAGGAATGAAGAAAATCATATTGATGATGCTTTTGTTTATGTTCACAGCAACCTCTTTTGCTCATGGCGGTCGCACTGATCGAAATGGCTGCCACAACGATAATAAGAACAATAGTCGTCACTGCCATTGATGTAACGACGGCCCGTAGCCCATCGCGTTTAAAGGGCTGCGGGCAACAAAAATCAGGTATCGGATTTTTGTACCGCGCCCAAAGCTGCCATAAACTTTTTGAACAGCAGCCATCGCGCCTCCTCCATCGCGCTTCCTGATACCCACGTCAACTGCTCTATAAATTGGTTTTCTTTATTCTCTAAAAAATAGGGTGTGTTGCTGGAATATTTATCCTTTGTGCGATACCGATGCTGCATGTATCGACATGTGCTGAACAAATCACATTTACTTCAGGCAACAAAAAAGCCACCAATTAAGGTGGCTAATTCGTTGATATTACTGCAAAATTGTTTGGCTCCCCGAACTGGGTTCGAACCAGTGACCTGCGGATTAACAGTCCGTCGCTCTACCGACTGAGGACCGCATAGATAAACGGCGGCGCTCAAGTTAGGGCCAGTATGTGACACTCTTGTACCAATAGATAACAATGGAGCATAGAAAATGGCAACCATTGTTCAGCGGTCAGGTAACTACTGCGTTCGTATTCGTGTAAAGGGATACAAGCCAGTCACCAAAACCTTCAATAGCAAAAAATCAGCGCAAGTATGGGCACTGGCAACAGAAGACTCCATTAAACGGGGCGTCTATATATTCAATGATGCGTCCCCGATTCCGAATCTCGCAGTGGCTCTGAGCAGGTACGAGAGCGATATTACTACTCTGAAAAGAGGGGCAAGGCAGGAGCGTGTAGTAATTAACGCCCTTCGCGCCACCTCGTTAAGTAATATAGAACTGGATAAAATCACAGTTTCAGCGGTGGCTAAGTTGAGGGATATGTACTTAGCGAGGGGCTTATCCGCCAGCACCATCCAGAAAAGACTTGCACTATTAAGTCACCTGTACACGATAGCGATCTCGGAATGGCACCTTCCGTTAACGAACCCAATTAAGAGCGTCCGCAAGCCTGTGATTAACAACCAGCGCACAAGGCGGGTTAGTGATGCAGAATTTGAGGCGGTGAAGCAAAGCACCCACAGCCCTGCCCTCAAGGCATTAGCCGTGCTGGCTCTTGAGACAGCTGCACGGCTGGGCGAATTAGTGTCTATTGAGGCGCAAGAAATTGAGATTGACAAACGGCTTATCACATTTCCCATTACTAAAAATGGATCATCTCGCGTTGTGCCGCTCTCCACTCGGGCAACTCATCTGTTAGAACAGTTGATTACCCAGAACCAAGGTAGGTTATTTCCGGTCACTTCGGAGGCAATGTCCCGCGCATGGGCTCGGGCGGTGGCCCGAGCGAGACAAACATATATAGCACAAGGTGGTGTAGAACCGGGGTTCTTGGTTGATTTACATTTTCATGACCTAAGACATGAGCGCATCAGCAGGCTTGCTGAATTAGGTTTGGGCACCCTTGAGTTATCCGCTATATCGGGCCATAAAAGCCTTTCTATGCTCAAGCGCTATACGCACATCAATCCGGAACTATTAGGTCAAAAACTGGCTGCATTAGAGGCCGCTTAACCCACCACACTTTGTACAGGGTTGGGGAAAACACGCCCCCAACCGACACTATAAGGAATTTTTACCATGTCAAAAATCGCAGAATACGCAATCAGTCATTTGGAAGATCAAGTGCGCGCTGCTCGATCATTAACTGAGGTATTGCGATGCTACTTATCAGAATGGAAAAAGGATGCAGACCATGACGTTATTCTGACTGTGCTAATGCAAATTGAGGGTGTGCTGGATCACATGCATAATGGAATTCACCATCCGCAAAAGTTAAAGCGGGTGGCCTAGTGCAAAGTGCCAAACTTATTAAGGAAGTGAGATATGGACGATAAACCTGATCCGATACTTGTCAAGGCCAAGGATTTGCAGCACTACGTCGGCCTTTCCCGTTCTTACGCCTACCGGTTAGTGAAGGAGGGTAAATTTCCCAGCCCGGTAGCTATTGCCGCGAAATCCGTAGCTTGGCGGTACTCGGATTTGAAGGCATGGGCGGATAATTTGCCAACGGAAGGATAAACTTTGGGACGATAAATGGGAGCTGGAACGCTCCTTATTTTTTCTGATTGTTTGTCTTGACCTGTTACATTCAGGTAGGTTATGATTCAGATACTAGCAAAATCCACAACAATAATTATAAAGGAAGCTGGCATGGCAAACAATCGCCTCCCCAAAGATTTAATTTACTCAAACGACCTTCCACCCGACTGTATCATCGGATGGAAAGGCCTGGCGTCCGTACTGGGGCGATCGGCTGATTCTCTAAAGTCTGCATACTGCATCGGGAAGCTGCATTTGCATCTCGTTCGCATAGGCCAATGGCTATTTTTCCCGATCAAGGATGTTCAGTTCTTGATCGATAAATCACGCGGTGATTTTGCTGCTGAATAATTTCCCTCAACCATAATGGTACCTACAACTATGAAAAAACCATTTAATAATCCTTTTCCCTCACAAGCCATGATCGACGATACCTTTGAAAGGTATACAGATGATATACACAGGTCTGTTAACGATCCAGCATATTGTTTTATGTATGGTGTTGTGCCCCCTGCCCAAGGTGGAGAACATCAGTTTAACCTTGGCCTGCGTAAGGAGTTCCACTCTCTGCATACTATTCTATGCTTAATTGAATGGGTGGAGGCGCAATTGACAGAACAGGGTAAACATCCGCTATCGGCCCTAATCAGAATTTCCCATCAGGATCTAGCTTTGTTAAATGAGTACATGGTGGCGATTCAAGCACGAATCAATCGCCTCATTGTATTGATTAACACAGTATTAAATGATCGCCATGTTGGGGCAGAAGGCAGTAATTCGTTGACTGGTGCTATTAATTCTCTTTCCGCATACACAGAGGATTCTGAGCGATTTGTGGAGCTTGAGGCAAGGGCTAATAAATTAATGGAAGCGTACGCCCAGGATGCGGCCAAGTCATTTAGCTATTCGAATTATGTATGGGGTAAGCCTCATGATTTTGCCCGTAAAGCCAAAAGCGGCGTGGGTGGCAACCCTTGGACCATGCGTAACAGGTATGGGAGGGAATAAATAATAAATCCGAGTCCTGAAAAATCAGAGACTCGGACTTAAAGGCAAGGTATGGGCAACTCTCAAGGCCATTATACCTTGCATATCAGAGACTTACAATAAATTCTGTGAGTCTATACACTAATAATAAGAGGCCATTAATGACCCAGCAAACAGAAGTATGCAGTTTTTCAGATTTTGACGATGCTACAGATTCAAAGGCTAGTCATCTAACATTAATACAACCCCACGCAGTGCAATCCCTTGCTCAAGTTGGTAATTCGATACTTGAGCGTAACGGCATGTCTGCTTGCGATTGGTATCGCGGGTATCAGGTCAAGGGTGGAGAGGAGGTATGGAAATTTGCCCCACTTGGTGAGGTTGGAGTTATACCCGCTATGTTTAAGACGGTTCTTGCGTCTAACTATATTGGCCCTGACGGTGCCGTGGACTTAGAGGACGCGCTGTATATTGGGGAGCATATCTATTTCGATTTTGACACCCCTGACATTGAAGATGTCATTTCCAAAGTGCAAGAGTTTGCCTCTACATTTGAGGCGATGGGCGTTGATCCGGATTCGTTCAGGTGGTGGGCCAGTGGCGGGAAGGGTTTTCATTGCTTTATCCCGCTGGAATTGATCAAAGAAAATGGCGCGGCGGGGCTTACGCTGTTTGAGTTACAGGAACTACCTATAATATTTAGGCAGTTTGCTGAATCCGTATTTGTTGATTCTCTGGATTTGAGCGTGTATTCAAAGCGCAGGGGTCGGCAGTGGCGGCAAGAGAACATACAGCGCCCGAATGGGGCCTATAAGGTGCCATTAACTTATAGCGAAGTGCAGCGTATGACCCCCGGAATATATTCGGAATTGGTCAGTGCACCACGCAGTATACCAAATGAGGTCAAGGTATTACAGGTCTCCACGGAATTGTTGAAGCTATGGACCAATGCTTGCGATAAGGTTAGGACTGGTCAGAAGCGGATTGCAGACAAGCGGGCAAAAGCCGCCCCGCTGACGCCTGCGCATATAGATCGCCTGGAATCACTGCTTGATGTGATTGGGCCTGATGATGGCTCATATCATGATTGGTTTAAAGGGGTTGCGGCAATTCATGAGTATTACGCTGGCAGCGAAGACGGGTACAAGGTAGCTAGGGAGTGGAGCCAGCGCGGGCCTAAATTTAAAGACGGTGTGAGTTTTGAGGCAACGTGGGATGCGCTGTTTGCTGATTGCTCTTCTAATGTCACTATCGCAACCCTCATCCAACAGACCAGAGAAAACAAGATTGAATGGTTTGATCCGCACCCGGAACTGAACCCTACTCATGATCCAGTAGTCAATGAGGAGGCCACGCCACTGAAATTAACAGAGGCAGCGTTTGCCGAATTTTTGGCCCGTAAATACGCATCCACAATCAAATACGTTGAAGACTTGGGCAAGTGGATTGTATGGCGGGACGGTGCGCGTGAATGGGAGTTTGATACAGAGGGAGCTTATATCCGCAATCTTGTTGTGACTGAGGCGCGTAAGCAACTTGTTCTTGCCAGCTCACAACAAGCTACAGCCATTGCAGAGGATCAAAGCGCGGATGCGGTCAAAGGCGCCAATCAGAAATTCCTGGCAGCCAGCAAATTTTACCTTGGCTTGGAATCGGCAAAGGGTATTCGGGCTGTGGCCTCTTTAATGCCAGATCGATCACATTTGAGAATTGGCCATCTGCTACTGGATAGCGACATTTATCTATTGAACGTGAATAACGGCACGATTGATTTACGATCAGGAAACCTTTTACCCCACGACCCTAATAATCTCATTACGCAACGAGCCTTTGTGGACTATTTGCCAGATGCAACTTGCCCAAGGTGGGAGAAATTTATTGACGGCGTAACCGTAGGGCGGAAAGACTTAGCTACCTATATGCAGCGTATTTTAGGCTATTCATTGACTGGGGATGTGAGCCGGCATGAGGCCTATTTTATGCACGGTGGCGGTGGCAATGGTAAATCCGTACTATCTAATATCATCAAAAAGGTTCTAGGTACATACTGCAAGACACTAAAGGCGGATGCGCTGATGGTCAGGCGTGATCCCTCCGCCCCCACGCCTGATTTGAGTGTGCTTGTCGGAGCAAGGGCTGTATTCACATCTGAGTTGGAGCGGGGGCGGCAACTGGGAGAAGGAAACTTTAAGGATGTGGTTTCCGGGGATATCGTGCCGCTGCGTGGGCTGTATGCGAAAAACGTTGTGAACTTCGTTCCTTGCTGCAAAATATTTCTTCCGCTCAATGACCTACCCATCGTCAGCGGCACGGACACGGGGATATGGCGGCGTATTCGCGTTATTCCTTTTGATGCTACGTTTGAGGGCAAGGATAGGGACTCGGAGTTACCGCACAAGTTGGGGGCGGAGCTTCCCGGAATCCTTATTTGGCTTGTCCGGGGATTTCTGGAATATCAGCGCCAAGGTATCGAGTTACCTGATTGTGTGAAAGCTAAGACGCAAGAATACCGGGATGATCTGGATATCATCCGGCAGTTTGTTGACGATGTTCTGATTTGCTGTATCAATGAGGATAGCGGTGATTGTGGAGACTCAAAAATACCGGCGTCCCTGTTGAATCAGGTATTCGGCCATTACTGCGACACAATGAACCGTCCAAGGGTAAACGGTCGGCTATTTAGTCAGGATATCAAAAAGCATCTAAAAATGCACAGTCGAGGACGGGGCGGCATTGTCTATAAGGGTTGGAGAATCAACAAAGACTGGGTGCCATCCAAGCTATTGGAGGCATTTGTATCCTCAATTGGCGGAGCTGTAACCGTAGTTGATGCTATCGAATAGTAGCTAGATGTTCAAGGTGTGAGGGTAAGTGTGTAGTGAGTGTAGTCAAAAGGCCCTTTTGGCAAAACTTTCTCTATAAAATTTTTCCGTGAGGACTTTTCCAAAACACCCCTAATTACTACACTCACTACACCCCCCCTTGGACTAAATAACGAAATCCTTACAAACCAATAATTTTGATACCTGAAAGTCTAAGCTGTTTTAGAACCACGTCCCTCCGAAATCTGGGGGGTGAGCTTAAGGCTAGCTTTATCATAACTATCACTGATTCAGTTTACTTAGCAATTGTATAAACTTCATTGTTCAAAATATTCTGAAACTGATCGTTAGAGATTTTATTCAATTTCGTACCATTGACAAGACTGAAAACAGGTAGATCGTCCTCATACTCTCGTTCTGTCGACGATATAGTGGTTACATCGGTTTGGCTGATGGTAACGACGATAACAACTTGCTTTCCTGCCGTGTCAGTGGCGGTAATTTGTCGGGTTTTCACAGGCATGGTAGTTTCCTTATTTATTATTACTATTACTGAATGATCGTGTATTAATTACACTCAGGCAGACTGAGCAAATTGTTATTTGTAGAGGAGTCGGACTCGGTTCGCAAATACTTATTTCCTGCTCTGCTAATAGATATAATTACGTTTACTATCTGTCCCCATGAAAGCACATAGAATTGATATTCTTTATTTTCAATGCCGCGGATTGCATCTGCTAAGGATAATTTCCAGGCGCTCCCGTCACGGTTGAGACCGCCAACATGAGTAATAGATTCATTTGGATCATGTCTTGGGATTTTATTAATACATTTGATTTCTACGTTGGTTGTCATTTTGTCTCCCTTTGTTGGAATGAACACGTATTGTATTTTTTAGTTTCATTTTGTTAAATACGGGGAAACCTTACCAAGACCAAATTTAGAGAAAGGAAAATTGTTCTCGTTGCACTTTACCGGCTAAAACGCTAACACTATTGCCAGTGGCAGTAACGAATTTATATTCACCGTAGCGTTTGGAATAACTCAACGTGATGGTAAAATATAACAACAAAACAATAATAAAAACTATGTTCGGACTCGACCCAACGCCCCTACTACACCCAGACCCTGACTTAGCCACCGCCACCGTCATTGACCAATTCAATGACACATCCACCCCCACACAGAGGCGATCCCGAGGCGAGCCCCCAGACCAAGCGCAGGCCAGAGCGGTCCAAAACTTTAGCATTCTCATGCGGGATTGGGGTTACTCGAGCGACACTCCCTACATGATCAAGGCTCTATACCGCCGCGCCTGCTTGCAGGAAGCAGCATACATTCGAGTCATGGAGCACCTTTCTAGAGAGGCGCATCCCAACAGTATAAAGAAACTGAGCGCAACCGCCACCGACCTTCATAAAGACTATTTAGCCACGTTGGGAGCTATTTATAAACTTGAGCGGGACCCCGACCCACCTCTTGTGCAAGGGGACTATCAGATAATCGATGGACCCCGGCCACCGGAGGCGATAAAGGTACTGGGCGTGTCGGGAGCAGTGGCGGTGGAAGTGTTTAACGAGTCTGTTAATGAATCCATCAACGGATGCATCAACGCATCCAATAATAACAACAACTTATAGGTATTGAAATGGCAAAACTTAGAACAATTCGCCTGTATGGAAAACTCGGTACAAAGTATGGTCGAATTCATAAACTATATATCTCATCCACCAGTGAGGCTATCCGCGCCTTGCGGGGGTTCCTGTGCCCATCACTATTGGTGAAGTGATCATAGGGTCATCCGTGATTTCGGCCAGCATTGTGGCGGATGATGCCACTGTGTAGGTGGCGGTGGGCTGGATACGGCCAGCTCCACCAATTGGCGTTTCGACAATATGTAGTCGTATTTAAAGCAGGGTCACCTTATTGTCGAAGTACACCTTATCGAATACACAGTTATCATTTCTAAATTTTCTGGATATTTGTATAAAAAATGTATTTTTATACTTTGCAGACGGGCTAATGTTTGTGATTTCTTCGAGATTCGGATCAAGTTGAAGACTCTTGCACATTTCTAATAGTGAACTGAATGAGTTTTTCAGAAATCTCTCCAAATCTGCTTTTGTATGATCTGTTAAAACCTCGTCCACCTTGAACAGACCTTGCCCAATTCTGTCCCATGTTTCTACAACAGGTACTTCTTGAATCGTATGAAATGTTAAGTCATAGCCTTTAATTACACCCTGTAATACCTCTACTGGCCGTTTTTTTACTGCTGCACAAATTCTCTCGTTATAGCCATCGGGCACCCTTGGACCTAAATAAATGCGCTTTAGCGCTAGGTCAGGGTAATGTCTTTTACCAAATGCCCCCGTGACATATCTCCATTCTTTTTCGTGCGCCCAATCAATACGCTTTCTATTGAATACAGCGCGAATAGTCTCTTCTTTAGTAAATTCAATTGCCCCTAAAGGAGCTAAGGGCGTTTCTGCATACGTTACAGGAGCAAGGTTCTCATTCTTTAGTTCCCCCTTTGATAACATTGCTGTATCAAATTCTAAACACATTCCGCTGAATCCAGAAGCATAGTAGGCCCAAAGTGGGAAGTCCTTATTTGTGGTTGAAAAGGAAATGAGTCCAAGGTTTGTACTGATTTCTTTGACTTGGTTTTGTAACCTTATCAATCCCGCTTCGGATCCTTTAACGAATTCTCTAATGACTGTATCGCTAGTACCGTTTAATTCATAAAACGCTTCCATCGGGTCATTCATTTGTGCAAAGGTAGGGGCGTAAAGATAGCTTTCGGTCAGAGCTTCTATTTCTCTATCAGGTTCATTTTTCAGAAAGGGGCGGTATCGGTAAAGCTTAGCGGGAGCTTTCGTGTCTTCCATAGCTTGTGCCATATTCAACTTTGGTGAGAGAGGTGGTCAAGGCAGATCGTGGCTGCTATTAAAGTGGTTTACTATGATTGGGTTCGGCAATATGAAGCACCTCACCGAGAAAGAGGTAGCAGTTTAAATATAATGATCTAGCCTCTTCGGCGGACACATCCTTATGAACCCCTGTTGATACTCGATCATATAAATTTGCAAGATTTTGTCGGATTCTTGTTTTGCGTGACTTGCTCTCTATTCTCTCGTGAACAAATGCGTTAATTCTATTCTGATGTTTACTGGCATCTAATTTCACCTCATTTCCTCCAATATTAATCGTGGTCTCTCGTGCCGGGTAGATCGAATCTGCAAACGATTCAATTATTCTTCGAACAGTAGTCAATGCTTGACTGATAGATTCCGCATTCCCTTCTGCTAATCTAGACATTACGGACGGTATCTGTTCTAAGACCTCTCCACAATGGGCAGCTATCAAGCTGTCTACTTCGCTTTTATAATTTTCAAAAATTGATTCAGACAGGCTATCAAATTCTTTCTCGTAATATATAGCACAAACAAAAGTATGAAGATGAGAAAGCACTCGGCTTTTGATTCCGCTTAAGATTGAAATCTTATTTGTCACGTCATTGAGTTGTGCTTGATGCATTTGCATTACCCGAAACGCAAAGTCCCCGCTTGTATCAGGAGTAGACAAAGTTTTTAACTTTATATTCTCCGCTGCCAATCGTGCCTCGTGCTGTGCTAGCGGGCCCCAGTAGCCCCTGTTTTCGTCACGCTTAATCCATCGTCCTGTGATGCCCATATATTTAAGCGACATTTCGTTTGTGTTGTTATACCCCCTCATCTCCAAGTTGATCCAATATTTAATTTCGTCCGATCCGACCCACCGTGCCAATCGGGCTGCTTTTAACAGTAAAGATTCGGCAGGTAGCTTATTTAACTCAATGTCGCTCAATAGCTCTTTAGCAAGCTCTAAAATATGCTCCGATCTGCTCTGTTCCACCGACTCTTCCTTGAAAAATATTGACTTTCTTACTCTAGTTAAAGATCCAATATTTGCTAGTTGGACCAGTTATTTCATCTCTACTTCATGAGTGCTATGACGGCATCAACTGCTACAAGTCCCCTTTTTTGCCATCCCCAATTTAGACACCTCTTTCTTACCCTCTTCGGGATCTACCAGCTCCACATTAGCTCCCCCTACGAAAACCCCAAACTTTATGTACTGTTTGACAAAGTAATTCTTTCCCCTCTCCAGCAAAAGAGTCAAATTATTGGGAGAAAATTCAGACTCGGTAGATATTGTGTGTTTCTGATCACCGGGCAGTTCTTCATAAAAAAATACTTTAGACGCGGTTTCCCCAATACATTTGCCATCAACCCAAATATCCTTTTTCAACGCTTGGCCCATTGCTGAATTCCTATAGATATATAGGCCAGCGTTCCCTGCAGATGGAGGATTGAATTGCTTTGCCTGATCTGACAATTCCTTTGACTCCATCGGAACTGATGCACAGCCCGCAAATGCGCTAAAAATAGTCACAAGTAAAACCTTCTTCATAACTCTCCTTCATCACTTGTATGTAAAAATTTTATTTTGTAAATAATACTTCATTTCATTACAAATGTATTAGAGTATGCCGTGAAAAGTTTCAAAACCTCGCCGGGTTGGAAAAGGCACCTGGTTAACGTGGCAAGGTTGACGCCTTGTGAAAAGCTACCCCATCACTCTGCTGCCCGATATATATCTGCCTAGGCAATTAATTTAATATATTCCCTGTGACAGGGAACCGCTCTCACGCAATACAGTGCTTGCTAAACCAAGTTGTACAAGAGGGCTGAGGATGCCGTTAGCGCCACCGGCCCTGTCAATTAGACCAGCTACGCGATAGAGCCTATTTAGTTACGATGGAGGGATAAGGAAAGCGCCGGGAGGGTTGACGGTGGCGGTGGATAAGCTCATTAGTGGCTATTGCACATTTGCAACAGAGGCAATGCCTATCCTCCCCGGCCAAGGAAGTGATTGAAGCCGCAGCAAGCCACTACTTGTACAAGGTTGCCGAAGGGAGTTAAGGGGTTGGAGTTTGTGCCACTGGTGTGACAATAACGCCCTGCGTTCACCTTACCGTTGTGCTGATGGCTAGCGAATTGACAACATAAAAACCAATGCGTAAACTATTGATTTATATAGATAATTTGTTTACTTAATAGTTAACACCCCATACAATGGAGCATCTGATGAAACAACATCAGATTATCATTAACCTTTAAAGTTATCGAAAGTCCACGAGTACGGCCATCGAGCGGCAACTTGTTGAAAGCATTGCTTTTTTGTAGTAAAAACAAAAAAGCCACCTATTAAGGTGGCTAATTCGTTGATATTACTGCAAAATTGTTTGGCTCCCCGAACTGGGTTCGAACCAGTGACCTGCGGATTAACAGTCCGTCGCTCTACCGACTGAGCTATCGGGGATCAATTAAGAAAATGATTATAGCCAGAAACCGAATAGCAATGCAAGCACTTGCCCGTTCCCTCTATTCTTTTTTGCGAAAATGTTGCATTTGGCCGACGCCATAAAAAAACACGCGACCGAAGTCGCGTGTTTTCCGGCAATAACGCGCTCTTTAATGCGCCGAGGCTTTGCTGCTGCCAATACCGGTTTCTGCACGTACGCGCTGGGCGTCGTATGCAGCAATATCGACTGCGGCACGCTTGCTCTTGTCGGTCACAGAGAAGAACCAGATACCAGCGAAGGCGATGATCATGGAGAACAGTGCTGGTGACTTATAAGGGAACAGTGCACTGCCCACAGGATTGCCCAACGTCACTTCCCATACATCGGGCGACACGATGGTCAGCACTACCGAGGATATCAGCCCCAGGAAGCCGCCAATAACGGCACCACGCGTGGTCATTTTTTTCCACATAATAGACAGGAAAAGAACCGGGAAGTTGGCCGATGCCGCAATGGCAAATGCCAGTGACACCATGAAGGCCACGTTCTGCTTCTCGAACAGGATGCCCAGTAAAATGGCCAGCACACCCAACACGAACGTCGTGATGCGCGATACCCGCAGCTCGGTCGCCGAATCGACATTACCCTTGCGGAACACCGAAGCATACAGATCATGTGAGACCGCAGAGGCGCCCGACAAGGTCAGCCCGGCCACTACGGCCAGAATCGTGGCAAAAGCCACTGCCGAGATAAAGCCCAGGAAAATATGTCCGCCAACGGCATCGGCCAGATGCACCGCCGCCATATTGGCGCCGCCTATGAGGCCGCCCTTCGCATCAAGAAAATCAGGATTGGTGGACACGAAAATGATCGCACCAAAACCGATAATGAAAGTCAGCACATAGAAGTATCCGATCCAGGTTGTGGCCCAGAACACCGATTTACGCGCCTCCTTGGCATTGGGCACGGTAAAGAAACGCATCAGAATATGCGGCAGACCTGCAGTACCGAACATCAGGGCCATACCGAAGGAAATGGCAGAAATCGGATCCTTGATGAACGTACCCGGCCCCATGATGGATTTGCCTGCCACCGCCGCTTCTTCTGCCGTTTTACCTGCAGCCAATGCGCCCGCGGTCTTGACCTCGATGGCCTTGGAAAACAGCGCTTCAAAAGAGAAGTTGTTCAGTTTCATTACCATGAAGGCCATGAACGAAGCGCCCGCAAGCAGCATGACAGCCTTGATGATCTGCACCCACGTTGTGGCAGTCATCCCGCCAAACAGCACGTAGACCATCATCAGCACGCCCACGATCACAACCGCAATCCAGTAATCCAGACCGAACAGCAGTTTAATCAGCTGGCCGGCGCCTACCATTTGGGCAATCAGATAAAACAGCACCACCACAATGGTGCCGCAGGCCGCAAAAGTACGCACCGGCATCTGGGCGAAACGGTAACTGGCGACATCGGCAAAGGTGAACCTGCCCAGGTTGCGCAAGCGCTCGGCCATCAGGAACATAATGATGGGCCATCCCACCAGAAAGCCGATGGAGTAGATCAGACCGTCATAACCGCTGGCCATGACCTGCGCGGCAATACCCAGAAAGGACGCAGCGGACATGTAGTCGCCCGCAATCGCCAGGCCATTCTGAAAGCCGGTGATCCCGCCGCCTGCCGTATAAAAGTCCGAGGCAGATTTGGTACGGGCAGCGGCCCATTTGGTGATAAAAAGCGTCAGGCCAACAAAAACGACGAACATAATGATCGCCGTTATATTGACCTGTTGCTTGGTGGTTTCACCGATGGCGTCTGCACCGTAAGCGAGGGATAAAAACAGACCGGTAAAGGCAATACCGATCAGAAACCGCGATACACCTTTATTCATGAGTTGCCCCTACGTCATTTAACAGGCTGCGTTCCATGGCATCAAATTTTGAATTCGCAATCAAAATATAGACGCCGGTCAGTGCAATGATCAGGATCATCAGACCAAAACCTACCGGAATACCCCATGTCATGGCCCCACCACTGATGGACTGGGCGAACAACTGCTTGTCGAAGGCGATAATGCCAATAAAACCGACATAATAGGCTACCAAAATAATGGCCGAAAAGACCCAGCCATACGTGCTGCGCATTCGCGTCATTTCTTTGTATTTCGGGTTCGCAATCACCCGTTGAACGATATCCTCACTCATATCTTTCCTCCCAGAAAGTATCGTTAAATTTTGATCGTTGTTCTCAAACGCTTATCATTTATGCAACATAATATGACCGTTTTACCTGTAGCCCTATGTTTGTGCAATTAGTGATATACCCTAGCAATACTTGCCCATAGTCCGTTTCAAACATCGTCCAAATATATGTTTGGTGCTGCCGTTATTGGCGCGATCGGCTCAGGACGGGCCCGTCAATAGGTCTGGACAGCCTTGCTGCGCGATCCCAGGCAAGCCCGATCCGGCTGCGCGACACGAACGCCATGGCCGACTTAAATGCAAGAGTGCAGACTTCTGACAACGTTTATGGCATCCCGGACCGGCTCACGTGTAACGGCTTGCGTCCTGATTAGCCGGGCGACTCAGACCCTGGCCTGTACCCTCCAATTCGCATCGCTGTCTGCCGTCCGGCAGGCAACCAGGCACAGGCCAACATGCTCACTACACTCATATGGCTTGACGTCTGCGCGGCCAACACCGCCAGGATCGCCATGCGTGGCGAACTTCAAAGGCAGGGGCCAACCTATAAAAATAATTTGCCTGCGCAGACTGCTTGTCCACCTCTCGCACCAGGCAATCGCGGGCCAGTCAGCGCGACCAGTGCGACCACTCGCGCGCAGCATTCAGCCATGGATATCAATCAGCGATGACCCTAATCATCATCATCGGCAGGTGCTTTCACAAAGCAGGCTTTGTTGGCATTGGCCTCGAGCGTCCTGTATTTTTTCGCCATGCGCTTGACGTCTTTCGGATCACGAAAAACACCGCCGCGCTCGCCTCCCAGCCGGGCGTAACGAGCAGCGGTCGATATTTCATTGAACTCGTTGTAGTTTACGTTTTTGGCTATATCATCGACCACGCATGAGCATTTATAAAAATATTCATAATCACGATTATGTTTCTGCATGCACTCCAGCACGTACTCTACTCTGGTCGTGGTAGGAAAATCATTAGCCTGGGCACTGGCCGGTGCCGCACCCAAAACGACGAGGGATAACAAGGCGGGGAACATTTTTTTAATGGAAAATTTCATGTTGTCCTACGAATCGAATAAAGCAGACTATGCATATCAAAGACGGCGCAAGCGAACCGCTGCCTGTTTATGTTCGCTCCTCCTATTGCGCCCCCTTCCATTCTGTTACAAGCAATTATTGTGCCACGCTCCAAGCTAAGCCGTATCCGGTGCCACAGCCAGCGGTCATCGCCTGCAAGGCGCCGTTGCACACCATAACGTCCGAACATTGGTCCACGGCACTGAGCAGTGCGGGCAGGCGCAGCACCCGCGGCTTTCGGCACAACAATGTCACACACTGTGCCAGTTCCAGAGCACCACTGCAACCGCGATCCGCCCGCTGCTGCGCGGTGTTGCACTGCCCATCCGGCGCCAATACGATGTCCGGGCGCCGCAACCGGCAGCGGATCATCAGAACATATGCGTTGCGTGAGTGACCGCCCCGCCGGCACGGATCGCGGCCGCAACCAGCGCGGCTTCGGCAAGCTGCGCATCGGTTGCGCCGGCCTCGCGCGCCTGCTTGGTGTGTATTGCGATGCAATAAGGGCATTGCGTAGTGACGGCAACAGCAAGCGCGATAATCTGTTTTTGCAGTGCACTCAAAGCGCCATCGGCAAACGCAGCCTGGTCAAATGCGCGAAACGCCTGCATGGCTTGCGGCGCAGCGGTATCAAGGTCCTTCATGTGGGCAAGATGCTTCATATCATACATGTCATTATCTCCCTGAGAATTTTATTTACCATTCTGATCCATCCGTGCAAAGCAGCAACTGTGGTCATAACACTGGATCGAAATTTCAATTGTGATATTGATTCTGGCTATCCCTTCGCACCCCGGGCAATCGCGCAGCTGCGGGTTAGCGATGCACAAGACATTCAACATACAACCGAGTGCTCATCATGCCAAACACCGGCTTTCATTTCAATGAATGTTTTTTCGGACGCCGCACATTACCCGTCCTGCGCGCCTGCGGCCGGCCCCGCGCAAAAAGGCGCCTGTCCTAAAACGACACATAATGTCCTGACCTTGTTCTGCTTGCGGTACATTTGCCCACGTATATATATGCACATGATGACCGATATACCCCGCTACGCCTGCGCGATTGTGCCCAACACGTCGATACACCGCCATTTGCACGTGTCCACCTCGGCCGTGTTCAGATTGGCATGAATTGTGCTTATAGCTCTCTATGACCATATGCATGTTGCTCATGCTATGTTCCCGTAAGACCTTTAATTCGTGTTCTGAAATATATAACGATAACCCCGGAGGAAGACATGTCTTTTAAGATAACCCTTAAACAGATGCTATGTGTCGCAGGTGCGCTGGCCATTACCGGCACGGCACAGGCGGATCCACAATTGCAGGAAGCAATGAAAAACCCGGATAACTGGGCGGTTCAGGCAGGCGACTTTGCCAACCAGCGCTACAGTAAACTGGATCAGATCAACAAGGACAACGTAAAAAACCTTCAGGTGGCCTGGACTTTCTCCACCGGCGTACTGCGGGGACACGAGGGTGGACCACTGGTTATTGGGGACGTCATGTACGTTCACAGCCCCTTTCCCAACAAGGTGTACGCCATCAGCCTGAAGGATCAGAGTATGCTCTGGAAGTATGAGCCTACCCAGGATCCCAACGTGATTACCATCATGTGTTGTGATACGGTCAATCGCGGCCTGGCGTTCGGCGATGGCAAAATCATTCTGCAACAGGCGGACACCACCATGGTGGCCCTGGATGCCAAAACCGGCAAGGAAGTATGGAAAGTCAAGAATGGCGACTTCAAAGTAGGTGAAAGCAATACCAACGCGCCGCATATTTTCAAGGACAAAGTGATCACCGGCATTTCCGGTGGTGAGTTCGGCGTCCGCGGACGTCTGATTGCCTACAACCTCAAAGACGGCAAAGAAGCCTGGAAAGCCTATTCGACAGGCCCAGACGACGAAATGCTGTTTGATCCCGAAAAAACCATGACCTGGACCGATGGCAAAATGGCTGCCGTGGGTAAAGACTCTTCAATCAAGTCCTGGAAAGGCGATCAGTGGAAAATTGGCGGCGGCACCACCTGGGGCTGGTTCAGCTATGATCCTGCCCTGAATCTGGTGTATTACGGAACCGGCAACCCCGGCACCTGGAACCCATCGCAACGCCCTGGCGACAACAAATGGTCTATGTCCATCATCGCACGTGACCTGGATTCCGGTAAAGCCAAATGGGTTTACCAGATGACACCGCACGACGAATGGGATTATGACGGCGTCAACGAGAATATCCTTGCCGATATCAAGGTCGGTGGCAAGGATCGCAAAGCACTGGTTCACTTTGACCGCAACGGATTTGGCTATACGCTTGACCGTGAATCTGGCGAATTGCTGGTTGCCGAAAAATACGATCCGACCATCAACTGGGCCGACAAAATCGACATGAAGTCTGGCCGTCCTGTTGTCAACAGTAAGTACAGCCCTGCCAAAGGCGGTGAAGACGTCAACGTCAAGGGCATTTGTCCATCTGCACTGGGCACCAAGGATCAGCAACCTGCTGCATTCTCACCCAAAACCGGCGTATTCTACGTCCCCACCAACCACGTTTGCATGGACTATGAACCATTCGCAGTCGACTACGTAGCCGGACAACCGTATGTTGGTGCGACCGTGTCCATGTTCCCCACCCCCAATAGTCATGGCGGCATGGGTAACTTCATCGCCTGGGACGCGGACAAAGGCAAAATCCTGTGGAGCATTCCTGAAAGATTCTCCGTATGGAGCGGTGCCCTTGCCACAGCCGGCGATGTGGTTTTCTACGGTACGCTTGAAGGTTATATTAAAGCCGTTGACACCAGCGGCAAAGAACTGTGGAAGTTCAAAACACCGTCCGGCGTGATTGGCAACGTCACTACCTGGAAATACGAAGGCAAACAATACGTTGGCGTACTGTCCGGTATTGGCGGCTGGGCCGGCATTGGTCTGGCAGCAGGTCTTGAAAAGTCCACCGACGGCCTGGGTGCGGTTGGCGGCTACAAGGATCTGGCCAAATACACCGAACTAGGCGGTGCATTGATGGTCTTCGCATTGCCTGACAATGTCGCTACCGCAGCGGCAGAAAAAACCACAAAAACGCAATAAATAGCGTCATGCAGGGTGGCCGGTTCACGCCGCTCACCCTGCAATATCAAGGTATCAAAAGAAACACAAATTCATGGCGGCATGTGCAATGCCTGCATGATAAATCTGGGACAAACTCAATATGACTTTACGTTTACGCACAATCGGAGCAGGACTCGCTATCGCTGGAATCTGTACCTTCTCTGCGCAAGCCGCAGATATCAATACTGGTACACAACTGCTGACCACGATGCTGGCAGCAACCACAACCACTTTTGGTGACGGGGGCGCAGAAACGACACAAGGCACCCTTAAGGCCGAATCGACAGAACAACGGCAAGTGCCGGCCGGCGCCGCTGCAAAGACCGCTGCGCCAACACCAGCACCAGCCACCGCGGCCGAAAAGCCGGCTGCCGCCGACAAACCAGCAGCTGACAAGCCTGCAGACGCGCCAGCAGCCTCCGATAGCGGCGACGTAAAATATGTGGTCAAGGAAGGCAACAAGGCCGATGACCATGTACTGCAAGGATGGAAAACCTGGCGGGCACTCGATTGCGCGCGCTGTCACGGCGCCAAGCAGGAAGGTCTTGTCGGTCCATCATTGATCGTCGCGATTAACAAGCTGTCACACGAAGAATTCAAGACAACCGTGCTCAAGGGTCGTCTGCCACAAGGCATGCCACCATTTGAAAGCGTACCGCGCCTGGTAAAGAATGTTGATAATCTATACACTTATCTGAAAGCGCGTGCAGATGGAAAGCTGGAACCCGGGCATGTATACCCGCTGGATAAATAAAAGCGCTACTATAAGCAGGTGCTCACGCTGAGCCCTGCCTGCATTTCCGCTTTTTATTTCAATTGTTAAGATCGTTGTCGGAAGGATGTATTCCATGCTGTCAGATAAATTACTGCCCATACCACGTGCTGCATTGCTTCTCACACTCACCCTGAGTGCAGGCCTGCTTGCCGCAACGGCGCTGGCGCAGGAACCGAAAAAGCAAGACAAGGACGGTGACAAGGTGCTGCGGGTGTGCCAGGATCCCAACAATATGCCTATGTCCCGACAGGATGAAAGTGGCTACGAAAACAAAATCGCTGCGCTGTTCGCAAAAAAACTGGGCTGGAAGCTGGAGCACACCTGGTATCCTCAACGCATGGGTTTTACGCGGGCAACACTGACCGCTAAAGACCCAAAAACCGACCGCTATAAATGCGATGTGGTCACAGGCGTATCGCCAGGCTTCGAACGCGGCATTCCCACCAAGCGCTATATGACATCAACCTACGCCATCGTCTACGCCAAAGGCAAGGGCCTGGATGGCATCAAAAAACCGGAAGACATCATGTCGCTGGATCAGGCGACGTTGTCGAAAATCAAGATCGGTGCCTTCTCCGGTACGCCACCAGTGAACTGGCTGTTGTCGCACAGCCTGCTGGAACGCATGGTGCCGTATCAGCTGCAAACCGGAGACCCCGAACAGTATCCCGGGCAGATTATCGAACATGATCTGGCCAACGGCAAAATTGACATTGCCATTGCCTGGGGTCCGATTGCCGGATATTACGCCAAGCATGGCGATGGCGGCGTACCCATGAACGTCGTGCCCTTTGACACCCGCATCGGCCATCATCAATTTGCGTTCAACATTGCCATGGGCGTTCGGCACGACAGCAAAAAGCTGCGCGACAAGCTCAATGAGTTGATCGACTCAAGCGGCCCGGAGATCGCCGCTATCCTGAAAGAATATGATGTTCCAACCGCCACGGCCCCCGTTGATCGCATTGAAGATGACGACGACTGAATCGACTCGTTGACCACTGCGGCCGACAAGACAGGAGACAAATCATGATTGACCGCCCTATTTTCAGATCTGGTGCTATCGCGCTAATGCTGGCGCTATCGTGCCAGGCAACGGTCGTGCTGGCGGCCAATACCAGCCAGCCTGCTGCTGGCGCACAACCGGCTGGCACAGCCGCGCCCGAATCTGATCCCATTACCGAAGCCGAACGCAAGCTGTTTCTGGACAAGCATTTTGCCAACACGACCCGCCAGTCTATTGATTACACCTACCGCCAGGCGGGTCCCAGCATGACGACACTGAATGATAAGGTCAAAGTAGACGTTCGCCAACGGCATGAAGATGGCACGGCATCGGTCAACGTGGATTTTCTTTCCGGCCCGAACCATACGCCGATCGCGCCCATTGACCATGCAGAGGGAAACCCTGCCCTGCTGGGGTTCCTGGAACGGGATATTGCCGAAATGAAACGATTTACCGGAGGCTCCACCGTTTACTTTCGCAAGCGTATCCGGCTGGCGCTGGCCGACAGCAACGTGAAAGTAGACAAGGTCAATGTCAAGTTTGAGAACAAGCAGGTCGCGGCCGATCGCATTGTCATCCAGCCGTACGTCAATGATCCAATGAAGGAGAAGATTGGCAAGTATGCCGCCAAACGCTATGTCTTCGTGATTAGTCCGAATATACCCGGCGGCCTTTATCAGGTATACACAAGTGAAAAATTTGCCGAAAGCCAGCCAGCCCAAGTGGACACATCCATGACGATTTCCGGGGGGGAAATACCGGGATAGCAAGCATCCCGGCAATGTGTCAGCAAAGGGCCCGTTCTAAGCAACGGGCCCTTTTGCCATCATTTAGCCGACAGCGACTGTCCCGCTGCGCAAAGCTGCTGACAAAGCGATCAATGGATATATACACCCCATGGACGTTCGCCCACCGCGATATCGGTAATCTTCGCATTCTTTTGCGTATCGATCACAGACACGCTGTTGGAGCGGCCGTTGGCCACATACAGTTTTTTGCCGTCGGGTGAAATTGCCATGTTCCATGGACGCTGCCCCACCTTGACAGTGGCAACGATTTCATCTTTGGCCGTATCAATCACCGATACGCTTGCATCACCCCCATTGGAGATATACACGCGGCTGCCATCCGGGCTGACCGTCACACCATTGGAGCGCGTGCCGCCGGCAAGCTTTTTGATGACTTTATTGTTGGGCAAGTCAATCACGTAGATTTCATTGCTGTTTTCAGCGGCAACATAGGCCTTGCTGCTGTCGGGAAGATAACCGATACCGCGGGGTCGTTTGCCCACTTCAATCTCCGCGACTGCCTTGCGGGCGGGAAAATCGATCACGTCAACCGAATGGCCATCTTCGGCGCTCACCAGCAGCTTTTTACCATCGGGCGAGAAGACGGCATGCTCGGGATTATCTCCGTTAACCTTGATCTCATTGACCATTTTATTGGTCTGGGTATCAATGATGGCAACCGTATTATTCTCTTCAATCGCCGCGGCAATCCAGCGGCCATCGGCAGACACGTATACGCCTTCAGGCGACTCTCCCAGGCTCACACTGCCTGTCACCTTGCGCTGCTTCAAGTCTACAATCTTGAGCTGGTTATTGGTTTGCTGGCTCACATACAGGTTATCCCCACTGGCGGCCAGGCCCCTGGGTTTTGCACCCAGATCCTTGATCGTATCCACAACCTTGTCGGTCGCGACATCAATGACAGAAATACTGGCGCCGCCTTCATTGGGCACATACGCAAACGGTTCCGCTGTGGCCGCTGTGGCGAACGACAGCAATGCAGCTGCAAGTGTTGTGATTAGTATTTTTTGTCTCATCCTTAAGTCTCCTTTGACAACATAGTGGTGCTACCGGCCTGATGAGGAGCCAGGCAGCATTCGATGAATCACCTCCCGATGTCCCGACACCAGGTGCGAGACGGCGGCCAGCACATGCAGAATCACCAGACACAGCAGTATCCAGGAAATCAGTCCATGCAACTGATTGAAAAACGCATAAATCGCTTTATCTTCGATGCCCCAGGGAGGCATTTCAATTGTATTGAAAAACTTGACGCCCCACTTGCTGAAGTTGGATGCGATATAGCCGGTAAGCGGCAGCATCAGCATAAAAAAATAAAGCAGAAAATGGGTAACGCAAGCCGCCTTTTGCTGCCACGTTGGGATGGACGCGGGCAAAGCAGGAGGACGATGGGTAAGGCGCCAGCCAATACGCGCCAGAATCAGCAGACCGATCAGCATGCCGGTGCTTTTATGTATATTCACAAAATAGCTGCGATCCGGTACGCCCCGGGGTATGCTTTCCAGGTACCAGCCCAGAACGAACTGCCCTACCAGGCACAGTGCGATCAGCCAATGCAGCAGCATTGCCACTCGTGTATAACGAGGTGCATCCATGTATGTCATCCCCTTCGGCTATGTGTGCCGGTTTTATTGATTAATCCTGCCGGCCCCAAAGAACCGGCTGTCTGCTTGAACTCTATCACGACTAACCACCTATGTCATTGCTGGCAACCATCTTAATGTATGCGAAACGAAAAATGCATATGCAGCTATGGCAGTTGCCATTTACCCCCTGATTGTTTCTCCTGCTCGATCCAGAAAATCTGAACTGCTGCCATTGAGCAGCATTAAATGAAAACGCGACAGCTCGCTTTTATGCAGCAATGTCACCGGGCACGCCAGTTGATCTGCGTACTTTCTGAATCCGTCATCCAGCACACCGTCACGGATATGCTGCGCTACATTGACGTTCGGGAAAAAGGGCTGCGTCTTTACCAGAATCAACCTTTCTGCATTCAAATGTGTGGCCAGCCAGGCCGCAATGCTATCGGATGAAATCGTCGAATCGGTCAGATCATCCGGTATATCCCGCATCAAGGACAACGGCATCCATAGCGCGACGCCACCCCGCTGCAGCGTCTGGCGCACATGGCGCGCATCCAGCACCGGACTGATCTGCGGCGCCATGCTGCTGATCAGCAACCCGTACTGCGCGCCGGTAAGCAGCAACATATTGTGCGTTACCAGGCGGTCCAATTTCCAGCGTGATTTCATCTCCCGGATAAAATCTGCGCCATGCCAGCGACCAGGCACAATAATGACCCGCCCCCCGCCGACAGTACTCAGTTCATCAACCCAATCCTGCAATGTGTCATCATGAGCCAGAGCACCGTCAAGCTTGACTACCCACATGTCCCTCTCCTGGTCTTATATTTTTATATATTGGCTCCAGGCTAACAAAAGCAATATTCATACCAGAATTGTCAGGCAACCGGGCTTTTACCGACATATTGCTTGCGGACCCCGTGGGCCCTTTGCCTGCGGGCATCTGCGGACTTATTGGCAACAGGTCAATGCGGCAGTGAACACCCAGTGCGCGCCGCACATGTAAATTAACAGCCCCTGAACGCACCGACTGTGACGCATGCGTGACAATGTGTACCGTTACGCGCTCAAGCCCAAACGCTGATCAGGGCGGCGCCATCGCTGATCAAAAACGCCTTCAGGCCCAAGGCAGCGGGCGCCAGTTTTTTGGTACGCAGATGCGCAACGCGCCATTGCCGCAAAATAGGCGTACCCTGGATGTCCAGCAAAGCCAGGTGTCCTGCGGCAAGTTCATGCCGTACCGTACGCAATGACAGAAAGGTCAGCCCCATGCCCGCCATCACCGCTTGCTTGATGGATTCGTTGCTGGGCATCTCCATCACAATACGCGGGCTGATGTTGTTTTGCGCAAAAATACTTTCCATGGTCGCCCGTGTTCCCGAGCCGGCTTCTCTCACCACAAAATCGATATCATTGAAAATAGACAGCGGCGCCTGACGACGTCGTGACAGCGGATGCTCCGGCGCGCTCACGAACCCGAGCGGATTGGTGGCAAAGGCCTCGGACAAACAATCAAGCCTTTCGGGCACCCTGCCGGTTATGGCCAGATCCAGTTCATTGCGCTCAAGCATATTGAAAATCTGGTCTCGATTCTGAATCTGCAGGGCAATTTCGATGCCAGGGAAGCGCTTGCGAAAATGCACCAGTAGCATGGGAACAAAATATTTTGCGGTACCCACGATACCCAGGTTGATGCGCCCGCGCTGCAGCCCTTTTAACCCTTCGACCACATCGTCAAGCTGACTGAGCTGCGACGTAGCCGCAATGGCGTATTGCTCAACCTCGCGCCCGGCTGCGGTCAGCCGGATCTGCCTGCCATTGGCTTCGACCAGCGCGATGCCCAGAGCATCTTCCAGCTGTCGCAGTTGCGTCGAGACAGCCGGTTGCGTCACATGCAGCTTTTCTGCCGCCTTGGATACAGACTCGGCACGAGCCACTTCCAGAAAGGTATCCAGCTGTCTCAGTGTGTAACGTCGCATAGTGATCTATAAGCCTGTGCTTATGGTTTCCTCGATATTTATTATTAGACCTCAAGCACAGCCATTTGTATAGTTTGTTCATACCGGTCAGACGCAGCATGCTGCCGGCTTGATCATGCAAGGCACTCAGGAGATAGACAATGAACGATATCAGCAACGTCCAGATCAGGGATCAAAAAAAACGCTATGCAGCCGGTGTACTCAAATATGCCCAAATGGGATATTGGGATGGCGACTACGAACCTGCGGACACCGATATACTCGCGGTGTTTCGCATCACACCGCAGGACGGCGTTGACCCCATCGAAGCGGCTGCCGCCGTTGCCGGAGAATCATCAACAGCAACCTGGACTGTAGTGTGGACCGACAGGCTGACCGCTTGCGACAAGTACCGCGCCAAAGCATACAGGGTCGATCCGGTGCCCAATAACGAAGGGCAATATTTCTGCTATATCGCCTACGACCTTTCTCTGTTTGAAGAAGGCTCCATCACAAACGTGACTGCATCCATCATCGGCAACGTGTTCAGCTTCAAACCGCTTAAAGCTGCCCGGCTGGAAGATATGCGTTTTCCCGCCGCCTATGTGAAAACCTTCGCCGGCCCGCCAACAGGCATTATTGTTGAGCGCGAACGCCTGGATAAATTCGGTCGCCCGTTGCTGGGCGCCACCACCAAACCCAAGCTGGGCCTGTCCGGACGCAATTATGGTCGCGTGGTATACGAAGGGCTCAAGGGTGGTCTGGATTTCATGAAGGATGATGAAAACATCAACTCGCAGCCCTTCATGCATTGGCGCGACCGCTTTCTGTTTGTGATGGATGCCGTCAACAAGGCGTCGGCTGCGACCGGTGAAGTCAAGGGCAGCTATCTGAACATTACGGCCGGCACCATGGAAGAAATGTACCGCCGCGCAGAGTTTGCCAAAGAACTGGGGTCGGTCATTGTGATGGTAGATCTGGTGGTCGGCTGGACCGCGATCCAGTCCATATCACACTGGTGTCGTCAGAACGACATGATTCTGCATATGCATCGCGCCGGTCACGGCACCTACACCCGGCAGAAAAACCACGGCGTATCTTTCCGGGTCATTGCCAAGTGGCTGCGCCTGGCCGGCGTTGATCACCTTCATGCAGGAACAGCGGTCGGCAAACTGGAAGGCGACCCGATGACCGTGCAGGGCTACTACAACGTCTGTCGCGATGCCTATACGCAGACCGATCTGCCGCGCGGCATTTTCTTCGATCAGGACTGGGTGGCCTTGCGCAAGGTACTGCCGGTGGCCTCCGGCGGCATTCACGCCGGGCAAATGCACCAGCTTCTGGACCTGTTCGGTGACGACGCAATCCTGCAGTTTGGCGGCGGCACCATCGGTCACCCCGATGGGATCCAGGCAGGTGCGGTGGCCAATCGTGTCGCACTCGAATCAATGGTGTTGGCGCGCAACGAGGGGCGCAACATTGCAGAGGAAGGTCCGCAAATTCTCAAGGATGCAGCAAAGCACTGCAGTCCCTTGCGTGCGGCGCTGGACACCTGGGGTGAAGTGACCTTTAACTATCAATCCACCGACACGTCCGACTATACCGCCCTGCCGTCTGTTGCCTGATATTACATATGCAATAGACACACAGGCAGGCCAAAAGCACAGCACTTCACCACAAGAGAGAACATCATGCGAATTACACAAGGCACCTTCTCGTTTCTTCCTGATCTGACCAACGAACAGATCACCAAACAGTTGCAATATTGCCTGGATAACGGCTGGGCAGTCGGCATTGAATACACCGATGATCCGCATCCGCGCAATACTTTCTGGGAGATGTTCGGCAACCCCATGTTCGATCTGCGTGATGCCGCCGGCATATTGCAGGAGATCGAGCAGGCACGCAATACCTTCCCGAATCACTATATCCGGGTCACAGCGTTCGACTCCACTCATACCGTGGAGTCCGTGGTCATGTCATTCATCGTCAACCGTCCCGCTCATGAACCGGGCTTTCGCCTGGTTCGCCAGGAAATCGACGGACGACGCATGCGCTACACGATCGAGAGCTATGCCGTGGCTGCTGCTGCCGAAGGCAGCCGCTACTGATGCATTGATCCGGCCTGCCGGGGCCCGCATTGCCCCGGCGTTACACCCACGCTAAAGGAGAAGATCATGGCGCAAACCACACTGAACGCTGCGACACAGGAAACAGTACAGGCAGCGCGCAACAGCACGGCGTCAGAAGATCGCCAGGCGATTGCCGCCACCTTGCAGCAGCTCGATCGCGAACTGGTGGGTTTGGCGCCGGTCAAGCAACGTATTCAGGATATCGCCGCACTGCTTCTGGTTGACAAGCTGCGCGCCGAACGCGGACTGCGCACCAGTGCACCCAGCTTGCATATGAGCTTCACCGGCAATCCGGGTACGGGTAAAACCACAGTTGCAATGCGTATGGCGCAAATACTGCATCAGCTGGGCTACCTGCGGCGCGGCCATCTTGTGGCGGTGACACGCGACGATCTGGTCGGGCAATACATCGGGCATACGGCGCCGAAAACCAAGGAAGTACTGAAAAAAGCCATGGGCGGGGTACTGTTCATTGATGAGGCCTATTACCTTTACCGACCCGAAAACGAACGTGATTATGGCCAGGAATCCATTGAAATCCTGTTGCAGGTCATGGAGAACAATCGTGACGATCTTGTCGTCATATTTGCTGGCTACAAGGACAGGATGGATCATTTTTTCTCTTCCAACCCGGGCATGTCCTCGCGCGTTGCCCATCATATTGATTTTCCCGACTATGCACCCGACGAACTGGAAAAGATTGCGGACATCATGCTCGAGGGCATGCAATATCGTTTTGATGAACAGGCGCAGCAGGCATTTTCTCAATACATCGTCAAACGCATGCAGCAGCCTTATTTTGCCAATGCCCGCAGCGTACGCAATGCACTGGAGCGCGCCCGCCTGCGTCACGCGTCCAGACTGATGCGCGATCCGGATAACGTCAGCGATGCCGCCCTGCAAACGATCAGTGCGCAGGATATTCGGGCCAGTCGGGTCTTTTCGGATGCGTCCTCTGCCGACCCGAAAGCCAGCATCCGGCCTGATCAGCCCGAAGCTAACAGGGAGACATAACATGCTCAAGGCACTGATCTTTGATGTGGATGGAACACTGGCTGACACTGAGACAGTACATCTGCGCGCATTCAACACCGCTTTTATCCTGGCCGGGCTCGATTGGTACTGGGACGAAGACCTGTATACCCAATTGCTGGCCATCAGCGGCGGCAAGGAGCGCATGGCGCACTACTGGCTGTCCATTGATCCTGAAGGCGCAAGCACATTGCTGGCCGCCAGAAAGATCCGCGAAGTTCATGCCATCAAGACCGAGGAATATGCGCGCCTGATCGACAACGGCCAGGTCACCTTGCGTCCAGGCATTCACCGCTTGATTATCGACGCCTATTGCGCAGGCATACCGCTGGCCATTGCCACCACCACCACCGCGGCAAACGTACAGGCCCTGCTGCATCACTGCCTGGGATCGGACTGGAAGAAGTTTTTCGTTGCGATTTGCGATGCCCGCACGCCTGGCAAGAAAAAGCCTGAACCCGACGTCTATCTGCGGGCCCTGGCTGAACTGGACGTGGAAGCGACAAACTGTATTGCATTTGAAGATTCGGAAAACGGATTGCGTGCAGCTGCCCGAGCTGGTATTTCAACCATCATTACGCCCACCCATTACACCGCTGGCCAGGATTTTAGCGGCGCCATGCTGGTGCTGCCGCATCTGGGCGATCCTGATCTGCCGGTTCCACCGGGCAACGGCATCCACCAAACCATGGTTGATCTGTTCACGCTCAAATGCCTGCACGCAGATCCCTTGCTCAAGGCCGGCTAAGGGCGCGCCCAGAGCCAACCAAAGGCACGCCAGCAAATGATTCAAATCGAGGAGACATTCATGCAAACACCGCAACGACCTACCCTGACCCAGTTTTTGATCGACGAGCGGCGCCGCTTTCCCGAGGCCGGCGGCGACTTCAATAGCGTGATACTCAATATCGCGCTGGTCTGTCGCAGAATTTCACATGCCATCGCCTGCGGCGTCCTGGCCGGTGTCAACGGCAGTGCCGACTCCACCAATGTGCAGGGCGAGGACCAGAAGAAGCTGGATATTCTGAGCAACAATCTGTTTATCGAAGGAAATCAGTGGGGAGGACAACTGGCCGGCATGGTGTCCGAAGAGCTGGATGAACCTTACAGCATTCCCAAGCCATATAGCCGCGGGCGGTATCTGCTGTTGTTCGATCCGCTTGACGGTTCATCCAACATTGACGTGAATGTCGCTGTCGGCAGCATTTTCTCGGTGCTGCGCACCCCGGACTCACGACGCACGACCTCGGTCAAAGACTATCTGCAACCCGGCGTCAAACAGGTGGCTGCCGGCTATGCCATCTATGGACCGTCCACGATGCTCGTGCTGTCGGTGGGCAACGGCGTACATGCTTTCACGCTTTGCCCGCTGGTTGGCGAATTCATGCTGACCCACCCCAACCTGAAGGTTCCGGAAGACACCAACGAGTTTGCCATCAACACCTCCAACAGTCGCTTCTGGGATGAACCGGTACGCCACTATGTTGATGAGTGCATTGCCGGTAAAACAGGCGAACGCGGCAAGGATTTCAACATGCGCTGGATCGCATCACTGGTTGCTGAAGCACACCGGATCCTGATGCGCGGCGGGGTGTTTCTGTATCCTCGGGACAATAAACTGCCAGCCCGAAACGGCAGGTTGCGCCTGTTATATGAAGCCAATCCTATCGGTTTTATTATGGAGCAGGCGGGGGGGCGCGCCAGTACCGGGCATGAGCCGGTCATGCAGGTCGTTCCCACCGAAATCCACCAGCGAATCGGTTTTATCTTCGGCTCCAAAAATGAAGTCGAGCGGATCGAGCAGTATCACAAGCATCCGCGCAGGGTCGACTCGCCCAATCCACTTTTCCACGAACGCAGCTTGTTCACCGAATCGTCGAACATGCTATGAGCCGACATGCGCGCAGACGGCAGCGGCCGACAGCGCCGTTGCCAGACGTCTTTGCACCATGCCGGCAATAACGCCATCTTTCATTTATCAAAGGGCCAGAATCATGTCAGAACGCCACCCGATCATTTCAATTACAGGTTCTTCAGGCGCAGGAACCACATCGGTGACCCGAACCTTCGAAAATATATTCCGTCGCGAAGGGGTGACCGCCGCTTCCATTGAAGGCGACAGCTTTCACCGCTACGACCGCGCGCAAATGAAAGAGCGGCAGGCTGCCGCCGAAAAAGACGGCAACGCCAATTTCAGCCATTTCGGGCCGGGTACCAATCTGTTTGCCGAACTCGAAACCCTGTTTCGCACATACAGCGAAAGTGGCTCGGGCAAACGCCGCAAGTACCTGCACGACGCGCGCGAAGCCGCTCCGTATAAACAAGAGCCCGGCACCTTCACCGCCTGGGAGGATATTCCGCCCGATACCGATCTGCTGTTCTATGAAGGCCTGCATGGCGCGGTCGTGCACAACAAGATCAATATCGCGCAATATCCCGATTTGCTGGTTGGCGTGGTGCCGGTGATCAATCTCGAGTGGATCCAGAAATTGTGGCGTGACAAATCCACCCGAGGCTATTCGGCCGAAGCGGTCACAGATACCATTTTGCGTCGCATGCCCGACTATGTGAATCATATTTGCCCGCAATTCTCGTTGACCCATGTCAACTTTCAGCGCGTGCCTTGCGTGGACACATCCAACCCGTTTATTGCAAGAGACATACCGGCTCCAGACGAGAGCTTCGTGGTCATTCGCTTTGCCAACCCCAAGGGCATCGATTTTCAGTATCTGCTCAATATGGTCCACGACTCGTTCATGTCGCGGGCCAACACGATTGTGGTACCCGGCGGCAAGATGGAGCTGGCCATGCAACTGATCTTTACCCCTTTTATCTGGCGCATGATGGAACGCAAGAAACGCGCCGCACAGGCCTGAGGAGACAATGATGAATCTTGCCGAAAAAATAACCATTGAAGAAACCCGCCACGCGGATGCGCTGCGTTTTCTGGCTGCCGATGCGGTCGAACAGGCGCAATCGGGCCATCCGGGCGCCCCTATGGGCATGGCCGACATCGCCCAGGTGCTGTGGCGGCGCCATCTGTCCCATAACCCAGCCGACCCCGGCTGGTTCAATCGCGACCGGTTCGTGCTGTCCAATGGACACGGGTCCATGCTGCTGTACGCCTTGCTGCACCTGACCGGTTACGATCTGCCGCTCAGCGAAATTCGACAGTTCCGTCAACTGCATTCACGCACGCCAGGCCACCCTGAAGTGGGTCTGACGCCCGGTGTAGAGACGACCACCGGCCCGCTGGGCCAGGGCCTGGCCAATGCCGTGGGCATGGCGTTGGCCGAAAAACTGTTGGCTCGTCGCTACAATCACCCCGGCCATATGATTGTGGACCATTACACCTACGTCTTTGTCGGCGACGGTTGCCTGATGGAAGGCATCAGCCACGAAGCGTGCTCGCTGGCTGGCACGCTCGGGCTGGGCAAACTCATCTGCTTTTACGATGACAATGGGATTTCAATTGACGGCGATGTCGCAGGCTGGTTCGGCGACGACACCGCCGCCCGTTTTGCCGCATACAACTGGAATGTGATTGCCAATGTCGATGGACATGACGCAGCGGCGATTGATGCGGCCATTTTTCAGGCAAAGTCGCAACCTGCCGCGCAAGCGCGCCCCACCCTGATCTGCTGCCGCACGCATATTGGCCATGGCGCGCCAACCAAGGCTGGCAGCCATGCGGTCCACGGCGCCCCACTGGGCGCCGACGAAATCGCGGCGATGCGCGCGGCAAGAAACTGGCCTTATGCAGAATTCGAACTGCCACAGGACGTTGTGGATGACTGGAACGCCATCGAACAAGGGGCAGCCCGGCAGTTGCTCTGGCAACAGCAATTTGACCGCTGGCAGGCACGCTATCCGGAAGACGCCAGGGAATTGGCCCGGCGACTGGCTGGCGACGTTCCCGACGAAGCACTGCTGGCGCTGGAGGGTCTATTGGACAGCAGCGAGGCGCTGCATGGCAAAATTGCCACCCGCAAGGCGTCGCAAATCGTGCTGGAAGCCGTCACGCCTGAGCTACCGGGCCTGTTCGGTGGTTCGGCCGATCTCAGTGGCTCGAATCTGACCAATGTCAAATCTTCAGTATGGGTCAATCATCATGGTCAGGGAAATTATTTAAGCTTCGGGGTGCGCGAGTTCGGCATGGCCGCGGTCATGAACGGGCTTGCCCTGCATGGTGGATTCATTCCCTATGGCGGCACGTTTCTGACCTTCTCGGATTATTCGCGCAATGCGATTCGCATGGCCGCGCTCATGAAACAGCGCGTAATTCATGTGTTTACTCACGACTCCATCGGACTGGGCGAAGACGGCCCCACCCATCAACCGGTGGAGCACCTGAGCGCGCTACGCATCATTCCCAACAACCGGGTCTGGCGCCCCTGCGACGGAGAGGAAACGGCAATCGCCTGGCAGCAGGCACTGAGGCGGCAAGATGGACCGGCTTGCCTGATGCTCTCGCGCCAGAACCTGACGCCGTTTACCCGCAAGAAGACGCAACGCGAGCAGATAGCGCGCGGCGGCTATATTCTGCAGGATGCGGACCATGCGCAGGCAGTCCTCATTGCCACCGGATCAGAGGTAGATATCGCAGTCAAAGCCGCGGCGGTTTTGCATGACGACGGCATTGCGGTGCGCGTTGTTTCCATGCCATGCGTAGAACTGTTTTTTGCCCAGCCGCAAGCATGGCGCGATCAGATCCTTGCCCCGGGTGTGCCACGTGTCAGTATTGAAGCCGGCTCCAGCTGGTTCTGGCGCAGTGTGGTCAATAACGGCATCGCCATTGGCATCGACACCTTTGGCGAATCGGCACCGGCGGACCAGCTATACGACTATTTCGGCCTCACCCCGCAGGCAGTGTGCAAGGCGGTTTACACATTACTTGATCAGGCTTCATAACACGATTCGTTCGCAGGGGTTCCTATTGCTTAACGCCCCCTGCTCTACCCAAGGAGATCAACATGGCCCTCGTTTCTTTACGTCAACTGCTGGATCACGCTGCCGAACATGGTTACGGCATTCCCGCCTTCAATGTCAACAATCTGGAGCAGATCCAGGCGATCATGCAGGCCGCATCAAGCACCGACAGCCCGGTCATTCTGCAGGCCTCTGCCGGCGCGCGAAAATATGCCGGCGAAGCTTTCCTGCGCCGATTGGTCGAAGCGGCCATTGAGTCCTATCCCGATATTCCGGTGTGCATGCATCAGGACCATGGCGCCAGCCCGGCCGTCTGCCAGGCATCGATCCGCTCCGGTTTTTCAAGTGTAATGATGGATGGTTCTCTGATGGCCGATATGAAAACCCCGTCAAGCTACCAATATAATGTGGCTGTTACGCGACAGGTTGCCGATATGGCCCACTGCGTCGGGGTCTCGGTCGAAGGTGAACTCGGCTGTCTGGGCTCGCTCGAATCGGGCCAGGCGGGCGAAGAAGATGGTTCCGGCGCCCAAGGGGTGTTGTCGCATGAACAACTGCTTACCGATCCGGAACAAGCCGCCGATTTTGTCGCGCGAACCGGCGTGGATGCGCTGGCCATCGCCATAGGCACCAGCCACGGCGCCTATAAATTTACCCGCAAGCCCACCGGCGACATTCTGGCCATTGACCGTATCCGCGCCATCCACGAGCGCATTCCCAATACACACCTGGTCATGCACGGCTCCTCTTCCGTTCCCCAGGAATGGCTGGACATTATTCGCAAACATGGCGGCGACATCCGTGAAACTTACGGCGTGCCGGTAGAGGAAATTTGCGAAGGCATCAAAAATGGCGTGCGCAAAATCAATATCGATACCGATATCAGGCTGGCGATGACAGGCGCAATGCGCCGTAGCATGATGCAGGACACGGCGGAGTTTGATCCGCGCAAATTCTTCAAGGAAGCAACTGCGGCGGCACGGCAGATTTGCCAAGAGCGCTTCGAAGCGTTTGGCTGTGCAGGTCGTGCCTCTGTCATCAAACCGGTAGCGCTGGAAAAGATGGCCAGCATCTATGCGCAGCAGGCTGCTGCGGCCTGACGTCTGCCCGTTTGCAGTGGCACCGGATTCAGTCGTGGACCAGAACATGATTGTTTTTCCGGTGTCAGTCCGTATCACGCCGGGCGGCCCTGGACCCCGGACGGCCTTGTTTTCCAGTTGTTTGTTGTCATTATCGTTATATCTATAACTGTCTTTATCGTTGTATTTATATTTATAAACGATGTAGATGCAGCCGCATTGTTATGGTTTTGATTTCTAACAGATCCAAGGCGCCTCTGCCAGGCTTTACCGTTCACTGCAATGACGAAGGGGCTCAATATAGAGAGCCCCTTCTTTTTGGCTGTTGTGCCATACCGACACAGCAGGTATACCGCTTTTATGAGTATCAGGTACGCCGCAACGTGCAGCGTACCTGGCACCACATCAGTCGAAAGTAACCACGGAACGAATTGAGGTACCCGCATGCATCAGATCGAATGCCTCGTTGATCTTCTCGATCGGCATGACATGTGTGATCAGATCATCGATATTGATTTTGCCTTCCATGTACCAGTCCACGATTTTCGGCACATCGGTACGACCGCGGGCGCCGCCAAAGGCAGAGCCCTGCCAGACGCGACCGGTGACCAGCTGGAACGGCCTTGTAGAGATTTCCTGGCCCGCACCCGCCACACCAATAACCGTGCTCTTGCCCCACCCTTTATGGCACGACTCCAGGGCCTGACGCATCAGGTTCACGTTACCAATACATTCAAAGGTGTGATCAGCGCCCCCCTTGGTCAGACTCACCAGGTAAGGAACGATATCGCCTTCGACTTCTTTCGGATTGACAAAATGCGTCATGCCGAATTTGCGAGCCAGCTCTTCACGTGCCGGATTGATGTCCACGCCAATAATCATATCGGCGCCCGCCATACGGGCACCCTGCACGACGTTCAGGCCAATGCCGCCCAGACCGAAAACAATGACCTTGTCACCGGGTTGAACTTTGGCAGTATAGATAACGGCGCCCACACCTGTGGTGACGCCGCAACCGATATAGCAGACTTTTTCGAAGGGCGCATCTTCGCGGATTTTGGCAAGGGCAATTTCCGGCACCACCGTGTAATTTGAAAACGTGGACGTGCCCATGTAGTGAAACACATCCTTGCCGTTCAATTTGAAACGGCTGGTGCCATCGGGCATCAGGCCCTTGCCTTGGGTTTCACGAATGGCGCCGCACAAATTGGTCTTGCGCGACAGGCAGAATACGCAATTGCGGCATTCAGGCGTATAAAGCGGAATCACGTGATCGCCGGGTTTGAGCGTAGTCACGCCGGAACCCACTTCCACGACCACACCCGCGCCTTCGTGGCCCAGAATAGCCGGAAAAATGCCTTCCGGATCGTCACCGGACAGCGTGAACATGTCTGTATGACACACGCCCGATGCCTTGATTTCCACCAGCACTTCAAATGCACGCGGGCCGTCCAACTGGACGGTCTCGATCGTCAGCGGCGCTCCGGCTTTGGTGGCAACAGCGGCTTTTGTTTCCATTACTTCAACTCCTGCTTAAGATGCTTTTTTTGATTTTGCAACGTGTGTTGCGATAACGTCCATCAACGCTGGCGACAGCGCATCATAGGGAGGCAATCCCAGTTCGTTCAGTCTTGCACGAATACCATTCATTTCCGCAGGATCGGTGCCTGTTTCAATAATGGACGAGACAAACGCGGCAAAAGTGGGGGCAGACCAGCCGGTCTGTGGAGAGCGTTCTGTATGAATGAAATCGAGCCCATAGAATGGATGCTGCGTGTTTTCAATACGGCCATACATGTGAACCCCACAACCGCTGCATGCATGACGCTGAATGGCTGCCGACTCGTCGACCACCTTGAGCTTGTCGGCATGGGCCGTCACTTGCACCGACTCCTTGGGGACCACGGCAACCTGCGAAAACAGGGCGCCTGCGGGCCGCCAGCATTTGGAACAACCACAAAGGTGATTATGTGCCGATTGCGAGTTCACACTCACTTCGACCCTGTCTGTCTCGCAATTGCAAACCAGTTTGCCACCGGTAAAGTTATTGTCTGTACTAGCCTGAACGCCATTGTTGACGGCTGGATGAATATTGTAACTCATATGTGTCTCCGGATTGGTTATGAATGCTTCTGACTTGATCGACCACCGTCCCATACATGCATCTTGCGAATGGGTAGGCAATAACCCCTTCTAAAGCAACTTCCATGCCAATCACCGAAAGCGATTGCCGGCAAGCGTGAAAACACAGTGAGCAGAAGCAGAACCATTCCGCTTTCACAACGGTGCTGCGCCGCTCGCCTCAAAACGCGAATCAGGAGTTGTTCAGAATACGATACAGGCTGTGCCATGACCTGCCAGCAGATGAACGCGGCTCGATACAGATACTGCGCGGTGCAGGTGATGCCACACCCGGTCTGTCAAGACATAGGGCGCGTCAGGCAACTGCAAATCAAGGGCAAATCAGTGGGACGAATCAACGGGAAAATCTGTTCTGATACACAGGCGCCTGTTAAGTCAGGTTGCTGCCGATAGCCGGGTCATGGTCTCTGTCAGCGCCGCAAGAATGAGCGGATCGGACGTCGTATGCGTGCCGCCCGGGACCCAGCGCAGATCGGCGTGGGGAAGGAAGCGCTGCAGCAAATACACATTGGCTGCAGGACATATCCAGTCATGCGTGCCATGCAGCAAAGTGGTTTTCACAGGCGCCTGGCGCAGTTGCGCCAGTAGCGCAGGCAGATCAATAAACCCCGTGTGGTGCAAATAGTGCGCCTGGATACGATATTTATGGATATTGCGCGCAGCAGCCCTGGCCTGGCCTTGCTCGCGTTCGCCCTCTTTCCCCTGAGGTTGTGTACCGGCAGCCAGATGGGCTGCTGCGTCTTGGACCTCAGCCTGTTTTTTCTCAACCGGCTGTCCGTTGGACGCTTGCTGCTGGCTCTTGCCCTGCATCATGCTGGCCATGATCTTGTTCTCGTAGTTGCTCCAGCGTTCGGCTGCATCCGACATTTGCTCGCGATCGTTGCCGAGCAGCCTGGACGCCAGCGTCTGCAGAACCGATTCTTTTTCACTGTCGCTCATGGTCTCGGTCAGGCTGTCCCAGGCTTGCGGCATCAATGCCTGCAGTTGCTGAAAGAACCAGTCCAGCTGCAGCCGGGAAGGCAGGAACGTGCCGCGCAACACGAGATGCCGAATGTGTTGCGCATGCCCGGCGGCGTAAGCCAGGGCCAGGTATGCCCCCCACGAGCCACCCACGACGGTCCACGCTGAAATGGCCAGATGCTGTCTCAGTTGCTCAATATCATGAACCAGGTGCGCTGTTGTATTATGTTCCAGACTGCCGGTGGGCAGGCTTTTGCCGCTACCGCGCTGGTCAAACAGGACCACCCGCCAGCGCCTGAGGTCGAACCAGTCCAGCATGGCAAGGTTGCTGCTACTGCCCGGACCACCATGCAGAACGACCACGGCAGGCGCCCGAATATTGCCGAATTCGGCATAGTACAGTTGGTGACCGTCGGCGGTCGGCAGAAAATCTTGGGACAATGGCATACTCATAAAACAAGTTCCGGGCAGAAGATGAAAACAGGATCGCATTATTACAACTGATATAATAACCAAGACATAAACCGGAAATTTTTTGCAGGTTAAAGCGCCTTGACAAATATGCGAGTCATGCTACCATTAATTTGACTGCGCATCGTTTTACAGTCATACGGGGCAGTAGCCATATTCAATTATCAGTATCATGCTGGTAGCTGGCTAATACACCTTCTGCCTGCCACTTCGACATTTTCCATCTGAACAGGAGATATTTATGAAATGGACAACACCTGAGTTTTGCGATCTGCGTTTTGGCTTTGAAATCACGATGTACATTGCCAACCGTTAATCTGCATCTTACGCTCATACCATGCGGCGCTGGCGAGAGCCAGTGCCGTTTTACTTGCTACCTATGAAAATTCTTGTGCTTGGCTCTGCGGCCGGTGGCGGATTCCCACAGTGGAACTGCAACTGTCCCAATTGTGACGGCGTACGCCGACAGAGCATCCGCGCCATCCCCCGTACCCAGTCATCCATCGCGATCTCGGCAGACGGTATTCAATGGCTGCTGGTCAATGCCTCTCCCGATATTCTCAAACAGATCCAGGCCAATCCGGCGTTACAGCCGGCACGCAGCGTGCGTGATACCGGTATCACATCTGTAATATTAATGGATGCGCAGATCGATCACGTGACTGGCCTGTTGATGCTGCGCGAAAGCAGCAGCCCCATCCCCTTGTATTGCACCGAGCCAGTCTGGAACGATTTGAGCACCGGTCTGCCGCTAACCCAGGTCCTGTCGCATTATTGCGGCCTAACGCATCGGCACATTACCGTTGAAGAAAACCGCTTCAGTCCGCCCTTGCAACTGGTCGAGCTTCCCGGCATTAGCATTACCCCGTTTCCGCTCACCAGCAAGGCCCCGCCCTATTCGCCCAACCGCAGCAATCCGCAAGTCGGCGACAATATCGGCCTGCTCATTACTAGCGAGCGCTCCGGCAAAAGCCTTTTTTATGCGCCGGGTCTGGGCCAGATCGAGCCGCTGGTCCTGGAGGCCATGTCCCGCGCCGATTGCGTCATGGTAGACGGCACTGTGTGGACCGAAGACGAGATGATCCGCCTTGGCCTGTCGCGCAAAACCGCTGCCCAGATGGGCCATCTGCCGCAATCGGGCCCCAACGGCATGATCAGCGTTCTGGACTCCCTGGGCGACAATAAACGCAAGATTCTTATTCATATCAACAACAGCAATCCGATTCTGAATCAGGATTCGGAAGAGGCTGCAGTACTGCAACGGCATAATATTGAAATCGCCGTTGACGGCATGGAGATCACATTGTGAGTATCGTCCTTTCGAATCTCGCTGGATATAACCAGAAGCAAACCGACCCCCAGGCCTGGGACCGAGCTGAATTTGAACGCCAGCTGCGCGCCAAGGGCGCCAGCTACCACATTCACCATCCATTCAATGTCCGGATGAACAGCGGGCAGTTGAGCCAGGACGATATCCAATGCTGGGTTGCCAACCGCTTCTATTACCAGATTAACATTCCGCTCAAAGATGCGGCAGTCATGTCAAACTGCCCCGACCGGGAAACCCGCCGTCGCTGGATCCTGCGCATGCTGGACCATGATGGCTTTGGCGATAACGAAGGCGGCATTGAGGCCTGGACGCGTCTGGGCGAAGCAGTAGGCATCAGCCGCGAGGATTTGTGGTCTCTGAAGCTGGTTGCGCCCGGTGTGCGCTTTGCGGTAGATGCCTATGTCAATTTTGCCCGCCAGGCGCCCTGGCAGGAATCGGTGTGTTCATCGCTGACCGAAATGTTTGCACCGAAAATCCATAAAGACCGGCTGGCAAACTGGCCCGGCCATTATCAGTGGATCGAGGCAGGCGGACTGGAATATTTCCGCAGCCGGATCTCTCTGGCAGAAAGGGATGTCGAACACGGGCTGCAGGTCACGCTCGATTATTTCACCACCCGCCAGCAACAGGCGCGAGCACTGGAAATATTGCAATTCAAACTGGACATTCTATGGTCCATGCTTGATGCCATTGAAAAAGCCTGCCAGCACCACAGCGAGACCACTCATGCCTGACTTGCCCGAAAAGCCCCTGTTATCGCGCCTGTTCCGGCTGCAGTACGAAAAAGCGCAAAATGCCTATGTCCTGCTGTATCCGGAAGGCATGGTCAAGCTGAACGACAGCGCCGCCGAGATTCTGCGTCGCTGTGATGGCGATCGCAATATTGCCCAGATCGTTGCTGATCTGGAACAAAGCTTTGCCACGACAGGATTGCAGAAGGATGTTGAATCATTTCTGCAGGCTGCACAGGAGCGTGGCTGGATCAAATAGAGGTCACCATGGATATGCCCCAAGCCGCTGAACAACAGCAGAAAGCAACCATAGCGCCACCGCTGTGGCTGCTGGCGGAACTGACCTATCGCTGCCCGTTGCACTGCGTGTTCTGCTATAACCCGGTGGATTATGCCAGTAACCTGAACGAGCTCAGTACCGACCAGTGGATCAGCGTCATGCGCCAGGCCCGGGAAATGGGCGCGGCACAGCTGGGGTTTTCCGGCGGAGAGCCTTTGCTGCGCGAAGACCTGGAGGTACTTGTGGCTGAAGGTCGCCAACTGGGTTTCTATACCAATCTAATTACGTCCGGCGTTGGCCTGAAGCGCGAAAGGCTTGCCGCGCTGCGCGACGCCGGGCTCGATCATATTCAATTGTCCTTCCAGGACTCGACCCGGGAAATGAACGATTTCCTGACGCACACCAAAACCTTTGACTTGAAATCTCGCGTTGCCGCCATGATTCGGGAATTCGAATATCCCATGGTGCTGAACGTGGTCCTGCATCGTTATAACCTGGACCATATCGAACGCATTATCGAGATGGCCGACAAGATGGGGGTGGAATATCTGGAGCTGGCCAACACACAGTATTACGGCTGGGGCCTGATCAATCGCGAACAGTTGTTGCCTGACCGGGCACAGTTGCAGCGCGCCGAAGCGGCTGTAGCGCGCTATCGCGAAAAAATCGGCAACCGGATGCGCATTCTGTTTGTCGTGCCGGACTATTTTGAAAAACGCCCCAAAGCCTGTATGAACGGCTGGGGATCCGTTTTCCTGGCCGTCTCTGCCGATGGCAGCGCCCTGCCCTGTCACGCGGCAAAAACCATCCCGGGCCTGCAATTTCCGCAAGTAACTGAGAGCACTGTGCATGATATCTGGTACCACAGCGATGCATTCAACAAGTTTCGTGGTGATGACTGGATGCAGGAGCCTTGTCGTACCTGCCCGGAAAAAGAGCTTGATTTCGGCGGATGTCGCTGCCAGGCGCTGGCGCTGACCGGCAATGCAGCCAACGCCGATCCGGTTTGTGATAAATCCCCCTATCACCATGTTATTACAGAAATGATCGGGCGCCAGCCGACAGCCCTTGTCCAGGAAAAGCCGCTGGTGTTCCGCAACGATGCCAACTCGCGCCGGCTGTCTGCGGACGCGGCCGCCAACACCTTGGCAAACGAAGACAAAATGTCACCTTCATAGGGAAAACGAGACACGCATGACTCATCATGTGATATACAATGAATAAGCATATACAGGTGCCCAGCCACTAGCGGGTTACCATTATTTTTGCAGTTTAATGTTGCGCAGACGACATCAATATGCAGCGGGTACACACCCCGTATATAAGCACCGAGACAGATTACAAAATCGACATCAGCCACCGAAAGGACAAGCGCTGATGTACATAGCAGGAGGAGACATGTACTCGTTGGAGGTCAGCAACCACATTGAGCGGATTAACCAGATCGTACATCGCGGCGTCATGGTTCCCGACATTGATCCGGCAGTCGCCAGTTCCTGGGGACGCTGCGTCAACGATTATGGCCTGGACCCGGAAAGCCGGCGTCTGCCTCCCGTTCTGACCCACCCCGAGCAGACTGCCCGCTCGGAACAGAAGCGGGTCCTGATTACCGAAGCCAAACACGAAATGAATATTCTGTATCAGCAACTGGCTGATCCGGAACTGGCCGTTGTTCTGGTGGACACCGACGGTTGTATTTTGCACATGGTGGCAGCCGATCATCTGGAAAGTGACCTTTCCGGACTCGGCCTGCGTCTGGGCGCAATCTGGAGTGAAGAGGAAGTGGGTACGAACGGGATGGGCACATGCCTGGTCGTTGGCGAACCCATTGCAATCCGTCAGACCGACCACTTTTTATACAAGCATATTCTGCTTACCTGTTCCGCAGTCCCGGTCATGGATCAAACCGGAAAAATGATTGCGGTACTGGACGTGACCAGCCGCTCGTCGCTGCTCCAGCAGCATTCATTGGTGCTGATCGGCATGACCGCACGCATGATCGAAAACCGTTTGCTTACCGTCAATTGCAAGCATGCGCATCCGGTTCATTTTCACAGTCGGCCCGAAAGCATCAATACAGTACACGACGGCAAGCTAATGGTCGAAGAAGACGGCACCATCGTTGCCGCCAACCAGAGTGCGCTGTTCCAGTTGGGCTTTCCCGACATGCAAGCGCTGCGACGTTACCGCTTCGATGAAATTTTCCAGCTGACGCTTGAATCACTGTTGCAACGCAGTATGCAAAGCTCGTTCCACCCTGTGCCGATCTATCGGGCCGGCGCCTCCAGCCGTTTTTTTGCCGTCGCCCAACTGCCGCCTGCCGGCTCCACGCATTTGTCGTTTCACGGCGCGTCGTCCAAAGCGTCAGCCATGCCAGCACTGGACAAAGTGTCAGAATCGACCGGCCTGCCTACCAGAATCAGCAAGCCTGGCGGCATCGCCTGTGTCGAACTTGGCGACCCCGTCTTGCGCGAACAATTCGAACTGGCTCAACGCGTCGTCAGCAAGGGGGTTCCGGTTCTGCTGTATGGCGAGACAGGATCCGGCAAGGAAGTGCTCGCCCGCGCCGTTCACGATCGCAGTCCCCGTCGCGATGGCCCCTTCGTTGCCGTAAACTGTGCATCGCTTCCCGAAAGCCTGATCGAAAGCGAATTGTTCGGCTACCGCGCAGGCGCTTTTACCGGCGCCCAGCGCCAGGGCCGCAGCGGCAAAATACTGCAGGCCCACGGCGGCACGCTTTTGCTTGACGAAATTGGCGACATGCCTTTGGCGTTGCAGGCGCGCTTGCTGCGCGTACTCGATGAACGCAAGGTCACGCCACTGGGTGCAGACGCATCGGTCGATGTGGATATTCAACTGATCAGCGCCAGCCACCGTAATCTGACAGATCTGGTAGCCAAAGGCCAATTCAGGGAAGACTTGTACTACCGACTCAACGGCGTAGAAATACGCTTGCCGCCACTGCGCGAGCGCCAGGATAGACGCCAGCTTATCGAGGCCATTCTTCAGGAAGAAGCCGGCAAACCAATCGTGCTCGGTGAGCAAGTGTTGAAGATTCTTATGCAGTACGCCTGGCCTGGCAATTTGCGGCAGATGCGTCATGTGTTGCGCACCATGGCAGTCCTGGCCGAGGGTACAACCATTGGCCTGGGGCATTTGCCTGGGCCGTTGGCTGATCTGCATGCTCAACCGACAGGCAATGGCGCCGCGCCAGTCGGACTGACAGACTGCATGGCAGTGGGCGACGAGCACGAACCGGTCAACCCCTTGCAGGAAAGTGAAAGAATCACCCTGATCCAGTTGTTGGAGACGCATCGCTGGAATATCAGCGACGTGGCGCGAACCCTGGGGGTCAGCCGCAATACGCTGTATCGCAAACTGCATCGGCATAACATTACCCTGTCAACCCAGGGTAACCCCACCACCATCTGAAAAGCGGTACAATCAATTTACTGCACCGCAACACCGGCCCCTAAGGCCGGTGTATTTGTTTTCCGCATGATCTGCACTACAAACCGGTCCCGGGCTTACCAGTCTGTCGGGCCTGCCGTCGGTGGCACACTCCTTACATTATTCTTACACTGCTTTGCCGTGACTGGCTGGTGACGCGCGCCTTCAGCGAATGTGGTGCGGCAACCGATGCCGCACGATTATTATCTCAAGGACTATTCATGATGCAGGCCATCGCCCGCCTGAGCCAATTCGTTGGCAAGACATTTGTCATATGGGTATTGCTGTTTGCAATACTGGCTTTTTTCAACCCTGCCAGCTACGCCTGGTTAGGCAAATATATTGTTCCCCTGCTCGGCATCATCATGTTCGGCATGGGCCTGACGATTTCCAAAAACGACTTTGCCGAGGTGTTCAAGCGCCCTGGTACGGTCGCTATTGGCGTACTTGGACAATTCATTATTATGCCGGGACTGGCCTGGCTGCTGGCCACCGGCCTGCAACTGAGCCCTGAAGTGGCCGTTGGTGTGATCCTGGTCGGTTGCTGCCCGGGCGGCACCGCATCGAACGTTATGACGTTTCTGGCACGCGGCGATGTCGCCCTTTCCGTGGCAATTACTTCTGTCACCACCCTGCTGGCGCCGATCGTCACGCCCGGGCTGATCTATATCATGGCCAGCCAATGGCTGGACGTGAGTGCTGCAGCCATGTTCTGGTCAATCGTACAGGTAGTGATTCTGCCTATCGGGCTGGGGCTGATTGCGCAAATGGCGCTCAAGGAAAAAGTGCAGGCCGGCGTGGCTGTACTGCCTCTGGTCTCGGTTGTGGCCATTGTCGCTATTGTTGCGGCGGTGGTTGCTGGCAATCAGGAAAAAATTGCAAGCAGCGGCCTGGAAATTTTTGCCGTCGTTATCCTGCATAACGGCCTGGGCCTGCTACTGGGCTACTGGTTGGCAAAATTGTCTGGCCTGAGTGTCGCACAGCGCAAGACCCTGTCTATTGAAGTGGGCATGCAAAACTCCGGCCTGGGCGCCGCACTGGCTACGGCCCATTTCTCACCGGCAGCTGCTGTGCCAAGCGCGATTTTCAGCGTCTGGCACAACATTACCGGTCCATTGGTCGCAACCCTGTACCAGCGCTTCAAAAACGATGACGCAACCTCCGATACGTCGGAAGATAAGGGACCTTCTGCGCCAGGCACCACCGCACCGGCGCGCGATTAAACGACTAATCGGCTTCTCGTTATATCGGCTTCTCGTTATATCGGCTTATCGCTGCTAATCGGTTAGCTGGCTAATGGACCAGGCGACTAACGACTAACAGGCAAATATCCGCCATCAGACAGGGCCGATCATAGGTCGTTACCAGGTCCCCGGCCCAGGCTGAGCGCATCTTGCTCAGTCTGGGCATTTACAGAATTGCCTACTACTGTAAGTTCACTGCATTTTGTACCCGGGCAGTGGCTGCAAACCCGCCAGCCGTGCTCATACGGCGCCGCGCCTGGCACCTGGCGGCATGCATCTGCAGAGTGTGCCCTGTGCCGCAATCACGACTGTGATTACGCATTCTCATTGCACACATCTTGTGTACATCTCTTGCTTACCTCTCGTCTATTCTACGCATCTTCTATCAATCGCTTGCCCAGCACCACAACCTCTGCCTGCTCGTAACCCAGGGTGCGATAGAAATCCTGCACGCCGCTGTTGTCGTGCCTGATCATTAGCTGGATTTTCGGACAACCTTTGCTGCGTAGCCTTTGCTCTGCCTGTTGCACCAGGCTTTTGCCCAGGCCTTGCGACTGATATTGCGGCAACACGGAAAGATAATAAATCCAGCCACGGTGCCCGTCATAGCCCGCCATAACCGAGCCCAAAAGATGCCTGTTATGTTCGGCCACAATAAACAGCTCGGGCTCCTGCTGCAGCTTGCGCTCAATATCCTTATGCGGGTCGTTCCAGGGCCGGGTCAGGCCACAGGCCTGCCATAGCGCCACCACCTGTTCTGTATCATCGGGATGAAACTGTCTGAATTGGATCTGCATGTGCGTCGCGCTCACGGTTATGGGTTTGCTCCGGACACAAAAGAATATCATAAGCGCCGCTGCACGCAGCATCGATTATCAGTCACAAACGCAATCGGCTGATACCCGAATGCGCAGCATGCGCCGCAACCGGATCGTTAAACGGATAAGTATATTTCCCCCGGAGCAATTACATCATGCTTATCTTTTATTTCCCTCAGGACGATACCTTGCTTAACATCGTCAGACACTTGGGAGAATAAACATGAGCAACAGTCAGACAGAAAACGTTGAAGCATCCTACTCATCGTTCACCTTGCGGCGGGCTGCCGGCCATATCGGCGCCCAAATCGAAGGGCTGCGCATCTCGGGCGAGCTGCAGCAAAGTGTCATTGACGATATTGAGCAGGCACTATTGACGCATAAGGTGATTTTCTTCCGGGGGCAGGATCATTTGGACGATGCTATCCACCAGGCGTTTGGCGCGCGCTTTGGCACAACCGAAGCTCATCCGACCGTCCCGTCGCGGGAAGGAACCCGCCTGTTCGAGCTTGATGCCTCCAAGGGCGGCGGCCGTGCCGACTCCTGGCATACGGACGTCACGTTCAAGGCACACTACCCTAAAATCGGTATTTTGCGTGCCGTTACTGTTCCCGCATACGGTGGCGACACGGTTTGGGCCAATACTGTACGTGCTTATGACACCCTGCCGCCCGAATTGAAGGCGCTGGCCGAACAGCTATGGGCCGTTCACAGCAACGATTACGACTATGCCAAAGACCGTCAGGAGCTGGATAAGGCAAGACTTGAGCACCACAAGAAGGTGTTTATTTCCGATCTATACGAAGCCGAACATCCGGTCGTCCATGTTCACCCGGTCACCGGAGAACGCGCCCTGCTTCTGGGCCATTTCATCAAATCGCTGAAAAATTTTTCAACCAGTGAATCGGCCCGTTTATTTGACTTGCTGCAAAATCGTGTCACCCGGCTGGACAATACCGTGCGCTGGCAATGGCAGCAACATGATGTGGCCATGTGGGATAACCGCGCCACTCAGCACTATGCGGTTAACGACTACGGTAATCAGCCCAGGGTTGTACGACGCGTGACAGTTCAGGGTGCAGCGGCCATTTCAATCCAGGGGCAGTCAAGCCGCACAAAAACCGCGCCACAAGACAGTACGCATAGCGAGCACGCCAGCAGCGCTGCGGCGCCTGGATCGTCGACTGAGTCGGTCCTGGCGTTCTGAATCAAGTGAGCGACAATGAACAACGACACCAATAAATACCGCCACACCAGGCGCCAAGCATTGCGCAAAATGGCGGCAGCCGGACTCTCGCTGGCCGTGCCGCCCTGGGCCATCGCGTCGGGCAAAAAGCCGCTGGACGGCATTACCTTGAATGTATCCACCTTCAGTGCAGCATACCCGGTTCTATTGCGCCAGTGGATTGGTGAGTTTGAAGCGCTGACCGGCGCCCGGGTCAATTTTGACACCCCGTCCTTTCCGGTCTATAACCAGCGCACCGATCTGGAGCTGTCAACGAAAGGCTCGGCCTATGACGTTGTCAATGTCACATTCATCTACTCCAGCAGATGGATCAATTCGGGCTGGCTGACCCCGCTTGACGACTATATCGCCGATCCCAATCGCACTCCTGCCGAGTGGGATATCAGTGATTTTGTGAAGGGTGCACGCGAAGCCGAGACCGGCAGAGACGGCAAGCTATACGGCGTGCCGTGGACATCGGAAGCGCTGCTGCATGTTTCTTCGAGATTTGATCTGGTACAGCAGGCGGGTCTTGATTTTCCTGACACCACCGATGACCTGGTCAAGGTCTTGCGCGCGGTAAACAAAAAAGACAAGGTCGCCGGCTTTGTAGCAGACAATCATTATGGCTGGTCTTTTGTTCCTTATCTGCACGCTTTCGGCGCTGACATTTTCCGCCAGGTACCCGATGACCTTATGCCAACGCTGAATACCCCGGAGGCGGTTGCCGCTGTCGAATACTATGCGGGTCTGATCCGTGAGTTCGGCCCCAATGGCGCGCTGAGCTATACACCGGATCAGGTGACGCAGGCGCTCAAGCAGGGACGGGTCAATTTTTCAGATCACGGACAACTTCACCTGGCGCAGTTGGGTGATCCGAAATCAAGCCGCACCGTGCATACAGTCAAGTTCGGATTGCCGCCAAAAGGGCCGGCCGGACGTTTTCCCGGCACCAGCGTACATGGCCTGGGGATACCGGCGGGTTCCAAAAACAAGGAGGCTGCCTGGACATTCATCCAATGGGCCCTGTCAAAAGAGATAACAGCCAAAGCAATTGCCGCCGGCTATGGTTCGCCTGCCCGATTGTCGGATATCAAGTCGGAGGCGTTTCGCAAACGCCAACTGATCAATGGTTCAGATCTGGCACAACTGGCGCTCGAGAGCATTGACATGGCATCCGCCAGCGGTCATATGAAATATCGTACCGTTTCCGTCTATCCCCAGATAGATCAGCAGATCAACAAAGTGATTCCTTTGGTCGTCACTGGCCAGTTGTCTGCGAAACAGGCGCTGGAACAAGCTCAGACCCAAGCGGTCGCCCAGTTGCGCCGCTCGGGTATCAAACTGTCATGAGACCCATGCGTGGCAACGCCTCCTGCAAGCCGGTTTCGTGGGAGCAGTCTCGCAACAGGTCATTCCTGTGGGGCCTGCTACCCGCACTGACTGTACTTCTGGTGATTACTCTGGCGCCTGCTTTAGCGCTTTTCGTGACCAGCCTGACGCCGCTCAGTCTGGTGGATCCGGCAACGTCATTCAATTTTTCCGATCCACTGATCAACTTCCGTCAGCTTATGCAGGACGAGCGGTTTCTTGGTTCTGTCATCACCCAGTGCAAGCTCTCGGTCATGACGGTTGCCATGCAACTGACGGCTGGCACAGGCCTGGCATTACTGCTTAACGGAAAGTCGTCCGTCCTGCAATATGCACGCAGTGTCTTTTTGATTCCCATGCTGATTCCACCTGTGGTGGTGGCGCTGATATGGAAGATCATCTACTCGCCGGACATCAGCCCCATGCACCGACTGCTTGAGTTTTCGGGATTGACGATGGAGGCACTCACGACCAACCCGCATACCGCGTTATGGGCGATTGCGGTTGCAGACACCTGGCAGTGGTTTCCATTTACGCTTCTGATGATACTGGCGTCGCTGCATATGTTGCCGGCCGATCCGGTGGAAGCGGCAAAAATGGACGGAGCAAGCCGGCTACAGGTTTTGAGGTACATTGTGTTACCGCATATCCGGCCCGTGCTTGTCGTTTGTGGACTGTTCCGCCTGATAGACAGTTTCAAGGCTTTCCCGTTGATCTATATCCTGACTGACGGCGGCCCCGGCAATGTCACCGAAGTCAGCAACTATTACGGATTCACCCAAGCCTTCAATTTTTCATATTGGGGATACGGCAGTGCGATCGCCGTGCTTATTCTTACCGGCGTATTCATCTTAAGTCTGATTGTCACCCAATTTCCCCGGAACTCGCATGACCCAATCAAAAACACTTGAGCAATACAGGCATGCGCTGACAGCGCATGGTTTTGCTTGCTCTGGCCTGCGCTATTGGGCAAGAAGCCTGGCCGGCAGCGTTCAGGTACTGCGCCGCCACGCCCGCGCCATCACTGCGCTACTTGTAATGCTTGTGATTATGCTGCCTGTCATATGGACGATTCACCTGGCATTCAAACCCGCCCTGGAAATTTTTGACGCTGCACTCGGGTTCATACCCACGCTGGAGAATTTTCAAAGCCTGCTTGCCGATGGCAGCTTTCTGACTGCACTGGGCAACAGTGTGTTGGTGAGCGTGCTGTCCACTACGTTTTCCATGTTGCTGGGTGTGCCGGCGGCATATGTGCTGACTCGCTGGAAATTCAAGGCACGCAAACAGATTGCCCTGTGGATTCTGGTTAGCAGAATGGCGCCTCCTATCGCATTTACCATTCCCTTTTTTCTGGCCTTTCGCTGGCTGGGGCTGCAAGACACAATTGCGGGGCTCACGCTGATCTATATGACCTTCAATCTGGCCATCGTTATCTGGTTGATGCAGTCATTTTTCGCGTCTGTCCCGGCCAGCCTGGAAGAGGCAGCGTGGCTGGACGGCTGTGGCGTATGGTCAGCATTCTGGCGTATTACCCAGCCGCTTGCAGCGCCAGGCCTGGCCTCTACTGCGATCCTCTGTTTTATCTTCGCCTGGAGCGATTTTTTCTACGCTCTGGTGTTAACCCGGACACAGGCCGTCACTGCGACGGTTGCAATCGTCAACTTCCTTCAGTACGAAGGCTGGGAATGGGGAAAGATCTCAGCCGCAGGCACGCTCGTGATGCTGCCAGTGTTGCTGTTCATGGTGATTATCCGGCGCTATTTGGTACATGGCCTGACCGCAGGCGGAATCAAGGACTGACTTTGGAAACACATTATGTCTGCTATTAAATTACAGAATCTGGAAAAGCACTACGAGAACCGCAAGATCCTGCACGGCATTGACCTTGACGTAGGCGACGGGGAGTTTGTCGCATTGGTGGGGCCCTCCGGTTGCGGAAAATCTACGCTGTTGCGTACTATCGCCGGTCTGGAATCATTGTCGGCCGGTACGATCACGCTGGGCCAGCGGGTGCTGAACGACGTGGCGCCGAAAGACCGTGATATGGCCATGGTATTTCAGAACTACGCGCTCTATCCCCATTTGACCGTGCGGGACAATTTGGGGTTCGCCCTTAAGATCAAAGGCGTTGACCGGCAGACACGATTTGCTCAGGTGACACAGGTTGCGGCAACACTGGGACTGGAGCAGCAACTGGATCGCTATCCGCGCCACTTGTCTGGCGGACAACGCCAGCGCGTGGCCATGGGACGGGCGATTGTTCGTCGTCCTGCCGCCTTTCTGTTTGATGAGCCTTTGTCCAATCTGGATGCAAAACTGCGTATACAAATGCGCACGGAGATCAAGGCATTGCATCAGAAGCTGCGCACCACCACCATTTATGTCACTCATGATCAGGTCGAAGCAATGACGATGGCCGATCGCATCGTTGTATTGCGTGACGGACGGATCGAACAGATCGGCACACCACTGCAGTTATATGATCGCCCGATCAATGCATTTGTTGCCGGTTTTATCGGGTCGCCAGCGATGAACCTGGTTCGGGGAAATTTGCACATAGGTCAACAGGCATCCTATGTGCTTACTGAAGAGGGATTTGAACTGCCCATACAAAATATCTCATCCCATGCCCGGCAGGCGCAATCAGTCATTTACGGCGCCAGGCCTGAACATCTGCGTATCGTAGAGGAAGCGGGGCTTCAAGCCCAGGTGCTCGTCATTGAACCGACCGGTAGCGAAACCCATATCGCAGCCAGGCTGGGCAACAGCGATATTCTTATTTCACAACGAGAGCGTATTTCCCTGAGCGTGGGCAGCCCGATCCGGATTTTGCCAATCATCGAACAGGCTCATCTGTTCGATGCCGACACCGGGCAAAGATTAAACTAAGAAACTACCACAGGTGATTCAATAGGATGCGGTTTCAACCGCAACGGTGTGCAGGACCATCACCGTTACATGCGTGCCTACCAGCGTACGCGCGGCGGGTCTTTCCATTCGCTGGCCAGCCCCAGTCTGGCCGACTGCGTCGCCGACAATTTCAGCTGCTTGAACAATGCCAGAGAAGCGCGTTCAAAGTCAAAAGAGCGATTTACAATTCGGGTTCTGATACGTTGAGATTTATTTGAATCCGACACAGTCTTTCTCCTGTTCAACGGTATACAGTTACTGAGCAACGCAGGGGCAATGTGGCGGCATGCTGGTGCGCGACCTTTGACCATGCGGTAGTGCACGATCAACGTTATTGCGCTTCGGGCGACCACGTCCGGTTCCCTGTTTAAGTCAGGTCAATATAGCATCGTCAACGCTAGCGCATCAAGTATGAATTTCATAAAAATTAGTCATTATTCTTATATCTTTATTAGGATTACTTTATCGATCAGCATGCTGTGCGAAGGGCGGCCCTGTTCCGCCAGATAAAAAAATACGGACCGCGACAAAGTTGTCAACGCCCCGCATACGTAAGGACTGGCAGGGCAATTGCGCCCCGCCGGCAGCCATTACTTGAAAAGATGCAGCGACCAGGGAAATACGTAGGCCATCAACAGCGTGAGTACCCCAACAAACGTACAAAACACGATACTGTGCTTAACGGTAAAGCGGAACAATTCGGACTCACGTCCGGTCAGACCCACTGCGGCGCTAGCGACAGCGATCGATTGTGGCGAGATCATTTTACCGGTAACACCACCGGTGGTATTGACAGCCACCAGCAGATGCGGATCCACGCCAATCTGATGCGCCGTGTTCGCTTGCAGCGAAGCGAACAACGCATTGGAAGAGGTATCTGAACCGGTAAGAAAAACACCCAGCCAACCCAGGAATGGCGCGAAAAATGGGAATGCAGCTCCCGAGCTGGCCAGCACCAGCGCGAGCGTCGTAGACAGGCCCGAATAGTTGGCCACAAATGCAAATCCCAATACGGCACCGATGGACAGGACCGGGTAGCGCAACTCATACAGCGTCTGGCCAAATAACCTGATTGCCTCGCCCGGTTTCATTTTAAGATAAAACACGGACAGTATCGCAGCAAGCAAAATTGCGCTGCCTGTTGCCCCCAGCAAATCAAGCTTGAACATGGCCTCGTAGGGTGTGTTCTGGACAACAACCGGCGCCACTTTGCCAACAGCATTATGCAGTATCGGAACCGGGAACGAAAATGTGCCTACGCTCAGTACACTTTTGATACCTTTGACCGTCCACAATGATACGAAGATTGTCAAAAATACAAATGGCATCCAGGCACGGATAATCTGCGCCACCGAATAGCCCGATGCCGATTTGTCAGCTTCGTAGGGGCGCATACCATCGAAAGTGAATATCTCCTTGGGGTGCCATATCTTCAAGAATAACGACAGGCATACCAGGCTCACCAATGCAGATGTAATATCGGGCAGTTCAGGGCCGATGAAATTGGAGGTCAGGAACTGGGTAATGGCAAATGAAACTCCGCCAACCAGCACGGCGGGCCACGCCTGGCGTATACCACGCGTACCGTCCATCATGGCAACCAGCCAGAGTGGCACGATCACCGAAAGAAACGGCAATTGGCGCCCGGCAATCTGCCCGACATGGAAAGGGTCGAGCCCCGAGACAGTCCCGGCTACGATGACCGGAATTCCCATAGCGCCGAAAGCTACCGGTGCAGTATTGGCAATCAGGCACAGGCCCGCGGCATAAAGTGGATTAAAGCCCAGCCCGACCAACAGGGCTGCGGTAATCGCCACAGGCGCACCAAATCCTGCAGCCCCTTCCAGAAAGGCGCCAAAGCAGAAACCAACGAGCAACATTTGCAGTCGCTGGTCAGCGGTCAGCGACGTAACCGATGCCCGGATAATTTCAAATTGACCTGTTTTGACCGTGATCTTGTACAGAAACACAGCCGTGATAATAATCCATGAAATCGGCCAGACCCCATAGGCAAAGCCATAGACAGCCGAAGTAATGGCCAGTTCGGCCGGCATCCGATAAGCAAAAATCGCCACAAGAATGGCGATTAGCAGGGTCAGCAATCCGGCGACATGCCCTTTGAGTTTTAGAACGGTGAGTGCGAGAAAAAAGAAAACAATAGGTAAAACGGCCAGCAAGGCGGTATAAGCAAGGCTACCGCCCACAGCTGTGTAATTCTGTAACCACATGGTATGAAACTCCTGAGATACAACCGGGTCATATCTTCAGCCTTTCGCTGCCGGGCAACAACCGGGTATTCCCTACCCGCCTTTGAACCCCTATGCCTGCTGGCGTTCAGCGAATCGGCTCATGCCATGCGTGGATTTATATCACAACTGTGATAACAAAATACTTACTCTGACCTGAATAAAATGCGGACGGGACAGCTCCGTGCTCACCTCACCAGGTCACAAAACGAGCGCTCATTTACGCTGTTGTTTTGACTCCAGCTCCAATTGTGTTTTATAGCCAGCAAGGTTTTTCTGCTCTTCCTTTGCCAGTGTCGGATAGCTCAAGTCCAGCGATTGCAATGTCTGCAGCACGGCGTCGGCCACGGCAAGACGTGCATAAGGTTTATCATTGCCCGGAATCACATACCATGGCCCGGCTTCGCTTGCCGTGTTTTTGATAGTTTCCTCGTAAGCGTGCATATACTCGTTCCAGAACTTGCGCTCCTCCAGATCGGCGCTTTCGAATTTCCAGTTTTTTGCCGGATTATCCAGCCGCTCCAGAAAACGCTTCTTCTGCTCTTCCAGGGAAATATGCAGGAAAAATTTCAGTACCTTGGTGCCATTGCGGTCCATGTGCTTTTCAAAATCACGAATATCTTCAAACCGTTCGTCCCAGATATTTTCTGTCAGGCAGGCTTTGGGCAAATGCTGGCCGTCAAGAATGGTGGGATGAACGCGCACCACCAGCGTTTCCTCATAATAGGAACGATTGAAAACGCCGATATTGCCTCGCTGGGGCAGGCATTTGCTGGTGCGCCACAGAAAATCATGTCCCAGCTCCTCTTCCGAGGGACGCTTGAACGAATAGACTTCACAGCCCTGCGGATTGACGCCGGACAACAGGTTCTTGATTGTCGAATCCTTTCCTGCTGCGTCCATGGCCTGAAAAATCAATAGTAATGACCAGCGATTATCGGCGTAAAGAACATTTTGCAAATCCGCTATACCTTCCACATATTTCTGCAATCTCTTTTGGGCCTTTTTTTTGTCTGGCTCCACGTCCGGATCTGTGCTGCATTTTTTGAGACTGAATTTTTTTCCATTGGTAATGCGAAATTGATCAGAGAAACCGGCTTCGGGCAGTTCAGCCATCAAATGCTCCTTGAGGATTAGGCGGGTATGCAAGCTACAGGATGAAATCTGATTCTACTGTAACATCACTTGCACCGCAGCTGCGCTCATGGCCTTGAGCAAGAATGGCCGACGCTGGCACTACGCCTGCCATGTGTATAACTGCAATTGGTCAAATAATGATCAGAAATCGAAAACACATTCAATATCATGCACTTGTCAATGTTTTACAGAATTATTAAAATCCTATCCACATCATTCTCAACATATTCTGTTGATAAGCGGGACTTCTGTCCACACAAGGATAAAGTTGTGGGTAACATGTGGTCAACGTGTGATTAAGTATTGAATAACTATGGCAACCGTCATCAAGCTGCTTTTGATCGTTATCATCCTCTGGTGGATTGGACGATTTTTCAGTCCGCCCCTGAACCGGCTTTGGTCTCGCAGCATTGGAGCCGGTTTTGTGTGGATCAGACAGAACGGATCGCTGATGATGCGCTGGATCGTTATTGCAGGTGTGTTATTGGCGGTGTTCATTATTTATCAGTGGCAGTAAGCAATCCTTCCCTACTGATATTACCTCTACCATAACGCGACCATGGCTTCAGACCCAGGCTACGCTAACGGGCTGTACATAACGACAGGATCTATTTTTGCCTCCGCACAATGCAGCTCAAGACGAAGACCGGATCAGTTGGGGCGCTCATCGACCGGTGGATTAAGATGCAAAGATTCATAGCCAACCCATCCATGGACTCAAACCCAGGTTCTCCTGACCCTGTCTGGACCGGTTCCAGCGGTCTTTCATGAGCTGGCTCGCATGTGCTTAGCCCGCAGACTGTGCAGGTGCCAAGTCGATCAATGTAATGACCACTGCTGTACTCATATCGAAAAAAAACCGTGCACCGGTTAGACCGGGCACGGCTTTCTACTTATCAACAGGGTCAAACGCCTATGAAGGCTTTATGACCTTTCGATGAAGCTATCAGACACCGCCACGTGAGGCACGTTTGCGTTCGTGCTCCAGCAGGTGACGCTTGCGCAGACGAATATTTTTTGGCGTGACTTCCACCAGTTCATCTTCGTCAATGAATTCCACCGCATATTCCAGGTTCAGCTTGATAGGCGGAACCAGGCGCACGGCCTCATCGGTGCCCGAAGCGCGCACGTTGGTCAGCTGTTTACCCTTAATTGGGTTAACCACCAGATCATTATCACGACTGTGGATGCCAATGATCATGCCTTCGTACAGGGCTTCACCCGGCGACACAAACATGCGGCCACGATCCTGCAATTTCCACAAGGCATAGGCAACCGCGTCACCATTATCCTGGCTGATCAGTACACCGTTGCGACGCTCGCCGATACTGCCTTCACGCACAGGTGCGTAGTCGTCGAAAATATGGCTCATCAGACCGGTACCTCGGGTCATGGACAGAAACTCGCTCTGGAAGCCGATCAGGCCGCGCGCAGGAATGCGATATTCCATACGGGTGCGACCGCGACCGTCCGATTGCATGTCCAGCAGTTCGCCCTTGCGACGACCCAGCTCTTCCATCACGCCGCCCTGGTGATCATCTTCCAGGTCAACCGTCAGCAGCTCCATCGGTTCGTGACGAACGCCATCAATTTCCTTGTAAACCACGCGCGGTCGCGACACTGCCAGTTCAAAGCCTTCACGCCGCATGTTTTCAATCAGAATCGTCAGATGCAACTCGCCGCGACCCGATACTTCGAAGACGGTATCGTCTCCGGTGTCTCGTACACGCAGCGCCACATTGGATTTGAGCTCAAGGTTCAGGCGATCGCGAATCTGGCGGCTGGTCACGAATTTGCCTTCGCGGCCTGCCAGCGGCGATGTATTGACCATGAAATTCATGTTCAGTGTCGGTTCATCAATCTTGAGCATGGGCAATGGCTCAGGCTGATTGGGGTCGCACAGGGTGCAGCCGATACCGATTTCTTCGATACCATTGATCAGAACGATGTCGCCAGCGTCGGCGCTGTCAACCTGCTCGCGCTCCAGGCCCTTGAATTTCAATACCTGGCTGACGCGGCCCTTGCTCTGCGCACCGTCTTCACCAAAACAGACCATCACTTCCTGGCCCGGACGAATCCGACCACGATTGATACGGCCAACGCCGATCTTGCCGACGTAGCTGTTGTAGTCCAGCGAAATGATCTGCAATTGCAGGGGCGCTTCCTTGTCGTCATTACGCTGAGGCACGTATTGGAGAATCGCGTCAAACAGCGGACGCATATCGCCTTCGCGAACATCATCGGTCAGACCGGCGTAGCCGGTAAGCCCGGAGGCATACACGATCGGGAAATCAAGCTGTTCTTCTGTCGCGCCAAGTTTGTCAAACAGATCAAAGGTGGTGTCGATGGCAAAATCCGGACGTGCGCCAGGACGGTCAATCTTGTTGACAACCACAATCGGCTTTAAGCCCAGGGCCAGTGCTTTCTTGGTCACGAAACGCGTCTGCGGCATCGGGCCTTCGACCGCGTCCACCAGCAGCAACACGCCATCGACCATGGACAGTACCCGTTCTACTTCGCCGCCGAAGTCGGCGTGTCCCGGGGTGTCAATAATATTGATGTGTGTCCCTTCATATTCCACGGCACAGTTTTTGGACAGAATCGTGATGCCACGTTCTTTTTCAATATCGTTCGAGTCCATGACACGCTCAACCATCGCCTGGTTGTCACGGAACGTACCGGACTGACGTAAAAGCTGATCGACCAGCGTTGTTTTCCCATGGTCAACGTGTGCAATAATCGCAACGTTACGGAGCGCTCGGCTCATAATGTATCTTCCTTTTGTCGTATATTGGACGGCAGCAGGCCGTCCGGTATTTCATTTAGCGGTATCAGGGGTGTCAGCCTGTTTTCCATCTGTTCGAGCTGGTCTATCGTCGTGGCGTCGGTCAGATCGAAAGGGCCGACACGCGTCCTGCGCAAAGCGGTCAAGTGAGCAAAACAGCCCAGAGCCCGACCGATATCCTGAGCCAGTGTTCTGATATACGTTCCCTTGCTGCAATCGACAGCCAGCACCATCGACGTTTCGTCCAGAGCCTGCACCTGCAGGTTGTGGATCACCACCGCGCGCGGCTCTCTTTCCAGTACTATTCCCTGACGGGCATATTCATAAAGCGGGCGCCCGTCACGCTTGAGTGCCGAATGCATAGGCGGAATCTGTAGTATTGAACCGCGAAACTGTGGCAATACCATGTCGATTTTTTCACGAGTCACCAATTCGGCTGTCAGCTGTGCCTGTTGCACAACAGTGCCGGTCAAATCGCCTGAATCGGTTTCCGCGCCAAACTGCAATGTCGCAATGTAGGACTTGTCGGCATCCAGCATGGTCCCGCAAATTTTAGTTGCCTTGCCAAAACAGCAAACCAGCAAGCCCGTCGCAAATGGATCAAGCGTACCGGTATGGCCCCCTTTTTTCGCATCCAGCATGCGACGCACGCGTTGCAGCGACTGGTTGCTGGAATATCCGAACTGCTTGTCCAGCAAAAGGACGCCGTCGATATCCTGCCCGCGTTTTCTTCCCATCGCCTGCCCTGATGTTACTTGCTATCGTCTTTGGTGTCCGGTAGCGGATCGACGCTTTCCGGATAGTCTTGTGGCCGATTGGCGCGGTCGATCAGTTGTGTCATTTCAATACCGCGCGCCAGCTGATCGTCATGAAAAAAACGCAGCGTAGGCACAGTATGGATATGCAACATCTTGAACAACAGGGAATGCAGCCAGCCCGCTTTCTCGTTAAGCAGGGTGGTAGCCGCTTCCGGTTCAGCGCCAAGTACGGTAAACCATACCTTGGCGTGCGCGTAATCGGCCGACAAATCCACGCCGGTCAGCGTAATCAGACCCGAGCGCGACATATCGAGCTCGCGCTGAATCAGCACTGCCAGATCTTTCTGGATCTGCTCGGCCAGACGGACGTTCCGGTTTGCGCCGGAGGATTTATGACGGTTCATAATAATTTACAGTGAGCGGGCAATTTCTTTGATTTCAAAAATTTCAAGCTGGTCGCCAACTTCGATATCCGAATTGTTACGCAGAGTGATACCGCAATCGAAGCCGGACTTGACTTCCTTGACGTCATCCTTGAAGCGTTTGAGTGATTCGAGCGAACCCGTCCAGTGAACAACGTTGTTGCGCAACAGGCGTACCTGTGAATCGCGACGGACCAGGCCCTCGGTGACCATACAACCGGCCACTTTACCGATACGAGAAATACTGTAGACTTCACGAATTTCAACCATACCGATCACTTCTTCGCGCTCTTCCGGCGCCAGCATGCCGGACATGGCATTGCGAACGTCATCGACCGCATCATAAATGATGTTGTAGTAGCGAACATCAATATCGTTGGCATCGGCCAGCTTTTTGGTGCTCTGGTCTGCCCGGACATTGAACCCGATTACCACAGCATTGGAGGCGATCGCCAGGTTGATGTCGCTTTCGGAAATGCCGCCAACGGCTGCATGTACAACCTGGACACGCACTTCGTCGGTTGACAGTTTGGTCAGAGACTGCACCAGCGCTTCCTGGGAACCCTGAACGTCGGTTTTGACGATCAGCGACAATGTCTGCATACCTTCGCCGAGGTTGTCGAACATAGACTCCAGTTTTGCTGCCTGCTGTCTGGCCAGTTTGACGTCACGGAACTTGCCTTGACGGAACAGCGCGATCTCGCGCGCCTTGCGTTCGTCGACAAGCACCAGCACCTCGTCACCTGCCTGCGGCACTTCGGTCAGACCCTGGATTTCAACAGGAATGGCCGGGCCGGCTTTGGTAATAGGCTTGCCGTTCTCATCGAGCATGGCGCGCACGCGACCAAAGCTTGCGCCGGCCAGCAATGCATCGCCACGATTGAGCGTACCGCTTTGAACCAGAATGGTGGCAACCGGACCGCGACCCTTGTCAAGGCGCGCTTCGATCACGATACCTTTGGCTGGCGCATCTACCGGCGCTTTCAGTTCAAGAATTTCAGCCTGAAGCAGCACATTTTCCAGCAATTCGTCGATGCCCTTCCCTGTCTTGGCCGAAACCGACACGAAGGGAACGTCACCGCCATATTCCTCGGGAACCACTTCTTCAGTAACCAGTTCCTGCTTGACGCGTTCCGGATTGGCTTCGGGTTTGTCGATCTTGTTGACAGCAACAACCATGGGCACACCAGCCGCTTTCGCGTGATGGATTGCCTCTTTGGTTTGTGGCATCACGCCGTCATCGGCGGCCACCACGAGAATGACAATATCGGTGGCCTTGGCGCCACGGGCACGCATGGCGGTAAACGCCTCGTGACCCGGGGTATCCAGGAACGTCACCATGCCGCCTTCGGTCTGGACGTGATAGGCGCCAATATGTTGCGTAATGCCACCGGCTTCGCCCGAGGCCACTTTGGCACGGCGAATGTAATCGAGCAATGACGTTTTACCATGGTCAACGTGACCCATAACCGTCACCACCGGTGCTCGTGGCAGCAACTCTGCATCTGCACCTGTATCACCGATATCCAGGAACGCTTCGGGATCGTCAAGCTTGGCGGCAATCGCATTATGCCCCAGCTCTTCAACCACGATCATGGCCGTTTCCTGATCCAGGACCTGATTGATGGTAACCATCTGGCCCAGTTTCATGAGTTCCTTGATCACTTCAGCGGCTTTGACAGACATCTTGTGTGCCAGATCGGCCACTGTAATTGTCTCGGGCACATGAACTTCACGGGCAATAAATTCGGGGGTGGAGGGCTGATTGGCCTGAGCGTGCTGATGCTTATTGCGACCGCGTGATCCACCACGGCCACCAGAAGAGCGCCAGCCGTCTTCCTTGCCTGCGGGGCCGGCACGTTTTTCAGCAACGGCTTTTTTCCCGCGGGACTGTTCGTCAGACCATTTCTTGTCTGTTTCGGCAGGCTTGTGTGCGCCAGGAGCGGCAAGGGTTTTGACATCCTTTTTCCCAGCCTTTTTAGTGGCTTCTGCCCCTTCGGCAGTAGGCGTGGCGCGCAGCACTTTACGCGGCTTGTTCAACATGTCGCGCAAGGCGGCAGCTTCGGCTTCAGCCTGACGGCGCGCTTCATCGCGGCGGGCATCGGCGGCTTCGCTACGCGCAGCCACAGGTTTACGGGCCGCTGTTGTGGCACGCGATGTGTCTGGCTGACGCGGTTTGGCCTGTTCGCTGCGAACCGTTTCAGGCTTGGCCTGATCCCGGGTGTCTGTGTTGCGCGCCTCGGCGGCGGCCGGTGCACTGGCAGCTGGCGAGGGTGTCGCAGCCACAGCGGCTTCTGCAGCTGCTGGCGTAGTTGCGCTTGGGACTGATTCGGGCTCTGCTGCCTGTGCCGGCGTCGCTACGGTTTGCTCGGCGGCCGCTGGTGCAGTTGCTGCAGACGCCTGGTCTGCTGCCGGTTGCACTTGCTGCGATGGCTGGGCTTTTTCGCCTGGGGACGGTTGCGCTGGCTCGGGCTGTGATGCCGCCTGTTCGCCGACCGCTGCGGACTCAGGCGCTGGCGACGCTTGCGCTTCGACCGGCGCAGCCGTAGCTACGTGGGCATCGGCAACAGCCGGTGCAGCAACCTGCTCAGAACCGACAGCGGCCGCAGTTTCATTTGTTTCCGGCACATCGGCTGCATCTGGCTTGGCCTCAGTGACATCCCGTTTGACGAAGACACGTTTTTTGCGCACTTCGACCTGAATAGTCCGCGAACGGCCTGAGCCATCCGCCTGACGGATTTCTGATGTTTCGCGACGTGTAACGGTGATTTTTTTTCCATCTTTTGCACCATGCGCACGACGCAGCGAGTCCAGAAGTTTCGCTTTGTCGCTTTCGGTCACGACATCTTCCACCGATTTCAGATTCACGCCAGCCGAGCGAAGCTGTTCAAGCAACACATTCGCTGGCATTTTGAGTTCGACGGCAAACTGGTTTACGGTATTACTGGGCATTAAGTTCTCTCTTCCCTTACAACGTTTCAATAACTGGCTGATGGCCACTGAGCAAAGTGTGAACTTCGTTATTCAGGGCTGGATCGACAAGGCCGCTGGTGTAGTGCGCATCGCCTGCACGGTGGCCAACCATGCCACGATACACACTCAACAGTGCTACCCCGCAATCACTTTTCTTCGTCATCAAACCAGTGCGCCCGGGCGCGCATGATAATTTCACTGGCCTGTTCATCAGTCATACCCGTGATTTCAGCCAGTTCGTCGGTCGCAAGTTCGGCCAGATCATCAAGCGTTGCCACGCCGGCGTCACCTAAAGTGGTAACCAATTCCGGGGTCATGCCTTCAAGATCCAGCAAATCCTGCGCTGTTTCAACCCGCTCTTCCTGGGCAATGGCTTCGGTCAGCAGGGCAGTACGTGCGCGGTTGCGCAATTCGTTGACGGTTTCTTCATCGAAACCATCTATTTCCAGCAATTCCTGGATAGGGACATAAGCCACCTCTTCCAGTCCGGTAAAGCCTTCATCAATCAGAATATCGGCCACCTGTTCATCGACATCCAGGCGCTCCATAAACATGGCGCGCTGGCCTGTGCGCTCTTCCTGCTGGCGGTTCTGATTTTCTTCCGGTGTCATGATATTGATCTGCCAGCCGGTCAGATCAGAAGCCAGACGCACGTTCTGACCACGCGAACCAATCGCTTTCGGCAGATTTTCGGCGTCGACAACAACGTCCATGGCATGCTTGTCTTCGTCTACGACAATGGATTCGACAGCGGCCGGCGCCAATGCGCCAATCACGAACTCGGCCGGCTCGTCGGCCCACAATACGATATCAACCTGCTCTCCGCCCAGTTCGTTACGAACGGCGGTAACGCGCGAGCCGCGCATGCCAACGCATGTACCGATGGGGTCAATACGCTTGTCATAGGCCACAACTGCAATTTTAGCGCGAAGTCCGGGGTCACGGGCCGCTGCCTTGATTTCCAGCAAACCCTGTTCAATCTCGGGAACTTCGTTTTCAAACAGCTCACGGATAAATTCGGGCGCGGTGCGGGACAGCAGAACCTGCTGGCCTCTTGCCGTACGGTCGACCTTGGCTACCCAGGCGCGAACCCGGTCGCCGACGCGCAGATTCTCTTTGGGAATCATTTCGGAGCGAGGCAGGCGCGCTTCAATCTTGCCTGTTTCAATAATGGCGTCACCCTTGTCCAGCCGCTTGATGGTACCGGAAATAATGGTCTCGCCACGATCCAGGAAATCATTGAGCACCTGCTCTCTTTCGGCATCGCGGATTTTCTGGATGATTGCCTGCTTGGCAGCCTGAGCGCCGATACGACCAAACTCGATTGGTTCTAGCGGCTCTTCAAGATATTCGCCTTCCTGGATACCAGGCTGGATTTCCTGTGCTTCAGACAGCAACTCCTGACGGTCCGGCTCCTGCAGGCCCGCATCATCGGGCACAACAAGCCAGCGTCTGTAACCCTCATGCGAGCCATTTGAACGGTCAATAACGACACGAATATCGGCGTCGTCCTTGAAACGTTTTTTCATCGCAGAGGCAAGCGCATTTTCAAGCGCACCAAATACGACCTCACGCGATACGTTTTTTTCACGTGCCAAAGCATCTACAAGCAGAAGAATTTCGCGACTCATCGCTTTTTACCCTTGAAATCAAGAACCGGATCCAGCTTTGCCTTTTCGATATCATCGAAAGCAAACTCAATTGTCTGTGTCTCGTTCTTTTTAATGTCAAATTCCAGACAGAATGTCTCTGTCGGCGCACCATCTGAACTATCTTTATGCCGCAGAATGCCGGTAAATACCTTGCGATTGTCCTGCGGTTCCCGTAATTTTACTTCCACACGTGCCTGCTGCGCGGCGAACCGATCAAAATCGCGGCGTGTGCGCAGCGGCCGGTCCACGCCAGGCGACCCCACTTCAAGCCGTTTATATTCGATGTTTTCCACCTCGAATACGCGCGAAAGCTGCCGCGAAACCTGTTCGCAGTCTTCGATCGTAATGCCGCCCTCGCGGTCGATCGTGACCCGCAACAGCCCCAGCGCAGCCCGTTCGACATCAACGAGTTCAACACCAAGGCCGGCGATTGCCTGTTCGGTAAGTGTGTATAAATCAGTCATACAATAAAAAATGGGCCTTTTCCAGCCCATTGTTGATTACAGCTATGCGCGCAAAAAAAACCGCAGATGCAGCAATTTGCAGATGCAGCCATTTTTTGGCAGCCTACCCGACATTTCCACCCGGCCAGACCCATAAAAGCCGCTTGCCTGTAAAAATAAGGTATACATAGCTGTTTCTGGTTATTGTTTTGGTACCGGGCACGCTACAGAGCACCTTGCCACCCCTCCGGCGTTGCATCTGGTCAAAGACCGTGCAAATCTACCTTGCGGCTACCACTGTGAACACTGCGCAAAACACCTTTTTATGATGCCCTCAAGACAAACCCTTTGGGCTACCCCATCAAGCACTTTAAGGCAAAAACAGGCACAAAACACTAACCAGCCAATTAGTTAATCCGAAATTATAACAGAATAATCAATACTTTACTATTTATTCAGCATAACATCAATTTGGCCTGCGACAGCGTTCACACCACCCCGCCACGCCGCAGACCATGCCGCATCCGCCTACCGTCCGTTACGATTGCGACCAATAAATCCCAGTTGAGATTCATGAGCCGATGGACCGGAGGGCTGCCATTCATCACGACTACGCGGTGACGCCTGGCGGGTATTGGAGCGTCCACTGGCATTGCCACCACGCCCGCCGCCTTTTCCATTGCGAGGCTGCTCGCTCTTGTCGGCTGCTCTTGCGCCATTGCGGCCTTCGCCCCGCCCTTCGGCAGGTCCGCCCTGACGGCGATTATTGTACAACCCGGTGCCGCCAGCAGCCGCACGACCCTGACGGGGCGCCCCAGCGCCAGGCGCCGCTGCACCTGCGCGACCATGACCATTGTTGCGTCCATGAGCCGGACGTCCGCCCGGCGCATGAGATCGCGTTTTGACCGGCGTTTCAAAGCCCGGAGGCATGGCGTTATCGTGGGAAATAGGCTGGCGAGGCCGACGGTTGTCTGAGCTATCTTCTTCTTTGACCAATCCGGTTTGAATCATCAGCGCCGTGACCAGCGCCGGATCCAACTCTTCCCAGCGGCCGCGCTTCAGATTACGAGGCAGCACGATGTCGCCGAAACGGGTGCGGATCAACCGACTGACCGTCACACCTACCGCCTCGAACATGCGTCGTACTTCGCGGTTACGTCCTTCCTGCAAAGTAACCCGAAACCAGCGATTACTACCTTCGCCGCCAATAAATTCCATGCTGGTAAAGGATGCTGCACCATCTTCCAGCACAATCCCGGTAACCAGACTTTCACGCTGAGCATCTGTCATCTCTCCCAGCACACGCACCGCGTACTCACGCTCGTTGCCAAACCGGGGATGCATAAACCGATGCGCCAGATCTCCCGAGGTGGTAAATATCAGCAACCCTTCGGTATTCAGATCCAGCCTGCCCACAGAAATCCATTTACCAGTGCGCATTTTGGGCAAACGCGAAAATACAGATGCACGACCTTCGGGATCATCATGACTGACAATTTCCCCGGCAGGCTTGTGATACAGAATAACGCGCGGCGGACGCTTGGCATTGGGCCGCATCACCAACTGACCATTAACGCGGACTTGATCCTGCGACCCGACGCGCTGACCAATATGAGCAGGTTCGCCATTGACCGACACCCGGCCGGCGATAATCAGCTCTTCCATATCCCGACGCGAACCGACGCCCGCATCAGCCAGCACTTTGTGCAGCTTTGGATTGACAGCGTCGCTATTGAGAATTTTGTTCAGTTTCTGCTCAAGACGCGCCGTGCCATCCAGATAGGCCAGCGCCTGATCCGCATCCTGCTCATCCTGGGCCGCAGTAAACGGGCTGCTCGCCTGCTCCTGGCGTTCCGGACGCGCCTGGGGCGTGCGCCCCTTGCCGCCGGGCGCTCTCGCCCCTGGCGCGCGACGAGGCCGCGGCTGTGCTTTCTTCGCTGGCGCAGCACTCACCTCGGCCGTGACTTCCGGCTGTTCCGTTTTTTCCACCACGGCATCGGCGCGACGACGACGAAACGGCGTGCGCAACTTGCGCCCCTTGCCCTTCTGGCGTGCGTCGGCTTCAGGCGCAGCACCGGTCTGGTCGGCGCCCTGAATGGTAATTACTCTGGTGACAGAATCATTGTCGTATTCGTTTGAACGGTTTGAACGCGTTTCATTTGAATTATTTTCCGCATCAACGTGATCCGAACTATTCATTATGTTGGTAACTCCAAAAAACTATGTTTTATTCTTTAAATCGTCGTTTTGATTATCACTCGCCTCCCGGTCTGATGATTTATCATCAGCAGGATCAACGCTATGATCGTCTGGCTGTTCATTTTGTGATGTCGAATCTGGGCTGAACCCAGCCGGCATCTCTTGGGCGGCTGTTACTGTCTCGTCTGCAACAGCCATCTCTTCGGTCACATCGCCGTGGGCAACGCGCTCTTGAGACTTTCCGGTATTCTGCGCTTGCGCGCCGGCAGCAGGAACCAACCCATCTGCACCAATCTTGATTTCATCTGATACTTCGCTGATTTCAGCCGGTCCTTCATTGACCAATTCCGCTACATCACCGGTTGACTCGACCACATCGGCCAACCGATCCGCTGAGCCAGACAAAGCCTGGTCACCAGCACCCTCGGCATCAGAGTCGTCGCTATCAGAATCCTCGGCATCAGAATCTGCCAACACCGCCTCTGACGCGGTTGAGTCAATCTGTGCCGAGCCGGCCGCATCGGGCGCTAACTCGTCAGGCGCAGACTCATCGGAAACCATCTCAGATTCTACCTGCTCTTGTGCAGGCTGTTCCGAGGCCGTGATATTCATATCCAGCCCGGATAAATCCGGCATGCCAGCTTCGCCACTATCCAGCACAGGCAGGTCATCAAGCGCCTTAAGCCCAAGGTCATCGAGAAACTGTTTTGTCGTGCCCAGTAACGCCGGACGCCCGGGGGCATCACGATGTCCTAACACGTCTATCCAGCCGCGCTCTTCTAACGTTTTGATGATTTGTGATGAAACCGTGACCCCGCGAATATCTTCTATGTCTCCGCGAGTGACAGGCTGACGCCAGGCAATAATTGCCAAAGTCTCCATGACTGCCCGTGAATATTTGGGCGGCTTTTCTGGATTCAGGCGTTCTAAATACTTTTGCATCTCGGGCCGGCTTTGAAAACGCCAACCACTTGCCAATTCCGATAATTCTAAACCTTTATCTGCCCATTCGTCTTGCAATACCTGCAACTGTTGCTTAATTACATCATTGTCAATTTCGTCCGAATCAGTAAACAACTTGCGCAAATCCCCTATTCTCATAGGTTCATCAGCGCACAGCAAGGCGGTTTCTAGGATTTTTCGAGATAAATTCTGGTCCATGATTTGTCGCTTTGTATTATCAGACTTGCATCATAACTCAAAATGGGCTAATATTCTTTTCTTACACAGACGCGGGGTGGAGCAGTCTGGCAGCTCGTCGGGCTCATAACCCGAAGGTCGTAGGTTCAAATCCTGCCCCCGCAACCAGTTAAATATTGACGGCTTAAGTACATACATGTACTTGGGCCGTTTTTATTTTTGCCCACACTTTTTCGCCTCGGGCTTCCAACACAATCTGACCGGACATCTTGCATGTATCGGCCGCATTCTTCATTCACCACAAAAGCCGCAAGCCATAGCTAGTGGTCATCGCCGCCGCCTAATGACATAGGCTCGTACCAGACGAGCGGGGCGGCATGGCAACTATCCACCCTCCTACATTCGCTCTTTCCGGATCCGGGAGGTCATTCGGATAACGCATCCGTCAAATTCTTAATATCGGTTGCCGCCGTTTCCAGCAGCCATGTTTTGAACGCATGAAAGCCAGATGGCATACGACGATTATTCGGAACACATAGAAAATAGCCTCGCTCCAGTATGACTGGTGGCACAAATGGCACAGCCAATTGACCCGAGGCAATTTCTTGTCGGACCAAACACTTCTGCACCAATGCCACACCCATATCAGCCATTGCTGCACGAACGAGAATAGACACCTGGTCGAAACCCTGAACGAGATTAGGCGTGATTTGTTTGCCTCCCACCTGCTGTAACCATTGGGCCCAATTCCCGGGGGCGGTAGTATGAAAAAGCAAAGGCTCGCAGGCTAAATCTTCGGGTCGACACCACTGCCCTGCTGTGCGACGCTGATTCAGCCTGCCTGGATGACAAACGGGAACGACTTCTCGCCCGATAACATAACTGCAATCGAGCCCTGGCCACTGTTGCGGCCCTAGGCCGGTAAGGATCGCAGCATCGGGGGCGTCTCCACGGAAATCTTCGTCTTTTCGATACGGTATGAAACGTAGCTGCACCTGCGGGTGAATATCTTGAAAGAGCTTGAGTTTTGGCACAAGCCACACAGCGGCAAAAGTGGGAACAACGGCCAGGCTTATCGGCTCATTCAGTGCACTCTCACGCAAGGTGGCACTGGTCGATTCTATTATTTGCAGCGGTTCTTTAACTGCCTCCAGAAGCTGATTGCCTGTGGCCGTTAGCCACAAGCGGTGCGCGTCACGCTGCAATAATGGCCGGCCAAAATGCGCTTCAAGGCGGGACACCGCACGACTGATCGCCCCCTGGGTTACGCAAAGCTCCTGTGCGGCCCGGGAAAAGCTTCCCAGACGCACGACTGCCGCGAATGCGTGTAGTTCAGACATCGATGGAGAGTGCATTCGCATTTTAAATCCCTCAGAATGGTCCGCTGTTTCTATTGTATGACAAACACTCATACTACGATGCCAGATTGTCGTTTGACACTCTTGGGGGAGAAACCAGACACTAGGCAAGCATTCATTCATTCAACTTTTGATATCCATGGATAAAGACATGACAATCAAGAAACAAAAAATCGTCGCATTCGCCACATTGATCTTGTCTGTTTCGACGACTGCTGCAAGTACGACTGCACATGCCAAGTTTCCCGACCATCCGATCAGGCTGATCGTCCCTTTCTCTCCTAGCGGTTCAACAGATCTTTCGGCCAGACTCATTGCCGAGTATGCCAGCCACCAACTCGGTCAAACCATCGTTGTGGAGAACCGGGCCGGAGCAGGTGGTTCACTGGGCATGGAAACGGTAGCAAGAGCAAAAGCCGACGGCTATACCCTCGGCATGGCCACAATGAGTACTCACGGTTCGAACACGGTCGCATACGGAGATCATCTCAAATACGATCCCATCAAGGATTTTTCCCCGATAACCAATGTTGCGACCGTACCTAGCGTACTGGCAGTAAATCCGAACCTGAAAGCGAAAACAATTCAGGAATTTATCGAGTTGGCCAAAGCCAAGCCTGGCACGATCACTTACGCGTCGCCCGGTGTGGGGTCGCTGGGAAATGTCAACATGGAGCATTTTGCTACTCTGTCCGGTATCAAACTGCTGCATGTCCCCTATAAGGGATCTGGACAGGCAATGAACGATGCGTTGGGCGGACAGGTTGACGCCATCACCGATAATCTTCCCTCCGCGCTCGCTCACATCAAGGCAGGCCGTCTTCGCGCCCTCATACTATTGTCCGACAAAAGATCGCCAGTACTGCCTGATGTCCCTGTATACAGCGAGATAGGTTTTCCTCAAATGGGCACCGGTGGCTGGTTTGGGATCGTGGCGCCAGCGGGAACCCCGCCAGACGTGGTCCAAACACTCAATTCAGCCGTTCATGTGGCAATGAAAAACCCGGATTTCGTCAGCAAAATGAAAGATGCAGGCGCCACACTCATTCCGAATACTCCTGAACAATTTCAGCTTCAAATTCAACAGGCAGTGGAGCGCTATCGAGCGGTCGGCAAAGTTGCAGAACTGGGCGGCAAGTGAACATGAGTCGAAATCTATATTCACTGCACAGTCCTGTCAAAGATGCAATTGCGCTAATCTGCGATTCTCCGCATAGCGGAACAGATTACCCCGCGGACTTCGGCTATGCCGTACCGCATCATATATTGCGCGCAGCAGAGGACACTCACGTAGAGGCGCTTTGGAACGCAGTTCCCGCAATTGGAGGAACACTGCTTGAAGCCCATTTTCCACGCAGCTATATTGATTTGAATCGCACTCTGGAGGATATCGATCCGGCACTGTTGGATGGAGACTGGCCAACCGATCTTAACCCTAGTGAGAAAACGCGTATTGGCTCTGGATTAGTCTGGCGAACAGTCAAACAGAATGAGCCCATCTACGATCGGTTACTTGCCGTCAAAGAAGTGCAGCAACGTATTGACCTGTGCTACAAGCCATACCATGAGGAACTGAGAAACTTGGTCGAACGTGCCCATGCTGCGTTTGGGGCTGTGTGGCACCTGAACCTGCACTCCATGCCGAATAACGCGTACGAGCGGTTGCAGATCCAGAGTTCACGTCCTCTTGCCGACTTTGTGTTAGGCGATCGCGATGGAACAACTTGCGATCCTGCTTTCATGGCACTCATTGAAGAGCATCTGCGGGCACGCGGGTACACCGTTGCCCGCAATGATCCTTACAAAGGCGTCCAGTTAATCGCAAACATAGGGAATCCCTCGAAAAAGCGCAACAGCATGCAGATTGAGATCCGCCGCCCACTCTACATGGATGAAACGACAAGAATCAGAAATGCAAACTTTCCTATTGTGCAACAGGACATTCGGGACTTGCTGATCAAGATTGAAACGTACATCCGTTGCTCGATCAAGTAGTTCGAGGCACAGCACAACGCTACGCGAGCAATATGACGTTACACGGTTGCTCCATGCACAGAAAAACCACCGCCCAGCAGCAGTCGGCAACTATAGATTCCTCCTTCTGCGGCAAGGGCCCAGCAAATTGTGACCCTGTTCCCGGTTTTTGAGGAACAGCAACGCAATACGCTGCGAAGACGTAATCCCTGGGACCTGTTGGGCCGCCGGATACATGCGCTCTTTGACAGTACCGTCCCCAACCTTCCTCATTATCACCACGGCAAGGAAAAGGCCCTTGCTAATAAATTTGCAACGACATCATTCATTACGCCCTGCCGCAGGCAACGGCAGTGCAGTTTTGTAGCGTACCTGCTTGAGTGCAAAACTGGATCTTATTTTTTCTATTTCCGGCATAGGCGACAACTGTTCTATGATGAAATGCTCCAGCGACTCAATATCCGGCACAGCCACCCGAATCAGATAATCGGCGTCGCCGGACATCAGGTAGCACTCCATGACCTCGTCCCGGGAACAGATTCGCGACTCGAACGCCTGTAACGACGTGCGATCCTGGCGTTTCAAACTGACCGAAATAAAAACGCTTAAATGCAGGCCCAGTTTCTGTGCATCCAGCAATGCGACATATTGCCGGATGATGCCCGCCGAATGCAGGGCCTTGACGCGCGCCAGGCACGGGGACGGCGAAAGATGCACCCGCTTTGCCAGCTCTACGTTTGAAAGATTACTATCGCTCTGAAGCTCTTTCAGTATTTTCAGGTCAATATCGTCGAAGTTCATTATGCCGCCAAAAACTAATTTAGAAAAATTTAATGCTTAATATGTCATAATATAACAGCATAATCAGTTAAATATATTGTCTTCCATAAATTATAATGTAGCCATAACGGAGACAACACCATGAACGACTTCAGCCTTGCCTATAACCCCCGGCACTTGACCTGCGACACTGACGACGAAGACCCGCTTGAAACCCAGGAATGGTGCGATGCTCTTGCCTCTGTGACCGCGGCATCGGGGCCTGTTCGAGCAAAGCATCTGCTCAATGTCCTGCTCGATACAAGTCGCGACCTGAACATTCCATGGCAACCTGCTATCGGAACGCCCTATATCAATACTATCGATGCAGATGAACAGGATCCATTTCCGGGTAATCTGCAAATCGAAGAGAAACTGGCGTCCATTATGCGATGGAATGCGCTGGCCATGGTGGTGCGTGCAAATGGCCAATTTGCCGATCTGGGCGGCCATATTGCCAGTTACGCGAGTGCCGCTGATTTGTTTGAGGTCGGCTTTAATCACTTCTTTCGTGCCCCCCAAAACGGCCTGGCAAGTGACCTTGTATTTTTTCAGCCCCATTCTTCGCCGGGTGTTTATGCGCGCGCGTTCCTGGAAGGCCGGCTGGATGAGCAGAATCTTTTGCACTATCGGCAGGAAATAAAAGCAAAACGTGCTGGCATCATGGGGCTATCCAGCTACCCTCATCCATGGCTGATGCCCGATTTCTGGCAATTTCCCACAGGATCCATGGGCATTGGCCCGATCAGCTCGATTTACCATGCCCGGTTCATGCGTTATCTGCAGCACCGAGGCCTGCAAAACACAGAAGGCCGCACTGTGTGGGGCGTATTCGGCGATGGAGAGATGGATGAGCCTGAAAGCATGAGCGCCCTCACCCTGGCTGCCAGAGAGCGGTTGGACAATCTTGTCTGGGTTGTCAATTGCAACCTGCAAAGACTGGACGGCCCGGTAAGAGGCAACGGAAGGATTATCGACGAGCTGGAAATGCTGTTTAAAGGCGCCGGCTGGCACGTGATCAAACTGGTATGGGGTTCAGACTGGGACGCACTGCTGGCGCGCGACGAGGCAAAGGCTTTGCAAAAAATCTTTGCTGAAACGGTAGACGGGCAATTTCAGACCTTTGCCGCCAAGGATGGGCATTACAACCGTGAGCATTTTTTTGGGCAAAATGAGCAGTTGAAAAAACTGGCGGATGCGCTCAGTGACGAACAAATTGATATGCTCAAACGCGGTGGCCATGATCTGGTGAAAATCCATGCAGCTTATAAATCGGCCCAGAACCACCCGGGGCAGCCTACCGTCATTCTGGCCCAAACGAAAAAAGGGTTTGGCATGGGCGATACCGGCCAGGGGAAAATGACCACGCATCAGCAAAAAAAATTAACGAAAGATGCGCTTCTGGCCTTCCGAGACCGTTTCCATCTGCCCTTGACAGACACGCAGACCGAAAATCTTGAATTTTACAAACCCGACAGCACTTGCGCGGAGATGCATTATTTGCAGGAACGTCGAAAAGCGCTGGGTGGCAGCATGATGAACCGTAACCAGGCCGCCCCGCCATTACCTGTGCCAGCCCTTGAGAACTATGGACAATTTGCCATCAAAGCCAACGACAAGGTGATGTCGACCACCATGGCATTTGTGCGGATGCTTGGCGGCTTACTGAAGGACACAAAATTAGGCAAGCATGTGGTTCCCATCGTGGCAGATGAGGCACGCACGTTTGGCATGGCCAATTTGTTTAAACAAGTAGGGATTTATGCCAGTGCTGGCCAGCAGTATGAACCCGAAGATATCGATTCGATTCTCAGCTACCGCGAAGCAAAAGATGGACAGATTCTCGAAGAAGGGATCAGCGAAGCTGGGGCAATCAGCTCATGGGTAGCGGCTGCAACTAGTTACTCGGTGCATGCAATAGCCATGTTGCCATTTTATATTTTTTACTCCATGTTCGGATTCCAACGCATAGGAGATTTGATTTGGGCCGCTGCAGACCAGCGGGCAAGGGGCTTTCTGCTCGGGGCCACTGCCGGACGCACCACGCTTGGCGGCGAAGGCCTGCAACACCAGGACGGCAGCAGCCAGTTGATCGCATCAACCATACCGAATTGCCGGGCGTATGATCCTGCCTTCGCTTTTGAGGTTGCCGTCATTCTTGACCATGGCATGCGCGAGATGCTCGTTGAACAGAAAGATGTTTTCTATTACCTGTCTCTGATGAATGAAAACTATGCGCAACCCACCCTGCCGGACGGCGTGGAAAGCGGCATTATCAAAGGTATGTACCTGTTTTCTGAACAGAACGTCGGTAAACCTCTTGCAGCAGTGAAATTGCTGGGTTCAGGCGCCATTTTGCCAGAAGTGCTGGCAGCAGCACAGTTGCTGGCCCAGGACTGGAATATCGAAAGTGAAATATGGAGTGTTACCAGCTTTACGGAGTTGGCACGGCAAGCAAGGCAGGCAGAGCGATGGACCCGCTTGCACCCAGACCAGCCAGCGCGCACGAGCTATGTGGCTGACTGCATCAACGGTGATATTCCGGTGGTTGTTGCCACCGACTATGTACGGGCGCTGCCGCAGCTTATTGCATCGTATATCAATTGTCCATATACAGTGCTTGGTACCGATGGCTTCGGCCGCAGCGACACGCGAACCAGACTTCGGGAATTCTTCGAAGTCGACAAATATGCCATAGTGGTTGCAGCGCTCAGCGCACTTGCACAACAGGGGAAAATAAGCAGAACACTATGCGCTGAAGCGCTGGCCCGCTATCAGGTCTGCGTAACCGACCTGGCGCCCTGGGAGTGTTAAGTGAGCTCAGAAATTTCCTAACCGCAGACCTATAATCCTATCGGCTTGACCCCAATTGGCTAGAATGTGACATTAGCTCCATTTTGGCCCAAAACATGACATACGCCGTAAAAGAAATTTTCAAAACGCTGCAAGGCGAAGGGGCGCAAGCGGGCCGCGCGGCCGTCTTCTGCCGGTTCGCCGGGTGCAATTTATGGTCTGGGCGTGAGATCGACCGTGCTTCGGCCGCCTGTACGTTTTGCGATACCAATTTTGTTGGAACAAACGGCATTGGTGGTGGTAAATTTGGCACCGCGGTTGATCTGGCAGCAACATTGGCAAAAACCTGGGGACCAGACCGGGCTTCACGTTATGTCGTGTTTACCGGCGGCGAGCCGCTGCTGCAACTGGATACCGCCCTGATCGAGGCGGTTCATGCCGAAGGCTTTGAGATTGCCATAGAAACCAACGGCACCCTTGCCGCACCGGCTGGCATCGATTGGATTTGTGTCAGCCCGAAAGGAAATAATGCGCTGGTTCAAACGCGCGGCGATGAACTTAAACTTGTCTTTCTGCAGTCCGATGCCCCGCCTGAGCGATTTGAAACCCTGGATTTTTCGCATTTTTTCCTGCAGCCCATGGATGGGCCGCATCGCCTGGCAGCCACTGAACATGCGGTGCAATACTGTATGGATCATCCCAAGTGGCGCCTGAGCGTGCAAACTCATAAATACATAGGCATTCCATGATTACCGTGACTCGTGCGCTGCACTTTGATGCCGGCCACCGCATTCCCGATCACAAAAGCCAGTGCCGTAACATGCATGGCCACCGCTACACGCTTGAAATAACGCTCTCGGGCCCTGTCTCAATGGTTGACGGCGCCCCCGACCGCGGCATGGTGATCGATTTTTCCGATGTCAAAGCCATCGCCAAGGAGCTGATTGTCGACGTTTGGGATCATGCCTTCCTGGTCTATAGTGGTGATACGGTCGTACGCACCTTTCTGGATTCGATGGCCGATCATAAAACCGTTGTGCTGGATCGGATCCCAACTGCCGAAAACCTGGTCCAGATTGCATTCGATACTCTGGCTGCCGCTTATCTGGCGCAGTATGGAGACCGGCTCAAGCTGACGCACGCCAGACTATACGAAACCCCCAACTGCTGGGCAGATTGTTATGGTCCTCAGCCTTAAGATCCCGGCGTATCCTTATCCTTAGACGCAAGGCTATAGCATTCTCAATGTTTTGCCCGGTAATGGCCACAGGATTCTTGTGAAAGGCGTCAGTTAAAACGCCCTCTAACCTCGCCTCGCAGAACTACCTCACCGTCGGTTATTCGAGCCGATATGCCATTGGGTAAGGCATTGCAACCGTGAAATCATCGCTGGGACTCGTTTCGCTCTGCGGAAAGTTCGAAGTCCGGCGTTGACGCACTTTACACACCGCTCCTACACTAAACCGTGTCATCGTTGGTGCCTACGACACCCGGCGCTTCAAGTTTACTCATTTTTTTCGAAGACTCCGTGCCCGGATTCCAAGCACGACGACCACGTGGAAACACGGTCCGATTCTTGTGTTTCCACGGTCGGTGGGTTCCATATCGACTAACGATGTTCACTGCCGGTCAATGTCTGTTTCGTACCAGCGTTCAAGCCGCTTGAACGCAACAGTCAAGAGCGCAAACGTAGTGACCACGAGCTTGTCAACAAACTAAAATCCATATAAAGAGAACATGCCACATGAATAGCCGGATACGATCAGTTCGTTTTTTCGCACCTGTTTTTGCCCTGTGCGCAGCCATCTCTGGCGGCGCATCCTTCGCTGAGGGCTTTCCAAACCACCCAGTCACCTTCATTGTTGGCTACAGTCCCGGCGGCGCTATTGACCAGTCGGCTCGCCTGGTCGCGCAGGCATTGTCAGAGCGCTGGGGGCAATCCATTGTTGTAGATAACCGCCCAGGCGCCAATGGCACAATTGCAGCCACCGCCGTAGCCAATGCCAAACCGGATGGCTACACAATTCTGGTAACGGCAACAAGCCATAATCTGAATAAATTCGTCAATAAGAATTTGCGTTATGACGTTGAAAAATCCTTTTCACCTGTTGCGATGACCGTCGACGTTAGCAATATACTGGTGGTCAATGCCGATGCCCCCTATCAAACCCTGGATCAGTTTATAACCGCCGTAAAAGCAGCGCCCGATAAATTTAGCTATGCTTCGCAGGGAATCGGAGGTATCCCGCATTTGGCCGGTGAAATGTTCAAGTTAAAAACGGGTACCCGCATCATGCATGTGCCTTATAAAGGAGCCGCACAAGGAATGACGGACCTGATCGGCGGTGTTGTAGATATGTCGATACCTTCCACCGGCAGCGTAATGAATTTTATTCAACAGGGAAAACTACGTGCTCTGGCGATAGCCTCGAATCAGCGCTTCAAGCAACTTCCGAATGTTCCAACTTTCGCCCAAAGCGGTGTGCCTGACTTTATAGTCAGCACGTGGCATGGATTGCTGGCCCCTGCAGGGACGCCGCCTGAAATAGTATTTAAGATCAACGCTGATGTAAACGAAATTATTCAAACAGAAGCGTTCAAAAACGCCTTGCTTGCTCAGGGAAGTGTCGCAGCCGAACCTTTGACCCCAGACCAGTTTTCCCAACGATTGGCAAAAGAGCTCAAGATCTACGGGGAAGTTGCCAGCGCCATCAATCTTGGCGCTCAATAAAACCGCCAGCGTCGAGTGTCGGGCGCGATATTGAGCATTCCGTCAGACAAAACATGCAATTTATCACATCGTCTAAAAAATCCGATAACGATAGAATGCCGATCTAGTTCGAAACGAGACAGAGACAAAAATTGAGCATTTCGACCCTTTCAGCCAGGCGATTTTCTGCTTGCAATAGCTTTGCAAGAAAACTGTTACTAACCCTATTTTTACTTTTGTCAGTCCTGGCATTTTCCGGTGCTTCGGCACAGTCGACATGGCCAGACAAACCGGTGCGTCTTATCGTTCCTTATCCTGTCGGTGGTTCTACTGACGTGCTTGCCCGGATGATGGCAAACTATTTTTCGAGTACGCTGGGCCAGCCCTTTATCGTAGAGAATCGTGCAGGAGCGAATGGCAATATCGGCGCCGCATTTGTTGCCAAAGCCCCAGCCGATGGCTATACGCTCCTGCCAACCACAGGCCCGCTATCGCTGAACAAACTGGTGTACACGAACACACCATTTGATCCAGTCCGCGATTTCGCACCAATACTATTGGTCGCGCAGGCGCCTCTTGTACTGGTTGCTCACCCCTCTGTACCGGTAGCGACAATTGATCAATTTATTGCAACCGTAAAGCATACGCCTGGGAAATATACCTATGCTACCGCTGGTAAGGGTTCCATGGGTCACATGGCAGGCGAGATGATTCAGGAACAGACCGGCACAAAGATCCTGCATGTACCATATAAAGGCTCAACACCGGCCATGAACGACCTGATCGCTGGTATTGTCGATTTCAGTATAGATCTCGTACCCACTTATTTGACCCAAATCCAGTCCGGAAAAGCGCATGCGATTGCCTCTTTGGGCGAAATCCGCGACCCGTCGCTACCTGACACCCCAACGCTGCGTGAGGCCGGTATTCCAGCCTCGGCAACCGGCTGGATCGGACTGGTAGGTCCTGCAGGCTTACCGGCAGGCATCATTGACACGCTGAATCGACATGGCAATCATTTTTTAAATAGCCAGGACGCTCGCTCCAGACTGGACAAAATAGGATTACGCCCTTTGGGTGGCAACGCCGCTCAATTTGGCAAGTTCATCCTGGCCGAACTGGCAAAATGGCAAACAGTCGCCAGACACCTTTCTTCCACCATCAATAAGTGATCAACATGTCTTTGTCGCCCTTGCCATCCGAAGCCCCGCTTGTAGATGCTCACGCACACCTGTATACCCTGGATATGCCTCTGAACGCGAATGCCTGGCATGCACCAACGCAGGATGCAAGCGTTGAACGATACCTGTCGGTCCTGGACGAACATGGAATACAGTTCGCCGTGCTGGCTGCAGCCAGCATCTATGGCGACTACAACGATTATCATATCAGGGCCTGTCGTCAACATCCCCGACTACGCACCACAATCGTGGCCCACCCCCAGTTGGACATGTATACACTTGAGCGCATGAAAAATGATGGCGTGGTAGGCATACGTCTGCAATGGCGCAATATCAAAGAGCGTCCAGATCTGAACTCGACGGAATATCGCAGATTGCTCAAACGAGTGGCGGACCTGGACTGGCATGTGCATCTGCACGATGACAGCCATCGCCTGCCAGAAACGATCCGCCTGCTCGAACAGGCCAATGTCAAATTGGTAATCGATCATTTCGGGCGACCCAGCCAAGAGCATGGGCTAAGCTCAGCAGGTTTTCAGGCGATATTGCAGTCGATCGACAAAGGCAACACATGGGTCAAACTGTCCGCCGGGTTCAGGCTTGCCTCTGAGCAATTCGCGCGGCAATGCGCTGCTGAGCTGCTCAAATCGGCCGGGCCTGAACGCCTGCTATGGGGCAGCGATTGGCCTTTCGCCGCCTTTGAAGACAGAATCAGTTATGCCGATACCATTTGCGCGTTTGCAAGCTGGGTGCCAGATGAGCAAGCACGGCGCAAAATCGCGGGTGAAACGGCATTGAAACTCTATTTTTCCTAGGCCCTGCACCTACCCAGCCCGCTTTAAGCTAAAGCAGCAATATTTAACTGAACCTTCACATCTTTTCGTCCAGTGGAAAGCGCATAACTTGATATTGACCCGGCAGGCGCCTTTTCCTACACTGAATCGATCCATTTGAGCATCAGCTCACACCAGGCTTACTCATTATGATTTTTACAGAAAGACAAGACAGTACGCCGTCATTTGCTGTCGATACACACGCCCACGTTTATGACCTGACCAGGTATCCTTTTCACGAAAGCAGCGGATTTTCAATACTGGCCAACGAAACAGGAACGGCCCAGCACTATGCTGCGGTCCTGGATGCACATGGAATGAGCCATGCCGTGCTGATCAATCCTCTTGGTGGATACGGCGTCGATAACCGCAATATGCTGGATGTAATTGCTGCCTCCAACGGACGTTTCAAGGGTATCGCAGTCGTTCCGCACGATATCACCGAGGCGCAACTGGACGCCATGATATCGGCAGGTGTCGTTGGAATACGCTTCAATTTAAGTTTTGAAGCCAGTCCAGCGCTGACAGGGGCCGGCGGCGCACGACTTCTCTCGCTGGCCGAAGAGCGCGGCCTTATCGTACAGATTCATTACCATGAAGAAGCCCACTTGCTGGCTGCATTCGATATATTGCGGGTATGTCGATCGCCGATCGTGATTGACCATTGTGGCCGCCCTATATTGGAAAAGGGTGTTAATCAGCCCGGATTTCAGGCACTGCTGGAACTGGGACGCTCAGACAACGCTATCATCAAGCTTTCCGCGCTTTTTCGCTCTTCCAGACAAGGATGGCCCTATCACGATGCAGATCCTTATGTTGCAAGACTCATTGATGTTTTTTCCGAAAACCGCTGTATCTGGGGATCGGATTGGCCATTTCTTCGCGCCAACACTCGCATAGACTACGGACCAGAACTGAGCAGTCTTTCCCACTGGTTCCCGGACATGGCAGACCAGCGCAAAGTGCTGTGGGATAACCCGGCCCGAATTTTCGGCTTCAAGGAAGAATAGATGTTTCTGGATCCTCTGGCCGCGCCCGGCTTCAAGCGCTCTTTGTTCAATGCGATCGTTGCACCCCGTCCTATTGGATGGATCAGTACGATCAGCAGTTCAGGCAAGGTCAATCTGGCCCCCTTTTCCCAATTCAATCTGGTATCAACCGCTCCGGCCGTCGTGATGTTCTCGTGTAACACGCCGGACGATCGACTTGAAAAAGACACACTCGCCAACGTAAGGGAGACAAAGGAATTTGTGACCAACCTCGTTTCCTGGGATTTACGCGAAGCCATGAATCTGACATCCACGCCCTGCCCGCAGCATATCGATGAATTTGAACTGGCGGGTCTGGAAAAGGCGCCCTCAGTTCGCGTACGCCCGCCACGGGTCGCAGCAGCCCCGGCCAATCTGGAATGCCAACTTTTACAGATCGTGGAGATATTGCCAGAGCGGCCCGACCAAACGCGCAGCAGCGTTGTGTTCGGACGCGTAGTGGGCGTACATATGGACGAGCAGTACCTGACAGAAGATGGTCGCTTCGATTCGAGCAAGGCTAGGCCAATAACGCGCCTGGGCGGGATCGACTACGCCACTGTTGGTACTGTATTGCAAATGCCCGCACCCTTTCGCCGCGCAGGCCAATCTAATTGATCCGCAGCTTATTTATCAAGGAAACAACATGCAGCCATCCCCAGACCAGACCATTAGTCCGTTTAGCGTACGTAAACGTAGTTTCCAGATATTCGATGAAACCTCATCTGAACAGGTTGGAGCCCTGCGACGGTGGCTGATGCGGGGGCAAAATTTCATCGTGGAATGGCTCGAAGCCGACGCCGACGGTGAAACGACCTCAGTGCAAAGCAAACACGAGACACTGGTTCTCATGCCCGAAGCAGGCGGCACGATCCAACTGGAGCAAAAGCCTGCCGTAACGGCATCGGCCGGCTCGATTTGCATCGTACCAGCCGGGCCCTATTCGATCGGACTCCAACGCGGTGGTCGCTACTGCGTCATTGCTTCATCACGCGACGATATTGATCAGAATGAAGTGCTGAACGCGGCAGCCTATTTGGATCCTGACCCACGCGTAAATCCGGTGGGAACACCCTATCGACGCCAGACAGGTCATGGCGCAGTCCAGGTGCTGCAGCTGGACGATATTGCTCCACCTACCGACAATCCTCGTCTGAAGATGTTCCAGACAGAAACGCTCAGCATCAACTGGGTTGCCTACGATGGCCCTCGGGCGCGCACCCAGCTCAGTCCTCACAGCCACTCCAGTCTCGAACAAGGATCACTGGCGATCAAGGGTCACTATAAGCATCATTTACGTGTAAATTGGGGTAAAGATGCCAATCTCTGGCAGGACGATGAGCACTGTGATGCGCCTTCTCCATCGCTCCTTGTCATCCCGGTAAACCTCATACATACTTCCGAAGGAGTCAGGGATGAGAAACACGTTCTTGTAGACATATTCTCACCCCCACGCGCTGATTTTATCGCCAAAGGATGGGTCTATAATGCCAGTGACTATCAGGCTGGTACATAGCCAAGGCGCCTGTGCTCATCCTGTAGTCGGCGTGTTGTCACGGAACAATGCCGTCAATATGCGCTCACTGTAGCGCCATGAAAGATCGGGCTGGCGCAGCAGTGTTTCTTTGACCGCTGCGATCATGATAGGCGGGCGCGAAGGCAGCACGGGTTCACCATCAGCCGCATATAAACTCATGATATAGCCGCAGCGCGCCTGCCCGTCCTGCACCTGTTCAAGTCGGAAATTATGCACGATATGTAAAGACAGCCGTGGACCCCGTTGCCTGCGTATACGATAAAAATCCTGTATCTGTGCCTGCCCCTGCCGCATCTTCATGCTCGTGGAAAAGATCGCGTTTGGGGTATAAAACTCATGTGCCCGCTCTCCCCCATTGGCATCCACTTCATTCCAATAATCAACGGCCAGCGCCTCAAACTCCTGTCTTATAGAAAGCATTTTCTGCATTTCATCCTCGAATGGAAAGATTCAACATTGTCCATTCCAATGCTACTGAACTAGACCGGTTACCGCTACGACGCCGAGATCATATTTCGCCTGACGGAAAGCTCAAACAGAGTGCTTGGTGCACCATTTGCGCGTCCGTATACTCGTTTTTATCAAAGATCAGCGCAAATTGACAACAAAAGGAGACGCCTTGAATCTGATACCTTATTGGACTTTAGCCGCAGCGTCCTTAATCCCCCTAGCCGCTTGTGCTGCCGGTGAATATCCAACGAAACCCATTCGGATCATCGTACCTTACGCAGCGGGTGGATCCGATCTTTACATCCGACCACTACAAGAGCGACTACAGGAAAAACTTGGCCAGGCGGTTGTAGTCGAAAATGTCGGTGGTGCAGGCGGTATTGTCGGCTCCTCCCGGGTGGCTTCCAGCAAGCCGGACGGCTATACCGTGCTGTTTGCCGGTAGCGGAGCAATTGTAACCGCTCCTAAAATAACAGGGGCCACCTATACCTGGAAAAGCTTTGCACCAGTGGCTAATGTCATCGCAATTCCGTTCACCCTGGTCACTCATGAGCGCTCCGGAATCAAAAACTTCAAGGATTTTCTGGCTCGGGCAAGCGCTGCGCCTGGCAAAATCAGATACGCCTCTCCCGGACATGGCACATCAACACAGATGGCGGCCGATGCCATGGCTGCCGTCGCCGGAATAACAATTGAGGAAATACCGTACCAGGGTGGCGGGCCCGCCACGACCGCATTACTTTCAGGCATCGTGGAAACAGCCATTGCCACACCAAGCCTTATCATGCCACAAACGCAAGATGGAAAAATAATCGCTTTGGCTGTTACCAGTGCGAAACGCTTTAGTCCTTCACCAGAGGTTCCAACGATGCGCGAACAAGGTGTAGACATTGCAGTGGTAGCACGCTACGGTTTTTTCATGCCGCATGGCACCCCGCCGGATATTGTTAACAAGTTTGCCGATGCCGTCCAATATGCGATCAGGGACCCACGCTACATTGACCTGATGCAAAAGAGTTACAACGAGATTGAGTTTTTAGACCCCGCAGACTACGGTCATGCAGTAGCAGAGGAAGACCGATACTTTACCAAGCTAATGCAGGATATGGGAATGAAAATAAAATAGGCCCGCCTGACTGTTTATCAAAAACATGACCGCCTACACCGAATAAACTATATATGAAACTATCAAAACCATCTAGCAGCCGAGCACAGATCGGGACTTTCATCAAATCAAGCTCCGCACATGTGATTGAAATTCTAGGTCTCAGTTCACTCGACTTCGGTGTGCTGGATGCAGAGCACGCGCCCCTGGACAGATCTGCGCTTGACCTGCTTATGCTCGCCGGCAGAGCGGCAAACTGGCCATTGATTGTCCGTATCCCTGATACGGCCGCCTCCACTATTCTTTCAGTGCTTGATATTGGCGCAGCCGGCTTGCTTGTACCACATGTCGATAGTGCTCAGCAGGCCCGTTCGATTGTAGGCAAATCGCGCTACCGTGATGGGGAGCGCGGTTTTTCAAGCTCGCCGCGTGCTGCCCGTTACGGGACGCTTAGCATGCAGCAATGCTTAAGTGGCGCAGAAGGCACTTTGATCATTGCCCAGATCGAAAGTGAAGCCGCAGTCGATTCAATTGAAGATATATTGTCTGTTGACGGCATCGACGGCATTTTTATAGGCCGCGCTGACCTTGCCCTGTCCTTCGGGCTTGACGACCCGAAACACGCGCTCGTTACGCGCGCGACCGAGCACGCCATGAAAAGTGCCCGAGCGGCGGGTAAGATTGCCGGCATCGCCGTTGGCAATGTCACGGAGCGAGATACCTATGCAGCACTAGGAGCTAACTGGATCGTCGTGGGGTCAGATCAATCCTTATTGCGGCAAGCCGCGCAAGCGGCGGCATCCTGCCAGGTCGTGTAATATAAAAGCGGCACTAGGTTTTCAAGAGAAACAATTAAAGACCGAGCCTGGATAAATCAAAATACGACATCAATTTTTGCAGGAATCTGTTTTGAGCTCATCGCAATCCGTTCGCTCCGTTGCGCGCGCCATCGGCTTATTACAGGCCATGAATCGTCAGCCCGTCTCGACTGTAGATATGCTGCACCTTCAGACCAGCCTACCCAAGCCTACCATCGTGCGTCTGCTGCGAACGCTCGAGGATCTGCAACTGGTGCGGCACGCGCCACAACACGGGGCCTATTATTTGACTTCGGAAGTCCGATCTTTGTCCACTGGATATCATAGTGAGCCTCAAATTGTGGAGGCCGCCATGTCGCTCATGGATGCAATGACGTTGAAGGTTAAGTGGCCAATGGCGATCGCCGTTTTTGAAGACAACGCGGTGGTGGTTCGCTACAGCACCATTCCGCTGTCTCCGCTGGCGCTTTTACATTCATCGATCAATATGCGTCTGAGTCTGGCTAGCCGGGCATTAGGACGCGTATATCTGGCCTTTTGTGGCAATGAGGAGCAGGAAATTATAATTGACGCCCTCGCCCTCTCGAGTAATGCGGAAGATACACCTGCTCGTGACCGGGTAGCCTTCCAGTCTTTACTCCAGGATATACGCAGCAACGGCTATGCTACACGAAGCAGGACAGTCCGGCCGGTGTCGCAAACGATCGCTGTTCCGATTCTCGTCCAAAACCGAGTCGTTGCCACAGTTGGCCTGACTTTTTTTTCGTCAGTCCTGACTGATAAAAAGGCGATTGCCACCTATCTTGCTGATCTGCAGGAACTGGCACGAAACGTGAGTACCCGCCTGCAGCAATTGGATAATCCTTCGCATAGCGAGGCACTATCCAACGCTAAGAACAGCTTGAAACCAAGATAAATAAGACATATGCAAAGCTCACGCTACTGAATGCGCTATTACTTTGCTCAAAGCGTTACAGCAATCGGCTGCAATGCACATTCCACCCTGTGAAAAGACCAAATTGGGGGTTGGACAAACAATATTGCCAGAGGCACGATTGCGCTTGCACCGGTTGTTAATGACTTGTCGCAGAACCAGCCGCCGCTCCTGTTGTTGACCGCAAATTCACCAGATAGATGACGCCAGCGGTCACAAACAGCATAGCAGTCACGACCATTACCACCCCGATAAAGGCGTAATCAAACGAAGCGAAGGCAATCGACAGTAGCCGTTCGCCCTGCTCGGACGGCAGTTGCTCTGCAACCAGATGGGCCTGATCCAGGCTGTCGCGCACGACACCCGGCAGTAAAAAATCGGCGGGCAGTACCAATTTCATCGTATAAATCACAGACATGATACTGCCGAAGATAGTGACTCCCATCGCACCACCCAGTTCATAGGCCACCTCCTCTATTGAAGCTGCCATTCCTGCCCTGCTGGCCGGAGCGTTATTGATAATAGCCGTGGATGCGCCGGTGATGGCCGCACCCGCGCCAAAGCCAAAGACCGCCAGGGCTACTGACCACCATAGTATGGCGCCATCGAATAGAAACAGATAACAAAGCGAGCCGACACCCGAGACCAACAGTGAAAGCCATAGCAGGCGAGCCGTGCCCAGCTTTGGCTGCAGCGATCCCATGAGCGGTCCGGCAAAAAAGGCAGCAAGTGGAATCGGCAAAATTAACAAACCGGCCTGCAATGGCGAGTAACCGCTTACCAGTTGCAACCGCTGGCTAAAGACAAGTTCGAATCCAATGAGGGCCGCCGACATAACAGATGCGGTAATAACACCAAGCAGAAACTGTTTATTGCGAAACAAGCCAAGGTCAATCAAGGGGGCCGCGCTGCGCTTTTGCCGACGTAAAAAAATGGTCAGAGCGCCAACGCCCAGGGCAAGCGTGATAACAAATGCAATCCAGTCAGCTTGCGGTTTTCCCAGCTCCTTGATCGCATAGGCCAAGCAAATCAAGGCAACCATGATTTGCCCGGAACTGATCAGATCCCATTCCCGCGTTTTGTTACCCGGCCGCTTTTCCAAAACGCGTGCACCCACCACAAAGGCGAGCACGACCACCGGCACGTTGATCAGAAAGACCGAACCCCACCAGAAAAACTCCAGTAAAATACCGCCAACCACCGGCCCGAACGCGGCGCCGCCGGACGCGACGGCGGCCCAGATGCCAATGGCAAAGGCGCGTTCCTTATCATCCTCAAAGGTCAGACGAATAATGGACAATGTTGCCGGCATCATCATGGCAGCTCCCACGGCAAGCAATACACGGCTTGCGATCAGCACTTCGGAGCCAGGCGCGAAGGCGGCAACCACCGATGCCACCCCAAACACCAGCAAACCATTGAGAAAAAGTTGCTTGTGTCCCAGGCGATCACCCAGCGTACCCAGGCCAGGCAGCAGACCGGCAACCACCAACGGATAGGCATTGATGATCCACAGCTTCTGTGAAGCACTGGCCTGCAGATCATGCGTCAGACGCGGCAAGGCCGTGTAAAGCACCGTCAGGTCAATGACAATAAGAAACAGGGCGCTGGAAACAATAGCCAGTATTAGCCACCGGCTATGTGAATGTTTGAGGGTTGCTGTCATGATGAAAAATCCGTTCACGCCGACGACCATGAGTAAAGGCCCGGCGCATTGCGAGTCACATATCAGATAGCCTCAACGCGTACGTTCGATCCTGACCGATATGTTTGCTCTGTATGGAATCAATTTATTCCTTGTGGGAATCAAGGGATGTACTATAATATAAATCCATACGTATGGAAAGTAATTATTGATATGAAAAAAAATAAACCACAAACTGCAGGCAGGCCGCGTTCAATTGACCGAGAAAAGTTGCTGGATATAGCAGAGAAAATTGTTGCGCAACATGGTGTTGCCGGTCTGACAATGGACGCGCTGGCTCGGGCTGCGAATATTACCAAGGGCGGCGTACAGTATTGTTTCGGTAATAAGGAGGGCCTGATCAAGGCGATGATCATGCGCTGGAGCGATCATTTTGATGCCGAGGTTGCGCAGGCAGCAGACGGCAATACTGGCGCGCTCGCGCATGTACGTGCCCACATAAAGGTTACCCGAGAGGCCGATGTACAGGATGAGTCACGTTTTGCCGCCATGCTTGCCGGGCTCATTCCGAACTCTGACCAGTTGGCCGAAACTCGCGCCTGGTACGCCAGACAATTGCAGGGACTGGATTTTTCCACCGAACAAGGACGCAATGCCCGGCTGGCCTTTATCGCCAACGAAGGCGCCTTCCTGCTTCGCAGTTTTAACTTCTTTGATCTATCGCCACAGGAATGGCAGGCGGTATTTGGAGATATCGAGCGCCTGCTTGAACCACCTGATTGATGGGCTAAGGCCTGTTTGATCGTTTGTTACGGACGACGAAAAAGTGTTGGCTTTTTTGCGATAGAACGCCAGTGACACAACGTACACATTTATTCAGGAAAAAAATTGCTCCAATAGCAACAGCACCGCACAGGCGCCGACCAGAACCGGAATAAAAACAAATGGAAACCCATATCCATCCCATAACTTGGGCACGCCATAAGGTTTGGAAGCGGTGTCGTTTATCATGCCAATTTCCTTATATTGACCATTATCCAGATCCGTTATTGTAGCCCAACCCATTTTTCCTGGACTTGATGCCGGACAATATTCAGGGTCAATCAGATAAACAGGTTGTTCAAATACAGGTATTGCCGCCCCCCTCGCACCGGACGTCTTTGGCGACAACGCCTGTTCAATAACGGTGTCTGCTCAATTATTAGATTAATCGAGGGGCCGGTTGCAGCCTGCACACCAAGTTCGCATAACCAATATAAGCGCTAACCGTTGCAGGCTGAAGGACCGGGTTCAACGCAGCCTCCTTTTCAGCCAAATGCCACGGTTTGGTATCGTGTCAGATCGGGCATGCCCGGACACACATGCACTGAAAAAGTCGAAAAAAAGCCCGTCGTGTAAACGGGCTTTATGCAGAGCCAGGCGCTCGAAATTTAGCAGTTGCCTTTCTTGGCTTGTCCTGGCGGGCAAAAACGACCGCCACCACCACCCCGAGAGTGGCCACCGCCATCATAGCCGTATGGATAAATACCGCCTGGATCTACTGAAACAGAAGGTCCCCGGGCCGTACAGCCAGCCAGGAAAACGACAGAAAGACCAAGAAACGCAATCATTTTTTTCATTTTGGATTCCCCATGGATTAAACAAGGTCATCTTAGCGACGAACCTGCGGCTATTGATATCATAAATGTAAATTTGATTTCACTTATATACAATTGCCAACTTTAGGGTGGAAAAGCCACTATTGACCCGTTTTCATGATGAAAAAGGCCCGCCATGATGCAGTTCATTTGCTTGAGCTCCACCTGCGGCAAGGCCCAAAATCACCACTTACGGGGAGTCACCAGTCAATAGCGGATGACAAGGGGCCCTGCACACCCTTCTGCCCTGGCTACCAGGCTACATTAAAACCAGCAGCTGCGCCTATGCCACCAGCGGAATCCCATGAGGTATTCAGGCGGAGATTGCTGTTTTTTCCCGTCCTGAAGGTGACGCCAGAGGCCAGTGCCACTTGACTCCTGTAGCTTGCCATCGCCATTCCAAAAGAAGTGTTTACGCCTGCCGGCGGTGGCGTTAAGGTAGTCATTGCCATTGCACCGGAAATACCCGCATTGGCCCGGCGGCGGAATTTTTTAATTTGCGATTGCAATTGGCCCAGGCGCCGGTCCGTATATTGCCTGGACAGCTCCACCGCATTGTCCTGGGCCTGGCGGCTGCGAAGTTCTGTGAACGCGTTCGCGCTCGAAAGGACCGCACGCCCTACTTTCTCGCTATACACATTGGCATTTTCCAGTGTGACCTGGTTTTCTCGATCCGAATACGATTTTACCTGTGATAACAGTTTTGCATCGTGCTGCGCGCGATCAGATTCCATCATCTGCTCCAGGTGCTTTTTACCCTGAACTAGGGTTTCGTTTTTTACAGCATCGCTGTATGCTTTGGCGGCAGCAATAGCTTCGTTCTTTACAGCATGGCTATATGTGTTGGCCGCAGCAATGGCTTCGTTCTTTGCAGCATCGCTATATGCGCTGGCCGCAGTAATGGCCTGGGTCCTGGACTGATCAGAATAGGCCTTGGCTTGCGCCAGCACCGGCGAGCCGGCCTGATCGATCATTTTAAGCAGATCATTTTTTACAGTATCTGTATAGGCTTGCGTCGCTTTTATTTGACGCATGGTGACCGCCTCATCGTCGCTTACGCCATCACGCAGTCCCGACAGTGTGCGTGAACCAAAATTGACATCGCCGTTGATAATGGACTTGGAACCTTCACCTATGGCGATGCCGCCATTCGCGGCAAATGTGCGGTTTGAGCCGAATATATCGCCCTTTGAGCCAATGGCAATGCTGCCATCTCCCCGTGCCTTTGCACCCCAGCCTATGGCCACCGCACCGGTGCCGACGGCGTCGGCCTCGTGGCCGAGCTCGACATACTTTGCCTCGCCCTGCTCCGCGCCTGCGTACTGGCTAAACAGCAACATGGATGCAAGCGTCATGGCGGTCACGTGCGGTATGGTTTTCTTGTGTTTACACATACAAATTTTCTCTCTGAGTGAATCAACATTTACGCCAGCGCGTATATGACCGATCCGTTCATCCGAATCCGGATTCGGGTCCTGCGGCGGCAAAATTATTCTAGTGACTCTGATCCGCTCAAAAAATCCGTAAATGCCGAAAGACAAGTACATTTACATAGAAAAAACAGGATGTCATGAGCACAGTGAGTGCGCACCATCGTTCGTCTGCCCCGGCTATTGCAGGCGTTTTCAGAGACAAGACATACCGGCCAATCTGACTGCCGGAACTGCGCTGTTTGCAATTGAACAATGGGCCTCAAACACCATACAGTTGGACAATGTAGTACATTGGCTAGCATGTCATGCAGTACATTTCGTGCACGATGTAGCACACACTTAACCCTATTTCAGAGGAAACAAACTATGACAGATGCAATAGAGCTTGATTTGCGCGCACTGGTATTCGATGTTTTTGGAACTGTCGTAGACTGGCGCAGTGGTGTAATCGGCCAAGTGACCGAGTTTGCTCGCAGGCATGCGCTGACAACCATTGATCCGGCTGCCTTTGCCGATACCTGGCGCGGCCATTACTCACCCTCAATGGAAGAAGTGCGCAGTGGCAGACGCCCCTTTACCCGGCTGGATGTGCTGCACCGGGAGAGTCTGGAAAAGACGCTGGCAACGTTTGGGGTGACCGTCGCCAGCTTGCCTGCAGATGCACTGACCCAGCTTAATCTGGCTTGGCACCGGCTGGATCCTTGGCCCGACTCTGTGCCAGGGCTGACCCGACTCAAAGGCCGTTATATTATTGCACCGCTATCGAACGGTAATATCAGGCTGATGCTCGATATGGCCAAACGGGCCGGCCTGCCGTGGGACGCCATTCTTGGCGCAGAAACGGCCCAGGCATATAAGCCTGCACCCGAAGCCTATTTACGAACGGCAGAGATTCTGGATCTGCCGCCTGAACAGATTTGCATGGTCGCGGCGCACAATAGCGATCTTGCCGCGGCGCGCCTTTGCGGCATGCGCACCGCTTTCATTCCCCGTCCTACCGAGCACGGTAATCAGCAGACAAAAGACCTGGTACCCGAACAGGATTGGGACTTCCTGGCGCAGGATATGCTTGATCTGGCGCAAAAGCTGGGCTGCTCGCCACAATGATTTGGCGTCGTACAACTGACACGCAAACAAGCGGTGCAATGAAACTTTGTAGATGAAACTCGCGAAGGAAATATGCAGATGAAACGCACAAATGAAACCCTGGGCGCGCACTCACGACCTTATGTCGGATACTTGTAACTAATTATATTCACCGTTTTTGCAGATGCACTTGCGCCCCGGCAGGCAACACCCAAATATGCAGCACGTCGTTGTATACCAGGCGTCTTCGGATTTGCGCAAGATGCACAATTGGCTTAACAGCTTTGACTGAATATATGCGCCGCCATCGCAACCTTTTACCGCGCGTTACATCCATGACAGTGGACACGCCATCGGGCATGCTACGCTAAAGACTCAAGTGATCAGCGTATCTAACACTGATTTTTACATTAACTGAAACAGGAGCACAGCATGAATAAAGATATTGCAGCCGGTAAGTGGGAACAGGTCAAAGGCTCTGTAAAACAGACATGGGGAGAATTGACTGACGACGATGTCGCCCAGGTCAATGGCAGCGCCCAGAAACTGGCAGGCATCCTGCAGGAAAAGTATGGTCGCACCAAAGAGGAAGCAGAACAGCAGGTAAGTGACTTCTGGTCTCGCCACAACAACGACGTTTGATCCGACCTGTCCTGTCCGCTGATATATGCATCGCCCAGAACCCATCGGCATAAGTTGCCTGATGGCTAAGTTGCCAAGGGTCGAACGACTTGATGTTTGAACGGCCTGGCATTGAGCAGCTTGGGAATTGACGCAGCCTATCAGCCCGCAGAAGTGAACATATGCGTTCAAGCACGATACCGCATGCTTTGCCACCGAGTAACTGTTGGTGCAAAGCTTGCGGTCATTCATTTTATAATCCCTTTTTATTCCCGGCAAATCAACGCGAACAACAGCGTGAGCAAATTTACACAATGCAAACGACAATCACGCCTGGCTGTTAGAGCCGATAAAAATCCTCTGCCTGTGGCAATCTGACTTGTTGCGTAGCACCGTCCAGGAACAGCACCATTGCAGTCGGGTCCTGCTCTTGCGCAGCCCGCAATCGCTGGGTGGGATATCGCTGTGCATGTACGATATTGAAAAGATACAGACCGGGATCATCAATAAAACGCAACAACGCCTTGGCCCTGATCAACGTTGCTCCCAGGTTGACGAGCATCGCCTCCAGTGCCTGATTGAACACGCTGCGCCGCAGTGGCTCAGTAAACTCAATGGTCACGATTCGTATAGCCGAATGCATCTGCACCGGTCGCAGCGATGACGGCTGTTTTGTTGGCTGATGAGCCCGATTGTGAGCCGAATCTTGCGCGAGAGCCTGGCGGTTGCCATGAATGGCGCCGGCAAGCGGCCCCGTCAGGAAATTGGAAAACCCCGCGCCCGGCCTTGGCGATAGCTGCAGGTTTGATAGCGTAGCTAGCGTATTTCCGTTGGCAAAAAATTGCGGTATGCTCATGGCCGGTGCATCGGTAAATGTTGATACATCCTGCGCAACGCCAAGCGCCTGCCCACCTGCAACGCGATCTGTTTTTGACAACAAGACCAGATCAGCCTGCACCAGCTGTCGGGACCACTCAACATAAGCGCTTTGTTTATATGCATTGACAACATCTACAATACAGATGCAGCCGTTGTAATAGAAACGCTCCTTGAGAAAAAAATCACTATGTAAGGTAAATCGCAACGCCGACGGGTCTGCCAGGCCGCTGGTCTCTACAATAATGCGATTGAAGCGGGGAATGGTTCGCGCCAGGGCATCGGTGAACAGGCGCTGCAATGTCGCGCTCATCGAACCCTGCATCTGGCAGCACAGACAACCGCCTTCTAGTAGAATAGTGGAAGGCTGCACGAATGACCAGTTCGCCTGGTCAATCCCCAGTTGGCCGATTTCGTTTACGATCACAACCGTGTTGGCCATACCGGGTTGCTGTAACAACTGGTTGATATAGCGGGTTTTTCCGCTACCCAGAAAACCGGTAACAGCGGTAATCGCAACCCTGTTGTCGGAATCGAATGCAGTGGTAGTCATACAAGGAGTCTGAAGTGGTGGTGGCAATAAACGGTGGTACGCAGTGTCATCTGAAGACGTAAACAACATGCAGGTGGAACTCCTGCACTCGCTGGCCGACCTGCCGGACTTTGACTGGCGTACCTGGTCCGACGATAATCCGTTTATCTCTCCGGCATTTTTACGTGCCATGGAAAATACCGGCTGCACCAGCGAGGACACCGGCTGGCAACCATGTCATCTGATTCTATACGATCAGCACCGGCAGCCGGCCGGTTTCATGCCAATGTATCTGAAAACCCATTCCCAGGGCGAATTTGTCTTTGATATGGCCTGGGCCCGCGCCTTCAGCCAGTACGGCCTTGAATACTATCCCAAACTGCTGTGCGCCGCCCCGTTTTCACCGGTTACCGGCCCACGCCTGATCGCACGCAACGCGCAGGCCAGGCAGGTGCTCGCCCGGGCTGCGATCGAGGTCGCGCGGCGCTTGCAGGTGTCATCCATTCACGTCCTGTTTCCTGAACAGAACGATCTGGCTGTGCTGCGCGAATCGGGCTACATGGTACGCGAAAGCGTCCAGTTTCACTGGAACAATGCCGGTTACGCCGATTTCGATGCCTTCCTGGGCAGCCTCACCTATGACAAACGCAAGAAAATTCGCCAGGAAGCGCGCAAGGTAGCTCAGGCCGATATCAGGTTTGAATATAAGCGCGGCAATCAAATTACCGCTGAAGATCTGTCGTTTTTCTTTTCCTGCTACTGCAATACTTATTACGAGCGTGGTCGCCAGCCCTATCTGTCAGAGGCGTTCTTCAGCCAATTGCTGCAGCATGCACCGGACAGCCTGCTGCTTGTGATTGCGCAGCGCCTGGGCACCCCGGTTGCCTGTGCCATGAACATGATCGGCAACAATAAAATGTACGGTCGTTATTGGGGTGCTCACGAATATATACCCGGGCTGCATTTTGAAACCTGTTATATGCAAGGCATACGCTACTGCATCAACCACGGCATTGCCCTGTTTGAAGGCGGAGCCCAGGGCGAACACAAATTGTCGCGCGGGCTGCTGCCGCAAACGACCTATTCGGCACACTGGATCGCCCGACCCGAGTTTGCCGACGCCATACATCGCTTTCTGGATGAAGAGACCGTGCATGTACAGGCCTATCTGGACGAACTGCACGAGCATTCGCCATTCAGGAAAGCGGAGAGCGCTCAAATACGACCTGCCTCGTCACTGCCCGAGTAGCTATCCGGTGCTGGGAGAGAGTTCAACCTGTCCTGCCGGACCATAGCCACCAGGCATGCCGGGCGGCAATCCAGATAGTCTGGCCCCTGATCCCTGGCCCTTGGCCCCTGATCACCAAAACGCGAATCATGGCAACCAGCCGGCGCAGCCAGCGATCTGGCTGCCCGTATGTTTATTTGTCTTCTTTATCTTTGTCTTTGTCTGCGGGGTTGAACGGGGGGAAACCACCAAATATATTGCTGGTCTGGTTCTGCATCTGCTCCTGCATCTGCACGAACATGTTCTTGGATTGCTCAACGTAATTATTCATCATATTGTTGAGCAGCGGCGCCTGTATATTCATGAACTGCGACCAGGCTTCGGCACCAAATTGCGGCGTATAGACGCCTTTAGACTGTTCGGCCAGTTTGTCCTGGATATCCACAAATGCCTGCATGTTCTTTTCGAGATAAGAGCCCATGACGCCCTGCATGGCGTGACCGTAGAAACGGATGATATGCGCCAGCATGTTGGAACTGAACATGGGGACACCGCCAGATTCCGCCTCGAGGATAATCTGCAGCAGGATGCTGCGCGTGAGCTCTTCGCCCGATTTGGCATCCAGCACCTGAAAACGGACATTGTCCAACACCAACTGTCTCACATCCTGCAACGTAATATACGTACTGGTCTGCGTATCGTAGAGCCGACGATTGGGATATTTTTTGATTGTGCGGACGGCGTCCGTTTCAGTTGCTTTAGCCATTACCTGTTTAACCTTTAATTAACTGTCTTTGTCCGGTTGAAGGACTTAACCCATGTGCAGGCCACCATTGACCGAGAAGTCGGCGCCGGTGGAAAAGCCGGATTCGTCTGAAGCCAGCCATGACACAATCGAGGCAATTTCTTCGGGCGTGCCCAGACGACGAACCGGGATAGTGCCGACGATTTGCTCCAATACCTCGGGGCGAATGGCACGCACCATGTCGGTGCCGATATAACCTGGAGAAACCGTGTTAACGGTAACCCCGCGACTGGCCACTTCCTGCGCCAGGGCCATGGTAAAGCCATGGATACCCGCTTTGGCCGTGGAATAGTTAGTCTGGCCAAACTGCCCTTTCTGCCCGTTGACCGAGCTGATATTAATGATACGCCCCCAACGCTTTTCATACATATGTTCAATCACCTGTTTGGTCACATTGAACAGACTGTTCAGATTGGTGTCCATGACCGCACGCCAGTCATCAATGGACATTTTACGAAAAACCCCATCGCGCGTAATGCCGGCATTGTTTACCAGAACGTCTACGGGACCGTGTTCAGCCCTGACCTTTTCAAACGCAGTCACGGTAGAATCCCAGTCGGACACGTTCCCTGCCGAGGCATAGAATGTATACCCCTGTGCCGCCTGCTCGTCAATCCATTGCTGGGCATTGCGTTGCGGACCGCAGCCGGCGATAACCGTGAATCCATCTTTGTGCAGGCGCTGACAGATGGAGGTCCCGATACCTCCCATCCCGCCCGTAACATATGCTATTTTTTGTGTCATTTTGAACTCCTTAGGCTACTTTCACGGTAATAAAATGATGCTTTGACCAGATCAGGCTTTGACTTTTACGTACTGCCCCGGCGCTGGAGCCAGCGGCGGGTAGGCAACATTCCCCTGCGTTGTTTTGGCTTTTACCTTGCGCCCGCTATGCCCGGCGAGCCAGCCGGACCAGTCGGGCCACCAACTGCCAGGCACCGACTGCGCATTTTCCAGCCATTGCCGGGCGTCGGTCTGCTGCACCTGCATGGTATCACTGGACCAATAGTTGCGTTTATTCTTTGCTGGCGGGTTGATCACACCTGCAATATGGCCGGAAGCGCCCAGGACGTAGCGGACATCACCCGAAAGCAGGCGCGCCGAGGCGAACGACGCATGCCAGGGCACGATGTGGTCTTCTTTTGAGCCATAAACGTAGGCCGGCATGTCCAGATCGGCAAGATCGACCGCTTCAGCGCATATTTTCAGCGCGCCCGCACGAGATAACCTGTTTTCCAGGTACATATTCCGAAAATACCAGGTGAAAAACGGGCCTGGCAGATTGGTTCCGTCTGAATTCCAGTACAACAGGTCGAATGCGGGCGGCGCTTTACCTTTCAGGTAATTGCTCACAACATAGTTCCAGACCAGTTCATTGGGCCGCAGAAACGAAAAGGTGGTGGCCAGCTCTTTGGCCGTCATCATTCCTCCCTGCCCCAGCAGTTGTTCCCGATAGGCCACGTGCGCCTCATCGACGAACACGTCTAGTACGCCGGTGTCTTCAAAATCGAGCAGCGTGGTCAGCAGCGTCACACTGGCCACCGGGTTCTCGCCGCGTGCCCGCGCCACTGCCAGCGCACTGGAAAGCATGGTGCCGCCTACGCAAAACCCCAGGGCATTGATTTGCGGCTGGCCGGTAATCTGACTGACCGTATCGATCGCGGTCAGCACGCCCTTTTCGATGTAGTCGTCCCACGTTGATTTTTGTATGCCATCGGTATCTGCCACGGTCGGGTTGCGCCAGGAAACCATGAACACGGTAAAGCCCTGGCTGACTGCATACTCCACCAGGGAATTGCCCGACTGCAAATCCAGAATGTAATATTTGTTGATGCACGGCGGGACCATCAGCAAGGGCCGTCGGTACACAGTTGGCGTTTGCGGCGCATACTGCAGCAACTGGAACCAGGGGTTTTCAAATACCACGGAACCGGGCGTTGTGGCCAGATTGCTTCCCACTTCGAATGTCGAATCGTCTGTCTGGGAAATCTGACCCTTGCGTAGATCGCCCAGCAGGTTCAGAAACCCTTTCTGCAGCGATTCACCATTGGTATCAGCGAAGGTTTTGAGCACGTCGGGATTGGTCAGAAAATAGTTCGCGGGCGACATGGCGTCGTTCCACTGTTCAACCGAGAACCGCAGCCGTTCCCGGACACTATCGGGCACTGCTGCCTGATCGACCATTTTCTGCATGATACTGGCCGACAGCAGATAGAGGTGGGCCATTAACAAATGCTGAGGGCTTTGCTGCCAGGCCGGACTGCTGAACCTTCTGTCGGTCAGCGGCGGCAGCGTGCCCTGCTGTCCGGCGACTGAAATCTGCTGCCATTTGGCGAAAAATTCGGCCTGCAACCGCGCCGGGAAGGCTGCATGCTGCGCCGGATCTGCCTGGGCTGCCGATGCTTGATCAGTCTCGTTGGTCACTCGTTCTCTCCGGCTGTGGTCTGATTTTCATTCGTGGCATGCTCACCGTGTACAAATCATTCTATATAAAAACAAACAGCACGTCAGACGGTATCTACCCCACTAAGGGAAACCCTGAGCGCCCATCAGAGCAGGGTCTGCCTTGTCACCAGCAACCGGGAACAATCAAGGCTCGATCCAGATGACCGTGGCTAATCTGCCGCTGGCCTGGCTGCGCCGGTAGGAGTAAAAAAGGTCATCCTGCAGATACGTGCACAGGCCACTTTGTTCAACATGCCTGATACCCATCACGGACAGCCGATGGGCCGCAATGCCTGAAAGATCAGCCAGCCACTTGCCGGCATTTTCCGGGTGCGGCATGAAGCAGGACGCTACCGTGGGATCAACATCCAGGAACGCCTCGCGCACTTGCGGACCAATTTCGAATACCCGATAGGAAATGGCAGGGCCGATCCAAGCGTAATCAGGCAGTTTACCGCAGGCAGTATGCAATTTTTTGACAGTATTCTCCAGCACCCCTGCCGCCAGGCCGCGCCAGCCTGCATGGGCCGCCGCCACCCCGTTGTCCGAGGCAAACACCACTGGTAGGCAATCGGCGGTCAGAATGGCCAGCACCCGACCTGGCGTCGTAGTCATGCTGGCGTCAAACGGTCCCGTGGCGTCAGTCCCTGTCACATCCGCATTTAGTACGCGGGTACCGTGCACCTGGTCAAGCCAGACCGGATCACCCGGTAAAAAAGCACGCAGCCGCTCCCGGTTTTCCCGTACCGCTTGCGGATCATCCTTGACGTGCAGCCCCAAATTATTACTATCGTAGGGAGCCTGGCTCACGCCGCCATGGCGCGTGGTGGTGAAATAGTGCACGCCTGGCCAGCGCTGCCCGGTTACGTGTAACGGCTTCATTTCGATGTCCATTCGATTGCTGCCATCACCTGTTCCATATCTTCAGGGCGGGCCGCGTCAAATGACTGGGGCTGATCCGAGGCCGGATCCATAAAAGTGAGGCGCCGTGCATGCAGCATCTGGCGCTGTGCCAGACCTAGCGGTTTGCCGTTGTACAAGGTATCGCCCAGCAGGGGATGCCCCAGCGCATGCATATGAACCCGGATCTGATGGGTTCGGCCTGTTTCCAGCTTGCACTTCACATGACTGACGGGCGCCTCGTCGATATAGCCAAAAGCTACGCGCTCATAATGGGTAATGGCTTCTTTGGCAGCAATCGGCGTCACGGTGGACATTCGCACCGGGACATGACGATCACGACCGATAGGCAGGGTGACGCTGCCGCTGACAGGACTATGTCCCATCACCAGGGCTTCATATTCCCGTCCCATGGTGCGTGCCTGCAATTGTCTGACAAAATGCGTCTGGGCCGCTTCATTGCGCGCCACCACCAGCAAGCCATCAGTATCTTTGTCCAGGCGGTGCACAATGCCCGCCCGCGGCACATGGGCCAGTTCGGGATACCTGTAGAGCAGGCCGTTTAACAGCGTGCCCGACCAATTGCCTGCACCGGGATGAGTGACCAGGCCGGCGGGTTTATTGACCACAATCCAGTCTGCAGAATCGGCCACAACCGTAAAATCTACCGGCTCCGGTGTAAACGCCGTCTGCTCGGGCGCCTGCTGCATTGTTACCAGCAGCAGATCGTCTGCACCGACGTTCTGGCGGATTTTACCGGGTACGCCATTGACCAGCACATGCCCATCTTCTATCCATCCCTGCAGCCTGCTGCGGGAATGTTCGGGTATGAGCGTAGCCAGAACCTTGTCCAGGCGTTCGCCGATCATGGTCATGGGAAGACGGAATTGCCGTTGCTCATTGTCGGGAATTTCGTCGGCATCCTGCAAAGTTGGGTCTGACATCGATAGAAAACACTGTAAAATCATATAATGTTCTTATAATAACGCGGCAATGCTATTATCAGATTGCTTTTTGAACTTTAACTAACAGTCACTTCCAAATTATGCATAAACGTTTGCTTCGAACTTCTCTCATTGCGCTGGGCTGCCTGACTATTGCAGGTTGCAGCAGCATGATGACCCGAGAAGCTGACAGAACAGCCGGTATGTCAGCGCCCCAGTTATATCAGGAAGCTCGCGACAACGTGCGCAGTAATGACTACAAAACCGCACGCACCTATCTGGAAGCAGTCGAAGCCCGTTATCCGTATTCCAGTTTCGCGCAGCAATCGCTGATCGATCAGGCTTATGTGAACTGGAAAGACAACGAGCCGGAAAAGGCCGTGGCTGTCATTGACCGCTTCCTGCGCCTGTATCCCAGCCATCCGGGCACCGATTACATGCTGTATCTGAAAGGTCTGGTTACGTTTACGCCGCCCAGCTCCTATCTGCGCAGCCTGACCGGACAGGATCCCAGCGAACGCGATCCCAAGGGGCTGCGCCAGTCGTACGACGCTTTCAATGAGCTTGTCCAACGCTTTCCTGAAAGCCGCTACAGCCGTGACGCCAGGCAGCGCCTGACCTGGCTGGTCAGCACCATCGCCGACAACGAGGTCAACGTGGCCAAATACTATTACACACGTCATGCCTACGTTGCTGCCATCAACCGCAGCCAGTCGGTCCTGAAAGACTTTTCCGGCGTGGCCGCTGCCGAACCTGCGCTCTATATCATGATGCAGTCGTACCAGCAACTTGGCATGCCCGATCAGGCCAATGATGCAAAACGGATTCTGGATCAGAACTACCCTAACAGCAAATACTATGAACAAGGTCTGGAAAGTAGCGGTGGCTGGTTCTCTTGGCTGAATCCGACACGCGTCTTCAATTAAGACAGACCGGACAGATTACCTGCAAAAAAAAACAGGGCGACCCATGGGTCGCCCTGTTTTTTACTACCTCTGTTGCAAATGACGCTACGACACTGTGTCGTCGCCTTGCGGCAGTGCAATATCCTTTGCATGGGTTTTCAGAAACGCGGTGGCTTCGTCAAGCTTGCGGGTACGACGAAACGGCGGCAAACCGCGCCACAATAGTTTCCCGTAGGGTTTCTCGACCAGTCGCCGATCTCCGACCACCAACAGCCCCCAGTCCTTTTCGGTTCGAATCAGACGGCCAGCCCCCTGCTTCAGGGCAATAGCAGCACTGGGCAATTGATACTCAAAAAACGGGTTACCGCCCGACTCGCGACAGGCCTTGATACGCGCTTCAAGCACCGGGTCATCGGGTGGCGCAAAAGGCAGTTTGTCAATCGCCACCAGGGTAAGCATATCGCCCGGCAAATCGATCCCTTCCCAGAAACTGGCGCTGCCTACCAGCACCGCGTTCTTCAACTGACGAAACTGTTCCAGCAACGTGCCTCGCGAGCTTTCACCTTGACGCAATACCGGCCGCTCAATGAAATGCGTATCAAAGGCCTCGACAAGCATGGCGGACAAATTATCGACGGCACGCAAGGTGGTGCACAATACCAGCACGCCGCCCGGGCTGGCCTGGATCAACGGGATCAGCGTTGCGACGAACTGCTTCTGAAAATCGGGTGACTGCGGCTCGGGCAAATGGTCAGGCACATACAGCATGGCATGATCCTGGTAGTCAAAAGGAGACTCCCATCTTTCGGTACGGGCGCCATAGAGCCCGAGCTGACGAGTGTAATGCGTGAAATCCTTGTAGACCGATAAGGTTGCAGAGGTAAAAATCCAGGCCTGATCCTTGCGCCGCTGGCGCGAGAAGGCATCGGCGACCGACAACGGCGCCATCTGCAGACGAAAGTGATGCAGCCCCACCTCGACCCAGCGAACCAGTTGCTCGGCCACGCCGTTGCCGGCTTTGGATTGAGCCGGCGGCACTGTTCGCAGCGCCGTGTTCTCGGCCGGGTCAGCGCTGTCGCGGGTCACCCCTTCAGGCAAAATGACCGGTTGCGACCAGCGGTATAGTCGAGCACATAGCTCTGTCCCCGACTTTGCCGCAGTCGCCAGATCGGGGTGGCGCTCCTGCACCGCTGTGAGCATGCCGGTCAGCGTGACCAACTCGTCATAAAGCTTGTTCAGAATTTCAAAAAATCGATCGGCCTCGGGAATTTGATCAAACGTCGCCTTGCGTCCGGGCATTTTTTCTATGGGCGCCGCCACCAGACGCAGATCTTTCACGTAATAAGATACCCGCTGGCAGGCTTCGGTCCATTTGGCGCTATCGCGCGCATACGCCAGCGCCGCCACTTCGGCAGACTTCAGAAAATCGGTAATGTTGCCCGAATAGACCACATCGCCCATAAAGCGGGTGGCCGTGTCGGGCAACTGGTGCGCTTCATCGAATACCACCGCATCGGCGGCGGGCAACAGGTCGGTAATGCCTTCTTCACGCAACACCAGATCGGCAAAAAACAGGGCGTGGTTAATGACGACCACATCAGCTTCCTGCGCCTGCCTGCGCGCCTTAAGCAAAAAGCACTCCTTGACGTTGGGGCAGTCCTGACCAAGACAGTTTTCCCGGGTAGACGTAACCCGGCTCCAGATGTCGGCGTCTTCCGGCACCTGGCCACAATCGGTTTTGTCACCAGAGCGCGAGCGTGATGCGAATACGCGGATCTGCCGCAACTGAGAGACTTCATCCCTGGACTTGAGCGCGCGCTCGTCCTGCTCCAGGCGGTCCAGATGATAATGACAGACGTAATTGCTTCGCCCTTTGAGCAGCGCGACCTGAACCGGCAGGGCCAGGGCATCGCGAACCCGTGGGACATCCTTGGTGAACAGCTGATCCTGCAAGGTCCGGGTCCCGGTGGAGATAAGCACCTTGCCGCCCGACAGGAACGCCGGAATCAGATAGGCCCAGGTTTTACCGGTCCCGGTGCCAGCCTCGGCCACCAGCACTGAATGCGAGGCTATCGTCTCGTCCACGGCCTGCGCCAGCTGGATCTGCGCGTCGCGCAGCGTATAGCCGGGCACCGCTGCCGCCAGCGGTCCCTCCTGATCAAACCAGTCGGAAATATCAAAATCAAGTACTCGCACAACGTTTCCTACGACCTCGCCTTGCGGCATTTACATGTGGCATCATACTCCAGTTCTGCTGCGCCAACCGCGATGCTTATGGCACAATGTCGCGTTAAGTTTAATTATCACCGTTAAGTATGAACGCATCCTCTCCTTCTGTTATCGCCTCGTCCCCGCTGGTTGACCCGGCGCGCATTATTGCATTGCTGGCTGCCGAACTCAATGTTCGTGCCAGCCAGATTGAAGCAACCGTTTCGCTGCTTGACGACGGGGCGACCGTTCCGTTTATCGCGCGCTATCGCAAGGAAGCCACGGGTGGCCTGGACGATACCGTTTTGCGCAACCTGGAAGTGCGACTGGCCTATGTCAGGGAACTGGAATCGCGCCGCGCCGCCGTGCTCGAGTCCATTACCGGTCAGGGCAAGCTCACGCCAGAGCTGAGCGAAGCCATCGCGGCAGCCGACACCAAGCAGCGCCTGGAAGACCTGTACGCGCCCTTCAAACCCAAGCGTCGTACGCGCGCCCAGATCGCCCGTGAAGCAGGATTGCAACCGCTGGCCGACCTGTTGCTGACCGAGCGTAATGCCGATCCGCTCGTTGCAGCCCAGGACTATGTCAATGAAGAACTCGGCGTCAAAGACACCCGCGCCGCCCTTGATGGCGCACGGGACATCCTGGCTGAACAGTTCTCGGAGAATGCGGACCTGGTTGCAGATATGCGCGACTACCTGGCCCAGCATGGCTTTCTGTACTCCAAGGTTATTGAAGGAAAAGAAGCAGAAGGCGCCAATTTTCGCGACTGGTTCGATTTTCGCGAATCCATCCGCAGCCTGCCCTCGCATCGCGTGCTGGCCCTGCTGCGCGGCCGCCAGCAAGGCGCACTTGATTTACGCATTGGCCTGAGCGATGAACAGGATGCGTTGGTGCCTCATCCCTGCGTAGAACGCATCAGCCGTTTTCTGGAACTGGATGCTGATTATTCTCCTGCAGCCAGCGCCCGCGGCAAATGGCTGGCCGATGTAGCACGCTGGACATGGCGCGTGAAAATGCTCACCGCCTTCGAGTCCGAATTCATCACCAAACTGCGCGAAGAGGCCGAGGCCGAAGCTATCCGCGTTTTTGCCGCGAACCTGAAAGACCTGCTGCTTGCTGCACCGGCCGGCCCCAAATCGGTGCTGGGCCTGGACCCGGGCATTCGCACCGGCGTCAAGGTGGCAGCTATCGACAAAACCGGCAAAGTGCTCGATACCGCCACCATCTATCCCTTTGAGCCGCGTCGCGATCGCAACGGGTCGCTGGCCACGCTGGCGGCGCTGGTCAATAAGCACAAGATCGAATTGATTGCCATCGGCAATGGTACGGCCTCGCGCGAGACCGAGAAGCTGGCTGCCGAACTGATCGAAGCCCTGCCCAATGCAGGACTGCGCAAAATCGTTGTCTCCGAAGCCGGTGCTTCTGTGTACTCAGCCTCGGAACTGGCATCCAAGGAATTTCCCGATATGGATGTGAGCCTGCGTGGCGCGGTTTCCATTGCCCGCCGCCTGCAGGACCCGCTGGCCGAACTGGTAAAAATTGAACCCAAGGCAATTGGTGTCGGCCAGTACCAGCACGACATCAACCAGCGGGAGCTGGCACGTTCGCTGGATACCGTTATCGAGGATTGTGTGAACGCTGTGGGCGTCGATGTGAACACGGCCTCCGCCGCCCTGCTCTCACGGGTATCGGGCCTGAATTCCACCCTGGCCCGCAATATTGTCGATTGGCGTGACCAGAATGGTGCGTTCCCAACGCGTAAAACCCTGATGGACGTCTCGCGTTTCGGCGCCAAGGCCTTTGAACAGGCGGCGGGCTTTCTGCGCATCCAGAACGGCGCTAACCCCCTGGATGCCTCTGCCGTTCACCCCGAGGCGTATCCGGTAGTCGAGCGCATCCTGGATAAAATCCGCAAGGACGTCAAAACGGTCATGGGTAACAAGGAAGCGTTAAGCGGCCTGTCTCCGAACGAGTTCACCGATGAACGCTTCGGCCTGCCCACCGTGAAAGATATTTTCCTGGAACTGGAAAAACCAGGACGTGACCCTCGCCCTGAATTCAAGACGGTCACCTTCCAGGAAGGCGTCGAGACGATCAAGGATCTGTCCGAAGGCATGATTCTGGATGGCGTAGTCACTAACGTCGCCAATTTCGGCGCGTTTGTGGACATCGGCGTGCACCAGGACGGTCTGGTGCATATCTCCGCTCTTTCCGAAACGTTTGTGAAAGATCCGCGGGATGTGGTGCGCGTCGGCCAGACTGTCAAAGTCAAGGTACAGGAAGTTGACGTGGCGCGTAATCGTATCGGCCTGACCATGAGGCTCAATGACGATAGTGGACCGGTGGCACGACGCGACTCACGGCCGGGTGCTGCTGCGCCACGATCAAACAGTGGCGGGCGGCAACAGGCACGCAATCAGGCGCCGGCGGCCACATCCATGAACGCCATGGCCGCTGCATTTGCCAAACTCAAAAAATAGAAGATAGAAGACTGCAGCCCGTTTCTATAACGGGCTGCAGTCTGATGGGTCAGTTAGCGCTTACGCCCAGTTTGGTGATAAGGGCACCCCAGCGGTCAACCTCCTCGTTGATGAATGAGCCGAACTGCTCGGGGGTCATATCTTGCGGGATGGCGCCTTGGTCTGCCAGTTGTTTCTGCACGTCAGGCTTGGCGACCACTTTGAGAATCGCCTTATTGAGCAACGCCACGTCTTCCTTGGGCATGCCCACTGGCGCCAATACGCCGAACCACGACGAAATATCAAAATCCTTGAAACCTTCCTCGATCATCGTGGGCAATTTTGGGGCCACGGCCGATTTTTCCTTGCTGGTCACAGCCAGCGCCTTGAGCTTGCCGGCACTGATAAACGGCCAGGCAGAAGGCATATTGTCAAACTCCATCAACACATCGCCCGCCATCACGGCTGTCAGGCCCGGCGCACTACCCTTGAACGGTACATGCAGAATCTGGGTGCCGGCATCCTGATTGAGTTGCTCGCCACACAGGAACTGCGAGGAACCGATACCTGAAGAAGCATAGGTGGCCTTGTCTTTGTTATTTTTTATGTATTCAACCAGTTCCTTCACGTTGTTGACCGGCAGCTTGGGATTGACCACCAGTACATTAGGCACTTTGGCGACCAGGGCGACCGGTGCAAAGTCCTTTTTCAGATCATAGTTCAGCTTCTTGAAAAGCGTGGCATTGACTGAACTGGCAATGGTCGTGACAATAAGCGTGTAGCCATCGGGCTTGGCGCGCGCGACTTCCGTCATGGCAATATTGTTGCTGGCGCCCGGTTTGTTTTCCACCACGAAACTCTGCTTGAGTTCATCGCTCAATCCCTTGGCAACAATCCGCGCCACCAGGTCTGTGGTGCCGCCAGGCGTATACCCAACCAATACCTTGACCGGCTGTGCATCCGGATAGGCTGCGCTGGCGCTGCCGGCAATCCCCAAAGCCAGAATCATGGCACTGACTGTTTTACTGAAATTTATCATCCTCGTCTCCGTTGTGGGCGGGCTGCATGCCCCGTTGTAGGTCTAACTGTTTACTGAAATAGAAACCACTGCTCCCGATTGAATGTACGCTCGGCTACCAGCACCCATCTGGCCATAGTGCCACGATCCTGCTGCAGATAATTAACCCGTCGTTCGGCTTGATATTTCATTTGACAATACATCGATGTATAAATATAGTTGTCATACAAGTTCAAATAACATCAGACATCTTATCTTAACAGAATAATATTGACGGAGACAGAACGTATGTTAGAGAAAGTGATCGCGGGCGCGCTGGCAACAGCAATGATGGTAGCGGGGCCAGCGCTGGCAGCCTATCCGGACAAACCAGTAAGAATCATTGTGCCCTTTGTGCCAGGCGGCTCTTCGGATATTACCGCACGCACCATCGCCCCGGGGATGGAAAAAGTGCTGGGCCAGACAGTAATCGTCGAGAACAAGCCGGGCGCCAACGGTGCAATCGCTGCACAGGCGCTGAAAAACGCCAAGCCCGACGGTTATACATTGATGGTCGGCTCGATCGGCACTTTTGCCATTAACGAAGGGCTTTATGAAAAGCTATCCTACAACCCCAGTGAAGACTTCGATTACGTCAGTCAGCTGGTGCGCAATCCGAATGTGCTGGTCGTGTCCTCAAAAATTCCGGTCAAAACCGTAGCTGAACTGATCGAATATGCCGGCAAACATCCTGACCAGCTCTCTTATGCTTCTTCCGGTACCGGGTCGTCAGATCATTTGTCTGCTGCGATGTTCCGACAGCGCAGCAATACAACGGGCATTGATGTCCCCTACAAAGGAGGTGGCGCAGCCATTGCAGATCTGCTGGGCGCACAGGTAGATGTTTCCTTCCAGAATCTGGGGGCTGTGCTGACACATGTACAAAGTGGCAAACTCAGGGCGCTGGCGATTACGGGCGAGCAGCGCTCCCCCGAGCTGCCCGATACGCCAACCATGACTGAGTCTGGAATCAAGAATATGGTCGTGTATTCCTGGCAAGGTGTAGCCGCGCCGAAAGGCACGCCCAAAGAAGTCGTGGACAAACTGCACCAGGCAGTAAGTGAAAGCCTGAAGCAGCCGCGTGTACAGGAAACCATGAAAAAACTGGGATTCACCGTAGTGGGCAATACTCCTGAGCAATTTTCCCAATTTCAGAAAGAAGAAGTGAGCAAGTGGAAAGAGGTAATCAAGTCAGCCGGGCTGAGCCAGTAAACGTAAATGGCGTCAATGGCAGATGCAATAACACTATGTATTGCATCTGCATTGCCAGTCGGTATCCGCAAAGTAAGTATCAATAGGCCGGGGTAGCCGGCTGTCAAACCACCCGGCTACCACCTGAATGGAATCCACAGGGCCTATGCGCAGCCGCGCAGCGCTTATCAATTGTCTCAAATGAACCGGCGCTGTCAATTTACCGAACCAGCCTGCCCCGCCGCCCGTACAACAAATCTGCCCCGCTATTCAGACGTCCGTGCCTTCATCCGTTGCGGCAAACTGCATGGCCCACATCCGTGCGTATACGCCATTAGCCTGCAACAGCCGGACATGAGAGCCCTGCTCGACCACCCTGCCCTGGTCCATGACCAGGACCCGGTCGGCATCCACAATCGTGGACAAGCGGTGGGCGATAATCATGGTGGTGCGGCCTTTGGTGATTTTGTACAGTTCATCCTGAATCGCTCTTTCGGTGCGCGTATCCAACGCACTGGTCGCTTCATCCAGCACCAGGATGGGTGGGTTTTTCAGAATGGTGCGGGCAATGGCCACGCGTTGCTTCTCGCCGCCGGACAATTTCAGACCACGCTCGCCCACCTGCGTGTCATAGCCCTCAGGCAATGACATCACGAATTCGTGAATGCTGGCAGCCCGGGCAGCTTCCAGCACTTCGTCGCGTGTTGCATCTGGACGCCCATAGGCAATGTTGTAATAAATACTGTTATTGAACAGAACCGTGTCCTGCGGCACGATGCCGATATGCTGGCGCAGACTCAGTTGCGTGTACTCCCGGATATCACGACCATTGACCGTGATCCGTCCTGACGTGACGTCATAGAAGCGAAACAGCAACCGCGACAGCGTGGATTTGCCAGCTCCCGAGGTTCCGACGACGGCAACTGTCTCGCCCGCCCCAATCGTAAAACTCACGTCGTGCAGTATCTGCCTTTCCGGCTCATATGCAAAGCCCACATGTTCAAAGCGGATTTGAGCATTGCGCGTGTCCATGGGTACGCTCTGTGGCGTGTCTTCAATTTCCTGGTGCTGATCAAGGATACCGAACATGCGCTCCATGTCCGACAGGGAGTTCTTGATTTCGCGATAGATGAATCCCAGAAAATTGAGCGGCGCATACAGCTGCGTCAGATAGGCCGAGATCAGGACAATATCTCCCACCGTCATCTGGCCGGTGGTTACCCGACTGGCTGCCATCCACAACAACACCACCATGCCGAGTGTGATAATGACGCCCTGACCGGCATTCAGCAGGTTCAGCGAGATCTGGTTTTTGACTGCAGAGTCTACCCAGTCGCCCAGATTGGTATCGTAGCGATTGATCTCATACGATTCGTTATTGAAATACTTGACGGTTTCATAATTGATCAGGGCATCAATCGCCTGCGTATTGGCCATACTGTCCAGGCTGTTCATACGCCGGCGCATGACCATGCGCCGCTCGGTTACCACAAGTGTGAATACGATATAGGCGGCGATGGTAGCCAGGATGACAACCGCAAACCAGATGTCATAGCGAACCAGCAGAATCACCATAACCATGGTCAGCTCAAGCAGCGTTGGCAGAATGTTGAACAGGGTGAAATTGAGCAGGAAACCAATGCCCTTGGTGCCGCGATCCATGTCGCGACTGAGGCCTCCGGTCTGTCGCTCCAGGTGGTAGCGAATGGAAAGGCCGAAAAGATGCGTAAAGATCGCGGTGGCGATACGCTGTATCGAGCCCTGCGTAACTTTGGAAAACAGGGCGTCACGCAGCTCCGAAAAGACACTGCTGGAGATACGCGCAAAACCGTATGCCAGCAGCGCGGCAGCCGGCAACATCAGCGCAGTTCCTGGCAGGCTGAGCTGGTCGACAATATCCTTGAGATACACCGGCAGCATGACGCTGGCTACTTTGGCGATCACCAGGCACACAAGCGCAGCCATGACCCGCCACTTGAACATCCAGATATAGGGCAGCAATGAAACAATGACGCCGAATCCTTTTTTTCTTGCTGCACGTGCAGCGTCTGCCTGCGTTTTGTTATTTTCCATCGGATTCATCATGATCGTAACGGTGGCACCGAACACTATGCATCGGCGTTTCTGTGGATATGGATTTGAGCTGTTGCCGCTCTCCACACCCCTGCTTGCGAAAAGCACAACGGTCCAGAAAAAAACAACCCGTTGGCAAAACGCGATTGCCCGGCAATTCAGGGATGGCCTGCACCCCGTTCTCAGGCAATGGAGCGCCCAGCACCGGGACCGCATCCAGCAAAAGCCGGGTGTAGGGATGGCGTTGCCGGGCCAGGACCTGGGCGGTGTCGCCCAGCTCCACGATCTGCCCCAGATACATGACCGCAACGCGGTTACTCATATGCCGGATGACCGAGACGTTGTGCGAAATCAGGATATAAGTGAGCTGGTGTTCCCGCTGCAAGGTGAACAGCAGATTGATAATCTGCGCCTGCACTGAAATATCAAGCGCCGAGGTCGGCTCATCGAGCACGATCACATCTGGATCGGAGGCCAGCGCCCGGGCAATGGCAATGCGCTGGCGCTGGCCTCCTGAAAATTCATGCGGATACCGGTTCAGATAATCTGGCGACAAGCCGACCTGTTCCGCCAACCTTGCCGCACGCGCCCGCATGGCCAACTCCTGGGTTTCGCCTTTGACGCAGGAAGGTTCGGTGATGATTTTCCAGACGGGTAAACGCGGGTCAAGCGAGGACTGCGGATCCTGGAAAACAATTTGCACATTGGGTTGACCCCGGTCATTGTTCCAGCGCAATTGACCTTGCGATGGTTGTTGCAGGCCGATAAGCACCTGTGCCAGGGTGGTTTTGCCGCAGCCGGATTCGCCCACCACACCCAGCGTTTCGCCGCGCTTCACGCTCAGGTCTACGCCATTGAGCGCATGTGCCCAGGTACGGGCCTGGCCGCGCCAGTTGTGTTTTACGGGAAAGCGTACATGGATATCATCAAGGGTCAGGACGGCTTCAGGCATCGTGCTTCTCCCGGACCGTCATCCAGCAGGCAGCAGCATGCCCGCAGGAGCCGGCCAGCGGCATCAACGGTGGTATTTGGCTACAGGCCTGCGCCTGCAAATTGCATCGGTTACGAAAAGCACATCCATCAGGCAGATCTGCCAGGTTTGGCACCTGCCCGGCAATAGCGAGCAACGGCGCGCCCGGGCTGGCGTTTTCCGGCAATGCCCCAAGCAACCCACGGGTGTATGGATGGCTTGGCCGATTAATCACATCGGTGGCTGCGCCCTGCTCTACTACGCTACCTGCGTACATCACGTAAATCCGTTCACAGAATTGCGACACCACTGCCATGTCATGCGTGATAAGCAAAATGGCTGTTCCGGTTTTTTTCGCCCGTTCACGCAACAGCATCAGGACCTGTTTCTGCACCGTGACATCAAGGGCCGTTGTCGGCTCATCGGCGATTAGCAACGATGGATCACAGGAAAAGGCCAACGCAATCATGATCCGCTGGCGCATCCCGCCGGAAAGCTCGAATGGAAAAGCGTCGAACACTTGCTCAGGGTCGGCAATATGCATGTCCCGCAGCAGCGAGATGGCACGCTCGCGCGCCTGTTTCGGGGAAAGCGCAGTGTGCTTTCTGATGACATCGGTAATCTGACGGCCGACCCGCATGGTCGGATTCAGCGCAGTCATGGGTTCCTGGAAGATCATGGCCATATCGCTGCCGCGAATCTGGCGCATTTGTTTTTCCGTAGCATCCAGTATGTTCTGACCCGATTTATGAATACTGCCCTTGCGAACAACATAGTTATGTTGGGCAATCAGGCGCATGCTCATCATTGCGGTAACAGACTTTCCCGATCCCGACTCGCCGACAATACCAACGATTTCGCCAGGCTGTACCCGAATGGTCACGCCATTGAGCGCCCGCACAGCACCCCGGTAGATCGGAAATTCAATATGCAGATTTTCTATGTCCAGTACAGGTGGGATGTTGTCCGGCCCTGCTGCCGACGCTGCAAGCTGCCGCGGCGTATTGAGCTGACTGTTCGGCGTCATTATTTCACCTTCTGTTTCGGGTCCAGCATATCACGAACACCATCGCCCACAAGATTGAACCCAATGGCGGTAATCAGGATCGCTACACCGGGAAACGTGGAATACCACCACTGGTCCAGCAGGAAATTGCGACCCGAGGCAATCATTGCCCCCCATTCGGCGGTGGGCTGCTGCGCACCCAAGCCGATAAACCCGAGCGCGGCGGCCATCAGGATGGCATTGCCGATATCCAGCGTCATTTGCACAATCACCGGCGGCAATGCATTGCGCAAGACGTGCCAGCGCACGATATGTCTTCTGCCGGCTCCGAATGTCCTGGCCGCCTGCACATAAGCCATCTCGCGAATGCTCAGCGTCTGGCCGCGCGCCAGCCGCACGTAATAGGGAATACGCACGATCGTAATGGCAATCATCGCATTGAACAGGCTCGGCCCCAGGGCAGCGGCCAGCGCCATCGTCAATACCAGGGATGGAACCGAGAGCACGATATCCATCGCACGCATAATGATCGTATCTACGGTCCGACCGATTATGCCGGAAAAGCAGCCGATCACCGAACCGATAGCGCTGGCCACGAACGCAACAAAAATGCCGACGCCGATGGATTGGCGCGCACCGTACAGTACCCGACTGAACAAGTCCCGGCCGACTTCGTCGGTCCCGAAAAAGTGCATGGCCGATGGTGGCAACAGCCGACTGCCCAGATCAATGGCATTCGGATCATGCCCGGTAAGCAATGGCGCCAGAATTGCGGCAAGACACATGAGGACGATCAACACAAGTCCGAGCAACATCATGGGACTGCGACGCAACTGATACCAGAAATAGGACAGCGAATATGACAGTTGGGAAGTTGCAGTGGTGGCAGCCATCAGCCTGCATCCTTGATACGTGGGTCCAGCACGCTGTAGAGCAGATCAACCAGCATATTGAGCAGGACATAGACAAATGAGACCAGCACAGCAAACCCCATCACTGCCGGAAAATCCAGCGCCTGGATGGATTCGACCACATACAGGCCCATGCCGGGCCAGGCAAAGACCGTCTCGGTCAGCACGGCGCCGTAAAGCAGGTCACCCATGGCCAGGCCCAGCACGGTCACCGAGGGGATCAGGGCATTGGGAAGCGCATGGCCCAGGATGATTTTCCAGCGGCCCAGCCCATAGGCCTGGGCGGTACGCACATAATCTTCGGATAACTGCTCCAGCATGGAAGAGCGGATCTGCCGCGCCACAACGCCCAGATGGACAAAGCTCAGGGTAAAGGCCGGCAGCACCAGGTGTTCAACAGCGCTGGCAAACATATCCCAGTCTCCGGCAATAAGCGAATCAACCAGGAAAAAACCGGTGACGGTCGGCGGATCACCCAGCAGGCTGTCGATACGGCCGCCGGAAGGAAACCAGGACAAATGGCCATAGAAAATAATCAGCAAACCCAGCCCCAGCCAGAATGCCGGCATGGAAATACCTGTCACGGCCAGGGTGCGCGCCAGCTGGTCAATCCAGGAATTTTTGTATACTGCCGACAGAACGCCCAGGGGAATGCCAAGCAGCATGGAAAAAACCAGCGCCACAATGGCCAGTTCGAGCGTGGCCGGGAAAAAAGCGAGCAGATCTTCGACGACCGGACGACCGGTGCGAATGGACGTACCCAGATCCGCGTGCAACAACCCTTTCAGGTAGACCCAGTACTGCTCGTAGAGCGGCAGATCCAGTCCCAGTTTTTGCCGGATGCCGGTCACAATTGCTTCGGTCGCCCGATCTCCGGCAATCAGCCGTGCCGGGTCGCCGGGAATCAGATGAGACACGATGAAAGTGATGACTGATACGCCGAGCATGACCAGAATGAGCCAGGGCAGGCGCTTACACAATATCTGGAAAAACAAAACAGGCCCTTTCGTAAATTGATGTCGGCGTCTTGTCAAAGGCAAGACGACCCCTTCACCCTGTTGATCAACCCACGACAAGCGCTTACGATGAGAAGACGCTTGCACGGGCTGGGTTTCTTGCAAAATAGCAGCAGTACGCCACACGGTATCGCGCAAAGGCAGGCAATAGTCACAGCGTCTGCAGCATTGCTTACGGCTTGAAAAAAGCGATCCACCACAGCTCGGCATACATGGCCGTTGTCAGGCCGATTTATGGCGCTGCCGCCTACAACAGCGGCAATGTCGGGGCCACATATGCTCCCGGCATTGCCTGTTGGTGTCAGTCTTTGGAAATATCCACTACATTGTAAACGTCATGCAACATGGGATTGTATGCATAACCCTTTACATTGTCGCGCAAACCCATTTGGTTGCTGTGCTGGAACAGATAGACATAGGCGTAATCTTTCACGACCTGCTTTTGCGCCTGCTGATACAGCTCTGTGCGCTTGGCCTGGTCGGTTTCTTCCGCAGCCTGACGCACCAGTTTGTCCACTTCAGGATTGGAATAGAACGAACGGTTTCCGGGCAACCCTTGTTTGGACGAATCAAACCAGTAATTCATGAACATGAACGGGTCGGCAAAATCCGGAGACCAGTTGCCGATCGAGATATCAAAGTCACCTTTACCCAGGCGGTCGCGCATGGTGGCATTGGCCAGTTTTTCCAGCTTCACTTTGACGCCAACTGCCTCAAGACTGGCCTGGACCGACAGCACAATAGGTTCCCAGTACGGTTCTTTGGTGGAGTAAAGCAAGGTAAGCGGCTTGTCCGGCGCTGCGCTGCCTATGCTTGCCTTGGCGGCTGCCACATCGGTTTTGAAAGCAGGTGCGGCATCGTCATGCGCCCACATGCCCTCTGGGATGGGACCATTAAGCGGCTTTGCCTCGCCATTCATGATACCGTTGATCATGCCGCTGTAATCCACTGCCTGGGCAATCCCCTTGCGCAGTTCGACATTGGTCAGCGGTCCGGTTTTATTGTTCAGGTACAGATACGAAACCAGTAGCGATGGGACTTTTTTGAACACCACGCCGCTGGCATTTTGCATGGCTTTAACCTGATCGGGCTGGATGCTACCAACGATATCCAGATCGCCATTCTGCAATTGCAAGCGGCGGGCCGATGCTTCGGGCACGATTTTAAACGCCACTTTTTCAAGTGCCGGCTTGGATCCGCCGTAATGCGGGTTGCGCTCCAGGATCAGACTCTGTCCCTTGTTCCATTTAGCCAGTTGGTATGGTCCTGAACCGGCTGTATGCCCCGCCAGGTATTTGTCTGCACCGCCCGCCTGCTGTTCTACCGCCGGATTGACAATGCCCGCGCCGTTGTTGGCCAGAATATTCAGAAACGGGGCAAAGGGTTTATCCAGTTTGAACTCCACCGTCATGGGATCCTTGACCGTCACCTGCAAGCCGGCAGGAAACGGCTCGGACGGGCCTTGCTTCATTTTCATGAGGCGGTCAAAACTGTATTTGACCGCCTGCGCATTTACAGGCGTACCGTCGCTGAACTTTTGCCCGTCATTCAGGGTGAAGGTCCAGGTCAGCTTGTCGGCAGAGGTCGTCCAGCTTTTTGCCAGTTCCCCTTCCACTTCGGTCGAGCCGCCCGCCTTGTATTTGATCAGGCGCTGATAGCTGGGATAAGTAATGGACCAGTCATTATTGTCCATGGTCACTGCGATATCCAGCATTTGCGGATCGGCACTCTTGGAGATGACCAGCATGTTCTTGGGCGTAGCCGCCTGTGCGGCGACGCCGACAGACAATCCCAGGGTGGCGGCACAGGCCACCATGAATGCGTTTCTTATAAACGTACGGCGAACTGACATGGTAAGACTCCGGTAGATTGTCCTGATGACAGGCGCCCGGCCCGATTGCCGCTACCCAGGCAGGCTACGCCAGGGTGTTGCAGTTGACAGGCATTGGCGACAATGACTGGAATGCAGGAGACTGAATTGACACTCACCCTGCACACGAAGGGCAAATCTTAGCAAATGTAATTGGAATAGGAAATAGTCATATATCCCTATACCAGGATCGCTAAACCTGGCTATACCTGGCTATACCGTTACCAGCGTACTCTCGATGATCGGGTAGGCGCTTGAATTTGGCAATTCGTAATGCCACCATTCAGACTTGATGCCCCGAAATCCCGCATGCAGCATGATGCCCAGCAAAAGCAGCCGGTTTTTCTGCACCGATGCGGGCAAATCTGCATAATCGTGGTGCGACGCATCTTCCATGGCGTCAAAGCCCGTACCCATATCCAGTTCAATGCCGTGTTCGTCCAGCAGCGTAACGTCCACTGCAGTGCCGCGCGAGTGATGTGATCCCTGTGACGGATCCGCAACATACTGGGCATCGGGCAGCGCCGACCAGAAAATATGCTGCGCTGCAGGCGGCCGGTAACAGTCGAACACCTTGAGGGTATATCCGGCGGAACGAGCCAGTTGCGATGCCCTGAGCAATAATGGCGCGGCATCCTTGTGCAATGCGCACCGGGCGGTCTGATACACAATGCGCCCGGCGATGTTATTGCTGCTGGCATAAACCAGATCAATGACAACGCCATACTGTGCTTCATTGATGATAAGCAAATCCTGATCGGCCACCCGGGTATCCATATGCTGACTCTATTTGAAAAATGTGGGCAATATTGCCATTACGTAATGTCGACTGCCATAAGCCTTATCCGGCAAGCGGCGCCCGGCAATCAGGATGGTAGGCAAACCCCATGCATCCATGCGTTTGCCCCTGCTGCCAGGCCTTACGGCCGAACGACTATGCCTCGCCGGCAGGCGCCAGCGACTCGACTGCCTGCAACAGACGCACAATCAGCGCTTCGCGCTCCATATCCGATTGCATGGCCGGGCTCGAACCCAGGGCCTGCTCGTCCAGCACGACAGAAACGCTGTAGTCGGGATTGCGGTGGATAAGCGAGCGCAGATCCAGTGACAACAATTTTGAGGCAAACTGTCCAGCCTGTTTGGGCTCGGCATAGGCGCCAGACAACAGCAGCGTGTCGCCATCGGCCGAAACCAGGCGACTTCTGAAGGCGCCGTCTTCGTCACGAAAACTGATAAATCGGGCCGTTTTGTCGCTTTTCTTTTTCACTGGCGCCGCGCTTTTTACGCGTGTGCCATTACTCAAGCCCACTGCCTCGCGGATTTGTTGCATGAACGGGACCGCCAGCTTGCGCGCCTTGGCAGCGCCCGCCTGCAAAACGTCTTCAATTTGCTCCGGGTTGTCCATCAGCGTGGCATACTGCTCGCGCATTGGCGCCACAATCGTTTCCAGATGAGCCGCCAGTTTTTTCTTGGCATCGCCCCAGCCCATGCCGTCAGCCAGTTCACGTCGGAAGTCTTCGGTGTCCTGGGGCGTTGCAAACGCCTTGTAAATCATAAACAGATGGGAAGCGTCGGCATCCTTGGCTTGCCCGGGCGCGCGCGAGTCGGTCACGATCCGCGCAATGGCGTTTGACAATGCCTTGGCGCCGCCCTCGAAAAGCGGAATGGTATTGTTGTAGCTCTTGGACATTTTACGGCCATCCAGGCCGGGCAGCGTCGCTACATCTTCATCAATCTGTACATCGGGCAGCACAAAATAATCCCGCCCTGCCCCGTACTGGTGATTAAAGCGCTGCGCGATATCTCGCGCCATTTCCAGATGCTGGATCTGATCACGGCCAACCGGAACACGGTTAGCATTGAACATCAGAATATCGGCCGCCATCAATACAGGATAAGAGAACAACCCCATATTCACCCCGTCATCGGGCTCAACGCTTCGGGCCACATTCTGATCAACCGATGCCTTGTAAGCATGGGCGCGATTCATCAGGCCCTTGGGCGTAATGCAGGTGAGTATCCAGCTCAATTCCGGAATTTCCGGCACATCCGACTGGCGATAAAAGGTGACCTTGTCAGGATCCAGCCCGGCTGCAAGCCAGGTCGCGGCAATTTCAAGACGCGAGCTGGCCACCCGTAGCGGGTCATCACATTTGATCAATGCATGATAGTCGGCCAGAAAAAAGAAGGCATCGACATTGGGCTGGCGGCTGGCGACAACGGCCGGCCGGATCGCCCCCGCATAATTGCCCAGGTGCGGTGTTCCTGATGTGGTAATGCCCGTCAATACGCGCACATTCCGGCTTGCGCCATTGGTCGGGGAGGTTTGTTCAGCACTCATATTCTCATTCCAACTGCAATAGTATTAAAGTTTCACCGACAAGCGTCTTTCAGACTCAAGATACTCCTTGGACTGCATTTCGGTAATACGGGACACGGTCCGATGAAATTCATTGGCCAGCACACCTTCGGTATACAATTCCTCGGGAGGACATTCGGCCGACATGATCAGCTTGACATGATGATCATACAGGACATCGATCAACCAGGTAAAACGCCGAGCCTCGGACGAGTGCCGGGGCATCATGCGGGGCACGTCAGAAAGAATGATTGTCTGATAGCGATTGGCCAGTTCCAGATAGTCATTCTGTGAACGTGGTCCGCCGCAAAGTTCCGCAAAACTGAACCATACCACCGATCCGGCGACCGCCACGGCCCGGATCACCCGGTTCTCGATATGCAGATTCGTGTCCTGGGGCGCCGTTTCGGCCAGGCTGTCAAACGCTTGCTGCAACTGCGCCTGGGTATCCTCATTGAGCGGCGTCAGGTACATGCGTACCTGCTCCAGGGTCCGTTGACGATAATCGACACCCGTATCCACATTGACCACGTCCATGCGTTTCTGGATCAGAGCAATGGCCGGCAGGATCCGGTCGCGATGCAGGCCATCGGGATACAGTGTAGAGGGCTCATAATTGGAAGTCATGACAAAGCTGGTGCCATTGTCAAACAGATTGAGCAGCAACTTGTATAGAATCATTGCATCTGCAATATCCGAGACGTGGAACTCATCAAAACAGATCAACTTGTACTTGTCGCTGATGATGCGCGCCACTTCGTCCAGCGGATCGCTCTTGCCGCGCAGCGCCTGCAACTGGTGATGGACGCTGCGCATGAACTCATGAAAATGGATCCGTGTCTTCTGCTCGATCTGAACCGTCATGAAAAAGGAGTCCATCAAAAAGCTTTTGCCACGACCGACTCCGCCCCACATGTATACACCGCGCGGCGGCTCGGGCTTGCGGAAAAACCGGCGAAAGGGTTTGCTCAGCTCCTGCTGGTAGGCAACCAGTTCGTCGGCAAAAACCTGCAGGCGCGCAATGGCCTGCTGCTGGGCCTCATCGGCCCGATAGCCGCGCTCAGCAAGGGTCTTTTCGTAATATTGCAGTACGTTCATGAAGCAGGTCGATTGGAATCAATTCGGATTGATAGCAGGGCTCGCAAGCTGGCAAGCGCGCGCCCTGCCCGGGCAGGTAGACCGAAACGGTCGTACCGCAGGAACAGGCCGGGGTGCCAGTGGCACCCCGGATTGCCCGATATGGAAATATCAGACTGACGGCTGGCACCGGTCAAAACAGGTGCCCTTGCCGTATTCAACATGGTGCTGCCGATCAGAAGTTCAGGGCACGTTTATCAACGGCCAGTGCGGCTTCCTTCAGCGCTTCTGACAAGGTGGGGTGCGCATGGCAAATACGCGCGATATCTTCAGAGGCGCCTTTAAATTCCATGATGGTGACCGCTTCGGCAATCAATTCCGAAGCCATCGGGCCGATAATATGCACGCCCAGCACTTCGTCGGTCTTGGCATCGGCAATCACCTTGGCAAAGCCGGTCGTATCGCCCAAGGCGCGGGCGCGACCGTTAGCCAGGAAGGGGAAGCTGCCTGTGCGGATTTCGCGTTTTTCTGCCTTCAGTTGCTGTTCAGTCTTGCCGACCCATGCAATTTCCGGAGAAGTATAAATAACCCAAGGGATGGTATCGAAGTTGACATGGCCATGCTGACCGGCAATGCGCTCGGCAACCGCAACACCTTCTTCTTCAGCCTTGTGCGCCAGCATGGGGCCGCGCACCACGTCGCCCACTGCCCAGACGTTTGGCAAGTTGGTCTTGCATTCTTCATTAACGTTGATGAAACCGCGCTCGTCCAATTGCAGACCGACATTATCCGCGTTCAGATTGCCTGTAAAAGGCACCCGGCCAATGGAGACAATCAGTTTGTCTACCACAAGCGACTGTTCGGCGCCCTTGGCGTCGGTGTACGGTACGGTGATCGTCTTGGCCGTAGATTTGATCTCGCCGATTTTGACGCCCGTTTCAATTTTCAGGCCCTGTTTAGCAAATGCCTTCTGCGCTTCCTTGGCTACCTGAACGTCGGCCGCACCTAGAAACTCTGGCATGGCTTCCAGGATAGTCACTTCCGCGCCCAGACGACGCCAGACGCTACCCATTTCCAGACCGATCACACCTGCGCCAATCACGCCCAGTTTCTTGGGTACGCCGGCAATACGCAAGGCGCCATCATTGGACAGAATCTGTTTTTCGTCAAAAGGCAGGCCAGGCAAGGCGCGTGCGACCGAACCGGTAGCCACGATCACATGGGTCGCGGTCAGATTTTCTGCTTTCTTGCCGGTGACGCTGATTTTCCAGTTGCCGTCTTCGGCCTTGCCATCGAACGCACCCACGCCGGAAAAGAATGTGACTTTGTTCTTCTTGAACAAATACAGAATACCGTCGTTGTTCTGTTTGACAACCGTATCCTTGCGACCGATCATGTTTTCCAGTTTGAGCTTGACGCTGCCCAGTTCAATGCCGTGCTCGGCAAAATGGTGATTGGCCTGTTCAAAATGCTCGGACGATTGCAGCAGAGCTTTGGACGGAATGCAGCCGACATTGGTGCAAGTGCCGCCTGGTTTGGGATTGCCTGCCTCATCAGCCCAGGCATCAATACACGCTACTTTCTTGCCCAACTGCGCAGCGCGAATCGCTGCAATGTAACCGCCAGGACCGGCACCAATTACGACAACGTCAAATTGTGAAGACATAATTTTCTCTTGATTTCGATAGAGCAGATGCGCTTACACGCATCCTATGAAAAACGCGCGCCCCGCGAGGGGGCGCATTCAGACTGCGTCGATTACAGTTCCAGCAGCAGGCGTTGTGGATCTTCCAGCGCCTCTTTCATGGCAACCAGACCCAGTACCGCTTCGCGGCCATCAATGATACGGTGATCGTATGACATGGCCAGGAAGTTGATCGGACGGATGACCACCTGGCCATTTTCTACCACAGGGCGATCCTTGGTGGCATGTACGCCCAGGATGGCAGACTGCGGTGGATTGATGATGGGGGTGGACAGCATGGAACCGAAGACACCGCCATTGGAAATGGAGAAGGTGCCGCCAGTTAAGTCTTCCAGGCTGATTTTGCCGTCGCGCGCTTTAACACCGTATTCTGCAATGGTTTTTTCGATTTCGGCAAAAGACAGCTGATCTGCATTGCGCACAATAGGCACTACCAGGCCGCGCGGGCTGCTGACCGCGATTCCGATATCAAAATAACCGTGATAGATAATATCTTTGCCATCGACAGAGGCGTTGAGCAATGGATATTTTTTCAGTGCTGCAACCGCAGCCTTGACGAAAAAGGACATGAAGCCCAGTTTTACACCGTGTTCTTTTTCAAAACGATCTTTGTAGGCATTGCGCAGATCAATCACTGCCTTCATGTTAACTTCGTTGAAAGTCGTGAGAATGGCGTTTTCCTGCTGGGACTGAATCAGGCGCTCGGCAATACGCGCACGCAGGCGAGTCATTGGCACGCGCTGTTCCGGACGACCATCAAGAGACAGCGTAGCGGCAGCGGGTGCAGCAGCCTGAGCTGCAGGTTTGGCACTTGCGCCGGCAGCATCGGCCTTGGTCACACGACCATCACGGCCAGAGCCTTCAACGTCGCCGGCAGCAATGCCTTTTTCAGACAGGATTTTGCTGGCGGCGGGCGATGCAACGCCTGCACTGCCTTTGCTGGCTTCGGCGGCCTTGGCTGGGGCAGCTTCGGCCTTGGCAGGCTCGGCAGCAGCCGGCTGGGCGGCAGGAGCTGCGGCGGCGGCTTCGGGGGCAGCTGCACCGGACTTGGCTTCGGTGTCGATTTTTGCCAGCAACTGGCCTGAAGTGACCGTGCTGCCATCGCCCTGGGCAATTTCAGTCAACACGCCGCTGGCCGGTGCCGGCACTTCCAGAACGACCTTGTCGGTTTCGACTTCGATCAGAGTTTCATCCTGAGTTACAGCTTCGCCTACTTTCTTTTTCCACTCAAGCAGGGACGCCTCTGAGATCGATTCGGAGAGCTGAGGAACTACAACGTCAATAATAGCCATTTTCGATAATCCGTAAAATTGTAATTAGACCGCTTACTTGGTCAGAATGAACCCTTTGAGCTTGGGTGCAAAAGCCTGTTCCACCAAGGCTTTTTGCTGCTCAATATGTTTGGCCATATAGCCAACCGCAGGCGAGGACGAAGCGATACGTCCGGCATAACCCAGGCGCTGTCCGGCAGACATGTCTTCATACAGGTGGTGCTGGATATAGAACCATGGTCCCTGATTCTGAGGCTCGTCCTGTACCCATACGACTTCAGTCGCATTCGGATACTTGGCCAGTTCACTGGCAAACGACTTATGTGCAAACGGATACAGCTGCTCTACCCGCAGGATCGCAACATGACTGGCATCCCGTTCCTTGCGTGCGTTCATCAGATCATAGTAAACCTTGCCTGAACACACCAGCACACGCTTGACTTTCTTGCCGTCAAGGTTGCTGTCGATTTCGCTCAGGATAGGATGGAACTCGCCTGAGGCCAGATCGCTCAGCGGCGAAGTTGCGTCCTTGTTACGCAACAGCGATTTCGGTGTAAAGATGACCAGCGGCTTGCGGAACGGCCGAATCATCTGACGACGCAGCAGATGGAAAATCTGTGCCGCATTCGTGGGCTGTACACACTGCATGTTATGGTCGGCGCACAGTTGCAGGAAGCGTTCGATACGTGCCGAAGAATGCTCTGGTCCCTGACCTTCGTAGCCATGCGGCAGCATCAGCGTCAGACCGGACTGGCGTCCCCATTTGGCTTCACCTGAACTGATGAACTGGTCAATCACGACCTGCGCACCGTTGACGAAATCGCCGAACTGCGCTTCCCAGATAACCAGTGTGTTGGGTTCGGAGCAGGAATAGCCGTACTCAAAACCCAGTACCGCCTCTTCCGAGAGCACCGAATCGATGACCGTGAACGGGGCCTGGGAATCGGAGACATTCTGCAGTGGAATATAGGTACCGTCGTTCCAGCGCTCACGCTTCTGGTCATGCAATACAGCATGGCGGTGCGTAAAGGTGCCGCGGCCGGAATCCTGACCGGTAATACGGATGGTATAGCCTGATGCCACCAGCGTCGCAAATGCCAGGTGCTCGCCCATGCCCCAGTCAAGGTTCTGTTCGCCCATTGCCATTGCACGGCGATCGGCCAGCAGTTTTTTCACCAGGTTGTGCGGTGTAAAGGTGTCTGGCACAGTCGTAATGCGCTCGCCAATACGCTTGAGTTCGGCCAGCGGCACGGCCGTATCGGCACTGTCTGTCCACTTGGCGCCCAGAAACGGCGTCCAGTCGATGGAATATTTGTTTTTGTAGTCGGTAAGAACGGGTTCGACGGTTTTCTGGCCGTCTTCCATCAGCCGGCGATAATTCTTGACGAACTCTTCGCCTTCGCCATCAGCCAGTACACCCTGCGCAGTCAGTTTGTCTGCATAGATTTTGCGCGTACCAGGGTGCGCACCAATGCTCTTGTACATCAGCGGCTGCGTCAGCGACGGCGTATCCTGCTCGTTATGTCCCAGTTTACGGTAGCAGATGATATCGACGACCACGTCGTGGTTGAACTCCATGCGGTAGTCCAGCGCCAGGCGCGTTGCGAACACCACGGCTTCAGGATCATCCGCATTCACGTGAAAGACCGGCGCTTCGATCATTTTGACCACATCAGTACAGTACAGCGTTGAACGTGAGTCGCGCGGATCAGATGTGGTAAAGCCAATCTGGTTATTGATCACGATATGCAGCGTACCGCCGGTGCCGTAGCCGCGTGTCTGCGCCATGTTGAGCGTTTCCATGACCACGCCCTGGCCGGCAAAGGCCGCATCACCATGCACCAGCACGGGCAACACTTGCTGCCCCAACGGGTCGGCGCGGCGTTCCTGGCGGGCCCGCACACTGCCTTCCACAACCGGGTTAACAATTTCCAGATGCGACGGGTTAAATGCCAGGGAAAGGTGAACCGGACCACCACGGGTGGACAGGTCACTGGAAAAACCGTTGTGATATTTCACATCCCCATCGGTCAGGCCTTCGGCATGCTTGCCTTCAAACTCGGCAAACAGGTCGCCGGGCATTTTGCCCATGATGTTGACCAGCATGTTCAGGCGGCCACGGTGGGCCATGCCCACGATAATTTCCTGAACGCCCAGATCACCAGCGTGATTGACGACCTCGTCCATCGCGGCGATAAAGCTTTCACCGCCCTCAAGCGAAAAGCGCTTCTGTCCCACATATTTGGTGTGCAGAAAACGCTCCAGCCCCTCGGCTTCGGTCAGTTGTTGCAGAATACGTTTCTTGGTCTCGCCATCGAAGGAGCCGTTGGCATGGGTAGACTCCAGATGTTCCTGAACCCAGCGCTTGGCCTTGGGATCGGACATATGCATAAACTCAACGCCGACGGCACCGCAATAGGTATCACGCAGGGAGTTGAGAATTTCACGCAAGGTCATGGTGCCCTGTTTCGTGAAATAAGTGTTGGTGGCAGAGTATACCTGGTCCAGATCGGCTTCGGTCAGGCCGTAAAAGGCAGGGTCCAGCTCTGGAATTTCGGGACGCTCGCGGCGTTTTAACGGATCAAGCTCGGCCCAGCGCACCCCCAGGGTACGATAGGCAGCGATTAATGACTGGACATGAAGCTGTTTGCTGGCCACCTCCAGGGTGGGCGCGCCTCCCCTTGCTGCCTGGGCAAAGGCATTGGCCTTGGCGCGCTGGGCAAAGGAGGTGACAACAGAATAATGGCCCTGGTCCCGCGTACTTTGGGACCCGTCTGTGGCAGGCACGTGCTGAAGCTGATCGAAATAGTCGCGCCAGTGGTCAGCCACGGCAGCCGGATTGACCAGGTACTCTTCGTACAGTTCTTCAACGTAGGGAGCATTACTCCCAAATAAATAAGAGGTAGATTTTTTTTCAGTTTCCGTCGTCATAAATCGCTTCACCGTTGCGGGTGTTTCACCCTTTGAGATGCAGGTATACCTTCCGGGTTACGGCTAGACCGAGTTGCGGATAGCGGGCAGAAGGCACATAACATAGCCTTGATAGCCAATACATTCAAGTATAACCATCGGAAAGGGTTAATCCAAGGAACTTTTTCGATTATGAAAGAAATTACCGGTTTCAATCGATTGTGCTTGGTATATTTTGATATTTCGTTGCTAACGACCCACGCCTAAAGACCTACCTCATGAAGACGACAATCCGGTTTTGCCGCTATTGACCGGTAAATTTTAAGCGCAAACTGGCAGTCGACCTGTTTTTGGCTGAACAGGTCTGTTTCGTTGAACAGGCCGCACCATCGTGATTGATAGCGCCGTCTAACCAATCACTCACGAGCAGTGCCAGGCTGACGGGCGCACCGACAGAAACCGCCCCATACCCGGTCTGGGGTTAGCACCGCCTGCAGCCACAGGGGCCAAGTTGCCGCCGGAACGCGGGCAACGGCGTTATCATATCGAAACTGCGACTCAAGCATAGCAATGAGCATAACAATATTGTTGAACCTTAAGGACAAAAACCATGAGCCACGACCGTAACAAACTTGCCCTGGACTACCACGCATATCCGACACCGGGCAAAATTTCCGTTACTCCGACCAAACCGCTGGCCAACCAGGATGACCTGTCGCTGGCCTATTCCCCCGGCGTCGCAGCAGCGTGCATGGCCATTTTTGCCGATGGCGATATAGCCGCATCAAAATACACCTCGCGCGCCAATCTGGTCGGTGTCATCACCAACGGCACCGCAGTACTGGGACTGGGCAATATCGGCCCGCTGGCTTCCAAGCCCGTCATGGAAGGCAAAGGCTGCCTGTTCAAGAAGTTTGCCGGCGTTGACGTATTCGATATCGAACTGGCCGAAAATGACCCAGACAAGCTGGTGGATATTATCGCCGCGCTGGAACCCACGCTGGGTGGCGTCAACCTGGAAGACATCAAGGCGCCGGAATGCTTTTATATCGAGAAAAAACTGCGCGAACGCATGAAAATCCCGGTTTTTCACGATGATCAGCATGGCACGGCCATTATTTCTTCGGCCGCCATTCTCAACGGTCTGAAAATCGTCGGCAAGGACATCAACAAGATCAAACTGGTCTGCTCCGGCGCCGGCGCTGCAGCAATTGCCTGCCTTGATTTACTGGTCAACCTGGGCGTGGCGCGCCAGAATATCTTTGTTGTGGACTCCCGCGGCGTGATCTGGGAAGGTCGCGACCAGAACATGGAGCCGAACAAGGCGCGTTACGCACAGAAAACAGAGGACCGGACCCTGGCCGATGTGATGCGCGACACTGATGTATTCCTGGGCTGCTCGGCCAAGGACGTCCTGAAGCAGGATATGGTTGCCACCATGGCGCCCTCGCCTCTGATTCTGGCCCTGGCCAACCCGGACCCTGAGATCCGTCCGGAAGACGCCAAAGCGGTACGCCCGGACTGCATTATCGCGACCGGCCGCTCCGATTACCCCAACCAGGTCAATAACGTACTGTGCTTCCCCTTTATTTTCCGCGGCGCGCTGGACGTGGGCGCAACCCGCATTACCGAAGAAATGAAAATGGCCTGCGTGCAGGCCATTGCCGATCTGGCGCAGGCCGAGCCAAGCGATGAAGTCGCACTGGCCTATGAAGGACAAGACCTGAGCTTTGGTCCCGAATATATTATTCCGAAGCCTTTTGATCCCAGACTGATCGTCCAGATCGCCCCGGCCATTGCCAAGGCGGCCATGGAATCGGGTGTTGCTACCCGTCCGATCGAAGACATGGATGCCTATCGCCAGCAATTGATGGGCTTCGTATATCGTTCCGGTCCGCTGATGCGCCCCCTGTTCAAACAGGCACGCACCACCCCACCGAAACGTGTGGTCTATGCCGATGGCGAAGACGAGCGTGTATTGCGTGCAGCGCAGACGGTCATCGACGAACAGCTGGCCTATCCGATTCTGATCGGACGCCCTGCCGTGATCGAAATGCGCGTCAAGAAACTGGGGCTGCGCCTGGCGGCCGGCACCAACGTGGAAGTGGTCAACCCCGAAGACGACGAACGCTTCAACGAAACCTGGACGGCTTACTATAAAATCAAAGGTCGTGATGGCGTCACACCCAACGTGGCAAAAGCCATGGTGCGCAAGCACAACACCCTGATCGGTGTATTGCTGATGGAACGCGGCGACGCCGACGCCATGATCTGTGGCGTGGGCAGCCGCTTTGACAACCAGCTCAAGTATGTGTCGGAAGTAATTGGCCTGAAAGAAGGGGTAACTACCTTTGCGGCAATGAACGTGCTGATTCTGCCAGACCAGACCCTGTTCATTTGCGATACTCATGTAAACGAAGATCCGACCGACGAGCAGGTTGCAGACATTACGATCCAGGCCGCCGATGAAATGATCCGCTTTGGCATTCAACCCAAAATCGCCCTGCTATCGCACTCCAATTTCGGCAGCCGTCCTTCGGATTCTTCACGCAAGATGGCCTCGGCCCGTCGCCTGATCGCCCAGCGCCGTCCGGACCTGGAAGTCGATGGCGAAATGCATGCCGATGCAGCATTGTCCGAACGCATCCGCCTGGATGCCTATCCCGACTCCAGTCTGACCGGTCGCGCCAATCTGTTGATCATGCCGAATCTGGATACCGGCAATATCACCTACAACATGCTGAAAATGACCGGCAGCCATGGTATTGCCATGGGGCCGATCCTGCTGGGCGCTGCCAAGCCGGTCCACATCCTGACCACCAGCACAACCACAAGACGCATTGTCAATATGACAGCGCTGGCCGTCGTTGACACACTTGGGGAGTCTAAATAATGCGCTCGGACGATCTGTCAAAACTGGTGCTGCGCCTGACGCTTGGCATTCTCCTGCTCATGCACGGCATCTTCAAGGTGCAAAACGGCATCGGCGGGATTATGGGCATGGTTGCCTCTGCTGGCCTGCCCGGATGGCTGGGTTATGCCGTTTATATTGGCGAAGTGATTGCGCCGATCCTGCTGATCGTGGGCCTTTACTCGCGTATTGCCGCAGTGCTGATTGCAATCAACATGGTAGTTGCCATAGCTCTGGCCCATAGCGGCCAGCTGTTCATGGTGACTGGCAACGGCGCGCTCAGACTGGAAACACAATACTTCTTCCTATTTACCGCTGTCGCCGTCTTTTTTGCCGGTGCGGGCCGTTTCAGCATGAATAGCCCGTACAACAACTAGCAGGACACGCAAAACCGGCCGCTCGCATAAGCGAGGGCGGGGCCTGACGGCCAGCCAGCCGAATCACAACCGTGGTTCGGCTTTTTTTCGCGCGCCGACTTTTTTCACATTCCTATTTTTCCCGTGCTCCGATTTTTTCACGCCCTAACGCCCTCAGGTATGGCCGGCGCCATCAGCGGCACTGCCCACATGGCCAAGGCAAGGCTGCGCGCCACACTACAGGCCCAATCCGAAAGGCAGTACACGACAGGCGCCACCACTGGCAAAATACACAAGATGAGCGACAGAAGAACGCTCAGAAACAGACAGACGAAAAAAAACCGCAGATGTTCGGTCTGCGGTTTTTTCCGACAAGCAACACGCAAGAATTATTTGCGCGTCTCGATGTTGCCAACATCACGAGCCGAGTAGCCGGTATACAACTGGCGTGGGCGGCCGATTTTGTAATCAGGATCAGACAACATTTCATTCCATTGCGCAATCCAGCCCACTGTACGAGCCAGTGCAAAAATCGCGGTGAACAGCGACGTTGGAATGCCAATGGCGCGTTGCACGATACCTGAGTAGAAATCGACGTTCGGGTACAGTTTGCGCTCGACGAAGTAAGGATCTTCCAGGGCGATACGTTCCACTTCCATCGCCAGCTTGAATAATGGATCATCTTGCAGACCCAGTGATTCGAGCACTTCCTTGCAGGTTTCCTGCATCAATTTGGCGCGAGGATCGTAGTTTTTGTAAACGCGATGGCCAAAGCCCATCAGACGCACGCCTGAGTTCTTGTCCTTCACTTTTTCCATGAACTCGCCGACTTTCTCGATACCACCATTGGCTTGCAGGTCTTCCAGCATCTTCAGGCAGGCTTCGTTGGCGCCACCATGAGCAGGGCCCCACAGGCAAGCCACGCCAGCAGCAATTGCCGCAAACGGATCAGTACCTGAAGAACCGCAAAGCCGCACGGTCGATGTAGAAGCATTCTGTTCGTGATCGGCATGCAGAATGAAAATGCGGTCAAGCGCACGCTCTACCACATCGTTGACTTTGTATTCTTCGCAAGGTGTGCCGAACATCATGCGCAGGAAGTTGCCTGTATAGGACAGGTTATTCTGCGGATAGATATAAGGCTGGCCCAGAGAATATTTGTATGCCATGGCCACCAGCGTTGGCATTTTCGCGATCAGGCGAATCGCTGAAATGTGACGATGCTCTGGGTTAGTAATATCCGTAGAGTCATGATAAAACGCAGACAGCGCACCGACCAGTCCAGTCAGCACAGCCATCGGATGGGCGTCACGGCGAAAGCCACGCAGGAAAAAATGCAGCTGCTCGTTGACCATTGTGTGGTGCGTTACTGTCTGGTCAAATTCTTCTTTCTGCGCCGAGTTGGGCAACTCGCCGTTCAGGATCAGGTAGCAGATATCCAGGAAACTGCAATTGACTGCCAGTTGCTCTATAGGGTATCCGCGGTACAGCAATTCGCCTTTTTCACCATCAATATAGGTAATTGCAGATTCGCAGGCCGCTGTAGACATGAAGCCAGGATCATAGGTAAACATGTCGGTCTGGCTGTACAGCTTGCGGATGTCGATTACATCCGGTCCTACCGTGCCCTTGTAAATAGGCAGCTCAATCTTCGTAGAATCATCTGAAAAGCTCAGAATCGCTTTCTTGTCAGAGAGGTTCATTTAACATCCTTAAGAAAAAACCAGACTTCGGTCTGCCTGCTATCACTGCCGCATCAAGTCGATAAGGCGTTGTATATTAGGCGTATCATAGATACCTTCCGGATTGGCGCGGTCAAGAAGAATATCAAGCAGACTGTTGTCATCAAGTTCAAAAAGCTGGGTGAGCGACGAGACATCCTCGTCGGTCAACTCCTGTTCGTAACGATCCAGAAATTTGGTAATAATCAGATCGTTTTCAAGCAGTCCCCGGCGAGCGCGCCAGCGAAGACGCGCCCGTTCCAGTTCGGTTAGTGTGGTCATCTTTGATCAGACCGCACGACGAACCATCAGTTCCTTGATTTTGCCAATTGCCTTGGTCGGATTCAGCCCTTTCGGACATACATCGGCGCAATTCATAATGGTATGGCAACGGAACAAACGGTATGGGTCATTCAGATTGTCAAGACGTGCATTGGTATCCTCGTCGCGACTGTCTGCAATAAACCGGTAAGCCTGAAGCAATCCAGCAGGGCCGACAAACTTGTCAGGATTCCACCAGAATGAGGGACAGGAAGTCGAGCAGCACGCGCACAAAATGCATTCATACAGGCCATCGAGCTCTTCGCGGGCTTCGGGCGATTGCAGGCGCTCTTTTTCCGGCGGCGGCGTATCGTTAACCAGATACGGTCGCACAGAATGATACTGGTTGAAGAAGTGCGTCATATCCACGATCAGATCGCGAATAACCGGCAGGCCAGGCAATGGGCGCAGAACAATCGGCTCTTTGAGCTCGTTCAGATTGGTTGTGCACGCCAGACCGTTTCGGCCATTGATGTTCATGGCATCGGAGCCACATACACCTTCACGGCAGGAACGGCGGATGGCCACACTGTCATCAACGTCATTCTTGATGCGGATAATGGCGTCGAGCAGCATCTTGTCCGTCGGTTGCAGTTCCACTTCCAGTTTCTGCATGTAGGGACGCTCGTCCTTGTCAGGATCATAGCGGTAAATCTCGAATTTCATGATACGTTTTGTGCTCATAATACTCTGCTTAGAATGTACGTGCTTTTGGAGGGAACGACTCGACGGTCAGCGGCTTCATATGCACTGGCTTGTACTCCAGGCGGTTATCGGCAGAGTGCCACAACGTATGCTTGAGCCAGTTCACGTCGTCACGTTCTGGATGATCATCCAGGGCGTGCGCGCCGCGACTTTCGGTGCGGTTTGCTGCCGACTGGATCGTGGCACGCGCCACTTCAGTCATATTGGCCAGCTCCAGGGCTTCGACCCGCGCCGTGTTGAAAACTTTGGATTTGTCATCAAACTTGACGTGCTTGGCCTGCTCGGCCAGTTCGTCGATCTGGCCGACACCTTCTTTGAGCAACTCGAGGGTACGGAACACACCGCAATGACGTTGCATGGAAGCACGAATGCTGTTGCCCACGTCCTGTACTTTTTCACCGGTCGTACGTGACTCCAGTTCATTGACGCGTGATAGCGAGAAGTCCAGCGATGCCTTGGGCAGATCCTGATGCGACATCTGGCGTTCCAGATGTGACTCCACAATCCGGTTGCCTGCTGCACGACCAAAGACCACCAGGTCCAACAGCGAGTTGGTACCCAGGCGGTTGGCGCCGTGCACAGAAACGGCAGCACATTCGCCAATTGCATACAGGCCGTTGACGATTTTCTCTTCGCCGTTCTCCCAGGTAACCACTTCGCCATGATAGTTGGCCGGAATGCCGCCCATTTGATAATGGATGGTAGGCACCACGGGGATAGGTTCCTTGATGGGATCCACGTTGCCGAACTTGATGGCAATCTCGCGAATGGAAGGCAGGCGTTTGTTAATGACATCTGCGCCCAGGTGATCCAGTTTGAGCACCACGTAGTTGCCATCAGGACCGCAACCGCGACCTTCCTTGATTTCCTGGTCCATTGAGCGCGACACAAAATCACGCGGAGCCAGATCTTTCAGGGTTGGCGCGTAGCGTTCCATGAACCGCTCGCCATCCTTGTTCAACAGGATACCGCCTTCGCCGCGCACCCCTTCAGTAATAAGCACACCGGCCCCGGCCACGCCGGTTGGGTGAAATTGCCAGAACTCCATGTCCTGCAGACAGATACCGGCGCGGGCAGCCATACCCAGGCCATCGCCAGTATTGATAAAGGCATTGGTGGACGCCTGCCAGATACGACCGGCGCCGCCGGTAGCCAGCACGACAGCCTTGGCTTCCAGAATGTAGATTTCACCGGTTTCCATTTCGAGCGCGGTCACACCCACGACATCGCCTGCGTCATTGCGCAGCAGATCCAGCGCCATCCATTCAACGAAGAACTGGGTGCGCGCAGCAACGTTGCGCTGATACAAGGTATGCAACAGCGCGTGTCCGGTACGGTCGGCCGCAGCACAGGCACGCTGTACGGGCTTTTCGCCGAAGTTGGCGGTGTGACCACCAAAAGGACGTTGGTAAATGGTGCCATTGGCATTGCGGTCAAATGGCATGCCGAAGTGTTCAAGTTCGTAAACCGCATTGGGCGCCTGACGGCACATGAACTCGATGGCGTCCTGGTCGCCCAGCCAGTCTGATCCCTTGACGGTATCGTACATATGCCAGTACCAGTTGTCTTCGCTCATATTGCCCAGCGAAGCACCGATACCGCCCTGCGCGGCTACCGTATGGGAACGGGTTGGAAAAACCTTGGAAAGGACGGCGACGGATAATCCGGCCTGAGCCAATTGAAGGGAGCAGCGCATACCGGACCCGCCGGCACCTACAACCACTACATCAAACTGGCGGCGCGGTAATGATGAATTGATAGCGACCACGGCTTATAAACTCCAGACAATTTTTGCGAAATACAGGATGGCGGCAATCAGCCACAGGATAGTGAGCACCTGTAACGTCAGTCGGACACCTACGGGTTTGACGTAATCCATCCAGATATCGCGCACGCCGATCCACGCATGCCAGGCAAGCGAGAAAAAAGCCAGCGTTGCGGCAATCTGCCCGACGGGCAGGCCCCAACAGGAGAACGTAAAGAAACCCTTCCAGGATTCGTAGTTAATGGGGGTAAACAGCGCTGCAATCAGGAAAATGATTGAATACACAGCCAAAATCACGGCTGTAATACGCTGCACGATGAAATCCTTGATACCGTAGCCGGCACCCACAACCAGCCGCTTAGTACCTACCAGTTCCTTGGCCATCAGATCGCTCCAAACATTTTAACGGCGAACACCAGGGTCAGCGCCAGGCTGACTCCCATTACCACAGCGGCGCTCTTCTGCGCCGAGACCTTGTCGATACCGATATGCAGGTCAAGAACCAGATAGCGGATGCCGGCGCACAGATGATGCATGAAGCCCCACAGCAAAACCAGCAGGATCAGCTTGAGAATAAGGCCACCCGCCCCGCTACCCAACGATGCAAAACTTTCCGGCGAAGCCACGCTTGCCGCAAAAAGTGGGATCAGGATAATGGGAAGACTGAGGAAAAGCAGAGCGCCACTGATTCGATGCAAAATAGACACTTTGCCGGCAGCCGGCAGGTGGTATTTTGTAATCTGGGCAATACCGATATTACGATACTGCGGGCGCTGTTTTGACGGGGTGTCTGACATAACGGCCTCTAGGAAACAAACTACAACAAATTAAAAATAAAAAACGCACGTGAAAAGGCGAAGAACCGCTGTCCGGTCCCCGCACTTTCTAATCGAATTAGTTTAAACCATTTCGATAATGATAATGTTCTGTAACATATAAACCGCGGCGAATCTCCATGGGTCTGTCCCCATAGGTGTAGGAAACGCGATTGACCTGCAGCAGCGGCGTACCCTGCCCGACTTTAAGCAGCCCGGCGGTCTCGGCATCACAGGCCACGGCCTTGAGTTTTTCATCGGCGCGAACCATGTTTACGCCGAACTCCGTCTCGAAAAAACCGTACAGCGGACCGTTCATTGCCTGAAGTTTTTCAATGCTCAGGCCCTTGAATGCATCTCCCGGGAGCCAGATTTCATCGAGCACCGTGGGAACCGTACCAAAGGACATGATTCGCCGGATATAAATCACCGAATCGCTGCCACGCAGCAAAAGCACACGGGCCACATCCTGTGTCGCACGCTGGCGAGCGCACTGCAAATAGACACTTTGGGCGCGTGCCGCATTTTCTTCGCTATCGGATTTTAACCTTAAAAAACGATAACGAACCTGCGCCTCATGGTGCGTAGCAACAAATGTTCCCTTGCCCTGACGACGAATCAGCAGATTCTCGGCCGCCAGCTCGTCAATTGCCTTGCGCACGGTGCCCTGGCTGACCTGAAAGCGTGCAGCCAATTCAAGTTCGCTGGGAATGCTCTCGCCCGGCTTCCATTCGCCTTCATGCAGACTATGGACCAGCAGGTCTTTGATCTGTTTGTACAAAGGGCTGAATGCCGCAGCAGGCGATTTCAACGAGGAGGTTGGGATTTCAGACATGTTCTGTGAACAAATTAAAACCTGCTTATTATCTCATATTGCAAGCAGAATTGTCTATTCTTATATAAGATATAAGTTATAAGACAATTTGACGATACCGCAGATTTCTACTAAGCTTTAGCGTTAAAATCTTTTCAAATATATTCGTTTTTTTCCCCTTATTTTAATTGGAGATCCCTATGTCCAAACCCGCCGTACGCGTCGCCGTCACGGGCGCCGCCGGTCAGATCGGCTACGCTTTGCTTTTCCGCATTGCATCAGGCGAGATGCTCGGTAAAGACCAGCCCGTTATTCTGCAACTGCTGGAAATTCCCGACGAAAAAGCGCAAAAGGCCCTCAAAGGGGTCATCATGGAACTGGATGATTGCGCCTTCCCGTTGCTGCAGGAAATTACCGCTCACAGCGACCCCAAGACTGCATTCAAAGATGCCGATATCGCTCTGCTGGTTGGTGCGCGTCCGCGCGGCCCCGGCATGGAGCGCAAGGATCTGCTCAAGGTCAATGCCCAGATTTTCACAGCACAGGGCAAGGCCCTCAATGAAGTGGCCAGCCGTAACGTAAAAGTACTGGTTGTTGGCAACCCGGCCAATACCAACGCCTATATTGCCATGAAATCTGCGCCGGATCTGCCTGCGAAGAATTTCACCGCGATGCTGCGCCTGGACCACAACCGTGCACTTACCCAACTGGCGCAAAAATCCGGCAAGGCAGTCAAGGATATCGAAAAACTGGTGGTCTGGGGCAATCATTCTCCTACCATGTATCCTGACATCCGCTTTGCCACTGTTGGTGGAGAAGGTCTGGAAAAACTCATCAACGATGATGCCTGGAACAAAGACACGTTCATCCCTACCGTGGGCAAACGCGGTGCAGCCATCATTGAAGCACGTGGCCTGTCATCTGCTGCATCAGCAGCCAATGCAGCCATTGATCACGTCCGTGACTGGGTCCTGGGCAGCAACGGCAAATGGGTAACCATGGGCGTTGCCTCCGACGGCTCTTATGGCATTCCCGAAGGCATTATCTACGGCGTGCCAGTCATTACGGAAAACGGTGAGTACACGGTTGTCAAAGACCTGGAAATCAACGAATTTTCTCGTGAACGCATGGACTTTACCCTAAACGAATTGCTCGAAGAGCGCGACGGCGTAGCCGATCTGCTGGGCTGATCCCTTGATACACAAATAGCCACGGTACCGTGGCTATTTTTTTACAGTATTGCTACCCAGACACGAAAACGCTCCAAAGCTGGTGACAATTATCTTCTGATGGATAATGTTAAGTCGCAAATGCGCAGATACTGATCTGCATATTATTTGTATCCACAGACTGTAAGTCGACCATTGCGTTCGCAGCGTCGGCGTGAGTATGGTACTGTATCCACTGTCGGCTTTGCGCGCCATGAACAAGGCGGCAGAGAACGTCTACACCACCATCGGCCGCGATGGTCACCAGAAAAATGTCATCGACCAGATGCAGACACGCGATGACCTCTACGATCGCATTGGCTACCACGATTTTGAACAGATGCTTGACGCCCTGTTCGCCAGCAAAAAATAACACTTCAATTAGTCAGGAGATAACACCATGTCTACAAAAGCTACCAAGCCAGCAAAAGCCAGTAAAGCCGCCAGCGCACCCGCCGCCGCTACCGCTACCGCAGACAATCCTGCCGGCTTCAAACCGAAAAAATCGGTCGCCCTGTCCGGCGTTGTAGCGGGCAACACGGCCATCTGCACAGTCGGCCGCAGCGGCAACGACCTGAATTACCGCGGCTATGACATTCTTGACCTGGCCGACTCCAGTGAATTTGAAGAGATCGCTCACCTGCTCATCCATGGCAAACTGCCCACGCAGGCTGAATTGACCGCCTACAAACAGAAGCTCAAACGTTATCGCGGCCTGCCGGCCAACCTGCAAACAGTGCTTGAATCGCTGCCCGCCCACAGTCATCCGATGGATGTCATGCGCACCGCCGTCTCGGTCCTGGGCTGCACCCTGCCCGAGAAGGACGATCACAATGTAGCCGACGCCCGCGATATTGCCGACAGACTGATGGCCAGCCTGGGCTCTGCCCTGCTCTACTGGTATCACTTCAGCCATAATGGCCGCATCATCGATGTGCAGACGGACGACGACAGCATCGGCGGACATTTCCTGCATCTGCTGCATGGCGAGAAGCCATCCAAAGAATGGGTTCGCGCCATGCACACGTCGCTGATCCTGTATGCAGAGCATGAATTCAATGCCTCGACATTTACGGGACGCGTGGTTGCCGGCACGGGTTCGGACATGTTTTCTGCCATCACCGGAGCCATCGGCGCGCTGCGCGGTCCGAAACATGGCGGCGCCAACGAAGTAGCTTTTGAAATACAGAAACGCTATGACACACCTGACCAAGCCGAAGCTGATATTCGCAAGCGTGTAGAAAACAAGGAAGTAATTATCGGATTCGGTCACCCGGTGTACACCATATCCGACCCGCGCAATGTCGTGATCAAGCGGGTATCCAAAAAACTGTCACAGGATGCGGGCACCACCAAGATGTTCGATATTGCAGAAAGACTGGAAACAGTGATGATGGATATCAAAAAGATGTTCCCGAACCTGGACTGGTTTTCCGCCGTGTCCTACCACATGATGGGTATTCCCACGTCTATGTTTACCCCGCTGTTCGTCATCGCGCGGACCGCAGGCTGGTCGGCTCATATTATTGAACAGCGCATCGACAACAAAATCATCCGGCCAACCGCCAACTACACCGGTCCGGACGATCAGAAATTCGTACCGCTGTCCAAACGCAAATAGTCACAGTCGATTTATTCAACTTGCTTTACAGGTAACGACATGTCCAGCCATATTTCAAATGTTCGTCCTGAACCCGATCAGGTACTTGTCGATATTGTCGACTACGTTCTCAATTATGAAATCAGCAGCGATGTTGCGTATGAGACTGCGCGTAACTGCCTGATCGACACGCTGGGATGCGGCCTGGAAGCACTTGAATACCCGGCATGCCGCAAGCTGCTGGGCCCCATCGTGCCGGGCACCACGGTGCCTCATGGCGCCAAGGTGCCCGGCACGCAATTTGCGCTGGATCCGGTACAGGCCGCATTCAATATCGGTGCCATGATCCGCTGGCTTGACTTTAATGACACCTGGCTTGCCGCAGAATGGGGCCACCCATCGGACAATCTGGGCGGCATTCTGGCTACGGCCGACTGGCTCTCACGCAATGCCGTGGCCGCCGGCAAGGCGCCGCTGACCATGCGTGAAGTGCTTACAGGCATGATCAAGGCTCACGAAATCCAGGGGTGCATAGCACTTGAAAACTCGTTCAACAAAGTGGGCCTGGACCATGTCGTTCTGGTCAAAGTGGCCTCCACTGCCGTGGTCGCCCAAATGCTGGGCTTAACGCGCGACGAAATCATCAACGCCGTATCGCTGGCCTGGGTGGATGGCCAAAGCCTTCGCACCTATCGTCATGCCCCCAATGCAGGCAGCCGCAAATCCTGGGCTGCCGGCGATGCCACCAGCCGTGCCGTACGCCTGGCATTGATTGCCAAAACAGGCGAAATGGGTTATCCATCGGTTCTGACGGCAAAAACCTGGGGTTTTTATGATGTGCTATTCAAAGGGCAGCCCTTCAAGTTCCAGCGTCCCTACGGCAGCTACGTCATGGAAAACGTGCTGTTCAAGATCTCGTTCCCGGCCGAGTTTCATGCGCAGACAGCGGTTGAATGCGCCATGCAGATTCATGATCAGCTCAAGACTGCCGGCAAAACTACCGACGATATCAAGAAAATTACCATTCGTACTCACGAAGCGTGTATCCGTATCATCGACAAAAAGGGCCCGCTGAACAATCCGGCCGACCGCGATCACTGCATTCAGTATATGGTTGCCGTGCCCGTGCTGTTCGGTCGCCTCACTGCCGGCGACTACGAGGATGGAATCGCTGCAGATCCGCGCATCGACGCATTGCGTGAGAAAATCGAATGTGTAGAGGACCCTGCCTTCACTCACGATTATCATGATCCCGAACAACGTTCTATCGCCAATGCGCTCACAGTTGAGTTCAACGACGGTAGCAAGCTGGCTGAAGTCGTCTGTGAATACCCAATAGGCCACAAGCGCCGCCGTAATGAAGGTATCCCGCTGCTCGAAGCGAAATTTCGTATCAACCTGGCCCGGGTGTTTCCTGGCAAGCAACAGGAGAAAATCCTGGCTGTCTCGCTTGATCAGCAAACGCTCGAAGCCATGCCGGTCCACGAATATGTGGACATGTATGTCATTTAAACCGGTACGCGCACCGGGACGATAGACCGCAGCAACGCGCAGGCACTTACAGCCGTCCCTCCCTGCAGCGCCCGGCAGGCAAAGGCCTTGTTCACGGCATCTTTCGGGATGCCGTTTTTACGGCTCGTCCCGCAGCCCGGTGCGCCCCGGCGGACGAGCTTCATTCGGCAAACACGTTGCACCAGCAGGAAATATCGCCACTGGGGGCCCTGCATACCCTGCTTGCCAGCAAATTCGCTTACTATTAACGGATTCGTCATTCACTTTTGTCATACCATCTGCCTGCCATGTTTCATCCTTATATCGCGACGGCGCTGCCGTTTATCCTTAGCCTGCTGGTCGCCTGTTTTGTTATTGCCGTTGCCTCTATTTTGTATCTGGCATTTGTCTCGCTCAAAGAGACCAATGCCCTGCTTAAACACCCCTATCTGACGCAGCAACCGTTTAACCGCTACCCGCTGGGTATCCGAGGGGCGATTTTACTGGATTATTTTTTGCGTCTGTTTCTACCCAACAGCACCGTATGGCTTGCCGGCCATGCCAATATCCTGCTGGCGCATGTCAATCCCAAAACTGTTCCGTTGCGCATTCGCTGGCCGTTGCTCGGCCTGTGGGGCGCATGCCTGTTGGGTATTGTTCTGATGATTATATTCTGGGGCCTGATGCTTACGGCCAAACAGTAATACCCTGCTACGCAGTCGCAGCGCCCCTGCGTTCACGACCGCCCATAAAAAAGGATTGCCGATGACCTTGCAGATCACTCACAGACCCGAAGCGGGGCGTATCGAAGCCACCGTTGAAAACAGCCTTTGTTACATTGACTATCGGCTGCAGGCCCCGGTCATGCATATACTGCACACCATTGTGCCCGAAGCTGTCGGCGGGCGAGGCATTGCTGGCCAACTGACCGAGTTCGCCCTGGATCTGGCGCGCGACAATGGCTGGAAAATCAATCCTGTCTGTAGCTACACGGCGGCCTATTTCCAACGCCATCCGGAACTGCAGCCGCTTCGAGCGTAAGCCAAAGCGCGGCAGATGATTGCGGTGATCCGTTCAGGTGCGCAAGCCATTCAAGGGCGCGACACCTTCAGACTGCAGGCCAGCATATCGATCATGAAATCTGCATATTGACTCACGGTGATCGACTGATTGCGATGCTTGCGCCGCTTCAAATACCAGTCCTGCATCATCGCCTTTATCATGGACGCAAGAAGCCTGGCATTATCGCTTCTGAAAACGCCCTGACGCACTCCGCTGTCGATAATGTCAAAGAAGATGTCTTCGATTTCCTGTTCGACTGCAATCGCCGTTTTCATTTCAGCCTTGGGCAGGCTTTTGACTTCCATAAATGAAAAATAAAACCAGGGCAGCATAATTTCGCTTAAAAAGAGATGGGCCGAGACGGCGGCACGCAATCGCTCAAACGGGTCGCTTATATCACGAATACTCTTGCGCAGGGTACTGCGAGTCAACATAAACCCGTGACCCTGAATCAAAACCAGCAAATCATTTTTATTGCGGATATAGGCATACAAGCCACCGATGCTGAAACCGGAATCTGCACACAGGTCTCTGAGGGTCATCGCATGAAATCCCTTCGTGGACGCCAGACGCAGGGTCGAATCAATAATCCTGATCAGGTTCTTGACTGCCACATGTTCTTTCTTTATCCGGATCATGTCAGTGTGTTGTACATAGAGCTGACGACATATTTCCGCCTTGGTCAGGCTCAGCTCATGTTTAAAATTTTCAAAATCAGTTTTCATTACAGGATTACCAAGGGCTGGGTAGGAACAATTCCGGGGAGCGACACAATATCCGATTCAACAACTATTGCGGCATTGCTCCAGGCCGTAGTCTGTCGTTGCCGGTCTCGCGTGCCAGGTCCCTGAGTATATTCTTTCGGATTTTTCCCGTTGCCGTTTTCGGCAACTGCCCCAATACAATTTTTTTTGGTACCTTGAACGACGCCAAGTGCTGCGAGCAATACCGGATAAACTCTGCCGGATCGCGTTCAGTGTCGTCATTTTTCAGTGTAATGAAAGCGCAGGGCACCTCTCCCCACTTTTCGTGTGCAAGCGCGACAACCGCTACTTCGAACACGTCGGGATGGCGGTAAAGAACATCCTCGATTTCTTTGCTGGATATATTCTCCCCTCCCGAAATAATAATATCCTTGGCCCGATCCTTGATTTCGACATAATTGTCGGGGTGCATGACTGCCAGATCGCCTGTGCGAAACCAGCCGTCTGCAAATGCTTCCCGTGTCCCGGCGGGATTCTTTAAATAGCCTTTCATAACCGTATTGCCCCGAAGCGCGAGCTCTCCGAGCGTTGTTCCATCTGCCGGCACCGGCTCTCCCGAGGTACGATCCAGTACAACAAGCGCATCAATGGCATACAGCCCTGTGCCCTGGCGCGACATTTTTTCTGCCAGTGCGTCCGCGTCCAGCGTCTCCCAGTCGTTTTGCCAGACACACACAGCAGATGGTCCATAGGACTCGGTCAGCCCATATAAATGGCAAATATCAAACCCGACGTCCTGCCCCTTGCGAACCACCGTCGCCGAAGGCGCTGCCCCACCCAACGCAAACCGCGTCGGTAGCGGGATGGTCCATCCTCGATTGCTGAAGTCATTCAATATCATGTTCAGCACCACCGGCGCACCGCACATATGGGTTACTTTATGGTCAACAATTTTTTGATGAATTTGCTCAGGATCAATCTTGCGCAAGCAGACATGCGTGCCACCCACGGCGGTCACTGCCCAGGTATAGCACCAGCCGTTACAGTGGAACATGGGCAAGGTCCACAAATATACGCTATCGGCCGTCATGTTCAATGCCATGGCATTGCTCATGGTAGACAGCCAGGCGCCCCGATGGTGATAGACCACGCCCTTGGGATTGCCCGTTGTGCCAGAGGTATAGTTCAGTGAAATCGGGTCCCATTCATCCTGAACCTTATGCCAGACAAAGCTGTCGTCGCCGGCACTGACCAAATCTTCATAACGCTGATGCCCCTGTATGACGGCAGGCCCGCCGTCACGGACAATTGCGATCAGGGCCGGCGGCTTGTCAAGCTCATCGATAATTTGCCCGACCAACAATTCGAACTCTGTATCGTAGATCAACACACTGGATTCGCAATGCGCCAGGATATAGCGCAAGGAGGCAGCATCCTGCCGGGTATTCAGTGTATTGAGTACGGCGCCCAGCATCGGCACAGAATAATGCGTCTCCAGCAACTCCAGGGTATTGAAGCAAAGCACGGATACCGTGTCGTTTCTGCCGACGCCCATGTTTGACAAGGACGACGCCATACGCACAACCCGATTGTATAATTGCAAATAGCTGTATGACTGCTGATCGATCACTGCCGTCTTGCCAGGAAAGACAGTTGCCGAACGCAGCAGAAAATCGACAGGAGAAAGACTCGAATAATTGGCAGGATTTTTGTCCAAATCACTGTGATAGACGTCGGTCATGGTCGCTGCTTCCTCAGTTCGCATTCAGGAATTTCGGATTGCTGATCCTCAGCTTGCTGCGGGTAAGACAGAGCAGCAAATCGGTCAGGGCCTCACAAGAGTGCCCGTCTGTCGGAATTTTCCGATGTCGGATCAGCTGCGCCAGCACCGCCTCGGCACTGACCGACGGATACTCGCCGTCTGCACTCAACCCCGCCAGAAAAGAGTCGAGCGCCTTGCTGATGTCTTCTTCAGCCACCGGCGATCTGATCTCCCTGGCCGCAATGCCAATGGCATTTGCAATCATGAGCGCAGCATAACGATGTTGTTCATCAAGCACCGGCACCAGTTCATCCAACAGTAATTGACGTGCTGTCACCAGCAGATTATGTGCATCAGGTTGGTTTGACATAAGCGTTTTCCGTATTCAGGCACTGCGATAGAATATCAAACTCCATTTGCGGAACCATGCGCCCGGTCAGTGCCAGCTCCAGCGATATTTCCTTTCCGGACACATGGCGCTGCCCCTGCTGCAGAGCGATAACAGACCAGCGCACCATGGCCATGACTTCCCAATAGCCAACTTTTTTTGCATCAACCTGCTCACCCGTGACAGTGGTATACCCGGCAAAGAGATCAGGTTTGTCACCCACGCCGCCCACTTGCCTGGCAACATTGCCGAAACGCCAGCTTTTTGCACACAGCCAGCCAAGATCTTCATAGGGATCGCTCCAGGCGGCAAACTCCCAGTCAAGCACCGCGGTCAGTTCACCTTGCGAGACCATATAGTTGCCGGTTCTGAAATCGCAATGACACAATGCCAGAGGCGAGGCCGCCGGCGCATGATCTTGCAGCCAGTTCAGCGCCCATTCGAGCACCGGATGTGGCTGTGCGATGCGATCGAGCGCCTGTCGGTACTCGGCAATTCGAGTTTGAGCAGCAGGCGCAGATGGGATCGGCAAAAAATCCAGTTGTGCATCGTCGGGACTGACACGATGCAAGCGGCCAAGTTCCTGACCCAGCCGGTAGGTCAGGGCTGTAGCCTGTTCCTGGGTCAATGTCTTTACCAGTTGCCGACCATTGGCCGTTCCTGACGCGCAACTCATTACATAAAAAGCATGCCCGATCAATGACGTATCGGTGCAAAGCCATAATGGTTCCGGCGCCGTCACGCCTGCCTCGCAGGCGCAACGCAGAACGGCAAACTCCTGCTCCCGGCTGAGCGACGCATCAATCTGGGATGGCGCGTCGCTGCGAACAACAAACCGATGCGATCCCGGATGCGTGCCTGAAGTCATTTCAAGTGAAATGCTGTAATTATTCTGGATCGCGCCTCCGGAGAGTTTTCTGAAATCCGTCACAGCCAATGTGCACGCACCCGTCCATTCCTTTATCGCATCTGCAATTTTCCGGGAAAGCGATTGCATATCCATGCTAACCCCAGCGCCAGAAATCGTTACCTTCAAGCAGCAGGTTTCTGGACAGTACCATTTTATGCACTTCAGAGGCGCCGTCGACCAGGCGCGCCTGTCGCGCATAGCGGTAGATCCATTCCAGAGGCGTGTCCTTGGAGTAACCACGGGCCCCGCACAACTGTATGGCTGTATCAACCGCTTTATGCAAGGTATCGGCCACTGCCACTTTTGCCATGGACACCTCTTTGCGGGCAAAGTCCCCCTGGTCCAGCTTCCAGGCAGCATGCATGGTCAGCAGGCGACTGATCTGTATTTCCATGGCGGCTTCACCGAGCAGCCATTGCACGCCTTCTCGTTCTGCCAGCTTTGCGCCGAAGGACTCACGATGGGAAACATAATCCGTGGCAATTTCCAGCGAGCGCTTGGCCAGCCCCAGCCACCGCATGCAATGAGTAAGTCTGGCGGGTCCGAGCCGGATTTGCGTCAGTTTCAAGCCATCGCCAACGTTCATCAAACGATTCTCGTCGGCAATCCGCAGGCCATCAAATATCAGCTCACAATGTCCGCCATGCTCCTCCGGCCCCATAATGGGGATCCGGCGAGTGATTTCCCAGCCCGGGTCATCCCGGTGAAACAAAAAAGCAGTCAGGCCCTTGCGACTGTCATCCGAGGTTCTTGCCATAAGGATGAAATGGGAGGCCACACCGGCGCCGGTAATAAAATGCTTGCGCCCCCGAATCACCCAGTCGTTCCCCTCTCGGGTCGCAGTGGTTTGCATCATGGACGGATCGGACCCACTACCGGGCGCCGGCTCTGTCATCACAAATGATGATCTGACCGCGCCATCCACGATAGGCTGCAGCCACCGTGTTTTCTGCGCTTCGGTTGCGACTTTTTCAAGCACCATCATATTGCCGTCATCAGGTGCTGCCGAATTGAACACGACCGGCCCGAACAGAGACCGATTCATCTCTTCATAGCACGGCGCCATTTGCGCCATGCTCAGGCCCTGCCCGCCTCTGGCAAGTGGCATTTGCAATGACCACAGGCCCTGGGCGCGCGCCTGTTGCTGGACTGACTTTAGCAGCGCAGGGGCGATATTTTCATGTTCATCATAAGAGTCCGCCTGTTTTTCAAGCGGAATCAATGTTTCGTCAACGAAACGCCTGATTTTCACGCGCAGCTGTTCTGTTTGTTCCGATAGAGTGAAATCCAATTTTTTATCCCTATAAAGATGATTGCAAATGGCCGCCATCGACAACGATACAGCTGCCAGTCATATAGTTTGATGCGTCAGACGCCAGCAGCAGCAAGGCTCCTGTCAAGTCATCCGGCTGTCCCAGACGTCGCTGTGGAATTCTGCCGATCAGTGCCTTGCCAGCCTGCGATTCGAAAAAATCCCGGTTCAAGTCGGTCAGGATGTAGCCCGGCGCCAGTGCATTGACACGGATGCCATAGCGAGCCCACTCCAGCGCAAGGGCTTTGGTCATTTGTTCCAGTGCCGCTTTTGACGTGGTATAGGGCAGCACTGCACCGGCCACACGATGCCCGAGAATGGATGTAATCATGATCACACTGCCTTGCCTGTCGGCTGCGATCAGACGCCTGGCCGTTTCATTGGCAACGATCCAGCTGCCTTTCAGGTTGACATCGATCACCTCGATAAATTCGTCGACCGACAATGCCAGGGATTTCTTATTGATTCCCAGGCCCGCGTTGCACACGACAACATCGACCACGCCAAACACGCGATGTATTTGATCGAATGCCCCGCAGACCGAATCAGGATCGGTGGCGTCCATCACCACCGGCAGATTTTCAATGCCAAGATCAGTGAGTTTCCCGGACAGGGCCTGCAAGGGCGCCTGGCGGCGTCCTGCGAGCACCACCCGGGCTCCTGCCGCACCGAGCGTTTCAGAAAAATGTGTCCCGAGCCCACCGGCGGCGCCGGTAACTAATACGGTTTTCCCATCCAGATTCAGCATATTTTTCATAGATGTCTCCTGGCCCCAATATAAATTGCATATGAAATGAAGTCAATAAATATAACAAACGTTCTATTTATTTTTATTAATATATTTCCAGACTTTTGCCTGGCAAAAGTTTTGTGCAATGCACATTTACACCAGGCAACGGGAGGAATAAGGTATGCCACAACTGTGATATGACTTCAATTTCATGACTCAACGGCAACCGTAATGACATCCGCATCCGAAAAAATCTGCAGAATACTATCCTGCCTGTCAGATCGCCGTATTTGCAAGCTGACCGACATCGCGCGTTTCACCGGTCTGGATATTTCATCCGTGCTGCGCATCCTGAAAGATCTGGAAAAACTGGATTTCGTGGAAAGGGAACCGCAAACCAAGGAATACACCCTGGGCCGGGAAATCTACGCGATGCATCATGCCATGGTCGCGCGCCAGGACATTCGCGCACTGGCCCGCCCTGCGCTGGTGCGCATGGCCAGAAAATATGGCGACTCCCTGATCCTGTCGATACCAAGCAATTGGGAGTCGGTGTGTGTGGATACCTGCCTGGGCGACTACCCGATACGCGCCAACTACCTTGAGATCGGCAGCCGGCGTCCGCTTGGCGTAGGTGCCGGAAGCCTGATGCTGCTCGCTGCCCTGAGCGACACGCAACAACAAATGTATTTGCCATGTATTCACGAACAGATAGACAAACGCTATCCCATGTTCAACCAGTCGATGCTGAAAACGCAAATCGCGCTGTGCCGCCAGCAGCAGTATGCGGTGTTGTGCGACGTTGTCGTCAACCAAATGGGAGGGATCGGCGTTGCCATCCGGGCGCCGGACGGCATGCCGATTGCTGCGTTGAGCCTGGCTGCCTTATCGGAACGCATATTGAGCAGACAAAACGGTATTGCAGCCGACCTGATGGAAGAAGCCAGATTGATTGAAAAAACGCATTTTCCTGCCAGATAAGGAAGCAAAAAATGAACATACAAGCCCATATCCTGTCGGCCGTCACCACAAAATTCGGCAGGCGTGACGACTCAACGACTTTAGCCCTGCTTGCCGAAGCAGCAAACGACTGCCTCACAATGGCTGGTGTGGAACGCCAGGACATTGACGGCGTGCTGTGCGGATATGCCACGACATTTCCCCATCTGATGCTGGCAACACTGCTTTCTGAAAAGCTGGGCCTGAATCCGGCTTATGCCCATGGAATGCAACTGGGTGGCGCAACAGGTGCTGCCATGGTTATGCTCGCCCGGGAACTGATTCTGTCTGGAAGATGTCAGCATATCCTGGTCGTGGCTGGCGAGAATCGGCTTTCCGGGCAAAGCACGGACTCGTCCATGCAAACGCTGGCACAGGTTGGAGAAGCAGACCTGGAGGTGCCCTGTGGGGCCTCGGTGCCCACCTACTACGCCTTGCTCGCTTCCGAATACATGCACAGAACCGGGCTGAGAAAAGCCGATCTGGCCGAATTTGCCGTACTCATGCGGCACCATGCCTTGACCCACCCCCATGCCCACCTGCAGAACGCCATTACTGTTGACGATGTCCTGCAATCCAAACCCATCTCGTCGCCATTGCAGTTATTGGACTGCTGCCCGATTTCAGATGGCGCCTGCGCCATTCTGGTCAGCGCCAGACCGGGTCCGGTAGCGGTCATGGGCGCAGGTCAGGCTCATCAGCATCAGCATCTGTCAAGAATTGGCGATATCTACAATACCGGCGCAGCCGCGGCCGCGGCCCGGGCCCTGACAGACGCAAAGATAAGTCGCAAGGATATTGATTACCTGGGTATTTACGATTCGTTCACCATCACGCTCGCAATATTGCTTGAAGAATTGGGGTTTGCACAACGCGGGCAATCGGCCAATGAGGTTCGACAGGGAAAATTTTCCAGAGATGGGCCATTACCGCTGAACACCCACGGCGGTCTGCTCTCGTTCGGCCATTCCGGCGTTGCCGGCGGCATGGCGCATATTGCCGAAACATGGGCGCAGCTGGCAGGACGGGCCAAAGACAGACAGATTGCAAGCAAAAATCAGGCATTCATCCATGCGGACGGGGGTGTCTTGTCCTCGCATATCAGTCTGATCCTTCGGGCTACGGGAGAAACAGCATGACGACGGGACGATGCTTAATGCTGAAACACTGCGGCCATTGCGGCAGCAATTGGTCTTTACACCCGTTTGCATGCGCAACCTGCGGCAACACACAACTGCGCGATCTGCAAAGCAAAGGCGCGGGGACGGTCAAAGCCTGTTCAGTCGTCACTCGTGCGCCGGATGCACGCTGGCGTGCGCTGGCCCCATACACCATTGTACTGGTCGGGCTTGAAGAGGGGCCAATCGTCATGGGACAGGCAGATGCCGAGCTCGCCGTAGGCGATCGTGTGATCGGCAGCGTGCAATCTGCATCCACGAGCGAATTCATCCGGTTCTGCCGGCATCAGCAAAACGAACAAACAGAATCCTGACCACTAGTGGGATCATTCATATAGAAAGGAAGAGACAATGAAAACATCCAATGCAAAAACGCATTTGCGTGCCGTACTGGCCGCCTTACTCTGTCTGCCTGCAGCGGTGATGGCACAGAGCGAATGGCCGCAAAAGCCCATTACGCTGGTTGTACCCTACCCGCCCGGCGGTCCCACAGACATCGTTGCCCGTGTGGTTGCCAAAAATCTGGGCGAGCAGTTGCAGCAGACAATTGTAGTGGACAATCGGGCCGGCGCGGGTGGCAATATCGGGGCTGAGCTGGTCGCAAGAAGCAAACCCGATGGTTATACCTTGTTATTGGCCACCACGGCGCATGCCATAAACAAATCGCTGTTCAAGAACCTCAATTACGACGTCAGCACAAGCTTTACGCCGATTACCCTGCTGACCGAAGGTCCACTGGTCATTGTCACCCGCAGCGATCTGGGCGCTAACAATATACAGGACCTGATCCGCCTGGCAAAAAAGGCCGATAAAAAACTGACTTTTGCCTCATCCGGCAACGGCCAGTCCACCCATCTGTCCGCGGCGCTGTTCAACTCAATGAGCGGGATCAATATGGTGCATGTGCCCTACAAAGGCAGTGCGCCGGCCATGAAGGACCTGATTGGCGGACAGGTCGATGTCATGTTCAACACCCTTTTATCTTCTTTGCCCTATATCAAAGACGGCAAGCTCAAGGCGCTCGCAGTGACAGGTCAAAGCCGGTCAGCCGTACTGCCGGACGTGCCCACGGTGGCCGAGAGCGGCCTTGCCGGCTACTCGGCTACCGCTTGGAACGGTCTGCTGGCGCCAAAAGGAACGCCGCTACAAGTAACTGACAAATTGAGTGCAGCATTAAAGTCGACGCTGGCGAATCGGCAAGTCCAGCAGACCTTTGCGGCGCAGGGCTTTGACGCGCGGTGGCTGAGTCCTACGCAGTTTTCCACTTATCTGTCTGAAGAAATCGGCAAATGGAAAGACGTCGTCAACACCTCCGGGGCAACCGTTAACTGACACAAAGGCACGTAATGACAACACTTCTGTACCAAAGCGACCCCTCCCTGGCGGCATTGCTCAATCCATCCTCGGTTGCCATCATCGGCGCCTCCGACAATCCGGACAAGATTGGCGGGCGGCCGGTTTATTACATGAAAAAGCATGGATACACGGGAAAAATATACCCGATCAATCCAACCCGTGACATCATTCAGGGAGAAAAATCCTGGGGATCCGTGCAGGATCTGCCCGAAGTCCCTGAACTGGTCATCATTGCTGTTGCCGGCGAAGCCGCAGTCGATTCAGTCAAGGCATGCAGCGAACTGGGTGTGCCCGCTGCCATTGTCATTACCGCCGGATTTTCAGAGACCGGCCCGCAAGGCAAGCTTTTGCAGGATCGCATGACCGGCCTGGCGAGCGCCCAAGGCATGCGTATCGTCGGTCCCAACTCACAAGGATTGGCTAATTTCGGCAATGGTGCGATTGCCTGTTTTTCCACCATGTTCCTGGAGATCGAACCGGCTGACGGGCCAGTCTCGGTGATCAGCCAGAGTGGCGGCATGAGCGCCATGATCTACGGTTTGCTGCGCAACAGGGGCATCGGTGTGCGCCACGTGCATGCCACCGGCAACGAAGCGGATATAACCGTAGGCCAGTTGGCCATGGCCTCGTTGCATGATCCTGACATCAAATTGATCCTCATGTACCTGGAGTCGCTCCAGGACGCGGAAGAACTCGCTGCCGTCGCTGCCCTGGCAAAACGGCGTGGCGTTGCCCTTATCGCGATCAAGTCCGGCCATACGCCGTCGGGTGCACAAGCTGCGGCCTCTCACACGGGAGCGCTGGCCAATCAGGACAGCACCATCAATGCTTTCCTGGAGCAGCACGGCATTCTGCGGGCCCGCGATCCTCATGAGCTGGTGCGCTATGCCGAATTTATCCTGCGCAGCCCGCTGCCTGCCGGCAACCAGACAGTGATCGTGAGCAATTCCGGCGCCAGTTGCGTTCTGGCCGCAGATGCCGCCGAAGACAACGGCCTGCGCGTGCTACCTTTGACCGCCGCAACGCAAGACAAGCTGTCCATGCATCTGTCCTCCTTTGCGACGACCCGCAACCCGGTCGATATCACAGCGGCGTTGTTATCAAACAATCGGCTTTTCGGACAGGTGCTCTCGTGTATAAGCAATGACCCAAAGGCGGACAGTTTCGTCATCGACATTCCCGTTGCTGGTCGCGGCTATGATGTCGCGACCTTTGCCGAAGATACCGAAAATTTTGTGTCGGATTCAAAAAAGCCGGTGGTGGTCGTTGCCTGGCAGCCTGCCGTCGCACAGGCATTCAGGGAAAGAAACATTCCGGTTTTTGACGATGAAGAACAGGCAATGAGTACGCTTGCTGCCGCTCATCGGTTTCACGCCAGCCTGACACGCAAAACCGCCAACTGGTCGGCCCCAGGCAAACCCGTCGCGCCCGGCAAGGCAGGATCGATCCTGAGCGAAGCAGATAGTCTGGACGTGCTCGCCAGCGCCGGAATTGCCGTAGTCGACTATATACGCTGCACCGACGCTCACCAGGCTGTTGCCTATTGGCAAACCAGCAAGCAGCCGGTTGTTATCAAGGCATGTTCGGAAAAAATACCGCATAAATCAGAGCATGGCCTGGTTGCGCTGGCGATTGATTCGGCAGCGAAAATTCGTGAGGTTTTTGACTCGCAGTGGGCAACGCTTAAAAAACTGGGTATCAGGGACAAACACTGGGTTGTTGCACCGATGGAAAACGGCTTATTTGAATTTGCAGCAGGTGTGCATATGGATCCGGTATTCGGTCCGGTGATCATGGCAGGCACAGGCGGCAAATATATTGAGGCGCTGCAGGACATCTTCGTACTGATCCCACCGTTTTCCATGGGCGATGTCATGGACAAACTTTGCACCTTGCAGATTGCACCGTTACTGCAAGGTGTACGCGGCGATCCCCCTGCAGATATGCAAGCCTTTGCCGAACTGGTCGTCAAGCTGGGCAAGTTTGCCATGAGCCATTCTGCCAGTATCCGATCAATCGACATCAACCCAGTCTTGATCCGGGAGCAAGGCCTGGGGGTGATCGCCGTCGATGCATTAGTCGAATTTGCCTGACTGATTTTGCCAGACAAAGACTGACTATCAGTTGGTGACCTTCAGGTTCAGTTGCTGCACTGCCTTGATAATGCCCTGGGGGTTGCCCATCTGCGTCTGCATGACAAATGTCATAAGCTGCAGGGGCGGGTTGGGGCTGGCCAGCACGTTCAGGCTCTTGGCCTCATTCTTCATGAAACGGCTGACCGCGGTGCACACGCCTTCTGGATCCGCAATGCCTAAGGTAGGCGCCTGCTGACGGCAGTCGCTTTCCGATTTGGCAAGACGGGCGTCGAACGCCTCTTTCTGTTGCGCTGTCGGCTTGCCCTCTACCGGCGCCACGCCCTGCTGCACCTTGACCACGCGCGGCATCAGGCCGGCGTCGTCAAACTTGACATTCAATTGCCGTATCGTGACGGGCGAGAGCGCACTAATCAGCAGCAGCGGATTGGATTTGAGCTCTTCTTCGCGGGTACGAACGGTATTGACCAGTTCGACGATTTTATCGGCTTTGAGCACCAGGTTGATATTGCCCACCTCTGGCTGGCTCAGGGTGACATCGTAGTCGGACGTATCCTGTTTTTCGTTCAGCGTGCCCTTGACCCGCCCGTCCAGCAAGGGCAGGCTGTCATAGCCCAGTTGCCCTGCCTTTTCCATTAAGGCGGCGCGAAACGGGCTGTTACCGGTTTCGTCGGCCAGGCCGGAGAAGGCAAAATCCACCTTTTTGTCGTCACTGCCGGTCTGCAGATCATGCACCGTCACATTTTTGATGGTAAAGAATTTTGCCGGATCGTCCTTGCGCACCACTTTGACGTCATGCAGGGACCCATTGCCCAGTATGGACGCGTCCAGCGAGCCCCAGGTCACGTTGTTCTGGATATCGTTTTCGACCAGATAGGCGTTGAGTTTTTTCTCAATCTGGGTTTTGGCGTAGTAATTGGCGCCAAACCAGGCAGCCGCAGCAACCACGGCAATAGTACCAACGGCGAGTGTGAACTTCTTTGTTCCGGCCATTTTGTTTCCTTACGATTCGTTAAGCGGCGGCAAACCGCGTCTGACACCTGTGAGCCTGACACAGAATTGAAAATCCGCTGTCGGCGGAAGGAGATTGTAACGGGTTTCGCCATCTGCCGCAGTGTGGCTCTTAGTCTTATGTCTTATATAAGACATTTGCTAATATAGCGCTAAACCCTTATAATGATAGACGAAAATCATTTCCCTCCTCCTCTATTTCAAGGGTCTTATCATGTTGGAATCCTATCGTCAGCACGCCGCAGAACGCGACGCGCTGGGCATCCCTCCGCTACCTCTTTCGGCAAAGCAAACGGCAGAACTCATTGAGCTGCTTAAGGCGCCGCCAGCCGGGCAAGAGGCTTTTCTGCTTGATCTGATTACCCACCGCGTACCGGCCGGCGTTGACGATGCGGCCAAAGTCAAGGCGTCTTACTTGGCTGCAGTCGCCTTTGGTACAGAAAAATGCTCCCTGATTTCCGATGAAAAAGCCACCGAACTGCTCGGGACCATGCTGGGCGGCTACAACATCAGCCCCCTGGTTGATCTGCTGGACAACAAAAAACTGGGCACGATGGCTGCCGAAGCATTGAAAAAAACCCTGTTGGTATTTGATGCATTTCACGATGTTCAGGAAAAAGCCGAAAAAGGCAACGCCAACGCCAAGGCCGTATTGCAAAGCTGGGCCGATGCCGAATGGTTCACCAGCCGTCCTGAAGTGCCGGAAAGCCTGACCATTACCGTTTTCAAAGTCACCGGCGAGACCAATACCGATGACCTGTCTCCGGCGCCCGACGCCTGGAGCCGCCCGGATATTCCGCTGCACGCCCTGGCCATGCTGAAAAACCCGCGCGAAGGCATCGAGCCTCAGGAACCGGGCAAAATCGGTCCCATCAGCCAATTGAACGAACTCAAGGCAAAAGGCAATCTGGTTGCCTATGTCGGAGACGTCGTCGGTACCGGTTCTTCACGTAAATCGGCAACCAACTCTGTGCTGTGGTTCACCGGCCAGGACATTCCTTTTGTACCAAACAAACGCTTTGGCGGCGTGTGTCTGGGCAGCAAAATCGCCCCCATTTTCTACAACACCATGGAAGATGCCGGCGCGCTGCCGATCGAACTGGACGTCTCCGACATGAACATGGGCGATGTCGTGGAACTGCGCCCCTATGAAGGCAAAGCCCTGAAAGACGGCAAAGTGATCGCCCAATTCAAGGTCAAGTCCGAGGTGCTCTTTGACGAAGTGCGCGCCGGTGGCCGCATTCCCCTCATCATTGGCCGCGGCCTGACCGCCAAGGCCCGTGAAGCACTGGGTCTGCCTGCATCTACCCTGTTTCGCCTGCCGGTTGATCCTGCAGATTCGGGCAAAGGCTACACGCTGGCCCAGAAAATGGTCGGACGTGCCTGTGGCCTTCCTGAAGGCACCGGTGTTCGCCCCGGCACATACTGTGAGCCGAAAATGACCTCGGTGGGCAGCCAGGATACAACCGGCCCCATGACCCGCGACGAGCTTAAGGATTTGGCCTGCCTGGGCTTCTCTGCAGATCTGGTCATGCAGTCTTTCTGCCACACCGCAGCCTATCCGAAACCCGTAGACGTCAAAACCCACCACGAGCTGCCTGACTTCATCAGTGATCGCGGCGGTATTGCGCTGCGCCCTGGCGACGGTATCATCCACTCATGGCTCAATCGCATGCTGCTGCCCGATACTGTAGGTACTGGTGGTGATTCACATACCCGCTTCCCGATAGGCATCAGCTTTCCCGCCGGCTCCGGTCTGGTCGCCTTTGCCGCAGCCACCGGCGTCATGCCGCTGGACATGCCCGAATCAGTGCTGGTGCGCTTCAAGGGCAAAATGCAGCCGGGCGTTACCCTGCGTGACCTGGTCAATGCCATTCCGCTGTACGCCATCAAGAACGATCTGCTGACTGTTTCCAAACAAGGCAAGAAAAATATTTTCTCCGGCCGTATCCTGGAAATTGAAGGCCTGCCCGATCTTAAAATCGAACAGGCATTCGAGCTGTCGGACGCATCTGCAGAACGCTCTGCTGCCGGTTGTACCGTGCGTCTGAACAAAGAACCCATTATCGAATATCTGAACAGCAATATCACATTGCTCAAATGGATGATCGCCAATGGCTACGAAGACGAGCGCTCTCTGGGTCGTCGCATCAAGGCAATGGAAGCCTGGCTTGCCAATCCGCAATTGCTCGAGCCTGATGCCAACGCAGAATACGCTGCTGTTATTGAAATCGACCTGGCCGATGTGCACGAACCTATCGTTGCCTGCCCGAACGACCCGGACGACGTAAAAACCCTGTCGGATGTAGCCGGTGCAAAAATCGATGAAGTGTTTATCGGTAGCTGCATGACCAACATCGGGCACTTTCGCGCCGCTTCCAAACTGCTTGAAGGCAAACGCGATATCCCGGTAAAACTGTGGGTAGCCCCGCCAACCAAAATGGACCAGAAACAGCTGACCGAAGAAGGCCACTATGGCGTGCTTGGGGTAGCTGGTGCCCGCATGGAAATGCCGGGTTGCTCATTGTGCATGGGTAACCAGGCACAGGTTCGCGAAGGCGCAACCGTCATGTCTACCAGTACCCGCAACTTCCCCAACCGTCTGGGCAAGAACACCTTCGTGTACCTGGGATCCGCCGAACTGGCCGCTATCTGCTCACGTCTTGGCAAAATTCCGACTCGCGAAGAATACATGGCCGACATGGGTATTATCGCCAAGAACAGCGAAAGCATTTACCGCTACATGAACTTCGACCAAATCGAAGACTTCAAGGAAATCGCCGATTCTGTTGGCATCTGACGATTGTCGGCATCTGGTTATCATCGCTCGGCTCTTCGGAGTTGAGCGACATGACGAAGGTATCGGCCCATTGGCAGAACCCGCGTCATGCATCCGGACAACGAACCATTGTAATGGTCCGGTGAAATAAGCTATATATTCAGATTAGATAATCAATTCAGAGAACAGGCACGCGTGCATGTCAATCAACCCGGTACACTGTTACCGGGTTTTTTTGTGTCATTTTTATGCTGCCGTGTTGCAAGCCGCTTCACCGGCAAGACATCAATGCTGTACCATTGCCCTGCTACGCTTGGACCCATTGACAATCACCTTTGATTCACGCAGCGGGAAACACGCCGGCCCCTGGGCCTTTTTCGGATACACAGCCATGCATCTTGACCACCCCATCCCCATTCTGCGCATTTTTTCCGTCCCGCTTGCCGAGACGTTCTATCTGGATTTCCTGGGCTTTGAAAAGCGCTGGGAGCATCGATTTGCGCCGGACTTGCCGTTATACATGGAAATTGCCCGTGACAGCCTGGTCCTGCACTTGAGCGAACACTTCGGCGATGGCACGCCGGGCAGCGCCGTTTTCCTGCCCATGGAAGGAATCCACACACTGCAGCAAGACCTGATCAACAAAAAAGCGTCATTTGCACGCCCTGGCGTAACAAAAGAATCATGGGGGTTCACCATGAATATTTCGGATCCTTTCGGCAATCACCTGAGATTTTGTGAGCAGCATCACGATGCATAGCTGATCTCACGACTTAACACCTGACGCAGAAAACCCACGCGCCGGATCGGCAGCGGATATCCATTGCGGCGCGACCAATCTGCAACCCTGGCTACGCGGCAAGCCTTAACTGGCGCTGTATTGGTGAGCCGGCCATAACAGTTTTGCGGCAAAAACCACCTTTAGCTCACAAATTCGGCACTTTTGCATCAATCGCTTGAAAAGCCGCGCCGGTGATGGTGTAATCAACAGCATACTTTACCAGATAGACGCTTTATACGAATTAACAAAATTTCTATAAACTTGTCTTTTACACAAGACTTGCGGTTCTGTATGGGTTAAAGCCATTCCTGTGATGCCGGGCTGTGCCAGTGCGCAACCTGCGCCTCATCTATCAGTCCGAACAATTCCAACCGTCATTATGAACCGAGTTCCCTTTCAATTTTCCCAACGTGCCACGCAACTGACCAGCTCCGCTATCCGCGAGATCCTGAAAATTACCGAACGCCCAGATGTCACATCATTTGCCGGTGGCCTGCCGTCACATCTGGGCTTCCCCACCGAACAGATCCGCGCCGCGTATGACAAGGTACTGTCTGAATCTCCCAAGGTGGCTTTGCAATATGGGCCCACCGAAGGCTACCGACCACTGCGCGAATGGGTTGTCAGCGACTTCCAGGCACGCGGCACGCAAATCGACGTGGACGAGGTGCTCATCGTTTCCGGTTCCCAGCAGGCGCTGGATCTGATCGGCAAACTGTTCATTGACCCGGGCAGCAAAGTGCTGGTGGAATCTCCCAGCTATCTGGGAGCGCTCCAGTCATTTTCGCTGTTTGAACCCGTCTATGAGCCGGTCGCTACCGACGACGGCGGCCTGATACCCGAAGACATCAGCGACCAGAAAGCCGATGGCGCCCGCTTTATATACTGCCTGCCCAACTTTCAGAATCCGACCGGCCGCACCATGGATCTGGAACGCCGCCAGGCGCTGGTAGAGCGCTGCGCCCGCCTGAACGTGCCCATTGTGGAAGATGATCCTTATGGTGAACTGCGCTACGTGGGCGAACCGTTGCCCGGACTGCTGCATCTGGGCCGCCAGGCCGGTGCGACCGTCTTGCGCATGGGTTCTTTTTCCAAGGTGCTGGCGCCCGGCATGCGCCTGGGATACCTGGTTGCGCCCCGCGAAATCATTGCCAAATTGGTGCAAATCAAGCAGGCAACCGATCTGCACACCGCCTCGGTGACCCAAATGGCCGTGTACGAAACTATCAAGGACGGCTTCCTGAACACGCACCTGCCCAAGGTACGTGAGCTGTATCGCAATCAGTGCCAGTACATGCTTGACGCCATGGATGAGCACTTTCCCAAATCGGCCAAGTGGACCCGCCCCACCGGCGGCATGTTTATCTGGGTGAAAGTGGACGAACAGTTTGACACCACCGTGGCGCTGGCCCAGGCCGTTGAACAATACAAAGTGGCCTATGTGCCGGGTGAACCTTTCTATCCCAACGTCAATGCGCCGAAAAACACGCTGCGCTTGAGTTTCGTGACAGTGACCGAAGAAAAGATCCGGGCCGGCATTGCCGATCTGGGTAAACTCTTCACTGCGTGATGCGGTCAGTCATTTAAATTCAACCGTAATATCCGGAAAAGGCGGCTATCCTGTGGGGTAGCTGCCTTTTTTGTTGCCAGTCGCACCGCTAAAAAGGAGTAAAATGATCTACACTTAATACTGTTTGTGCGGAACCGCCCCGGAGATAAAAATGTCGTTAGCAAGCACCCTCAAAGAATTCAGTATCGGCAGCAACACTGCAAAATATTATTCCCTTCCCGAACTGGGCCAGCAACTTGGCGTTGACGTCCAGTCGCTGCCGGTTTCCATTCGGATTGTGCTTGAATCAGTATTGCGCAACTGCGATGGCAAAAAGATAACCGAAGAACATGTACGCCAGCTTGCCAACTGGCAACCGGTGGCCAAGCGCGAAGACGAAATTCCTTTTGTGGTTGCCCGTGTCGTTCTGCAGGATTTTACCGGTGTGCCATTGCTGGCCGACCTTGCCGCCATGCGTGCGGTTGCCGACAAAATGGGCCGGGATCCAAAACGGATCGAACCGCTGGTGCCGGTAGACCTGGTCGTGGACCACTCGGTCATGATTGACTATTTCGGCACCAAAAAAGCGCTGGATCTGAACATGAAAGTGGAGTTTCAACGTAATCAGGAGCGCTACCAGTTCATGAAATGGGGCATGCAGGCCTTCGATACCTTCGGTGTCGTGCCTCCCGGCTTTGGTATTGTCCACCAGGTCAACCTTGAATACCTGGCCCGCGGCGTCTACCAGAAAGACAACGTTTACTATCCGGATTCTCTGGTGGGTACCGACAGCCACACGACCATGATCAATGGTATTGGCGTGGTTGCCTGGGGCGTGGGCGGTATTGAGGCAGAAGCGGCAATGCTTGGCCAGCCGGTATACTTCCTTACCCCCGATGTGATCGGGGTGGAGCTCACTGGTAAACTGCGCGGCGGCGTCACCGCGACCGATCTGGTGCTCACACTGACCGAAATGCTGCGCCGTGAAAAGGTTGTCGGAAAATTCGTAGAATTCTGTGGCGAAGGCACGGCAACGCTGTCGGTAACCAACCGCGCCACCATTGGCAACATGGCGCCGGAATATGGCGCTACCATGGGCTTTTTCCCGGTCGACGATCACACTATCGACTACTTCAAGGGCACTGGCCGCACCGAGCAGGAAGTGGACGCGCTTGAAAGTTATTTCAAAGCCCAGAATATGTATGGCATTCCCCAGGGCAAGGATATCCGCTACACCAAACTGCTGCACCTTGACCTGTCTACCGTGGCCCCGTCCCTGGCCGGCCCCAAGCGCCCGCAGGACCGTATCGAGATCGGCAACGTCAAAGATACCTTTGCCGACCTGTTCATCAAACCGTCCATCGAAAACGGCTTTAACCAGAGCCCTGAAAAATTCGACCAGACCTTCGAGACCAGCGCAGGTACCAGGCTCAAAAACGGCGATATCCTGATTGCCGCCATTACTTCCTGCACCAATACGTCCAATCCCAGTGTGATGCTGGCTGCGGGGCTGCTAGCCAAAAAAGCGGTGCAGGCCGGCATGAAAATCTCCAGCCATATCAAGACATCGCTGGCGCCCGGCTCCCGCGTGGTTACCGAGTACCTGACCGCAACCGGCCTGCTGCCATATCTGGATAAACTCGGGTTTGACGTGGCGGCCTACGGCTGCACCACCTGTATTGGCAACGCAGGCGACCTGTCGGCCGATATCAACCAGTCCATCACTGAAAATGATCTGGTCTGCGCCGCAGTCCTGTCCGGCAATCGCAACTTCGAAGCCCGGATCCACCCGAATATCAAGGCCAACTTCCTGGCCTCGCCTCCGTTGGTGGTCGCCTATGCCCTGGCTGGCACCATCAACAAAGACCTCATGACCGAGCCGGTTGGCAAAGGCAAAAACGGCGACGTGTGGCTCGGCGACATCTGGCCAAGCGAACAAGAGGTGCAGGAACTGCTGACGGCTGCCATGCAGCCCGAGGTCTATCGTCAGAATTACGCCCAGGTCAAAGCCAACCCGGGCAAGCTGTGGGAAAAGATCAAGGGCGTGACGGGAAATGTTTACAATTGGCCTGAATCTACTTATATAGCTAAACCACCGTTCTTTGACGCATTTGAAATGACGCCGTCACCCATGCCGCCGGTCAAGAATGCCCGGGCGCTGGGTATCTTTGGCGATTCGGTTACGACAGACCACATCTCGCCTGCCGGTTCCATCAAGGAAACCTCGCCTGCCGGCCGCTGGCTCAACGAGCACGGCATCATGAAAGCCGATTTCAACAGCTACGGCTCGCGTCGCGGCAATCACGAGATCATGATGCGCGGCACGTTTGCCAACGTACGTATCAAAAACCTGATGATTCCGGCGTTGCCTACAGGCAGTCGCGTAGAAGGCGGAGAGACCCTGCACCAGCCCAGTGGCGAGCAGATGTCCATTTACGACGCAGCCATGAAATACATCCAGGATGGCGTGTCCACCGTGGTATTCGGCGGAGAAGAATACGGCACGGGTTCCTCGCGCGACTGGGCCGCCAAGGGGACGCAGCTATTGGGCGTCAAGGCCGTGATTGCACGCAGTTTTGAGCGCATCCACCGCAGCAATCTGGTTGGCATGGGCGTGCTGCCACTGCAGTTCAAGAACAATGACAGTGTCGATACACTGGGCATTACCGGTACCGAAACGTTCGATATCAGCGGGTTGGAAAACGGCATCAAGGCTCAGCAGGATGTCACGCTGACCATTCGTCGGGACGATGGCAGCTCACAGGACGTCGCTGTTCTGCTGCGTATCGACACACCAATTGAAGTTGATTATTACCAGAACGGCGGTATTTTGCCGTTCGTACTGCGCCAGCTGCTTTGATAGACGCCAGGGTCCGCACCGCGCCGGCAAAACAGGCTGAGTCTTCTGCCGTATGCCCCAGCACCGCCGGCCCGGGCGAACAAATGGTGTTTTGCCCGATCAGCGCAGCGGCGCGAGATCCTAACATGCTGCCCGGCCTGCCTTTTGAAGACAAGCCGGCAGCGCAACTACAAGTGTAATGAACCGGAAAAAACCAGCCAGCCTGCACGCCAGCGATCAACCGCTACTCGATTTATGCCTTGCCCTGAAGCAATCAGGCTGCATTGTTGAAGATCGTTATTGGGAAAACCTGATTCAGACGTCCCTTCTGGATATTTTCAAACAGAACCGCAAAAAGACGGTGGAACGACTGCTGGACCATTTGTCCGATAGCGATTCCGAAACCCATGACATTCTGCTGGAAAATGCAGAAACGCTCTCGGAGTCCTGCGAATGGATCCACGATGGCGTGACCTACGACTGCGTGTTCGTGGCAATCCCGGTCATCGCCTGGACCCGTTTCGAGATTCCCCTGCCCATCCTTGACGGCCCCGCACAGCTAGCGCTCAGCAAGCTGCTTGGTCAGCATATTGCCGCCAGTGACGTGCGAATGGCCATCCATCCGCAAATTCTCAGCGTCGATCAGATGCCCCGCTCGTTTACCGGCGTTTTCCAGTGGATGATGGCCATTACCGGCAAAGTTTTCGGCACGCAGGTTCGTTCCGGCGTGCCGGTTGATGACCTGTCCGAAGATATGCAGTTGATGTCGGATAGCCGCTTCGTGCTGGCTGCTTTTTGCACACCGAAAGGCCAGGCGGTTTTCCGCTGGCAACAAGCCCAGGGTCCGTTCAGCGAGCAGCGCCAGGCCTGCCTTGACAATTGGCGTATCGTGGCAACGCCGCTGTTCCAGAAGCTGCTGCCGGCCTGTGGCATAGAACTCATGCTGCCCGACGCCTTTTATATTGCCAACCGCCAGGCTGATAAACGTATCCGCTATGCAGCCATCACAGCGGCCACACAATGGCTGCAAACTGTCTTTGACACCACACCGGATGCCTTTCGCGCCACCGTCGGCCTGTATCAGGACGACGCCTTGCGGGAGATAAGGATCGGCTTTACGCTGCTGCAATCGCATGAAGTGATTTACGGGTGCCTGTGGCCGGTCTTTCCTGACGAGACAGAAGATCAGCAACTGGAGACCATCAACGATTTTGCTCAGCTCAATACGTTACTGGATCATCTGCAGAACAACGGTATCCGCCATATCACCTGCCTTAAGGAAGTGCTCGACGGCAGCAGCGACGTGTCGGACGAACCGTTATTTCCCAATCCGGCTGGCGAATTGATGCCCGTGATGATGCCTGACGTATCGGAGGATCCGATTGGACGCTTCCACTAAACCCATAGCCCCCGGCAACGAACCCCATATCGATATCTTCTGCCGGGTCGTCGACAATTTCGGCGATATCGGCGTGTGCTGGCGGCTTGCCCGCTCCCTGCATCGCGAATGGCCTGCACACGTCAGGCTCTGGGTTGATGACCTGGATGTTTTTCGTCGCCTGGCCCCGACGGTGCAACCTGAACTGGACGAACAAGTGGTCGAGGGCATCCGGATCATTCACTGGACAGACAATCAGACCTCGCATACGCCAGCACAGTTGGTGATCGAGGCATTCGCCTGCGATCCACCTGCCCCATACATTGACGCCATGCCGGACCATACAAAGCTATGGCTCAATCTTGAATATCTGTCGGCCGAGTCCTGGACGGCGGGCTTTCACGCCCAGCCTTCTCCGCAACGCAACGGCGTCACAAAGCATTTCTTCTTTCCCGGTTTTTCAGACCAGACCGGCGGGCTGATCGGCGAGGCCGGATTGAGCGAGCGGCGGCGCAACTGGATGCATTCTTCAGCCAAGAAAAAACATTTTCTGCAGCGCCTTGGCCTGCCGCAAGTCCAAGCCTATCTGGAAGCGGACACGCTTTTTGTCAGTCTGTTCTGCTATGCCTCGGCCCCCTATCGCAGCCTGCTGCATGCCCTGCGAAAATCACGCAAGCCGGTAGTGCTGCTTGTACCCGAGTCAGTCTTGCCCGAGTTGGAACGCGATGCCATTACACAATTGCACGGCGCTGTTTCAATTCCTGATACCGGTATGAGCTACGTGCGCGCGTCCTCGCCAGATGCCGCACCCGGCGCAGCACTTCAGGCGAGGGCGCAGGCCAAAAGCCCTCCCCCATCAGAGGACAACACTGCGCAGGACCAGCAGGCACCGCTGCCCGGCGTCACGCTCTTGCGTATCCCTTTTCTGCCCCAGGACGAATACGACCAAATGTTATGGCTGTGCGATCTGAACTTTGTGCGCGGCGAAGACAGTTTTGTCCGGGCCATCTGGTCCCGCAAACCCTTTCTATGGCAGATATACGAGCAAAGTGACGACATTCACCTGAAAAAACTGCAGGCATGGCTGGCGCTTTTTCCCGGACACGAAGAAACCAAGGCCATGATGCGCAGCTGGAATTCGCCCTCCAGACATGCCTATTTCACCAATCAGCTTACGGCCTTGCTCAACACCCCCGGGCAATTGGATAGCTGGCGCAGAAGCTGTCGCACATTTGCTGAAAATTTGTCTAAAAACAAGACATTATCGGAATCCATCCGGATTTTTTATGAAAAAACCGCCAACTCAGGCTAAAATCATACTTTTTTCCGCCGGCGTCCGCGTTCAGGCACCACACCTGCCAGGTCTGCAGCGGAATCTGCCACATCCATTCCATCCGGAGCATATTTAATGAAAACCGCACAAGAACTGCGCGTAGGTAACGTCGTCATGGTGGGCACAGAACCCCTGGTCGTGCAAAGAGCTGAATACAACAAGTCCGGCCGTAACTCCGCTGTTGTCAAACTCAAATTCAAAAACCTGCTGACAGGATCGGGCAGCGAACAAGTTTCCAAAGCCGACGAGAAATTCGAAGTTGTCATGCTGGAAAAGAAAGAGTGCACCTATTCGTATTTCGCAGATCCCATGTACGTTTTCATGGACGAAGAATACAACCAGTACGAAGTCGAAGCCGAGAGCATGAGCGACGCACTGAACTACCTGGAAGAAGGCATGATCGTTGAAGTCGTGTTCTACGAAGGCCGTGCCATTTCTGTAGAACTGCCTACAATCATTGTTCGTGAAATCACCTATACCGAACCCGCGGTCAAGGGTGATACATCAGGCAAAGTGCTCAAGCCAGCCACAATCAGTACCGGTTACAATCTGGCTGTGCCGCTGTTCTGCAATATCGGCGATAAAATCGAAATCGACACACGCACCAACGAATACCGCAGTCGTGTCATGTAATTGCGCATAATCGGGCCCGGCGTTTTTTACGAAAATCGCAAGCCCTATTATGAGAGAGCCCGCCAGCACGGCTGATCATATCAGCAAGCCAGGCGGGCTTTTTTCATGGTTATCAAAGCGCGTGCGGCGGCCTCTGTCGCAACCCTGGGCTAGCCCAGGTACACATATCAAGAAGCTTGTTACGGGGGACATCAGGAACGATATCCGAGCATGGTCTGGCCGGCTCTACCCGAGGCTGTTAGCCGATATGGCACATATGGTAGGTGTTATACGATAGTTCAGTACCGATGGTCTACCGCCGATATAGCAACCGCTGAAGTATCGACATCAGTCCCGGAAATTGTTGAAGCTTAACGGTGCGTCGGCGACTTCCTTTTTCAGCAGGGCAATCACGTCCTGCAGCACATCTCGCTTGGCACCCGTGACCCTAACGGTATCGCCCTGAATGCTTGCCTGCACCTTCAGTTTGCTGTCCTTGATAATACGCACGATTTTCTTGGCCAGATCACCGGTTACGCCTTTTTTGATGGTATTGAACTGCTTGAGCTTGTCACCGGAAATTTTCTCTTCCTTGCCCTTTTCCAGGAACCGAAGGTCCACATTGCGCTTGGCCAGTTTATTGAGCAGCACTTCGCGCACCTGCGCTACCTTGAAATCATCATCGGCATAAATCACCAGTTCCAGCTCTTTTTGCTCGATGCGGGCATCGGACCCTTTGAAATCGAAACGGGTGGAAACTTCTTTGTTGGCCTGATCGACTGCGTTGCGCACCTCTGTCATCTCGGCTTCACTGACTACGTCAAAACTTGGCATCCATCTCTCCATCTATTGAAATTAAAGGATATTCTACGCGTCCTGTCACGGCGTTTCAATGAAACAGCACCGCAATGGCCAACGCAAATATTTATAAAAACCAGTAAATACTGACTGCAATATGACACTCAAACTTGGTAGACTAGGTCTGAGCATTGATAGATGTCGATTGATCTGACTCAGATTGACCGCTATCGGTCCCCACCATTGAATAAGGATACCCATCATGAGTGCACTTAATATACTCGAATCCCTACTTGGCGCCGGCAAATCGGCAATGAATCAGGCCGGATCATCAGTAAAAACTGCCACATCCGGCGACAAATCACTGCTGTCCGACGGTGACAAAACAGCCCTGAGTGCAGGTGTACTGGGCATGCTGGTGGGGCACAAAGCCAACAGCAACCTGGCAACCTACGGCGGGTTGGCCGCGCTGGGTACCGTGGCATATCGTGCCTACCAGCGCTGGCAGGCAAACCAGTCTGACCGTCAGCCCGAGATGCAGGCATCTGCCCCAAACCCCGCAACTAGTCAGCCACAGCCACCGACACCTATAAATCAATTGCCGGCAGCGCAGGCGGAAGTGCAAAGCAAAGCCATTCTGACAGCCATGATTGCCGCAGCCAAGGCCGATGGCCATATCGAAGAAAACGAGCAGACCATCCTGGATCAGTATTTCAGCAAAATGAGCACGCCGGAAGAACAGGCATGGCTCAAGGCCGAACTGGCCAAACCGGTAGATCCGGTTGCCATCGCCAGCCTGGCCACAGATCCACACCTGGCATCGCAAATGTATGCCATCAGCGTATCCATTATTGACAGTACGAATTTCATGGAAAAAGCGTATCTGGATGAACTGGCCAAGCAACTTGACCTGACGCCGGAACTCAAAACGGAACTGGAAACCCAGGTCGCCAAGGCTTAAGACGTTTTTGGTCGGGAAAGCCCAACTGGAACAGCACCAAATCCATCCCGACCAATCCAAATAAACCCCGGCCTGTCAATCAGCAGGCCATCCATGCAAAGACGGCCCGCCTATATAAATATTACTGGCGCGGCCGTTTTCCCTTTCACCTGCAGGCAAGGTCAGTCTGCACGAAACCGCAAGGGGCTCAACAGCTCTGGATTTACGCCCTGTACCAGTAAATCGTCCGGTACGGCCTCGTTCAAGGCCAGCGCGACGGCCAGACGAGAAACGCCATCTGAAGATTGAATGCCATAGCCGCCCTGTCCGGCCAGCCAGAAAAACCCTTCGTTGCCAGGATCCCACCCAACAACAAGATTGCCATCCGGCGCGAAACTGCGCAAGCCTGCCCAGACATGCGTAGGCCTGCGAATCTGCAGGGTAGTTGCCTGCTCAATGTAATAAATGCCGGTTGCGATATCCAGCTCTTCGGCCACGACATCCTGTGGCTCCACATCATCTGCATTTGCCGGCGAGCCCAGCAACTGACCAGCATCCGGTTTGAAGTAATAGGTCTCTTCAATATCACAGACCATGGGTAGCGACTCCAGGTTCAGCTCTTCGGGCGCAGTGAACGTAAATGCACTGCGCCGGCGGGGTTGGATCCCGACCGCCTGCACGCCACAAGCCTGTGCAAACACATCGGCCCAGGCGCCGGCGGCATTAACAACGTGACGTGCGCGAAACTGCCTGCCATCGGCACTTTCCAGGGTCCAGACCCCGTCCTGCCGTCGCCCCTGGCGAATGTCCACAGAGAAAACCAGCTCGGCACCGTTGCGCTTCATACCCTTCAGATATCCCTGGTGCAAAGCGTCAACATCGATATCTTCTGCGTCTCGTTCATAAATGCCGCCATATAGATCGTCCGGCTTCATACATGGCACACGTTCAAGGACCTGGGCCGCGGTCAGCCATTCGACATTCGGAGCCCGGGCAAGCAGCTCACGATAGGTGCTGTCAAGAATTTCTTTTTGCGCGTGGGTTGCTACATAGATGCAACCCCTGGGATGCAGCACCGGATGCTCGGAGAAACCACTGGACTGGGCTTTCTCGAAAAATGACCGACATGCGCGGGTCAGTGCCTGCAGTTGCGGCGGTCCGTAGGTTTCAATGAACATGGCGGCAGAGCGCCCCGTTGAATGGTAACCTGCATGCGCCTCGCGCTCCAGCACCAGAATCGTGCCCGGTCGCTGCGACAGCTGATATGCAAAAGAGGCGCCGGCAATCCCGGACCCGATAACAATATAGTCAAACACTGCTGCATCGCTCAAAATTTTCCTCCGCTTCGTTGGCCGATGGCTGCTATTTTGTCGGCAGCGTATCGTTACCGTGCCATGTCTGGCGGGGTAACGCCAGACCGGACACTTCCTGAGATATTATGAATGAGATTGGTCATAAAAGCACGCTCACCTCATCAGTAGCAGGGGGATTTACAGCCAGCCGGTCTTGCGAAACTGACGAAACAGCAGGCCACAGATCAGGAACATCAATAGCATGATCAACGGATAGCCATAGGTCCAGTTCAATTCCGGCATATTGGTAAAGTTCATGCCATAGATCCCGGCAATGGCAGTGGGCACGGCCAGTATCGCCGCCCAGGAAGCCAGTTTTTTGGTAATGTCGGTCTGGTGCGCCTGGGCAATCATCTGGCTGGCTTCAAAGGCAAAGGCCAGCGATTCGCGCAAGGCGTTCATCTGATCATCGATCCGCGCAACCCGGTCGGCAACAATACGATAATACCCCTGTGAGTCCTGCTCCACAAAGGCCAGGTTGACCACCGACATGCGGGTGCAGATTTCAATGACAGGTGCAATGGACGTATGCACACGCAATAAATCACGCCGCATCTTGTAGAGCTTGCGCACATCGGATTCACGAAAGCCATGCAGAATCATTTTCTGCTCCAGTTGCTCAACGTCGACTTCGAAACTGCCAGCCAGCATCAGGTAGCTGTCTGCGAGCCCATCCAGTATTTCGGCCACCACGAAATCACTGCCCCGGGCAATCAAATCGGGCGAGCCCTCAAGACGCTTGCGCAAGGGTGTATTGGTCATAGCTTCGCCCCGCCTGACGGTAAGAATAAAGCTCTGCCCGAAAATCATCTGCATCTCGCCATAGACGATTTTCTTGTTTTCGCGCGAAATGGTCACAGCGACAATCAGAATATAGTCGCCATAGTCAATTACTTTCGGACGGTAATGGCGCTTGACGATTTCCTTGGTCGCCAGCTTGCTGAAAGACAGGTTTTTACAGGTCATGCGCAAATCTTCGTCAGACGGATCTTTCAGGCCCGTCCATAGCAGGTGATCTGCATCGCGCTTGTAGCCAGCAATTTTTTCGGGTGCAATGACGGCGTGACGTTGACCGCGCACATATTCCACAGATGCCACCACGCCCGAATTGCTATCGGCGCTGGCCGACTTGGCTGCCGCAGAGGTCGTTCCCGCCTTCTTTTGTGGGGCGCCGGAGGCATCCGCTGTGGCTGTGGCTGCGGCGGGAGTGGCGGCAACGTTATCGCCTGCAACACTGTCGGCCCGCTCGCCCGCCTTGTTCGCCAGATTATCGGCTACCTGAACACTCGCCTTGTTGCCGGCATCGCCTGCAGCCGCGGCGCCGCCCTGCTGGTCTTTCACATTCCCACGGGGACCGGCAGGCCCCACGCTTTCATTGCTTTTTTCGCTGGCATCGGTTTTTTTTTCATCTTCCATAACGGGCTCCCTGCAGATTGGCGATGATACCATTTTTACCTTACACCCGCGTTTAGGACAAATGCAAGCGATCTCAGGGGCAAAACCCGGTATAGTCAACCAGTCCGCGGGTGATGATCATGCGCTGTACTTCGCTGGTCCCCTCGTAAATCTGGGTGATGCGGGCGTCACGGTAAAAGCGCTGTACCGGATAGTCTTCAAGATAGCCATAGCCACCGTGAATCTGAATCGCCTGCGAGCAGACCTTCTCGGCCATCTCCGAGGCAAACAGCTTGGCCTGGGACGCTTCGGACAAACATGGAATCGCCTTATCCTTCAATGACGCCGCATGCAATACCATCAGCCGGGCGGCGTTAACCTGGGTATGCATGTCTGCCAGCATATTGGCGATGCTCTGGTGTTTGATCAGAGGTTCATTGAATTGAATACGGTCTTTGGCGTAAGCAATGGCGGCCTCAAGCGCGGCTCGCGCGATCCCCACCGCCTGGGCCCCGATACCGATGCGGCCGTTTTCCAGATTCGACAATGCGATCGATAAGCCCCGGCCACGTTCGCCAAGCAGGTTTTCCTGGCCGATCGTGCAGTTTTCCAACGTGATGGCGCAGGTATCCGATGCCCGGATACCCAATTTGCTTTCCACCCGGTTCACAATAAACCCCGGGGTGTCGGTCGGCACCAGAAAAGCGGAAATGCCGCGTTTGCCCTGGTCCGGATCGGTCACCGCGAAAATAATGGCCAGCTTGGCGCGTTTGCCATTGGTAACGAACTGCTTGGCGCCGTTAAGCACCCACTTGCCATCCTGCAACTGGGCACGGGTTTTCAGATTGTGCGCCTCGGACCCCGCCTGCGGTTCAGTCAGGCAGAAGCACGAAATGGCGCGACCGCTGGCCAGATCGGGCAGCCACTGCTTTTTCTGGGCCTCATTGCCGCTGTTGAGCAACGTTCCACAACCCACAGAGCAATGAACCGACACCAGCGTGCCGGTTGCCGCATCGGCAGCGGATATTTCTTCCAGCGCCAGCGCATACGACACGTAATCGGTTTTAGATCCGCCCCACTGCTCGGGTACAACCATGCCCAGCAGGCCAAGGTCTCCCATGCGGCGCAATACTTCATCATCGATCCAGCCGGCAGCCTCCCAGGCAGCAGCGTGCGGCGCAATTTCCTGCTGAGAAAAATCGCGGGCCATATCGCGAATCATACGTTGCTCTTCGCTGAGCGCCGTGTCGAATGTGCTCATTTCTCAACCTTTCCCATAGACTGGATGATGGCGGAAAAATCCAGATGACCATTGCCCTGTGCGCTGAAAGTCTGGTACAACTGCTGCGCCGTAGCCCCCATGACCACCGGCACTTTGGCCGCGCGGGCCGCTTCGGTGGCCAGCCCCAGGTCCTTGAGCATCAGGTCGGCCCCAAAGCCGCCGGCATAGCCTTTGGAGGCAGGCGCCGTTTCAACCACGTCGGGCCAGGGATTATAGACTTCGGTGCTCCAGCAACGGCCGGATGACGTATTAATAATGCCGGCCAATACCTTGGGATCCATACCCAGCGATACGCCAAGACTCATGGCCTCGGCCGCGCCGATCATGGAAATGCCCAACAGCATGTTGTTGGCAACCTTGGCAACCTGCCCGTTGCCGGCCCCGCCGCAATAGACGATATTCTTGCCCATTTGTTCCAATATCGGCCGGGCCTTGTCAAAGGCAGCCTGTTCTCCGCCGACCATAAATGTCAGTGTCCCGGCCTTGGCGCCAACGGTGCCGCCTGAAACCGGTGCATCCAGCATGGCATTGCCTTGCTGCTGAGCGGCCGCAGCCACCTCGCGCGAGGTTTGTGGATCGATGGTGGACGAGTCTATTAACAGCACACTCGGATCGACCGCTGCCAGTACCCCGTCCTCTCCCAGGTAGACTTTACGGACATGTACCGAGGCGGGCAGCATGGTAATGAGCACCTCGGGGCGGGCGGCTGCTACCTCCCGGGGTGATGCAGCTGACGTGGCACCTGCCTGGACCAACTCGGCCACCGCGGAGGCAACCAGATCAAACACCTGCAGTTGATGGCCTGCCTTGAGCAGATTCAGCGCCATTGACGCGCCCATATTACCCAGCCCGATAAAACCGATATTCATTGCTGTCTCCGTTATTTTTTTCGTCCGGCACAGGAGAGACAGGCGCCCCGCCTGTGACCTGGACAATCTTGCCTGTGGCCGGCCACGTACCACGCTGTGTGTGGGGATGCTGCGGCAGGCCGTGAACTCATTATACGAAAATGTCGATACCGCAAGATACTGCGAAATGGTCTTTCAGAATGTCATTTATAAGACGTTCTGCGGCAGTGTCGGCGCGCGGCGTCGTTCCTGTCTACACAACCCGTGATATCACCTGGCCCGTTTCAAAGAACCGGTCTAGGTTATCGATCACACGCTGGCTCATTTTCAGCCGGGTTTCCACGGTCGCGCTGGCAGAGTGCGGCATCAGCGTTACACGCGCGTGCTCACGCAGCGCCGGCGGCACGTCCGGCTCATGTTCGAACACATCCAGCGCAGCAAAACCCAGCTTGTCCTGCTGCAGCAACTGGATCATTGCCGTCTCGTCAATCACCGTACCCCGGGAGACATTGACAACCGTCCCCTTGCGTCCCAGCGCCAGCAGCACTTCCCGATTGATCAGGTGATGCGTGGAGGGCCCGCCTACACATGTCAGCACAAGATAATCGGCCCACTCGGCCAGCGCAGTCAGCGAAGCTTCATAGCCATACGACACATCATCGCGCGCCTTGCGATTATGGTAGCGGATCTCGCAATCAAAACCAGCCAGCCGGCGCGCCACCTCCACCCCTATACCGCCCAGGCCGACGATACCCACATTCTTGCCTGATACGCTCTGCGCCAGCGGAAATTGACCTTCTACCGGCCAGCGCCCTTCACGCACGTAACGATCGCCCCAGACCAGTTGTCTGGCGCTGCCCAGCAGCAGACATACCGCCAGATCGGCAACACACGCATTCAGGACGTCTGGCGTATTGCCCAGTTGTATGCCTCTTTTTTTCAGCTCACCGGCATCAATCGTGTCGTATCCCACGCCAAAGCTGCTGACCACGCCCAGGTCAGGCAGGCTGTCCAGCCAGTCATTCTTCAGTCCGTGTCCGGCAGTGGTCACCAGACCGCGCGCGCCCTTGCCATGCTCAGCCAGAAACGCCTGCGGATCTGGCTGCTCCCACAAGGCCAGCACCTCGTAGTTCTCCTGCAGATGACTATTGACCAGTTGCGTGCCGCTGGCGACCTGAACGATTTTTGTTTTTGCCATGAATATCCTCCTCAAAAAACATTGTTTAGTTCACTGAAAAAGAGAATACCACGCCTGTGATCACATGACATGTCCGGGCCGGATGCGACGTGTGCTTAAATAGAAGATGCTTGGCGGGACGGTCTGGGACGATGGTCCTGCAATACGTTAAACGGGGCGCTCTGGCAGACGCAATGCCACGGCAGGCGGGCTTTTTCCAGAATAAATATTTGACTCGTTGTAGAATAATGGGTTACTCCCGATCTCGGGCAACTTTTATTGCAAATTCGATGTCTCTCATAGTCCACAAATACGGCGGAACCTCCATGGGCTCCGTTGAACGAATCAAGAATGTTGCGAAACGCGTAGCCAAGTGGCACAACGCCGGCCATCAGGTCGTGGTAGTGCCCTCAGCCATGTCCGGTGAAACCAATCGCCTGCTGGGGCTGGCCAAGGAAATTTCCGAATTGCCCGATGGTCGTGAACTTGACATGCTCGCCTCTACCGGCGAACAGGCAAGCAGCGCCCTGCTCGCTCTGGCCCTGCAGGCCGAAGGCATCAAAGCCCGCAGCTTCACCGGCTGGCAAGTGCCTGTGAAAACGGATTCGGCTTTTACCAAGGCGCGCATCAAGTCCATCGACGACAAACGCGTCAAGGCCGAGCTCGATAGTGGCCGTGTCGTCATTGTCACCGGTTTCCAGGGCATTGACCCTGACGGCCATATCACGACGCTGGGTCGCGGCGGCTCCGATACGTCTGCCGTTGCCATTGCCGCTGCGATTGGCGCCGACGAGTGTCTGATCTATACAGATGTCGATGGCGTCTACACCACCGACCCGCGCGTGGTGCCTGAAGCCCGGCGCCTGTCTGTCGTCTCGTTTGAAGAAATGCTGGAAATGGCATCGCTGGGCTCCAAAGTCCTGCAGATCCGTTCCGTTGAGTTTGCCGGCAAATACAAAGTGCCGCTGCGCGTCCTGTCATCACTCACCGACCCTGCGATCCCCTTGCAGGAAGAGAAAAATTCAGGAACATTAATTACCTTTGAGGAAGATTCAAAAATGGAATCCGCTGTCATTTCCGGTATCGCGTTCAGCCGCGACGAAGCCAAACTGACGTTGCTGGGTGTACCTGACAAGCCTGGCGTAGCCTATGCCATTCTGGGCCCCGTTGCCAAAGCCAACATCGACGTCGACATGATCATCCAGAACCAGTCTGTTGATGGCACCACCGACTTTTCCTTTACAGTGAACCGCAACGAATTCAAACGGGCAACGGAGCTGCTGACCGACACTATCCTGCCTGCAGTCGGCGCCCGCGAAGTACTAACCGACGACAAGGTATGCAAAGTGTCTATCGTGGGTATCGGCATGCGCTCACACGCCGGCGTTGCCAGCCAGATGTTCAGCACGCTGGCCAAGGAAGGCGTCAACATCCAGATGATCAGCACCAGCGAAATCAAGACCTCGGTTCTGATTGACGACAAATATATGGAACTGGCCGTTCGCGCCCTGCACAAAGCCTTTGGCCTGGACCAGGAAGCCGAACAGGGCTGATCGCGGCTCAATGGTCGGGACAACAGCAGGTTTGGAGGCAGCAAGCGAGCCAGGCAATGGCGCCGCTGCCACACCCTGGTCATTATTCCGCTAGTTGCTGGTATTTTGAACAAATTTTGTGGCGGCAGCGACAAAAATCGTGTTAGAATCTCGGATTGTTCGGAGACGTGGCCGAGAGGCTGAAGGCACTTCCCTGCTAAGGAAGCATGTGGGCTAAAACCTGCATCGAGGGTTCGAATCCCTCCGTCTCCGCCAAAAACACTTAAAAGCCCTTGAATTTCAAGGGCTTTTTCATTTCCAGCGGAACGATGACCGGTCACTGACCAGCCGCCGCGCTTTGGCTGACCCAAATGGTCCGCTCTATTTCAGTCCCTTCTCTTCGACCTTTTACCCTCTGCAGTCCTTTAGCTTCGGCCCTGCTACATCAGCCGCAGACTTTATCTGCAGACCTCAGGGGTGACAGCGCATACGACGTTGCTGTCCACCCCAAAGTGTGATGTCGTCAGACCCAGCCATTACTGAGCAGCGAGAACCTGCCCGATCGTTTGATACGCTGCCTGTAACTGCGCCGGGCTGGTTACATAGGGCGGCAACACATACACCGTCTGGCCAATGGGACGAATCAACAGGCCTTTTTCCAGAAATCGCTGATGCAACTGCCCTGCCGAATGTGGATACGACGAAGGCAAATCAAAGGCAGCGATGGTTCCGGTGATCCGGGGGCGTACGATCGCCGGCACTGCCTGTTGCAGCCATTGCAATCCCTCATGGTGACAATGCGACAGGACCAGCAATGCGCGGGACGTCTCATCAGTAATCAGCAAGGCCATGGCCGCCACGGCGGCGGCGCAAGCCAGCGGATTGGCCGTATAGGAATGCCCGTGAGAAAACGCCCGATCAGCCTGTTCAGACAAAAAAGCCTCGTAGATATGGTCGCCGGTTATGGTCAATGCCAACGGAAGAAAACCGCCCGTTATCCCCTTGGAGACGCATAAAAAATCCGGCACTGCACCTGTCTGCTCGAATGCAAAGCGAGTGCCTGTGCGACCGAATCCAGTCATTACTTCATCGAAAATCACCAGCGTGTCGTGCGCACGGGCCAGTGCACATGCCTTGGCAACAAATTGCGGTCGGCACATACGCATGCCCGCCGCACCCTGCACCAGCGGTTCCATGATCATGGCCGCAACCTGGCCTGCATGCCGTATCAGTGCAGCTTCCAGCGCCGCCAGCGCTGCCTGCTCCCGGGCCTGAATCTCCTGGTCATTCCACCAGGTATCTGGAAAAGGTATCGCCACCGATTCGAAAAACAGGGAACGGAATTGATCGTGATAGCCGCAATGCGCACCAACTGACATCGCGCCAAAAGTGTCGCCATGGTATCCACCCTCAAAACCGATAAACAGCTTGCGCTCCTGCCCATGCGCATTTTTCCAGTACTGGTGCGCCATTTTCAACGCAACCTCAACAGCCGTCGAACCATTATCGGAAAAAAAGAACTTACCCAGTTGAGCAGGCAACATGGCACTGAGCGCTTCACACAATTGAACAGCAGGCTCATGCGTGCAACCGGCGAACAGCACATGCTCCAGCCTGTTTGCCTGCGCGGCAATACTTTGCGCAATATGCGGGCAGCCGTGTCCGAACAGGTTCACCCACCAGCTCGATACCAGATCAAGATAGGCATGATTGTCCGTATCGTAAAGCCATGGTCCGCGACCATGCGAAATCGGCAGGCGTGGCGCTGCAGTTTGTTCCTGCGTGAACGGATGCCACACCAGCGCCTTGTCCCGTTGCGCCAAAGTGCGATTGGTTTGCCTGCTCATCGTTTCCCTGCTCATTCTTGCACTCCCAAAGCATGTTTAAGCGCCGCCGTCGGCGCAATTTGCATCAAGGCAGATGCACTGATTCCGGCAGACAGCACCGGAACTTGCTGCAGCACGGGCACACTGCCATAGTCTGCAATGGTGCGCGCCGTCATGTCGCATGGCGGCCCATTCAATATGACGCCCAGCACAGCAATGCCCCGCAAGCGCAAAGCCTGCAGAGTAAGCAGCGTATGGTTAAGCGTTCCCAGCCGGGTAGAGGCCACCACCAACACAGGAAGACCTAGCCAGGCGATCAAATCAATCATCAGGCATCCCGTGCCCAGCGGGACCATGACGCCACCGGCGCCTTCTACCACCAGCCGTTGTGCGTCAGGCAGGCGGATATCCTCCAGCACTAGTTGCCTGCCCTCCAACTGGGCGGCGTAATGGGGTGATGCCGGCTCGCACAGCCGGTATGTTTCCGGGTAAGTATGACAACCCGCATGGACCTTAACCCACTGGCTATCGGTCATCGGCAGCAAGCCCGCCTGCACCGGCTTGAAATAATCAAGCCCAAAGTGCCGGCACAGCCAGGCTGACACCAGCGTCTTGCCCACGTCGGTATCGGTTCCAGTGACAAAAATACGCATGATCAACCCCTTGGCGCGGAACTGGACAAGTGCTGCACAATGGCCTGCCCCAGCCGGTTCACGCTTTCACTGTCATGAAGCGCATTAATGGCAATACGCAATCGGGATGTACCTGTCGGTACGGTGGGCGGTCGGATCGCCGACACCATCATGCCTTCTTGCTGCAATGCTTTCTTCAATGCCAGCGTGTCCGATTCATCTCCCAGACATACTGGCACGATATTGGTACCATCGCCCATGACGGTTATGCCGCGCGCGCGCAACAGCTGGCGCAACAAACCGGCCATGGCAAATACCTGCTGACGTTGCGCAGCAAGCGCCGGAACCATATTCCACGCCTGGGCTGCGGCCGCCACGCTCATGGGTGACGGCGCCGTAGAATAAATGAAGCCGGCCGTTCTGTTCAACATGAACTGTTGCATGATCGCATTGCAGGCAATGTATGCTCCGGCTCCGCCGATCGCCTTGCTGAATGTCCCCATCACCATATGCGGCACCGGGGACAAATCAACTGTCGTGGACAGGCCATAGCCTTGCGGACCGTACAAACCGGTGGCATGCGCTTCATCCAGATACAGAAAACAGTCGTAGCTGGCGGCAATATCGACCACATCCGCAATAGGCAACAGGTCCGCCTCCATCCCGTGAACGGTTTCAGTCACGATAAACGCGGGCCGGGACGCCACACGATACTTTTGCAACTGACGGCGCAGGTCGCCCATGTCGTTGCGCTCGAACAGCACATATTCCGCCCCCGATAAAAACATCGCGTTATAAAGACTGGAATGATTGAGCCTGTCGAAAAAAACAATGGGTGGCGCCGGCAGGACTCGCTGGCTCAGCAGACTGGCCAGTACGGTCATATTGGCCTGATAACCCGAACTGAATATGAGGGCTGCCTCGGTATGCTTGCTCTGGGCGATCTGTCGTTCAAAGGATTCAATCAGACTGTAGTTTCCGGACAGCAGCCGGGAGCCAGTTGAACCGGCACCACATTGCCTGGCCGCTTCAATCGCGGCGTTCACGACATCGGGATGCGTAGCCAGGCCGAGATAGTCGTTACTGGAAAAGTCGAGCGAGACCGGAAGATCTACTGGCGGCAACGCGCGCAGCCGGCTTTTAGCAGCCTGCTCAACACAATACTGATCATAAAAATGATACATGGGGCGACACCTGAATATTTGTCGCAAACATGAGACTCCCGGCATCAACCAGGCATATGCGACGTTCAGCCCCTATTCTAAAAAGAAGGCATAGCAAATGAAATTTTAAATAAATTGAAAAATAAGCACAAAATAAACGACGAAAAGAGATTATGCGCGAATATAGATATTTTGCCTGATGAGTGCTCGCTATCGGAAAACCTAAAGTGAGCGCAACAGTGCAAGCCTGATGCCTGGTCAGTGCCAGGTAAACCTATTTTGATATGCGTTGCGCATACCTTGCATCTTGCCCGCAAATAGTACTTCGTATAATGTATATAGACTGCAGCTTGCAACCCCCTGAGCGACATCCCACTTTGAATCAGACTGTCATGTATAACCCTTCCCACTTTCGTGTTGCCGACCCCGAAGCAATATCAAATTTAATACGCCGGCATCCGTTGGGCCTGCTGATTTCCCAGAGCCCGGAAGGCGTCCAGGCCAGCCCGATACCATTTCTGTACTTTCCCGAAGAGGGCGAACACGGTATCTTGCGCGCCCATATGGCGCGGGCCAATCCGCATTGGAAATTATTGACGGCAGATCCGACCTGTCTGGTTGTGTTCCAGGGCGAACAGGGCTACATCTCGCCATCCTGGTATGCAAGCAAGGCCACGACCCATCAGGTTGTTCCCACCTGGAATTATGTCATGGCGCAGATGCGAGGCAGCCTTACCACCACAGATGATGCCGACTGGCTGCAAAGCCAGATCAGCGCATTGACCCGCATGCAGGAGACCGGCAGGCCCGATCCATGGCAGGTAACAGATGCGCCAGCCGATTTTATCGACCGGCAAAAACGTGCCATCGTCGGACTGGAAATCAAGGTTGCGAGCATTGATGGAAAATGGAAATTGAGCCAGAATCGCAGCCCGGCAGATCAGTCCGGTGTCATTGAAAACCTGCGCAATAGCAATGGCTTGTCCGGCAACCACGCGCTGGCGCAGGCAATGCAATCGCCAGGCAAAACCCGATAGCCCCAGCCGGATGCAACATGGGCGGTGGCGTCTGCCTTGGCAGGTCAACGCCGGACAGCAATAAGAAGCGTGAGTGATGGTCCGCCAACGTGCCAAGGTGCCGACGCGACAGGGATATACATTTTGAAACCTGATGCGCAGCGGATCGGCATCAATCTATAAAAACACGATACTGTATAAAGTCTGTTTGGCTGGCGACCTGATCGTAAAGCGTTCTTGCGGTGGCGTTACCTTCTCGAGTCGTCCAATACAACCACTCATAGTTGTTGCTGGCCGCAAAATGCCGGGCGTGCGCAAGCAATTGCCGAGCCACCCCGTTCTGCCTGTGGCCCTGGGCGACGAACAAATCATTCAGGTACAGTCGGTCTTTTTGCGACCAGGTGGACCGATGACCAATAAGATGCGCAAACCCGACAACTTGCCCGCCCCGAACAGCCACAAATGCATGCATGGGCTCCTGCTCATCTATAAAGCGCTGCCAGGTAGTCTGGCTAATCTGTACATCTTCGGGCTCGCCATAAAACGCCAGGTAGCCGCGCCAGAGCACGCTCCACTGATCAAAATCCTCAACTTGCGCACGTCTGATATCCATATCCTGCTTTTGCATATTCTGCATATGTTATTCCTGTGGTTGAAACGACCGCGAATCAGCCGTAATTGCATGACAGCCATAATGCCATGACAGATGACATATGATCGCTGCCTCTGCGTCAGTATTTTTTTCACCTTGCCTATTGATGTTATTATTTGAACATAGATCCCTGGTTAGCTGGCTTTCATTCGATCTGACACTATTCTGAATCCGATATTCCTTATTAAATACCTATTTAAAGACAGGAGTTATTATGAAAGAAAAGAGCAAAGCAAGTGTGAAGAAAAGCACCGCCAATCGCCTGAAACTGGACGAGGCGGCCATTGAAAAAGCAAAGCAAAGTCTGGATGATGGCGCCGTTATAGCGCATGACAATCCGTGGCGCGAAGATATTGTGCGTCTGCTGAACGATGCGCTTGCGACCGAGATTGTCTGTATCTTGCGCTACAAGCGCCACCATTTTACCGCGACGGGATTGGAGTCCCCTGCCATCGCCGACGAATTTCTGGTACACGCCAATGAAGAATCAGCACATGCCGACGCCATTGCCAAACGCATCGTGCAACTGGGCGGCGAACCAGACTTCTCACCAGACACTTTATTGTCTCGCAGTCACGCCGACTATAACGACGATGCTGGTTTGCATGAAATGATCAAAGCGAATCTGATTGCCGAGCGGGTTGCGATTGAGTCGTATACGCAAATGATCGATCTGATTGGCGACAAAGATCCCACGACACGCCGTCTTCTGGAAGGTATCCTGAATGACGAGGAAGAACACGCCGACGAACTCAGCGACTGGATGCGATCTGTCGTGAAGTGACCCAAGCGGACTGTTATTGCAATTGAAAATTTACAAAAATTATAGTCTACGCGAAAATTGTTCGTTGACAATTCATTCGTAATCGCGGATTATCTCGTTTGTATTTTGACATATATATGGAGAATAAATCATGAAAAGATTAGGACTGGTTGCGATACTGGTATCTCTGCTTGGCTTGGCTGCATGCAATACCGTTTCTGGTGCAGGACAGGATCTGGAGCGCGGCGGCGCAGCGATCTCAGGTGCTGCCGAGCGTCATAAATAATTCCCAGCGCCAATATCAGTAAAGTTTTTTAGTTCTCCTTCGAGACACGTCCAAAAGCTCCACTGATCCGCGAAAAGCTGCCCGTGTATTCTGTACACGGGCAGCTTTTTTTTATTTTCCCGTGTTACCGCAACACGCGGGCAATAGTGCCAAGCCCATCCCAACCCGCGCGCAACACACCGATGGCTATATACTGCAGGCCTGTGTCAAATCAGTCCCCGCCTTTTAAAAAAATGCGTGACCTGCACGAGGTTTTGTCTTTTTTTTGAAACAACCGCTCCTGCACCAACCGTCGTGCGCCGCATCACCCTTTTGCTGGAATCTGCCCAGCCCTACTTGCGTCGTTAGGGCATACCCGAGTTGCTGTTCTGTGGTAATGGCGATAATATTGGCGCCAATATTATTTACAATATACGGAACGTCACATGCAGCAAATGGAACAGAAACTGTCTGAAGATACATTCGGCGCCGAACGCGCCCGGGCAATTTACGATATGGAAAACAGTACGATTTTCGCCTCCCGCAACGACGCCCGTTTTTCCTACTGCACCTATGCGCCTTCGCGGAAAGCTCCTGCCGGCCAAAAGCCGGCTCTGGTCGTTATTACCCATGGCACTGGCCGCGCCTTCACTGAATATCGCGATGCCTTTGCGGATTTCGCACGATGGAACAATTGCATTATTCTTTGCCCTCTCTTTCCCGCCGGTGTCCAGGGTGACGGAAATCGCGATGGCTTCAAGCAACTTGTCGAAAATGACATCCGCTATGACCGCATTTTGCTGGACATGGTCGAAGAAGTCGGCCACAAATTCAGTTGTGATTTCAACCGTTTTGCACTCTTCGGATACTCCGGCGGTGGCCAATTTGCCAATCGATTTTGCCTGCTTCATGCGGATCGGCTCTGGGCAGTCTCTATCGGCGCCCCCGGTTCAGTCACCCTCCTGGATACCCAAAATGACTGGTGGGTGGGGGTAAAGGGGATGGAACAAAAATTTGGCATTACGCTGGATCTCGAAGCACTGAAACAGCTGCCAGTGCACATGATCGTGGGCAAGGCAGATCTGGAAACCTGGGAAATCACTCACAAGCAAGGCGGTAAATTTTTTATGCCCGGCGCCAATGATGCTGGCAGAACACGGCCGGAACGTCTGGCCACCCTGTGCAAGAGTTTTCAGGCAGCCGGCGTAAATGTGCGAATGGACCTGGTAGACAACGTTGCCCATAACGGATTGGCTTGCGTGAAACCGGTTCAGGATTTTATGGCCGACGTACTGCTGGATCTACGTTCTAAATCACAATCGTGATAATGTCGATCGCTAACCTGCATCAATAGGAACACTTATGTTCAGATTCGTGTTGTCCCGTTTTGCCATGGCCGTACCGACGCTGATTATCGTGGCCATTTCGGTGTTTGTCCTGATCCGGCTGATTCCGGGCGATCCGGCGCAACTGCTGTTGGGCGACATGGCAGATCCGACCAGCCTGGCCGACCTGAGAACCCATCTGGGACTCGATCGCAGCGTATGGGAACAGTTTATTATCTGGTTCGGCAATGTCCTGCACGGCGATCTGGGTATATCCATCAATCAGGGTGTGCCCGTGCTGGGACTGGTATGGGAACGGTTCACCGTCAGTGTGCAGATCGTGCTCGCCGCCGTATTGATCGCCACGCTCATCGCAGTCCCCGCCGGCATTATCGCGGCGTGGAAGCAGAATCAACCAGCAGATCTGGTGCTGATCGGCCTTGCAACGGTTCTGGTTTCAATCCCGACATTCTGGCTGGGCCTGATTCTTCTGCTGTTCTTTGGCTTAAAGCTGGAGTGGCTGCCCGTTGTCGGCTATGTCTCGGTTGCCGCAAACTGGAAGGCAGGCCTTTTGTATCTGGCGATGCCGGTCATGACGCTCTTCATTCATGAGATTGGCGTCATTATCCGGATGTCCCGGGCCAGTGCGCTGGAAGTCCTGCGGCTGGACTACGTCACGCATGCAAGAGCAAAAGGGCTTTCCGAAGGCGCTGTACTGATGCACCATGTTTTCAAAAATTCGTTTGGTCCCACATGGACGCTGATCGGCCTGGTATTGGGAAATCTGCTGGGTGGCATCGCTGTTGTCGAAACCGTCTTTACCATTCCCGGTCTGGGCCGTCTGCTGGTGGATTCAATTTTTGCCCGGGACTATCCCGTCATTCAGGGGTGCCTTCTTTTTGTTGCCGTCATCTACGTTCTGGTCAATTTGATCGTAGATCTTTGTTATCCGATTTTTGACCCAAGGGTAACCGCCGAATGAAAACCAAAATCCCCTTGAACGCGCTGTTGGGCGTTCTCATTGTTGGCATCTTGTTGATCATTGCCGTAACCGGCGTGGTCTGGACACCCTATGATCCCCTCAAAATCAATTTTGCAAGCCGGCTTCATGCACCCAATGCACAGTTCTGGCTTGGTACCGACGAGTTTGGGCGAGATGAACTTTCAAGACTGATTGCCGCGGCGTCGACCAGCGTATGGATCAGTCTGCTCACCGTGTTCTTTGCCATCACAATCGGAACCTGCATCGGTCTGCTGACAGGATATCTGCGCGGCTGGACCGACCGTATAATCATGGCATTCAATAATGCCCTGCTGGCATTTCCCGGCCTGCTACTCGCACTGGGCCTGTTGGCAATTTTCGGCGCCAATAAATATGGCATTATTTTTGCCCTGGGATTGGCCTATGTTCCCTCCGTCACCCGGATCGTGCGCGGCGCTGTCCTTTCCCTGCGTGAAAAAGAGTTCATTGAATCTTCGCGTGTGCTGGGCAATTCGGAGCTCTACACCATGCTGCGCCACGTGCTGCCCAACTGCCTGGCCCCCATTACCGTCATGGCCACTGCCATGTTCGGCTGGGTCATCCTGGCCGAAAGCGCACTTTCCTTCCTGGGGCTGGGGGTTCCGCCGCCGGCCCCCACATGGGGCAATATGCTGGCCTCTGCACGCCCATATATTGATTCGGCTTCCTGGCTGACGATTTTTCCCGGCATCTGTATTGCCATGACATTGCTGGGCATCAATCTATTGGGCGATGCCATTCGCGACCGTCTTGATCCACGCATGCGAGGTGTGCGATGACTGAAAAACTGGTTTCCGTATCAAATCTGTCTTTGGCAGTCGGTGCCGCCGGCAGGCAAATCGTCAAGAGCGTTTCCTTTGATATCTCTGCTGGTGAAATGGTCGGGATTGTAGGTGAGTCCGGTAGCGGTAAAACACAAGCAGCACGCGCCATACTTGGACTGACCCCGCCGCCTCTGGTTCGCACCGAAGGCAGCATCTGCTTCGAAGGGCAGGAGTTGACAACGATGCCTGCACGTCGGCTGAGGGCATTGCGAGGCGCGCGCATCGGCATGGTGTTTCAGGAACCGATGACGTCGCTCAATCCCTCCATGACCGTGGGAAAACAATTGAACGAAGGCCTTGCGCTGCACCGACGCAAACTCGGCAGCGCCGAGCGCCGCGAGCGCATTCTGAACATGCTGGAACGGGTCGGCATTCAGGATCCGAACGCTGCCATGCAGGCGTGGCCTCATGAATTTTCCGGCGGCATGCGCCAGCGCATCATGCTGGCCTCGGTTATGCTGCTGGAACCGGCATTGCTGATCGCCGACGAACCCACCACGGCGCTTGATGCTGTCGTCCAGCGCGACGTCCTTGAGCTGATGACGGCCATGACACGCGAGCACAATACGGCTGTACTGATGATCAGTCACGATCTGCCGATGGTTGCCCGCTACACCGAAAGAATCATTGTCATGCAACACGGCAATGTGGTCGAGTCCGGCCCGACGGAAACCCTGCTGGCAAGGCCTGAGCACCCGTATACCCGCAAGCTGCTTGCCGCCATCCCCCACCGTACCCAGGCGCGCGAGGCATCGAATGAAAAGCCGCTGGTTCAGGTTCGGAACCTGATTATTGATTATCCCGGCAAGCGTCGCCTGTTTTCGCGCGGGACAGCAAAGCGCGCCCTCAAGGGAATCAGCCTGAATGTACATCCAGGCGAAGTGGTCGCAGTCGTGGGCGGCTCGGGTTCAGGAAAAACGACACTGGGACGTGCCATTGCAGGCCTGCTGCGGCCCACCTCCGGCCAGATTTTGTTCGACGGGCAGCCCATAGACAAAACCAATGCGGTCTGGAATGATTATCGCCTGAATTGCCAAATGGTTTTTCAGGACCCCTATTCTTCGCTGAATCCACGCATGACGGTCGGGCAACTTGTCGGTGAGGGGCTGCGCCACGTCGGCGGCACGAGCCCCCAACACTGCCGGGAGCGAATCCAGTCGGTGCTGGAAGAAGTCGGACTGGAGGCACAGTATGCAGCACGATACCCTCATGAATTGTCGGGCGGTCAGCGCCAGCGGGTGGCCATTGCGCGGGCAATTGTGCGACGACCATCGTTCATTATTGCAGATGAACCGGTCTCTGCCCTGGATGTCACGGTGCGGGCACAGGTACTGGCTCTGTTCGCCGAACTGCAGAGCAAGTATGGTTTTTCATGCCTTTTCATCAGCCATGATCTGGGCGTGGTCGAACAGGTGGCCGACCGGGTTGTCGTGATGCATCACGGTGATATTCTTGAGCAGGGAACCCGCGACGCCATTTTTGACGCCCCCGCACATGACTATACAAAAACGCTATTATCTGCCATCCCTGCCCTGGAGGTCACCGAACAGGGCGGCGTTAAACTAAAATGGCGGTTTGCGCGGCAAAGCACGTGAATGTCCGGCTTGGCAAATGGCCGACAAGACAAATAAAATGCCGCAACAGGCTTTGATTGGAGTTTTTCATGTCGCAACGTTCCACGTCTTCTACCCGACTTGCAGATGACATTGCATCTGACATACACAGCGGCAAGCTCGGCCCGGGTAGCTGGCTCAAGCAGGTTGATATTCAGGAGCGTTATGGCGCAACCCGGCTCGATGTGAGAAAGGCACTGGACCAACTGGTCATCAAGCGCCTGATCGAACATATCCCCAATCGGGGCTATCACGTTCATGTCCCGGACCCAGTCCGACTCGACGAAATTCGCGATGTCCGGATATTGCTGGAGTGCGGCGCACTGGAAGACCTCATCCAACATATCACGCCCAAACAGATCAAGCACATCCGGGAGCTGGCCAAAAAATTCGACATGCTGATTTCTACCGGCACCCTGCTGGAGCAATACGCTGCCAATCAGACGTTTCACCATGCAGTCTATGACTTGTGCAAAAACCGCGAGCTGGTACGCCTGATTCATGAAATCAAGACCGGAACGCCTGCCGCCCCCACCACACAATGGATCAATCATGCACGTGTCCAGCAATCGGCCAAGGAACACTTCGATCTGATAGACGCACTAAGCAAACATGATCTGGCCCAGGCCCAGGCAGTTGTTCGACAGCATATCCAGCAGTCCGAGCGCACCTGAGCGCGCATGATTACCCTCGAATAAGGGTAACTACGAGGTGACGAGGTTGGCATGATGCGGCAAAATTTGTTAAATATTGGCGCCAATATTATTTGAAAAATAATTCACTATTCAAGGAAAATTCCTGTGAACACACTCCCTGCCCTGCGGCTGACTGTCCTGCTGGCTACTTTGATCGCCCTTCCCGCTGCTGTCTACGCAAAACCGGTAGTGGTTGCACAGCCCGCAGACATACGCTCGACCAACCCCGGCGTAAACCGGGACAACACAACTGATGGCGTCATTCTGAATGTAGTGGAAGGACTGGTCGGATATAAAGCCAATGGCAGTGTCGGCCCCCTGTTGGCAAAAAAAATCGATATTTCCGACGATGGCCTGACCTATACGTTCACGTTGCGGGATAACGTCAAATTCCACAATGGCCAACCCATGACGTCGGCAGATGTGCTGTGGAGCTGGAACCGCTATATGGACCCTAAAACAGGTTGGCGTTGCCTGGGCGAATTCGATGGCCGCAACGGCCTGAAGGTGACCGAGGCCTCTGCGCCGGATCCCAAAACGTTTGTCATGAAAACCGACAAGGCATCTGCCGTATTTCTCGACACATTGGCAAGAACCGATTGCGCGGGGGCCGCCGTCATTCATCGCGATTCGGTCAAGCCCGACGGCACCTGGGACAAACCCATAGGCACCGGGCCCTACATGTTCGATTCGTGGAAAAGAAGTCAATTTGTCACTCTCAAAAAATTTGCTGGCTACGCGTCGCCTGAAGGAGATAAGGCCGACGGCTATCTGGGCAAAAAAGTTGCAGTCAATGATGAGGTGAAATTTCTTGTCGTACCGGATCCGTCTACCGCAAGAGCAGGCCTGCAATCGGGCGCGATCGATGCTTCCCAGGTGACCTTTTCCGACTACAAGGAACTCAACGACAATCCTGATATCGCGGTGATCCTGCCACAAGAGGCCAGCAAACACACACTGTTGTTCCAGACACGCGATCCGGTATTGAAGAACAAGAAATTGCGCCAGGCAATCGCCGCGTCACTGGATATCCCGCAAATCGTGATGGCAGCCAGTGAGAATCTGGTCAAAGCATCGAACAATTCGGCCATTCCCGCGACCTCCGCTTTCCACGACGATGCACAGAACAAGGGCTACAAGTACGATCCGGAAAAAGCACGCAAACTGCTTGCCGAATCGGGCTACAAGGGGGAGAAAATTGTCATTTATGCGAACAAACGGGCCCATGTCCCCAGCTACCAGGTCGCCGTGATGGCGCAGGCCATGATGCAGGCCGCCGGGATCAACGCACAGATTGAAGTGCTGGAGTGGGCAACGCAGCTGGACCGCTATAACCGCGGCAATTATCAAATGAGCTCATTCAGCTACTCTGCGCGCATGGACCCCTCTCTGAGCTACGAACAATTCTCAGGTAACAAGGACAAACAGCCGCGCAAGGTCTGGGACAACCCGGAAGCAGAAAAACTGATCAGCGCCAGCTTTGATGAGTTCGATGATCAGAAGCGTCAGCAGATTTTTGACCAGTTGCACGAAAAAATGCTGGATGACACGCCCTTGATTATTCTGTTCAATGGCGCGACCGCCTGGGGGTACCGCAAGAATCTGAAAGGCTTCAGCGTATGGGAAGGCAAGCCACTGATGTGGTAAGCGAGTAAAAGGGCTGGCGACAAACCCCCAGCCCGTTGCAATTTACTTCATGCAATTCTAACTCATGGGTTTCTAACGTTACCGACCCTTTTCAGCTTGCCAGCCGAAAAGGGTTTTTCACATGTGGTTCACTTAAGCGCCAGGCAGCAGCACAGGATCATCTGACAGGCTGTAACGCGTGAATGTTTTATTCAAAGCAGGCAAAGGCGCGGCATCCATTATTCCCAGGGCCGGCTCCATCACAATCATCGCAACCGTTGCCGACAGATTGTCATGGCTGCCCGGACGCGGCGGACGACATACTGAATACGGGGTACCAAAATCGTCGAACAACGCCTGTTTGAGATCATTCAGATCCAGCTTCTCATGCGCATTCAACAGCCTGCGCACACGCCAGTCACGATAGGAGCTTTCGGGGGTGCTGGCGCGCCCCGTATCCAACAGTTTGCACAATGCAACAGGATTGACCCAGTGATTGGCATGAACAATCAGATTGTCATCGCCCGGATAAATGGGAAACGCCTCGTTTGTCGTGCACTCAAAATCGATACCGAAACCCTGCGCCATGCCAAGCATGATATTGTTTGAGCAGGATTTGGGCGTGGTGGCAACAGCCTTGAGCGCTAGCGCAAAATGCTGCTGTTCAAGCACTTTGCGCCGGATCAGGGACAAGGGCGTACCCAGTTGTCCAAAGTCGCGATCCGATTCCAGATAATTGGCGGTAATTGACACGCCAGCACTATTGAGGCCACTGCGCGCCAGGCCGCCCGCTTCCACATAGGTCAGGATATCCGGACCATCGTCCTGCCGGATGCGCAACACGACTGCCGTATCCACACACTCGGCACGCCAGTCCCAGTTCTGGGCATGCAACAGATTGCCGCTAGCCGAGCGTTCAGGCAATACAAGAGCGCCAGTACAACCATCGTCGGGTTCAAGCTCGACCGTCCTGTTTTTCTCGGCCCGTGCCCTGGCCAGCACTTCGGTACGGGCATTGATCATGACGATATCTTCAAATGACACCTCTGCGCCTTTGGCAATGCCGCGCATTTCGTCCAGATAATGCGAAGCAAATTCTTCTATCGTCGGCACAAAACTATTGATCAGCAGCATGCGCTGCGATTGACTGAAGCCCAGGTCAACCAGCGTCTGGCCATAGAGCCTGACGCTCAGTTGCACCCGGTCCCTGGCCTGCTGGCCGTATTGAACGCCACGTTCATACGGCGCACCGGAAACGGAGATAAAGGGAAACTGCTGTGGTGTAGGCATAGAGGATGTCCGGGAGCAATGCTGCATGGCGGCACCCATCCAAAGACGCAAGGCAGCAACAAATAAAGTGATATGGGCGCTATTATTGTAAATTATTTTGGCGCCAATTTATGCGTGGGTTTACCCTAGATGGACACACCATGCCTGCGAGCAGCTACACGCTGCCCGAATTATTCCGGTTATCCTCAGGATGCGATCAGGCGAGAACCTTTTTCATCCGCTCGAAATCACGACGATACTGCTTTGCCAGTTTGGTTTTTTGCACATCAGTCAGAATTTTTCCCGACGCCTGAAAGAATTTTTTTTCCTCTTCACGCAAATGGTGGTGCACCTTTTTGGACAGTGCCTTGGCCTGTGCCAGCCATCCCGGAGAATTGGAAGGCTCAGACTGCAAATCCTCCAGCATTTCCTCTATTTCATGATGTTCAGCCAGCGCATGTCTCGACGGTGACAGCCCGTTGTCGTCCATCAGAATGGGCGCATACAAAAAGCGTTCTTCTGCCGCCGCGTGCGCTTCGAGCTCAACATACAGCGCCTTGAAAATATCGTCCCGGCTGCCCGTACCGGGCTTGGTACGAAGCAGCCGCTTACAGAGACTGCGTTGCGTTTCGTGGCTCTCGCGCAGTGCGTCATAAACTGTTTCCATCATGGGTCCCTTTCATATTTTCCGTTTTTCGGGGCTTTCTGCGCCATACGCAATGGCCGTCACGAAGCCATGAAGCAATTGCAACAAAACTCACCAGTCGCAATCACTTCCCTTATCTAGCCTCAACCCAGACGAATATGCAACATCTCGCGTTGCTCTGAAACAACAAAATTCAAACCAAAAAAACCGAAATTGCCGCATTGTCGCGCGTTATCAACATTATTTAAAATGCAGGGCAAAAAGCACTTGCAAGCAGCTCCCGTTTAGTGCATAATTCTTTTCTTGCAGTTACAGCGCCCGTAGCTCAGTTGGATTAGAGTACTTGGCTACGAACCAAGGGGTCGTGGGTTCAATTCCTGCCGGGCGCACCAGTTTAAAAAGGGTCTCCATATGGAGACCCTTTGTTTTTTGTATTATTGCAACGGCATCGCCCGTAAACTGGCCGCAATACGTAGCCGGACAAAAAAATAATTTCTTTGATCAATTACTCGGTAAACGGTCGGCAAAAGCACATTGACATGACCGCGTTAGTTGCCTCCTTCATTCAGCTCGCCGTTTTGGGCGGCCCAGGTGCGTACCAATCGTTCCCCGATCCCCTTTAACCGATGGCCTGAACAAGCGTGTGAGCACCTCTTTTAAGCACGCGTAAAGGTCATGACCATCGAGCCTGGCTGACCACCCGAGCGTCATGAGTAGCAGACTGTTTGCCAGTACGCCGCTACCCGGCAAACAGCCAATTATTATGCCCGGGCGCATTCGCTATACGTGATATATGGGCGAAATCAGCCGTGTCTTGCACAACAATACCGATCAGCATGCACTGCCCTATTGGACCGCAAAATGCTCGTTCAGAAATCGCAAGAACGCACGTACTCGCGGCGCCAGGGTCTTGCCAGGCGGATACAAGACATACATCATGTCTTGTGCCGCGGGCGGGTAATCGGTCAATAACTGAACAAGCCGGCCCTCGGCAATATCAGCGGCGATATGAAATTCGGCCAAGCGCACGATTCCCAAGCCGACGAGGGCCAGAGTACGTAAAAGTTCGCCCTGATCGGCGCCCACCAACCCTTGAATGTTGACGGCGCTGGGAACACCGTTTTCGATGAAGGTCCAGGCGTTCCATTGTTGTCTCACCGTGAAATTCAGACAGTGATGGCTATGCAGCTCATCAGGAACCACCGGCGCCCCGTTCGTCTTCAGATACGCCGGTGCGGCAGCGATAATCCAGCGCCTGAGAAATAATGGCTTGCCCACCAAAGACAGTTCTGTCGGGCTTCCGCTGTGAATTGCTACGTCAATATCTTTTTTCAGAAAATCGCCACGATCAGTCCCGATAATGAATTCTATGCGCAATCCTGGATGCCTTTTCAGCAACAATGGCAGTAGCGGGGCCAACTGATATTTGGCGAAAGTCAGACTGGTATGTATGCGTAAGACACCGGTCATTTCCGATTCATTTGGCGTTACCGAATTTTCGGCTTCAGCCATAGCGTCGACTACTTTTTTTCCATGCTCGTAAAATCGATGGCCTTCTTGTGTTAGTCGTACCGTGCCGGCAATACGGTCAAACAGTCGAACTGCCAATCTCGATTCCAGACGGGCAATGAGCTTGCTTATCGCAGAAGGAGCTCGCGACAGCTTGCGTCCGGCAGCAGAAAAACTGCCTTCTTCTACAACACACAGAAACACCAGTATTTCGGCAAATTTATCCATACCTTCCCTTATGAATAACTTCAATCAGATCTATTCTCGAATAGGATTGATTGTGCCACGCCTCTGCTTATAGGCTTGTTGTCAGGCAACCTGCTTGAATACCGATCTTAATCACAAACAACCAAAATATATATCGATGTACTAACCACGGTCGCAAATTAGCGCCCCTGTAATATAGATGCAAACCCAGCCGGTTTACCGCTATAGCAACGGAAGTTTGTTGGTCTTGACCACTTCTGTCCATTTGGCCACTTCAGATTTGATACGGTCAGCAAACTCTTGCGGCGTATTCTTTACCCGTCGCGCGCCCATACCCTCAAGCTGTGTAGTTACATCTTCGTCAGTCAAGGCTGACGCGATGGACTGGTTCAATTTTTGTACTACATCGGCAGGCGTGCCGGCGGGAGCCAGGATACCGAACCAGGCAGATACTTCATAGTCAGGCACGCCGGATTCACTGATGGAAGGGACGTTCTTGAATGTTGGCCATCTGTCTTTTGTCGTCACGGCCAAAGCCCGTAGGCTACCTGCTTGAATGTGCCCTGCTGATGAGGGCAGGTTATCGAAGCCCACCTGGATCTGTCCACCTATCACATCATTCAGCATGGGGCCGCCGCCTTGATACGGCACGTGAACCATATCGATACCTGTCTTGGCTTTCAGCAGTTCGCCGGACATGTGAGGGCTGCCGCCCATGCTGGTCGAGCCAAAGCTGACGGCACCTGGATTGCTTTTGGCATAAGCGATGAATTCCTCGAATGTCTTAAACGGCGCATCTTTGTTCGCAATCATAACGTTGGGGGTATCAGCCACGATGATTACGGGCGCGAAGTCCTCAACCGTTCGATACGACAGCTTTTTGTACATCGCCGCATTAATACCATGGGTATTGATCGTGCCCATGACCAGGGTATAGCCATCTGGCTTGGCTCTGGCAACCGCCAATGTGCCAATCTGGCCACCCGCTCCTGGCTTGTTCTCGACAATAAAAGTCTGGCCCAGGCTTTTGGTCAGTTTCATGGATACAAGGCGAGCAAGAAGATCGGTAGTGCCGCCAGGAGGATAAGGGACCACTATCGTTACCGAGCGTTCGGGGTACGCAGCATGGGCTACCCCGCATACAGCCAGCGCTATGCCTAGACTTAACGCAGTTACCATTTTATTTTTAAACATGTTGACTCCTCCTGTGGTTATTATTTCAAAGCAATTGTTGCCCGTGTAGTTTGCCGCGCAGCGATTCGGGCACCTCAACCTTGAACCCCAGAATCGCAGCGGACAGGGCTTTGCCATAGTTGTCCAGGCAAAGACTGCGCGATACACCGCCGCCTAAAGCTCCGTGGGCGACGAAGTTCATGGCGTGTATGTTGTCAACTTCATAGCGCAATACGTCGCCCGTAATCACACCTCCATAAAAAGCTTTGATGCGTTCGGCGGTAAGCTGGGCTTTAAGTAGTTCATAGAATTCGGGCTCGTAGGCAAACACGGAGATATTTGAAGTGTTCCCTTTATCTCCGGAACGGGTGTGGGCCAGATGCTGCAAAAGTATTAACATGATCAACTCTCAAAATAAGTTACAGTGGCCGGGACACTTTCACGAGGAACCAATGAGGACCAGACACCAATGATCTCGCGTGTTCGCTCCTGGTGCGGCACGCGCTTGCCGGTATGTGCAATACCAGAAACCGCCATGCCGTCAACTTCACGCCCGACCTTTTCCGCTTCATCTCGGGTACGCGTGCGAGCTGCGACACGTACCGCAATTTCATAGGGTTCCGGAGCGTCCTCTGGCGTGGCGTCCCCATGAATGGCGTTGATGCCCAGGAAATCTATGCGCAGGTCTTGCGCATCCAGCTTCACAATTTTGAAGCGTTCTTCCAGTATGCATTTGGCTAATTGGGCGCGTCGCAGCGCTCCCGGTCCGGCATAAAAAAACATGTCTTCACCTATAAAGCCTTCTGTGCAACCTATCGACACCTTTAGGGTCGGCGTACGTGGCTTACCGCTGATATGCGTCACGCGTACCCGATCGGGACCGTCCTGTTCCAGGTTGACGGTCGTAAAGTCAACGACGACATCCGGCGTCAGATAATTGGCAGGATCGTGCACCTCATACAGGATTTGTTCCTTCACCGTTTGTAGCGTCACTGCGCCGCCGGTGCCTTTTACTTTGGTGATAACGGCGCTACCGTCTTCTTGCACCTCGGCGATGGGAAAGCCGAAGTTCCAGGGTTCAGGCACATCTTTGAAGCCCGGGTCGGAAAAATAGCCGCCAGTCACTTGCGCTCCGCATTCCAGCAGATGCCCTATACCGTTACCCGCACCCAAGCGAGCGTGATCAAGCGGATCCCAGCCGAATTCGAACATCATCGGCGCCATGAATATCGATGGGTCGGCTACGCGTCCCGTTATAACGATTTGAGCGCCGGCCCTCAGCGCTTGCACGATGGGTTCTGCGCCTAGATAGGCTTCAGCAGAGATCAGGGCCGGTGCCAACGTGCTGGTCGATTCCCCATTTTCCAGAATATTGTCGGTAAGTTCCAAGACACTCTCGGTAATCAAGCTGCCAGTGACGGCAGCAACTTTGACGCCCGATACGCCTAGTTCGCGCAAAAGCGCCACCACACGTTCGGCTGCCGCTTTGGGATTGATCCACCCCTGGTTAGAAATAATACGTGTGCCTTGGCGCATGCAAGCCGGCAAAACAGCGCGCATGCGATCGTCCAGATAGGTGTCGTAGCCAGGGAAACCGGGATCACGCCGGCTGCGGACCTGGGCTGCCGAAACAGTGGCTTCAGCCATTGTCTCGAAGCAAAGATAGTCCAGTTGTCCATGTTCGGCATTCAGGGCAGCGGGCTCGATTCGGTCTCCCCACCAGGCAGCGCCAGATCCAATTCGGACCGTTTTATTCATGCGTTTTCTCCTATGTGCTTGTGTTAGACGTGCATGGCGTCTTTGTGCAATATCTGTTGAAGTACATTGCTGAACAACAAGTCTATAGACCAGGCAGTGGCGCAGCTAGCCCTATGGCGGAACAGAGCCTGTGAATATTATTCATAGGAAAATGTAGACAAACCTGCATCAATACAGGCGTTTCTGTGTGTGATGAGCGTTCGTCAACAGTCGTTCTCTCCACGCTACCCATTTGTACAATTCGATCACCTCATGCAAGGCGTTCACATTAAAAATCACAAAAGAATATAACCACCATAGTCATGCGCAGACATGGGCCTGAATATGCTCCAGTAAAAATTCGACTATTTACGGACTGCTCCGAAGAACCAGTGCATGACTAAATGGTAAGGAAAAGCTAAGTTGCCGCACCGGCTGCCCAAAGACATAATTGTCGACTCGAAGCTTCGCGCACTGAACCGGAGCTGTATTTAACAATTTCCAAGGAGACAACTGCATGCGTCGAGTCGACTACCGAGACTTGATCGGAGGGGTATTGATCACAATTGCCGGGGCTGGGGCTATGTACCATTCATTGACCGCTTTCTCTGTTGGCACGGCGGCCAGGATGGGACCAGGTTACTTCCCCGCCCTCGTCGGTGGCCTGTTACTGCTGTGCGGGCTCATGATACTGATTCCTGCTCTACTGCGTGACGGACCCATGCCAATCTTCGAATGGAGGCCGCTGTTCTGGGTTAGCCTTTCGGTGCTCGCATTTGCGTTGCTGGTCCTCCCGTTCGGTCTGGTGCCAGCAATTATCGCGCAGTCCATCCTCGCCGGTATTTCGGATTGCAAACTGTCTTGGCGGGGCTCGCTGCTTCTGGCCGGGGCTCTCTCCGTCGGAGCAACCCTGGTCTTCAAAGTTGGCCTGGACGTCATCCTGCCGACGTTCGCCTGGCCCTGGTAGGAGAAGATAAAGATGGAACTATTTGACAACATCATGCTCGGTCTGACGACCGCGCTCGCCTGGAACAATCTTCTCTGGTGCATCATCGGCGTATCGCTCGGCACGTTGATCGGCGTGATCCCGGGCGTCGGTACCCTGGCGACAATGTCGCTATTGTTTCCGATCACCTACTCCCTGGAACCTACCGCCGCGCTGATCATGCTGGCCGGTATCTGGTATGGCAGTACCTACGGCGGATCGACAGCCTCGATCCTGTTAAATCTTCCGGGAACACCAGCCAACGCCGTGACATGTCTGGATGGGTTCCCGATGGCCAAACAGGGTCGGGCTGGCGTCGCGCTACTGATGACGACCGTTGCCTCCTTCTTCGGGGCCAGCGTTGGTATTCTCATGATGATGCTGTTCTCTCCACTCGTTGCTGACGTCGCGTTAAGTTTCGGTCCCGCGGAATACTTTTCGATGATGGTGCTGGGCCTGGTGGCGGCCTCTGTGGTGTCGTCCGGCTCGGCGCTCAAGGCCATTACCATGGTCGTGGGCGGTGTGCTGCTGGGCATGGTTGGCACCGACGTCAATTCCGGCGTGGCGCGCTTCGATTTCGGATTTCCCGAGCTCCAGGATGGCGTGCAGATCGTCGCACTTGCCATGGGCCTGTTTGGCGTCACCGAGATCATCGCCAGCATCAATCATGTGAAGGCAGCCGACCGCAAGATCGACGTATCGATGAAGGCCATGCTGCCAACGCGCGATGAGATTAAGCGTTCCTGGGGACCAATGACCCGCGGATCAGGCCTGGGATCGTTCTTCGGCGTGTTGCCCGGCGTGGGCCCCACCGTGGCCGCCTTCATGGCCTACGCGGTGGAGAAACGGGTCTCTAAGACGCCCGAGCGCTTTGGCAAAGGCGCGATCGAGGGTATCATGGCCCCGGAGTCGGCCAACAACGCGTCAGACCAGGCGTCCTTCATCCCGACGCTGACGCTCGGCATTCCCGGCAGTGTGACGATGGCGTTGATTATGGGTGCGCTGATGATCCACGGCATCCAGCCCGGACCACAAATGCTGACCGAGCACCCCGACATGTTCTGGGGCTTGGTGATGAGCTTCTGGATCGGCAACATCGTCCTGGTGATCCTGAACGTGCCAATGATCGGTCTGTGGATCCGTGTGTTAACGATTCCATATCACATCCTCTACCCGGCGATCGTGATGTTCATCTGCATTGGCACTTATGCCGTCAACAACAACGTCTTCGATGTCTACGCAGTTCTGGCGTTCGGCATGGGTGGCTACGTACTGCGGGTGCTCGACTTTCAGCCCGCTCCGCTGCTGCTCGGCTACGTATTGGGCCCGATGCTGGAGGAGAATTTCCGACGCGCCATGCTGCTATCGCGAGGTAGCGTCCAGACCTTCATCGAGCGCCCGATCAGCATGTGGGTGCTGATCCTGACGGCAGCCTTGCTGCTTTGGGGCTTGTGGAGCGGCCTGCGTCAGCGGTCGGCTGTGACCAAGACGCTATCCACAGAGCCAGTCTGATCCACGCAGAGGTTTTTTTAAAGGATGGCCGACTCAGTCGGCCATCACTTTTTGAGCCGGGCTGCACACCTCATACGATGCTTGTCGCAGTTCGTAAACACGCTTGGGGGACTGATTGCGCGTGTTCATATGCGCTGTGGTGTTGCCCTTGAACTTTCCACGGTCCGATAAATACAAGCCGTAGCTTGTCGTAGAGATTTTTTCGCGTTTGTGTTATTGCGCCTGCTCACGAGCCCGATTCGAAGACAAGCGCCACTTACAATCCTGATGGCGTTAACTGTGTGTTGAATCCAGGGGCAGTGATACGATTACCCGTAGCCCTGGATGAGCATCAGAAAAAGAAAGCGTTCCGCCGTGCAAACCGACAATGCTCATGACGCTGGTCAGGCCCAAACCGTGGCCCTCGGAAGATGGATCAGATCGATAAAAGTGCTTGCCCAGGTGTTCATATTCGGTGGCCGGCAGCCCTGGCCCATCGTCTTCGATAGTAATGAGTCCGGTACGACCCTGCTTGACCACGTCAACAACGACCTGACTGGCGGCATACTTAACCGCATTGTCCAGCAGATTGGCAAGCGCGCTGGCGAGCAAATTTACATCGCCATAAAAAGTAACGGAATCCAGATCCGAACGGCATAACGAAATACCTTTTTCTTCTGCTAACGCCTCATGCATCTCCACTACGTCAGTGACGATGACGTCCAGTTCGCAGGGCTTAAACGAACGACGTTGTATGCCTGCTTCCATCTCGGCAATTTGCAAAAGTTTTTCCAGCAATACATTAAGACGCTCGATACCTTCTATTGCGTGTTGGTTGGCCTTTAGCGCTTCGGCCAGGGAAACACCCGGCTGCTGCGCCACTCGCAATGCACCAATAATGCGAGTCAGCGGCGTACGAAGATTATGCGCAATGGTATCCGAGATGTGCCTGGCACTCTTCATCAACAGTTCGATCCTGTCTAACATCGTGTTAATGTCACAATTAAGCAGGGTGAACTCGTCGTCGCCTGTCGGTGCCGAGATACGTTTAGAGAGTTTGCCAGCACCAATTTGCTGCGTCGTCCGGCGAATGTGGCTAACGCGGTACGCTAATTCTCTTCTAAAAATATATGTCCCCAGAAGTACCATGAGCACAGCCAAAAGAATGGCTGCCGCCGTCGCTCGCCCAATTAATGAGGTGATGTCGCCTATCTCACTTGAATCCTGCCCAACGACTAATATTTTACCGTCGGCCAGGGTTTGGATTTTTAGATAGCCACGCGTAGGAACGCCATTTTGAATAACCTCAGCGTCAAATACTTCGATATTTGTTGAGTTCAATTGTGGGGAGATGGCAAGGTTTCCGGCTAGCTTTCGACCATCCTCATCAAGAAGCAAGTAGATCTCCCGGTCGGAGTCGATTCGATCCGAAAGCGTCAGTTCAATAGCGGATATAAGTGCATCACTGCCGCCATCTTCAAAGGCCGCTATCAGACGTTGTGCGGTCGCTGTTATTTGTCTTGAGTACTCGGTGCGTAATGCGCCAATGAATTGAACGTATATGAATACGATCAATATTGACGTTGTAAAAATTGCCAGCAAACCATAATTCAACGTCAGGCGAAAAGAGATGGAGTTCCACTGGCGCCTAAAGAAATCAATCATTCTTCTTCGAATTCCGTACTGTTGGAGCCCTGTCTATCAGAAAGGGTGTACCCCACACCGCGTATAGTGTGGATCAGGGGGGTTGTGGAAATAAAATCAATCTTACGGCGCAACCTGCTAACCTGAACATCAATAACATTCGACTGGGGATCAAAGCTGTATCCCCAAATTGTTTCAAGCAACATCGTTCGCGTCACGATCCTGTGAACGTTAAGCATGAGATAAAGCAATAAACGGAACTCTTGCGGCTGCAAAGAAATCGATCGTTCTGCTCGTTGTACTTTTTGCGTAGCGACATTAATCGTCAGATCTGCAATACGAAGTTGCTTGACTTCCAGATCGGGTCGCGTTCGCCTGACCAGCGCATCCAATCGAGCGACCAGTTCAGAAAAGGAGAATGGTTTGACCAGATAATCATCACCACCGGCTCTTAAACCATCAACCCGATCATCGACAGCCGATAGCGCGCTAAGCACCAAAACCGGCGTTTTTTTCCCCAACACCCGAAGGGCCGATAGTATTGAAAGGCCATCGACATGATTGGGCAGTATACGGTCCAAAATGATAATGTCCCATTTATCCTTCATCGCATTTTCAAGCCCGCTTGCGCCATCCCCGCAAACGCTCACCAAATGCCCTAGTTCCGTCAGGCCATTGGCAAGATAACGAGCGTTATCTCGATCGTCCTCAATAATAAGACATTGCCACATATCTGTTTCCACGCGAAGTAAATGTGAGGCGAGCGCCCCTTGAAGATTAGCAGAAGCACGTCATAGGCCTCATGCCCTTTTCGTGCAGCTGTCGAAAACCATATCACCAAGCACCGATCGACTCAAGACGGCAGTGGTACGGTGATCATGTTTGCGGGACGTGCTTATGCTGGCCAGGCATTTGCTGGATTCTCAGGTCTTGGATCACCAAGCAGAGTTGTCCAGTCATGCATACCGCCCCATTGGACGATGCTGGCCGCTTTCTCGGTAAGAATCAGCAAGGCGTCTGCGCCAGTTAGAACGACGTAATTTGCGGCAGATATATGCCTGTTTCCTTGCCAAACGGTAAGGCTATCGTAATACGTTCCGCGCGGGGCTTGACTAAGATGGTTCAAACACACCCGGACCTTGTTCCGATTGACTGGTTGCCGTCGCAGACCCACGCTGTGCCGTTTTCCTGCTTAGCTCCCCCATAAACCTGGGGTTTGGCAGACATGCTATAAAATGGCCGTTGCACCTCTTTGGGAGTAGGAAGAATGTCCATTCAAGCATTTAGCCGATGCGCCGCCATATTGTCTGTCGTCGTCTTTATTGCCGGCTGCGGTGCAGGCGCCAATAAACCCCCTGTTGCTGCCGAACGCAATAATGATTGCAAATGGTACCGCAGCAGCTGCCTGTATGAAGGCTCATACGAGCCGGGAGAGCGGGACTACGCAGAACGAGAGGCCAAACGCCTGAATCTGGCCCAGACTATCCGGCTGACGCGCAGCACCTGGCAGTGATTAGAGAACAATCTCCCTCCTTCTCCCAGTACTGTTTGCAACCAATTCATTGTGTATGACACCGGCGCCGGTCTTGTATAAGCATTATTAAAACCTGCAAGACATGCCTTGTGCGGCATTTTTTTTGGCCTAGCCTGGCGCGACCGGTCAGAACATCACAATCGCCATTACCCGTGCTGGACTGTTTCACCAGGCCCGCCCTGTCGATCTATACCTCATGCACAGCGCCCAGCGATAATCTCACCACTGAATCCGGCAACAACCTCGCACCAATGGAAAATTCTCGGATACTGAACATGGTCCGTCCATTGAGGTCGCGTTTACTCGTTTTGCGATACTAACTTAGTATCAAATAATCTATTTTTAATATTGGACCAATATCATATTTCTGCTTATGCTTTTCCTTATTCGGAAAATCATAATATGAACGACATTACATCCTCTTGCAGCGCATTAGCCGGTATTACCATTGTTGACCTGACCTCCGTGGTCTTTGGTCCGTACGCCTCTCTGATCCTGGCCGACTATGGCGCGACGGTTATCAAAGTTGAACCGTTACAGGGCGATTCAACTCGGTATACCGGACCAGCCTACCAGGAAGGGTTATCAGCCGTTTTTCTGGGTTCCAACAGAAACAAGAAGAGTATTGCAATCGACATAAAAACCCCGGAAGGGCTTGAGGTGCTGCAGCGATTGCTGCAAGAGGCCGATGTCTTCATGCACAGTATCCGTCCCCAGAAACTGACTAAACTGGGACTGGATCCGGCCACACTGACACGGCGCAACCCGAAACTGATCTACGCAGCGCTGCTGGGTTACGGATCCGATGGCGCTTATAGCGGCATGCCGGCATATGACGATATTATTCAGGGCTTGTCCGGCATACCGGACCTGATCAGGCAACAGACCGGTGCCGTGCGCTATATGCCGATCATTGCCGCCGATAAAACCTGCGCGCTGATGGCTGCCCATGCGATTCTGGCCGCCCTCTTCCAGCGCGAGCGCGATGGCCGCGGGCAACTGATCGAAATCCCGATGTTCGAATCCATGGTCTCGTATGTGCTGGTTGAACATTTTTACGGACGTCATCTGGCCGACAAGGACCTGGACGCAGGTTATGTCCGCGTGCTTTCCGAGTGGCGCCGACCATACCAGACAACCGATGGCCATATTTGCATGATGCCCTATACCGATGAGCACTGGAAGCGGTTCTTTACAGAATCAGGCCACGACAAACTGGCGCAGGACAGGCGCTTTCACAGCATCAGCGCACGCACACAGAATATCAACCAGTTGTACGAGCTGACCGGCAGCATCGTTAAAAATCAGTCCACCGCACATTGGTTGCAGTTTTGCCATGAGCAGGAAATTCCTGCGGCACGCGTCAATACGCTCAATGAACTGGAACAGGATCCGCATTTGCAGTCTGCCGGTTTTTTTTCACAGTTGACCGACCAGGGTCACCATTACCGCTTCACAAATAATCCGGTGCGCCTATCGAACTCACAGGTGCCATTGAAAATGCCACCACGGCTTGGCCAGCACACTCTGGAAATTCTGGCGCAACTGGGCTATTTGCCAGAACAAATCGATCATCTGCGTGGGCAACATATTGTGGGCGCAGACCGGCCGGACCAAACCACTTAACAGGAGTATAAAAAATGCAAAACGACCCGAAAATACTGGGCATGGGATTTTACTGGCAGGATCTGGAAGTGGGACAGAAATTTGTAACTTTCAAGCGGACCATCACTGAGACCGATATCATCAATTTCATCAGTTGCACCGGCATGCTCGAAACCATCTTCATAGACAAGACGTTTGATGCCGGCGCCATATCCGGCAGGCCCGTACCCGGTGCGCTTACCTATGGCATCATTGAAGGCATTCTCATGCAATCGATGGTCCAGGGCACCGGTCTTGCCCTGCTTGAGGTTCATAAAAAGATGCTGGCGCCGGTCATCGCCGGCGATACTGTACATGCAGATGTCCTGGTCACAGGCATCAAACCGACCAGCAAGCAAAATCGTGCCGTCGTCGACACCCATATAGACATCAGAAATCAGCATGATGTAGTCGTGATCAGTTATGACGTCAAGCGTATGCTGGCTGGCCGCCCGCAATAATTCAGACATGACATCGGCAAAACAGAGCGAGCAACCATGCTGACTAATCTTGAACTTGCGCGGTTGCCAGACCATGACGAAGACTTACGGCAATCGATTCGCGCATTCATCCAGGAAAATACGCAACACTTGACTGCGTTTGAGCGCGCCCGGTCGTGGATGGGATTTGACGCTGATTTCAGCAAAAAACTTGCGCAGCAAGGCTGGCTGGGCCTTACCCTGCCGCAGCAGTACGGTGGCGCCGACAAGGGTTATTTCACCCGTTTCGTGGTATCGGAAGAATTGCTGGGCGCCGGCGCGCCCGTATCGGCACACTGGATTGCCGACAGGCAAAGCGGCCCGCTGATCCTGCGTTATGGCAGTCAGGCACAACGCGATTTCTATCTGCCAAAAATCTGTCGGGCGCAAGCCTTTTTTTGTATTGGCATGAGTGAGCCCGACTCGGGGTCTGATCTGGCCAGCATCCGCACTCGGGCAATAAAAAACGAGGATGGCTGGACGCTCAATGGCAGCAAAATCTGGACCACGAATGCGCAACACTCGCACTACATGATCGCATTGGTGCGCAGCAGTGGCACCGCCCAGGACAAGCACAAAGGCCTCTCGCAATTTATTATCGACCTGAGCCTGCCTGGCATCACCATTCGGCCCATTCATGACCTGGCCGGCGATGCCCATTTCTCGGAAGTATTTTTTACTGATGTACAGTTGCCGCCAGAGGCCTTGATCGGCCAGGAAGGTGCGGGCTGGGAACAGGTCAACGCAGAACTGGCTTTCGAGCGTAGCGGACCGGAACGTTTGTATTCCAGCATGGCATTGGTCGAATGCTTTATCCGTGAGTGCCGTCAACAGGGTTGGGACAGCCCGCCCATTCAAAGCACCGTGGGTGAAATCACCGCGCGGCTGGCGGTGTTACGCGCCATGTCGCTTGCGGTGACAGCAAAACTGGCCAATGGACAAAATCCGGCACTGGAAGCCACATTGGTCAAGGATTACGGAACGTCGCTTGAGCAGGACATTCCCAAACTCATCGACCGATGCCTTGGTCTTTATCCCGCACACATGCCGTCTACAGAGCTGATCAATACCCTGTCATTCGTCAGCCAGATTTGCCCCAGCTACTCCCTGCGTGGCGGTACACGCGAAATATTGCGCGGCATTATCGCACGCGGCCTGGGCTTGCGCTAAGGAAACAACATGGACACATTACTCGAAGATGCCCTTGGCGAGCTGTTTCGGCGCGTAACGTCAGACGCATCGCCTGGCCGGCAAATCACAGCCGATCAACGCAAGGAAACATCAAATGAAATTGACGCCAGTGGCTTTGCCGACCTGCTGCTGCCGCAGGCGGCAGGCGGCAGCGGCATCAGCCTGTATGAAGCGATTATATTGCTGAAGATGGAAGGGTATTACAACGTGCCCATACCTTTTGCTCAAACCGTGATCACACGTGCCTGGGCACACGCGCACAGTGTGAGCTTACCAGAAGGCACGTTCAGCTACGCCAGTTCGGCGCTTCAGATGGATGCGCAGACCTGTTCGGCCACGCTGCACAAGGCCTGGCACGGTCACTGGGTTGACCATATGCTGATCGCCACAGAACAGCAATGCTTCCTGGCGCACAGTCATGATCGCCGGATTTTGCAAACCTATCAAGGCGACCTGTTTGCCGCCGTGGCCTGGCCGGCTAAGGGCCTGACCAGGCTTGATCTGCGCGAGCAGGCAGCGCACGACCTATTTAATTTCAGTGTCTTCGCCATGCTGGCAGCGACCGTGGGCGCCATGGAAAAAGCCTTCGAACTCACGCTGGACTATGCTGCCCAGCGCCAACAATTTGGCCGGCCGGTGGGCAAATTTCAGGCCGTGCAGCACCAGATCAGCGAAATGGCCGAGCATGTGTGCGCTGCCGATATGGCATTGCAAATGGCGGCCGTCACCGGCGGCAACGCCCTGTGCGCACCCACCTCCCAACAGCTTGCTATCGCGCAATTTCAAATTGCACATATCGCAGACAGAATTGCCGATATCGCACATGCCATACATGGAGCTATCGGCATCAGCCAGGAATACCCGCTGCATCACTACACCCGCAGAATCCGGGAATGCAAATCCTGCTTTGGCTCAGCCCAATACTGGGCGGCCGAAATCGGGCAGCACATCCTGCACAAAAATAATGACACGCTTTTGGCAATCCTGACTTCGGCCCAGAATGAACAAAGGACGGACTAGATACCGTTTCCAGCGAACCGGCCCACTAAATAAAGTCTGTTCGTAAGCACGCTCACGCAGGTGCAGTCCACACTCACATGAGGAGACAATCATGTATTTCTGCAATACCCGCAAATCCGCCGTAGCCCTGCTTGCCGGCTGCACCCTGGCCAACTTTTGCAGCACAGCCGCCGCAGCCGATGTCACATGGCCACAACAGCCGGTAACCATGGTGGTCCCGTTTCCACCGGGTGGCCCGACCGACATCGTGGCAAGGCAACTGGCAAAGCAACTGGCGCAACGTCTTGGACAGCCGTTCGTGGTGGAAAACCGCGGCGGCGCCAATGCGACCATCGGCATGCAACATGTGGCCACCGCCAAACCCGATGGCTACACCATTCTGTACAACACATCCTCCATTGCCTTGAGCCCCGCACTGTATCCGAACTTGTCATATGACCCCAAAACGGCGTTCGATCCCGTATCGACAACCGCCAATGTACCGATGGTCGTACTGGTCAACCCAAAGATGCCGGTAGACAATCTGGAACAACTCAAGGCGCATGTCACTGCACATAAGACCAGCTATGCCTCCAGCGGAATGGGCAATATCACCCATCTGGGCGGTTTTCTGCTTAACAAAGGGCTCGATATCAAGGCATTGCACGTGCCATACAAGGGCAGCGCCCCGGCGATGGTCGATTTGATGGGCGGCCAGGTTGATTACATGGTCAATACGTTGAATGACTCCCTGTCTGCCATCCGCGGCAAAAAAGTGAAGATACTGGCGCTGGCAAGCCTGCAGCGCAACGAGCAGGTGTTGCCCGGCGTGCCGACTGTAGACGAAGCTGGTGTGAAGGACTTTGAAATTGGCGCCTGGCAAGGCGTCGTAGTGCCACGCGGCACGCCACAGCCGATTATCGACAAGTTGAACAAAACCATCCGGGATACGCTGGACTTACCCGACTTCAAAGCAACCCTGCAAAAACAGGGAACAGATACGCTTGGCTCAACGCCCCAGGCGTACCGCCAGTTTATTCTGCAGGAAACCAAACGCTGGAAACAGGTGGTGCAGCAAGCCGGCGTCAAATCCAATTAAAGCAGCCTGCTTGTCGATTCTACGTTCGCCAGGCACCATACGCATCATGACATTCAACATAGAATGATGGAGACAACATGAAAAAATTCCCGTTAGCAGCGCTTTGGGTCACAGCAGCGCTCACCGCAGCAATTGTCCCGGTAGCCGGATGGGCGGCCTATCCGGAAAAACCCATCAAAATGATCGTCTCGTTTCCTCCGGGCAGCGGGACCGATACCAATGCCCGCTATGCAGCGAAAAACATGTCGGAAAAACTCGGGGTGCCAGTCCTGGTGGAAAACAAACCCGGCGGCAACAGTTTCATCGCCGCCGAAGCCGTTGCCAATGCAAAGCCGGATGGCTACACCCTGCTGTTTGCCAGCAACTCGCCCGTTGCCACCAATGTAGCGATGTTCAAATCCCTGCCCTACGACCCAGTCAAGGGCCTGACACCGCTGGCCAAACTCAGCTTTGGGGCAATGGGCGTTGCCGTCAATGCCTCGACACCTTATTCGTCCATTCCCCAATTGATCGAGTATGCCAAAAAACATCCCGGGAAAATGAACTACGGTAGCGGCAGCGCTTCCTATCGGATTGCTACTGAATTGTTTCTGTCCATGGCACAGATTTCCGCCAGACAAATCCCTTACAAGGGCGCATCGCCAGCCCTCACGGACCTGGCCTCGGGCCAGGTGGATTTTGTATTTGCCGACTATGGCGCCATACTGCCGCTGGCCAACGCAGGGAAAGTCAACATCATTGCCGTCACCGGCACCGATCGCCTGGCCACAGCTCCATCTATTCCCACCCTGAAGGAACTGGGCTATCCTGACTATTACATGGTCAACTGGACAGCGGCGTTTGGCCCTGCCGGCCTGCCCGATAATGTACGCGATCTGCTTGGCAAAACGCTGGAGGACATATATCGGACTGACGATGCCAAAGCCTTCCTGGCCAAAATCAACTGGGAAGCCTTCCCCGGCGATCCGGAGGATCTGGCCCGTTTTCAACGCACCGAAATTGAGCGCTGGTCCAAGGCGGCCGAGCGCGCGGGCATTGCCAAACAGTAAGCTTGCCGGCGCAGTATCAGGCATAGTCCAGCCAAGCTTGATAAAATCGACCAGACTGTTCCGGTAATGCGTACCGGCAACGCCCCAGGTATGCGATTATCAGGATATTCAAATTGGAACTGCGCCGTATCAGACATTTTGTCGTGCTAGCCGAAACGCTGAACTTTCACAAGGCAGCCGAAAAACTGCATATCGCCCAGCCGCCGCTTTCGGTCTCTATCCAGAAACTCGAAGCCGAGCTGGGACTCACGCTGTTTCATCGCAACCCCAAAGGCGTGTCACTCACAGAAGAAGGCGCCCACATTCTGCCACTGTCGATCCGCCTGCTACAGGCTGCCGAGCAGGTAGAACAAACAGCGCTTGAAATCCGCGAAGGCACCAACGGCTCGCTGCGTATCGGCATAGTAGGCTCTACGACCCAGCAGCTGTTCCAGAAGCTGGTATCGGCATTTCGTACGTCATATCCCAAAATTTCACTCTCTTTCAGTGAAGCCACCTCAACCCAGATCGTGCAGGCTGTCAGTTCGGGCAAGCTCGATATCGGCCTTATCAGGACCCCGATATTGGCCAGCGCCGATGTCAATATGCAAGTTCTGGAGAACGATCATTTCATTCTGGCGTTGCCCGAGGGGCACGCGTTGGCCGACCAGCCGGTACGGCTAAGCGATCTGGCCGACACCCCATTCATTGTATATTCGTCCGAACATGCCCGCGGTCTGCATTATGCGATGATGGCTGCATGCCAGTCGGCCGGCTTCTCGCCAAAGGTGTCCCAGGTTGCCGTACAGGTGCAGACGGTGCTATCGCTGGTCGAAAGCCATTTTGGCCTGGCGCTGGTGCCGTCGGTAATGGAGAATATCAACCGCTATCGCATTATCTACAAACGGCTTGAAGACGAATCGACCGTCAAGCGTATTGGCTACGGATTGGTATACAGACAGGAAACCGAATCAATGGCCACCTCCAGATTCAGGGCGCTGGCCTCGGATATGTCGGTTCGTACATGAGCTACAGCAAACCCACCATGAACCTTACCTTGCGCCAAATGAGGGCCTTTGCCGCTCTGGCAACAATGCGCAACTTCACACGCGCAGCAGAGCATTGCAATATCACCCAGTCTGCTTTCAGTGCGCTTATCGTCAACCTGGAAAGTGGACTGAACGCCAAGCTGTTCTCAAGAAATACGCGCAATGTGGAGCTTACCGCCGAAGGCGAGGTATTTCTCAACATAGTCAATCATCTTATCCCGGAAACCGAGCGTGCGTTATCGGAAATGCAGGACCATGTATCCAGACGCAAGGGGCGGGTCGCCATTGCTGCCTTGCCGACAATATTTTCGTCGCTGTTGCCGGACATCATCGCTACTTTTCTCAATGAATATCCGGGTATCGCGCTGATTGTAGAAGATGTGCCCAATACTGCCTGTGTAGAACTTGTACGCAGGCGCCAGGTAGATTTCGCCTTGTGCGCGTCGGCAGAACCGGGAACCGATCTCGTCATGGAGAAGCTGGCGTCGGACACATTCTACTTTGTGTGCCAGCCGAACCATCCGCTGGCAGACTACAAACGCCTTACTGCTGCTGATATTCTTCCCTATTCAATTATTGTTTTTGAGAAAGCCAGCAGCATACGCCAGCATCTGGATGCCTGCGTGTATCCAAAACAGTGGATAAAAGTTCTTCAGGTCAACAATCTTTCAACTGCCGCAGGACTGGTGGCCGCCGGTATCGGACCAACCATTGTCCCGGTACTCGGACTGTGCCAATTCAATCTGCAAAACCTGCTGGCCATTCCAGTCACACTGCCTATTAACGAACGTGATATTTGTCTATTACGTAGAAAGGACGCAACTGAATCCATTGCCGCACAGGAATTTATCCGCCTGCTGCGCAGCCGGCTGGCTCACGAGGTCACACTGCTTGCGTCGCTTCAGCCAACCCTGAAATAACGCCTGCGTATGCAGGGGCAATGATATACATCTTCGGTCGAATAAAAAACACCTTTTGATTATGCTGTTTTATCGATTAATTTACAAAAATAATCCATATATCAGCTAGCTCAAGCGCGGTAGACTGCATAAAACAATCTTAAAAAACCAGCGCTACATCAAAAAGGAGATCTATTCATGAATCACGTTATAAGACTGATCCAAGCGGTCGTTTTTGTCGCATTATCGGCAAGCACCTCCAGTGTATTGGCCGAAGAATATCCCAGCCAGCCCGTCCGGATAACTGTGGGCATGGCGCCAGGCGGATCCAATGACACCATCGCCCGGCTGATCTCAGCCGAGCTGTCGGCAAAAATGGGTAAAACATTCGTTGTGGAAAACAAACCGGGCGCCAATAGCACTATCGCTACAAATGAATTGAAGCGAGCCAAACCGGACGGCTACAACCTGATGCTTGTAATTTCGTCACATGTGACCAACACCATGTTGTATAAGAACCTGAATTACAAGCTGACAGACTTCAAGCCCGTAACAGTTATCGCCGACACCCCGTTCGTCTTGGTCGCCAACCCCAAATTCAAGCCCGACACACTCAAACAGTTTATCGATCTGGCAAAGTCCAGTGAGCAAAAAATAGACTTTGGCACGCCTGGCCTGGGCTCAACGCAACACATCGCCATGGAACTGATGGACCAGATGGCCGGTATAAAAATGAATCATGTCCCGTATAAAGGTGGCGCGCCTGCACAGACTGATCTGCTGGGCGGCGTTATCCCAGTCATTTTTGCCACGCCTACTCAGAGCCTGCCATTCATTCAGAAAAAGCAATTGAAGGCAATTGCCGTCACCTCCAAAAAACGTCTGCCACAACTGCCAGATGTCCCAACTTTTGATGAAGCAGGGCTTGCCGGCTACGAAGCCAATGTCTGGTTTGGAATTATCGCCCCCAAAGATACGCCCGACGACATTATTCAGACATTGAATAAAGAGATCAACGGCATTGTGAAAGGCGACAAGATCGGCAAGCGTCTTCAGGATCTGGGTCTCAATCCTATCGGCAGCACCACACAGCAGTTCCAGACCTTGCTCGAACAGGAACAGACAAAATGGCAGGACGTCATTCAGAAAGCAAATATCCAATTCCAATAACTTTGGCGACCTTTGCCTAATCCCTATTTTCAATTATCAGGAGTGTTTTATCTCATGCCAATCATTGAGTCTGTTTCCGTATGTATCGCGCGCGTTCCCCTGGCGCAGCCGGTTACCTTTTCCACACGCAAGGTCACCGCACGTGAATATTGCCTGGTTCGCATCCGGTCGACGGACGGCGTTGAAGGACTGGGTTATTGTTATGCCGTCAACAGTGCCGGGCGCCTTCTATCTGTGGCCGTTACCGATCTGCTGGCCGCCAGGCTCGTCGGTCAGGACTCTCACCGCGTAGAAGGACTATGGACCGAAATGTACCAGGAAGCATTACTGGTTGGTCGCACCGGCGCCGTCATGCGCGCCTTATCTGCACTTGACACTGCTCTGTGGGACTTGAATGCCAGGTCTGCCAAGCTTCCCCTGTACCGGTATTTGGGCGCGAAAACACTGGAGCGTGTGCCTGGCTATGCGAGCGGAGGCTATTATCTGCCAGGGAAAACAACCGAGCATCTGGCTCAGGAAATGGCAAATCACGTAGCGGATGGATTTAAGGCGGTAAAGATCAAAGTCGGCCTCGAAAGCGTCGCGAATGAACGCAAGCGACTCGCGGCGGTGCGCGAAGCAATTGGCGACGATATCCGGCTTATGCTTGATGCCAACAATGCCTGGCAAGATCTGCCGACAGCACTGGAATATATGCGCTGCTTCGAACCCTATAACCCATACTGGATCGAAGAGCCCTTTTCCCCCGATGACATCGATAATCACATTCGTCTTTCCAAGGCTACGCCCGTAACCGTAGCCACTGGCGAGGTGGAAGCCGGCAGGTGGCGTTTCAAGGATCTTATTGCTCAGCAAGCCACGACGCTGCTTCAGACAGATGCAACCGTGTGCGGTGGCATAACTGAGTGGAAACGAATCGCAGCAACTGCCGCCAGTCATGGGATTATGGTCGAACCCCATGCCTGGCATGATGTACACATTCATCTGGTGGCCAGCACCCCTAATACAACCTACGTCGAATGGATGCCTGATGACCACATCGTCAACTTTCGCAAGGTCATTGACAGGCAACTGACCGCAGAAAATGGCGACATTTTGCTGCCCCAAGGCGACGGTCTGGGTTTTCAGTTTGACGATGCCGCCATAGAACAATATGGTGTGATCTATCCCGGAGAAAAAAGCCAGTGGATAAGCATCAAGTAGCGCTGCCTGTGCTGCCGGTCGGGCTGCTCCTTTCGGAAGTGGTCAATCAAGAATATGGAAAGCAGTTCGATGAGATTGCAAAGCGTATCGGCGTACCTGTACAACGCTTTACGATGAACGAAGTACAGGGAAAAATAGACCGGGTCAACGCCGCCTTTTTTTCTCGGGATTTGTATGAAGGCAGCTCACTGCACGAACCAGGTCCGTCATCGAATGCTTTTTTTCGCATCGTGGACAAAGCAAGACAACTGACATGGCTACATGTATGTTCTTCGGGCCTGGATTTGCCCCAATATCAGGTCGCTATAAAAAAAGGAATCAGGATCACGACCTCCAGTGGTTCGACTGCGCTGCCGATCGCCCAGACAACGCTTGCCGCGATACTGGCTTTGTCGCGGGGTTTTGGCCATTGGTTGCCAGCACAGGCGAGAAAAGACTGGGCGCCGCTGACAGGGAAAGATTTACCCGCGGATATCGAGACACAGCATGTGGTCATTGCCGGTGCGGGCGCTATCGGCCTGACGCTTGGCCGCATGCTATTGGCAGTCGGATTCAAGGTGACCATTGTGCGCAGAAATGCCACGCCGATACCGCCGTTTGTAAACGTCATTGATTACACTGGGCTGGATCACGCATTGGGCCAGTGTAACTGGCTTGTACTGGCTTTACCCTTGAATGAACAGACACATGGATTGATCGATCAACGTCGTCTTGCACTGATGCCAGCTCATGCACGTATCGCCAATATCGGACGGGGTGCGCTGATTGATGAATCTGCACTTATGCAGGCACTGTCGCAGGGGCAGATCGCAGGCGCCTATTTGGATACTTTCATGAACGAACCGTTGTCCCCATCATCCGCATTCTGGACGCTACCCAACGTATGGATTACACCCCATAACAGCGCGGCATCAGCAGGACACAGTCAGCGTGTTGTCAGCGTTTTCGAGCGGGAATATGAGCGATGGCTCACCAAGCAGCGAACAACGCTTGCCGGTTAAGCGCAGCGACAGCAGAAGTATTGTCTGTCTGCCGACCACAAGCCCAACATGAGCCATGGCGCACCCTACCCCGTTCTTGCCCCATAACGGCATCAATCCAACCCCCCGTGTCGCCATAGTTGAAGCCGCTTTGCACAATCGGCCCTGCAGACCCAAAAAGAGCGCTGACATATCAGCCATCACAGTTGGCATTCAGCGCTCCGCTAGCCTTATGAGCCGTCTATCACCCGATTAAACATATCGCTTAAACATATCGCTTAGCACCTCAAATAAGCTCATCGCTCAAATCCTTGCCTAAGCCAGGCGTATTTGAGCGCTCGCGGGCGATCCGGTGCATCCTCGGTCAGGCTTCGCCTTCGCCGGCTGCCGGCTCGGGGGCATTGCCTGCACGCACTTTTTCTTCAACGCGACGCCCCACATCCGCGTCAATACGCTTCCAGTAGTCAAAGGCGCGCTCCAGGACCGGGCTGCGCACACCGCCCAGCAAGCTGCCAGCCACCTGCTCGATCAGCTTGTTACGCTGATCATCATTGAAGACGTCGCGCACCAGCGTGCCGGGCTGGCCGAAATCATCATCTTCGGCATGCAGCGTATAAGCTTGCCGAACCATATCGCCATCCGTCTCCCAGCTGTCATCCATTTTCCCGGTACTGTCGGCCCAGTCGCGTCCGGCACTGTTGGGCGCGTAAACGGGCGCGTTACCGCTGTGCTCATAAGCCATCTGACCATCGAACATATAGGTATTGACGGGAACTTTGGGTCGGTTCACCGGCAACTGGTGAAAATTGGTGCCAATCCGATTGCGCTGTGCGTCGTTATACGCAAAGGCGCGTCCCAGCAGCATTTTGTCCGGAGACAGGCCGATACCCGGAACCACGTTGCCAGGTGAAAACGCAGCCTGTTCAATCTGTGCAAAGAAGTTCTCGGGATTGCGGTTCAGTGTCATCGTGCCAACCTTGATCAGCGGATAATCCTTGTGCGACCAGGTTTTGGTCAGATCAAAGGGGTTGAAGCGGTACTTGCCGGCATCGGCATAAGGCATGATTTGCACCGACAGCACCCAGCTCGGATGCTCGCCACGGGCAATGGCATCAAATAGATCACGCCTGTGAAAGTCGGCATCTTTACCCGCCATCGCAGCGGCTTCGGCATTACTGAAAAACGCCATTCCCTGGTTTGTATGGAAATGATATTTGACCCAGAATTTTTCACCTGCGGCGTTGATCCACATATAAGTATGTGAACCATAACCGTTCATATGGCGCCAGGTACGCGGCAGGCCACGTTCACCCATCAGATAGGTAACCTGGTGCGCGGTTTCAGGATTGCTGGTCCAGAAGTCCCACTGCATATGATTGTCGCGCAACCCGGAATCGGGCAACCGTTTCTGGCTGCGAATAAAGTGTGGGAATTTCATCGGATCACGCACAAAAAAGACGGGGGTATTGTTGCCCACCAGATCGTAGTTACCCTCGTCTGTGTAGAACTTCAGGGAGAAGCCGCGCACGTCGCGCCAGGTATCAGGACTGCCTGCTTCTCCGGCCACGGTAGAGAATCGCGCCAGCATCTCGGTCTTACAGCCTTTTTGAAAGACTGCAGCTTTCGTGTATGCAGAGACGTCTTCCGTCGCTTCGAACTCGCCAAAGGCTCCGGCGCCCTTTGCATGTGGCTGACGTTCCGGCACTTTTTCGCGGTTAAAGTGCGCCATTTGCTCAAGAAAATGGACATCGTGAAGCAAAATTGGTCCATTAGATCCGACAGTAAGCGAATTGCGATCGCTGTGCGCGGGCGCGCCAGCGCCTGTAGTAGATCCGGAAGCGGTTTTTTTGTTTGACTCGTTCATGGAAAATATCTCCTGTTGCACAAATAATAGCCGAAGAGATCACTGTATCGGATCAGCTTCGCACCGTTAATATAGGCCATTTTCGGCCACGATTGGGCCAGTCTATCGTACTCATGTTTCATCTGATCGGATAGCTGCGGGCGCTCGGCCTATTCTCCTGAACACGTCGACCTTCTTTGCAATGTCATAACGCCAAGGCTATCATAGACCGTACAAATTCGTTCGATGGCTTGTATCCGGCACAAATATGATGCCTCCTTTGACGCGCTGCTGCATGCGCCTGCATCTGGTCACCGGCTGCAGCCAGCGATGACCTGGCCCGCCAGAGGCCGGAAAACCATCAGCGAATCCGATCCGACACCACAATAGCAAGGAATATGATGGGACTATTAATCGACGGAAAATGGCAGAATCAGTGGTATGACACGACCGCCAGCGGCGGCCGCTTTGTCCGCAGCGACGCGCAGTTTCGTCACTGGATCACCGCAGACGGCAGCCCCGGTGCGAGTGGCGAGGGCGGGTTCCGGGCCGAAGCCGGTCGCTATCATCTGTATGTGTCCCTGGCCTGCCCCTGGGCAAATCGCACAATGATTCTGCGCGCTCTCAAAGGTCTGGAAGACAAGATCAGTGTGTCCGTTGTTAACCCATACATGGGAGACAAGGGCTGGACGTTTGAACCTGACGCTGGGGTCGTAGGCGATCCGGTCGGCAACGCCCGGTATCTGTATGAAGTCTATCTGAAAGCACAGCATGACTATAGTGGTCGCGTCACGGTACCGGTCCTGTGGGATCTGGAACGCAACACCATTGTGAACAACGAGTCAGCGGAAATCATCCGCATGCTCAATAGCGCATTTGACGGCATTGGCGCAACGCCTGTCGACTTTTCTCCTGCTGCGCTGCTGCCGCAAATCGATCAGGTCAACACGAGAATTTATAACACCATCAATAACGGCGTGTACAAGACGGGTTTTGCGACAGATCAAGCCGTTTATGAAAAAGAGGTAAGCAGCCTGTTTGCCGCATTGGATGAGCTGGAGACCAAACTTGGCCAGCGCCGTTATCTGCTTGGACAGACAGTGACCGAAGCCGACTGGCGCCTGTTCACCACCCTGATCCGCTTTGATGCGGTGTATCACGGCCATTTCAAATGCAATCTCAGACGCCTGGTCGATTACGAAAACCTGTGGAGCTACACTCGCGAGCTCTACCAATGGCCGGGTGTCGCTGCCACGATAGACTTTAATCATATCAAGCGGCATTACTATCAGAGCCATCAGACCATCAATCCGAACGGCATCGTTCCGCTGGGCCCGATTCTGGATCTGGAACGCCCGCCAAGCCGCAAGCTATAGTAGCAGCAATCCCGACGGCCTGCCTCGCCGCCTACGTGTGGCGTGCCGGCCGCCGCAATATGATGTATGCCATAATTCCTATGGACAGGACTATGGCGGACATCAGAAAGGCAGAAGTAAAAATGTCTTCGCCCTGCAAATTGAAAATATCATGGGCCTTGCCCGAGATCCATTGCATAAACGATGCGCCCAGAAACAACGACGTGTTAAATAGCGCAATAGCGCGCCCCTGCATATTCTGAGGGTAAACTTCTTTGGCGTCGGCCAGTTGCCAGACGGTATTGCTGGCTCCAACCGCAATAACCACGATAGTGGCGATACTGAGCCACAGTTGCTGGCTATACGCCAGGACAACGAAGGCAATCACCAGTACCCACGGCTGGACGCATAAATACGCATAACGCTTGCCGGGCCCGGGATCCAGACGCCCGAACAGCATCGGGCTGAATACCGAAATAATGGACAGCAGCAGGGCCAGATTCCCAGCAAAAACCAAACTTGCGTGATGACGCTCGACCAGTAGCGGCCCCAGCCATAAACCTCGCAGCGTCAAAAATGCGGCATAAATGACGAACACCAGCGATAGAATGCCTGGCGTTTCCCGGATTTTCAGCAAGGCCTTATAACCTGATATTGAACGCACTGCCACAAGGGTCTTCTGTTTAAGACTGAGCGATGATGCATCCAGTCCGCTGTCCACATTACGAACGCCAAAGTAAATCAGCAGCCAGGTCAGAAAACTCAAGACGGCCAAAATATAAAAGCAGCTACGCCAACCGAAGTGACCAACCAGCCAGGCGGTTGGTGTCGCAGTAAAAATCAGCCCCAGACTGCCCGAACCCAAGGCAAAGGCATACATCATTGAAAACTGCTTGCCCGAAAAATGGCGGGCCATCAACACAATACATGCAAGAAAGGCCGGGGCGCAGCCAAAGCCAATCAAAATCTGCCCCCACTGCAGCATTGCCGGAGACGCTGCCATGCCCGAAAGCACCGCGCCTACCACTGAAAATGGAGAAACAACGAGAACGGTTTTTCTAATACCAAAGTTGTCGATCAGAATACCGATTACCACCTGCAGGCAGCCAAATGCAATATGAAAAGAACCAATCACTCCTGCCAGCCGGTCGCTGTCGAGCATGAACTCGGTCTTCAATGGTACGGAAAGAATGCCGCCCAGGGTACGATAAGCCTGACTCAAAACAAACCCGGACAACAGAAAATAAAGCATGAGCTTGACTTTATTTATTGAGATCGACTGCGTATTCAACGGATGCCTCTGATGGAGATTTTAATGATTGAAGTTCCGATTGTAACGCACCGCAGCATGGACGTCGTTTGGTCATCCGGTGGCGACCGTCAGCCCTTATCGACAAAGTATTGAACAATGCAATGACTATTCATTCGGCATTGGCAGTTCGGCGCTCATGGCGATGAGCGAGCGCATAACATGAAGCGTCAGTTGCGAATGGGATAGTCCTTTCAATGTAAAAATACCGATATAGCGATGGGGAGCCCCTTTCAAATAGCAGATCTGCAGATCGTCCTGCAGAAACGGTCGTGCCGCTGACCATGGAAGTATTGCGATGCCGCATCCGTTGCGAACAAACTGGGAAATGGTATTCAGATCCCGCAGCGCGAACGTCGGTGAGAATATGGCTTTGTGTGCGCAGAAATAGTCGTCCACACCCGATCGAGTGCTGGTCCCCTGAGGCATGGAAATGATCGGAAGCGCCGACAGTCCGGCTACGTCCCATTTTTTCAGACCGATATGGTTATCCGGGCGATGCATCAGGACAAAAGGTTCAACAAACAATTTTGTAAACCGCAGCGTTTCCGATGTGTTTTCCCTGGCCGCCAGCACGATATCCACCTTTCTGTCGTAAAGCAATTGCATCGCTTCATTGGCAATTACATCAAACACCTGTACCTTGGCTTGCGGATGAGTTTTGCCCAATGCCGTGATCAATTTGGGTAGCAGCGTGGCGGCCAGCGTCGGCAGCGCAGCAATGGCCACCCGCTGGTTGCGAAATCTGACCATCTGTTCAAAATTATTCAACCCGTCCCGATAGCCGGTAACGGTTTGCCGGGCAATCTCCAGCAGCGCCTGCCCGTCACGCGTCAGGCTCACGTGCCGGGTGCTGCGTTCGAACAGTCGCACCCCTGCCATTTCTTCAATGGTCTTTACCAGTTTACTGAGCGTGGGCTGAGTAATATGAAGCTGATCGGCCGCCTTATGAAAGCTCAGCGCATCGGCAAGAACAACAAATACATGGAGGTGTCTTGGAGTCAGATTCATGCCTTTCTTCTATTAATGAGGTAAAAAAAGGAACTTATTCTTTTGTCTTTACGAGTGTAACCTTGAGGCTGTGTATAAGAAAGAGGTGATGATATGTTACGGCTGGATGGCAAGGTGGCTTTGGTGACGGGCTGCGGTACGATGCAAAGCGGTTGGGGCAACGGCAAGGCAACCGCGGTCATGTTGGCGCGGCAAGGTGCGACAGTTTACGGTTGTGATCTGAGTCTGGATGCGGCGCAAAACACGCAAGCCATTATTCAGGAGGAAGGGGGTACGGCAACGGTCCAGTCGTGCAATGTTACCAGCGCGGACGAAGTCGCTCAACTGGTGGCCAATTGCCTGCAGGCATACGGCCGTATTGACATCCTGGTCAATAACGTCGGGCGATCCGAACCCGGCGATCCTGTGACAATGGCCGAGGATGTCTGGAATGAACAATTACAGGTCAACCTGACTTCGGCCTTTTTGTGCTGCAAGCACGTTATACCGGTGATGCAAAGCCAGGGTGGCGGTTCCATCATCAACATATCGTCTATAGCCGGTTTGCGTTACGTAGGCAAACCACAAGTGGCATACGCTGCTGCGAAGGCTGCGCTGATGCAAATGACCTCGACAACCGCCATTATCTATGCCGAACAAAACATACGCCTTAACTCGGTGGTCCCCGGGCTGATGTTCACCCCCCTGGTTGAGCGGCTGGCAAACAAATATGCAAAAGGAGATTACGAAGGCTTTGTCGCCCATCGACACGGACAGGTGCCCATGGGCAGAATGGGCGATGCGTGGGATGTCGCACACGCGGTCCTGTTTCTGGCCAGCAATGAAAGTCGCTACATTACCGCACAGCAGATTGTGGTTGATGGCGGCGTAACCATGGCAACCCGTTGATATAAGGAGAAGCGCGTGACTCACACCCATGCCCGTCTATGTGGAAAGGTCGCCATCGTCACCGGTGCCGGCAGCGTCGGGCCAGGCTGGGGGAACGGTCGGGCAACGGCAATCCGGCTTGCCCAGGAAGGAGCCCTTGTCATCGCAGTTGACCGCGACATCAATGCGATGGATGAAACCATCAGGCTGGCAGATGGCCATGCCGATGCCATTACGCCGCTGGCGTGCGATGTCACCGATGATAAGGCAATAGGTACGCTCTTAGATACTGTCAAAAAAAGATTCGGGCATATCGATATTCTGGTCAACAACGTCGGAAGCCCTGTCCCTGGAGGACCTACCCAGCTGTCGACAGAACAATGGCACGCGCAACTGGATCTGAACCTTTCCACGGTATTTATGACCTGTCGGCATGTATTGCCATTAATGGAATCACAGGGCGGCGGCGCCATTGTCAACATAGCCTCTACGTCCGGTATACGCTGGACCGGAGCGGCACAAATTGGTTATGCCTGTGCTAAAGCCGGTGTGATCCAGTTCGGCCGCGTTGCGGCCGTCGAGTATGCGCCGAAAGGTATCCGAGTCAATACGGTGGTGCCGGGGCAACTACATACCCCGCTTGTAGACGCATTTCTGGCAAGGGATCAGGCAAAGGGCGACATACAGGCGCTGCTCACCCGCCGCAAGGCACGAATTCCGCTGTCTGTTACTGGCGACGGACGGGATACGGCAAACGCCGTATTGTTTCTCGCTTCAGACGAAGCACGATTTATTACCGGAACCGAACTGGTCGTGGACGGCGGCATGAGCGTGCGCTGCGATTGAACCATTCAATTGACTATTTCTAACTAGATAAGGACCGACGATGGCAAGAATACCTTATGCAAAACTGGATCAACCAGAAACGCAGGCGCTGCAAAAGCGTATTACCGCAGAACGAGGCAAGGTATTTAACCTGTATGCCATGCTGCTCAATAGTGCGCCGGTTGCAGAAGGATGGCTGGCTTTTCTGACGGCAATTCGCCAGAAAAGTACTTTGCCCGCGGATGTCAGGGAGTTGCTTATTATGCGTGTGGCCGTGCTCAACGAAGCAGATTACGAATTTGCGCAACATATGCCGTTCGCGCTGCGGGCCGGCTTCACTGAAACTCAGATGCAACAGTTACGCCACAATGATCTGCTCGATTTTAATGACAGAGATCGCGCGCTCATTGCCTATTGTGATGCCATGACACGTGACATTCGCGTACCTGATCAGACTTTTGAAGCAATACGTCCTTACTTCAACAACCAGGAACTGGTCGAAGTGACGGCGACCATCGGTGCGTACAACATGGTTTCACGATTTCTGGAGGCCTTACAGATAGACCACGATTGACCAGCACGCTGGCGAAAAACATATCAAAATAATCAGGAGACAAATATGAACATCCGACGTAATGGCTTGAAAATAGCAACTGCATTTTTCCTCAGCCTTTGCATGACGCCTCTCGTAAATGCGCAGGAAGCCTTTCCGCAAGAGCCAATCCAACTGACCATCCCCTTCGCGCCCGGCGACACAGACAAAATGTTGCGCCCAATTGTCGACAGAATGCGGGATGCGCTCGGACAACCGGTAGTCATGCAGTATAAACCCGGCGCAGGGGGTGGTGTAGGGGCAAGCCAGGTAGCCAATGCAAAAGCGGATGGCTACACCCTGGTCGGAAGCTCGCCGGGCGCACTGGTCATTGTGCCTCTGGCCAATAAGGAGTTCAAATACACAACCGAGTCGTTCGCACCCGTAGCGGCCTTCACCAAGGGCGCCTTCCTGCTGTTGGTCCCGGGCGACTCACCCTATAAAACGCTGGAAGATCTCGTTAACGCGGCAAAAACCAAACCTGGTACGATCACATATGGAAGTTCCGGCACAATGGGCATTACCCATTTGCTGACCGAAATATTCTCCAAGAATGCCAACATCGAACTTATGCACATCCCCTATCAGGGAAGCACACCGGCGGTGGTAGACCTGCTGGGTAAAGAAATCAACATGGCCACGGCAGCAATAGCGCCTGCGCTGGGTTATGTTAAATCAGGCCGATTGCGTGCGTTGGCTGTCATCAGCGATCGCCGCTCTGCATTGCTGCCAGACGTACCCACGGTGGCAGAACTGGGGTATGGGGTAAGCAGCCCGGCCCTGTATGGCATCGTCGCGCCTAAAGGCACATCGAAAGAACGGGTTCATGCCATCTATGAAGCTGCAAAAAAAGCCATCGAGATACATAAAGATGAAATCAACAAGAACCTGACCACCCTGGGCGCGGAGATTCAGTTGCTGGATCCTGAACAATACACAGCGTATCTGCAGGAGCAGAAAACCATGTTTTCAAAGGCGATAGAGGGTTTGAAGGTGGGACCGCAATAAATCCGGACGAGCGGCACAAGGCGATTCGTGGCCAATACACCTGGCTATGGACAATGACTCGCCAATTGCCCGCGTCACTATGGACTGGATCCGCTCAAACCATCCGCTGAATCCGGCGCAGCCGGCAGCAGCGGCTATCGATACTTTATTGAAGGGCCTGCGAGACGATCCGCAGACCCTTTTTGCTGCCAGACGAAGTCTTATCCGCCTATGACAAGTGTCGTTGACAGACTGAGCGCGCCAACGTATCGCGTGTAAAATATTTCTGAATTCTCCGTCAAAGGTCAGCAATGGCAGCTCCGGCTCTATCCACACCCCGTTTAATTTTAAGGCAATGGCAAGATAATGATTTACCCGCCTTTGCCGCATTGAATGCCGATCCGCAAGTGATGCGTTATTTTCCTGCTGTGCTGCACCGGCAGGCGAGCGACGCCCTGGCTGCTCGAATACGGCACCGCCTTGATACCACGCAATTTGGATTGTGGGCAGTGCAAATTACCGGCGTCGCTGATTTTGCCGGATTCATCGGACTGTCCGTGCCTTCGTTCGACGCTCCGTTTATGCCATGTGTGGAAATAGGCTGGCGGCTCGCCAGACCACATTGGAAAATGGGTTACGCCAGCGAAGGCGCGCGCGCAGCCCTCGACTATGCCTTTGACACCTTGCATTTGCCACAGATCGTTGCATTCACCGCGGCAATCAACACCCCTTCCATTTCGGTCATGCAGCGATTGGGTATGCGCCACCACGCCAGCGATGACTTCGGGCACCCCGCGCTGGCCGAAGGCCACCGCTTGCGCCAACATGTACTCTACCGTGTGAAACAGGCCGATTGGCAAACCGGTAAGCCACCCCAATGATCGTTGGACGCCACTAAGTTTTAAGGGCATCGTTATAACTGGCGAAATTTTTCCTGATTGCATTGGCCGGTATGCCCGGCGGATGAAAAAACATTATTATTGTTCGACACCGTGGCCAGGATACCAAACAGGAATATGGCTTTATCCATCTGCCCCGTCTTTTACCAGATAATCCACCTGGAGAACCTTTCCCATGACAGCCTCCGAACACATTGATGATCTGATTGCAAAACTCACAGACTGGCGTGGCAACATGCTGGCCAATATCCGCAAGACGATCCTTGCCGCCGACCGCGACATTATTGAACAATGCAAATGGATGGGCAGCCCGGTATGGTCCCGCGATGGCAATATCGTGGTTGGTAACGCGCACAAAAACAAGGTCAAACTCACTTTTCCCCAGGGCGCTCATCTGCCCGATCCAGAAAAACTCTTTAACGCCGGGCTGGAAGGAAAACAATGGCGCGCCATTGACCTTTTTGAAGGAGACCAAATCAATAAGCCCGCACTAAAGAATCTTATCCAGGCAGCGGTTGTGTTCAATCAGAAAAAACAGCAGGACAGACAATCCCAAAAATTGCCAGCCGGGAAAAACTGATTGATCGACGTGAGCCAGAGCCGGACAGCACTGCGGCAAATCAATCACAATTGAAATTGCGATCAGGTCAGAGCATACCCAGTACCGCAGCTATATCTGCCAACGGCGACGCCGCTGAGTCATCAATTTTCTGCCTCTAGCACTGCACCGGCCAGTTCCATCAGAACCGGGCTGAGTCTACCCACGATATCGACAACCGGCAGATGCGTGTTGACGCTGACGTTCAATACATGAACAGGCTGATATTTGAAACGCAATGGCGTTGCCAGTGCAACCACATTTGGTTGCCAGGATGCGGCGCAAAACCCCGATTTTTGCACCTGTCGCAGTGATTGCTGAATTTGCCGTTCCAGCGAGGCCCAGTCTGCATGGCGACGCAGGTGCAGGCGTTGCATCAATTCATCACGCGCATGCGGCGCCATGCTTGCCAGATACGCCCGGCCCAGCGAGGTCAGTTCAATCGGCACCCGCTGCCCCGCGACTACATTGCGCAGCGACACTTTCTTATTGAAGCGGACTGATTCCAGATAGACCATTTCATCATGGTCAATCACCGCTATACCTACATTGATTTTGTGCGCTTGGGCAACACGCTGCATCAGCGGCGCTGCAATTTTCAACACCGGCGATCCCGAACGCATGGCATGCCCAAAGCTGAGCAATGGCGCTGCCAGCCGATAGGCACGTTCGCGGGCGTCGTAGTCAAGCATCCCTGTGCGCACCAGGGTTTGCGTCAAGCGGCTGACCGTTGCCGGCGCCAGGCCGGTGCGTTCGGCCAATTCACTGTTTCCTATCAAGTCCGCTCCTGGACGGAACGCCCGAAGAATATCGATTCCACGCTCCAGCGAGCGATTCTGAGCCGGGCGATCCAGGCGTTCCTGCACTTTATTGGTGACCATTCGCACTCCTTGGCAATTCCATCTAGTGAAATTTTGTTATTACGTTTCGCAAGTTTAACGCATAAACTGCAATCGTAATATTGATACGCCAACACAAGTTTGGGCCGTGGCAAGGCAGTGCCTGAACAACCAGACAATGACAGGAGACCTCATGAAAACCAGAAAAATAGCAAGCGCTTGCCTGAAAGCAGCCTTTGTGGCCATCACCGGCCTGACAGCAACCTTTGCCGGCCAGGCAGCGCATGCAGCGTTTCCTGAACGACCGGTACGCCTGATCGTTCCCTTTGCGCCGGGCGGCGGCACGGATATGATTTCCAGGTTGCTGGCAGAAGGGATGGCGCGTGAGCTGAAACAACCGGTGATTGTAGAGAACAAGCCCGGTGCAGGCACCACGATCGGCTCGGACGAAGTGGCCAGAGCGCGCCCCGACGGCTACACGCTGCTGATGGCAACCTTTGCCCACGTCGTCAATCCGTATCTGCATCCCAAGCTGCCTTACGATACTGATAAGGCATTCGCCGCAATCAGCATGATCGGTCACTCTCCCAGCGTGCTCGTGGTCAGGCCCGACAGTCCGATCAAATCAGTGAAGGATTTGCTCGAGACCGCAAAACAAAAGCCCGGCACGCTTACCTATGCCTCTCAAGGTGTAGGAACCTCTGCACATCTGGCTGGCGAATTACTCGAATCCCTGGCGAAAATTGATATGTCGCACGTGCCTTATCGGGGCGCTGGGCCAGCGCTGAATGATTTGTTGGGCGGCCATGTCGATATGATGTTCGGCACCGCAGCTGCGGTGGGCCCGTCCCTGCAAGCAGGCACATTGCGGGCATTGGGTGTGACCACAGCCGAGCGCTCTCCCGCACTGCCGGATGTTCCGACGATCGCGCAAAGCGGTGTGGCCGAGTATGTGCTCGATAGCTGGTATGGCCTGTATGCACCGGCCGGTACGCCACCGGAGGTCATCGCGACGCTGAATGCCGCTGCGCATAAAGCAGCCGGCACAGACACGTTCAGTAAAAAAGTTCAAGGCGAGGGCCTGGTGATATCAACAGGCACCCCACAGGCGCTCGACGACTATATCAAAGGCGAACAAGCGCGCTGGAAAAAGGTAATTTCATCCAGCAAAATCACGCTGGACTAGTCGCAATCGAAAAAAAGGAAGCAGTAATATGACATACACATTGATCAACGTCCAGGTGCAATCCGGTATTGCAACGGTCTTTCTGAACCGGCCTGAAAAACGCAACGCCATGAGTGACGATATGCGGACAGAATTCATCGAAGCCCTGGAACAAATCGCAGCCGACAAGTCCATTCGAGCGCTGGTTCTGACCGGCAATGGCAAAGGATTTTGCGCAGGCGGAGATATCGCCGGCATGCAGCGACGCATGCAGGCACAGCCCGGCGAGGTCGCCATCAATGGCTGGAGTCGCCAGCAGCGCGTTCACCACGCCGTGTCGCTGCTGCATACCATGCCCAAACCCACCATTGCTGCGGTCAACGGCGCCGCCTCGGGCCTGGGCGCCGATACAGCCATGAGTTGCGATTTTATCGTTGCCTCGGAGGCCGCCACGTTCAGTTGGTCATACATTAATCGCGGGCTCATTCCAGATGGCGGCGGCATGTACTTCCTGCCACGACGCATCGGCCTGCCCAAAGCCAAGGAACTCATATTCAGCGGGCGCACTGTCCCCGCACAGGAAGCTTTGGCGCTGGGAATCGCAGATCGTCTGGTCGCGCCCGACGCATTATTGGACAGCGCACAACAATGGGCAAAAGAACTGAGCGCTGGTTCAGGAACTGCACTGGCCCTGGGGAAAACCATTTTGAATCAGACATTCGAACTGACTGCAGAGCAAGCATTTTCCCAGGGAAGCCAGGCCCAGGGCATCTGTTACACCAGCACCGAGCACCGGGAAGCTGTGATGGCATTCCTGGCCAGAATGGCCGAAAAAAAGACCACCAAATAATGGGGAAAGCAACACAATCATGAATGCAATATCACGTCTTATTCGGCCACGCAGCGTGGCAATCATCGGCGCCTCTGCCGACTTGGGAAAAACAGCGGGAAGGCCCCTGGCCTATTTGCGCAAACATGGCTTTGATGGCGCCCTCTATCCGGTCAACCCACGTGTTACGCATATTGGCGACGTACCGTGCTATCCAGATATTGACTCCCTGCCGGCGGTGCCTGATGTGGCCATTATCCTGCTGGGTGCCGGACGTGCGCATCAAGCGGTTCGGGAACTGGCGCAAAAAGGCACCGCAGCGGCCATCGTGCTTGCCAGCGGATACTCCGAAGCCGGAGCAGAAGGAAAAGAGCGCCAGCAACAACTGCGGCAGGCCGCCGGCGCAATGCGCATACTGGGACCGAATACCATTGGCCTGGTCAATCTGACCGATGGCATTCCGCTATCTGCAAGCGGTGCGCTGGAAATGGATCAGTTCCCGGTCGGCGACGTTGGCGTGGTTTCGCAAAGCGGCGGCATTCTGGGCGCCCTGCTCTCGCGCGCAGCGGCACGCGGACTCGGTATGTCCAAGCTGATTTCGACCAGTAATGAAGTGGATCTGGAAATGGCCGATTTCATCGACTATCTGGTTGACGATGCATCCACCAAAGTGATTGCTCTGTATATTGAATCCATACGTAATCCACAAAAATTTCGCGCCGCTGCCTTGCGGGCGCGACTTGCCGGAAAGCCTATCGTGGCATTCAAGATTGGCAGATCTGAAGCGGGCGCCCAGGCGGCCATCTCGCATACAGGCGCGCTGGCTGGCCAGGACACGATGTATGACGCCCTGTTTCGGCAAACCGGTGTGATCCGTGCGCAGCGCTTCAGCGATCTGCTGGATATGCCAAGCGCATTATCGACCGGACGCATACTGCGCGGCAGACGTGTCGCCATTCTGACTTCAACCGGCGGCGCCGGCACATTGGTGTCAGACAGCCTGGGAGTGGCCGGTTTTGAAACCCCGGCGCCAGGCGCGCGGACTGCTGCCGCATTGCGTGCACTTCAGGGCGATATGCCGGCGGCGCTGGACCGCAATCCGGTTGATGTGACCCTGGCAGGTTTACAGCCTGATCTGTTGCGTGGCGCTATTGGCATCCTGTCGGCCAGTGACGACTATGACGCACTGGTCATGATTGTGGGTTCGTCCAGCCTGGGCAACCCGCAATTGATGGCCGATGCCATCTGTGATTGTCTGCCCGCAACAGACAAACCCATTGTCGCGTTCGTCAGCCCGCATGCGCCAAACGTGGCTCGTCTGCTCAATCAAAGACAAATACCTGCATTCATGGAACCGGAGTGCTGCGCTGTGGCCCTGGATGCCATGTGGCGAACACAAGAATTGCCGGCACAGCAGGCACCGGGCATTGTCCTGTCGCCCCCGTTGACAGACCTGCCGGCGGGCACATTGAACGAAGCCCAGGCCAGAGACCTGTTTGCCCGGTTCGGCATTGCCGGCGCCGAACAAACCATTGTTTCGAATCCGACACAGGCACAGGCGGCTGCCCTGCAATATGGATCTGCCGTCGTGCTGAAAATATTGTCCAGCCAGATCATGCATAAAAGCGATGTGGGTGGCGTGTGCGTGGGCGTTGCACCCGAACAGGTGGCCGAACGCATCACCCGGATGCAAACCGAAGTCTATGCCAACACCGGCGTGCGTCCTGAGCAGTTTCTGGTACAGCAAATGGTGACGTCGGGCATCGAACTGATCCTGGGCTTTCATCGTGATGCGCTGGGCAGCGCCATTTTGCTTGGCATGGGCGGCATAACTGCAGAATTGCTGAAGGACACCACAATGCGTCTGCTGCCGCAACAAGGTGGGCTCAGTCTTACCGATGCCTATGACATGATGCGTGATCTGCGTACCTGGCCCCTGCTCGATGGCTATCGCGGCCGCGTTAAAGCCGATCAGCAAGCATTGGCCCAAGCCATCGTGAACTTTTCCAATATGGTAGCCAGCGTGGGAGACAGGCTAATTGAAGCCGAGATCAACCCACTGTTTGTTCTACCCGAAGGACAAGGCGTCAAAGCGGCAGACGGTATCGCGATCCTGGCTAATTGATGGGATCGATCAATTCGATCGATCAATTCGGCTGATTAATCTGGCCAACGAGTCCGGTCAATTAATGCTGGCCAACGATTGGATTGAGCAATGCAATGACCAAAGGATTGCCGGCGCTATCGCCACGAGGCCACGAGGCCACAAAACGCAGGCACGGCAATCGGCCATCGCACCTTTTACAGATCAAGCACCAGCAGTTCGCTTTTTGCCCTGGATACACACGCGGTCAGATATTCGGATTGTTCATCGGGGCTCAGAATGTAGTCCTGATGATCAACCTCACCCTCCAGATAGCGAATCTTGCATGTCCCGCACAAACCGGAAACGCAGGACGTCTCCAGTTCAATTCCTGCCTCGGCCAGCGCTTCTATCAAACTTTTATCGGCCGGCACACCAATGTGCTGTCCTGAACTGGCTATTTTCACCTTAAAGCTGCCGTCGAATGCCAAATCCGATTCTTTATCTTTACGCTCAGCCGCCGGCGCCTTGAAATACTCACAATGAACGGTACCGTCGGGCCATCCCTGCGTTGCCTGTGAGCAGGCTTGCATAAAGCCGGGAGGACCACAAAAATACACATGTGTGCCTTCCTCTGGGGCGCTCAGTAGCGCTGCAATATCCAAGCCTCGGGCCGGGTCGCCATTGTCAAAGTGCAAATGCACCTTTGCATGGTCAGCGAAAGCGTTGGTGAACGCAGCGCAGGACGCGTCCCTCGCACAGTAATGCAATTGATAATCCATCGACCCATTATCGAGGGTGTGGATCATCGATTTTAAGGGCGTTATACCAATGCCTCCGGCCAAAAGCAAGATTTTTCTGGCAGCCGGCTGCAGCGGGAAATGGTTACGCGGCACACTGACCTTGACCATGTCCTGCACCCTTAGCGTTTCATGCAAGGTTTTTGAACCACCCGATCCGCTCTCGGACTTCAGAACTGCGATGACATAGCGCTTTGTGTCAGTCGGATCATTACAAAGTGAGTATTGCCGGATCAGGCCTGGCTGTATGTGTATATCCAGATGGGCCCCGGCAGTAAATACCGGCAAATCGTCACCCTGCGGATGAACCAGTTCATATGAATTGATGCCGGTGGCCTCATAACGGATTTGCCTGACCAGCAATGAGAGCGTTGACGCTGTCGCGCTCGCCGGATTCGTTGTTATATCTGTGCTCATATCGTGTCTACCATCTGTGATCTCGTTATTCAAAACGCGCTCGCGGCAGGCGCCCTGCCCGCCTGAGCGCTTACACCTGTTTACCGTAGGTGTCTTTCGCCGTTATTTCCAGTTGCTCCATCCTCTCGCGCACGAAGTCCGCCCGGGCAGGACCTGTGTGCTTATCGCTTTCGGTCAGAATGGCAACAATCTGCTTGGCAACAAATCGGCGCTGCGCCACTTCGGCCTCAACAGTCTGCGCTTCGGGCAGGTCAAAGACGGTGCCCGAGCAGTAACTATTGGGCGCGCCGCCTGTCTCCAGCAGCCACTGCCTGAATCCGTCGGCTGACGCGGCCGGGTTAGTGCCTCGAATGGCATCCCGCAGCAGTTTCCTGAACATGTACAAACCGGCATCGAATTTGGTCGGGTTCTCCAACGCATGGATCGCAATCGGGCGCTGGCTGATAATGGCTTCATAATCGCCTGGCGCATACTGGCATTCTTTATAATTGGCCCGCTCCCGGTGGTTGGGTGCAATAGGCGGCATATCTTCCAGCTTATATTTGCCAAAACGCTCGGGTCGGCGCATGGCAACCTGACCCTCCAGAAAGTCGATGGTTTCATAGCCGACCATACCTTTGTCGCCTACGCCACGCGTGTCGATCCCTGGGCCCATGACGCGCCATCCGATCATTTTGGCGTTCTCATCATCAACGGGCACGGTCCAGCGAATGATATGGAAGCGGCTGAACAGCTTTTTCTTCGAACCATCTTCCGAGGTGTATGCATGCAGGCTCAGATTCGGCAGTATCTGGTGCTGTACGCGGATAAACAAACGGTCCTTGTCCACTCGGCGTGCCCCTGAGCAAGCCAGGCTGCGGCCCTGATGCACAGGAATAAATTGCATATCAGGTGGCACCTCCATAGAAGCGGCGCCAACTTCATCAAAGGTCGTGCCTTGATAATGCCCATCAACCACATTTTTTGCAGCATGCAAGGCCATGGTGTGATAGTTGTCTGCCGCATTATCCTGGACCTGCAGCCAATTGCAATGTTGGAAATTGCTGAACGGCACCAGTTCATCACCTTGCGCAACAGTGAAATTTCCTTCCCACTCGGGCAACGGCGGCTCTTTGTCCGGCGGGCCCATATAGGCAAAAATAAGCCCGTTGCGTTCCACCGCTTTGTAGGCGCCCTGTTGAATCGAACAGGCAAATTTTTCTGCTTCTTTTTCTTCACCTTTAGGAAACGGGGCATGCAGGCAGGTACCGTCAACATCAAACACCATGCCGTGATAACAACACATAATGCCGCGCTCTTGAATTGCCCCATATTCCAGCGAGGCGCCGCGATGGACACAATGCGCATGCAACAAACCAATGCGCCCGCTTCCGTCCTTGAAAGCCACCAGCTCTTCGCCCAGGATTTTCAAAAACCGGGGCGTGTCGGTCAATTCCATTGCCATGCAAACCGGATGCCAGAAACCGCGCATGTATTCCCCCATCGGCGTACCCGGTCCGACCTCTGTCAATTCCGGATCATGACCCGGAATCTTGTTGGTGTAATAGCCGCCGTAAGGAATCAGTTTTTTTGTCACTGCACCCGCGGCGCCGGCACTTCGCCCCTGCTCTGCTTTATCCATTGGTCTGCTCATTTCATCTCTTCCTCTAAAGGTTGTGAATACCCATTGCGGGTTAAATTATCAATTTAATGTATACTGAACTCTGTATACAAAGAATAAAGCGACACCAAAGCGCTGTACATATGGGTAAACCCTTGTATTTGTATTCTGTATACAGAGAATGCACTACAATTTGTAAAATCAATCGGACTTTCCGGCGCTTAACCCGCAATATTGCATCCGTGACCGGCGGCGTTATCAAATATAGACGTGTTAAAAGAGCATCATGAACAACAAACTTATGAAACTGCAGTCTCGTCCCGACTACGTAGACGAAGTGTATAAAGCGCTACTTGACGCAATCAGCGATGGCAGTCTTGCGCCAGGAATACGCATCACTCAGGAAGAGATCGCCGAACAGCTGGCGGTTTCGCGCTCGCCAGTCCTACAGGCATTACGTTTACTGAAAAAAGACGGCTTTGTTCAGGACGCGCCGGGTAGAGGCATTCTGGTCTCTCCGCTGGACCCGGACTGGACCGGCAGACTTTACGAAATCCGGGGTGCACTGGACATGCTCGCGGTTCGTCTTGCCGCCGAGCGCAAGGCAAAAATAGATCCGGAACTGATCATTAACGGTCGTCAGGCCTCCAAAAGTGGTGTGGTCAAAGCGCTTATCGACACGGACGTTGCCTTTCATACTGCCATTTACCAGGCTTCGGGCAACCCGCTCATTGCCGAGAGCGCGCTGGTGCACTGGAACCATTTGCGACGGGTCATGGGTGCGGTGCTGCAATCTTCTGCGCAACGGCAATCCATTTGGGATGAACATGAAGCCATTGCCAGCGCAATCGCAGAAGGTGACAGCAAGCGCGCAGTGGAACTGACCGATCTACATACCAGTCGCGCCCGTGTGAGTCTGGTAAAACGACTGGACGAAGTACTCAAACAGCAAAGCAATCAGGACGTTGCCTGATCACTCTGCTTGTCTTACAGCAATCAGATTTCTGCCGTAACAACGGGACGACGCACGCCCCCTGTCTCATTCTGAACCTTCATTGCTGTTTGCTTTTTACTGTTCACCATTCTGGCCGGGATGGCAAAGACCAGCGCGCTACCAATCAACATACTGATGGCCAAGCCATATACGCCGCCACCGGTAGCGCCGGTATGGGTTTGAAACCAGCCGATCAGATAGGGGCTGACCACACCCGAGATACTCCCGACCGAGTTTGCAAGCGCAATTCCGGCAGCCGCTGCCGCGCCCCCCAGAATCGCCGGCGGCAGTGTCCAGAACTGGGAAATGGTTGTCATCACGCCCATCGTTCCTATCGTTAAGGCAACAATAGCGATTGTCGGGCTATGAGCAAAGACGACACTCGCGCATAGGCTCAACGCCCCCACGACCCCCGGAATGGCCAGGTGCCACCTGCGCTCGCCCTTTTCGTCCGAGCGTCGGCTGACCAGAATCATTGCCAGCGTTGCGGCTGCATACGGAATTGCGGTAAGCAGTCCGATATTGAGCGGGTCATTTACACCGGTAGCCTTTATCAGTGACGGTAGCCAGAAACTCACGCCATACAGGCCCATGGTAAAACAGAAATAAATGCAGCTCATCAGCCAGATTTTAGGATCAAGCAAGCCTTCTTTGACTGAATGCAATTGATGGCTCTGTTTGTCCGCATCCAGGTTCGAGCTTATTAGCCGCTTTTCTGCAGTATTGAGCCATTTGGCGTCAGATACCCGATCATCCAGATAGAAAAAAGCAATAATACCGACAAGAACGGTCGGAATGCCTTCCAGCACAAACAACCACTGCCATCCCGTCAGGCCATATACGCCGCCCATACCATTCAGTATCCAGCCCGACAATGGCCCGCCAATCACACCTGACATAGGAATGCCGGTAAGAAACAAAGCGGTCACTTTACTTCTGCGCGATGACGGAAACCAGTACGTCAGGTACAGCAAAATGGCGGGAATAAAACCGGCTTCAGCAACCCCCAGCAAAAATCTCACAATATAAAAACTGGTTGGTGTAGTGACAAACATCATGCAGGCCGATAGCGCTCCCCAGGTCACCATGATCCTGGCAATCCAGCGTCGCGCGCCGACACGTAGCAGTATCAGATTGCTTGGCACTTCAAACAACAAATAGCCTACAAAAAATATCCCGGCGCCCAATCCGTAAACTTCTTCGCTGAACGACAAATCATTCAGCATTTGTAATTTGGCAAAACTCACATTGATACGGTCCAGATATGCGCACATATAACAAAGAAAAAGAAATGGCAATAAGCGCCACATCACTTTCCTGTAAAGCCCTGTCTCGTCCTTGACCATACCTTGTTCAACATCATTTTCAATCTGCATTATTGTCTCCACCAAAAATAGGGTTAATTGGCCGGCCCGATTGTTGTCATTTCAGGCTTGCTCGCTTCGCATGACGCAGGTCATGCGAAGATCTGCCAAATAAACATTAATCAAACATGTCAGGCTGCGTTGCCACCAGTTGATCCCAGATAGCCTGGAAATGCAGCCAGCCGATATATTCACTGCCCACATGTTCCCGGCTATAACGAGCGCGTTCCGGCGTTACCAGGCGAGGCGTAATTCCGGTTGCCTCGATCATCAACTGCTGCTGGCAGCAACGTTCAAGCGCAATAAACCAGAATGCCGCAGCCTCTATACTGTGGCGGCTCGCCGTCAGCAGGCCATGATTCTGATGAATTGCCGCTTTCACGCCGGCAAATGCATTGGCTACTTTATGGCCAGCCTTGACCTCTACCGCGACCTGCCCGGCTTCGTCACCGATCACCACATGATCTTCAAAAAACGCAGCGGCATCCTGACTGATGGGCGCCAGTGGTTTTCCCAAAGCTGCAAATGCAGTCCCGTACACCGTATGTGCATGGCACATGGCAACAATATCCTGATGCTGCTCGTGTACGGCTGCGTGCAAGACAAACCCTGCCCGGTTTATGGCGTGCCTGCCTTCAACGACTTTTCCGGTGTGATCGGCAAGTATCAGGTTTGATACCTTTACTTGTGAAAAGTGAATTGCCATCGGATTGGTCCAATACAGCCCTGGATCTTCCGGATCCCGAATGGTCAGGTGCCCGGCGAAGCCGTAGTCGTACCCCTGCAAGGCAAAGGCACGGCAAGCGGCAACAAGCCGCTCTTTCAAATGCTGCCTGTGCGCCGATACATTCGTGAACTTGGGGAGCTCTGGAAATATCAACTCTTTTTGCTCAGGCTGGTAAATGGATACACGACCGTCATCGAGCACGATACCGGTTTTTTCAAGTACAGCTGCCATGCGTTTTCTCCTGTTTAATACTCAATAGATGAACTTTGAACGCACTCATCGTCCCACGCACCCGCACCCTTGACAAACGATAGTTCTTCATGGAATCATGAATGTGATTCATGGATAATGAAAAATATGAGAAACATCCCGCACTTCACGTTGCTACGCGCCTTTGAGTCGGCGGCTCGTTTAAAAAGCTTCACGCTGGCCGCACAGGAGTTGCATTTGACCCAGTCGGCAATCAGTCATCAGGTCCGCAAACTTGAAGACTATTTTGGCTGTGCGCTCTTTATCAGGCGCAACCGGCGTGTTGAGCTCACTCTCGAAGGCCAGCGGTTCCTGGATAGTCTTTCAAGAATATTTGACGTTATCGAAGCAGCCTGCGCCGAAGTGTCGCTCGCGCCAAAGGCGCAGGTGCTCGCGCTCTATTGCGCCCCCAGCCTGGCAGTCAAATGGCTCGGGCCCAAGTTGCCCCAATTTATGAAAGCACATCCCGATATTACGATTCGCCTGACAACCGGCTCGGAACAGGTGGATCTGGTTCGCATGCGCGAGCTGGATATTTCGATTTGCTATGGCACCATCATTGAACGGGCTGGCATTGTGAATGAGCCGCTTGGCACCGAGAGAAATGTGCCCTTGTGTTCGCCCTCGCTGGCTGAACCGGGCACCGATGCAGCAACACTGATAAAAAAACTGGTTCTGATTGATTCACAATTGAATAACGTGACCTGGGCTAGCTGGTTTACCTTGAATAACCTTCGGTTGCCGGCCAGGCCTCGGCCATCATTTGATCGTGCCGCGATGTCGCTATCGGCGGCCACCGACGGCATGGGCGTGGCATTGGAAAGTACACTGCTGGCCGAACGCGAGCTGGCCCGCGGCGACTTGATCGAACTGGGAAAAGGTGTCTTTAAAGAAATGGACGTTGTCACCCACACGGTGTCTTGGCGCGCCGATGAAAGCCAGGCGCCAAAAATTCGCATTTTCAAGGATTGGCTCTATCAGCAAGTAAATGTTGCAAGTGAGCGATATCAACATCCGGATGGACACTGAACGGTTCCTTAGAAGTTTCAGCGTGCAGTTTGGCTCGTTCCAACAACAAAGTGATTCCATACCAATACAACATTTATCGCCGGAATGCGGCTGTCGCGACCTCACACGGTGTGAAGCCTGAGTCTGCACCAGGATCCCGCCGCAAAAGTGCAGGACGTTCTGCGAAAAAGTGGTATTGCACAATTGCAACCGGAGTACCTTAACCAGCAACTGGAAGCAGTAAAAAATGATGTCGGTCAAGCAGGTAAAAAACTTGTTCAGAACCCTGACAACATGGATGCCATATTCAAAGAACTCGTTGAAAAGATCAAGGCTCGCGGCCAGGACATCGGCAAAGAGATTGACAAGGACAAGTTGACTCAGGCGTTCAAAAACAATACTGATATGACCGACGAAGAAGCCGCTCAGGCGGCCGACAACGTTATCAGCGCACGCAACGAAACCGTAAAAGCTGTGCAGGAGGGGATCAATAACGTAGATAAACAGATAGAACAGACCAAGGTAAAACTTGAGCAGGCTAAACAACAGGCACTTGAACAGGCCGAAAAAGCCAAGAAGGCTGTGGCCCAGGCCTCCATCTGGTCGTTTGTCTCTCTGCTGATCGCCGCTATTGTGTCGGCATTTACAGGGCATCTTGGCGCAGCACGCGCTCGTAGTCGCCTTTATTGAGCAACACCGAAATACGGACACGGTAACCCGCAGGGGCGCCGTTCCCGCGCGCGATCTGCAAGCAATAAAACAAGGCGCGCAAAGCACACGACGCTAACATCTGCCACACCAGATGTGGAATGACAGCCAGCCCTCGGGCTGGCTTTTTTCACCCCCGCCGGACGGTTAAACCAGATGCGCAATGGCTATTGACAATAGCAAGATGTGTCTGACTACATCAGGGAAACAGAACAGGTGACTGCCCTTGTTCCCACGGCAAATGTTTCTGCATCACTTGATCAAATAGTGCGGAGCACTTCCAGTTTTCAAGCCATTGCGTTACCCGCGGCCAGGCTTGTTGCTGAAACCAACCATAATCGGTATGTGCATACTGCCGGACAAAAGGCAGAATCGCCATATCCGCCAGTGCACTGTGTTTGCCAGAAAGATAAGGAAAATCATTCAAACGTAATTCAAGCGCGACCAACCATCGCGCGGCTTCTTCACGATGGACCGAGCCATTTTCCAGCGCGTAACGCTGCGGATATTTATAGCGGTCAAGATGATATTTGAACACCTGCTCACAGGAATCGACCAACGCCAGCATATCAGCCAGCGACCGCCCCACCGGCGCCAGCCAGCCTGATGGATCGTTCTGCCGCAGAGCCCACAACATGATGTCCAGGCTTTGCTCGATCACCTTGCCATTGGGAAGAATCAAGACCGGCACGGTGCCCTTTGGCGAAGCCGCCAGCATGGCAGCGGGTTTATTGCGCAGAACGACCTCGCGCAATTGGCAAATCTGAGCACTGGCCGCGATAGCCAGCCGGGCGCGCATGGCGTACGGGCAGCGTCGGAAGGAATAGAGAACAGGATAGGACATAAACGAGTCAGGGTAAAAAAAGATGCCTGCCTCACATTCGTGAAGTGCAGGCATCCTTTGACTCTACCACATTCGCATGCGAAAGATGCTGGCAGCGCTATTTTTTGCTGGTATCGGCCGTTGCGGGACTCTTTGACGCGGCCATGGCCTTTTCATAATCGGCATGTGCTGCTGCGCGGTCCTGGCCACCATATTCAACGCTCAGATACTCCACCACAGCTGGAATCATATCGTCCTGCAGCGGCGCCTTGTAGACATCTTTCATTTTATGGATGGTGGCATTCCAGTATTTTGGCGAGGACTTTGGCGGCTGCGACGAAACATACTGAGACGAATGACACATCAGGCACAGGCCATTGGCAATCTGGTACCCGGGCAGATCGCTCTTCTTGTAGCCACCGGTTTCCTGGGGAAATTCTACGCCGGCGCCGATGGCGGTCACGGGCAGCAATGCACAGCCGACGACAACGCAGCGCAGCATCTGTTTACGTGTAGATAAGTATTTCATTGTTCCGCTCCCTAAGCTGCAATCACACGAATCTGTTCAATACGGTTCATGCGATAGCCGGACGGATTCCAGTTGGCCTGCATGGGCTGGGTTTCGCCTTTCTGGTTTGTCGCCCGAACCATGAGCTTGAATTCGCCTTGTTTCTGGGGCGTGAACTCGCCAGTCCATTCGCGAAAGGAATATTTGCTGATTTCGTCGCCCAGCCTGGCATCCGACCAGCTGCTGCCGCCGTCGGTGGATAGCTGTACCGATTTAATACCCGAACCGCCATCAAAGGCGATGCCTCGCAAAGCCTGCGGCTTGCCGACCGCTATCCGGGCATCATCGGTCACATTCGTGATAAATGAACGAACCGAGAATCTTTCGATTGGAATGGTTTTGCCTGGTGCTTCACCAGGTTTCACGCAATGGCAGTCATTATCAGGAATACGGTAGGCCTTGCTCATCCAGAAGCCATCAAAAACATCGTCCATGACATGGATGTCATTCAAATGCTTGACCCAATAGGTGCCGAAATAGCCTGGCACAATCAGGCGCAATGGATAACCATTGAGCAGAGGCAGATCTTCGTCGTTCATTGACCAGGCCAACATGACCTCGCCATCCATGCCATGATCTATATCCAATGCCTTGATAAAATCCGGTCCATCGGGAACCGGGGGATGATCCAGCCCGTTGAAGGCCACCTGTTTGGCCGAGCCGGCGACACCGGCAAGTTCAAGCACGTCTTTAAGGGCAACACCTTTCCACTTGGCATTGCCCATCGCGCCATGGCCCAATTGGCCACCGTTTATGCGCGGTTCAAAAAAACCGCGGCTATTACCGGAACACTGATGTACTGCAGTGATTTCCTTGTTAGGGAGTTTCTTTAATTCATCCAGCGTCATTTCCAGCGGCTTGCTGACCGACCCATGCACCTTCAGTCGGAAACTTTTCAAGTCGACTTCGGTCGGAATGCCGCTCCAGTGATAACGCACAAAAAAAGCATCGTTCGGCGTAATCAGACCGTCGTTGAAAACGGAAAACGGCGTCTCCAATTGAGGAGGACGATTGGTCAGAACAATCAGCGGACGTTTGCCGGGAAAGGCTTCAAGAACACGCTCGCCATTGCCAAAGGGCAACGTGATCGTGTCTTTGCCTGCGGCAAATGCCGGGGACAGCGCCAGGCCGGACCATAATCCGATACCTGTATAGCCGGCAGATTTCAAAAAGCGCCGCCGCGCAGCATGAGAGCGATTAGGGTCTTGCATGTCTCTTCCTTTTTGTGTCGCAGGCGCGTCACACAGCGCCGCCATGAGCCGTCGCTGCATTTGGGCCAGCATGGCTGACATGCAACAGACAGGGCAATATCCTTTTTTATATTACTACGAGTGATTTAATCGGGATAGGACCAGTTGGCTTGCCTTCATGGAACCAGCAACGTGCATTTCACATGTAAACAACGCCAAATCAAGCACTTACTAAATATCGCTGGCTGCAACAAAAATACACATCGATACACAGTTGCATTAATGCCGCTGCAACTGAGCCACGCCATACCAGAATGCCTGCCCTGGCTGACAGAAATATTCAGGTTAACGTAAGTTGATCGACACAATCATGCCGTGTGATGCAGCCAATATTGATGCAGTGGTTCAGCCGGGAGACAGCGATTCAGGGCTGATGCAGCGATTCGCTTGTGGCGCTCAAATTCATGTGTGATAGATGTAGCCAGATCGCTTGTGACGAATGCTGCTATTTCATTTGTGATAGATACCGCCATGCCGTGCAGCAAAGCACCGCATGGCAGCAGCAGGTTCAACGGTGGTGATACGCACGCGGCTGTTGCGCGACCGGCCCACGGCGACTATTGCGTTCCATATGCAGGACTTTTCCATTGCGGGCGTCCACCAACCTGCACCACCCTTCTGTCCTTTCGGACATCGACACTGTATGTGCGACGTCCCCGATATTGGTCGGGTTCGACTTTATAGGCCTGGCCGCCCACTGCTTTTTCGGCGATACGCATCGCCTGTGCCGGAGAAACATCGCCCCGGTGTCCGCCCTGATACGCCAGAGCCCCGGTGGCAGGCGCGACTGCCATCAGCAAACCAATCATGCCAGCAGTTAGTATTTTTTTCATGATATCACCTTGTGAATACGTCGGAAATCGGGCAGAAATATCAGATTGACGCTTCTGCAGTCACGACCTGAAAGCCGTGCTCGGATTCAATATAATCACAAACAAAGGAATCTGCTCATTTTGAAAAGTGCTGACACATCTGGCTGGCGACAGAAACACATTGCAGTCGGATTGCCCCGCGTGCAGGTTGCCTGCAGATGAAATAGCTGGCCTGCCACGATGCCCTGCGCATTGCCCGACTGGCAAAAAATGCGGGCAATGACACGCAGATTGGACCGCAAGATCAGAAAACGACACTGCCTGCCCAAAGCGGCTTCGTACAGTGGTGCACCAGGGCAATCTATTTTTTGCTGACACGCTTTTTGTTTTTGCCAATGGGTCACTTCTGGTCAGGCCAGGCCGAGCGTGATCGATCAGCCTGCATCGTCCAGCAGTACTTGCACCTGGCCACGCCGACAGACGATATGACATCCCTGGTGCTTCAACAGAATATTGCGATCGTGTCCTAGCGCATGCACTTGTCGCAATTGCTGCAACCACTGGTTCAGCCGCGCCTCGGTAGGCATGGCAATATGCAGGCGGCGCAGCCACTGGCGCAGCACGTTGGCCTGACGATATTGTGGCAGTTCGCGCCACCGGGCCAGAGAAAAACCAAGCCCGTCTTCAGTGAGCATACAGTGCTGCAGATCCATATCGCCCAGATCTTGCAGCAGCAAGGTGCTTTCTGCCATCACGCGCGCATGGCGCAGCAGGTTAGCCTGCCATTGGGGCCAGCGCTTATTCAGGACCGGTGTAAGCAGGGTGCGCACCGCGGCACGGGTATATTTTTCATCCCGATTGGTCGGGTCCTGCACGGGTATCCAGCCGGTCTGCGCTTCATAACGGGCAGCGGCATCCAGGATCAGATTGCGCCCCACATCCAGCCATGGGCGGTATAACTGCAAGGGCCCGCGCCGGGTCTGAGCCGCCATACCTGACATGCCCTGCACGCCGGCCCCGCGCAATAGACGCAGCAGCATGGTTTCAGCCTGATCGTCACGATGATGGGCAAGCAGCATATGATGGCAATCGTGATTTACTGACCATTGTTCAAATGCATCATAGCGTGCCAGCCGGGCTGCCGCTTCAACGCCCTTGCCAGAGTCGGATGCAACCTGCACCGCAAGGAAATGAAATGCCACGCCGACCTGTTGCGCCAGTTGTGCCGTATGTGCAGCCCAGGCGTCGGCCGTCGCCACCAGGCCGTGGTGTACATGAACAGCGTGGATGGTTTTTTTTTGCTGCGCGGCAAGCTGGGAGGCAGCAACCAGCAGCATGGCCGAATCGGCGCCGCCGCTTACCCCAATTGCAATATCGCCTGCATCTATCGCGCAAAGAACAGCATGCAAGGGCTCAAGAAGCGTGGTGTCTTCAAGCCAGCCCGTCTGCTGCAAGAAAGAATTATTTGTCCTGGACACGACCATAAGACATGAGTCGCTCCAGCCTTCTATCCAGAAGCTCATCAACGTCCATACCAGACACCTGCCGCAGCGCTTCGGAGAGCGAGCGCTTCAAGGTTTTGGCCATGGTCACGGCATCGCGTTGCGCGCCACCCACCGGCTCGGGTACAACTTTATCGATCAGGCCCAGATCCAGCAGCCGCGGCGCGGTAATACCCAGCGCTTCGGCCGCCACAGGTGCCTTGTCGGCACTGCGCCAGAGAATGGAGGCACAGCCTTCGGGGGAAATGACGCCATAGGTGGAGTATTGCAGCATCTGCACTACATCACCCACTGCGATGGCAAGCGCGCCACCCGACCCGCCTTCGCCGATAATCGTGGCAATAATGGGAACACGCAGTTCTGCCATGGCATACAGATTGTGTCCGATGGCTTCAGATTGTCCGCGCTCTTCGGCGCCAATACCCGGATAGGCTCCCGGCGTATCCACAAAAGTGAATACCGGCAATTGGAATTTTTCTGCCAGACGCATCAGACGCATCGCCTTGCGATATCCTTCTGGGCGTGGCATGCCGAAATTGCGCTTGGCGCGCTCTTTGGTGTCGCGCCCTTTCTGGTGGCCGATAACCATGCAGGCTTCGCCGGAAAATCGTGCCAGGCCCCCTACGATGGACAGATCGTCTTCATACATGCGATCGCCATGCAGTTCATGAAAATCGGTAAAGATTTCACGGACATAGTCCATGGTATACGGTCTTTGCGGATGCCTGGCAACCAGAGCAGTCTGCCAGGGCGTGAGCTTGGAATAGATACTGTTGGTCAGACTCTCGCTTTTTTGCTGCAGTTTAGTGATTTCTTCGGAAATATCGACTGCCGAATCAGAGGAAACATGGCGCAACTGCTCGATCTTCTGCTCGAGCTCTGCTATAGGTCCTTCAAATTCTAAAAAAGTAAATTTCATAGTTATCTTGTCATGAATGGTTGTTCACGCGTACCGACTGCACCCTTAAAGGCTGCGCCATAAGTACCATGTCGCCACTGTTCGCCACGGTTGCCACGATTGCGCTACTTCGCGTACCTCGTACCGTGATACAGGTTCACCGCTAAAATAGTGCTCCGAGATTGCCTTGAGCAGCCCCGGATCATCGATTGGCAGAATATCTGGTCTGTGCAAATTAAAAATAAGGAACATTTCCGCCGTCCAGCGGCTGATGCCCCGAATCGCACATAATTCGGTAATGATGTCTTCGTCGTCCATTTTAGACCATTTCAGCGGATTTACTTTACGCTCGTTGAAATGATCCGCCAAATCCAGAATGTATTCCGTTTTTCGCTTGGACAATCCTGCTTCTCGCCATTGGGCCTCATTGTATTCAAGAACAGCGGCCGGCGATGGCCGATGACCGCAAAGCTGTGTGAAATTTTTCCAGTGCAGGTCTGCCGTCTTGGACGAAATCTGCTGGCCGATAATGGCCCGCGCCAATGTGACAAAGGCCGTTTTGTTGGAAGACAGCCAAAAATCGGGATTGGCCGGAATAATTTTACGGAGAATGCGATCTTTCTTGATCAGAAATGTAACGGCCTCGTCCCAATATTCGGGCTTTACCGCCGCAGGTGCTGCAGATGACATGTCTTCCCCTATCAGGCGCGACGCCATTGCGTCAGGCCACCTGGTTTATCCTCAAGTTCCACGCCCTGCTCCTTGAGCTGTGCACGAATCTGATCGGCCTTGCCGAAATCACGATCCTGCTTGGCCTGGCGACGTTGCTCGATCAATGCTTCAATATCGGACTCGCTCAAGGCCGTTGCGGTAACAGACTGACTTTCGCGCTTGATATAGCGTGTCGGCGACTGCAAGTAATGCTGCGGATCCTGTTGCAACAGGCCCAATACCCCGCCCAGTGCCCGGATCCGACCGCTGAGCGCGGCGCTGTTGCGCCGGTTTGCTTCGGTAACCATGTCAAACAGGACAGCAATGGCCACTGCGGTATTGAAGTCGTCATCCATGGCGGCCTTGAACGCCTGTTCAAAATCCAGCGACCAATCGATGGATGCTGTATCGGTTACCCCGGTATTGTTGAACGTCTGATAAATTCGATCCAGCGCAGCCTGTGCATTGTACAGGTTGTCCGGCGTAAAATTCTGCGGGCTCCGGTAATGGTTGCGCACCACAAAAAACCGCAGCATTTCCGCTTCGCGCGTGTTGATCTGGTAATCGGCCGACGCGCTATCGGGCTCTGAGCTGACAGTATCACGGATTGTTCTGAAATTGCCCAGTGATTTGGACATTTTTTCATCATCCACCATCAGCGGACCACAATGCATCCACCAGTTGGCCAGCGTACCGCCGTAAGCGCCTTCGGACTGCGCGATTTCGTTCTCATGATGCGGAAACTTCAGATCAGGGCCGCCGCCATGGATATCCAGGGGCTGACCAAGCAGTTCCCGGCTCATGGCCGAACATTCAATGTGCCAGCCTGGCCGACCGCGCCCGAAAGGCGAATCCCAGATGGAGTCTTCGGGCTCGTTGGGTTTGGCCTGTTTCCACAGAACGAAATCGAAAGGATCGCGCTTGCCGTCGGAAACGGCAACCCGGTTGCCCGCGCGCAGATCGTCCAGCACTTTGCCCGAAAGCTTACCGTAGCCAGGAAAACTGCGCACTGCGTAGTTAACGTCCCCATCGGGGGTCTGATACGCCAGGTCCTTGTCCTGCAAGTCTTTGATAATTTGCAGCATACCGGGTATATACATGGTGGCGCGAGGTTCCCGGTCGGGAGGCTGTACGTTCAGCGCCCGTTCATCAGCGTGCATGGCGTCGGTATAAAAAGACGTAACGGCATGTAAAGGCTGGTTCAGCGACACTGCCTTATTGATGATTTTGTCGTCGATATCAGTGATATTGCGTACGTAGTCGACCTGATAGCCGCTTTGGCGCAGCCAGCGCTGGATCACATCGAAGCTGACAAGCATACGGGCATGGCCCAGATGACAGAAATCATAGACCGTCATGCCGCAAACGTACATCCGCACTTTGCCGGGCTCTACCGTAACAAAAGGCGCTTTGGCGCGGGAAAGGGTATTGAATATTTGCATGGCGGAAATAAAAAACCGGACGTGCCTACGGTCGGGATTGACCGATGCAGCAAAGAAAAAAAGCCGTAGCGGGTTAGGGTTTATACGCCGCACCCTCAACTAAGGCTAAAATACGAAGGAGTAAGTATAGCAAGTCCTCACCAGAGGCTGCATGTACTTGAAGGTTTTCTTTCACGATTTTCTGGATAAGCGCTGTGAAACTTAATGTTATTCACCGTTCGCTGTTAGTGTGCTCCCTGTGCCTGTTGCCAGCGCTGCAGGCAATGGCCCAGCAGGCGACAACCCCGTATCAGGCCGGCTCGGCGCCTTCAGGCGGTGCGACCAATGGCATCCCCTCCCCAATGTACGCCCAGGACAACGGTGCCAACGCGCGCGAGCCCGGTTGGCAGGGGCTGGCAAACGTTCTGAAAAAGCTGGAACCCTCGGTTGACACGTCGATCCCGGAAACGGCATCGGGCGCGGCAAGCCGTCTGAGCGCCATGATCAGCCAGGGCCAGGCAGCCAAGGCGCTGCAGGAGATCGAACGCCGCCAGAATGACAATGATCGCATTATCGCGCCGGCAACAGATGTTCAATTGCTGTTTCTGAAAGGACGCGCGCTGGCAGCGCTGGACCGCAAGCCGCAGGCGCTGGAGGTCTATCGCAGCATGACGTCCAGCTACCCGGAACTGGCCGAACCATGGAACAATATGGCCGCGCTCTATCTGCAGGCGGGGCTTACGGACCCGGCTTACGAAGCGCTCAAAACCGCTCTGTCGATTAATCCCCGTTATGGGGTTGCATTGCGCAACATGGGTATGGTGCAATTGATGCTGTCCCAAAAAGCGTTTGCCGATGCTTCCCGTAATGGCATCCCCGGGGCGGCAGCCCAGGCGCAGGCCATCGGGCGCATCATTGAAGGTAACTGAACGTGATATCACACTTTGCATTTTCACGCCGCATTGCCGGCTTCGCTCTGGGGGCCGTTCTGTCGGTCGCCGCGCTACAGGCGGCACACGCCGCAGATTCTTCAACTAAAAAGGAAACATCCATGAGTCAGCCACAGGTCAAACTGCAAACCAATCAGGGCGATTTCGTCCTGGAACTGGATGCTGAAAAAGCACCAGTTACCACAGAAAACTTTCTGAAATATGTCAATAATGGTTTCTTCGACAACCTGATCTTTCACCGCGTGATCAAAGGATTCATGATTCAGGGTGGCGGTTTTGACGTTGACATGAAACAGAAAGCGACCGAAGCGCCGATCAAAAATGAAGCCGATAACGGCCTGAAAAACGACAAGTACACTATTGCCATGGCTCGCACCAACGATCCGCAATCGGCTACTGCTCAGTTTTTCATCAATGCCAAGGACAACGATTTTCTGAACTTCTCGGCTCCCACTGCCCAAGGTTGGGGCTACGCCGTATTTGGTAAAGTTGTCCAGGGTCAGGACGTGATCGACAAAATCGAGGGCGTCAAAACCGGTAACCGTGGTTTCCATCAAGATGTGCCGGTTGAACCCGTCATTATTGAAAAAGCCAGCGTTGTCGAAAACTGATTTTACGTTGCCCGGAACAATCTGGGTCGCCTCGGATATCCATCTGGCGCGGCAGGTTCCCGAAACCTGCCGCGTTTTCTATGCTTTTCTGGCCGAGGCGGCAGCGCATGCCAACGGGCTTATACTGGCAGGTGATATTTTTGACGCCTGGATTGGCGATGATGCCGCTGTCAATGGTGCCGAACCTTGGCTGCAGGAGGCCATCGGGCATCTGTCCGAAACCGCGAAAAAAATCCCGCTGTTCATAGGCCATGGCAATCGTGATTTTCTGATGGGACCGGATCTGGCCCGTCTGCTGGGCGCGACACTGCTGCCCGATTCGACCCTGTTTCACACCGATGCTGGCCCAATCCATATCAGCCACGGCGACGAGCTATGTACACACGACGTCTCCTTCCAGCGTTTCCGTAAACTGTCGCGCCATCCATTTATACGACGGCTGTTTCTGGCCCTGCCATTGCAAGCGCGACGGACGATCGCGCGTCGCGCGCGCAAGACCAGCATGCATGCGCATGGCACAAAACCAATGTATCTGATGGACGTGGCCCATGAAGCGATATCGGACGTATTGCGCGATCATCCCGCACTGATTCATTTGGTCCATGGCCATACTCACAAACCCAAGTGCCATCAATTCGAAGACCACGGCACGCAACGGTGTCGCTGGGTGTTACCCGACTGGGAATGGGATCATCCCCCGTTTCGGGGCGGCTATCTATCGATCAGCGCAGCTGGGATCACCATGCACGGCTATACGGCGCCAGAGGCCAGGCAACCGGCTCAGTAAAATTTGCGCGGCCCGCCAGAAAAGCCCCAGCTCACCGTCACAGTCACCTCAAGTCGCGTGATCGCCGGCAGCGCGTGCTAACGGCCCTGAAACAGCGGCTTGCGCTTTTCCCGAAAGGCCTTGCTGCCTTCCCGATAATCCTCGCTCATTCCCATCTCGCGCTGCAGTTCAATTTCCAGCTCGAGTTGTTCGGGCAGACTGTTATCGGCGCTCGCGTATAGTGCGTGCTTGGTTGCCGCCAACGCACGTGTCGCGCCGGTGGTCAGTTGCATATGGACGGTTTGCATTTGCACTTGCAACTGATCATCGGCAATACACTTCCAGATCATGCCCCATTGTTCGGCCTGTTCGGCAGATATCGGCTCTGCCAGCATGGCTGCGCCCATGGCGCGCTGGGTACCGATCAGGCGCGGCAGAAAATGGGTAGAACCGGCGTCCGGCACCAGGCTGATTTTGGCAAATGCCTGAATAAATTTGGCAGACTTGACTGCAAAAACCAGATCGCAGGCCAGTGCCAGGCTCATGCCTGCCCCGGCCGCCACGCCGTTGACGAAGCAGACAATCGGTGCCGGCAAGGCGCGCATCCGCAAAATAAGTGGTTTGTAATTTTTCTCCAGCGCTTCGCCCAGATCACGAAACTGCCCCGGCGCGAGCGGCTGGCGCTCGCCCAGGTCCTGGCCCGCACAAAAACCGCGCCCGGCCCCGGTCAGGATGACTCCGCGCAAATCCGCCCGCGACTCAAGAAAATCCAGTACGTCGCGCAACTCGCTATGCATCTGGCCCGTAAAGCTGTTGAGTTTGTCCGGCCTGTTGAGTGTGATGTATCCCACACTGTCACGATACTCAAACAAAATCGTTTCATAGTCTTTTTTTTCCACAGCTGCACTCCCCTGATAATTCCATACAGACCGACGCGAGACATGGCTATCGGCTCCAATAAACCCGTCATCATAACCAATCTGACAATAAGTCATTGGCAAACAATCGGCACAGGCCCTATCTCACTACAAATTTCCGGGAACCGCAATTCTGTATTCCAAAAGCCCCCGTTCGCCTGCTTTTGAGCCTCGCGCCGCTTGAGGGAAAACGTGAGTTAAGTGTGTCTGAAGTTATCCTTCGGGAAAAACAGATTGCCAAGCGGGGGCCTCGAATCAATACTGTAGGACATATGCAATTTTCGATACAGGAATAGCCCATGACCGTGAGTAATCAGGCGCTGGAAACCGGCGCAGACAAATACTTCCACACCCAGCTGCAGGCCGGCGTGTTTACCATTCAGCGCTGTGGCCAATGCAACAACAGCATCTTCTACCCGCGTATGATCTGCCCCCACTGCGGCGGCGACGATCTGCAATGGTACGAACCTTCAGGCAAGGGCACGGTGTATTCCACCACTGTCGTTCGCAACAAACCGGAAAAAGGCGGCGACTATAACGTAGCCCTGATCGATCTGGCCGAAGGCCCCCGCATGATGAGCAGAGTGGAACAGATCGCGCCGGACGAGGTGAAAATCGGCCTGGCGGTCTGCGCCCGCATCAAGCAGACAGACGACAGCGCTTTGCTGGTCTTTGTTCCAGCAGGAGATCGGGCATGATAGATGCGAAACTGCGCGGCGCAACCGCGATTGTCGGAGTCGGACATGCAGGACTGGGGCTGGCGGAAGGCTATACCGAAATGGAAATACTGGTTCAGGCCGCCACACGAGCCGTACGCGACGCCGGCCTGACCATGCAGGATATCGACGGCATCGCCACGGCCAGTGTCGCCTCGACAATGTGGGTAATGCCGGTGATCGAGCACCTGGGCATCAAACCTACCTTTATTGACAACACGATGGTGGGCGGCTCCAGCTTTGTTGCACACCTGATGCCGGCCATGCAGGCATTAGCCTCCGGACAATGCAATGCCGTGCTCGTCTGTTACGGCAGTACGCAACGCAGCTCCACACTGAACCGGGCCGCCATCGGCAACATGCGCAAGGTCATGGACCCGCAGCCTTACGAAAACCCTTATCAGCCGTTGAGCCCGCTAAGCTCCTATGCCCTGGCTGCCGCCCGGCACATGCATCAATACGGCACGACACGCGAACATCTGGCCGAGGTGGCCGTTGCCGCCCGGCAATGGGCCCAGCTCAATCCCGAGGCATCCATGCGCGATCCGCTGACAATTGATCAGGTGCTCTCGGCACGCATGGTGTCTGATCCACTGACGGTGCGCGACTGTTGCCTGGTGAGCGATGGCGCCGGCGCCTATGTCCTGGTGCGTGCAGACCGGGCCAAAACGCTCAAGCAGAAACCCGTTTACGTCCTGGGCAACTCTACGGCAGTGTGGAATCGCCAGATTTCCTCCATGGATGATCTGACCGTGACCGCAGCCCAACAATCCGGAAAAATTGCGTTTGAAATGGCTGGCGTCACGCCCTCGGATATTGACGTCGCAGAAGTATATGACGCGTTTACCATCAATACGATTCTGTTCATGGAAGACCTGGGCTTTTGCCGCAAGGGTGAAGGCGGCGATTTTGTAAGCAAAGGCGGGATCGCCCCTGGCGGACACTTGCCTGTCAATACCAACGGAGGAGGCCTGTCTTGCGTGCATCCGGGCATGTACGGCATTTTTATTCTGATCGAAGCGGTCAGGCAGTTACGAGGTCAATGCGATGCCCGTCAGGTTGCCGACGCCCAATTGGCTGTCGTTCATGGCAACGGTGGCACGCTCTCGAGCCAATCGACCGCGATATTGGGCACCGAAGCGACACTTTAAAAATCATTGAATGTCGCCCACAGAACAGATCATACAGACCTGGAAAACGGGCGACATCAGGCTTGGTGCAACAGCGACAGATGAAGATCTGCCGCCAGGATGCCGTGAAGATGCCAAGCAGGCGCATACACAACAATAGCCGGGCAAGCTGCCCTACATTGGAATGAGATGATAAACAAGATTCTAGAAACACACGAAGCGGCATTGAGCCTGATTCCCGAAGGGGCATCCATCATGGTGGGCGGCTTTGGCGACGCAGGCATTCCATTTGAAATGCTGGCCAGTCTTGCAAAAATGGGGACCCGCAACTTAACGATCATCAGCAATAACGCCGGCACGCGCGAGGTCGGGATTGCCCGCCTGATCAAAAATGGCCAGGTAAGAAAAATCATCTGCTCTCATCCACGCCCGCCGCAATCGGATGTGTTCGCCCAAGCGTTTCGTGCCGGCCAGATTGAGCTCGAATGCACCCCGCAAGGCACCCTGGCCGAAAGAATGCGTGCAGCCGGCGCAGGACTGGGCCCGTTTTTTACACCGACCGGCTATGGCACGCGCGTATCGGAAAACAAGGAAGAACGCGTGGTCAACGGTGTTGGCTATGTACTGGAAGAACCCCTGCATGCCGATTTTGCGCTGGTGCGCGCCCATCTGGGAGATCGCTGGGGCAACCTGACCTATCGCTGGGCGGCCAGAAACTTCAATCCCGTCATGTGTACTGCCGCCAGACACACCATCGCGCAAGTCGATAAAGTGGTCGAGCTGGGCAGTATTCATCCCGAACAGGTCATGACCCCCGGAATTTTTGTGAAAAACATCGTACTTGCAGGAGCGCAGCATGACTGACTATATCCGTCTTGACAGGGAACAAATTGCCAGACTGGTAGCCAACAGCCTGCCCGATGGCGCCTATGTCAATCTTGGTATTGGCATGCCTACTTCTGTCGCGGACTATCTGCCGCCAGACAGGGAAATTATCCTGCATAGCGAGAACGGCATTCTGGGCATGGGGCGCAGCGCGATTAATGACGAAATCGATACCGACATCATCAACGCCAGCCGCAAACCCATTGTCCTGTTGCAGGGCGCCTCCATTACCGAACATACCAATTCATTTGCCATGATGCGTGGCGGACATCTGGACTACTCGATCCTGGGCGGCTTTCAGGTTGCCGAAAACGGGGACCTGGCAAACTGGATCACCGACGCACCCGATGCCATTGCAGCGATTGGCGGTGCGATGGATCTGGCCGTAGGAGCAAAGCAGGTGCTGATCATGATGGAGCATACAACCAAGACCGGCGCAGCCAAACTACTGCATCAATGCACTTACCCGCTGACCGGCGCCGGCGTGGTCGACTATGTTTACACCGATCTGGCTATCGTTCAGGTGTGCGAGGGCCGCTTTATTATACGGGCCATGGTGCAAGGGCTGACGCAGCAGCAATTGCAGGACCTGAGCGAGGCGACATTGCATATGGATGGCCCGTGCCAGACAATCCGGGTGGACAGTGCGGGGCAACCCTATCTGGATTGAAAAACAGATAGGCAGTGCAATGATCGCGTGTGGCGTACACGCGCCAGGAGGAGCCCGCGCCATTGCCTGCCATTGAGCAACAAAAGGTTGCACCACCTTGCCGCATCCTGAAAAAACGCCCTGCAAACGGCGATTACAAGTGTGATTGATTACACGGCAGCAAAGCATCACTGGCAGGCATCATTGCCTGCCATCAAGAGCAATATAAAATTCAAGGAGACATCATGAAGACAACATTCAACCGACTGCGACATCTGATGCTGCGCGCAAGCGTGCTGGCATTCGGGCTGGCGCTCAGTGCAGGCGCCCAGGCCTTTTTCGACAAACCCATTACACTGCTGATTCCTTATCCACCGGGTGGCAGTGCCGATATGCTGGCCCGCCCCATTGCCGCGCAAATGCAGAAAACAATCAAACAACCCGTTGTGCTTGAATACCGCCCCGGTGCCGGCGGCACGATCGCTACGGCACAGTTGGCACGGTCCAAACCCGATGGCTATACCGTGCTGATGGTGCTGGCCGCGCACGCGATCAACCCAAGCATGTATAAATCGCTGCCCTACGATACTGAAAAGGATTTCGCGCCGGTATCGGTCCTGGCGACCTTGCCCATGCTGGTCACCGCCGCCAAGCAGACACCGGCAAATACGACACAGGAGTTGATCGATTATGCCAGGGCCAACCCGGACAAGCTCACATTTGCCTCTGCCGGCAATGGCAACACCAGCCATCTGGCAGCAGAATTGTTCAAAAGCGCCACCAACACCAACATGATCCATGTCCCCTACAAAGGCAGCGGACCCGCCGTGGTGGCCATGCTTTCGGGCGAAGTCTCGCTGATGTTTGACAGCATTTCCACCTCCCTGCCCCATGTGAAGGCGGGCAAACTCAAAGGTATAGCAGTGACAGGAACCAAGCGCTCGGCGGTCCTGCCCGACGTGCCCACTGTGGCAGAGTCCGGTGTGCCAGGTTTTGCCGTCAATGGCTGGTACGGCATCCTGGCGCCGGCGGGTACCCCACAAGAGGTAGTCTCGCAACTGAACAAGGCATTCAATGATGCAGCGCAAACGCCTGCAGTCAGGCAACAACTGACCCAATACGGCTACGAAATAGAAGGCTCCACACCAAAGCAATTTGCCGATCTCATCACAACTGAAATCAAAAAATGGAAAACCGCGGTCGACCAGTCAGGCGCCCGTATCGAATAACGCCGCAACTGCAGCTGTGTATTGCGTAAGGTGCGTTCCCTGCGTGCCTTACGATCACGAACTGATCAATGGAGACATCATGTCAAAACGTTACCTGCGTTTCACTCCCCTGCTGTTGCTGCTGTCCCCCGCCCTCGTTTGGGCAAACGATCACTGGCCTGACAAGCCCGTCAAACTGGTGGTCGGCTATGCGGCCGGCGGACCGGTAGATACAGCCGCCCGGCAATTTGCCAAATTTCTGGGTGACCAGATCGGACAGCCCGTCGTTATCGAAAACAAAACCGGCGCCAGTGGCATCATTGCTGCAGAAAACGTGGCACGGGCCACGGCCGACGGCAGCGTGCTGTATTTTCTGGCCAGCCCGACGCTGACCATCACGCCGCATATTCAAAAAGGAATCCAGATCGACAAGGATCGGGATTTCCGCTACCTGGGCAACCTGGTCGAATATACCAATGTGCTGGTCGTCAACAACAAACTGCCGGTTAAAAATATCAGTGAGCTCATTGCCTACGCCAAAGCCAATCCTGGCGCCTTATCCTTTGGTTCGGCAGGCGTAGGATCATCCAATCAATTGTCTGCCGAGCTGCTCAAGCAGCGAACCGGCACACAAATGCTGCACGTTCCCTATCGCGGCAATGCGCCGGCCATGATCGATGTGATTGGCGGGAAGACATCAATGATGTTTGACATCACCGGTACGGCGATCAATTACATCAACAATGGCAAGGTGCGCGCCCTGGCAGTTACATCCAAAGAACGTAATCGCGCGTTACCCGACGTTCCGTCCATGTCCGAAGCGGGCATCAACGACTACGATGTAACCGGCTGGTACGGTGTTGTCGGCCCTGCAAAACTGGACGATGCGACCGCCGGGCAGATTGAAAAAGCCTTGAAGACGGTCTCTGAATTGCCTGAATATCGAAAGCAAATGGAAAAAGTCGGCTATACCATTTCTCTGCGCAGCGGCAGCCAGCTCAAGTCTCGTATCGATAACGAATACCGGTTGTGGGGCGAGGTCACTGCAAAAGCCGGCATTCAGGCAGATAAGTAGAACCGGCCACCGGCCGACGCTTCAGTTAACGCGATCGGGCAGTATGCGCTTGCATCTCCAGTGCACATTGCATACTGCCTGATTGTCATTGTTGCGCGATACGTCACCCCTGGATGGTGATGTTGGCGTCGGTAATGGTTTTATGCCACTTGGCAATTTCGTCGCTCAGAAATTTGCCGAACTGCTCCGGCGTCATGGGCATGGCCTCCGACCCGCTGCCATGCATTTTCTCAATCACGCTTTTGTCGTTCAGCTGGGCATTTAGATTTTGATTGACCTGCTTCACAATGTCGGCCGGCGTGCCAGCCGGTGCAAACAGACCACTCCAGGAATAGGCTTCGTAGCCGGGCAAGCCTTCATCGGCAATGGGAGGCACATCCGGCGCCAGGTCAGATCGCTGGGGATTGCCTACACCTAGCGGAATAACCTTGCCTGATTTAATGAAGGGCAATGCGGACGTCGCATCGGCAAACATCAACTGCACCTGTCCACCCACCAGATCCTGAACCGCCGGCGCGCTTCCCTTGTAGGGCACGTGTTGCAGCTCAATACCGGCCATGCTGGCAAACAAGGCGCCGGCCAGATGCGTGCCGCCGCCCGTTCCCGAGGAACTATAGGCAATTTTACCGGGCTGTGCCTTTGCCTGCGCGATCAACGCCTTGACTGATTTGACCTTCAGGGAGGGATGGGCAATCAGTATGATCGGGAATCGAGCAACTGCGCCTACGGGTACAAAATCCTTCTGAATATCATAATCCAGGGATTTATTCAGGCTAGGTAAAATAGCGTGGTGAATGGCGGCAAAAAAATAATTGTACCCGTCCGGTTTGGCCTGGGCCGACAGCCTTGCGCCCAGGATGCCACCGGCGCCCGCGCGATTTTCAATAATGGCTGTCTGCTGCCATTGCTGCGTCAAGCCATTAGTCACAATGCGCGCGGCCGTGTCTACCGGCCCGCCTGGCGCAAAAGGAACAATAAAACTAACCGCCTTTGTGGGCCACTGCGCCGCAAAACTCATGGCAGATCTCAAGCCGTATACCGCAGCGGCGCCATAAAGCGCGGATTTTAGCAGTTGCCTGCGTTGCATCATCAGGGTTTTCAAAATAGTCTCCTTATTATCATGTTCGCAATGACATGACGTTCTTGTGGGTTCTTCAACCTCCAATTATGCCGCCAGAACCTTGCATGTCCTGTTTTTTATCCGTGAAGGATCCCCTCAGCGCTGCCTAAGACCGATTGGCTGCTTTTGCATTGATATCGGCTTCTTTTGTTTTATACGCCCGAACCTGCTCCAGACGATGGCCATTGCGACGAGTTATCTCAAAACTCCATTGCTGCCATGTAATGGTTTCTCCAATATCGGGAATCCGACCGACAATTCGAAGCAGGCATCCCGTCAACGTAGCATCCGTATGCTCCAGCAAAAAGCCAGGTTGCTCAAGCGTTCTACCAGCGTCTTCGATTCGCATGCTCGGGTCAAGCAGCCATGAGCCATCCGACAACTGTACTGCCTTTGACACGGCGTCAGCATCTTCGGGGAGTTCACCGCCAATTGCTGTCAACACATCTAACGGTGTGAGCAGCCCCTCACATACGCCTCTTTCATCCACCACGATCAGCAGGTGTTCGCGCGACCTTCTGAGCACTTCAAGCACTTTCAATGCAGGCATGGTCTCTATCACGTAGTGAGGCTTGCGAGCCAGTTGCGCCAGATCCGGTTCGCTGCGCGACGACATATGATTTAAAAAGTCCTTAAAATGCAGTACGCCAATAACATTGGCAGCATCTCCATCACACAGGGGCAAGCGTGCGTGTCCGGATGAAAACTTCTCGATCACAGTCGGTGCTCTGTCTTGTATATCCAGCCAGATCATTTTTCCCCGTGGCACCATAAGGGACCGCACATCGCGTGCGCCAATTGCCAGCACCCGTTCAATCATATTGCTTTCTTCCGGCGCGAATGCCGGCTCATTATCCAGACCGTCGATAAAAACAACCTCACCTTCGCTTTTATTGTCCATCTGCTCCGGGTGTTTCCCGGCGCGCAGCAGCCGTAAAACGGTTTGTGCGGTACGCTGGCGCCGATCCAATGCATGCGTGCCCCGAACCCGATTGCGGCTCGAGAGCTGGTTGAAAAATTCGATCAAGATTGAAAACCCGATCGCGGCATATAAGTAGCCTTTGGGAACATGAAAACCCAGACCTTCGGCGACCAGACTAAAGCCAATCATGAGCAGCAGGCCCAGACACAAAATCACAACGGTGGGATGACGGCTTACAAACGCCATCAGCGTTCGGCTGGCCATCATCATAACGGCCATCGCTATGATGACCGCAATCATCATAATGCTCAGTTCCTGCACCATACCGACCGCAGTTATGACTGAATCCAATGAAAAAACGGCATCAAGCACGACGATTTGCAAGATGACCTGCCAAAAGATGGCATGCTGCACTTTGCCTGTCGTTTCGCCATGTGTGCTACCTTCGACACGTTCATGCAGCTCCATGGTGCCTTTGAACAAAAGGAAAACGCCGCCAAATATTAATATCAGGTCGCGCCCTGATATTTCAGAACCAAACACGGTAAATAATGGCGCCGTCAAAGTTACAACCCAGGCAATGCTGGCCAGAAGACCCAGACGCATCAGCATGGCCAGCGCCAGGCCGACCATTCGTGCCTTGTTTCGTTGATGAGGTGGCAATTTATCGGCCAATATGGCGATAAATACCAAGTTATCGATGCCCAGTACAATTTCGAGCACAATCAACGTGGCCAGGCCGAGCCAGGCGGTTGGGTCAGCCATCCAGTCAAAAATCATTTTAGATTCCTACGAGCAAAAGAAAGAGAAGCGCGAACGTAAATGCCCCGCAGCGATGCATAGCACTGCGGCATTATGTGCGGGTGCCTGTCAGGGCGAAAAGACGGGTCGGCAAATAGCCGGAGAAAGGGACAGGGCGTACTGACGGTGCAGAACGCCCTCATCGAGGGAGGTTTGTTCATAGTGGCGGACGACAACAAATAAGCGCGTCCTTTTCTTACAGATAACTGAATACTACAACATAATTAGTCTGCCGCACCTGTTTTTCTCAAATTTAAAATCAACATTTGCAACGATTGTTGCGACACCTAACGCATGTTTTCATAGCGCCGCATAGTCCTTTCTTGGCAAGAATCCTGCGCAAGTTGCAAATTTAATTAGCCGCTCTATCCTCTGATTTCATAATGCCTTTGCATTAGCGCTCATGCATCCGATTCGATACATCGAGCAGATGCCCAATGAATTTTTCTGCATATGCGGGCAGGTCGCGCCCGGCCAGACGACAGACATTGCGTTCGCGATCGGCCCATTCGTCTGTGAGTTTGAGTATATGCAAACGCGGGGCCCGACTGTAGGCGCGGGCGCACTCTACCGGGACGATTGCCAGCCCGATACCTGCGTCAACCATGCGGCAAACCGCTTCGAAGCTACCAACATGCACGCGCTGATGCAAGCGCTTGCCCAGTTTGTAGGCTTTGTCATCCAGAAATGTCTGAATCGCGCTTTCGGGATTGATACCGATAAACTGGTACTGGTCGATCAGGTTTTCAAATGAAATTTCCTTCAGATCTTTCAGCGGGTGCGCCAAATGGGTGACAGCCACCAGCTCATCCCGAAACAGCGGCACCACATCCAGGCCATCCAGATTAACGTTGCTGGAGACAATCCCAATGTCTACCGAGCCGCCACGGATGGCAGAAACAATTTCCTTGGATAGTTTTTCTTCCAATTCAATATCAATATCGGGATTTTCGGCCAGGAACGTCGACAACGCTTCGGACATGAACGAATGGGTGGCAGCGGTATTGGCCATGATCCGCAGCTTGCCCTTGATGCCGGTGGAAAACGGTTGAAGCTCGGCATGCATGCATTCGAGCTGCTGAAACACCCCCTTGGCATATTTCAGAAAGACCTCACCTGCGGGAGTGACGCTCACACCGGTAACCTGGCGGATCAGCAGGCGGACCTTGAGGGAGTCTTCCAGATTCTTGATACGGGCGCTGGCAGCCGGCAACGACAGAAAGGTTTTTTCCGCGGCCTTGGTCAGGTTTGAGACTTCACCAATATTGATGAACAGTTTGAGGTCTGTCAGATCATAGCGCATCTTAAGCTTACACGAAGGGGGTGGTTGAGAAATACGAACAATGCTGTCTGCCATTATGGCCTATCATGAAATCCAGCAACAATAGATAGTAATCCCTAACCGGATCGACCGGCCGTACCGGCCAGCTGATGAATGAAATTTACAGGAGAAGCCGATGGCCTCAATAGCAGAAGGAAAAGTAGTGATTGTTACCGGTGCCGGTGGTGGTATCGGGCGGGACATTGCAATCGCCTATGCCAAGGCCGGCGCAAAAGTGGTTGTGAATGATATCGGCGTGTCTTTGAGTGGCCAGGGCGGTACCGATGGCCCCGCGCATGCCGTAGTCGACGAAATCACCGCTGCAGGTGGCACTGCAGTGGCCAATACCGACAGTGTCGCCGGCTATGAGTCGGCCAGCCAGATTGTGCAGACCGCCATGGACCATTTCGGTCGCATTGATATCGTCGTCAACAACGCCGGGAATCTGCGCGACCGCCTGTTTCATAAAATGAACGAAGAGGAATGGCGTCAGGTCATTGATGTGCATCTGCATGGCACATTTTTTGTCAGTCGTGCTGCTGCACCCTATTTTCGTGAACAGGAGTCGGGCGCTTACGTGCACATGACCTCTACATCCGGGCTGATCGGCAATTTCGGCCAATCCAACTACTCCGCCGCCAAGCTGGGTATCGCCGCCTTATCCAAGTCTATTGCACTTGACATGGCTCGATATAACGTCAGATCCAATTGCATCGCGCCGTTTGCCTGGAGCCGCATGACCAGTTCCATTCCAGCCGAAACGCCTGAAGAGAAAGCGCGGGTGCAGAAGCTGCAGAAAATGGAAACGCATAAGATCGCGCCAATGGCTGTCTATCTGGGCAGCGATGCCGCAGCAGAAGTAACCGGCCAGATTTTCGGGGTAAGGGCCAATGAAATTCTTCTCTTTAGCCAGCCTCGTCCAGTTCGTTCCGTGCATATGTCCGATGGCTGGACACCCGAGCTGATCGCCCAGATTGCCATCCCGGCCATGCAGGGCCAGTTTCATAAACTGGAACGCTCTCCCGACGTCATTAACTGGGATCCCATCTGATCACAAGGAGCAGCCACATGCCACTGGACTACGAACGGATCAAGAACTGGCGTTTTGCCGATACCCGCCACAGCTATACTCAACGCGACAGCATACTGTACGCGCTGGGTATCGGCCTGGGCTCGGACCCACTGGATCCATCTCAACTGCAATTTGTATATGAAAAACAGCTGCAGGCGTTTCCCACTATGAGCAGCATTCTGTGCTATCCAGGCTTCTGGATGCAAGACCCGGCAACCGGGATCAACTGGGTCAAACTGGTACATGGTGAGCAACGCAGCATCTGGCACAAGCCACTGGCAGCCGAAGGCGTACTGACCGGCAAGACACATATTTCGCATGTGATCGACAAAGGTGCCGACAAGGGTGCGCTGGTCATTGCAGAACGCAATATGTACGATGCAGACAGTACGCTTGTCGCCACCATCCAGCAGACCACATTTTGCCGTGCAGACGGTGGATTCGGACAGGGTGATGCCCCCGTGGCTGCCTTGCCCAAGGTGCCTGTGCGTGCGCCCGATTATCAGCGCAGGATTGCCGTTGCGCCCAATGCGGCCATTCTCTATCGCCTGAATGCTGATCCGAATCCGCTGCATATTGACCCGCAGACAGCCGCTGCTGCCGGTTTCGAGCGGCCGATTTTGCACGGACTGTGCACCTACGGGCATGCCGCAAGAGCAGTTATACAGGACTGCTGCAATAACGATCCTGCTTTGCTATACCGTTTTGATGCCCGCTTTTCGGCGCCGGTGTATCCGGGTGAAACACTGGTTTGCGACATCTGGCGCGAAGGCGCCGATCAGATTCACTTTCAGGCCAGCGTCCAGGAGCGCAATGTTGTTGTGCTCAGTAACGGCTACGCCGCACTGCGCGCCGCGCAATAGCCTGCGATGGCTTTAGCACGATCACGCATGCAATAAGCAGCACCGCCGTGCATCACAGCGGATGACAGACAACAAAATGAGAAAATGCCGGGCAATGCCGGCATTTTCTCATTTTCTGCGGGTTCGATAAAAACTAGGTTACCTGGTTCCAGGCCCATAGCGCAACGATAATGCCAAAGACGATACGGTACCAGCCGAAAGGACGGTAGGACGCACTGGACAAAAATCGCATCAGGGCACGCACCACAACCAATGCACTGATATAGGCGGCAACAAAGCCCAGCACGACCGCGAGCAGATTACTCTGGCTCAGCTGACCGCCGTGCCTGTACAAGCTCAATACTGTGGCGGCGATCATGGTTGGCATGGCCAGGAAAAAGGAAAACTCGGTCGCTGTCTTGCGATGAATACCGGCCATCATGCCAGAAATAATCGTCGCGCCCGAACGCGATGTGCCCGGAATCATGGCCAGACATTGAGCAAACCCCACAACCAGCGCCTGCTTCCAGGTGATATCTTCCAGACTTCTGGTCTGATGGGCCAGTTCATGCTCCTGCAGGCTGGTGTGCTTGGCCATGGAGGGACGCCGTTCCACCCAGAGCATAATGATGCCGCCCACCACAAGCGTAAAAGCGTAAACCATGAACTTGCCATCGAGCAGTTGACTGATATGTTTGATCAGCAGCAGGCCGATAATGGCCGCCGGCAAAAAGGCAATGATCAGATTCATGGTAAAACGCTGCTCGGTCCGGTTACCGGTGAACGTGCCCACGATAATTTCGCGCAGGCGCTGCCGGTACAACCACATCACCGCCAGAATGGATCCGAGCTGGATCACGATTTCATACACCTTGAACTGCCCGGAGTCAAAGCCGATCCAGTCCCCCAGGATCAGCAAATGGGCGGTGCTGGAAATCGGCAGAAACTCGGTTATCCCTTCGACAATACCCAGAAAGACGGCTTTAAACAGGTACCACACTTGATCCATAATGACAGGCTCCGAACCGGACAACAATTTACTGCTTCAGCGAAATCAGCATTTGAGTGAAGATTTTGGGGCTGGCGGCCAGCACATTGCCGGTTTTGAGCCAGGTCTGTTCCCCTTCGAAATCGGCAATAAGCCCGCCTGCTTCCAGAATCAGCAGGCTACCGGCAGCCAGGTCCCAAGGCTTGAGGTGAACCCCGCAGTAGCCATCGAAACGACCGGCGGCAACATAAGCCAGCTCCAGTACGGTCGCGCCAAGGCGGCGAAAGCCGGAACAGTCATCGACCAGCCCGTAGTAGCGCTCGGCGCCGGTACGGTTGGAACCGGAAACAGAAGGGAATCGGCCGGCGATCAACGCGTCGGAAAAGCGGATCCGGCTGCCAACACGCACCCGGCGATCGTTCAGAAAGGCGCCGCCACCACGAGTGGCAGTAAACATTTCATTGCGGGCCGGATCATAGACCACGGCCTGCGTAACGACCCCCTTGTGCAACAGGGCGATGGACACGGCGTAATTGGGAAACCCGTGTACGAAATTGGTGGTGCCATCCAGCGGATCGATCACCCACTGATACTCCGGCACTTCGTTTTCCTTATCCTTGGGACCCGGAATATGTCCGGATTCCTCGCCCAGAAAAGCGTGGTCCGGATAAGCGTCGCGTAACACCTCGATCACTGCCTGTTCTGCGTTCCGATCAATTTCGGTAACATAATCGTTGGGGCCTTTACGTGCAATCTGGACTTTATCCAGATCGAGACTGCCACGATTGATAATGGCGCCGGCACGGCGGGCAGCACGTACGGCGATGGTGAGCATGGGGTGCATAGCTTTCCAGACTTCGGTTGAGTAGTAAAATAAGCATTTTAATGGACAATAAAGCAGACTTCTGCAAATCCCCTCAATTCTGTCCATATTCATGCCGTTCGAAGGAATTTTATGTCACCGCTACATACCCGGGTCCGCTTTATCATGGTGTCACCGACCCACCCTGGCAATGTGGGTTCTGCCGCAAGAGCAATCAAAAACATGGGATTTGGCGATCTGGTTCTGGTCAATCCGAAAGATAGCGGCATCCTGGCCAATGAGGAGGCCCGGGCGCTGGCCAGCGGGGCCACCGATATCCTGGAGGCGGCTCATATCGCACCCGACCTTGACACCGCTCTGACCGGCATTACCCTGGCCTTTGCCCTGACTGCCCGCACCCGCGACATGGGCCCGCCTTCGCTGGACATCCGCCAGACAGCGCAGCTATCCCGCACGCACCTGAATAATCACGCCGATACGTGTATTGCAATTGTGTTGGGAACAGAAAGAACGGGACTGGACAATGACGATATCAGTCGTTGCCATCGCATCTGCCATATTCCGGCCAATCCTGTGTACAGCTCCCTGAACGTTTCACAAGCTCTGCTGCTGGCGGCCTGGGAACTGAACTACGCCATGCTGGCACCACCAACCGCCCGGCATACCAATGCAGCGACTCCGGCTGTGGTCAGCAATCCACTTCCCACAGTGACGCAGGAGTTAACCGGCCGTCCCGACCGGTTGCTATCGACACCCGCCCATGGCTATACAGACATTGCCGAGCGCGACTATGCACCCGCCGAAAAGGTAGAAGCGTTCATCAATCACTGGGAAAGCGCACTGATCGGGATTGATTTTCTCAACCCCAATCATCCGAAAAAGCTGATGCCACGCATGCGCTATATGTTTACGCGTATCCATATGACCCAGGAAGAAGTGGATATGATGCGTGGGGTGTGCACCAACATTCTGAAAACAGTCTATCGGCCATAGGCTGTCTGGTCGGTCGAGACAGCGCAGCGACCGGGGCTCAGTGCAGGCGCGACGGCGCGCGGCCCTGTTCTGGCGGTTTCGGACAATTTCGCTCGCCGATCCACACTTTTGGGCCATAACGCGACCGTGATCGCCCAGGCTGACCGAAATTGGCACACTCCGCTGCTGCACATCGCCTGGCATGCCAACTGTGCGGGCGTCCGATGATCAGTGGTGGCTATTTGACGCCATTCTGATTGCTGGAGGCTACTGCCTGCACAGCCACCCGTAACGGGCTCGGGCTTTCAAACCCTTCTTCTTTCAGTCGCATCTGCACTTGGCGGTTCAGGTCATTCTGCAGATTGGTGAAGTTGTCGGCACTGGCCCAGACGCGCACAGTGAGGGTGATGGTGCCGTCCTTGCGATCGCCCACGAAAACGGATGGCTCCGGCATTTTCAATGCGCCCGGCTGTTCGCCGATCAGTTTGAGCAGCACTTCGATAGCCCGGTTAACGTCATCGCCATAGCAAATATAGGCCGGCACGTCCATGCGACGGTTGTGATTGCGGCTCAGATTGATGATCGTTCCATTCCAGACCGTACTATTGGGAACCGTTACCTGTACGCCGTCAGCCTGCACAATCCGCGTCAGAAACAGCCCCACTTCGTCCACAGTGCCGGAAATACCCCCAGCCACTGTCACGCTCTCCCCCACTCGCAGGGGCCGCAAACCAAGCAACATGATCCCTGCTGCAATATTTTGCAGCGTGCCCTGTAAAGCCAGGCCGATAGCCAGGCCAGCGGCGCCCAGTATCGCAATCAGGCTGGCTGTTTGTACACCGAATTGCGACAATACGGCGATGATGGTAAAGATGCGCACGCTCCAGATCACGACCGTGCGGAACATGGGGATGATCGTGGGATCGATTTTTTCTGATCTGGCGCTCAGGCGCTGCACCATATTGCCCAGCCACTTGGAAATGGTCCAACCAATGCCCAGAATTACAAAGGCGACCACCAGGTCAACGGCGAAGCGCTGCACAAACGGCCAGAAACTTTCGATTTGTTGAATATCCATATAAATCACTCTCTTGCAGATTTTTCGAAAACAGAATTAGCTGAGGCCCGACGCGCTGCCGGACAGGCCCACACCAATAGCGGGCATTCGCTATGTCAGGATTTTAACGTGTCATAATGACAGAATATACTTCAGGACAGCAAAGCGACACCACTTTCCGGCCCCCTATTTGCCGACAGCAAAGCTTTCGTATGGGATCAGATTGCAATATGGCCCGCTTTCGTCAACGACCATAACAATCAGCGCTTATCCATGAACACACAGCAAAGTACGCCTTCTACCTTTCATTCCCCCCAAAGAATCGGTTTTTCCAGTTTTCGTGACCCGGTCCTGGCTTTCGAAGAACTGTTGCGCATCTACGAGCGCAATACACTGTTCATCCGCGAGTCCTTTTACCGCTACATCAGCGGCGAGAGCCGGTCAGACCATCGCACACGCGCCTGCTACCCCGCCATTCGCCTGCATGTGCCCGACCATCAGGAAGTCGATTCACGTCTGTCATACGGACATACCACCGAACCCGGCCTTTATCAGACGACGATCACCCAGCCCCAACAGTTCAAAAGCTATTTGCTCGAGCAAATCGGGCTGATCATGAAAAACCATCAATTGCCTGTGGAGATCGGCGAATCCGATATTCCCATCCCATTGCATTTCGCATTTACCGGCGGCCAGTATGTTGAAGGCGTCTACGCCGACACCATCGGCTCGTCGTTACGCAATTTCTTCGATGTCCCTGATCTGGCCGTCATGGACGATGCCATCGTCAATGGCACTTTGCGTGAAGAACCTGGCCAGCCAGGGCCGCTGGCCCCCTTTACCGCACCACGTATTGACTACTCATTGCACCGGCTGCAGCACTACACGGCAACCGCGCCGGAGCATTTCCAAAATTTCGTGTTGTTTACCAATTACCAGTTTTACGTCGACGAGTTCATTGAGCGGGCAGCACAACTGATCGAGGACGAATCATCGGGCTATACGGCGCTGGTCGAGCCGGGCAATCACATTACGCGCAAGGGGCAGCCGGATCCGTCCCAGAGGCTGCAACGGTTGCCGCAAATGCCAGCCTATCATCTGAAGCGCGAGGATGGCAACGGCATCACCCTTGTCAATATTGGCGTGGGACCGTCCAATGCCAAGACCATTACCGACCACATCGCAACATTGCGGCCGTCGGCCTGGATCATGCTGGGCCATTGCGCCGGGCTGCGCAACACGCAGCGCCTGGGCGATTATGTGCTGGCGCACGGTTATGTGCGTGAAGATCACGTACTGGATGCCGACTTGCCGCTATGGGTGCCGGTGCCGCCGCTGGCGGAAATCCAGATTGCCCTGGAGCATGCTGTCGAAGAAATATCCGGGCTGTCTGACTGGGAGCTTAAACGTATTATGCGTACCGGAACTGTGGCCACCATTGATAACCGCAACTGGGAGTTGCGAGATCAGCATGAACCGGTGCAGCGTTTCTCGCAGTCGCGAGCCATTGCACTTGACATGGAATCGGCGACCATCGCTGCCAATGGCTTTCGCTTTCGCGTCCCATATGGCACGCTGCTGTGTGTGTCCGACAAGCCCCTGCATGGCGAATTGAAGCTGCCCGGCATGGCCTCCGACTTCTATCGCAAGCAGGTCAGCCAGCATCTGCGCATCGGCATGCGGGCGCTGGAAAAACTGCGTGAAATGCCCCGGGAGCGACTGCATTCGCGTAAACTGCGCAGCTTTATCGAAACCGCTTTTAAATAAACCGTATTTTGAATTCCGTTATTAATGCCGCTTTTCCGGTTTTTGCCCTGATTCTGACCGGCTACATCGCCGCTCGCCGGCGGATCCTGTCGGATCAGGCAAGCCAGCACCTCAATAGCTATGTGGTTTGGCTGGCCTTGCCAGCGCTGTTGTTTCATGCCATGGCCACGGTCAGTTGGGAAGAACTGAACCAGATTCCGTTCATCCTGGCCAGTACCGGCGGCATGCTGGCCACCTTTTTCATTTTCATGGTTTGGCAGCGGCGCCGCTTCAGCCTGCCGGACAATAGTGTGGCCAGCCTGTCGGCGTCCTATAGCAATGCCGGTTATATGGGCCTGCCGCTATGCATGCTGGCTTACGGTCAGGCCGGTATCATACCCGTCATCATTACCATGATACTGACCGCCTGCGTCCTGTTTGCCCTGTCCATCGTCTGCCTGGAAACCGGACTGAAAAAACATGACAGTATATGGATTAGCCTGCGCCACACCGGGGTTGCATTGGCAAAAAACCCGCTGATTGTCTCACCAGTGGCAGGCATGGCCTTATCAGGCCTGGGCATCGCGTTGCCGGCGCCTCTGGCGGAACTGACGCGCCTGCTGGGCAGTTCGGCCAGCCCCTGCGCCCTGGTCACCATTGGCCTGTTCCTGGCACAAACGCGCAGTATCCGTCCGCACCCGGCACTGGGCGCGGTTCTTTTTATGAAAATGCTGTTTCTGCCGGCTGCCACGGCATTCCTGGCCTTTATCGTCTTTGACATGCCGCCGGTGCAACGTGAAGCAGCCGTACTGCTTGCCGCCCTGCCTATCGGCACCGGCCCATTCATGCTGGCCACCATGTACCAGCGTGACAATCAGCTGGTTTCGCAATCCATCTTTATCTCAACTGTGCTCTCGGTTATCAGTGTCTCTGTGCTGTTGGCCTGGTTTCAGGGCTAGGCGCCTGGCGGCCGAATTATCGTTCCCACCCCGTGCGCATGCAAGGCGCTGGCCTGAGAGGTAATATACTGTTTTTCACCGACCGAAAAAACTATGGTTGCCGCGGGCTCGGGCAACGCATGCATCAACTGCCCTATTTGCGGAGCATTACATGAAACCTTCAATTGTCATACTGGATGACTGGGAACACGGGCTTGCCCGTCTGGTAGACTGGTCCGACATACAAAACCGCAGCCATCTGACAATCCATCACGACCGCTTGCGCGACGAGCAATTGCTGGCCGCAGTGGCCCAGGCGCAATGTATTGTACTAATGCGCGACCGCACGCCTTTTCCCAAGTCGCTGATCGCGCAATTGCCCAATCTGAAACGCATCATTTTTACCGGCACCCGCAACAACACGCTTGATCAGCAGGCAGCCGAAACGGCCGGCATCAAGGTCACGGCGACCGAATTCGGTCCGTCAAAAGCCAGCACCTGCGAGCTGGCCTGGTCGCTGATTCTGGCATCTGCCAAAAAACTTCCAGACATGCTAGTCAGCCCGCAACAGCCGCTGTGGCGTACGCCCGCAATCTGCCAGCATCTGCCCGAAGTACTGGAAGACAAGCGTTTGGGTCTGATCGGCCTTGGACACATCGGCACGCGCATGGCTGCTGTCGGTCGCGCATTCGGCATGCAAGTGCAGGCCTGGAGCCCGCACATGACGCCGGAACGGGCCCGCGAAGCAGATGCAAGCAGCGTATCACTGGAAACCCTGTTGTCGACTTCCGATGTGGTGTCGCTACATATTGTCGTCTCGGACGCCACACGCAAGTTGCTCAACAGTGACACGCTGGCGCTGATGCAACCGGGCAGCCTGCTGGTCAATACATCGCGATCCAGCCTGATCGACACGTCGGCCCTGGTCAAGGCACTGCAACAGGGCCGTCCGGGATTTGCCGCACTGGATGTCTTTGATGATGAACCAGGCATCAACCCGGAGTTGCTGGCGCTGCCCAACATATTACTGACGCCGCACATGGGCTTTGTCAGTGAACAGGTATACCGCAAATTTTCGATCAATGTGCAACAACAATTGATCCAGTGGCTGGACGACAACGTGTAATGACAAACAGCATGTTGCCTCATAGCGCACTTATTCTGGTTGATCTGCAGCCGGACTTCATGCCGGGGGGGCCGCTCGCATGCGAACAGGCAGATGCCATTGTGGCACCCATACAGAACATACTGGCGCAGGATCGTTTTGCCCATTATGTCGCTACCCAGGATTGGCATCCAAGCGGCCATATTTCCTTTGCTTCTTCGCACAGTGGCAGTAAACCCTTTGACAGCATTACGCTTTACGGCCATCCTCAGGTGCTATGGCCGGATCACTGCGTGCAAGGAACAAATGGGGCAGCACTGCATGGCGCCATCGACTGGCACAGGATGAATGTCATCGTACGCAAAGGCACTAATCCGGCTGTTGACTCATACAGCGCGTTTTGCGAAAACTACAACCCTGCAGGCGAGCGCCCGTTGACCGGTCTTGCCGGCTGGCTGAAGGATCGTCAGGTACGGGATGTGTATATTGGCGGCCTGGCAAGAGATGTGTGCGTGCTATGGACCGCGCAGGACGCGCTGGCTGCCGGATTCAATACATTTGTCATTTGGGATGCAACCGCCCCGGTTACCATGCAGACGGATGCGAACACGCGCAAGACGCTGCTGGAACAAGGCATCCGGATCGTGTACAGCGATAACCTGACCGGTACCCCTTAAAATCTGCAGCGGGCGAATCGATCTCGCGCACCGCACCAACCCGAATATGAAGCGTCGACATAGACATCTGTCCTGCCGATAACGCGCTTTCTCTGCAACACCACACAAGCAGTGGCAGTCGCCGCATATGCATCAGGGCACGTCGCCGTGCCCTGCTTTATATCAATGCTGTTCGATAAAGCTTTTGAGAAATTCCTGGGTTCGCGGCTCCTGAGGGTTGACCAGAACTTCATCGGGTGTCCCCTGTTCCACGATCTTTCCCTTGTCAAAGAAGCAGACACGATCGGAAATTTGCTTGGCAAACTGCATTTCATGTGTGACCAGCAACATCGTCAAATCATGCTCTTCGGCCAGCCGCTGAATCACGTTAAGCACTTCACCCACCAGTTCAGGATCCAATGACGACGTTGGCTCGTCAAACAGCATAATGTTGGGCCTCATCGCCAATGCGCGTGCGATGGCCACGCGTTGCTGCTGGCCGCCGGAGAGCTGGCTTGGGAACTTGTCGCTTTGATCGGACAGGCCCACCAGTTCAAGATATTTGTCGGCACGCTCGTTGGCTTCGTCTTTGGACAGCTTGAGCACCTGCACCGGCGCTTCGGTCACGTTGCGACGCACCGTCATATGGGGAAACAGATTGAACTGTTGAAATACCATGCCCATTTCCTTGCGCATCTCGCGCAAGTGCTCTTCTGCAGCAGGCACCAGTTCACCGTTTTTCTCCTCATGCCATAGCGGCCTGCCGGTCACGTAAATGACGCCATCATTGATGTTTTCAAGTGTCATCAGGATACGCAGCACCGTGGATTTACCAGAACCGGACGGGCCGATAATGGTCACTTTCTCGCCTTTGCGAACTTCGAAATCCAGTTCGTCCAGCACCGTCACATCACCAAATTTCTTGACCACTTTTTCGAAGCGGATAATCGGCTCGCCAGTATCCGGACGGGCCGCAGCACCATCGGCATTTGCAACCTCTTCGCGCTGCGGTGCATCCGGGACGGTATTCGAATTATCATTATTCATCGGGTTATTCATCGTAAAGGTATTCCTCGTTTGGGCAGGTGGGTGTCCAGATATCGCACCCCGTAGGACGCGACAATCGTCAGGATCAGGTAAATGACCCCCACCATGGATAGCGGTATCAGATAATTGAAGGTACGATCACCTATGATTTTTGCGACATTGAGCATTTCCAGCACGGTAACGACCGACAGCACCGGCACATCTTTCATGATGGACACCAGATAGTTCCCCATCGCCGGGATAATGCGCGGGATGGCCTGCGGCAGAATGATGAAACCGAACGTGCGTACAGGCGCCAGATCCAATGCCCGGGACGCCTCGGTCTGTCCGCGCGGGATAGACTCAATACCGGCCCGGTACACCTCGGACAGGTAGGCGCTGTACTGCACCCCCAATGCCAGCGCACCGGTCAGAAAAGCGGGCAGGACAATGCCATGCTCAGGCAACACATAATAAAGAAAGAAAAGCTGAACCAGCAATGGTGTATCGCGGATAAATTCAGTAATAAATTTTGCAGGCCATGAGATGATGGCCAGCCGGGCACTTTTCAGGCCAGCCAGAATCAGACCCAGCACCATGGCTACAAGAAAGCCCAGCACGGTCGCTTGCAGCGTAACCAACAAGCCTTTGAGCAGTATCGGAAAAATCGAAACAGCAAACGCCCAATTGCTGCTGGTGTCCCATTCAATACCAAAAAGCATGATCAGGCCCTCCCCGCGCGCCAGCGCCCGACAGAGCGCTCCAGCAGTTTCATGATGCCGGTCAGAATCAGCGCCATGCCAAAATACATGAACAGCAAAATGGTGTACACCGTCGTGCTATCCTGTGTGTAATTGCGAATCTGTTCGGCACGAAACGCCATATCGCCCAGGCTGATCAACGATACCAATGCCGTATCTTTAAGATTTTGCACCGCCAGGTTGCCAAAGCTGGGCATCATTTCCGGAATAGCCTGCGGCAAGCTAATAAAGCGTAATGTCTGGCCAGGCGTAAAGTCCAGCGCCTTGGCCGCCTCAAATTGCGAACGCGGTACTGACTGAAGAGCGCCGCGCACGACTTCGGCGCCATAGGCACCGATATTGAACCCCAGTGCCAGCGTGCCGGCGACCAGCGGCGCCATGCGAAAGTCCAGGCCCAGGGCCTGACCCAATAGCGGCAGCGCAAAGAACAGCCAGAACAGCTGAACCAGCAGGGACGTTCCGCGAAAAATCTCGACAAAGCAAATTGAGAAGCCGCGATAAAGCCAGTTGCTTGAAAGCTTGCCAATACCGAACACAAACGCGGTGATCGCACCCAGTATGGTCGAATAGACTGTCAGTTGAACGGTCACCCACGCACCCTGTAGCAGGGGCGTCAGATATATATTCCAATCCATCGGTCGCCTTTTATTTTTTGAAAATGAGGTGAAGGATGCAAGCGCAAGCCTGCACGAGCCGGTGAGTTTGAGGCTGGCTGGTGTCGCCAAACCAAGGATGGGTCTGCAATCGCCTCGCAGACCCATGTGCACACGCCGTAGGGCTTGCGCATAACCCTAATAAGCGCTACATCCTGTGATTACTTTGCTGCGCAAAGTTGTTCTGTGGTCTGCTTGGTAGACTCTTCCTGATCATGCTCGGTAAAGCCATAAGTAGTCAGAATTTTTTTCCACTCTGGTGTTTTCTTGAACTTGGCCAGCTCTTCGTTGACTGCTTTACGCAGATCATCCGAGCCTTGATCGAAGGTGAAACCACCCCAGCTGCGTGCAGGTTTACCGTCGATCACCGGATCTTCAAATTTACCTGCCGGCTCGACTTTATCACTCTTGTCGGCCAATTGACTGACCGTCAGACTGGTTGCTGCATAGGCTGCGGCGCGACCAGTAGACACTGTCGAAATCGCATCTGCATTATTGGAGATGGTCACCATGCGGCTGTCGTCAACTCCGAGTTTTTGCAGCATTTCCAGCTGGTCGGCACCCGCCATGATGGCGATTTTCTTGTCTGACTTGCTAAAGTCTTCATATTTGTGCAGATTGTCCGGGTTGCCTTTGGCAACCAACAGGCCTTCGCCATAGGAACTGTTCGGTTCAGAGAAAGCGACCTGCTGACAACGCTGGGGCAGGATAGCCATCTCTGCCGCAACCATGTCGAACTGGTCGGCTTTCAGACCCGGAATAAGTGAGCTGAACCCCGTGGTGACCCATTTGATTTCCTTGACGCCAAGCTGTTCCATAATATGCTTGGCCACTTCCGGTCCGGCGCCTTTAGCCTCGCCTGTGGGATCAACAAAGCCATATGGTATTTCATTGGCAACTGCAATCCGCACCACGCCTTTGTCTTTAATTTCCTGCAACGTGGCAGCTGAAGCCACTGTACCAAAAGCCGCAGCGGTTGCTACAGCGAGAGCCAGCAGGGTTCGAGTTTTGAGCATTCTATTCATCGTTCTACTCCCCTTGAAGTTGATTTATCCTGAAGTTTTTATCTGGAAAGCGTCCTGATAAAAATTGCATTTGAAATAACTTTCAAACGCAGCATACAGCACATTTTCATGCGTAAAATTCATCGCATGAGCCGTGTGTTTTCTGCGCTAGCGGTTATCGCTTCATTTATAGAAGTAACATAGATAAATGGTACAGCACAACCGCAATAGATGAATTTCGATATATTCGTTACATTCAAAAATGCGTCATTTAGATGAAATATATACATGGAAAACCCTAGTTTTATTTCAAATGAAATAAATTTTGTAAATGAAAAAACTATTGTCATGTAATTTTATAATCGGCGGGACAACGGGCGATATTTGCCAATCAGGGCGCGGCCTGTGCGGGTTATCGTGGCCGTTCGTTGATCATCCAATAAATGATTTTTATCTTGATGCGAATTCAACAAGTAATTGCGGCAACCAGGATCAATGGCAATTTTCCTATGCGCGGCGAATCGGAAATTCATTCATACAAAAAGTTACAGGCATGCGATGCCAAGAACGATGCACCGGTGCTTGATAAATTGAAATTTTCCCTCTTGGCGTGTCATCAATTTTTCTGCGGGAAGCACAGGCCAGCCATAAATATTTCATATGCGACGGCCGTGATGTGGGTGACTCTGGCTATGTTGGTGATAGTCGTAATGCTGGCGTGGCGCCCTTTTATGCGCAACAGGCGCCCACCACATTGACCGCCTTGCTGTCGCGACAGCGATCAGATCAGCTCATGTCATGCCGCATGGCGTGCCATGCATTCAAGACAAGGACAGCAACCTTGGTCAGTGCTGGCCCCGCCCGTTACTGCAGTCTACTGCCAGGTTTTCAACAATTGCTTCAACGTGTCAAGCGCCTGTGGCTTCATTGGCCATGCAGACGGTGGTCGGGTCGCACCACAATTGTGGCCCAGAAGTTGCAATGCGGTTTTCACAACGGTCACATTGGCGCCGTTATTTTCTTCGGCCCGCAATTGCTCAAATGGCAGCATCTGCGCGATCAACTGATTTGCTGCAGTGTAGTCGCCTTTATCAAGCGCAGCATGAATTGCAGCGCTATGCCCGGGGGCCACGTTAATCAACCCTGAGGTAAACCCGCGGGCGCCTACCGCGTAAAACGGTGGCGCCCAGGTCTCGGCCAGGCCGCCTACCCACGCTATATCCAGATGCCGCGTGCGGGCAATTGCATCGGCCAGCAAAAGTGGCGTTGGCGATGCCCATTTGACCCCAACCACAGAATCAACACTGCAAAGGGCTTCTATTGCCGCCATACCGATTGTCTCATTACGCAGATACAGCACCAGCGGCAGACCCTGCGCCGCTTCTTCGATGCGACGGACATAGGCAAGTATGCCTCGTGGCGACACAAACGGATCCGGAGGCTGGTGAATCATCAATGCATCGGCGCCAGCCGCCCGGGAAGCGGCAGCAAGGTCGCAGGCCTCTTCAATGCCGCGCCCCACCCCGCCAAGCAATGGAATCCGCCCACGTATCTGGCCCGCCACCGCAGACACCATGGCTTCGCTTTCCGCATAGCGCAAGCTGTAGTACTCACTGGTATTGCCGTTGGCTACCAAAATGTGTATACCTGCATTTATTGCGTTATCGATAATTGGTTGCAGGCGCGCCGGTTCAATCTTGCCGTTGTCATCAAAGGGGGTAACCAGAATTCCTGAAATGCCATCAAGCGCAGCCCGCACCTGTGCTCGGTCGAAAGTTGCCATGTCCGTCTCCGTAAGTAAAATTGTCTGAATCGTTAAATAGGTAGTGTACTGCGACGAATGCAGGCCTGCGCATCGCTCTTTACCGTCGGCGCCAGCGCCGTACCCAGGCCCGGGGCATCCGGGCGCAACAGAAATCCTTTATCCAGAACAGGCAGCTCAGTGACCAGGTCTTTATAAAAGGTATTAAGAAACGCACGTACCACTTCCTGAAAAATCGCATTGGGCGATGCCAGGGCCAGATGCAGAGAAGCCCACAGCACCACCGGCCCGGTACAGTCGTGCGGCGCAATCGGCTTTTGATATGCATCGGCAAGACTGGCAATTTTCCTGCCTTCGCTGATGCCGCCACACCAGGACAGATCAAGCATCACAATATCCAGTGCGTGTTCGGCCAGCAAATCGCGAAACGTGCTCTGGGATGCCAGGGTTTCGCTGCCACACACCGGGATCTGTGCAAGCCTGCGGTAATCGGCCAACAGTCCTGGGCTATCCATCTTTATTGGATCTTCGGCCCAGAAGGGCCGAAATTGCTTGAGTTCCCGGGCGATGGCCAGTGCGCAAGTCACGTTCCACATTGAATGAAACTCACACATGACTTCAATTTGGTCACCAACGGCAAGCCTGATTTTCTCAAACACCTCAAGGCCCTGCCGCATTTGCCGAGCACTGACATACTGACCACCGGTTTCCATGGCTGCGCCATCGAACGGCCATATTTTCATGGCGCCGAAGCCCTCGTCAATCAGACTCTGCGCAAGCTGCGCCGGATCTTCGATGAAAGCAATCTGATCATCATAACGACCACGGATTTTTTCTGCCCCGGGCTGAATCAGCCGACGTTGAATACTTTTACTATTGTAGTCAACGCCCGCGCAGGTATTGTAGGTACGCATACGTTCATGACAAGCGCCACCCAGCAACTGGTACACGGGTTGGCCGGTAACCTTGCCGAAGATATCCCATAGAGCGATATCTATGGCCGATGCAGCACGGCTTTCTACGCCACTGCCGTTAAAACCCAGATAGCCACGAAAAAGCACCTTGTGCAGGCGTTCGATGTCTAGCGGATTTTCGCCCAGAATCAATGGCGCTGCTATGGAATGCAGATAGGTTTCTACCGCCTGCGCGCCGCGAAAGGTTTCACCCAGTCCGGTGATACCCTCATCTGTTTCTATTTCCACCCAGATCAGATTAGGCTGGGATGTCAGTCTTGTTGTTTCAATACCTGTAATACGCATATTTTTTACTCTGTGGAAATATGTTGGGCGCGAATCAGTTCGGCCCATTTGTCATGTTCGGACTTGATGTGCCTGGCCAGCACAGAAGGTGCGCCACCAATGGCCCCAATGCCAGATTGATTCAGTTTGCTGATGACAGCAGGGTCCTGGAGAGCGTGATTGAAAGCGGCATTCAATCTTTGAATCACCGGCGCCGGGGTTCCTGCAGGCGCCCCGATAGCGAACCATGGCTCGATAACAAACCCTTTATAGCCCAGCTCCTGCATGGTTTGCACATTGGGCAAATTGGCTGAGCGGGTGCGTCCGGTTACAGCAAGCGCATTGACTTTTCCCGATTTGATAAAGGGCAGAATCGACGGTTCGTTGTCAAAGAAAACGTCTATTTGTCCGCCGATCAAATCGGTAATCGCAGGCCCTGACCCTTTGTATGGCACGTGCAACAAAGAGATGCCGGCCATTTTCTTGAGCAGCTCACCTGCCAGGTGATTGGATGCGCCCACGCCGGAAGAGCCATAGCTGATATCGCCCGATTTTGCTTTGCCTATCAGCGTCTGCACGCTATCGATGCCCGTATTGGGTCCGGTAACAAACGCATTGATGGATGAACCCAGCAATATGACCGGTGCAATGTCCTTGAACAGATCAAAACCCGGATTGGCGTACAGGCTGGTGTTAACCGAACAGTTGCCAATACTGCATAAAAATATGGTGTAGCCGTCGGCCGGCGCATTGACTGCGGCAACAGTGCCGATATTGCCGGTTGCGCCCGGACGGTTGTCAATAACGATCGGCTGCTGCAGATCGTCTGCGGCAGCACCCGCTACCAGACGGGAAACCAAATCGCCAGAGCCGCCAGGCGGGACCGGAACAATCATGCGAATCGGCTTGGACGGAAACGGCTGCGCGCCGGCCAGGGCGGGGCCGAGCAACGCCCCGGCCAGCGCCAGCAAGAGCGCGGTTATTGGTTTTCTCATGCGATGTCTCCTTGTTGCGAACTTAAGTTGTTTCGCCGTTGTGGTGGGTAGGTGTTTTTATATTTTTAAAATTCAATCATATAATCATTATATAATTAATGTCAATGCATCAGGAGCATGTGAACCTCTGTGTTACAGGTATACTTGTCGCCATGTCTTCATCCCAGTTACGAAACTTTCATCAGCAAATAGTCGATGCTTTAGGCAGCAGTATTGTTGCCGGGCATTTTGCCGAAGGCATCCAGCTTCCCACCGAACAGGAACTGGCCAATACTTATGGCGCCAGCCGCCTCATTATCAGAGAGGCGATGAAAAGCCTGGCCGCCAAAGGCCTGATATCAATCCGGCCGCGCATCGGCACACATGTACTGCCACGCAGTAAATGGAATCTTTTCGATCCATCCGTGCTGGACTGGTACGCACGATTGCCACCGGACAAAAAACTGATGGCCGACCTGATGGAACTGAGGCAGGCCATTGAGCCCCAGGCCGCGCATCTGGCCGCATTACGAGCCGAACAAACAGATATCGAGGTATTGCAACTTGCATACCAGGCCATGTCGTGCGCGAACAATCGTGCGGACTATATCGAAGCCGATTTACGTTTTCATGGTGCAGTCGTACACGCTAGCGGCAATGTTTTCTTCAGGCAACTGGAAATGGCATTGTCTGCCGTCTGGACCATGAGTTTTCGCGCATCCAGTGACCAGTGGGGTCCGGATCCCCAGGCACTGCTGCTACATAAAACACTGCTGGATGCAATCGGTGCCCGCGACGCCATGGCCGCGGAAAATGCAGTGCTGGCACTGATCGACAGAGCGGTAATACGGATCGGCGAATGACTCGTCGCCCAACCGGGCCCAGGATAATCGTAAAATAGCCGATTGAACGCCAGAACACCTTAAACAACCTATCACTCATGCCAGCAGAAACCAGTAAAATTGCGACTTCCGGCCACACCCCCATGATGCAGCAGTACCTGCGCCTTAAGCTTGAGGCCGGGTCTGTACTGCTGTTCTATCGTATGGGAGATTTTTATGAAATGTTCTATGAGGATGCCGAGCAGGCCGCCAGGCTGCTGAATCTGACGCTCACCAAGCGGGGAAACTCAAATGGCCAGCCCATTCCCATGGCAGGTGTTCCGGTGCATGCCATGGAAACCTACCTGGCGCGTCTGGTGGCCCTGGGCGAATCGGTGGCGATCTGCGAGCAGATCGGCGATCCGGCAACAAGCAAGGGACCCGTTGAACGCAAGATCGTGCGCATTGTTACGCCTGGCACGCTCACCGACGAAACCCTGCTGCCTTCCAAGCTGGACCGGCCCCTGCTGTCGATTTTCCTGCCGCCCAAAGGCAAGGCGCCAAAATACGGGCTGGCATGGCTCAACCTGGCCAGCGGCCAGTTCAAAGTCACACAATGCGACAAAGAAGGGCTGGACTCGGAAATCCACCGTATCGCTCCCGCGGAAATCGTGCACGCCGACTCCTTTACCCTTGAGACAAAATTTAGCGGCTCGATCAGTCACACTGCCGACTGGCACTATGACCTGAATGATGCCAACACCCTGCTTTGCCAGCATTTTCAGATCGACTCGCTGGGCAGCTTCGGCATGGCCGATATGCCTGCCGCCACTTGCGCAGCCGGCGCGCTGCTGCGCTACGTCGAACGCACGCAAACGCAATCGCTGTCGCACGTCCAGCACATCATGGTGGATCATGCGCTGGATTATCTGGTGCTTGATCCGGTCACGCGCAAAAACCTGGAAATTACCGAAACCATCAGCGGAGAGAGCCGGCCCACCCTGTTTTCTTTGCTGGACCACTGCGAAACCCCCATGGGCAGTCGCAAGCTGCGTCACTGGCTACACCACCCCCTGCGCTCCAACAGCCAGATCGAAGCACGCCAGACCGCTGTTGCGGCCATGCTGACCGGACGTCCCGACGGGCCCGTGCATCCTCATATTGCATTGGATAACCTGCGTACAGAACTCAATGCGTTTCCCGATCTTGAACGTATCGCAACACGAATCGCCTTGCGTTCGGTACGTCCCCGCGAGCTGGCCAGCCTGCGCGATGCACTGGCACGCCTGCCACAGTTGCAAACTGTTTTGCGCAACCAGCACGCCAATGCAGAACGCCTTGACGTACTCAACGACCAATTGACCCTTGATGCGAGCTTGCACGCAGCACTGCAGGATGCTGTCGCAACGGAACCGGCCGCGATGATTCGCGATGGCGGTGTGATCGCGCCCGGTTTTGACGACGAGCTCGATGAGCTGCGTACCCTTGCCAGCGACAGCGGCGCCTTTCTTGTCGAACTGGAGGCCAGGGAGCGCCAGCGCAGTGGTATTGCCAATCTGCGCGTGGAGTTCAACCGTGTTCACGGATTTTTCATTGAGGTGTCCAAGGGCCAGGTCGACAAAGTGCCCGACGACTACCGGCGGCGCCAGACGCTCAAGAATGTCGAACGTTATATTACGCCCGAGCTCAAGGGATTTGAAGACAAGGTGCTGTCGGCACGCGACCGGGCGCTATCGCGTGAAAAATGGCTATACGAGCAATTACTGGACACCATGCAGGCTTGGGTGACTCCCCTGCAGCGATGCGCGCAGGCCATTGCCGAACTGGACGTCTATCTTGCGCTGGCCAGCCACGCCAGAGACAACGAATGGGTGCCGCCGCAGCTGGCCGAACACCCTGTGATCGATATCGAGGCCGGTCGCCACCCGGTGGTCGAACATACGATTGAGCAGTTCACACCCAATAGCTGCCTGATGGATCATGACAGGCGCATGTTGCTCATTACCGGCCCCAACATGGGCGGTAAATCAACCTACATGCGCCAGATCGCTCTGATCGTGCTGCTGGCGCGCATGGGCAGCTTCGTGCCGGCCGCTGCCGCCACCATCGGCGTGATTGATCGCATTTTTACTCGTATTGGTGCTGCCGACGACTTGGCGGGTGGCCAATCGACCTTCATGATGGAGATGACCGAGGCCGCCACTATCTTGGCTGCCAGCACACCCAACAGTCTGGTGCTGATGGACGAGATAGGCCGAGGCACATCTACCTATGACGGCCTGTCACTGGCATGGGCCATCGCCTGCCGGTTGCTGGACCACAATCATGCGCTGACACTGTTTGCCACCCATTATTTTGAGATTACCCGGCTACCTGACCTGAACCCGTCAGCAATCAATGTGCATCTTGCCGCCACCGAAGCGGCCAGCGGCATTGTGTTTCTGCATGAAGTTCAGGAAGGGCCGGCCAGTCGCAGCTACGGTATCCAGGTCGCGCAGCGAGCGGGCCTGCCCGTGGCGGTCATTCGCCAGGCCAAACGAGAGCTGGATCGCCTGGAAAGCCAGGCTGGCGACATCTCACAGCTTAATCTTTTTACTGCTACGCACGAGGCCGATGACCAGCAGAGCGACAATGCGCTTGAGGTTACCGCCTTTCGCGACGCCCTGCATGAACTGGATCCCGATAATATGAGTCCGCGCGAAGCGCTGGACGCCCTGTACAAATTGCATAACCGCTTTGGCGGAGAATCATGACATCCATTGACATTCACGCCCTCATGACATTGCTGGGTGGACGCAGCCCCGCCGAATTTATGCGGACTTACTGGCAAAAAAAACCGTTGCTCATCAGACAGGCCATTCCAGGTTTTGCCAGCCCCATGTCCCCCGCCGGGCTAAAGAAACTGGCAAAACGCGATGATGTCGAATCACGCCTGATCTGGCAGGAAAATGACCAATGGAATATGGAAAATGGTCCGTTCGCACGCTTTCCCAAGGTGGCCGAACCCAACTGGTCTTTGCTGGTACAAAGCGTGGACCTGCATGACGATGCAACCGCAGCGCTGATGCAGCAGTTCCGTTTTATTCCCGATGCCAGACTGGACGATATCATGATCAGCCTGGCGTCCCGCAACGGTGGTGTTGGCCCGCATTTTGACAGCTACGACGTTTTCCTGCTGCAGGGCCGCGGACAGCGACGCTGGCGCATCAGCCAGCAGAAAGACCTGTCGCTGGTTCCCGATATTGCCTGCAAAATTCTGCAGCATTTCGAACCTGAAGAAGAATTTGTACTGGAACCCGGCGATATGCTTTATCTGCCGCCGCATATTGCGCACGACGGCATCTCAGAGTCAGACGAGTGCATTACCGTTTCTATCGGTTTTCGTGCCCCGTCCCTGGCCGTTCTTGCACGGGGGCTGCTGGAGGTTGCGGCCGACCAACTGAGCGCGCGTAACGGACTGGGCTTTGGTCCCTACTCTACGCCAGCATTACCAGGGCCAGACCTATCGGGTATATTCCAGGACAAACGCCTGGCAGCCACCACAGAACCTGCCGCCCTGCCTGATGAACTGATTGACAGCGCCCTGGCTGCCGTGCAGAAAATTACGTTCACTGAGCGCATGGCGGCACGCTTTCTGGGTTGCTGGCTGACCGAACCCAATAGCCTGACGGTATTTCCGATTGCCCAGGAGATGGTGGATCTTGAAGAGGTGATCGACGGCAATGGCAGCCTGGTGCTGGATCGCCGCAGCCGCATGATCTATCGGGGCGCAGACCTGTTCATCAACGGCGAAGCGCTGGAATTGAAAACCAACGCCACGCTTAAAAAATTCGCTGACACGCGCGTAATGACCAATGCCGACCTGAAAAAAGCCAATGCTGCAACGCTCACGCTGTTGCAGGAATGGCTGGATGATGGCTGGGTCATCGCGCAATAGCCGCGCAGAAAAAAACCCGGCAATGGCTTGCCGGGTCTTGTGAACTTCAAAACACTATCCAGGATAGCGGTCAGCTTACATTCTCTCGGCCAGTACCGTCAGAATGCGACGCGCGGTAGCGCTGTTGTCCGCCTGTCCCTGTTCGTTGCGTACAGTCACAACAGACTGGTTGGCTTCGGAAGTAACTGCAATCGTGTAAGGCAACGGCGTCAGATTGCCTTTATCTCCCCACAGCCGGCTGATAAAGTTGGATGACTGGCGCTTCTCGCCGGTATCGGTATCCAGGTAACGGACGGTATAGGTGCCGGCTTGCGGGTCACGATTATCCACCGTGAAACCGGCAGAATTGATCGCAGCGCCCACCTGAGTATAAGCCTGGCTTTGCCCCACTTGCAGTGGCAAGGCGGCAACGTCGGCCATCACGACCGGATGGGTTGGCGCGGCAGCCGCTGCAGCAGTTTGACGCACCTGTGCTTCAGCCTGCTGTTTGGTCGCCCCCAGGAAAACCATCAGGCGCGAGAGCATCGCGGCGTTCAGACCCGGATCTTCCTTGGCAGGCAGCCATTTGAATGATGTACCGTCGCGATCCATGGGTGTTTCGACCATGCGTTCGTGACTGATGAATACGAGCGTTTTGCCATTGGAGCGCTCCAGACGCGTACGGAAACGTTCGCGCTCGCCGCTGTCTTCAACCATATTGATGATGGCGCCCAATGCACGATTAAGCAGGTTGCCCGGAATTTTTGCACGATTTTCGGCCCAATCGGTTTCAATCAGCCCGGCCTGAGGATTGTCGCGATTGATGGTAAAGCCTGAATCAACCCAGAAATCGATCAATTTCGGATAGACACGTCCTGCTTCCTGGCTTACTTCCAGCCAGCGGTTGGCGCCGGAACTCTGGATTTTCAATCCGGCCGTTTCTGGCAGGACCGACGCGCCGGATGCGGCGTTGCGATTGGCCTGGGCCACTGCCTTGTTATACTCGTTGGCAGATGCATAGCCGCCTGGGGGCTTGTACGCCGGATTAATCTGTGACGCGGACAGATCAGGCGGCAGGCTTAGCGGATCACCTCTCACGGTACTTTTGTAGTCAACCTGCTCGGTATCACCCATGACTTCGTCCATGACATTACATCCTGCCAGGAGGGTGAGTGACAGTAAACCAGATACTGCAAGAAAGCGTGCATTCATACGCATATTCTCAATCCTATATTATTTGACCAGCCCGAGATCTTTCAGGGCAGTCAGAACAGTTTCATGATGCTGGGCGCCCAGATCACACATTGGGAGCCGATATCCGGCCTGGATCAGGCCCATTTGCACAAGTGCCCATTTGACCGGAATGGGATTGGCTTCGACAAAGAGCACTTTATTGACATGTGCCAGTTTCGCATTCAGTTCACGCGTCCGCGGCACATCGCCAGAGCGTGCCGCTACACAAAGTTCGTGCATCAGCGCGGGAGCTATATTGGCCGTGACCGAAATATTGCCGTTGCCGCCCAGCAGCATCAGTGCCGCTGCAGTGGGATCGTCGCCACTGAAAACCTGAAAGTACTCTGGTTTATCTCGAAGCAACAGGCCCAGGCGGGCAATATCAGCGGTGGCATCCTTGATGCCGATAATTCCCTGCACTTGCGCCAGCCGCAATATCGTATCATTGGACAAATCCGCAACGGTGCGACCGGGCACATTGTACAGCATGATGGGCAGGCCGCCTTCGCGGGCAATAGCCTCAAAATGGCGGAACAGACCTTCCTGGGTGGGCTTGTTGTAATACGGCACGACCGACAGACCCGCATCGGCGCCCATTTCCCTGGCCTTTTTGGTCAGGTGAATGGCTTCTGCAGTTGAGTTTGCGCCTACTCCGGCAATCACCGGAATTCGTCCGGCCACATGCTCTACCGCCACCCGGATAAGATCGGTATGTTCGCTCACATCTACCGTGGGCGATTCGCCCGACGTGCCCACAACCACCAGACCGTCAGATCCTTCCTGGATATGCCAGTCGATCAGCTTCTTGTATGCGTCGTAATCTATGTCCCCATTGGGTTGCATTGGAGTCACAAGGGCAGGAAAACTGCCGGTGAATACAGGATACGAAGAACTGTCGACCGCCATGATAGAAACGTCCAGAAAAGGTTGATATTAAATGCCTAGCATATAGCTAATTCGGTAGTTTAATTGAAATGCATAAAATTAATAGAAAATTTCATGACAATCCCGTAAAACACGTTTCAATCGGCATCTGCCGCTGACAGGCGGCCAGATTCGACCGGCCGTTTTGCCAGCGATACCGCCGTTTACATCAGGAACCGCAATCTCACTCAGGCAGGCCAATCGTTGCCGGATCCCCTGAACCCCTGCGGATAATGGCAGGCGTCGCGGTCGTCAGGTCAATGACCGTGGTCGGCTGGGTCGGGCATGAACCGCTGGCAATCACGCCGGCCAGCGCATGGCCGTAACGATCGGTAATTTCATCAGGATCATTCAGCGGCATGTCTTCGCCTTCGGGAATCAGGGAGGTAGACAGCAAGGGCGTCCCCAGCTCCTCGATCAGCATCAAGGTGACCGGATGGTCCGGAACACGGATGCCAATGGTTTTGCGGGAAGGATGCGAGACTCGGCGCGGCACGTCCTTGGTTGCCTCAAGAATGAACGTCCAAGGGCCGGGGGTCGCGTTTTTCAGCAAGCGGTATTGCGCGTTGTCGACTTTGGCGAATTTGGCGATTTCCGCCAGATCGCGCACCAGCAGAGTCAGGTGGTGGCGTTCGTCCAAACCGCGCAGGCGGCGCAAGCCGTCCGCCGCATTTTTGTCATCAAGGCGAGCCACCAGCGCATAACTGGAATCGGTGGGTATGGCCAGTAATCGGCCATTATCCAGCAATTGCGCGGCCTGTTTAAGCAGGCGTGGTTGCGGGTTGACCGGGTGTACATCAAAAAGTATGGACATAATTATTATTTCACTCTGTGGCTGGCTATGCACCTATTGTAGCGAATTGAGTGACACATGGTGCAGGTTCGGGTTAGAATCACGGGCTGGATTGTCTCCGTAGCTCAACTGGATAGAGCACCCGCCTTCTAAGCGGGTGGTTGTGGGTTCAAGTCCCGCCGGAGGCACCAACTATACCTCATCTTGCTTTCAAGCATCACAAATTATTATAAAAATCAGTGGCTTAAGGTTGTATCTTCTTTGTCCGTTTTGCCCGCGATATTAGCCCGCGTATCGTCATGACTTAAAGACGGCGTATCGACCATCACCCGGCCCCTCATGTTGACATGGATACATACGACTGCTTGCTATATTGAGAGTCGCCAATCGCCCGCTGACCTGCCATTTCTCGGACTCGTACATTTTACAGCGCGCTATTGCCAACGAAAATACAAACGACCATTCCCTGTCCCAACCAACAATGACGATCAGTCTACTTACAGGCAACCAATCGGGGGCGACTCATTCGGCCGGAATCGTCGCGGGAAGATCGGGATATTGTTGTTTCAATTTCTCAATATAACGATCCGTGCTTTCTTGCGAATATCCCAGAATTTGTCCGATTTCCCTTTCGATCGATTCGACATAGCCAAATTTCCATGAACACTCTTCAAGCTCAATAAGCCTTAAGGCTTTGGCTTTTGCGCCAGGTATATAAACCACAATATGCTCATAAGGACCTTCTCCCAGCAGCGCCAAAGCCCGCTCATTGGCGCCAGGAATGCTGGCCTTCCATACTGTGGGCGAAATCCAGGTTCCCCACATCATCGCTGCCGCCTTCGCGCATAGCAATCGCATAAAGCCGATCAATCATTGCCGAATTTTCCAGCACAAAAGCTGTCATGACGCCATTGCCCGCATTGGCTTTTTCCCCATCAAAAGGATAGCCGGTAAAAAAAACGGGGAAAAGCAATATCCGATTTTTTGCCCCAGGAAACACAGTTGTCATCCCTGAAACACTGCTCCAGCCCCATTTGAGCAAACAACGGGTCATAGAAGCGGACAGATTGTTCCAGGTCATTGGTTCCTACCATGGTATAGCTAATCATTTCAATCTCCGGTAAGTAGCATCAAGCGCCAATCAGTCATCCGTGCAAAGACGCATCAGGCAGCGGCGTCGCTCATGCCTGATGCCCTGACAAATGTGTTGCAATGACAATAGTCGGTCCCACGTTGCGCTTCAATGGCTGGTCACTGTTTTTTACATTCCTGAGGCATCGCCGGCCCGTTGCGCTTGATGCGCTTTTATGTAATATGCGCGCCGCGCGTCTCCACATAAACGGCATACAGCGATTGGCTGGCCGTCATGAAAAGGCGGTTACGCTTGGCGCCGCCAAAACATACGTTCGAGCAGATTTCCGGCAATCGGATTTGTCCGATCCGTACGCCATCAGGAGCAAAAATGTGTACACCGTCATAGCCTTCGCCGCCCCAACCGGCACTGGCCCAGATATTACCGTCCTCATCGCAGCGGATCCCGTCGGCCGAGCCTGACTTGCCTTCGAATTCCATGGTCGCAAAGGTGCGCGGGTTCGTCAGTTTGGCGCCGTCTATATCAAAGACCCAGATCTGATTCTTTGCCGAGGGATAGTGTGAGTTCCCCGTATCGGCGACGTAAAGCTTGCGGTAGTCCTGGCTGAAGCACAATCCGTTGGGTTTGAACGGCTGGTCGGCCACTTTGGTCATGGCGCCGGTTTGTGCGTCAATCCGGTAGACAGCTTCCTTCTGGATCGGGCTGACCGAACCGGCGCTGGCCAGATGCCGGTTGCCTTCATATTCCATTAAAGCGCCATAGCCGGGATCGGTAAACCAGATCGAACCGTCATTCGGATGCACCACAACATCGTTCGGCGCATTCAATCCTTTATTGTCGAAACTGTCGGCAAGCACTGTCACCTGGCCATTGTGTTCATAACGTACCACGCGACGCGTATCATGTTCGCAGGCAAGCTGCCTGCCCTGAAAGTCGAAGGTGTTGCCGTTCGAATTTCCTGACGGCGAGCGAAAGCGACGACCTACATGCCCATCCTCTTCAGACCAGCGCAACTGTTCATTGCTGGGAATGTCGCTCCATACCAGATAGCGGCCGACCGCGTTCCAGGCCGGGCCTTCCGCCCATTGCATGCCGGTATGCAAGCGCATGATGGCAGCATTGCCCAGCTTGTATTTGAAGCGTTTGTCGAGCGCCACGATATCAGGGTCTGGGTAGCGTATCGGTTCTGTCTGTGGTCCGAAACTGCGTGCCATGGCCGGTCTGGCGACAACTGCAGATGTGAGCGCCGTTGCCGTCGCCGCAGTAAGAAAACCCCGGCGGCTCATGGCGGTGCCCGACAATGGCGAACGGGCTGATTGACCGTCCGCGGTTGTATTGAGTCCGTCCTGTTGCGTCTGTCTCATTGATGCTTCTCCTCTTGGTGTGGTTCTGATTCACAAGTTGCTATTGCGTGCTGCGGTCTTCTTTCGTACCGTCTATTCTTTCAGTGCATCCGCAATTGAGCCAAGTTATCTCATGTGCACTACAAATAGGGCGACGCCAGCCAGATCAGTTTGTTCCTGAGCGTCGCCAGCAAACCCTGCTTGCGCAAGGATTCAAAGGTCACCCGTTCACCGTGCACAATTTCATTATCAATGGCATCGTTGATCCAACCAGCCAGGCGTCGATCGTACACTTCGATATCGATCTCGAAATTAAGTCGCAGGCTGCGTGAATCCCAATTGGATGAACCGATCAGCGACCAGCTGTCATCAACGGTCATCAACTTGGAGTGATCGAAATTGCCGGATCCTTTCCACACCCGGCAGCCGGTCTCGATGACTTGATCGATCTGGGCCATCATGGCGTACTGAATCAGACGCAGATTATTCCTGCCGGGGATCACAATATCCACTTGCACACCGCGTCTGGCTGCGGTGGTCAGGGCCCCGATCAGGACCTGGTCTGGCAGAAAATAGGGCGACTGGATCCGGATATGCTGTTGCGCAACGGCGCAGGCGGCCAGCAAGACCTTGTGCGTGCTTTCGATTTCACGATCCGGGCCAGAGGGAACGCAGCGCGCAGCCATATCAGCAGGCATGAATGCAGGCTCGGCCGCGACCCAGTCTCCCAACTTCAATTGCTCACCGGTGGAGAACAGCCAATCATGGCAAAAAACGACCAGCAACTGGGCCACAATCGGGCCTCGCATCTGAAAATGAATATCGCGTGCCGTATGGTCATGTGCAATTTCTGTCAGAAACTCTTCACGGATATTCATCCCGCCGGCAAACCCTTGCGCGCCGTCGACGACCAGAATTTTACGGTGGCAGCGCATGTTGGCGTATGGCATGCGCCACGTAACGGCATTGGTTTCGAAAAGCTCCACCGACACGCCCTGCTCTCTTAGACGATGCACAATGGTAGGATGGGAATAGCGCACGCCGATAGAGTCGATCAGCACCCGGACGCGGACACCGCGCAAGAATGCAGCAATCAAGCTGTTGGCAAAACGATGCCCGATAATATCATTATCGAAAATATAGGTTTGCAGCAATACCGAGTCGACCGCAGCGTCAATGGCGGCAAGCATGGCCGGATAGGTCTGGTCTCCGCCATTGAGCGGGATGATTTCATTGCCGCCGCACAGCGGAAAACGGGTCACCGTGTCGCTGGCTTTTTTCAGTGACAGACACTGGACGGCGGCATGGCGTGTCAGATCACTGACCGTGACACTGGTGTGATCGGCCCCCTCCTTGAGCAGCCTGTCCCGGTGGGATTTGATCCGGGTTTGCCGAATGCGGTTGATACCCACGATAAAATACAGGACTGGCCCCAGAAACGGGGAAAACAGTACAACACCGACCCACGCAATAGCGGCGCGAACATCACGTTTGGTCAGCGCAATATGGACCGCTGCCGCAACGCTCAAAACCACACTTGCTGCGAAAATCAGATGGGTTTCATATTCAACCAGAAATTTCCACAGAGAAGCCATCACAAAGACACCCGCTTACCTTCATAACCACTAAAAAGACAACATAATAGTGTGTTGCGCCAGTTTTTTCTTGTGCGCCGAATATATACTTGCTATACTCTTACGCTTACTCAGATGGTGACTGTAGCTCAGTTGGTAGAGTCCCGGATTGTGATTCCGGTTGTCGTGGGTTCGAGCCCCATCAGTCACCCCAAGTTTTCTAATAAAAACAGCAGCTTAGCACAGCCATGCGCCAACCGCATTGGTTACATTAGAACAGAAAAAGAAAAATTAGAATTCTCTCTTCGTACAATTCCCACATTCAGAATCCTGATCCAACTCCCTTATCAATCCTGAGTGGATTTTCAACAGCATTCAGTCTTCTGATAGGCAATGACCAATTTCCTCTTGAACGGTTCGACAGGCTCTAATCCTTAAACGGGGGATGGCATGCACCCAACTCGATTAATCACCCCTTTCCAACCGCATTGGGCCAAGGCTCTCAGCCGGTATTTCGCAAAATTCCTAGCCCCATACGCCCGATACGAGAGCATTTGCACTGTCGTATCAGAGCCTTCGCCCTCCCTTTTTGCACGCAGGCATGCTGGGAAAGCATTCACCCTGGGCATTGGTGAGCTGACATGACCCAAAAAAGCCTTTAAATTCAGTCAAATTGTGGCGGAACCGGCCGTGCAATCGCCCTCTCGTTGCGAATCAATATCCCACTGCTGAAAATCACACACATTGCTGCCGCCCAGGAAAGTGCAGTAAACCCATACGCTTCCAATAGTGATCCTCCAGCCATTGCCCCGATTGCCACAGCGAGATAAGTTGTACAACTCATGCATGCGGTTGCAACCCCCGTGGCCCTCCGCCCTGCCTGTGTAATTAGTGCGGCGATGCCTGTCTGAGACAAGCCCTGCAACATCCCCCATAGCACCATACAAACCGCGAGAAATCCATGATTGCTCGTTGCGCCAGGAAGCGCAATAAAAACAACAACCAATAATGCCAATGCGCATGCAGCTATACGCTCCTTGCCCCATTTATCAAGCAGTCGGGCATTCATCGTTCCTACGAGCAACCCCATGCCATAGCACAGGACAAATATCCCAAAAGCTGAGCTCCCCAATCCTAGGCGAGCACGCACAACCATTCCCAAATACGTGTACACGCCATAAAAACTCACCATATCGAGAAAATTTACTAACAGGAGGACTGGCACAGCACTGCGTATCACCGCCAACGCATCTTTAGCGATTGAGCTGCCAGGATTATTTGATGATGCCACATTGGGCAAGCCCATCACCAGAAACGCCGCCACGGCGCCCAGCACACTTACGCCGACAAACGCGCCGCGCCATCCTAAAAATTCTCCGGCCACACTGCCCACAGGAACGCCCAGGATAAGTGCAATTGACCAGCCAGCCATAACCCAGCCCATCACCTGCCCCCGGTTTTCATATGGCGTGGAATCGCCAACGTATGCATAACAAGAGGGCAGAAACGCGCCAGCAGCGGCACCACAAAGCGCTCTTGCACCAACGAACATAGCAAAATTGGTCGCAGCTGCGCAAAGTAGTCCTGATACCACGAACACAATGAGACCTACGGTCATCACAGCCCTGCGCGAAAATTTACCGCCCCACAAGCCAATGGGTGGGGCGATCAACGCGAGGGCTAATCCGTACACAGCCACGGCCCACGCAGTTTGCGTTGCGTCCACCACGAATTCGCGTGAAATATCACCCAATATCGGTGATATGACCAGCCCTTCCACTCCAACCGCAACAACACCAAGAATAAGCCCCATCAATCCAGTGCGGCCCTGATTCAAGCGGGTTCCATCAATTGACTTCATGGATTATTCTCTTTCTTGTTTTAAACACTCACGAATCTCCTATCTCAAATCTGTCCTTCTGAAGCATATCCAAGGCATAGAAATACCATCACGTAAAGTTTGAACTACTCTCATAAGCTTCGTACCAACGACCCAAAGATTGGAAATGACACGCCCCTTCGAGAATCACGCCCAAGAAAAGCAAGTCGTGAAAATGCGGCTCGAAACTGTGTCTGGTGTTGTGCCAGGATAGCAATCGCATAGTGCCTGCAGAGGCGATGTATTCCTTTCTCATCGGACGTCTCCTTATACTATTGAACACTCCGCTATGCCACTCGTAAAGCAGAATTTCCCATTCTGATTAACTGAGCGCACCGCAGGATATCCACGGGTGTATCTGCGATCCCCCGCCAGATTTTTTATCGTCCGAAAAGACGATGGTTCAAGCGTTGAACGAACATTTTGTCATCCTCATAGTTCAGCGACTGCATGGCACATTGGCACGCAAACGCCGCATGCTTTCGCGCCGCCTGAGCCAAATCTGCATCAGGACTTTGTTGGGTAAGCGTTGCCAGCAATTTTTGCATTCGGACCACGATCTCGAAAGTGCCCGCTCCATCCCTGGCAATGGGATCAAAGCCATCCGCAATGAAGTCTTCTACACACAGCTCAACAACCGTCAAACGATCATAAACTTCTTGCGTAGCTCGCCCTTGCAGGTGTTCACGCGCCAGCTCTTGCCCTCTAAGCAAAACACGCAGCATGATATTCAGACACGTAATTGCAGTACCCGGATCATTAATTGCCGCAGATAAAGCACGCTGCGCAGCCTCCCTGAGAACGATCAGACCGAAACGCGGGTCCTGATCAAAGGTCCTTTCCTGATCAAACTGAAAACACTGAAGGATAGCGCGCGCGATATTGCCTCTGTCGCTAATTGACTCGCCCGCCCTCTGCTGCTGCCGGTTGGGCGAATCAAAAGCCGCAATGGCGATCACATCATCATAGGAAACCAACTCGCCAGGACGCACCCTGATATGGATAATGCAATCGTGTTCTTTGGCGATCGTTTGCAGTTTTGCCATATCTACTCTTCTGACCATCCGCACATCAGCGGCTCGGACAACAATGGATGTTGCCTGCTGCGACAGTGCATCCACATCGCGAACGCCCCTTGCTGCGCCCATGAATGGATTTATCCAAAACTGCGTCATGCAAGCCAATGCAGCAGCCTCTACACGTATCAACGTATTGTTAAGGCGACCTAACGAGGACAAGGTGCGAACCCAGCGCAGCAAAGTAAGCATCAACCACGCCAGCACGATCAACGTGCCAACAAACAAAATGAATCGGCCATTATCGCCGTAGTACTTCAATCCGAGAGCAACCTGGGCCACGATTGAAAACATGAAGGCAGATAAGAAATTGGAAATTGCCGCTCTGGTCCCTTCGTCCCCCATCACCAGTTCGGTTGCGCGAGGCGTCGCGCCACTACTGGCCGATGCAAATGCCGATACCATGATAGACAAGGAAAAAGTTGCAACAGCAAGCATGCTTGAGGCAATGACTGTAAGCAGATTATCCAGCGTTTTTGCGCTCACCACGGGAAAATCAATTCCGGGCAACAGCCTGGGAACCCAGGCAGCCATCAGGGCAAGCAGCACAGCAATAATGCTGTTTAACGCAGGCTGAACCCATAATTTGTTGCGACGTTCTCCCCATAGTCGTTGCCAGAGTCGATATACTGCCATTGCTTGCATCCAGTCTTTAAAACAGCCTGCATTCTAATTATTGGCCGTTATTTGTAACTGAACGTAATAATACAATATTGCACAGTCTATGGTCCACTTCAAAACAAGGCAATTACAGTGTCGGTAAATGCAACCGAGATCCAGCCTTGCCGACACGCCTTCCAATTGCCCGTCCAACATGATTGTCGTCAACGTCAACCAGCGGAATGTACTGATACAAACTCGCATGCCGTAACAGAAGCAAGCGGCACGACGCCCACTGCGTTAATTATTACTCGGGGCGCTTGTCCGATTTACGATTCAATTTCCACGCCGATACTGCCGCGGCAATAAAAAAAGACACCAACAGGCCCGCGAAAGCAGCCACCACAAAATTGCCAAGCAATATCCAGAATATAACAGTCAGCAATAACCCGACGGACAGCGGCCTGGCTCCCAAAGCTGACACTATATTTCCCAGTTTTGACAATACACCTTTCACTTTTCTTTCCTGATTCTTGCGCTTTGTTGCGCACACGACTAACATGATTCTAGGATATACCCTAATGCGGGTTATTTTTGTTTCGCTGTAGCTGAAAATGCCTTAACTTTACGTTAACGTCAATTAAAGAATTTGCCTTCCGATTTTCGTTTCCTGTGACTCCGCTGCAACTCCGGGTTCACATCGGCAGGCAGACATGATGAGTTGCAGCAAAAAATCGGCTGCCATTCATCAGGACGATATAGCATCGCCCCGAAAGGCGGTGAACATTCCAGGCCGCTGTTCATACCGTTCACAAGACGACTATGACAATGTCAGGGAATCATGCGCTTATATGCATATGGACCATATCGGAGACAAAAGTATGAATGCCCCACTACCTAAAGTGGCACAGGATGCCCTGAAGAATACCACCATTGACGACAAATATAGCCTGGAAAGAGGCCGTGTCTATATGAGTGGCACCCAGGCGCTGGTGCGTCTGCCCATGCTGCAGAAAGACCGGGACCGGCGTGCCGGACTGGACACCGGCGGGTTCATTTCCGGATACCGCGGTTCGCCCCTGGGCAATCTGGACCTGAGTCTGTGGAAGGCAAAAAAATACCTGGCCGAACATGAGATCTCTTTCCAGCCCGGCGTCAACGAAGAGCTTGGCGCCACCGCGGTTTGGGGTTCACAGCAGGTCAATCTGTTTCCCGGCGCAACCAAACAGGGCGTATTTGCCATGTGGTATGGCAAAGGACCGGGCCTGGACCGTTCCATGGATGTATTCAAACACGCCAACTCGGCCGGCTCCAGCCAGTTTGGCGGCGTGCTGCTGCTGGCTGGCGATGACCATGCCGCCAAATCGTCCACGGTGGCCTATCAGTCCGAACATAATCTGCAGTCAGCTGGCATTCCCGTTCTATACCCCAGCAACGTACAGGAATATCTGGACTTCGGCGTGCATGGCTGGGCCATGAGCCGCTATTCAGGCCTGTGGGTTGCAATGAAATGCGTTACCGATGTGATCGAATCGAGTTCGTCAGTCGAACTGGATCCGGACCGCGTCCAGACCATTACGCCGCCCGATTTTGAAATGCCCGAGGGCGGCTTGTCCATTCGCTGGCCCGATCCACCGCTGGACCAGGAAGCCCGGCTGAACAATTACAAATTCTATGCAGCGCTGGCCTATGTGCGCGCCAATAAGCTGGACAAGATCATTTTTGATTCGCCCAAGGCCCGGTTCGGCATCATGACGGCCGGCAAGGCCTATCTGGATGTGCGCCAGGCGCTGACCGATCTGGGACTGGACGAAGCGACCTGTACGGACATCGGCATCCGGCTATACAAAGTAGGCTGCGTCTGGCCGCTTGAAGCGCAAGGGGCCAGAAACTTTGCCGAAGGCCTTGATGAAATTCTGGTGGTCGAAGAAAAACGCCAGATCATGGAATACGCCCTGAAGGAAGAGTTGTATAACTGGCGCGACGACGTTCGCCCCGATGTCTACGGTAAATTTGATGCGCGCGACGATGGCGGCGGCGAATGGTCAGTTCCCCGCGGCAACTGGTTGCTGCCGGCCAATTACGAACTATCACCTGCCATTATCGCCAAGGCCATTGCCAAGCGCCTGGAAAAACACGCCCTTCCCGATGAGGTGCGCGCCCGCATTCAGGCACGCATTGCGGTTATTCACGCCAAGGAACAGGATGCAAAACGGCCGGTCGTCGTGCAGGATCGCAAGCCCTGGTTCTGTTCCGGCTGTCCACACAACACCTCGACCCGTGTACCGGAAGGATCACGCGCAGTCGCCGGTATTGGCTGCCACTATATGACCATCTGGATGGATCGCAACACCGATACCTTCACCCAGATGGGCGGCGAAGGCGTACCCTGGATCGGCCAGAAAGACTTTACGACCACCAAGCATATTTTTGCCAATCTGGGTGATGGCACTTATTTCCATTCAGGCATTTTGGCGATCCGTGCATCCATCGCCGCAAAAGTCAACATCACCTACAAAATTCTATACAACGATGCCGTTGCCATGACGGGCGGGCAACCTGTAGATGGCACACTGACGGTGCCGCAAATCAACGCCCAGCTGCATGCCGAAGGCGCGACCCGCATCGTGATCGTCAGCGACGAACCGGAAAAATACAAAGGGGTCAGCCTGATTGGCAACCCCGATGTATTCCATCGCGATTCGCTCGATGATGTACAACTGGAACTGCGTGATACGCAAGGCACGACCATCCTGATCTACGATCAGACCTGCGCAACCGAGAAACGCCGGCGTCGCAAACGCAATGCCTATCCCGACCCTGACCGACGCGTCTTTATCAACGAAGCGGTCTGCGAGGGTTGTGGTGACTGCGGGGTAAAATCAAACTGTCTTTCTGTCGAACCGGTAGATACACCGATGGGCAGCAAGCGTCGCATTAACCAATCTTCCTGCAACAAGGATTATTCCTGCCTGAACGGTTTTTGCCCCAGCTTTGTGACCGCTGAGGGCGCCAAAGTGCGCAAGCCCCAGACGGCCACGCTGTCCTTTGAAAAAATAGAAGCGGACATTCCGGTGCCTGCAGCGCCTGTGATCGAACGCTCCTACAACATTCTGGTGCCTGGCGTAGGTGGCACTGGGGTTGTCACCATCGGAGCCCTGCTGGGCATGGCTGCGCACCTGGAAGAAAAAGGCGTCAACGTACTGGACATTACCGGACTGGCGCAAAAAGGCGGCGCTGTCGTAAGTCATGTGCAGATCGGCAACCAGCCGGCAGACCTGCATTCGACCCGCATAGGTATGGGCGAAGCCGATCTGATTATTGGCTGCGACGCCATTGTGGCGGCATCCCGCGAAATTACATCAAAAACCCGCAAGGGCATAACGGTAGCGGCCATCAACAGCGCCAAGGTGCCGACCGCGGAAATTTTTCAGGACCCGAAATGGCAGTTCCCTTCGGCCATTACTGAACAGGATATGCAGGATCTGCTGGGCAAGGAAAAATGTGATTTTCTGGACGCCAATGGCTATGCGGTCGCGCTGCTGGGCGATGCGATTTTCGCCAACCCGCTTATGATGGGTTACGCCTGGCAAAAAGGATGGATTCCCCTGCGCCACGAAAGCCTGGAGCGCGCCATCGAACTCAATGGCGTTGCCGTGGACAAAAATCTGGCCGCTTTCGAATGGGGCCGCTATCTGGCCCATCATGGCCTGCAGTCTGTGCCACTTGGCAACAGCAAGCGCACGGCGCGCCACGAGAACCTGATCAGTATGCCGGAAAGCACAGACACACTGATCAAGCGTCTTGAGCAACACCTGACGAAATACCAGAACGATCGCTATGCACAACGCTTTACGCAGGCTGTTGCGCGAATCCGCGCGACTGAAAAAGAACGCGGCTTCAGCGGCCATATACTGACAGAGGCAGTGGCTCGCAATCTGGCTAAGCTGATGAGCTACAAGGATGAATATGAGGTAGCTCGCCTGTATACGGATCCAGCCTATTTAGATAAACTGCGCGAGCAGTTTGAGGGAGAACCAGGTCGCGACTATGCCCTGCATGTCCATCTGGCGCCGCCTGCATTCAGCAAAAAAGATAAAAAAGGCCATCTGATCAAGAAAAAATACGGCCCGTGGGTGCTGAAAGCCTTCGCTGTCCTGGCCCACCTGAAACCGTTGCGCGGCACTGCGTTTGATCCCTTTGGCCGCACCGAAGAGCGACGCGCCGAACGCGCCCTGGTCGAGGAGTATTTCGCTTTGCTGGATGAAATTGCTCAGAGCCTGAATGATAGCAACTACGACACGGCTGTGGCGTTGGCCCGCTTGCCCGACGATATCCGTGGCTACGGCCACATTAAAGAGGCCAATATGCAAAAGGCAGCGGCGCGGCGGGCGCAACTGCTTGAAGTCTATCGCCGCACAGCGTTAAGCAAGGCTGCATGATGACATCGGCAGCGTCGCCCCGTTGCGTCGCTGCCGATCGCCGTCAGTCGCATCCGTCTGGTCGGCGCGATATCGCACCCCGTCTTCGGTAGTTACGCAACACGCGCACGAAACGCTCGCGGCCGGCTGGAGGGATCTTTTCTATCCAGGGCCTGCCTGCACACCGATTCGAAACTTTGGTGCACACCGCTTTATCGTCAGAAGTTACAAAGCCGACATGGTTCCTCACTATAATAGGCGGTTTGACAACCTATTTCGGAGCCATTATGAAAACCAAGCCCGTTCTCGTCCAGGAAGACGTACAGAAAATCATCGATGCAGCGGCCGCCCACGCCAGTAAAAATAACTGGGCCGTGACCATCGCCGTGACAGACGATGGCGGCCATCTGCTGGCCCTGAAACGCCTGGATGGCGCCGCGCCGGTTTCAGCCCATATTGCACCGGCCAAAGCCCATGCAGCAGCGCTGGGTCGCCGTGAAACCAAAGGCTACGAAGAAATGATCAACAATGGTCGTTACGCATTTCTGTCGGCGCCAGCCATTTCAGGCTTGCTCGAAGGCGGCGTGCCTGTTGTGGTTGACGGCCAGACTATTGGCGCTGTCGGTGTATCCGGAGTCCAGGCCAGCCAGGACGCTGAAACGGCCATAGCCGGTATCGCTGCGATTACTGGCTGATCCATCAGCCCAACCGCACCTCCAGGGATCGCCGTGATACACACGGCGCCCTGCCTGGCGGCCCCCTAGGCTTTGTGCTTTCGCGGATAGTGCCATGCCCCTAAATGTGGCAGGTAAACATGAAAAATGCACCAAACACACACAATGCGTTTGGTGATTCATCAAAATGCGCCAAAATAAATCAGGGCAATCACCTAGATAGTGCATTTTTCGCTGCACCGCACACAATATAGCGGTATTATATTTACCCCTCGCATAACAATCATTGTGCACCCCGCCGTTTTCACCCTGCTGCCCTACGCGTTGGGTACTCCCGGCGCGCATACGTTTGCCTGTAACCCTTAATCTGCTCATTACATTCAATTCATATGACATATATTGATACGACGCTGGCCCGACTGGCCAAATCCAGCCCTTCGCAATCGGAGTTCTATCAGGCTGTCCTGGAAGTACTCGAATCACTTTCTCCGTTGTTCGAAAAAGAAAAGCACTATCTGGATCAGAACATCATAGAACGGATCGTTGAGCCTGAGCGTCAGATCATGTTTCGGGTTACCTGGGTAGACGACAAAGGTAAAATCAACGTCAACAAGGGTTACAGGGTCGAGTTCAACTCCGCCATCGGTCCATACAAGGGCGGCTTGCGTTTTCATCCCAGCGTCTCGGCCAGCATTATCAAATTTCTTGGCTTTGAGCAAACCTTCAAGAATTCGCTCACCGGCCTGGCTATCGGCGGCGGCAAAGGCGGCAGCGATTTCGATCCCAAAGGCAAATCAGACAATGAAATCATGAGTTTCTGCCAGGCTTTCATGTCAGAACTCTATCGCCACATCGGTCCTACCATCGACGTGCCTGCAGGCGACATTGGCGTAGGCGGCCGCGAAATCGGCTATCTTTTCGGCCAGTACAAACGTCTTACCGGTCGCTACGAAGGGGTGCTGACCGGCAAGCGTATTCCATGGGGTGGTTCGCTGGTGCGCACCGAAGCGACCGGCTATGGCGCGGTCTACTTTGCCCAGAATATGCTGCAAAATGCGGGCGACCATCTGGACGGCAAGATCTGTGCCGTGTCGGGCGCAGGCAACGTGGCCATCTACACGATCGAAAAACTGTATCAGTTGGGCGCCACACCCGTAACCTGCAGCGATTCGCGCGGCATGATTTATCACAAATCCGGTATTAATCTGGAAACGCTCAAGCAACTCAAGGAAAAGCAGCAGGCACCCCTGCAGAACTATCTGCAAACGCACCCTGATGCCGTTTATAAGGCCGTGGCCGACTATGCGCCAAGTCGCAACGAGGTATGGTCTGTTCCCTGCGATCTGGCTTTCCCCAGCGCAACACAGAACGAACTGAACCAGGCCGACGCATTGGCCTTGCTCGCCAATGGTTGCAAACTGGTGGCAGAAGGCGCCAACATGCCTTCCACGCCTGAAGCCGTTGAGGAGTTTCTCAAGGCCCGCATCCATTACGCGCCCGGCAAAGCAGCCAACGCCGGTGGCGTTGCTACCAGTCAGCTGGAAATGGCGCAGAACGCGGCCATGATCCAGTGGAGTTTTGACGAGGTTGACCTGCGCCTGAAAAACATCATGAAAAATATTTTCACCAGCGCATGGGAAACGGCAGACGAGTTCAACCAACCGGGCAACCTGGTGCTGGGCGCCAATATTGCGGGCTTTCGCAAGGTCGCCGATGCCATGATCGACCAGGGCGCGGTCTGATCCACGATCACCGCCAACCGATTGGCGCGCTTGCCGCAATTGGTTGGCCTAAGCATAAAAAAAACACCCGGTCATTTCTGATCGGGTGTTTTTTATTGCCTGGCAGATACGCTGGCAGTCAAGCATCTAGTGCTTACACTGCAGCGACCTGCCGTACCAGCGTATTGCCTCTGATGAAACAATACGCTTTGCCGCTATAGCTTACTCTGCCGGTTTTTCAGATGGCTCGCCGCCTTCTGCAGGCGCATTTTCCTGCGCACCTTCCAGTCCGCCCAATGCCTTGGCTGACAAGCGCAGACGACCACGATCGTCGGCTTCAATAACCTTGACTTTGACTTTCTGTCCTACCGTGAGCACATCATTGATGTTGGCGATACGGTAGTTGGCGATTTCGGAAATATGCAACAGCCCATCACGACCAGGCAGAATCTGCACGATACCGCCAAAGTCCAGCAGACGCAACACGGTACCCTCGTAGACCTGACCTACCTCAACCACAGCAGTCAGCTCGGCGATACGACGCTCTGCTTCCTTGGCTTTGTCCAGGTCGGCGCTGGAGATAGTAACCACACCTTCGTCGCTGATATCGATATGGCAACCGGTCTCTTCTGTCAGCGCACGAATCGTGGCGCCACCCTTGCCGATCACGTCACGGATTTTTTCCGGATTGATTTTCATGGACAACATGCGTGGCGCAAAGGTAGACAGCTCTTCGCGAGAACCGGTAAGCGCTTCAGTCATTTTACCCAGGATATGCATACGGCCATCGCGGGCCTGAGCCAGTGCGACCTGCATGATTTCCTTGGTGATGCCCTGGATCTTGATATCCATTTGCAAAGCAGTGATACCGTTTTTGGTGCCAGCCACTTTGAAATCCATATCACCCAGGTGATCCTCGTCGCCCAGAATATCGGTCAGCACGGCGAACTTGCCACCGTCCTTGATCAGGCCCATGGCCACACCAGCAACGTGATCCTTAACAGGTACGCCAGCATCCATCATGGCCAGTGAGCCACCGCAAACGGAAGCCATGGATGAAGAACCGTTGGATTCTGTAATTTCAGACACGACACGAATCGTGTACTGGAAATCTTCGTGAGAAGGCAGCGTTGAAATCAGCGCGCGCTTGGCAAGACGGCCATGACCGATTTCACGGCGTTTTGGTGCGCCGAAACGCCCAGTCTCGCCCGTTGCAAACGGAGGCATATTGTAGTGAAGCATGAAACGGTCACGGTATTCACCCATCACCGAATCGATGATCTGCTCGTCCTGCTTGGTGCCCAGGGTAGCGATAACCAGCGCCTGCGTTTCACCACGGGTGAACAGTGCACTGCCATGAGCGCGCGGCAGCACGCCCAAACGGATAGAGATAGGACGTACCGTACGGGTGTCACGCCCGTCAATGCGGGGTTCACCAGCCAGGATCTGGCCGCGCACGATTTTGGATTCCAGATCGAACAGAATATTGTCGACAGCAACCCCATCAGGCGCATCCTGACCCGCCTGCGCGGCCTGTTCAGCCAGCGTTTGCTTGACTGCTGCAGTCACTTCACGCAGTTTGGTTGTCCGTTCCTGTTTTTCGCGGATTTCATAGGCGCTTTTCAAGCCTGATTCGGCAGCGGCAGTCACTGCAGCGATCAGCGCTTCGTTTTTAGCTTCTGGCTGCCAGTCCCACTCGGGTTTGCCGGCTTCGGCCACCAGTTCATGAATGGCATTGATGGCAGCTTGCATTTGCTCATGACCAAACACCACGCCGCCCAGCATTACTTCTTCGGACAACTGTTTGGCCTCGGATTCAACCATCAGCACGGCGTTTTCAGTACCGGCAACGACCAGATTCAAGTCGGAGTCTTGCAACTGATCCTGCGTTGGATTCAACAGATACTGTCCGTTGATGTAACCAACACGAGCGGCGCCAATCGGACCATCAAAAGGAATGCCCGACACGGCCAGCGCAGCGGAACTAGCGATCAGGGCAGCAATATCAGGATCGATCTGGGGATCAACCGACAGTACGTGCACAATGATCTGAACTTCATTATAGAAGCCTTCAGGAAACAGCGGACGCAGTGGGCGGTCAATGAGCCGGCAAGTCAGTGTTTCTTTTTCGGAAGGCTTGCCTTCGCGTTTGAAAAAACCACCGGGAATACGGCCCGCAGAATAGGTTTTCTCAACATAATCAACAGTAAGTGGGAAAAAATCCTGCCCGGGCTTGGCATTTTTTGCTGCAACGACGGTGGCCAGCACAACGGTATCACCCATTGAAACCACAACGGCGCCTGAAGACTGACGGGCGATTTCGCCGGTTTCCAGTACAACAGTCTGATCGCCATACTGAAACGACTTGGTCACTTTGTTAAACATTTTTCAATCCTTACAATAAAGCCAGAGAGATCTGTCCGTTTTCAACCGCACACCACGATTCTGTGTACGCGTACAAACCCCGTTCAGGCACAATAAAAAAAACCGTGCCAGGCGCCAGCCTGGCGCTCTGCACGGTTTTGTGTTGGGCGCAAACCCAATATCACTTACGCAGACCGAGTTTTTCGATGAGTGAGCGGTAAGCGTCAGGGTTACGACCTTTCAGGTAGTCGAGCAGTTTACGGCGACGGCTAACCATGCGCAACAAACCACGACGTGAGTGGTGGTCTTTCATGTGTTCTTTGAAATGACCGGTTAATTCGTTGATACGGGCGGTCAGCAAAGCAACCTGCACTTCGGGAGAACCTGTATCGCCCTGAGCGCGACCGTATTGAGCAACAATTTCGGATTTTTTGATATCAGCAACTGACATATTGAATAAGCCTCATGAACTGGCGGTAAAACCGAGGCGTTTTACCGTGAAGTATTAAAAATAAAATATCGGATAATTTCCCGACCGATCCACCATGGCACAAAACAGAAATAACCGGGTAGATATATCTGCTGACACCGGCGTTCGTGATTGCACTGGCCTTCATAGCAGGCCCTGGTCACTACCGTGCCAGAGCTTTGCGAGAAGCAAAGCACATTACCGGCAACAGCCCCAGCGAACCGACAGCCAAAGAGCAGCTGTCAAATAAACCATTGGTTTTTATGCACGATGATTGCGCCGTAATGACCATCTGCTTCCGGAAAATACGACATACGCTATTTGCCCGGATAAACGGCTGCATGCCCAACATGCTCATTCTGATCTGTCCCATTGCGGATTTACACGCTACAATGAACACATCAGACGCCATGCAAGGCTGCATTTGGCTTTCAGTCAAGACCGACAATTATATCTGATTCAACCCGAAAACGCACGCAAACCTTAGCCACACAGGTTCAAATATGCCTAATTTCCGTTGTTTTTCCCAACTTCCGGGCTTTTTTTCCAACACTGGGCCGCAGCACCGGCGCAAAAGTGCGTTTTTGTCGCGGCCGGCCGCACCGCGTAAAATGCTGCGCACCGTGGGTCTGATCAGCATTTGTGCGACGCTGGGCGCTTGCGCCACCTACCGGGATGTGCCACCCAATTCGCCCAAATCTGTCGTCCTGGAAACCATGGGATCGCCCAATTTCACCTGCCCTACCGCCGACGGCGGCACCCGAGCCATCTGGACCCGGCAACCGAGCGGTCAATATGCTTACGGCACGCGCTTCAATAGCGCAGGTATTGCTGATCGGGTGGAATCCATTCTGACCGATGAGAATTTTCGCAAGCTGGACAAGGGGGTTTGGACGCCGCAGGACGTCACTTGCGAGTTCGGCCCGCCCGCCAAAGTAACCCGCGTGGGGTTGGGCGAAAAAAATGAAGTAGTCTGGGAATATCGTTACAAACAGGCCAATGCCTGGAATTCATTGATGTATGTCTATCTGGGTCGAGACGGCCAGCAGGTAACGCATCACCATCCCGGCCCTGACCCCGCCTACGATTATGAATTTGAAATCATGGGCTTTTAAGAACGCGCCGGGTTGCGGCGCGTTCCTGCTCAGTCTTTTTTAAACCAGTCTTTGGGTTTGTCCTGGTCCTGTGAATCCGCGATATGCGGTTCACTGCGCGCCGGCGCTTGCGAGCGGTCAGCCTGACCCACCGGATCTACCGGATCTACCGGATCTACCGGATCCACCTTATGCGCCATCGAGGCGCCCTCGGGCTTGGTTCCGGCAACCTCGGCCGCTTCGGCTTCCCTGCTCTCGCGACGACTGTCGTGTAACTGCTGCGCGCGACGCCAACGCCAATACCACACGATCCAACCCGACAACCCATACACAATAAACAGCAGGAAAAGCACAATGGGGGGGTCGGACGAAACAAAGGCAAAAACAAGTACCAGCACCAGCATGACGTTTTGCGGCGATAGCTTTTTCTCCAGTGCCAGAGACTTGCCGCTGAAAAACGGTGCATTTGAAATCATGCTGATGCCCGCGTATACCGTCAGCACAAAGGCCAGCCAGGCCAGCGATTCATAGTCTGGAATACGATTGTCAACTGACAGCCAGACAAAACCGGCCACCAGCGCCGCCGCCGCAGGACTAGGCAATCCCTGGAAGAACCGGCTGTCGACCACGCCGATATTGGTATTGAAGCGAGCCAGACGCAACGCTGCACCAGCCACATATATAAAGGCAGCGATCCAGCCCCAGCGTCCCAGCGCCTGCAATTGGTATTCATACATGACCAGTGCCGGTGCAATACCAAAAGAAACCATATCGGACATGGAATCATATTGCTCGCCGAAAGCCGACTGCGTATTGGTCAGCCGCGCCACGCGACCATCCATCGCATCCAGCACCATCGCGACAAAAATGGCAATGGCTGCCACCTCAAAGTTCCCGCTCATGGCTTGCACTACGGCATAAAAGCCGGCGAACAGATTGGCCGTCGTAAATGCGTTGGGCAGCAAATAAATAGCGCTGCGCGGACGTGGCAGATTTTCGTTCATAAGGTATCGCTTTGATTGACCGAAGTAACTGTTTCGGGCAGGTCAGCCAGTGCAGTAGAAGTAGCCGACACTTTGTCGCCAATGGCTACCCTGGGGCGGGAAGCGGGTGGCAGATAGACGTCGACACGGGAACCGAAACGGATAAATCCATAACGCTCTCCGGCCTTGCGACTATCACCCGGCTTGACGTAGCACAGAATGCGGCGGGCCACCAGGCCAGCAACCTGCACAACAGTGACCTGCTCGCCTGAATCGAGCGCAATATGAACCGCGTTTCTTTCGTTTTCGACCGACGCCTTGTCCAGCGCAGCATTGACAAAAGAGCCAGGATAATACTGAACCTGGGTTACCCGCCCGCTAACCGGAAAACGATTGGAATGCACATTGAAGACATTCATGAAAACGCTGATTTTCAAGGCCTGCTGCTGGGTGTACGGGTCGGTGGTTTTGTCTACCGACACAATCCGGCCGTCGGCCGGTGAGAGCACCACGCGCTCGCCATCAGGAGCCTGGCGTTGCGGATCCCGAAAAAACTGAATCACAAAAATAGCCAGCAGCCAGAATATCAGCCCTGCTCCAATAGACCACCAGGACACCAACAGCGCCAGAATAAGGGAGCCGGCTATAAAGGGCCAGCCCTCTCGGGCCAGAACAGGATGCGGGTAGGAGGGTTTATACATGCAATTGGAAACCGGCTGATTAAAACATCATTTTAGTCGCAAACACCTGCATCAGAGAATGGGGATACACCAAATGTGTAATTTTTGTATTACACCCAGCATTTTCATGCTGATCGGCCCGAAAATGCACGCGGCTTTATCAGATACGCCTGATCAACCAAATGTAATACCCCCCCATTCACAGCTTGTCCCCAAGGCAGCGCAATCTTTGCCAGTTGGCCATCGCAGGTGTACCTGCACACTGCCTTCAGGCGGTGTGCAACCGCAACACAAATGTGCTAGTTTCATTCGTCGCAGGAAGTATTGTTTCGCATCAGCAAAACCGTATTCTCACCCACTCCATACCCGCACTGTCCGGCAAATCGCACCGGTTTTGCACATCGGCAAAATCGCTTTGGTGCATCGCAACGCCACCATAATGCAATATGTATCGATATGTATATTTTGTTTTAAAGTACGTTAAAATCCATTAAAAATACAATTGCAGTTTTAGTCCAAAAGACAGTTCGTCAAAAATTAGGGTAAAACCTGAACCCTAAGCATGAGCATTTCGTTCATACTAGCAACACCGTTATAAAGGAGTTTTCCATGAAGTTATCAAGTCTCGTGCTTGCTGCACTTATTTCTTCAATTGGTTTGTCTGCCCACGCCGAAGGCCGTCTGGACAAAATCAAAAGTACAAAAACAATTTCTCTGGGTCATCGTGACTCCTCTATACCCTTTTCCTACCTGGACGGCGGAAAGCCAGTTGGATACTCCAAGGAAATTTGCGACGGCATCGTCAAAGCACTGGAAAAACAGCTGGGCACAGAACTCACTGTTAAACAGGTTCCTGTGACCTCGGCCAGCCGGATTCCCCTGATCATGAACGGTACGATCGACCTGGCTTGCGGCTCGGCAACCAATAATGCTGAACGCCAGAAACAGGTCAGTTTTGCGCCGACCACATTTGTGACCGCTACCCGCTTTGTCTCGGCCAAGGCCGACAATATCAAGGATGTCGCTGGCTTCAAAGGCCAGACTGTGACTTCCACTGCCGGCACCAGCAACATCAAATGGCTTGCCGCTACCAATGCCAAGGAAAACCTGGGCATGAACATTATTCCTTCGAAAGATCATGCGGGCGCCTTCCTGACAGTTCAGGCCGGTCGCGCTAAAGCATTCTTCATGGATGATGTGCTGCTGGCCAGCCTGGTTGCCAACTCAGAAGATCCTGACAAATGGGTCGTCAGCGACAAAGCACTCACGATTGAGCCTTACGCGATGATCGAACCCAAAGATGATCCCGAGTTCAAAAAAGCTGTGGACGACGCAGTGATCGCCATGATCAAAAGCGGCGAGATCGAAAAGCTCTACAAAAAATGGTTTGAAAGCCCCATTCCTCCGAAAAACATCAATATGAATCTGCCTATGTCAGAAGCGCTGAAAAAAGCACTTGCCAATCCTACAGATTCTCCAGACCCGGCCACATATCAATAAGCCGGCCTCTGTCCGACGGCACAAAACACAGCGGAAGCGGGTTTTGTGCCGTTTTTTGTTTTCTATAAATAGCGTTTCAAATTATGTCAATCTCCACATTATTTTGTGACCCGGCCAATATCGATAACGCGTCCCTGTTTTGCCAGATGTCTCCCAGCGGCAATAGCTATCTGGAGGCATTCATCTCTGCTGTCGGATGGACACTGCAGTTGTCTGCCATCGCGTGGGTGCTCGCATTTGTCATGGGCATCGCGGTGGGTATCGGGCTGACCAGCCAGAACCGGCTGATATCCAGGATCTGCTCGGGTTATGTCGAGCTGTTCAGGAATATCCCCCTGCTGGTGCAATTGTTCCTGTGGTACTACGTGGTCCCTCAGGTCCTGCCGGAATCGATGGGCAAGGCAATCATTGGCATGCAGTATCCGTATTCGGTCTTCTGGCCGGCGGTCTTGTGTCTGGGTCTGTTTACCTCATCACGGATAGCCATTCAATTGTCATCGGGCATTCGCTCTTTGCCACGCGGACAGTCCATGGCGGCGACAGCGCTTGGCCTGAAGCGCTATCAGATGTACAAGTATGTGCTGCTGCCCATGGCAATGCGCATCATTACTCCGCCACTCACCTCTGAAATGCTGAACCTGCTGAAAAACTCTTCAGTTGCCTATACCATCGGCTTACTGGAGATTACCGGCGCTGCCGCGTCCATGCAGGAATCCACATTCCAGACGTTCCCTTCATACCTGGCGGCAACCGCTTTGTATGTCATCATCAACTTATTGATTCTGGTAATCATGTCGGCCGTTGAACGTTTCTTCAGTGTTCCTGGCTTTATTTCAGGCAAAGGGTAGGAGCACATGATGAATTTTCAAGATCTACTTCTTTCTGCTTCATCGGTCAGCATTGCCGCCTTTGACTGGGACGTTATCCAGCAGGCCGCGCCTGCTCTGTTAAAGGAGGGCCTGGTCTTTACGCTGAAGCTGACGCTTTATTCCACGGTCCTGGCGCTGATCTGGGGCACTATACTGGCAATGATGCGCCTGTCGTCCATCAAGATATTCCGCTGGTTCGCCGGCTCCTACGTCAACGTCATGCGTTCGCTGCCGCTGATTCTGATCCTGTTCTGGTTCTTCTTCCTGGTGCCGTATATCCTGGGTTGGATCGACTTCATGTGGGCAACCTATGTAGACGGTAACGAGTCCGCAAGAATGGTATCGCGGCCGCTCAACGGCTTTACCTGCGCATTGATTACGTTCGCGCTATTTGAAGCAGCCTATTTCTGCGAAATCATGCGTGCCGGGATCCAGTCAATCGCCCGCGGACAGGTGGGCGCAGGTTATGCGCTGGGGCTGCGTTATTTTCAGGTAATGCGCCTGATCGTGCTGCCGCAGGCTTTCCGCAATATGTTGCCTGTGATTTTCACGCAAATGATTGTTCTTTTCCAGGATACGTCTCTGGTGACTGTACTGTCACTGAATGACCTGCTGGGTATGGCCCGCATCAACGCCGACATTACCGGTCGCCCAGTTGAGCTGTACATATTCGCAGCGGTTATCTATTTTGTCATCTCTTTAGTTTGCTCTCGTCTGGTCAAAGTGATCGATCGGCGTTTGACGATTATTCGATAAGGTATTTCTCCATGGCTATGATTGAATTTAAAAACGTTAGTAAATGGTATGGAAAATTCCAGGTTCTGACCGATTGCACAACCGAAATCAACAAAGGTGAAGTTGTGGTGGTTTGCGGTCCGTCGGGCTCAGGCAAATCCACACTGATCAAGACGGCCAACGGCCTGGAGCCCTTCCAGAAGGGCGAGATTTTCTTCAATGGGGTCTCGGTGGGCAGTCCGAAAACAGATCTGCCTAAACTGCGCTCCAAAATCGGCATGGTGTTCCAGCACTTCGAACTGTTCCCGCACCTTTCCGTCATGGAAAATCTGGCGCTGGCACAGGTCAAGGTTCTGGATCGATCCAAGGACGAAGCGATGGAACGTGGCCGCAAGCTGCTGGATCGCGTCGGCCTGATCGAACACAAGGACAAGTTCCCAGGCCAGCTCTCCGGCGGCCAACAGCAACGTGTGGCTATCGCCCGCGCGCTGGCAATGGATCCCATGGCTATGCTGTTCGATGAACCCACATCGGCGCTTGACCCTGAAATGGTCAACGAAGTACTCGATGTGATGGTGGATCTGGCCAAGGAAGGTATGACCATGATGGTGGTGACTCACGAAATGGGCTTTGCCCGCAAAGTGGCAGACCGCGTCATATTCATGGACGTTGGTCAGATTGTCGAAGACTGTGACAAGGAAGAGTTTTTCGGCAACCAGGACGCACGCTCCGACCGGGCCAAGCATTTCCTGTCGAAAATCCTGGGTCATTAAACCGCAGTTTTTTCCATTAAAAAAAGGCTGGGCAATCTAGGTTGCCCAGCCTTTTTTATTTACCGCTATATGCATTTACCGCTGCATGCGTTCAGCAATGCCGACGTTCTCACGCCGCCTGCCAATGCACCGGCCAAACATGCATTACACGCGCTCTATGATAACGGCAGCGCCCTGACCAACACCAATGCACATGGTGCACAAGGCATACTTGCCGCCGGTGCGCTGCAATTGATACATGGCAGTCGTGATCAGACGCGCACCTGACGCACCCAGGGGGTGACCCAGGGCAATCGCACCACCGTTCGGGTTCACATGCGCAGCATCATCAGGCAAGCCCAAATCACGTGTCACTGCCAGTGCCTGTGCGGCAAAGGCTTCGTTCAGTTCAACCACATCCATCTGTTCGATTGTCAGGCCGGTTTTTTCCAGCACTTTGCGCACGGCCGGAATGGGGCCCACGCCCATGATGCGTGGCGCCACGCCGGCCACGGCCATCCCCACTACGCGTGCCTTGGGCGTCAGGCCATATTTCTTGACTGCCTCATCTGAGGCCAGCAGCACGGCGCAGGAACCATCATTCACACCGGATGCATTGCCCGCTGTCACGCTACCATCGGGGCGCACGACGCCCTTGAGCTTGGCAAGCGCCTCCGGCGTCGTCGCACGCGGATGCTCGTCCGTATCAACAACCACGGGATCACCCTTGCGCTGAGGGACGCTCACGGGAATAATCTCTTCCTTGAACACGCCATCGGCAATGGATTTTGCAGCACGCTGCTGGCTGCGCAATGCAAATGCATCCTGATCGGCACGAGAGACCTTGAAGTCGTCCGCGACGTTTTCAGCCGTCTCCGGCATGGAATCCACGCCAAACGCCGCCTTCATTTTGGGGTTGATAAAGCGCCAGCCAATCGTGGTATCTTCGATTTTGGCAGCCCGGGAATAAGCGGATTCGGCCTTGCCCATAACAAACGGTGCTCGTGACATGCTTTCTACGCCGCCGGCGATCATCAGATCGACTTCGCCCGATTTGATGGCGCGCGCAGCCGTACCCACGGCGTCCAGGCTGGATGCGCAAAGACGATTCAATGTCGCGCCCGGAACCTGTACGTCAATACCCGCCAGCAACAGCGCCATGCGGGCAACGTTACGATTGTCTTCGCCGGCCTGATTGGCGCAGCCATAGATCACATCATCCAGTTTGCTCCAGTCTACGTTTGGATTGCGTTCCATCAATGCCTTGATCGGCAGCGCAGCCAGATCATCGGTACGCACGGTGGACAGACCGCCACCATAGCGGCCGATCGGCGTACGGACAGCATCACAAATATAAGCGTTATTCATACATTTCCTCTGTGTTATTTCATTCTGATCTTAATAGCTATCGGAGACTCAGGCGAAAATCAGTTTCGCGCCAGTGAGCGACTGCAGTTCTTCATCTGTGATATCGACGAGTTTTTCCACAACTGTCATACCTGCCGGCGTGACTTCCAGCACGGCAATGTCGGTATAGACACGACTGACCACGCCCAGACCTGTGACCGGGAGCGTGCACTTTTCCAAAATCTTGGGCGAGCCGTCTTTGGCATTGTGTTCCATCAGGATATACACCTTGCGCGCGCCCACAGCCAGATCCATGGCTCCGCCTACTGCCGGTGGCTCGCCGGGGCGGCCCAGCGACCAGTTGGCCAGATCGCCGTCGGCAGATACCTGCATCCCACCCATGATGCACAAGTCCAGATGTCCGCCCCGCATAATGGCGAATGAATCCACGTGGTGAAAAAATGCACCGCCGGTCAGCAATGTGACCGGCTTTTTACCGGCATTGATCAGCTCGCCGTCAATGTCGTCTCCTGTCGCGGCAGGGCCCATGCCCAAAATACCGTTTTCGCTATGCAGCAGGATCTCGTCTTCTGGCTTCAGATAGTTGGCGACCAGCTCGGGCATGCCGATGCCGATATTGACATAACTTCCGGGGGCGATATCTTTGGCCAGGCGTTCGGCCATTTGGTTTCTGTTCAATTTATTCATCATATGACCTGCTTAACTGGAGATGGCCGGGTTGGCTACTTCGACAATCCGATTCACAAAAATACCGGGGGTGATAATCGTTTCCGGATCAAGCTGGCCCAGTTCGACTTTCTGCTTCACCTGAACGATAGTGGTTTTTGCCGCCATGCACATGACCGGCCCGAAATTGCGGGCAGCCTTGCGATAGATCAGGTTTCCCCAGCGGTCGCCCTTCTCGGCCAGCACCAGTGCAAAGTCGCCGTGTATCGGCTTTTCGAACACATAGTCAACACCATCGATATTGCGCGTTTCCTTGCCCTTGGCCAGGTCTGTGCCATAGCTGGTTCTCGTATAGAACCCGCCAATCCCGGCGCCGGCAGCGTGCAGTCGTTCAGCGATCGTGCCCTGCGGAACACACTCGAGCTCGATTTTCCCGTCTTTATACATCTCGTTAAAGACGTAAGAATGCGAAGCCTTGGGAAATGAGCAGATCATTTTACGTACGCGACCTGCCTTGATCAGCGCCGCCAGCCCCGTATCATGATTGCCCGCATTGTTGTTGACGACGGTCAGTTCTTTTGCGCCCTGGTCGATCAGGGCATGGATCAGTTCCGTCGGGTGGCCCGCGCCACCAAACCCGCCGATAAGCACAGTGGCGCCATCAAAGACATCGGCAACCGCAACCTGTATATCGTCTATAAATTTATTGATCATCTGTTATACCTGTATTCTCTTTTGTCTGAATCTGTATGTGTGCCATTGCTGGTGCAAGTCATTATTTCATATTTCGCTTGTGTTATTCACCCGAGCGCACGCCACAAGACTTTTCCCGAGGACGTTTTGGGTAGCGCGTCGGTGAAGACGACAATCCGTGGCGCCTTATAGGAGGCCATTTTCTGGCGACACCAATCCAGGATATCCTGTTCTGTGACACTGTCGCGACTACCCTCGCGCAACACGACCCAGGCCTTGACGGTCTCACCGCGTTTTTCGTCAGTCACGCCAACAACGCAGGCTTCAAGAATCGCCGGATGGGCATACATCATGGACTCCACTTCGGCTGGCCAGACCTTGAAACCCGACGCATTGATCATGCGCTTGAGCCGGTCCACCATAAAGTAGTATCCGTCTTCGTCCATGCGCGCCAGATCTCCGGTACGCAAAAAACGCTTGTTGTCTATGCTGATGAATACCTCGGCGGTTGCCTGTTCATTGTTCCAGTAGCCCTGCATGACCTGGGGCCCATGCACAACGATTTCGCCGACCTCACCCTGCGACACCTCCTGCAAGCTGACCGGATCAATAATACGGGAATCCACATCAAAAATCGGAATCCCCAGACATTGTCTTTTGGGATACCGCTCCGGATTAATGTGCGACGGCGCCATGACTTCGGACATCCCGTAGCCTTCGATGTAGGTCAGGCCAAACTCGTGTTGCAATTTCTCTGCCACCGCTTCCGGCATGGCCGCCCCGCCCCCGCTGATCCGGGCAATGCTGGACAGATCATAGGTCGACAGATCAGGCATGGCCAGCAGATCAACCACCATGGCGGCAATCAGCGCCAGCCGACCGACGCGATGGCGCTCGATGCATTGGGCCGCCACCACACGATCCCAGCGCGTCATAATGACAATGGTCGCGCCCAGATAAATGGCGCTGTTCATGACCCCTTCCATGCCGGTAACATGGAAAAACGGCAACACGCCCAGAAAAACTGCATCCTGATTTCCCCCGTCATACCATACCGCTGCAGACACCGTGTTATACATGGTGGAACGATGGGTATGGATGCAGCCTTTGGGGTGGCCGGTGGTGCCTGACGTATACGGCATGACAGCCATATCTGCCGGCACAGCTGATGAGGGCAACGGAACGCGGCCACTAGCCAGTGCGTCGCGCCAAAGCACTACGCCATTGCCGGCCAGGGCACGCGCAGGCTCGGCGACAACATCAGGTACGTTCTGATCCGATCCTGCCGCAGGCAGATAATCGTGATATGCCGCCACCAGCTTGCTGGCCGGCGCCGCTGCGCCAAGCACGGCAACTTGCTCATGCAGTTCTTGTCCATAAATGATCACTGTGGCGCCGGTATCACGAATGTAATGCTGCAATTCGTCGGCCCGGTTCATCGGGTTGACAGGCACCACCACCGCATCGGCCCGCAAAATGGCATAGTAAGCAAGGACGAATTGCGGACTATTTTGCATATACAGCAGCACCCGGTCGCCCTTGCGCACGCCGCAATCATGCTGCAAAAACCCGGCAAGGGTCTGCACCTGCGCCAGCACCTGCCCATAACTGTAACTGGCACCGTAATACACCAGACACGGCTTGTGCGGATAGCGCAGGGCCGATATCTCCAGATTGGCATGCAGCGCCGTTTCCGGTACGCTTAGGGAGTGGCTGCGCCCACGCGGCCAGACGGCGGAATAATCGGGACGGTTCATGCCACTTCGAACAGCCCTGCTGCACCCTGGCCGCCACCGATACACATCGTGACCACCACGTATTTAACCCCCCTGCGCTTGCCCTCGATCAGGGCGTGGCCGACCATGCGGGCGCCAGACACGCCATACGGATGGCCCACGGCAATCGCACCCCCGTTTACATTGAGCCGGTCGTCCGGAATACCCAGTTTGTCCCGGCAATACAGCACCTGGCAGGCGAAGGCTTCATTCAATTCCCACAAGCCGATATCGTCAACCTTCAAGCCGGCGCGCTCGAGCAAACGAGGCACCGCGAAAACCGGACCAATGCCCATTTCATCGGGCTCGCAACCTGCGACGGCAAATCCGCGAAAAATACCCATCGGGCTCAGACCGCGCTGACGCGCCACTTCGGCGTCCATCAGCACGCAGGCCGACGATCCGTCTGAAAACTGGCTGGCATTGCCCGCCGAGATAACGCCTTTGGGAAATACCGGACGAATTTTGGACACGCCTTCAAGCGTGGTATCAGGACGGATACCTTCATCTGCAGCAATGGTTACTTCACGGCGGGCAATGCCGCCGGTTGCCTTGTCAAAGACACTCATGACAGTTGTCATAGGCACGATTTCATCATTGAACAGGCCTTCGGCCTGCGCCCGGGCGGCACGCTGCTGGCTGCGGGCGCCATATTCGTCCTGTGCCTGACGCGAGATACCATAGCGCTTGGCCACGGTTTCCGCTGTCTGCAGCATGCTCCAGTACAGTTCGGGTTTGTGCTGACGCAACCAGGGGTCCTGACGCATGAGGGTGTTGGCATCATTTTGCACGCAGGAAATACTTTCAACGCCCCCGGCCACCAGCACCGGAACCTGATCGACAATAATGCGCTGCGCCGCCATGGCAATGGCCTGCAGCCCCGACGAGCAGAACCGGTTGACGGTCACCCCGCCGGCGCTGACCGGCAGGCCGGCCCGCAGGGCAATCGCCCGTGCGATATTGCCGCCGGTTGTGCCTTCAGGCAAGGCCGAACCAATGATGACATCTTCCACTTCAGCTGGATCAATCCCGGCACGCGCGACTGCGTGCGATACTGAATGCGCACCCAGCGTTGCGCCATAGGTCATATTGAATGCACCCTTCCAGGACTTTGCCAGTCCGGTACGGGCGGTTGAAACAATTACTGCTTCTCTCATGTCTCTTCTCCAGGCCGGACGCATGACATTGGGCTGCATAGCGACAACATCAAGGCCAACCAACGCAAATTTCAATTGTATCGGAACAGAAAATACTCAATCCTGCTGACACTGGCAGACACGATATGCTCAGTTTCCTGGCATAACCCCTTGAGTGCCTGCCGCGTGACCGTAGATACGACAGGCAGGCGATGGCCTGTCTGCCCAAGCACCTTCTACTTACTTCAGTGCTTCACCACTTTGTGCATGCTTTTCCAGCAAGGCTGCCGGTTGCCATGCCTTGGGCCGGGCCGAACCGGCGCCAAATTGGCCCAGCGCCCGCACTACATTGAACAGGCCGGCCTGTTGAGCATAGTGCATAGGGCCGCCGCGATGCAACGGGAAACCATAACCATTCAGGTAAACAATGTCGATATCCGACGCGCGCAGGGCAATGCCTTCTTCAAGAATTTTCGCCCCTTCATTGGCCAGCGCGTAAACGCAACGCTCCACGATTTCCTGGTCGCTGATTTTGCGCGGTGTAACGCCCTTTTCCTTACGAAAGGTTTCGATCAGTTTTTCGACCTCGGGGTCAACCTGTGGCTTGCGATCGCCGGCAACGTAACGATACCACCCCGCCCCGGTTTTCTGACCAAAACGTCCGGCTTCACACAGACGGTCGGCCACAACCTCTTCATAGCCTTTCGGGTCTGCTTCCTTCTTGCGCTTGCGGATCGCCCAGCCGATGTCCAGCCCGGCCAGATCGCCTACGCGATACGGACCCATTGCAAAACCAAAATTTTCCAGCGCACGGTCAATCTGCGACGGCGCTGCGCCCTGCAACATCACCTCATCAGCCGCATCGCGATAGGCATACAGCATGCGGTTGCCGATAAACCCGTCACACACGCCCGACACCACCGGTTTCTTGCCGATTTTTTTGCCCATGTCAATGCACGTGGCCAGCACATCTTTGGCCGTTTTTTCACCGCGCACGATTTCCAGCAGCTTCATGACATTGGCCGGGCTGAAAAAATGCAATCCGATCACGTCTTGCGGCCGTTTGGTAAAAGAAGCGATCTGGTCGACGTCCAGGGTTGAGGTATTGGAGGCCAGAATCGCACCGGGCTTGATGACGCGATCAAGTTCACGGAACACGATTTGCTTGACGCCCATGTCTTCAAAGACGGCCTCAATGACCAGGTCAACTTCGCTCAATGCGTCATAGGACAGGGTCGTGCTGAGCAGTTTCATGCGTTCTTCTACCTGCTCGGCTGTAATCCGCCCTTTTTTCATGGTGTTTTCGTAGTTCTTGCGAATGGTGGCAACGCCACGCTCCAGCGCTTCTTCCTTCTGTTCAAGCAGGATCACCGGAATGCCGGCGTTCAGATAATTCATACTGATGCCGCCACCCATGGTGCCGGCGCCGATCACGCCGACCAGGCTAATCGGACGCAACGGGGTATCGGCCGGCACATCTGGAATTTTTGTCGCGGCACGTTCAGCCGCAAACACATGACGCAGCGCCAGTGATTCGGGTGAAGCCAGCAATTGGGTAAAGTGCTGACGCTCAAATGCCAGCCCGTCATCAAAGGCCATGTGCGTGCTGGCCGCCACTGCCTCGACGCAGGCGGCGGGCGCAGGAAAGCGCGCAGAGCCTGCCTTGGCCGCATTGCGGGCATTGAGCAGCAAGGCGTCGGCGTCCCCATCGGTAACCGCCAGATCGCGAATCCGCTTAAGCGGCGCATCACTGGCCAGGCCTTTGGCAAACTCAATGGCCGCCGCTTGCGGCTCACCGTCAACCACTTTATCGAACAGCGCAGTATCGGCAAGCGCAGCGGCTTTGACGATCTGGCCTGACACAATCATGTTCAGCGCCTTTTCCAGTCCCACTACCCGTGGCAGGCGTTGGGTGCCACCCGCTCCGGGCAGAATGCCAAGCTTGACTTCAGGCAAACCGACTCTGGCCGCTGCGGCGGCAACACGATAGTGCGCGCCAAGCGCCAGCTCCAGCCCGCCGCCAAGACATACGCCATTGATGGCAGCCACTATTGGCTTGGCCGATTGCTCCAGTACTTCTATAACCGTGCGCAAGGTAGGCGCCTGCGACGCCTTGGGCGTACCAAATTCGGTCACATCCGCACCGCCGGAAAACGCCCGCTCGGATCCACCCAATACAATCGCCCGGATTGCCGTATTGTTGTTGGCGCGATCGACGCCTTCGACAATGGCTTTGCGCAGGCCGTGACTCAGGCCGTTGACCGGCGGGTTATTGAATGTAATGACGGCAATCCCGTCCTTTTCTTCGTAAAAAGCGTGATCCATGGCGATGTCTCCTTGTCTGGCGCGATTAAATACATGGCACGTCGTTACTACACCTTTTTGTTTCGCATAGCAGAACTCACGTACCCCGAGAATTCTTCGATAATACTCTGCCGCAGCATCGGGTGTAAAGCGAATTGTCGGCTGTAAGCATTTCTGCTTTTTCTATCAGCCTGTCTTTTCATTTAACGCATTGCTCGCTATAATCAATTCCATAAATCAATTATTTGTTCCACTATGCAGAATAAAAACAAAACAGCCTGTGCAGCCGCTTGTGCTGCGACAATGGTGGTTTCGCTTCTGCCGCTCAACAACCTGAAAAGGAATTGCGTCCATGGATATCCGCTACACCCCTGAACAACTGGCCTTTCGCGATTCAGTTCGCGCCTTCCTGAAAGAGGCGGTGCCTACCACTGTCCCCGACAAGACACAACAATGCCTGCCGCTGTCAAAAGCCGAACGCGAGCAATGGCAACGCAGCCTGTTTGAGCAAGGCTGGGGAGCGCCGTCCTGGGCAGTGGAATTTGGCGGCACCGGCTGGGACGCTGTACAGCGCCATATCTTCGAAGAAGAATGTGCTGCTTTCGGCGCACCCGAACAATTGCCCTTCGGCCTGAAAATGGTCGCGCCGGTCATTCAGAAGTACGGCAGCAAAGAACAGCAGGAGCGCTTCCTGCCACGCATTCTGTCCGGCCAGCACTGGTGGTGCCAGGGATACTCGGAACCCGGAGCCGGCTCGGACCTGGCGTCGCTGAAAACGACCGCAGTGCGCGATGGCAACGACTATATCGTCAACGGCCAGAAAACATGGACAACGCTGGCCCAGCACGCAGACTGGATTTTTTGCCTGGTACGCACCAATCCGGAGGTGCGCAAGCAGGAAGGCATTTCATTCCTGCTTATCGATATGAAAACGCCGGGCATTACCGTGCGGCCCATTATCATGCTGGACGACGGCCATGAGGTCAATGAAGTCTGGCTGGAGAATGTTCGCGTTCCCGCCGCCAACCTGATCGGCGAGGAAAACAAAGGCTGGACCTACGCGAAATTTCTGCTGGGCCACGAAAGAACCAATATTGCCCGCGTGGGCCGCTCCAAGGCAGCGCTGCAACTGGTCAAGCAGGCAGCCGCCCGGCAAACCGGCAATGACGGCCTGCCACTATTGCAGGATGCGCGATTCCGCGATCGCCTGGCGCAGGTCGAGCTGGATCTGATGGCGCTTGAAATTACCAATCTGAAGCTGATTTCCCAGGAAGGCAGCAGCCATGCCCCAGGACCGGAAGCCTCCATCCTTAAAGTGAAAGGCTCGGAGATTCAGCAGGCAATTACTGCACTGGCCTCACAGGTCGCCGGCCCGTATGCGGCGGCCCATATTCTGCCGGACGATCAGGTGCACGAATTGTCTAGCGCCTTCCCGCAGGCCCAGGAGCATATGACGGCGCAATATTTCAATTATCGCAAAACCACCATTTACGGCGGATCCAATGAAGTGCAGAAAAGCATTATCTGCAGGATGATTCTGGGGCTGTAAACGGCCCGCCATCCCTTCCCGATACAGAACAAAATACGCTACGGAGTCATCCACATGGACTTTACCTTTACCGAAGAACAACTCGCCCTGCAAGATACGCTTACCCGCTTTATCGACAAAGACTATACCTTTGAACAGCGTCGGAAAAACCTTGCCGCCAATCGGCATATGAGCCAGGACACCTGGGCAGCCTTCGCAGAACTTGGCATTCTTGCCCTGCCCTTTGCCGAAGAAGACGGCGGCCTGCAGGGCACACCGCTGGATACCTATGTGGTCATGCGCTCACTGGCCAAAGGACTGGTTCTTGAACCTTACATCAGCACGGTAGTACTGTCAGGTACATTTTTGCAGCAGCACGCCACAGCGCAGCAGCGCAGTGTGCTGATTGCCGCGATCGCAGACGGCTCGGCCCGCTTTGCCTTTGCCCACTACGATGTCCAGTCGCGCTATCAGGAATCGCGTATCCATACCCAGGCCGTCAACCAGGCAGGCAACTGGGTACTGAACGGCCACAAGGCCATCGTGGTCGATGCGCCGGTGTGCGACCACTGGCTGATCACAGCCAGGACTGCCGGACAGGAAAATGACAGTCATGGCCTGTCGGTATTCCTGGTCAAGGCGGACCATCCTGGCATTACGACCAAGTCGTATCGGCTGCATGACGGTCATCTGGCTGCCGATCTGGTAATCGAAAACGTCGAGCTGCCGCCAGAGGCGCTGATTGGCGACGCAGACACGGCCTACCCTGCCATCATGCAAGCGCTGGCTGCCACCAATGCCGCGTTGGCAGCCGAGGCCGCCGGCCTGATACAGGCGTTGAATGACGCAACCCTGGAGTATTTGAAAACCAGAAAGCAGTTTGGCGTGGCCATTGGCACCTTTCAAGCCTTGCAGCACCGCATGGCCGATATGGCCATCGCGGCAGAACAGGCCACTTCCATGGCGCTGCTGGCAGCCATCAGCCAGGCTGGCGATGACCCGCAGGATCGTATCATTAAAGGCGCAGCAGCAAGGGTGCTGCTGGCAAAACTGTCGCGCCATGTTGGAGAAGAGGCGGTGCAGCTGCACGGCGGCATGGGCGTCACCGACGAGCTGGTCGTGCCTCATTACTTCAAACGGGTCACTGTGCTAAATAGCCAGTATGGCGATGCAGACTTTCATTTGCAGCGATATAGTGATAGTTTGCTAACGCTACAGAAAAACCAGGACCCCGCTTGAGGAAACACTCGTATCATGATTGACCAGACTATTCCAGAACACTACCGCCTGCTAAACCGCTACAGTTCCTTTTCAGATCTGACCGGACCCTTTTATGAAAAAGTAGTAGACGATCGCCATGCAGGCATTGGCCTGCGGGTAAAGGCAACGCATCTGAACAAGGTGGGGGTCGCCCACGGCGGGCTGATCATGACCGTGGCAGACAATGCCTTTGGCGATGCCATTCTTAACGCTAATGATGAACCGGTGGCTTTCGTGACCATGTCACTGACATGTGAATTTATGTCGCCGGTGCGCGAAGGCGACTGGCTGGAAGCAACGGTGGATATTCAACGCAAGGGAAAGCGGGTGGTTTTCGCCAACTGCGACATGCGTGTGGGGGACAAAAAAGTGGCGTTTGCCACTGCCCTATTTTCCATGATCGACAAGAAATAGTCAGCGAGAACGGCTGGCTGGCGAGTCTGCCGGCCGTTGCCCCGCAGGCTTACCAATAAGCCTTGCGATGGGCGGGTCAGGCTGGCTGGCCCACCGTCTCCTTGAGTTTGCTGACCACTTCCAGCAATTTGGGGCGCGCCTCTTCAAGCAGATATTGCTCGGATAAATTGAAGGACGGTCCGCCGCAACTGATCGACATAATTGGAAACTGCCGCCCCAGATTCAGGCCAACCGCAATGGCGTTCACATCCTTTTGCCAATCGCCAAACGAGCAGGTGCATCCCAGCCGCTCGTAATCGGCCAGCGATGAGGCGATACCGCTCATTAACGCATCACTGGCCAGTTCATCAAGTTCGCGTACGCGGCCGAATATCTCTTCGCGTTCCTGCAGCGGGATTTCCGCCAGGTACGCCCTGCCCATGGCCGTGGACACGATCGGAATACGCGCGCCCACGTCCATGCTGAGCGTCAGCGCAGAGCGGCTGCGGCAGTTTTCCAGATACAACATCGATAATCGATCGCGCGTTCCCAGCGTAACCATGCCCTGAGTTTCGTCAGCCAGCGCCTGCATGAGTGGTCGGGCAACCTGACGGATATCGAGCTTGGCCAGCAAGCCCACGCCCAGCGAGAGTGTGGCCATACCCAGTTGGTATTTACTGCTTTCTTCGTCATGCGTCAGATAACCCAGCCGGGTCAACGTATAGGTAATGCGCGACACCGTTGACTTGGGCAGCTTGCAACGCTGCGCAATTTCCTGATTACCCAGCACTTTATTGCCGGAGCGAAAGCAGGCCAGCACATCAAGGCCGCGGGCGATCGCCGTGATGAAATGGCGATCGTCCTCATACTCGCTGGCCAAAGGAGGTTTGTTAAGGGTTTTCCGAATGTCAGATGTCATAAATAAATTCGCAGGAACAATTCCAATGTGCAGAATATAGTACAGAATCGCATTGCGTGGCGCGTCATGCCTTCCACATTTGCTCAATAGTATAATAATACCCGTTTTATACTATGTTTAAAAAGAAAATTCCATTGCCCGCGCGTCCAGAGTAGTCTATGATAAAGTGCTGACGGCGAGCACTCAAGAGTAGAATCTGTACCGCATTGCAGAATTTTGTTTCGATTTTATGCAAGCGGCCCTGATACCGCGACGTGCTATCCGGTGGCTGCGTCGATCTGCCCCGTTGGCATCTTTCGTCTGCGGCATACACCATGCATCCGTTCGCTGCCAATATTGCATATGATATTTTTCTGACTGAGGTTGTTTATGGCTCATCCTGTCGTACAAAAATTGCGCGCTCAAATGTCGCTTCCCGTGATCTGCTCACCCATGTTTATCGTGTCCAATCCGGATATGGTCATTGAGCAATGCAAAAGCGGACTGATCGGATCGTTCCCGGCCCTCAATGCCCGTCCGGCATCGCTGCTTGATGACTGGCTGGCCCGGATCACCAGCACGCTGGATGAAGAACGCAGCCGGCACCCGGAGCAAAAAATCGCTCCCTTCGCCGTCAACCAGATTATCCATACATCTAACGACAGGCTTGATCATGACATGCAAGCCTGCGAGAAATACAAGGTGCCCGTCATCATCACCAGCCTGCGCGCCCCGTCGGATGTTGCGTCTGCAGTCCATCGCTGGGGCGGCCTGGTCTTTCATGATGTCACGACCATCCGCCATGCCGAGAAAGCGCTGGAAGCCGGCGTGGACGGATTGATTCTTGTGGCTGCCGGCGCAGGCGGCCACGCGGGCACGCTAAGTCCGTTCGCGCTGGTGTCCGAAGTGCGTAAATTCTACGACGGCCCGATTATTCTTTCCGGCTCGATCACCAACGGCGATGCCATTCTGGCAGCCCAGGCGATGGGAGCCGATTTTGCGTATATCGGCACGCGCTTTATCGCCAGCCAGGAAGCGAACGCCGACCCCCGCTACAAACAGATGATCGTCGACGCAGCCGCCAAGGACATTTTGTACACGCCGTTTTTCACGGGCATCCCCGGTAATTACCTGGCGCCGAGCATTACAGCATCGGGCCTGGACCCCGACAACCTGCAAGAGCAGGAAAAATCATCAACCAACTTTGGCTCAACCCGCGTCAAGGCGTGGAAAGATGTCTGGGGTGCCGGTCAGGGCGTTGGCACCATCGATTCAGTAGATCCGGTTGCCACGATTGCCCAGCGCATGCAACAGGAATACCAGACCGCGCGCCAGCGCCTTGCCAGCGAGAACGCCTGATGAACGATACAACAACGACATCCACGCTCCTGGCCAATGTCAGCGAGCGGGTTCTGACGCTCACCATCAACAGACCAGCACAGAAAAACGCACTGGACAGCACCACCTATGCTGCGCTCACAGCGGCACTGGCGCAGGCGAGCGCAAGAGAAGACCTGCATGCCATTGTACTGACCGGTGCAGGCGGCTATTTCACGGCGGGCAACGATCTGCGCGACTTTGTCAACGCGCCTGAAGGGGCCAGCCCGGGCCTGACATTTCTTAAAACCATCAGCAAGGTCAATATTCCCATCATCGCCGCCGTCGAAGGCGGCGCCATTGGCATCGGCGTCACAATGCTGTTGCATTGCGATTTTGTTGTGGCCGGCACCGGTACGCAGTTTCGCATTCCCTTTGTCCCACTGGGCCTGTGCCCTGAAGGCGCGTCCAGCCTGCTGCTTGCCCGCTATGTCGGGATTCGCAAGGCCAACGAATGGCTGTACCGCGGCACACCCTTTACGGCAGAAGAAGCTCAGCAGGCAGGCCTTATCAACCGTGTAGTCGTTGCCGGCCAGGCCGAAAGCACCGCCCAGGAACTGGCCCGCGAAATGGCCAATCAGTCCAGACTTGCCTTAACCAGCACCAAGGCGCTGCTGCAGCGCGCTGCGGCCCAGGATGTCGCCGCGACGCTGGATGCCGAAAGAGAACGTTTTGCGCAATGCCTGGCATCGCCCGAAGCGAAGACGGCATTCAGCCGCTTTCTGGCAAAATAACGCACTCTTTTTTTATAAGGATTAATCACAGTCATGATACGTGATCAGGAAACCCAGACCCTTCTTGAAGAAGGCGTTCGCCGCTTCGTTAGCGAAGTCCTTGTCCCCGCCGAGAATGAAGTTGCCGAGGCCGACGAAATTCCCCAGCAAATCCGGGACCAGATGAAAGAGCTGGGTTTGTTCGGCCTGGCCTTGCCTGAAGAATATGGCGGCCTGGGCCTGACTATGGAAGAAGAAGCGCGCATAGCGATGGAACTGGGTCGCACCTCCCCCGCATTTCGCTCCTACATTGGCACCAATAACGGCATCGGCTCGTCGGGCATCGTGATCGATGGTACCCCGGAGCAGAAAGAAAAATATCTGCCTCGCCTGGCCAGCGGCGATCTGATCGGCTCGTTTGCCCTGACAGAACCGGAAGCGGGGTCCGATGCCGGATCCTTGCGTACAACGGCAGTACGCGATGGCGATCATTACATCATCAATGGCACCAAACGCTTCATTACCAACGCGCCGCATGCCGGCATTTTTACCGTCATGGCGCGCAGCAATCCCGACATCAAAGGTGCTTCGGGGATTTCAGCGTTCATTGTCGAGGCCGGTACCCCCGGGCTCACATTGGGCAAACGCGATAAAAAAATGGGCCAGAAAGGCGCGCACACAAGCGATGTCATTTTTGATAACTGCCGCATACCGGCGAGCCAGCTGATCGGCGGCAAGGAAGGCGTTGGCTTTAAGACTGCCATGAAAGTACTGGACAAAGGCCGCCTGCATATTTCCGGCGTGGCTATCGGTGCGGCCAAACGCATGCTGGCCGATGCGCTGACGTTTGCCAAGGACCGCAAGCAATTCGGGCATCCTCTAGTTGATTTTCAATTGATTCAGGGTATGCTTGCAGATAGCAAAACGGATATTTACGCAGCCGAGTGCATGCTGCTCGATGCAGCACGTCGGCGCGACAGCGGTGAAAGCGTGTCTGCGCTGGCCTCCTGCGTAAAATACTTTGCTACCGAAATGTGCTGTCGCGTTGCCGACAGGGCGGTCCAGATTCATGGCGGATCCGGTTATATTTCCGAGTACGCGATCGAACGTTTCTATCGTGATGTACGCCTGTTCCGTCTGTACGAAGGCACATCACAAATTCAGCAAATCATTATTGCGAAAGATCTGATTAAAGACGGTAATATCTGACTTGTAAGATCCTGCAGTAACCAGATCAGACATCCAGACGAGCTATCTGCAATTATCCGCATTACTAAAAAACAGGAGACAAGTGTGATAAAACCAGGCAAGTCCATCTATACCGCCGCCATTGCCATGCTCATGGCAGGCGGTATGCAGTCAGCTCAGGCAATGTCCGAGGCAGCCAAGAACTTTCCTGACAAGCCAATCACAATCGTGATTGGCTATACGGCCGGTGGCTCAACCGACATTCCATTTCGGGTGCTGGCAGAAAACCTGACGGGTATTCTCAAGCAGCCGGTGATTGTCGAAAACAAACCGGGTGCCGGCGGCGTTTTGCCGGCCATGCAACTGCATAACAAGAAACCGGACGGCTACACCCTTGCCCAAACGCCAACACCTGTGTTCCGCCTGCCCTACATCAGCAAGATTGACTGGAACCCGGCCACCGACCTGACCTATGTCATCGGCCTGGCAGGCTATTCTTTCGGACTGGTCGTGCCAGCCGATTCGCCGATCAAATCGATGAAAGAATATATTGAGTACGCCAGAAAAAATCCGGAAAAACTCACCTATGGTTCGCCGGGCATTATGACAACCCTGCATATCACCATGGAAGCCATTGCCCAGGACGCCGACATCAAACTGGTGCATGTCCCCTACAAAGGCAATGCGGAATCGCTCAAAGCCATTATTGGCGGGTTTGTCATGTCGGTGGCAGATACACCAGCATGGGCGCCTTATGTAGAAAACGGCAAGCTGCGCCTGTTGTCTACCTGGGGTGAAAAACGCAGCAAAAAATTTCCTGACGCACCCACCCTCAAAGAGTCTGGCATTAACCGCGTACAGCTTTCTCCTTTTGGACTGGCGGTTCCAAAAAACACCGATCCGGACATCGTGAAAAAGCTTCATGATGCGCTCAAGCTGGCCATGGAAAAACCCAACTTTCGCGAAGCGCTGGAAAAATACGATATGGAACCGCTCTACATGAGCACCCAGCAATACACCGAGTTTGCGAAAAAAACCACGGCAGACGAAGGCAAGGTGCTTGAGTCCCTGGGGTTCAAGAAAAAGTAAACGCGTCAAGACAGAGGCGAGCGCTGTCCGGTCTACGCCTGAACCGGCACCGGACAGCGCCTGGCCCGATGGTGCGCAATGAGCTTGCTCAGACGCTCACAACCTGGAAAAACCGCCGTTGCGGCGCGTGGCTCAGGCAAAAAGCAGAACACCTTGCCAGCACCGCGATACGATTGACCTTGGCCTATTGACCCTTAACTGATCGCGCCGTACACGGGTGCCATCTGGCGCCTCGCGTCGCATTGCTGCCACTTGGGCAGGAGTCTGCTGTCATAGCACGCTTTTCAATACCCTCTTCCCATACTCTCGTCTAAACTCCTCTGCAAACGCCCGCTGGGCGGCCCGAAGGATTTTTCTTGTCGCAACCATCATTCAAATATTTTGAATGTAACCGACAAACCTGATGAAACAAACTCACCCCGCATTGCAGCATAATGTTGACTATGCAAGAACCGTAAGCGACTGCGGTATCTGAAAACAAACAACGATTATTGAACATATTTTTTAAGGGTTTTACTATCATGTCCGCAAATGTTCTGCAGCACCTGAAAAACCGCCGTACCATCTATGCGCTGGATCGCGATGTCAAAGTCGGCAATGACGAACTGGTCAGCCTGATTCAAAACACCATCAAGCAGGCGCCCTCTTCCTTCAATTCCCAGTCTTCACGCGCTGTTATCCTGTTGGGTAAAAATCAGGACCGCGTTTGGGAAATTGCCAAGGAAACGCTCAAAGCGATCGTACCGGCTGACGCTTACCCGGCCACCGATGCAAAACTCAGCGGCTTTCAGGCAGCCTACGGCACCGTGCTGTTCTACGAAGATCAGGACGTCGTAGCCGATCTGCAGGAAAAATTCGCGCCTTACGCCGAGAACTTCCCCATCTGGTCCGAACACTCAACCGGTATGGCACAACTGGCGGTCTGGACTGCGCTGGCTGAACACGGCATTGGCGCCTCGCTGCAGCACTACAATCCGCTTATCGACGATAAAGTTCAGGCAGAATGGAATATCCCGGCCAGCTGGAAATTGCGTGCCCAGATGCCTTTTGGCAGCATCGTGAATCCGGCCGGTGAAAAAGAATATATGAACGACGAGGACCGCTTCCGCGTCTTTGCCTAAACCGCGTGTTCCTGTAATGCAGCGCCGTCTGCATCAGGCCAGATATTCCGTTAAGCGGAACATAGCAATCGGGCTGATTGCCCCTTGCATCTGGATCCTGTTCCGCTGTGCAAAAGCCCGTCCAGTCTAGTCCTGCGGGCTTTTGTCATTTTTCGGGAACAGATCGGATTTCCTTTTTTATTTCTCCAACAGACCGCTTATTCATGATCAATGTTTGTTATCCTTTACTGGTTATATAAATCTCATAAGGATTCATTCAAATGAAAATAAAAGGGACATCTCTTCTCGCGTACACCGCTCTTGCTGCCCTTGCTCTGCCCATGGTGGCTCAGGCGGCGTGGCCCGACAAACCGATCAAGGTTATCGTTCCCTACACGCCGGGCGGCGCCACCGACACCGTAGCCCGCGTCGTGATGCAAAAGCTGTCAGAAAAACTCAAGCAACCGATCGTTATTGAAAACAAACCTGGCGCAAACAGCACGATCGGAACCAGCCAGGCCGCGCGTTCCAAGCCGGACGGATACACATTTGTCACTGTCCTGGCCGCTTATTCGGCCAATCCGCATTTGTACAAACTGAACTATAGCAACGACGATTTTGTTCCCGTATCGCATATTGCCGACCTGCCGCTGTTCCTGTTTGTCAGCAAACAGGTGCCTGCCAAGAACCTGAAAGAACTGGTGGAATATGGCAAGAAAAACCATCTGACCTACGCCTCCAGCGGCACAGGTTCAAGCGCTCATCTGACCGGCGCTCACTTTGCCGATGAAGCCGGGCTTGAAATGACACACGTTCCCTATAAGGGTAGCGCACCCATTCTTGCAGATTTGCTCAGTGGCCAGGTTTCCATGGTCTTCGATCCGATCCTGGTGCCCATGGGTTACGTCAAGGAAGGCAAGCTCAATGCGCTGGCAATTACGTCGGCCAAACGCTGGGAAGGTGAAGATGACATCCCCACCATGGAAGAAGCTGGCTTCAAGGGCTTTGTGATGAACTCATGGACGTCGCTCCTGGCCCCTAAAGGGACGCCGCAGGAAATCGTGGATCGCGTTTCATCAGAGCTTGCCGAAATCGTCAAGGACCCGGATGTGAAAAACAAGTTCAGAACGGCCGGCTTTGTGCCCGTCGGCGGCTCTGCCGCAGAACTGAGCGAACTCATTAAACGCGACTCAGCCTTGTACGAAAAAATCATCAAGGAAAATAAAATCACAGTGCAATAACATCACGATCAAACCGCTATCGTGACAGCAACCCGGTGCCCCACAGTGGGATAACCGGGTTTTTGCTTTAAAAGGCGATGGATATACGGGCGGCTTGGCGCATTGCGTCGGCGGCTTGCCATTTTGCCCCTTCTTTACCAAACTAGGGTAAACCCCAACTTGCTGTCTTGCGACAGGCGACTATCATATGCGTTGTCGACATACGTGTTTGCAGGAGAGTTCAGCTCTGCTGACGCCGACGGAGCAACCACCCCGGAAACTCTCAGGCAAAAGGACTGTAAATAACGCGACACTCTGGAGAGAGGCGCATGCGCCCACCGAAGGGGAACCGGCTTCATGCACGCCGGTGAAACTCTCAGGTACCGTGACAGATGGGGTATGCAGATCGTGTGATTTGCATCACCGCTATCGGAGACGTTTATGTCACGTGTCGCCATCATCGGCGCCGGCATCACCGGCATCACCACCGCTTATACCCTGGCCAAACTCGGCTATTCGGTCACTGTCCTGGACAAAAACCGGGACGCCGCCATGGAAACCTCATTTGCCAACGGTGGCCAACTCTCGGCAAGCAACGCCGAAGTCTGGAACAGCACCGCCACCATCATGAAAGGGCTACGCTGGATCGGCAAACGCAACGCCCCCCTGCTGCTCAATCCGGCGTTCAGCTGGCATAAATACAGCTGGCTCGCGGCATTCATTCGCAACATCTCCAACCACAAGGCCAATACCATCGAAACGACCAGGCTGGCCATTGAAGCACGCCGTCATTTGTACGCCATGGCAGAACAGGAGAACATCGATTTTGATCTGGAGCGCCGAGGCATACTGCATATCTATTATGACAAGGACAGCTTTGACAAGGCCGTAAAGACCAATACGCTGCTGCAGGCTGGCGGACTGGAGCGTTACGCGGTCACGCGTGATGAAGCCCGATCCATTGAACCGACACTGACCGGGAACTTCTTCGCCGGCTTATACACCCCATCGGATGCCACCGGCGACATTCACAAGTTCACTAACGGGCTGGCCACAGCTTGCCGCAAGCTGGGCGTTCGTTTTGTCATGGACGCGTCGGTCACACGTATTGCCAGCGATCGGCAACATCACCAGATTTTCCATCAGCGCTACGACAATGGAGAATCGGCCTATCTTGAAGTCGACAATATTGTGGTCTGCGCCGGCACGGGCAGCCGAGCCATCGCCCGCATGCTGGGCGATACCATGAATGTGTATCCGGTAAAAGGCTATTCCATCAGCGTTCATTTGGATGACGCGGCCAGCCTGGCAGCCACGCCGCGGGTCAGCCTGCTGGACGAAGACGCCAAAATCGTCACCAGCTTTCTGGGTGATCGCTTCCGGGTGGCGGGTACGGCCGAATTCAATGGCTTTAACAAGGACATCCGCGCAGACAGGGTTCAACCCCTCATCGACTGGACACGTCGCCTGTTTCCCGAGATCTCCACCCGGCGCGTAGTGCCCTGGTGCGGCCTGCGCCCGATGATGCCCGATATGATGCCGCGCGTTTGCCGTGGACGCAAACCCGGCGTGTTCTATAACACCGGACACGGGCATCTGGGATGGACATTGTCTGCTGTCACCGCCCAAATGCTGGGCCAATTGGTGGAAGCATCAACGCAAAATCCCACATTACAGCCGGCGTATTAAAACGCAATTTGAGCGTGCGATATGCAGATCACCTGAACTTGCATATCGCCGCACTTACACCAGTATTTTTTCCAGAAAATCGCGGGCCCGCTCACTTTGCGCACGATTGAAGAACGCATCCTTGTCCGATTTTTCGACAATGGAGCCCGCGTCCATGAAAACAACCTTGTCGGCAACCTGCCTGGCAAATCCCATTTCATGCGTCACGCACAGCATGGTCATGCCTTCCCTGGCCAGCTCCACCATGACGTCCAGCACTTCGTTGACCATTTCCGGGTCCAATGCCGATGTCGGCTCATCAAATAGCATGACTTCCGGATCCATACACAGCGCGCGCGCAATCGCCACGCGCTGTTGCTGTCCACCCGAAAGCTGCCCCGGATGTTTGCTGGCGTGCGCTTGCAGGCCCACCCGTTTGAGCAACGCGCTGGCCTTCTCTGTCGCGTCAGCCCTGGTACGTCCCAGGACCTTTTCCTGCGCTATGGTCAAATTTTCCAGTACGGTTAGATGGGGAAACAGTTCGAAATGCTGAAAGACCATGCCGATCCGAGTGCGCAGCAGATTCATATCCGAACCGTTGGCCTGGATCAGATGCTCCTTGAAATAGATCTGCCCTTCCTGATAGGGCTCCAATCCGTTGATGGTTTTGATCAAGGTGGACTTTCCCGAGCCAGACGGCCCACAAAACACGACGACCTCGCCCTTATTGACCGTTACGCTGCAATCTTTCAGTGCCTGAAATTTGCCATACCATTTGGATACATTTTTAAGTTCAATCATACTTCACTCTTTTTTTGGACGAGTTTGACAATTATTGTGGCGACCGAGCAAATGACCCAATAGGTCACGCCCGCAAACAACAGCATTTGAATCAGCGTGCCATCGCGTTCACCCACGCTTTTGGCCCGGCTAAAGAAGTCGCCCAGCGCGATGACATAAACCAACGACGTGTCCTGGAATATCACAATGCATTGGGTCAGGGTAATCGGCAGCATCTTGCGCAGAGCCTGAGGCAGAATGATCAGGCGCATGGACTGTGCCCAGTTCATGCCCAAAGCCTTGGCCGCATTGAACTGCCCGGCCGGCAGACTCTGAATTCCGGCACGAATGATTTCGCAGAAAAACGCCGCTTCCAGCAGGGAGAAAGCCACCATCGCAGAGATAAGGCGAATGTCTACGCTTGGCGAAATGCTCAATACTGACTTGAGCACCTGCGGCACAATCAGAAAGAACCAAAGCAACAGCATCACAAGTGGAATAGAACGAAACAACGAGACGTACGTTTTTGCCAGCCAATTCAGAACCGGTGCCCTGACAACACTCATTGCAGCAAGCACCACCCCCAGACCCAGGCCTGCCACAATCGCGACAACCGTGACCTGGAGCGTGAGCCACATGCCTGTCATTAATAAGCCACGAGACTGCACAATCATGTTCCAGTCAATATCAAACATATCAGTCTCCCAGTAAGCCAGGAATATGACTTCGATTTTTGATGAAACCCATCAGCCGAATAATCACAAAATTGATCAGCATATACGCCAACGTTACGCAGATGAACGACTCATAAGGCTGCGCTGTATAGTCCACCAGTTGACGGGCCTGACCGGACAACTCCAGCAAGCCGATGGTGGATGCAACCGCCGAGTTCTTTGAAATAATCAAAAATTCCGATGTCAGCGGTGGGATAATGGTGCGGTAGGTGACGGGCATGAGGATATAGCGGTAGGTCTGAAATAATGTAAAACCCAGTGCCAGCCCGGCGCTTTTCTGGCCCCGTGGCAATCCCTGTATGCCGGCGCGTATCTGCTCACAAATACGCGATCCCGTGTACACGCCAAGCGACAATACCGAGACCACAAAAAACTGCACCGACGGATCCAGATTTTTGATCCAGTCCCCAACAGATACGGGTAACATTTCCGGCACGACAAAATACCAGATGAAAAACTGGACGATCAGCGGCACGTTCCGGAACACCGACACATAGGCAGTCCCGATAAATGCCAGCACCTTGTTGGGCAGCGTGCGCATGACGCCGAACACAGACCCCAGGATCAACGCCAGTATCCAGGCAAAAGCCGTCAGAAGAACGGTATTGACCAGGCCAATGCCCAGCCACCCCATATAGGTTGTGTTTTCACCAGTGGCCACCTGCTCAAGCAGAAAGCCCCAGTTCCATTTGTAATCCATTGATAACACCACGGTAAAACGCGGTCACGCCGCGTGATTCATTGCACAAAGAACAGCCGCTTGCTTCAGGATGCCGGCTGGTCACTAGGCTGAGCGAACAGTTTTTTCATTCCCTCGGACATCTCGAACTCCAGATTGATGTTCTTGGGAGGAATCGGCGTCTCAAACCACTTGTGATAAATCTGCGCGGCCTGACCCGACCTTTCGGCTTCGGCAATGACCTCATCCAACACCTTTTTGATTCCCGCATCGTCTTTGCGCACCATGCAGCCGTACGATTCATAGGATTGCGGCGTACCGGTAATCACGTAGTCATGCGGGTTGGCGACTTTCGCCCGCTCCCCGGCAAGCAGCGCGTCGTCCATCATCATGGCTTTGGCACGCCCGGTTGACAGCGTCAGGAAAGATTCGCTGTGGTCCTTGGCACTGATAATGCGCATGCCCAATTTCTTTTCCACATTCAATTTGCGCAACAGTATCTCTGAGGTGGTGCCGGCGCCCACCACCACGGTCTGCTCTTTCAGATCTGCAAAATCCTTGATGCCGGAATCCTTCTTGGCTAGCAATCGGGTACCGACTTGAAAAATGCTATTCGAAAAGGTGACCTGCTTGCCACGCGATTCATTATTGGTCGTGGTGGTGCATTCGAAATCGATCGTGCCATTTTGCAGCAGCGAAATACGATTTTGCGAGGTGATCGGAATCATCCGCACATTAAGCCCAGGATTGGCGGTCACGGCTTTGATTTTTTCCAGAATAAGCTGGGTAAAATCCATGGAATAACCGATAGGCTTCTGATCCGAATCGTAATAGGAAAACGGAATGGAAGCTTCGCGATAACCAACCACGACAACACCATCGTCCTTGATTTTCTTGAGTGTCCCGTCCAATGTTTCCTGCGCGCCCGCCAAGCTCACAAACGAGCCTGACAAAATGCCCGCGACGGCGATACTGATGACTGTTTTAACCTGCTTGACCAACATGCTCATGATTTGCTCCTTGTTCTGATATGGATTTAACCGACGATATGGGATACATCAATGACATACAGCTGCCGCTCGGATTCGTGTACTGAATCGATGCAGACTTGCCGGCCATCGCGGCTCCAGCGCGGATGCAAGTCACATCGGTTAACTTTCTTCAATACAGGATCCGTATAAAAACTACCCAGCTTATGACAAACGCCATTATCCATGTCGAACAGGATCAACAGTCGTTCATTGGTTTCCGAATCTGGATAAGTATCGCTCAGCAGCCAGCGCTTGTTGACCGGGGAATAAGTCATATGACCGTTCTCTGTCAGAATATCTCTGCCCACGACTTGCACCGTTGCCGCATCCTCATCCCCGTAAAGATGGTAATGGATCTTTCCCTGATGCGGGCTCCAGACAATGATCCGCTGGTCATCACACCATAAGGGATGTGATATCTGATACTCGGATTTTTCGTAATCAAAAGTACCCACCGCATTTGGATCGAAATCGGCCGCCAGTTGCGGCAATGGATGATCAGAGTCCTCCAGCAGTCGCAGATTGGCCCCATCCGGATCCATGGTAATGAGCCGATGCAGAAAGCAGGTCTCGTCTTCTACGCGCTCGGTCCAGCGATGCAGGAACAGCACACGGCTGGAGGACGGATTGATTTCCACGTGGGAGATCCAGTGGATGGCTTTCTCCATGGATTGAACCGGATGAAACTGGCTCAATTGCGATAGGCTGACAACAAGCCTGTACCCGCCCGTGTCCAGATCCAGATGATAAATACCGTCATCGGCGGGTGCCCTGGGCACCGCCGGCGGGCTGTGCTCCCAGTAGCCAATGGTCTCGTGCGTGATAAACAGACGGCTGTAATTGATACCCAGCGCGTAGCGGCTATTGGGTGCTGCAACAGTAATGGGCACGGGAAAATGCGTTTTTTCTCCTGTATCGACATTGCACACGGTCGATTGAAACCCAGGATAAGGACCGGTGGCGGTAGCTGCACGGGTATTGTAAATGCAATAACTGCCGTCCCGCCCATCCAGCCATTGTAATTGGCATCCCATCTGCCAATTCCAGGTCGTAGTCGTGTCGACCGAAACGAATTTTTCATTGTCGGCAAGATCAAAATAACCCACCTCGGCGCTCAGATCTGGCGCCAATTGGGCTGTCATGAACGGCACGCGATTGGCTAGCAACCGTGTGCCCGATTTATCCCAGTTCGATTTGTTGTAGTAGCCAAAGAAATGATGCATGCCGTCGTGGCCGACGCGTCGGCATGGCGCAATACTGGATATATATTTTGTGTGGTCCATAGTTCAATAAAGCCTGGAGACTGTTCATTCGTAAACCGCCAGACTAAGACCACCTGAACATACATTCAAATTCTTTTTTGCACCATAGCTATTCAATATTGATATACTTCAGAGGATACCCCCCTCTTTTGTACGGGATACTCCTAATGAGCAAATCACTCAATTTCCAGCAATTGATGGCCTTTCGGGCGGTCATGCAAACCGGTACGACCACGGCAGCCGCGCAAATGCTCAACACCACCCAGCCATCTATTAGCCGGCGGCTGCAGGAACTGCAGGCTTCAACACAACTGAATTTATTTGAACTGCACGGCGGCAGATTGCGCCCGACCAGCGAAGGTAGGCTGTTGCATAAAACCATTGAACGTTATTTTGGCGGACTCGAGAGAATAGAAACCGTGGTCGATTCCATGCGCAAGGCAGGTGTGGGTACACTGCGAATCGGTTGCACACCCACCTTGGGCATTGGCCTGCTGCCCCAGGTAATTGCGCAACTGCTTAAAAAATTTCCGAAAACCCATATCAGCCTGGAAACTGCCGGCACACCCCAATTATCGAATTTTCTGCAACAGGATCTGCTGGACGTGGTCCTGACCACCGGCCGCATCGAGGATAATGAACTCGATAGCGAGGTGCTGATCAGCACTTCTGCCGTTTGCGTACTCCCGCTGGATCACCGACTGAAACAGGCCGACCGCATCAATCTTGAGACCATAAAAAATCAGAAAATCATATCGTTGAGCGACTCCGATGAGCTCACACAGAAGATCAAGCAATTTCTGCATTCACATCATATTTCTCATGATTTTATTATCGAGACGCCTTCGTCAATTACGGTATGCGCACTGGTTGCCGCCGGCACCGGTATTGGCATTGTGAATCCTTATGTCGCAACCACATTTGCAGGGCAGTTGCTGATCAAGCCCTTTCATCCGCAGATCGCAACACCCGTGCAGTTGGTATTGCCAACGCATACCGCTCCATCGCTGCTGACCAACCATCTGATTGATATGCTGCGTGCGCATATTCATCGCCTGAAATTCAGTTGACACAGCGCACTCAGCCCGAAACAGAGCACCCCCGGACCCAGCACCGTTGGGCCGGATATCTAGTTGCATATCTGGTGGGATTGCGGTTGGTCTTGCCCCGGATATTGGGCTGAACCGAATATCACCCTTGTCTGTGATGACACCCGTGTTGACACCCACCTTGAATTCAAGCTGCCCGTACCCGCACCTGTATTGCATTAAAGCCGGACAGGCGGGCGCCAGTCCGGCACATAACAATGATGCCCTTTAGTTTACCGATACATTCGAGGTTTTGATGACCTGGGCCCATTTGGCCGTTTCGCTCTGGATGAACTTGGCGAAATCTTCAGGTGAGCCGCCAGCAGACTGGCCGCCCGTGGTTTCAAAGGCTTTTTGTACCTCGGGCTTTTTCAGGATATTGTTGAACGCCGTATTCAGTTTGCTGATAATCGGCTCGGGGGTGCCTGCAGGTGCAATCACACCCTGCCAGTTGTAGGATTCAAAACCCTTGAGGCCGGCTTCCTGCATGGTGGGCACATCGGGCAGCAAAGGCAGGCGCTTGGCGCTGGTAACGGCCAGCGGATGCACTTTTTTGGACTGAATGGCCGGCATGGCTGCGTAACCCATTTCAAACATCATATCGATGTGACCCGCCATCAGGTCGCTACCGGCTGGGGCACCACCCTTGTATGGAACGTGAGTCAGCTCCACTTGTGCGTCAGAGGCAAACAGTTCACCAGACAAGTGGTGAGCGCCGCCCACTCCGGACGAACCGAAGGTCAGTTTACCGGGTTCTTTTTTGGCCAGCGCAATCAGATCTGCTACGCTTTTGACGTTCAATTTATTGTTGACACTGAGGATCAGCGGGCTTTCTTCAATAAGAATAACCGGCGCCAGATCTTTGCTCACATCATATTTAACGTTCTTGGGCATCAGCGTGGGGTTAACCGACAGCGGCGCCAAATTGCCACTGCCAATTGTATAACCGTCGGGCTTGGCGCGAGCAATATAGTCTGTGCCAATCACGCCGCCAGCGCCGGCCTTGTTCTCTACCACAACGTTGGCCTTGAGCTCTTTACCCAGCTCTTCGGCCAACAGGCGCATGCGGGTATCGGCAAAGCCGCCTGCTGCGTAGGGAACGATAAACGTAATGGGTTTGGCGGGCCAGTTGTCCTGGGCTGCGGCAGTGGCCGATACGCCCAGCACGCCGCTGGCTGCCAGAACCGTACTGATGGTCAGTTTCTTGAAGTTTTTCATAGTCTTTCCTTGAACGAGATAACTGATTAATATCATAATTTGCAAAGACGTCTTGCACCCTCTTCCAGAGTGGCATCATCCTTTGAAAACGACAGCCGGATAACGCCCAGGTCGATGCCATCAGAATAAAACGCCGATACGGGAATGGTTGCCACGCCGAATTCTTCAATCAGCTTGCGTACCAGTTGTACATCCGACAAATAACTGAAGTGATGGAAGCGGGCAAGCATGAAAAAACCGCCCTTGCTCGGCAAAAGTTCGAACTTCGAACCTTTGAGCGCATGAGCCAGCAGATCGCGCTTTTCCTGATAGATGGTGGACAGGTTCAGATAATGATTGGGCGTCTCCATCATGGCCGCCAGCGCATACTGCATGGGCGTATCGGCGCAATACATGAGAAATTGATGAATCTTGCGTATTTCAGCCGTGATTGCTGCGGGCGCGACGCAATAGCCGATACGCCATCCTGTTACATGAAACGTCTTGCCAAAGGATGTTACCACCACGGCACGCTCGCGCAGCCCCTCGTAACGGGACATGCTGCGGTGAATGTCCTGATCGAATACCACGTGCTCGTAGACTTCGTCGGACAGAATGATGATATTGGTGTCTGCGACGATATCCTGCAGCGCGGTGACATCGGCGTCCGAGAGTACAGCGCCGCTGGGATTATGGGGCGAATTGATGATAATCATGCGCGTACGTTCATTGACGGCATCGCGCACCGCATCCCAGTCTATACCGTAGGCCGGTGGCAGCAGCTTGATTCCCACCGGCACGGCCCCTTGCAACTTGACGATCGGCGCGTAGCTGTCAAAACACGGCTCGAAATAAATCACCTCATCGCCCGGGTGGATCAGTGCCGCAATGGCGCAATAAAGCGCTTCGCTGGCGCTGCCCATGACGGTCACTTCGTTGAGCTCATCATAACTGTGGCCATACAGCAGCTGGATTTTTTCAGCAATTTTGTTGCGCAATGGCTCAATGCCAATCATGGGGGAATATTGATTGTGCCCTTCGGACATGGCGTCGATGGCATGATCGATCAGTTCCGGCGCACAAGGGAAGTTGGGCGCACCCTGCGCCAGATTAATGGCCTGATGACGTTCGGCAAGATCTCCGATAACGCTGAAAACAGTGGTGCCTACGGCGGGGAGCTTCGAACGGATCTGCATGATCGTTACCTGATAAACGAAATGAAAAAAACCGGCCGCCCGGGCCGGTTGCGCTTGTTGCGCTCTCGACCTATTTGGCGACCCAGTCGGCGTTAAAATATTTTTGGGTAAGTTTGCTTATCGTACCATCTTTCTTGAGGGCATCAATCGCACCGTCAAGGCGCTTTTTAAGTTCATCATTGCCCTTGCGTATACCGAAACCGGTGCCAACGCCCAATACCGAGGTATCGTCAAGCGGTGCGCCCGTCACCTCGTAGTCTTTGCCTTCGGGTTTTTCCAGAAACGCACTCACCGCGCTTGGCGTTTTCTGCACAGCCGCCTGAATGCGATTGCTTTGCAGATCCTGATAAATCTGATCCTGTGAGGCGTACGAGACAATTTTTACACCTTTGGGCGCCCAGTGCTTCTTAACGAAGGCTTCCTGCGCCGATCCCTGCAATACCCCGACAACGGTGGATTTCAGACTTTCCGGTGTGGCCTGCAGACCCGATCCCTTTTTAGCGATCAGCTGGCTTGGGACATCGTAAATGGGTACAGTAAAGTTGATCACTTTCTGGCGCGGCGCGGTAATATTCATTGCCGAGTTGATGTAATGAAATTTGCGTGCATTCAGTGCAGGGATCAGCCCGTCAAAGCTGGTCTCGACCCATTCGCACTTGGCCTGCAACTTGGCACAGACCGCATCATTGAGCTCGACGTCAAAACCGACCAGTTTGCCATCCGGCGTTTTGCTTTCAAATGGCGGATACAGGGCTTCGACGCCCACTTTGAGCACTTCCTGAGCAAAGGCAGGTGCGCCAAACGCGCTGGCGGCCAATACGCCTGCCGCGATAAGGGTTTTGATATTCATAGCTTGCCGACCTTAAAAATGAGAAAACCTCTGATAAACAGAGGTTTTGAACCAGGATATGACGCACTCTCATCTACAGCGAAACCGCATGCATACCTGTTTTTTTGTGCGCCCTGGCGCCTGCCCTTTGGCAGTCGCCCTGCGCCAGAATTGAAAAACCAGCCTCTGGCGCAAAAGCCTACTCTTAATTTTTGGTTTGATCAACCAGTTTGTTTTTGGCGATCCAAGGCATCATGGCACGCAGTTTTTCGCCGACCACTTCGATGTCTGATTCGGCATTGATGCGACGACGTGAAGTCAGTGTCGGTGCACCGGCAGCGTTTTCAATGATGAAGCTCTTTGCATATTCGCCAGTCTGGATGTCTTTCAGAACATCACGCATGACTTGTTTGGTTTGGTCAGTCACAATGCGCGGGCCAGTGACGTACTCACCATACTCGGCATTATTGGAGATGGAGTAGTTCATGTTGGCAATACCACCTTCGTAGATCAGGTCAACAATTAGCTTGAGTTCGTGCAGGCATTCGAAGTAGGCCATTTCAGGCGCATAACCGGCTTCCACCAGGGTTTCGAAACCGGCCTTGATCAATTCCACGGCACCGCCGCAAAGCACGGCCTGTTCGCCGAACAGATCGGTTTCGGTTTCTTCACGGAAGTTGGTTTCAATGATACCGGCGCGGCCGCTGCCGATTGCGCTGGCGTATGACAGCGCAACATCACGCGCAGCACCGGATTTGTCCTGGTGCACGGCGATCAGGGAAGGTACGCCGCCGCCTTGTGAGTAGGTGCCGCGAACGGTGTGACCTGGCGCTTTGGGCGCAATCATGATGACGTCGATATCGTCACGGGGCACAACCTGGCCGTAATGAACGTTAAAGCCATGAGCGAAAGCCAGTGCTGCGCCAGCCTTGATGTTGCCATGAACGTGTTCTTTGTAAACCTGGGCGATGTTTTCATCGGGCAACAGGATCATGACCAGATCGGCCGTTTTGACGGCGTCGGCCACTTCTGCCACTTTCAAACCGGCATTGGCAGCTTTATTCCATGATGCGCCATTTTTGCGCAGACCAACGGTGACGTTGATGCCGGATTCATGTAGATTCAGTGCGTGGGCGTGGCCCTGGGAACCGTAACCGATAATGGCAACATTTTTCCCTTTGATCAGGGACAGGTCACAATCTTTGTCGTAAAAAACTTTCATTTAAAGCCTCAAGAATTTAGTTAAATTTGTTTGAATGTCTGCTAACCGCGCTTACCACCAGATTACATCACCCGCAGGATACGTTCGCCGCGCCCGATACCGGACACGCCTGTACGAACAGTTTCCAGGATCGCACTGCGATCCAGCGCAGACAGAAACGCCTGGATCTTTTCCTGCACACCCGTCAGTTCAATTGTGTAGGACTTATCGGTCACATCCACAATATGCCCCCTGAAGATGTCGGCCAGGCGCTTGATTTCTTCGCGCTCCTTGCCCACTGCACGAACCTTGACCAGCATGAGTTCACGCTCGACGTGAGCCCCTTCGGTCAGATCGACTACTTTAACCACATCGACCAGCCGGTTCAAGTGTTTCGTGATCTGTTCGATGACATCGTCGGAGCCCGCAGTCATGATTGTCAAACGCGATAGCGTCGCGTCTTCGGTTGGCGCAACAGTGAGCGTTTCAATGTTGTAGCCCCTGGCCGAGAACAGGCCCACCACGCGGGACAGCGCACCGGGTTCATTTTCCAGCAGAATGGAAATAATGTGTTTCATGGTTTCCCCTTACAAGTCTTCTGAACCGAGCAACATTTCGGTCAGGCCCTTGCCTGCCTTGACCATTGGCCAGACGTTTTCAGTCCGGTCAGTGATGAAGTCCAGGAAGACCAGACGGTCTTTGTGCTTGCCGAAAGCTTCCTTGATGGCCGGCTCGACATCTGCCGGCTTATCGATCTGAAGGCCGATGTGGCCATAGCTTTCGACCAGTTTGACGAAGTCGGGGATCGAGTCCATGTAAGACTCGGAGTAGCGCGACTGATAGTCGATTTCCTGCCATTGGCGTACCATGCCCAGATAACGGTTGTTCAGGCACAGCACTTTTGGCGTGAAATGATACTGCGTGCAGGTAGCCAGCTCCTGGATGTTCATCTGGATAGAGGCTTCTCCGGTCACGACAGCAATTTGCGCATCGGGATGCGCCATCTGCACACCCATGGCATATGGCAGGCCGACACCCATGGTGCCCAGCCCGCCCGAGTTGATCCAGCGGCGCGGATGGTTGAATCGATAGTATTGCGCCGCCCACATCTGGTGCTGGCCCACGTCCGAGGTAACGAAGGCATTGCCTTCGGTAACCTTGCACAGGGTTTCGATGACAAATTGCGGCTTGATCAGCTCACTGCCATAATCGTATTTCAGGCAATCGCGACCACGCCATTCGTTGATCTGCTTCCACCAAGCCTGCAGCGAGCGGCTGCTTTTTTGTTCGGCCAGTGCGTCTGCAACCAGCGGGTTCATTTCCTGCAGCACTTCCCTGACATTGCCCACGATGGGAATATCAACCTTGACCCGCTTGGATATGGACGATGGATCGATATCGATATGAACGATCTTGCGCTGGGCCTGTGAAAAGTGCTTGGTATTGCCGATCACCCGATCGTCAAAGCGCGCACCCACAGCGATCAGCACATCGCAGTTCTGCATGGACATATTGGCTTCATACGTGCCATGCATGCCCGGCATGCCCAGATACTGATCTGAATCCGGGTTCTGCGCGCCCAGCGCCATCAAAGTGGTGGTCACCGGTGCGCCGCTGAGCCGCACCAATTCGCGCAGTTCGTCGGAAGCGTCAGACAGAATGACACCGCCGCCCGCGTAAATCATGGGACGTTCGGCGCCGGCCAGCAACTGGGCTGCCTTTTTGATCTGCCCCAGATGCCCCTTGACCACAGGCGAGTAGGAGCGCATCTTGACTTCAGACTTGGGGGGCGCGTATTTGCACATGGTCATGGAGATATCCTTAGGGATATCGACCAGAACCGGACCAGGCCGGCCGGTGCGCGCAATGAAAAATGCCTTGCGCATGGTTTCGGCCAGGTCTTTGACGTCGCGAACCAGAAAATTGTGTTTAACGCAGGGTCGGGTAATACCGACCGTATCGCATTCCTGAAAGGCGTCTTCGCCAATGGCTTTGGTGGGTACCTGCCCGCTGATGATAACCAGCGGTATGGAATCCATGTAGGCCGTGGCAATACCGGTGACCGCATTGGTCAGGCCGGGACCGCTGGTGACCAGACACACCCCTACTTTGTTGGAGGAGCGCGAATAGGCATCGGCTGCGTGCACGGCAGCCTGCTCGTGTCGCACCAGAATATGCTTGAAGTCTTTCTGTTTGTAGATTGCGTCGTAAATGTAGAGCACCGCGCCACCAGGATAACCGAAAACGTGCTCGACGCCCTCTTCGGCCAGGCAGCGCACGACGATATCGGCGCCATTGAGTTCCATGTTATTTCCTTTCATAACCAGCATTCCCGCGTTGATCGGTCCTGTAACCTGGGCTTTGGCGGGATCCGTCAACATCTGCAGCGCTTTGTTCCTCACGGAGGAACGCCACCTGCAGACATTGATGTACCAGCCTGGCCATCAATCTGGGTCTGCGCGCACACTGGGTGCGGGAGAGTTCGAAATGGAGACGTTTATTCACGCTTTTGGCACGAATAACCGCTATTGTTCGTTAATTAAGGCGCACTGCAATTGAAGCGGATAGCTAAAACAGGGTGTCCGTAGATACCGGCGACGGATTGTGCGCAGGTATAGTCCTCAAATGTACCGCATTGCAACACCAAACGCAATCGGGAATATTCATAATGCACAAATTTATTGTCGCCCGACGGTACAATAGGGAACTTTACTGTGTCGCCTCTTTGGGCACTGCCTGTCGCCTGCCTGCGATCGGCACTCGGGAGCCTGCGTCTTTTCACTGGTTTGGTGTATGGATATTCGCGCGGAAAATTTCGTCAAATTCTTCTACAGTTCCAATTTTTTTCATGGAACGCGCCAGGCCACGGGGGTGCTGCTGCCGGTACTGGTGCTGGCCGGGTTTTTCAACGAACCCATGATAGGGGTGGCGCTGGCCACCGGGGCCCTGTGTCCGGCCATTATCGATCAGGTAGGCGGCACCAAGCGCTCGCGCCTGAATGAAATGCTGGGTGGTATCGTACTGGGACAGATCTCGGGATTGATCACCGGGCTGGCAAGCCCCTATCCTGCCCTGCTCTGGCTGGTGGTATCGGCCCAGGTATTCTTCTATTCCATGCTGTCGGTCTATGGCCGGCGCGGGGGGCTGATCGGGTTCGGATGTTTGCTGCAGATGATGCTGTCCATGCACACTCCAATGTCGGTCGGCGAGGCGCTCACCCATACCAGCTACACGGCCATGGGCGGTATTTTCTACATACTGTACAGTACATCCATCAGTCACCTGTTCAAGCTGCGCGAAGAACGGCAAACCCTGGCCGCCGCTCTATATGCCACGGCATCTTATGTGAGTACGCGTGCCGATTTCTACGACACGCACAAAAACCTGGACGACAGCTATCGACGACTGATTCCGCAAATGATCGCAATGACCGAGCAGCACCAGAGCGCACGTGATGTCGTGCTGCGCAACCTGCCCCGCGACAACGACGCCAGCGACCAGCAGCGCATTTTGCTGTGGAATGTCTTTATCGACATGATTGCCCTGCTCGACACCATGGTGGCGTCGCAGACCGACTATGCCACCTTGCGTTCACGCTTCCAGGATCACGACATCCTGCTATTCATGCGCGACACCCTGTTCAAGATCAGTCGTACCCTGAACCGGACCGCCTATAGCCTGGCGCGCAACAAACCGGTGGATTATCGCAACAGTGTCAGGGCGGAGTTGCGCGCCATGGAATATGAACTGCTGCAACTGAAACAGGACGGCATCCAGCGCACAGAACCGGAAACCTATCTGCTGCTGGTGCAGATTGTGCGGCGCCTGCGTAATGCCAGCCGGTTCGTGGACCGGATTGCCGATAATCTGCGCGGCATGCGGCTTGAGCCAGTCGATAGCCTGAAGCGCGATAACTCGCTGCGCCGTTTTATTACGCCGCAAGCCATTACCCTCACCCCCTTCAAGCGCAATCTGAATCTGAACTCGTCCATTTTCCGCTACGCCTTGCGCACCACATTCGTGGTCACCCTGGTGTTGCTCATTTCCACGGTCGTCAGTCTGGTCTATGGACACTCGGAGATTGTGCGCGCATTTACCTCGCACAGTTACTGGATCATCCTGACAGTGCTCATTATCATGCGGCCCGGGTTCGCGCTGACTCGCCAGCGCACGATCGGTCGCCTGGCCGGCACGCTGGCCGGCTGCCTGATCACCATTGCGCTGTTTAACTTGACCAGCAATCCGTTTATCCTTATTGCAATCATGATTCCGGCGATGGTGCTGGGCAATGCTTTCGTATTGACCAACTATCCGCTTAGCTCGTTGTTAATGACGATCTATATCCTGATCGCCTTTCACTTCCTGAGCCCGGGCAACCTGCTGATCATCGGCGAACGTGCGCTGGACACCCTGGCCGGTTGTGCGCTGGCCTTTGCCTGCGGCTCGATTCTCCCCTGGTGGGAAAAGCAGCGCATCATGCCGCTGGCGCAGGAGGCCATAGCGGCAGCGCATGATTATATTCTGGCCGTGCAGGCGTACATCACTTCGGTTCACGCCGACCCGGAGCAGAAAGTATCAACGGCCGACAACGAACGCTATGTGCAGGCGCAACTGTCTCGCAAAAATATGCACACGGCCTTTGGCGCGTTCGCAGACAGTTTCTATCGGATGATGAACGAACCCAAATCCAAGCAGATCCATATTAAGGAACTGAACACGATTCTGGTGCAGACCGACGCGGTGGCCAGTCAGATCGCCGCGATTGCGCCAGTCATGGCCAGCCTGGACAACATACCGCCCAATATGCAGCAGACCCTTACCAACGTATCTGATTTGCTGGACAAGGACGCGCAGTCCATTACCGAAGCGCCATCGCAAATTGAAACCGAGGGCCAGTACGGCAGCCTGGTTTTTCCGCTCAAACAGATGCAGCAGGCCGCGCTGCGCATCCGCCAGCAGGCGACCAATATTGGCTTGATGTAATCGAGCTACCCTGTCGGCAGGATCGGGCAGTCTGCCCGCAGGTCGGCATGAGCGCATTCACACATGGCGCATCGCTTATCGCTTATCGCTTATCGCTTATAGTTTATCGTTATTAACTGAGCTGCATGTCGCCACGCTACTGCGCCCTGCCCCATGCCGGACGGCGGCCAGGCTCCATGCGTGAGCGAAACCCATGGCCGTCTATTCGAACAGCCGCTCGTCCACTTTAAGGGCGCCGGGCCAGAAATACAGGATCGCCGACACCAACTGGATTGCAATCATGATGCCCCAGCCGGTCAAGTGCGCCACAGCAGGATAATGACCATCCGTTGCAGGCCAGAAATCCAGTACGAACCCAACGCCAACTTGCATGGAAAAAATGCTGATGAAAAAAATCATGTTGAAGGCGGTCGTCACACGACCCACAACCTTGCGTGGAAAGACCTCGGCCAGCAAGGCATAGGCAAGAATACAACTGGCGGCAAGAAACCCATAAGTGCCCCAGATCAACGCCGGCGAGAGGGGTACCCTGAGCAGGATCAACAATTGTACCAATACGAACAGCGTCATTCCCAGCCCGCAAAAGGCACGCAAACCCAGGCCGTAGCGTTCGATGCGGCGCGCCACCAGACCGGTGATGACCGTGCCGGCCACCATGGTCAGCCCCAGCATGGACACCAGGCTGTCGGCCTGGCGCGCCGTCAATCCGGAGACGTCGGTCAGATACGGTTTGACCCACAGCGATTGAGCCGCGTAGAAGGCGCCGCCCACTGCGCAGGGAAACGGCACCACGCGCCAGAATACCGCATTCTTCAGGATAATACGAACACCATGAATTTGCTTGGATACCGGCTCGTGCGGTGCCATCCGCTGCTTTGATTCGGGCACCAGCAGCCAGATGACGACAGCCACGGCAATCGTGAAAACAGCCATGCCTATGCTGACTTCCCGCCAGGTGTAGTGCGTCAGCAGCACCGCCAGCGGCGTGCCGACCACCACCCCGCCCATGCCGCCGAGCGCCACCATCAAGCCATTAAGTAGCGGCCAGCGCGAGGACGGAAAATTCTGGGCAATCGCCAGGAAACCGGCGCCAAGGCAGACCGAAACACCCACGCCGATCATGATGCGGCCGATAATCAGACCCTGCATAGTGTCAGTCATGCCGTAAAGCACTGTCCCTGCCGCAGCCACCAGCAGCAGGACGGCATCGGTGCGACGTGCTCCATAGCGGTCCAGCGCCAGCCCGGCAGGAAGCTGGGCCAGGGCAAAGCCGATAAAGTAAAAACTGGTCAGCAGCCCCAGGTCGCTGGCCGTCAGATTCATTTCGCGCGACAGGAACGGCGCAAAGCCGATATTCAGGCCACGATACACATAGGACAGGAAGTAGCCCAGCGCAAAAAGTACAAAAATCCTTATTGCAGCCTGACGGCTCATTGTTTTCTCCGGAAGACCAATTTGTCTTCCGTGGACTCCTCGGCGGCAAAGGCATAACCTTCGACATTAAACTTTTTCAGGGCTGCCGGCGTTTTCGCTTTGGTCTCAATGGCAAACCGCGCCATCAGCCCGCGCGCGCGCTTTGCGTTGAAACTGATAATTTTGTAGACACCGTTCTTATAGTCCTGGAAGACACACTGGACAACACGCGCATCCAGCGCTTTGCCATCAACCGCTTTGAAATATTCTTCAGAGGCCAGATTGATCACGATGCGCGAAGTCTGATCGGCCAGGCGTTCATTTAGGTATTGGGCAATTTCCGAACCCCAGAACTCATACAGATTCTTGCCGCGGGCAGTCTGCAGGCGCGTGCCCATTTCCAACCGATACGGTTGCATCAGGTCCAGCGGACGCAGCACGCCATACAGGCCGCTTAGGATGGCCACATGTTCCTGGGCCCATGCCAGTTGTGATTCGCTCAACGTCGCTGCAGCCAGGCCTTCATACACATCGCCATTGAATGCAAGCACGGCCTGGCGTGAATTTTTCTGGTCAAACCTGGATTTCCATTCCGAGTACCGCTGCACATTCAGTTCGGATAACGCCGGGCTCAGCTTCATGAGTGCAGCGATATCGTCGGCACTCTTGGTTTTGAGCACTTTGATCAGCTCTGCGGAGCGTTTTATAAAAAGGGGTTGGGTATGGGTGTTGGTAGAAACAGGAGAGTCGTAATCGAGTTTTTTTGCAGGAGAAAGCAGGAAAAGCATGACGGACAACCTTGAATGGAATGTTTGATGAGTCTGAAAAAAACGCCGCTCCCGGCAGGTGCCCGGAACGTCGTCAATACATCATGGCAGATCGGGTCTGCCTGCCGGATACAGGCGCCCGGCAGGACTTGGCCATGATCACTTAAACTGCAGGGTCCAGGCGTGCAAGACCACCCATATACGGACGCAATACCTCAGGAATGTCGATGCTGCCATCGGCCTGCTGATAATTTTCAATGAGCGCCACCAGCGTGCGTCCCACTGCCAGGCCGGAACCATTGAGCGTATGCAGATATTCTGTTTTGCCCTGTTCGTTACGAAAGCGCGCCTGCAGACGTCGGGCCTGGAACGCTTCACAATTGGAGACAGAGGAAATCTCGCGCCAGGTGTTCTGCGCCGGAATCCAGACCTCCAGGTCGTAAGTCTTGGCGGCGCCAAAACCCATGTCGCCTGTGCACAGCTGCATGACACGGTAAGGCAGCTGCAGCAACTGCAGCACTTTTTCAGCATGCCCGACCATTTGCTCCAGCGCATCATAGGAGGCTGCCGGATGGACAATCTGCACCATTTCCACTTTATCGAACTGATGCTGACGAATCATGCCCCGGGTATCGCGGCCGCCACTGCCGGCTTCAGAGCGAAAACACGGTGTATGTGCCGTCAGGCGCAAAGGCAGACTGGCGCCGGGCACAATTTCGTTCTTGACGGTAGCGGTTAGCGTAATTTCCGATGTGGAGATCAAATAAAGATCTTCCTTTTCTATCGGCTTGCCCTGCTGATCGGTCTGCGGTTCGTCTTCGCCGCCCTTGGTCACCCAGAACATATCGTCCTTGAACTTGGGCAACTGGCCGGTGCCCAGCAGGGTTGAACTGTTCACGATGTACGGCGTATAGCATTCGGTATAGCCATGCTCGTTCGTGTGCAGATCCAGCATGAACTGGGCCAGCGCGCGATGCAGGCGCGCCATGCCGCCACGCATGAAAGAAAAACGCGCACCGGTGAGCTTGACTGCCGTATCAAACTCCAGCCCAAGGCGTTCGCCCACCGTCACATGATCCTGGGTTTCGAAACCTTTGGCTGGCGGCTCACTGTTATCGGTCACGTAACCGGCCTGGGTACCCAGCCAGCGCCGGACCTCGACGTTGTCGTCACTATCCTTGCCCTGTGGCACAGAGCTGTGCGGCAGGTTGGGAATCGTCATGAGCCAACCGTCCAGTTCACTGCGAATACCAGCCAGCTCTTCTTCCAGCGCCCTGAGTTTGCCAGGCAGTGCCTGTGATTCGGCCATTACGGCGCTGGCATCTTCTTTCCGCGACTTGAGCTGGCCGATTTGCTTGGCCAGCGCATTGCGCTGCGCCTGCAGGGTCTCGGTCTGGATTTGCACCTCTTTGCGCCGGGCTTCGAGTTGATTGAAGCGGGCCTCGTCAAAGTCGACGTTGCGACGCTTGAGCGCGGCGATGACAAGGGGAAGCTCTTTTCGCAGTAAAACAGGATCTAACATGATTTTTTCTGGTTTCGTGTGGGAGGAGTATAGGGTAATCATTATATACAGCTATACGCGCCCGGTGGGGCCACAGAACGAACAACGCGTGTCCGCAATCGGTTTTGCCAGAAAAAATCAGGTAATCTGCCCGAAAACAATTCGTGCTTACGGGCGTTTTCTTTGTCTACATTCCCGGTTTGGGCATCTCACCCTTGGTTGCCGGAACCACATTGCTATCGGTTTCCATACCTGACGAACTATGTTGCATGGGCATGGCGCCACCCTGCCCGGCGGGTTTGGCCGCACCAGACTTCATGTGCTCGCCGTACCCTTTGTCCGACATGCTCATGCCGCTCTTGCCCTGGTGTTCGGGGACAACCTTGCTGTCCGCTTTCATATTGTTGGCGTGGTGCTGATTCGTACCGGACTCAGTAGGCTTCCATTTTTTACTTTTGCTCAGTTTTTCCCAGCCCGGCGTCGGCGCAGTTGTTGCCCCGGAATGTTGCGCAGGCTTCTGATCAATTTTGCTGTCGGCATTCACGTTCATGTCTGCTGCCATGCCTGAATGCATACCCAACGCCAATGTGATTGCGCCGGCCAGCGCCGCTATCATGGTATTTTTCATTCTGTTGCTCCTGTGATTGATGACGTAAGCTGCCGCGTATCAAACCCAGCTTCAAATTTCAAAATGCCAGTCAATGCGCGGTAGTCAGGACGACCGAAGATCGTTGCCGGTCATACCTAACTTACTCCTTAGACAACATAGTGGGGCCGTTTATTACATCTTCTTGCGAGATATTATGTAACTGTATTTCAGCTTAAAATCAAAAAAATACGCAAACCAGGATGAACCGGTGCGCTGCTGCGACACTGACCGCAAACGCAGATCCCCATCGGGGCTTGCAGCATGTGCAGCACGGGGCAAAGTGTCGAACGAAAAGCATCAGTGCGACGCATTGCCGCACGTTCAATCTGACTAGCGCTTTTTATTTTGCCGTGCCTCACGATCAAGCGAGCGCAGGTAATTGAGTTTTTCCATAATTTTCGTTTCCAGCCCCTGTTGCACCGGCCGATACCAGCCTGGTTCGCGCATGCCATCGGGCAGATAGGTCTCACCGGCAGCATAGGCATCGGGCTCGTCATGCGCATAGCGATACTCATGTCCGTAGCCCAGTTCTTTCATCAGCTTGGTGGGCGCATTGCGCAGATGGACCGGCACCTCGCGCGATTTATCCTGCTTCACGAACGCGCGTGCCTGGTTGTAGGCGTTGTACCCCGCGTTGCTCTTGGCCGCCACGGCCAGATAGATGACCGCCTGCGCCAGCGCCAGTTCGCCTTCCGGAGACCCCAGGCGTTCATAAGTAGCAGCCGCTTCGTTGGCCATTTGCATGGCGCGCGGATCGGCCAGGCCGATATCTTCCCAGGCCATACGCACAATGCGGCGCGCCAGATACTTGGGGTCGGCGCCGCCATCGAGCATCCGGGTGAACCAGTACAATGCGGCGTCCGGATGAGAGCCCCGTACCGACTTGTGCAACGCGGAGATCTGGTCATAGAAGCTATCGCCGCCCTTGTCAAAACGACGCAGATTCAGTGTGAGCGCGTTTTGCATGAACTCGGGGGTGATCTGCTTTACGTTTGCCGCAGTTGCAGCCGTACTGGTCTGCTCCAGCAAATTCAGAAACCGCCTGGCATCACCATCGGCGTAGCCGGTAAGCACCGCAACGGCCTGCTCGTCAAAGTCCAGGTCAATCGCGCCACTTTCTTTGGCGCGCACCAGCAGCTGACCCAGCTCCTCGTCCGACAGCGAGGTGAGCACATAGACCTGGGCGCGCGATAACAGCGCCGAATTGACTTCAAACGACGGGTTTTCGGTGGTAGCGCCAATGAAGGTGAAGAGCCCGCTTTCCACATACGGCAGGAATGCATCCTGCTGCGCTTTGTTAAAGCGATGCACCTCGTCCACAAAAAGAATGGTTTTGCGTCCCTGCGCCTGGGCGACCTGCGCTTTGACGACGGCATCGCGAATGTCTTTGACACCGCCGAGCACCGCGGAAATGGCAATGAAATGCGCATCAAAACCATCAGCCATCAGGCGCGCCAGCGTGGTTTTCCCCACGCCCGGCGGTCCCCAGAAAATCATGGAATGCGGACGACGCGCCTCGAACGCCACACGCAACGGCTTATCGGGCCCCAGCAAATGCGACTGCCCGATGACCTCGTCGATATTGCGCGGACGCAGTCTTTCGGCCAGCGGGGCATTCGCGCCCGCGCCAGCGCCATTGAACAGATCGCTATCGGAAAAATCACTCATAAATATATTGGGTTTCCAGAACCACTGCGCACGTCGGTGAACCACAGTATGTGCAAAAAGGGCCGTCGCAACGGCCCCTTGAACTGGACTGCGGTAAGGGCACAGACCCTTTGACAGTCTACATTTTAACGGTATCTACGCCAGCGGGGGCCTTGAACTGGTAGGCACTGGCTGGAATTTTCGCGTTGCTTTTGAAATTGCGCAATTTGATCGACGTAGTCTGTCCAAAAGAGTCCAGGATGATCAGTTCGGCCGGCAGGTTGTTGGCAAAGCCGATATCCACATGGGTCAACCCGGCGTCAGACACTTTGGGGGTTGCCCGCATCCACACCATGCCCTGGTTATCAGGCAACGCAGACAGCTTGAATGAATCGTCCAACGTACCGGAACCGAACAAAATGGCTGCAGGTGAAGCACCAACCGCTTTGCTCACCGGGCGTTCCGTAACCTGTCGCAGGTCAGGATCATATTGATAGACGGTTTTGCCGTCGGAGATCACGCTTTGAGCATAGGGCTTGACCACGCTCCAGTTGAATTTTCCCGGACGCTCAAAAGAAAAGGTACCGGTCTGGGCGGCCCGGTTCTTGCCCTTGCCGCCAGATGTTTTCTGGGCAAACTCGCCGCTGGCCGATTTGACCTGCCCCACAAAATCCTTCAATTGTTGCCGGGCGTCCGTCTGCTGCGTGTTCTTGACCTCGGGAATCTTCTCGAATGTCACGCCCTCAAGCGTCGTTGACAGGCCGGCGTCCGGATTCATCATATCGGGGTTCACCTTGATGTCCTGTGCCAGTGTCGAGACTGGGACCGTCGCAACCATCGCCAGGCAGACCGCAAGTAACGTTTTTTTCATGAATGAACTCCTGTTGTTGTTCGGCCCGGCAGTCGGGCAATGCCCTGTGAATACCGCCGGAAACATGACCTGTTTTACCATTAACAGGTCAAGAAAGGATGTAACGAAATCGTAAATACAATTGCACCGCTGTAATTTGACGGTGGCTGCAAATACTTACGGCATCCCTATGGATGCCGTAAGCAGGAACTCGCGGTTACGGCGTATTACAGGCTGGTCATGCCTGGTCCGCCGGCTTTAAGCGTCGGGCTCTTCCTGCCCGGCGGGAACCAGAATTTCCCGGTTGCCATTGGACTGCATGGTAGAGACAATGCCAGACTGCTCCATTTGCTCCAGCAGCCGCGCGGCGCGGTTATAGCCGATGCGAAGATGCCGTTGAACCGACGAGATGGACGCGCGGCGATTTTTCAATACCACGGCCACCGCCTGATCGTACAGCGGATCCGATTCATTATCGGTAAAGCCGGTCACACTGCCTACGCCGTCACCGGTTTCGCCGCCGACACCACCTTCGAGCAGGCCATCAATATAATCGGGCTCGCCCTGCTCTTTGAGATAATCGACCACACGATGCACTTCGTCGTCGTCGACAAACGCGCCGTGCACCCGATTGGGCAAACCGGTGCCGGGCGGCTGATACAGCATATCGCCTTGGCCCAGCAACGCCTCGGCACCCATCTGGTCAAGAATGGTGCGCGAGTCAATTTTGGAAGAAACCTGAAACGCGATACGCGTGGGAATATTGGCCTTGATCAGACCGGTAATCACATCCACGCTGGGGCGCTGTGTCGCCAGAATCAGGTGAATACCGGCAGCTCGCGCCTTTTGTGCCAGACGGGCTATAAGCTCTTCAATTTTCTTGCCCACCACCATCATCAGGTCGGCCAGCTCATCAATCACCACCACGATCATGGGCAGGGTTTTCAACGGTTCCGGCTCTTCCGGTGTTAGTGAGAACGGATTGGGAATGGATTCGCCTTTTTTGGCGGCGTCGCGAATTTTGTTGTTGAAGCCGCTAATATTGCGCACGCCCATTTTACTCATGAGCTTGTAGCGCTTTTCCATCTCTCCCACACACCAGTTCAGCGCATTGGCTGCCTGACGCATGTCGGTTACCACCGGCGCCAGCAGATGCGGAATGCCCTCGTAAATGCTCATTTCCAGCATTTTCGGATCAATAAGAATAAGACGGACCTGGGAAGCGTCGGCTTTATATAGCAGTGAAATAATCATGGCATTGATACCGACCGACTTGCCCGAGCCGGTCGTACCGGCGACCAGCAAGTGAGGCATTTTGGCCAGGTCAGCAACCACCGGATTGCCGGCAATGTCCTTGCCCAGCGCCATTGTCAGCGAAGAGGCGTTGTCATGATAAGTCTTGGAGCCAATGATTTCCGATAGCCGGACCATTTGTCGCCGTGGGTTGGGCAATTCCAGGCCCATCAGGTTTTTGCCGACAATGGTTTCAACCACGCGAATGCTGACCAGACTGAGCGCACGCGCCAGGTCCTTGGACAAGTTGACGATCTGGCTTCCCTTGACGCCGGTGGCCGGCTCAATTTCATAACGGGTAATAACCGGTCCGGCCTGCGCGGCAACCACGGTCACCTGCACGCCGAAGTCGCGCAGTTTTTTCTCGATCAGGCGCGACGTATATTCGATGGTCTCAGGCGAGACCGATTCGATATTTTCGCCGGGAGGATCAAGCAACTCCAGTGCCGGCAGCTCTCCGCTGGCATTCTTGGGCGGCTCAAACAGCGTGCGCTGCTTTTCCTTGATCACACGCTCGGAGGTGGGAAACACGGTAATTTGCGGTTCAATGCGCACCGAGGTCTCGTGCACCAGTTGTTCTTTTTGTGTCACCACCTCTGCTTCACGCGCCACCTGGGCAATTTCACCGGCCTTGCGATCCTGGCGGGCGGTCTTCAGATTGATCAGCGCATTGAGCGTACGCTGTATGGCCGAGCCGATTTTTTCAGCCAGCGACAGCCAGGAAAAATCCAGAAACAGGCCCAGGCCCAGCACCACCATGAAAAACAGAATAAGCACCGCGCCCGGCACCCCGACCGCCGTTGCAAACAGACTGCTAATATACTGGCCCAGCACGCCGCCGGCACCGCCCGGCAATTGCGAACCAATGTGCGCCAGCTGACTGGCTTCAAAGCCCATGGAGCCGATAAAAAGCAAGGCGAAACCGACACCCTGCTCCCAGTGCACGCGCGGCAACGCCACATCGGGATTGGCCACGATACGACTCATGAGCAATTTATAACCCACCCACATGCGCTTGAGGCATAAGGCCACAAACCACCAGGCCGACAGGCCGAAAAGATACAGCAGGATATCGGACACATACGCACCCACTGCACCCAAGCGGTTATGAACCAGGGTGGATGACGAAGTGCTGACCCAACCAGGGTCATTCGGATGCCAGGTAAACAGCATGACCGACAGGGCAGCGGCCAACGCAGCATACAGAACCCATTTGGCTTCCGTAAACATGGCGGCCAGCCGACTGGGTTCGGCATTCTGTGCGTTGCGCGCATTTCTGGCGGACGATCGTGACCCGGTATTGCGTGTATTGCGGGCGGAACGAGTGGGAGCGGTATTTGAAGTGCGTGCCATAACTATAAATTCGGTCAATAAAGCATTATAGCTTATTGATATTAAATGTTATTTATATTCTAACCGTGGAATACTCATTGATTGTGAATTCTTCGTAAGCTGTTGTTTTAACAGGCGTCGTCCCCATTTAATTAATGACAATGAGGCAACAACTCGTCGGATAGCATCCGTATTTCCCGGTGATGAGATCGTCATCAGGCGGTATTTTCGGGCCTGCGGCAAAACCGTGGCAGTTTCGGGGTTTTGAACGGCGCCGCGTAGCGATCCATTATAATTGCCCATTGGATTTTTAGGATAAGACACAATGGCTGACAAAACCAAACATGCAAAAGTGCTGATTCTGGGTGCCGGGCCGGCTGGCTATACCGCCGCGGTTTACGCAGCCCGCGCCAACCTGAATCCGGTACTGGTTACCGGTATGGAACAGGGCGGACAGCTCATGACCACGACCGACGTGGACAACTGGCCTGCCGACGCCCAAGGCGTGCAGGGCCCCGACCTGATGCAGCGCTTTCTGGAACACGCAACGCGCTTTAACACCGACATTGTTCAGGAACACATTAAAGAAGCCGATCTGTCGGTGCGCCCGTTCCGGCTGGTCTCGGAGTCCGGCACTACATTTACCTGCGACGCCCTGATCATTGCGACCGGCTCTTCAGCCAAATATCTGGGTCTGCCGTCTGAAACTGCTTTCATGGGCAAAGGGGTATCAGCCTGCGCCACCTGCGATGGTTTCTTTTATCGCAACCAGGATGTCGTTGTAGTGGGCGGCGGCAATACCGCCGTCGAAGAAGCACTGTATCTGTCCAACCTCTGCCGCCACGTGACGCTGGTGCACCGTCGCGACACATTCCGTGCCGAGCCTATCCTGGTCGACAAGCTGATGGACAAGGTAAACGGCGGCACCATGTCGCTGAAACTGTTCAACACGCTGGACGAAGTACTGGGTGACCAGAGCGGCGTAACCGGGGCAAGGCTGCGTCATGTGGACGGCCATCTGGAAGATCTGGCCGTAACCGGCGTGTTCATTGCCATTGGCCACCACCCCAACACCACTCTGTTCGAGGGCCAGTTGGAACTGGAAAATGGCTATATCGTGACTAAAAGCGGCCACGGCGGCCTGGCCACGATGACTTCGGTCCCCGGCGTATTCGCTGCGGGTGATGTGCAGGATCATGTTTACCGTCAGGCCATTACCAGCGCCGGCACCGGTTGCATGGCGGCACTGGATGTACAGCGCTGGCTCGAAAGCCAGCCTGAGTAAAACAGGACAGGCCCGCCCAGCCAGTGGCGCGGGCCGCAATTGTTATGGTTACCCCCATCAAAGGCAAGCTCGAAGACCTGCGTCAGTTGCAGAAAGCCAAGGTGCGTGAACAAACGCGTCGCGCCAAGGCACAGCAGGCTGCGCCCAGGCATAATAAGACAACAACAGATCCCGCCGCATCTGCCGTTTTTACGCCAGAAGATATCGCACTGTTTCGCCAAACGGTCAAATCCGTCACGCCGCTACCCGAAGCCAACCGCTATGCACGGCCGGCGCTGGACTACGGCAATAACGAGTATTTTCGTGCCAAACGGCGTCAGGCCGAAGGCGTAACTTCGGTTGAGCCGCATAAGCCAGCCGCCCCTGTTCGCACACGTGAGCAAAAACATACACCACCGACCGATAAAGGCCGGCGTCGCGCGGATCTGCCCGAAGGCGCCTATGTGCAACGGGCCGATAGTATCGATTTGATCAAGAAACTGTTATCAGGACAGTGGCCGGTTGCGGCCACACTGGATCTGCATGGCGCCAATTCAGCCCAGGCAGCTGAACGCTTTGATCGGTTCATTCATTCCTGTCTGGAGCATCGGATCCGCTGTATTTGTATTGTGCACGGCAAAGGCTATGGCTCTGCCCAAGGCACCGCTGTGCTGAAGGAACAGGTGCTGGCCTGGCTGAAAAATATGGATGCCGTACTGGCATTTGCGCCTGCCCCCGAAAATATGGGCGGTGCAGGGGCCCAGATTGTTTTGTTAAAGACGCCTGAGAGCGACTAATATAATAGGCCGGGAAACAGATAATAGACTGGCAACAGGCTGACGCGCAGCGTTGCCCAAGAATTCAAAGCCCAGCCTGATAATTCAAAACACGGCCCGAAAAAAAGAAAGGCGGAATCAATTTATATTGATTTTCCGCCTTTCGTTTATTTTTGTTATGGGTACAGCTACTGTGCACACACTTAACCGAATATTCCAATTAAGTGGTAAAGCCTGCTCATGCAGAGCGTTTGTCTCCTCACCTGCATGAAACAAATTATGCACGTGATTCGTATATATGACACTTAGGGAATGCACTAGTTTTTAGCATAATGAACTAGTTTTCTGCACCTTTTTGCAGCTGTTTTTGCGTGGCGCGCTGGCGCGCCTGCTCTTTACGAGCCGCTTTCAGGGCACGCCGCCGGCGGATCTGCTCCTGCATATCTGCACCAATATGTTCCTCTTTGCGCGCTGCCGCCAGATCAACCTGGCGCTGCCGTTCGCGGAAGCGTTCGCGTTGCTCTTCGGTTTTATCGTCCCAGCAATGCGGGCAGCTCTCACCCCGAATGTACTTGGGTGAAGCGCGTTCCTCTTCACTCAGGGGATGGCGGCAGGCACGACACTGAATATACGGACCCGGTTTGAGCCCATGCCCGACAGAGACGCGTTCATCAAAGACAAAGCACTCGCCTTCCCACAGGCTTTTTTCGGGAGGAACGGTTTCAAGGTATTTCAGAATCCCGCCCTGCAGATGATATACCTCATCAAACCCCAAGGATTTCATATAGGCCGTGGATTTTTCGCAGCGGATCCCGCCGGTGCAGAACATAGCCACCTTGCGTGCCTTGGTTTTGTCCAGCAACCCGCCCTGGGTAGCCTGGCTTTGCACCCAGTTGGGAAACTCGCGGAACGTCACGGTATTGGGATTGACCGCCCCCTTGAACGTGCCAATATCAACCTCGTAATCGTTGCGTGTATCCACCAGCACCACTTCGGGATCGGAAATGAGGTCATTCCAGTTTTCCGGCGGGACATAGGTACCCGCGTTGGTGGCATTGACATTGGGTTGCCCCATGGTCACGATTTCCTTTTTCAGCCGCACGCGCATCCGGTGAAATGGATCGCGCTCATCGGACCAGGATTCCTTGTGCTCCAGGTCCGCCATCCGTGGATCGTTGCGAAGGTAGGCCAGAACAGCATCGATTCCTTCCTTGGGACCGGCAATCGTACCGTTAATTCCCTCGCGGGCAAGCAGCAGCGTTCCCTTGACGTGATTGCGCTCGCAAAACGCCTGCAACGGCTCCTTGAGCGACTCGAAGTCGGGAAGATCGACAAACTTGTATAGGGCGGCAATAGTATGAGACATAGAACTGAATTTGGGGGTTTGAACGGCAAGTCTTTCATTTTAGCTGTCCTGCCGGTGGCAGAACAGCCTTCTGTTTGATTATTCTCAACTTGCCTGAAAATTACCCATCAATTGTAATTCAAACCCCGGCAACTTCAGTGGGAAGCCGGCTGTTCCTTGGCATATTTGATAAGCGCGCCGGTGCGGTACAAGCCATGGACAAACTTGCCAAACGGCATAGTAATGAACAGCGACAGGATAACGGCCAGATGAATGACCAGCAACGGCGCCAGCGCGGCGGTTTCCCGAAAGGCCATCAAGGCCAGGCCGGTAACCGCAGCCAGAAACAACTGGGCAATAAAGGCATAGTCCATGCCCATTTGCCTGATATTGCGAATATCCGGATCGGCTTTTTGCTTGAGCCAGAACTGCCCTGCCGTACCCATGGCCAGCGAAATCCCGCCAATGGTACCGGTCAGCTTGGGAAGGCTAAAGAACGCATAGGGCGCCTGCCAGCCAAACACGTAATGGAAAATAGTGCCTGACACCGTGGCGGCAAAACACAACATGAACCCATAAAAGGTAAGGTGATGAAAGCGACGGCGCCAGGGCGAAATATTATCGTCCGGATAAGTGCAGCCGGTCTTCACATTGCCATGCAGATACTTCAGGCTTAACGCGTCCGACAGCCCCTGGCGGACATGCGCCCAGGTCAGCAGCAACGAGGGCTTCTCGCCCACATCCTGCAGAAAATTGCGAAACCCCATGCCCATGGCAAGAACGACCCACAATGCGGCCAACCCGAAAACGGTGGCCAGCACACCATGCGGGAAAATGGCATAGAACTGCCCATTCACATCATTCATTGGCGGGCCGCCGATAAGCGCCGCCAACCCCAGCAACACGACAAGCGCAAGCAGGAACCCAAGGCTGGCCAGCAGGCCGCTTTTGTCAAAGCCGCGGGCGATGGCGCCGGGCCACGCATACGTCTGATAGGTTGTCTGGCGTACCGCAGCCAGTTGCACCGGCAGATTCACATTAAATTCATGTGGTGGGGCATACTGGCAGGAGTAATAGCATTCGCTGCAGTTGTGGCACAGATTGGCCAGATAATGCAGATCGCCGCGGGTAAAATCCAGCCTCTGCTCAAGTGCAGGAAAGACCGCACAGAAGCCCTCGCAATAACGACAGGAGTTACAGATTCCCACCGCGTTGCGGGCGTCTTCGATAAGTTGTTCAAGCTGCTGCATGCTTTGCTGCCTCCGTGCCTGCAATACGACCAAATACGGTCCCGATAGCCATCCCAAATCCAGCCACGTAACCCTTGCTCAGAATATTTCCCGCCATGATTTCACCGGCGGCGAAAACGTTGTCCGCCAGCGTGTCATCGTCCATGATGACCTGCGCCTTTTTCGTTACCTTCACCCCCATATAGGTGAAGGTGATGCCGGTGGCCAGCGGGTATGCATAAAACGGCCCCGTATCGATTTTTTGCGCCCAGTTGGTTTTATCCGTTTGCAGACCATGCGTGCGGCAACCGTCCAGCACACTATGATCGAATTGACCGGGTTCAACGGCAGCATTAAAGGCGGCCACCGTTTCCACGGCGGTTTTCACCGGCAGCCCCAGGCGTTGCGCGAGCGCTTCAATGGAATCGGCACAAATGGATTTGAATACTGACGGCATGAACCGGCCAATGGCTTTCGAATCAATGATGCAATAGGCAATCTGATCGGGTTGCTGGGCAACCAGACGCCCCCAGATGGCGTAGCGTTTAGGCCAGAAATCTTCGCCTTCGTCATAAAAGCGTCGCCCTTCCTTGTTAAGCACGATACCCAGCGAGACGCAGTCTACACGGGTGACAATACCCCCGTCATACTTGGGCGCCCGCGCATCAATAGCCACAGCATGACCCTGGGTCGGGTCACCAATAATACAGGCCTGGTTGCGCATCAGCTCGCGCAGCATGACGCCCTGATTGAACCGGGTGCCGCGGATCAGGAAATTGCGTGCTGCCGGCCCCCAGGCCTCTTCCAGCCATTCGAGATTAGACTCAAAACCGCCCGATGCAATGACCACGGATTTACCCTCAATGGTCAGTGCCTGGCCGTTTCTGACCAGCTCTACACTGTCACATTTACCGTTGGAAAAATTCAGCTTTTTGGCCTCAGTGTCGTACAGAATCTGCACGCCGGCCTTCTCGGCCGCCTTGTAATAGGCATTGACCAGCGCCTTGCCGCCGCCCAGGAAAAACGCATTTGTGCGCCCCAGGTGCAGCGTCCCACCCAGCGATGGCTGAAACCGCACGCCATTGGCCTTCATCCAGGGCGTACAACCCTCGGTCTCACGAATGACATAACGCGCCATTTCCTCATTGGTTTCTCCCCCTGTGACCCGGAATACATCCTGGAAATACTCGTCTTCCTGATAACGGTCTGTCAGTACATCGGTGGGCTCGTTGTGCATACAGCGAAAATTGCGGGTATGACTGCTGTTGCCCCCGCGCCAGACGCGCGGCGCACTCTCGACCAAAATTACCGATGCCTTTTGTTCTGCGGCTGACAACGCAGCGCATAGTGCCGCATTACCGCCTCCGATAACAAGAACATCACACGCCAACGTGTCATTCATGCCATGCTTCCTTACTAAATATACTGTTGTATTCTATTGTACACAAATATTTATGACTGTGCCTCAAAAAGCAAAAACAGCCGCAAACCGCCTCAATTGCGTTATGCTGTGCCAAAAACAAGCAATAGCAGCAAGGAATCGCATCATGGCAAAATCCAAACCCTCTCCATCCCCTAACCGTTCCGAGGCCGACTCGGAGCAAGCCAACGATCGCGGCGTCACATTGAGCGATCAGGCCTACAACTATATTGTCCAGTCCCTGGAAAACGGCAGTCTGCCGCCCGGCACCCGTTTGCGCGAGACAGAACTGGCCGCTGATATCGGCTTGAGCCGCACCCCCATCCGGGAAGCCCTGAACCGGCTGATGTCCGAAGGACTGGTCACCAACGATCCAAAGCGAGGCCTGATCATTACCGAGCTGGACCAGAATATGGTTGGCGAACTGTACGAAATGCGCCGGGTCCTGGAAAGCACGGCGGCCGCGCTGGCGGCACGCCACGCCACAGACGTTGAAATCGCGGTCCTGCGGCAGATCATAGATCGGGACGAGACACTGGACGATCCTGCCTCTCTGTCCTATAACAACCGGCTGTTTCATCAAACGCTGTATCAGTGCGCGCACAACCGCTACCTGCTCAAAACATTGCAGGTGCTGCAAAACGCCATGCTGTTGCTGGGCAAAAGCACTCTGGCCGAAAGCGGGCGCCCATCGACAGCACGCGAAGAACATGCGCAGATTATCAATGCCCTGGAACAACGCGACCCGGACAAGGCGCAGGAAGTGTCAAGCAGGCATATCAGTGAGGCCTATAAGGTCCGGCTCAGCCGCTTCCTGCTTGATCGCAACTGATCAGTCTGCACGCGCGCCGGACGATTCCACCGCCTTGCCCCAGGTTGCAATCTGCGCCTGAATAAATGCCCCGAATTCTGTCGGATTCATCTTGGCCGGACGCGCGCCTTCTTGCGCCAGCTTACTTTTGACCGCTTCACTATTGAGTGCCTTGCTGGCCGATTGATACAAGGTATCAATCACATCTTTCGGGGTGTTTGCCGGTGCAACCAGACCATGCCAGGAAACCGCTTCAAATCCCGGCACGCCCGATTCGGCCACGGTAGGCAGATCCGGCAGCGCATCTGAGCGCGCGGCAGAAGACACAGCCAGCCCTTTGATGGAGCCGGCCTTGATATGGCTGATGGCGCCGGGAATGGTGGTAAACAGAAAGTCAATCTGCCCGCCGATCAGGGCGCTGATGGCAGGCGCGCCTCCCTTGAACGGCACATGCACCAGGTCCAGATGCCCGGCATCCTTGAGCATCACCCCGGCCAGATGACCCGGTGTCCCGCTGCCGGCCGATCCCATATTGGTCTTGCCCGGATTGTCCTTCATATACTGAATCAGGTCTTCGAGCCCCTTCATATTCTTGTGGTTATTACCCACGACCAACACATTAGGCACTGTCGCAAACAGCGTGACTGGCGAAAAATCCTTGACCGCATCATAGCTCAGCTTCTTGTACAGCGTCGGATTGATGCCGTGGGTGCTGGCTGTCGCTAGCAGCAGCGTATAGCCGTCAGGCTTGGCGCTCGCCACCGACTGAGCGGCAATCGCGCCGTTACCGCCGCCTTTGTTTTCAACAACAATCGACTGCCCCAGGTCTTTTGACATGGCGGCTGCCATCGTCCGGGCCAGAATATCCGAAGAGCCTCCGGCTGGATGCGGCACAACAAGACGGATGGGCTGATCGGGATAAGCCGCAAGTGCGGCAAGCGGACTGGCGGCCAGCAGGGCCGCAAGCATACAGGGCTTGAACGAGGTCATTGATTAGTCTCCAGAAATAGAATTCGAATAGAAATATACTATTGAATACATAAGAATACAACAATAGACAACCCTAATTATGAATCCCTACTTCCTGAGGCACCGCTCTGGCAGTATGCGTGGCGGCAACAATCAACCATCACCCTGCCGGCGCAGGTTTTTCTATCAGCCCCTCACTTTGAACAGGCTGGTCAAAATGCGCCACCAGAAAATCGATGAATGCCCGGGTGCGCGCAGGCAAATTGCGCTGGCTGGGATAGTAAACATATAAATCTGCAGCCGGCAGCGTAAAGTCGGGCAACACGATCCTGAGTCGGCCACTTTGCAGATATTTCGCAAGGTCCCATTCGGAGCGGATAAGAATGCCGTGTCCATCCAGCGCCCAGCCGAGCACAATATCGCCGTCATTGCTCGAGAGCATCCCATGGACCTTCACCACTTCGCTATGATCGTGATGGGTAAACCGCCAAATACCATAGGCATCATCATTCTGCCGGTGAATAATGCAACGGTGATGAGCCAGATCGGCCAGGCTGGACGGCGTACCGTGGCGCTCCAGATACAGCGGCGAAGCACAAAGAAACCGTTGGTTGGAAAGAATCCGCCTGGCATTGAGTCGCTTGTCTGGCAACGCCCCAAAACGAATGGCCAGATCAAAACCGTTTTCGACCAGGTCCACCGGCCTGTCTGTCACTTCCATTTGCACCTCAACCTGCGGATGACGTTTGGCAAACTCCGACACTAATGGAGCGATCGTGGTTCGGCCAAAACCCAGCGTAGCATTGACTCGCAGTAGCCCACGCGGCTTGCGGCTTGATGAAATAATGTCTTCCATATCCAGAATATCGCCCAGTATCCGGGCCGCGTGCTGGCGATAGGTTTCGCCTTCACTGGTCAGGCTGAAACTTCGCGTGGTCCGGTTGACCAGTCGTACACCCAGCCGCTTTTCAAGCAAAGCCAGGCGCTTAGTCGCGGCCGGCGGCGTCACATTCAGCGCTCGCGCGGCTGCCGCCAAATTGCCATGCCGGGCCAGTATCACCATGAATTGCAGATCAGAGATCATGATTCTGTTCACTGTAGGTAAATAGATAATTAATTATAAGTGAATTATAAAAAGCCATTTTGCTCGTAATCTTAAGACCTGTCCAAACAATTACAGCACGTACCCAGACTTCAGGAACCTTAATGAAAATCGTTGAAATTCGCGAAAAAACACTGCCCATCAGCTCACCCATCCGCAATGCCTACATTGATTTTTCCAAGATGACGCTCAGCCTTGTAGCGGTAATCACAGATGTGATTCGTGACGGAAAGCCCGTTATCGGCTACGGCTTTAACTCCAATGGTCGATACGGCCAGGGTACATTGATGCGCGAACGCTTTATCCCAAGGATTATGCAAGCGGACCCGATGACGTTGATTGATGACTCGGGCAACAACCTGGACCCACACAAAATCTGGGCAACCATGTTCTCGAACGAAAAACCCGGCGGACATGGCGAGCGCTCAGTGGCGATCGGCACGATCGACATGGCAATCTGGGATGCCGTTGCAAAAATAGAAGGTAAGCCGCTATTTCAGCTGCTGGCCGATCGCTATGGCAACGGGCAGCCGGAGCGCCAGGTTTTTGTGTATGCGGCGGGTGGATACTATTACCCTGGCCAGGATCACGAAAAACTCAAGGATGAAATGCGCAGCTACATTGATCGCGGCTATACCGTAGTCAAGAAAAAGATCGGCGGCGCCTCTCTGGATGAAGATTTGCGCCGGATCGACTCCATTCTGAGCGTCCTGCAGGACGGGCAGAAACTGGCCGTGGACGCCAATGGCCGGTTTGATATGGACACCGCCATCGCCTATGCAAAGGCACTAAGCCAGTACGATCTGTTCTGGTACGAAGAGCCCGGCGACCCGCTCGATTTCGAACTGCAGGCCGCCCTGCGAAATTATTATCCAAACCCCATGGCTACCGGCGAAGACCTGTTTTCCATGCAGGATGCGCGAAACCTGATTCGCTACGGCGGCATGCGCGCCGACCGTGATTGGCTGCAGTTCGATTGCGCCCTGAGCTACGGCCTGGTCGAATACCTGCGTACCCTGAACATGTTGCATGAACATGGCTGGTCGCGCGCAAGATGCATCCCGCATGGCGGCCATCAGATGTCGTTAAATATTGCTGCCGGCCTGGGTCTGGGTGGCAATGAATCATACCCCGATCTTTTTCAGCCATTCGGCGGCTTTCCCGATAGCGTGAAAGTAGAAAACGGCTTCATTACCATGCCCGATCTGCCGGGCATCGGATTCGAAGGCAAGGCCGATCTGTATCAAGTCATGCAGCAACTGTCGGCATAACCCGCAACACCCCAATAACGACATAGAGGAGACAACAAAATGCACAACCATGCAACACGTATCAAAGCCGGCGTCACCCTACTTGCGGGCCTGTTTGCCGCGACCGTGGCCACAGCCGCAATGGCCGAGTATCCGGAAAAAAGCATCACGATTGTGGTGCCATTCTCGGCAGGCGGGCCTTCCGACAAAATTGCACGCGATATCGCCGAAGCGCTCAGGGAACCCATGGGGCAACCCATCGTTATCGAGAACCGCCTTGGCGCAGGCGGCACGATCGGCACCGCTCGCGTTGCCAGGGCGAAAAATGACGGCTATACCTTGCTGGTTCATCACATTGGCCTGGCCACGGCACACGCGCTGTACAAAGACCCTGGCTACCAAATAGAGGACCTTGAATTTCTGGGCCTGATCAATGAGGCGCCGTCGACCCTGATTGGCAAACCAGCGTTAGCTGCCAACGATTTTGCGCAATTGAAAAAGCACATTGCAGAAAAAGACAGCGCCATCAATCTGGCCAACGCAGGCGTTGGTTCGGCCTCGCATCTGTGCAGCCTGATGTTGCAAAGCGCACTGCACAGCAAGATGACTTTCGTTCCCTATAAAGGCACCGCGCCGGCAATGACCGATCTGATGGGTGGGCAAATCGATATCATGTGCGAGCAGGCAACCAACAGCATTCCTCAAATCGAAAGTAAAAAGGTAAAAGTGTATGGTGTGAGCAGCATGAAACGCATGAGCATACCCGCGTTGACATCCGTGCCGACACTGGATGAAGCCGGACTGTCGGGGTTCAATTTCAGCGTCTGGCATGGGCTTTATGCACCCAAGAATACGCCCCGACCTATCATAGACAAGATCAATGCCGCCCTGCGCGTCGCGCTGAAAAACCCTGAACTGATCAAACGCCAGGAAGCATTGGGAATTTCAATTGTGAACGACGACAGACTGTCCCCCGAGGGCCACAGGACATTCTTCGAAAAAGAAGCCGCCCGCTGGGCAAGCGTGATCAAGCAAGCCGGCATTCAGCCGGAATAGCACTATGTCGTCAGGCGAATAAAAATACCAGGCCTGATCTCAACCAGGCCCGAGGCACCCCACCTCATGTACTCGCGCAATCGGCGTAGTAACGGATTTTCATCCCCGGATCTGCCTGCTACACAAGCTGCGCAGCCAGTGCCTCGTCAATCCACGCATCGTCATACTCACCCCGGGCGATCCCGCCAAGCACCTGGGCTTCAGCCTGCATTTTGCGACGGCTGGCGGTGGCAACCGCCTGAGCCTGATCACGCGCAATAAAGACGACCCCATCGCCATCGCCCACGACGATGTCTCCTGGCCGCACAACACAACCTTCAATTGCAACTGCAATAGCGGTTTCGCCCGGTCCATTCTTTAAAGGCCCCTGATGCGTCACAGCTTTCGAATAGCACGGAAAGTCATGCTTGATAAAGGCATCAGCGTCGCGAATCGCGCCATACACCACAAAACCGGCAAGGCCACGCATCTGCGCCACGCTCATCATGATTTCCCCAAGCAATGCACGCTCGGTATGTCCTTCGCCATCTATAACCAGCACCTGCCCAGGCTCGGCCTTGCGCAAAGCATCATGAATATGAAGATTGTCGCCAGATCGCACTTTTACCGTGTAAGCCACGCCCAGCATCGGCGCACACTTGTGGCGAGGGACCAGCGTGTGGGTTCCTGCAATGCGACGCATTGAATCACTGATAATTGATGTGGGAACCCCCTCAAACAACTGTGCCAGCGCATCCATATCTTTTCTCCTGAAATTGAATATTGATTCAGTCTACTTGTGCACCGGATTCTTTCACAACGCCCGTCCATACCGGCGCTTCCTTGGCGATGAAATCGGCAAACGCGCCGGCAGAATTGGCCACATCGGAAGAACCCATTTGTTCGAGCGCTTGTGTCATCTGGGGCGTTTTCAATGCAACATTAACTGCCTTATTGAGCCGATCCACTATGGCAGAGGGCGTGCCGGCCGGCGCAAAAACGCCGTACCAGTTTTCAATGACAAAATCCTTGAAGCCTGACTCAACCATGGTCGGCACATCCGGCAGCACCTTCGTGCGGCCGGCGCTGGTTGTTGCCAATGCCTTGACGGACCCGGCTTTCACATGCGGCAACAATACGGTGGTGGTTTCAAAGGCAATGGGAACATGTCCGGCAATCACATCATTGAGCGCGGGTCCCTGCCCACGGTATGGCACGTGCAGCATATTGACCGACTTCATTTGTTTGAGCATCTCGCCTGCCAGATGCTGCGGACTGCCGCTGCCACCTGAAGCAAAGCTATACTGGTCCGGATTTTTCTGCAACGCCTGGATCAATTCCTGGGCGGTGTTGACCTGCACTTTCTTTGGATTGACATAGAGCACTAATGGAACGGCAGCCACCTCACCCACGGGCGCCAGACTCTTGAGAGGATCCAGATTTAATTTATACAAATTGCGATTGATAACCACGCCGGTATTATTGCCCAGCAGCAGCGTGCACCCGTCGGGCTTGGCGCGACCGACAAACTCCGTACCGATATTGCTGCTGGCGCCGGCCTTGTTGTCAACAATGACGGTCTTGCCCAATTCCTTTTGCATCCCTGGCGCCAGAAGACGCGCCAGAATGTCGGTTGTCCCCCCTGGCGGATACGGTGAAATAATCACGATATTGCTGCACGCCAATTCATTTGCAGCCGGGGCCGGCGCCGATGCGACCAGTCCAAGCCCCGCCATGAATGCAGCGCGAAGTCCCACGATGACCCGATGTCGGGTCTTGTCATTGTCATGCATGTCTATCCTCCGATTATTCAATTTATTGACTGCGCTGCAACTGGTGGTACCCCAGCTTTGCACGTGCCTGCTTCAGTGTCAGGCCGGACTTGACGCTGTCCACGATCGATTGTTCGGTCTCGTGAATCGCCAACGCTTTATCCAGTACTTCCTGAATTCGACTGGCCGGCACCACGACAATACCGTCGCGATCGCCACACACCAGATCCCCCTTGTTAACCCGGACATCACCCAGCGAAACACTCTGGTTGACCGCTTCCACCTGCACCCGGTCCTTGCCTGTGCGCATAAATGTGCCGCGACTGAAGATTGGATAGCCACATTCCACGGCCTCTTCTACATCCCGGCAGACACCGTGAATCACGGTACCGGCAATGCCGCGCGACCGGGCGATCTGACTAAGGATGCCGCCCCACACCGTGCAATCGGTGCGCCCACCGTTGTCCAGCACAATGACCTGTCCTGGTAGTACATCATCGATAAAATCGCCGACGGTACCCGGATCCTGCTGGTCTACTGGCGCGAAACGCAAGGTATAGGCGGGACCAAAAAAACGAAATGTCCCTGTTACGCCACTTAGCCCATGGGCGCTGCCGGGCAGCCCGAAAAAGTCCAGCGCATCCGAAATTTCGGCATTGGCCAGCACTCGATATTTAGCGTCCTGCCAGATTTCCTGCATAGCATTCCCTTTATTGTCCAGATTAAGTTGTCGGAAAATATAACATATATTGTCTGTTATTTATATAGATATTGTCTGACAATTTAATAAATTTGATGGATTCAGCGATGGGTTATACTTTCGCGTTGACGCATAAGCCCAAGCAACCACGACCTATTTATGACATCGAAACGTTCTGCAATCGCCAAATCAATAAAACAGGAAATCATGCAAGGGCGGTGGTCACCGGGGACCCGCCTCACCGAACGGGCATTGTGTGATTTCACCGGCGCAAGTCGGTCATCTGTCCGGGAAGCCCTGCAATTGCTGAGCCAGGAAGGCTATATTGATATCCGGCCCAATCAGGGCGTACGCGTGACCACGCTGGACGCCAGGGAGGCCGCAGATATTTATCAGGTGCGATCGGTGCTGGAAGGACTGGCAGCCCGCAATTTCATCAATATGGCAACCGCAGCCCAGCGCGCGGCGCTGCAAGAGGCACTAACGCAATTGGAAAGTGCCATCGAACAGGAAGATGTGGCAAGCCAGCTCAAATCCATTGAAGACTTTTACGACGCCTTACTGGACGGTTGCTATAACAGCGTCCTGAAGAGCAGCCTGGAAGAACTACATGGAAAAATATCACGACTGCGGGCAACCTCGATCCTGAGCCCGGGCCGCATCCGCAATACGCTGAAGGAAATGCGTCGCATCGGCATCGCCATTGAGCAAAATAATGAGGCCGAAGCCTGGCAGGCCTGCGTTGACCATATGCAGCATACATCGGCGGTTGCCATTCGCATGATTGACCATCTGAAAGAGCAGCAGTAATCTGCCCGCAGCCGCCGGAAAACACAGACGGTGCAGGCAAAGCCGAATGACTCTGCGTATCGAGAGTCTGCGTTTTTAACATCCGTGTATTGAAAGTCGAAAAACAAAAAACCCGCATGATATGAACCATGCGGGTTTGAGAACCGACGTAATACGTCAGCCGGTATTACATATTTTCGATCATGACCTGACCAAAGCCGGAGCAGCTCACTTGCGTTGCACCTTCGAGCAGACGGGCAAAGTCATAAGTGACTTTTTTGGACAGAATGGATTTTTCCATTGAAGAGATGATCAGATCAGCCGCTTCAGTCCAGCCCATGTGACGCAGCATCATTTCTGCAGACAGGATTTCTGAACCTGGGTTCACGTAGTCCTTGCCAGCATATTTGGGCGCTGTGCCGTGGGTTGCTTCAAACATGGCAACGGAGTCGGACAGGTTGGCGCCAGGAGCGATACCAATACCACCCACCTGAGCGGCCAGCGCGTCGGACACGTAGTCGCCGTTCAGGTTCAATGTGGCAATCACAGAGTACTCGGCCGGACGCAACAGGATTTGTTGCAGGAAGGCGTCGGCGATGGAATCCTTGATGATGATTTCCTTGCCTGTGCGTGGATTCTTGATTTTGCTCCATGGGCCGCCATCGATCAGCTCGGCGCCGAATTCTTTCTGTGCCAGCTCGTAGGCCCAGTCACGGAAGCCACCTTCGGTGAACTTCATGATGTTGCCTTTGTGAACAATGGTCACGCTTGGCTTGTCATTGTCGATCGCATACTGAATAGCCTTGCGCACCAGGCGCTCAGTACCTTCGCGTGATACGGGTTTCACGCCGATACCGGAAGTCTGGGGGAAACGGATTTTCTTGACGCCCAGTTCGTTCTGCAGGAACGCGATCAGTTTCTTGGCCTGGTCAGATTCTGCTTCGAATTCGATACCGGCATAGATGTCTTCTGAGTTCTCACGGAAAATAACCATATCGGTTTTTTCCGGCTCACGTACGGGCGAAGGCACACCCTTGAAGTAGCGTACCGGACGCAGACAAACATACAGGTCCAGCTGCTGGCGCAGCGCGACGTTCAGCGAACGGATACCGCCGCCAACAGGCGTGGTCAGCGGACCCTTAATGGAAACCACGTAATCCTTGACCGCTTCCAGTGTTTCTTCAGGCAGCCAGACGTCTGAGCCATATACTTTTGTGGATTTCTCACCAGCGTAGATTTCCATCCAGTGGATTTTGCGTTTACCGCTGTATGCTTTCTCGACCGCAGCGTCCACAACCTTGAGCATCACAGGCGTGATATCGGCACCAGTGCCGTCGCCTTCGATGAATGGGATGATCGGCTGGTCGGGGACATTCAGAGAAAAGTCGGCGTTGACCGTGATTTTTTCGCCCGATGAAGGGACTTTGATGTGCTGGTAAGACATGCTGGCTCCGTAACCCACAAGTAAAAAACATAAAGACAATCGTTGGATAAACGAGTCTTATATAAGACATATTAGTTTAACTGAAAAACGGCTGTTTTGCGGTGGGAATCTTCCATATCTAAACAAAATATGGTAAGCGCAGGTCGTTCCCGCTTCTTTGCTGTCTTTTGTGAACAGCCTGTCAGCGCGTCAAGCCATCGCTTCGGCCCGCACATCTGTCTCGCACTTGCCTGCCCCGTCTGTCACCGTATCGTCTGCATGCTTCTGGTGTTGATGCCAATTCTGTGCAGGCGAGCCAATCCAACTGCTATTGGCGGGAATAGACTCGCCCTTCATCACGGTGGTCAACGGGCCGATCAACGCTCCCCGTCCGACCCGACTACCATATAAGATCGTCGTGCGCGCCCGCAGATTGACGCCCTCCTCTATGTGCACCTGCCCTATTTTCATTACACGATCTTCAAACAGATGGGTTTGCGGGCCGGACAAACCGTTAAGTTCGGCATAATCGCCAATATGTACGCAATCGAACTCCGTCATATCCGTGGTGTCCAGATACACACCCTTGCCGATATGAACCCCCAGTAAACGCATCAGGAGTGGCAGAAACACGGTGCCCCGTAGATAATCGAGAAAATTGGAAACGGCCATTGATTCATAGACATTGGTCACCGCCTCGCTGACCCATACGTACAAAGACCACATGGGTGCTGAACCTGGCCGATAGCGCTGCAGCAACAGCCATTTGAGCACCACGACAAGGACAAAGGAACTGATGCCATACCAAAGGCCATCGCGCATCAATGAAGGCAGCGACTGCATGACTGAAACCATGGACTCATAACGGACCACATCATAGACGATCAGATAGCCGGCGCAAATGGTAAATGCCATTGGCAATACAATGCGCAGCGATTCCACAAAGGCACGCCCCAGGCGACGTCCTACAGTCGGACGAAAGGTCGACTGTTCATCGAATCGCGTCATCATTTCGCGAGCAGGCAGGATGATCGGTGGTGAACCGAACCAGGTATCGCCCGGTTTCATCTGCTCGCTTTCGGGCGCACGTGTTTGCACACCAATCAGGACGTTGGGCGCGACCACTGTTCCATCTGGCACGTAGGCGCCATTGCCGATAAAGCTGCGATGGCCGATGACGGTGTTGCGAATGGTCATCCAGCCGCCATCCACTTCGTCGTCACCCAGCATGACGGCATCGGCAATGAATGCATCATCGCCCAGCGTAAGCATATTGGGCGCCGCCCCCATGATGGTTGAAATTTCGGCATTTTTACCGATCCGTGCACCCAACAGGCGATACCATGAAGAGGCAAACACCGTCGCATATACACCGTGCAGGGTATGCAGGCTGGCCGCCTGTATCTGGTTGATCAGCCATTTGCGATAATACAGCGCGCTATATACAGAGTACCGCCCCGGCTGCATTTTGGGCAGGGCCAGCCAGCGCACCAATGCCGAGAGCAGTGCAGTAAATAGAATCAGCACGAATGAGGCCGGAATGGCAATGATGAAATATTTCATTCCCGATAACAGGAAATTGTCATAGTCAAAATTCGGATCCAGCAGGTCGATGAATATGAAGGTCGGAAACAGCGGCGTAAAAAAGAGCAAAGCTATGAACAGGCTACCCAACGCATAGAAAAGCCATTCAAACGCAATACGGGCCGGACCAGGTTCGGGCCGTGGCGGCAAGGCAGAACAATAATCGCTGGCAATCATCCGCGAAGGCGATCCCTCCCAGACCTGGGCGGCGCCAATTTGCTGCCCGTCATAAAGCGAAGACAAGCCGTTCAATCTGCCGTCCTGTGCAATGACAGTATTGCCTTCGAGCACACAGTAAGAACCAACATAAGCATTTTTGCCAATATGCGTGGTCCCCAGCACCAGCTGTCCGTTCTGTACCCGGGCGTTTTCAATATGGACCTCTGCACCTACACTGGCGCCGTCCTCGATCGTGAGCATCGAAGGCACACGAACAGTCATCGAACTGAGCATGACTTCGCGCCCGATATGTGCGCCCATGCAGCGCAAATAGGCGGCATAGATGCGTGTTCCGGCGATCAAATAAAGCGGCGCCACATTGGCCAGCCGATCCGACAGCCACCAACGAAAAAAAGTAAATCCCCAAAGAGGGTAACGACCGGGTTTCAGTCCCGCAGTAAGCAATTGCCTGCCCAGGATTGCCAGCACAAAGCTGAGCAGATAGACCGCTATAAAGACAATGAATGACATCCCGATGGCGTACCAGGTGCTGTCGTACATTTCACCCGTCAGATTATGGTAAGTAAAAAAAGGAGCCAGCCACTGCATGATGGACAACGTAATCAGAAATGGCACTGCAGCAAACTGGGCGATGCCACAGACCAGCCGGCGGCGCCAGGTATTGCTTGGCGCAGGTACAAATGGCGCCTGTACTGGCGCAGCCGATTGTTGCGAATCGGCGCGTTGCATGCAGTCACCGATGGCCTGCACGGTGCGCTTCTGATATACATCCTGCACCGTCAACGCAGCATATCTGGGCACGCTGCGAATAAGCGATACCAATTGCGCAGCCAGCAAGGAATGCCCGCCCATGTCCACGAAAAAATCGGCCTGCAAACGAATTGCTTGTCCTGGAAATAACGAACGCAATACATCGAACAGGATTTTTTGCGCGTCATTCTGCGGTTCGTCCGACTCAAGACCTGCGTCCGGCCCGGTGTGTACCGGCATCTGCGCCAGCGCATTGCGATTGATCTTGCCAGAAACCAGACGTGGCACACTGTCGGTATATTCAAAAAAAGCCGGTACCATGTAGACCGGCAGACGCGTTTTCAGGATATTGCGCAGGGTCGCGCTGGACGGCAATAGTTTTTCCTGTCCGGGTTCAACCACAATCCATGCCACCAACTGGTCCACGCCGGCAATCGTACGCAGCAGTACCGCCGCAGTGGCCACGCCCGTCTGCTCTGCAAGCGCCGCTTCGATTTCGCCAAGCTCAACACGAAAGCCGCGAATCTTGATCTGATCATCCACGCGTCCGAGGCACTCAATTGTTCCTCCTGGCAATATGCGCGCCAGATCGCCGGTTCGGTATAGCCGCGCTTCCTGGTCCCCTTGGGCAAAAGGGTTGACAAGAAATTTCTCTGCAGTCAAATCGACGCGTCCCAGATAGCCATGCGCCACGCCTGGTCCGAAAATGCAGAGTTCGCCAACCTCGTTAACAGGCACCAACTGCTGCTGAGCATCAAGCACCGCCAGACCATAATTGGGCAAAGGCGTGCCAATAGTCACCGGCTTGTCGATCGACAGTTGCTCGAGCGTTGCAGACACGGTCGCTTCTGTCGGCCCATACGTATTGAAAAGACGAATGCGGCCATTATCCAGCTTGGCCACCAGCGCATCCGGACACATTTCACCGCCCATATTGATAATCCGCAGGCTTTCCGGGACTTCTGCAAACATGGCCAGCAGCGTCGGGACCGCATGCAATACAGTAACACCGGATTTTTGCAAAACTGCCGGCAGCCCGACCGGATCAGCAGCCACCTGTTTGGGGGCAATCCAGAGGCTGGCGCCGGCCAGCCAGGAAATCCAGATTTCCTCGAACGACATATCAAAGGCCACAGAAAACCCCTGATATACCAAGTCAAAATGGGCGATCCCCAATATATGATTTTCACTACGCAGGAATGAGCAGATATTCTCGTGCCGAATCGCAATGCCTTTGGGCTTGCCGGTCGAGCCCGACGTATAGATCAAGTACGCCGGATCTGACGGCAGCACACCCTGCCGTCGCAGCATGTGCCGGCCGACACCGACGGTCAGATCCCCGGGATGCCATTGCGTTATGTCGCTGCCCGAATTACCCGAACTGATATATTGCCTGTCGGCAATAATACCCCGTGCGCCGGCATCTTCAAGACAGATCGCCACACGCTCGACAGGCGTGTCAATATCAAAGGGAAGCCACGCGGCCCCCGCCTTGGTAATAGCCAGTTGCGCGATCAACAACTGGCTGCCCCGCTCCAGCCATAGACCGACAATATCTCCTGGCGCAACACCCTCGGATAACAAATGATGGGCCATCAGATCTGCCCTGTCATTGACCTGGCGATAGGTCAGCCGCTGCGAGCCATCGATGAGGCAGATATGGTCTGGGTAGGTGGCCGCCGTGGATTCAAAAATATCGGCCAGCGTTTCATGCCGCAAAAATTGTGGCATACAGGGCCCACGCAAAATCGACAGATTGGGAGTAAACACGTGCAGCTCCTTGCGCCTGAGGCAATCAGATAGCATAAAAAAACCGACCCTGTCACGCGACCACCCCTGCAATGGCCGTGTTATGATGAGGCATCAGTCAGTGGCAGCAAGTATGACGAATCCGAACTGACGGGCCACTTAATAAATGGCCCGAATATTCAGGACGCGCGCGCCATCTGTTTCTATCTGTTTCATCGTGTATTTTTTTGTCATGCTCCCGCGCGATCGCACGACGCCGGTTTTAATTGCCCTTTTTTATGTTCAATCCATCCCGCGATCAGGTTCGCCAGTTTTTTACGGAAACCTGGACCAAACATCGTCAGAATAAAATCCTAACACCCATGGAGTCCATGGCACTGACCTGGATTTTGCAACACCCGGAGTACCACACTGCGCTGGAGAACCCGGATGCCGCCCAGCAGGAGTTCTCGGTGGAAAAAGGACAGGTCAATCCGTTTTTGCATTTGTCCATGCATCTGGCCATCAACGAGCAGGTATCTATCGACCATCCGCCAGGCATTCGCGGCATATATGAGCAATTGGCTGCCCGCAGCGATGAACATCACGCCATGCACGAAATCATGGAGTGCCTGGGCCAGGTTATCTGGGAATCACAGCGGCTGGGCAAACCGCTAGACACTGACCATTACCTGGAGCTGCTGCGCCAGCATTCAACCAGGCATTAATATTGCCGATGCGGGGCCGATAGGCCACATTCCTCTTCAGAAATCCCTCTTGCACATAACGCAGAAAATAACCAGACCGGCTACTTTCATGCAGAAGTCGAGTGCATTGGGTTAGCGCATTAGACACTTTGCACGATGGAAGATGGGGCCAGCGCACCAGGCCTATCTGCCTGTGTACCTGCCGCCCTGGCCAGAACGAAAAAAAACCGGAACATATATTCCGGTTTTTTTCTGTCTGGCGCTCGTGCATGCATATGTATGACGACACCTATATACAACTGCAATACTCTACAACTGCAATACTCCGATCGTAATGATCCGCAAGCCCGCCTATTTGCGGTGGTGTGTCAGCGGACCTTTCTGAGCAGAAAGCCATGCTGCAATATTGACGATATCGGCTGAACCCAATTTCTTGATTTCGTTGCCCATGATCGGATTCTTGCGAATATTGGCAGAATTAGGCGCGTTGCTGACACCACGCTGGTATGCAGTCAGGGCATGAACCAGGTAATCATCATGCTGGCCAGCCAGAATCGGGTACATCGGTGCAATTGTTTTGTCGCCGGCGGCGCCGTGACAGGCCACACAACCGTTCTTCTCAAATGCGGCCTTGCCGGCAGCCAAATCTGCCGCCTGGGCAGATGCCATACCAACGAGTGCGCATACGGCACCTGACAATAAAATAGAGACGCGTTTCATATCAGTTCCCGGATTATTTTACTTGAGAGAAATAGGCTGCAATATCCAACATATCCTGATCAGACAGGCTTTTTGCGATCGCGACCATAGAAGGGAAAGTCCGGGCACCGGATTTGTATTCTTTCAATGCAGCAACAATGTAGTCCGCATTCTGGCCCGAAATCATGGGAACCCGATAGACTTCGGGAAAGCTGGCGCGGTATTCAGGAATGCCGTGACAACCAATACACATGGAAATTTTACCTTTGGCAGCTTCGATGTCCCCTTTGGGAGCAGCGGCCTGCTGGGCAAATGCCTGACTAAAGAAGGCACAGGGAACCACAATGGCGAGCGCAGCAACTGAACGCTTGAAAGCGGATAACTTCATATTTTGCTCTTTTGTTAGCGAATGTCGATATTGAACGTACCGCGAGACTGCCGGCGGGTCGGATCAGCTTTAAAGCTTCAGATTGTACGACATAATTGATCTAGATTAGGGTAGTATTGGGGATCAGATGCTCAAATCATCCCTATTTTGTTGCAGAATTGAAATGAAACCAAGCCAATCTCCATCGAATCCCGGCCGCTTTGGCGGCACTGAACGCTACGTTGCCACTGACGATCTTAAACTGGCTGTTAATGCCGCCCTTACACTGCAGCGGCCGCTGTTGATCAAGGGCGAGCCAGGTACGGGCAAAACCATGCTGGCCGAAGAAGTGGCCGGCGCCCTGGGCTATCCACTGCTGCAATGGCATGTGAAATCCACCACCAAAGCACATCAGGGTCTGTATGAATACGATGCCGTCTCGCGCCTGCGCGATTCGCAACTGGGTGACGAACGGGTTCGCGACATTGCCAACTACATTCGCAAAGGCGTGCTATGGCAGGCCTTCGAAGCCGATGTGCCTACCGTAGTGCTGATCGATGAAATAGACAAGGCCGATATCGAATTTCCCAACGACCTGCTGCGCGAACTGGACCAGATGGAATTTCATGTGTATGAAACCGGCCAGACTATTCGTGCCAAACATCGTCCGCTGGTCATTATCACTTCCAACAATGAAAAGGAACTGCCCGACGCCTTTTTACGCCGCTGCTTTTTCCATTACATCCAGTTCCCCGATCGCGATACCCTGCGCGCAATCGTCAAGGTGCACTACCCGGAAGTCAAAACCGATATTCTGCGCGCCGCGATGGATCACTTCTTCATGCTGCGCGATGCGCCGGGCCTGAAGAAAAAACCGTCCACGTCCGAATTCCTGGACTGGCTGGCCCTGTTGCTGGCCGAAGATATCGACGCAGCCCGCATCGATGCCCACGCAGCAACCTCGGTTCCCGTGATGGCCGGCGCGCTGCTCAAGAACGAGCAGGACATCAGCCTGCTGGAACGCCTGTCGGGTCTGGCCCGTCAGACACGGCGCTAATTAAGCGTGCTGGTTTTGGGGTGACAAACATACCATGTTTATCGATTTTTTCTATCACCTGAAAAATCACAAGATTCCGGTCTCGGTCAAGGAATACCTGACCCTGCTCGAAGTGCTGCGCGAGCGCGTCATGCCGCCGTCACTGGATGACTTCTATCATCTTGCGCGCCTGACGCTGGTCAAGGACGAAACGCTTTTTGACCGCTTTGACCAGGCCTTTGCCCTGTTTGTCAAAAAACTGCCCGCCACCCTGCCCGCCGGCCCCGACATTCCGCTGGACTGGCTGATCAGCCAGATGCAGAAAAACCTGACGCCCGAAGAGAAAGCGGCGCTTGAAAAGCACGGCTGGGACAAGCTCATGGAGATGTTCAAAGAACGCCTGAACGAGCAGAAAGAGCGTCATGCCGGGGGCAGCAAATGGGTGGGCACCGGCGGTACATCACCGTTTGGCAATAGCGGCTATCATCCGGAAGGTATCCGCGTTGGCGGCCCTTCTGCGGGGAACCGGACCGCAGTCAAGGTGTGGGAAGAACGCCGTTTTCGGGAATATGACGACCAACAGGAACTGGGCACACGCAATTTCAAGGTAGCTCTGCGGCGCCTGCGCCGCTTTGCCCGGGAAGGCGCTGCAGAAGAACTCGATCTGGACGACACCATTCGCAGCACGGCGCGCAACGCCGGTTTTCTTGATGTCAAAATGGTGCCAGAGCGGCACAATGCGGTCAATGTGCTGATGCTTCTGGATGTTGGTGGCAGCATGGATGATCACATCGCGCGCGTCGAGGAATTGTTTTCAGCCTCGCGTACTGAGTTCCGCAACCTGGAAGTCTGGTACTTTCACAACTGCCCCTATGAGCGTTTCTGGCGCTATGACGCGGGCGGGCGCCGTGTATACACTGACACCTGGGAGTTGCTGCGAACCTACAATGCCAACTGGCGCGTTATTTTCGTGGGCGACGCCACCATGAGTCCATACGAGATTATCCACCCCGGTGGTTCGGTGGAACACTACAACAAGGAGGCTGGCGCCGTCTGGCTGGCCCGCATCCTGGACGCCTGGCCCAAGGCCATCTGGCTCAATCCCGAACCACAAGCCTACTGGCAGTATCGGCAGTCAATTGATGTCATTCGCAATATCATGCAGACCCACATGTATCCGGTCACCATGACCGGTATCGAAGCGGCCATGCGGCAATTGTCGAAATAATCTTTTTTCTCTGCCATCGGCGCGGCCTGGCATTTTTATATCTGGCGACAATATCGTCCGGCTCATCCGTGCCAGACAATTAAGCATGCAGGTGCTGTACGCACCCTTTCAATCGACGCCCAGAATCACCGTATCGGGATCGATATGAACCCAGATCCGGTCTCCCTTGCGCCAGGGCTGTGCCTGGTCCTGCCCGGCAACGGTAATCAGGTGAACGTCGGGCGCAATCTGCACCTCGAGCTCCTGCTGATCGTGCATGCGCCGGGTACTGCGGATAAGCCCGCAAAATACATTCTGCTGCACGTGGTGCTGCCGAGCGAACCGGATTGCCGGCGCTTTGATCAGCAGATAGACGGCCACGCCCTTTTTCAGACCGAGCGTCAGCGTGCTGGCGTGCGTAATATTGACGCTCACGTGCAGCGAGTCGTGCAGCCTGACGCTGATTGCGTCGCGCATGCCATCGCGCTCAATGGTCGCGACCACTCCCTGCAAATGGTTGCGTGCACTGGTTTTGCGCAAGGGCAAGGGGCGTGCTGCCAGGCCACCCACAGCATCGAGTTCGATGTCGGGCTCAACGGCGTGGTCCTGTTGCCTGCGCAGTTGCTCATAATACTGAAGGAGCGCCTGCCCTGTTTCACTCAGCAGTGTGCGTCCACCGCCGCGCCCACCCTTGGCGGCAATCACAACGGCCTGACCAAGACGAGTCTGCAGATTGCGCAGCCTGTCCCATGCCGTTTTATAAGTGACTCCGGCAGCTCTGGCCGCGGCAGTAATGGAACCCAACTGCTTGACGTGGCCCAGCAATTGCAGATCCCGTTCATCTGCAAGGTCGTGCTGTTCAAGACCAAAGCCAATTGCCGTACGCACATTAAGCCGAGGCCCGGAACCACCCGGTGTGCCGGCAGCGCCGCGCCGACCTGCCGGGCTTGTGGAGCCTGCTGCCTGGGTCCTTGTCGCTCGCGAGGTAGCTACGCGCTCTATTGAATCGGCACCCTGCTTGCTCATATGGCCTCCCTCTCACGAATACTGCCATTATGTACATGTAGCACGAGATCGCCAAAGACCTCAACGTCCTTTGGATCGTGAGTAACCAGGATGAGTGGAAATTGCAGTTGCGATTGCAACTGACAGATTTCCTGACGCAAATGCTGCCGCAAGTTGGTGTCCAGCGCGGCGAAAGGTTCGTCAAGCAACAGCAGGCGTGGACGGCTGGCCAGCGCCCTCGCCAACGCGACCCTTTGCTTTTGTCCGCCGGAAAGCTGGTCGGGATAGCGATCGGCATAGGCTTGCATATGCATCTTATCCAGCCAATAATCCGTTTCTTCGCGCCAGGCATTGCGCGCCGGATTCAACAAACCGCGGGTAAGGCTGAAGGCCACGTTTTGCCGCACCGTCAAATGAGGAAACAGTGCATAGTCCTGGAAAAGGTAAGATATCTGCCGCTCCCGCGACGATTTGCTGATGCCGAATGCAGAATCGAATATAACCTCTTGATTGAGTACGACCTTACCGGCATCGGGTGCAACCAGTCCTGCCAAAGCGCGCAAGGTCATGCTTTTACCAGCACCGGAGGGCCCCTGTATCACAATGCGACGAGTCGATGCGGAAAATGCCACATCCAGCGTAAACCCATGATGCTGGTGCTGCAGTTTTTTACGAAGGGATACATCAAGCTGAAAAGACATCATGAATACATTCCTGCCAAAAATCTGCATTGGTTGCGCGGAGCGGGTCGATTCGATATGTCATCGTCATTGCAACTCCAATCGGCGTGGCGCCAGATAGCGAGCAGAAAACAGGATGATGATACACACAATGGAAATAACCACCACAATAAAATTGGCCTGCGCTTCCGCCCCGGACTGCACTGCCGCGTACACCGCGATGGAAAGCGTCTGCGTCTTGCCCGGGATATTGCCGGCAATCATGAGGGTCGCGCCGAATTCTCCCAGCGCCCGCGCAAATGCCAACAGCAGCCCGGCAAGAATGCCGCGCCAGGCCAATGGCAGCGTCACTCTCAGGAACAGCGCAAATTCGGACAAGCCAAGTACCCTGGCGGCATCTTCGTAATTTCGATCGACACTTTCGAACGCAGCTCGAGCCGGTTTGAATACCAGCGGAAACGATACCACAGCCGCGGCCACTACCGCGCCCTGCCAGGTAAAAATCAATTGTATGCCGAACCATTGATCCAGATAACGTCCCAGCCAGCCATAGCGCCCAAGCAAAACGATCAGATAATACCCAAGGATTGTGGGCGGCAGCACCATAGGCAACGTCAGAATCGTATCCAGCAGATCACGACCCGGAAACGAACGGCGTGCCAGAAGCCAACCCATGCCGATGCCCAGCACAAAATTGATCAGGATTGCAAAACCCGCAACCTTCAGGGAAATAAGCAAGGGAATCCAGACAGGTTCCATGAGTTATTCTGTTAAGAGTAATAAGAAAAAAAGCGTGGTGCCAATGCCAAGTTCAATATGGAAAACGAAAACAGGCCCCCGCCTGCCAAATGACACCCGCAGCAGCAACAGGCAAGCGTGGCACGACAATATCACGACTCAGGATCTGTCGCATGCCGTTGTCAATGGCAGACGCATTCTGCAGCGACTCCTTTTGCTACTTCCAGTCATTGTGAGATGACGTAATACATGTCGCAGCGTGCGGTGGATGAGCCCATGGCGCATCATCCCATGCATTATCACACACGCATGGCATGGTAAAACCGGCGGTGCAAAAACGACCGGCAAGCGTTCCTGCATTCAGCCATTACGCACCGCCGCGATTCGTAAAATCAGGGCTTTCTGAAACCGGCCTTTGAGAAAATGGCCTGGGCTTGGTCCGAATCCAGAAATTCCACGAATGAGCGGGCTTCGGCTGCGTTCGGCGAGGACTTGATGACGGCAACGGGATAGCTCACAACCGTATCGATCGGCAAAGACTGCACAATCTTGACCTTGTCGTTACGGACTGCGGCGTCGGTGGCATATACAAATCCTGCCTGCACTTCACCTCGCGAGACGTAATCGAGCACCTGGCGCACGTTCTCGGCAAAAATGAATTTGGGTGTTAGTTTGTCCCACTGGCCACTTTTTTCCAGGCCTTCCTTGGTGTAGCGTCCCACCGGTACGCTGGCAACGCTGCCCACCGCTATTTTACTGACTGCTGCCGACTCCAGGCTTTGCAGATCCTTGACTTCGCCTTTAGATAGCGAGGGAACAATCAGCACCACCTCGTTGCGAACGAAATTTTTGCGTGTCGCCTCATCAAGCAGCTCTGCCTTGGCAGCATCGTTCATTGTTTTCTGGTCGGCCGATGCGAACACATCAACTGGCGCGCCCTGACGAATCTGCTGCAGCAAAGCACCTGAAGCGGCAAAGTTGTACTGTATGGTGGTATCCGGATGGGCCTTGCTATATGCTGCGGCGACATCTTTGAAGACGTTGGTCAGGCTGGAAGCTGCCGATACCGTCAACGTACCTGCCTGAGCAGAAAAAGCGACAACAGAGAAAACAAGACCGGTGCTCAGCATGCGCGCCAGCGTGTGGCTGCGAAGATATTTTTGTTTCATGACTTCCTGCAGAATATGAGGTTAAGGCGATACCGGACGGCCCCCAACTGAAATTGGCAACAACAGGAAGTCGAACCCGATATATAGATGATTATATATCGTAATTCAATTATGTCCACTATAGGGACAAAACATGTCAGCCAAGAACTGACCCAATACCCTTGTAATGGTCGGCCTTGAAAGCTGCCGCGTGCCCTTCAAGCCGCCCCCCCGTGATAATTGTCTGGGCAACCGCTGCTTGCTTGTCCGCCTGAGCACTCACAGGCAATGGCTGGTGCGCTTACGTTGCGTTGGCGCGTTGCACGGCATCCGCCCATTTGCGGGCCACCTGCCTTGCGGTGGCGCAGGTCGCGTCGTGCGTTGCCACTCGCACTGCCCGTTCCAGCAACTGAATATCTGCTTCATGCTGTCTGGCAACATGCGGGTCTTCAAAAAAAATCACCCGCTGGCATTTTCTGTCCAGCACCAGATCGGCAATTTGCGCATCCCCGCCCAATGGGCCACTCAGATAGCGATCCACCCAGGGTTTGCCTGCCGGCCAGCCCTTGGACCAGGCCAATTCGTTCAGCAACCCGCCGGTTGTGCCAGTGGCAACACGACGCTCGAACAGCGATAGTATCTCGAAATACTGCGATGCATAGGCGACCATTTCCGCCTTGAGCGCATCGTGGGAAATCAACGCCAGGGTCTGTCCGCGAATCACCTCGGACGACAGGCAGTCGGACAGCGGATCCAGCCCTGCCAGCACGCGTTCGACTTCCATCCATTCGATGGCGCCAGCCACAGTTGAAATAAATGGCTTGCCGTGGGTAATGCACTGCCGCTTGAGCGCCAGCGCCTCGGGGAAAATCGACGAGGGATCCACCGGGTCAATAAGATAAATCGCGCCATCCAGCGTAATGGGCGTTGCTTCGTGAATGGTTACGCGTGATACCAGCTTCATCAGCCCCCCTTCCCGTCCGTATGGATAGCGGATATTTTTCCGGTAACCCGACAGGAAACCTTCGCGCTGGATGGCGTCATACGTACGGCCAACGGTATGCAGTTCTATACCCAGTTCGCGAATCGTCTCGGATGATGCCTTGAGCCAGGTAAACAGGCCCGCGTCAGGCGTCGCATGGTGCAGACGATTGGCTGCAAGCGCAAAACGAAGACTGCTTGTTGATGACATATGACATACTCCCCGATATTGAACGTAACGAACACAAACTCATGCAAAAAAAATGCACGTAGTGATACGTGCATTCTAAATAGGAACCGCAGCCTGGACAGGCATGTTCAGTGATCAGCTGAAAAAATCTTTCACTCTGTCGGTCCAGGACTTATTCTTTGGGGAATGGCGATCGCCTCCATCATTAAGCGAGGTCTCGAACTGCCGCAACAGCGCCTTCTGTTCGTCGCTCAACCGAATGGGTGTTTCGACAACCACGTGACAGTACAGGTCACCCGGATAAGACGCCCGAACACCCTTGATACCCTTGCCGCGCAAACGGAAAACCTTGCCGGTCTGCGTGCCTTCAGGAACCGTAATTTCGCCTTTGCCGCCCAATGTGGGCACTTCCAGATCGCCACCCAGGGTTGCAGTCACAAACGGTAGCGGCACTTCACAGTGCAGATCGTCGCCATCACGTTTGAAAATACTGTGTTCTTTGATGGAAATTTCCACATACAGGTCGCCCGCAGGGCCGCCATTGACGCCAGGCTCGCCGTTACCACCGGAGCGAATACGCATCCCGTCATCGATCCCGGCTGGAATCTTGACCTGCAGGGTTTTGTTCTTGCGCTTGCGGCCTACACCGTCACATGCCGTGCAGGGATCCTTGATTTCCTTGCCAGTACCGTGGCAGGTCGGGCAGGTTTGCTGGACGCTGAAAAACCCTTGCTGCATACGCACTGCGCCCGCGCCATGGCACGTGTGGCAGGTCGTAGGCTCGGTGCCGGGTTTGGCGCCGGAACCGTGGCAGACATCACAATTTTCCCAGCTAGGTACGCGAATCTCGGTTTCCATCCCCTTGGCAGCCTGCTCAAGGGTAATATCCAGCCGATAGCGCAGATCAGCGCCGCGGAATACTTGCGGGCCACCGCCACGCCGTCCGCCACCACCACCACCAAAGATGTCGCCGAAGATGTCACCAAAGACATCTCCGAAGCCGGCACCACCGGCGCCGCCCATACCTGCATTGGGATCTACACCCGCATGACCATAGCGGTCATACGCATCGCGTTTCTGCGGGTCGGACAGGATTTCGTAGGCTTCCTTGGCTTCCTTGAATTTTTCTTCTGCCTCATGACTGTCCGGATTGCGATCCGGGTGATACTTCATGGCGAGTTTGCGATACGCCTTCTTGATGTCCTCGTCCGAAGCGTTTTTGGCCAGACCCAGGGCTTCGTAGTAATCACGTTTTGCCATCGTTATACGCCTTTGATTTCTTCTTAAATATATAAAAAACAATACCCGGCCCTGTCATTTTTCAGACCGGCCGGGTTTTTCTAATCAGACAACCTGCATTATTTGTCGTCGCGTTTCACTTCTTTGAAGTCAGCGTCAACAACGTTGTCGTCAGCTGGCTGGGCCTGTTCAGCACCAGGCTCACCCTGAGCTTGCGCCTGGGCCTGCATGTCCGCATACATTTTCTCACCCAGTTTCTGGGATGCGGTTGTCAGCACTTCAACCTTGGCATCAATCGCTGCCTTATCGCCCTCTTTGAGCACTTCTTCGAGCTCTTTGAGTGCCGCTTCGATCGCGTCCTTGTCGGCCGCTTCCAGCTTGTCGCCATATTCAGTCAGTGACTTGCGGGTTGAGTGAACCAGCGCATCGGCCTGATTACGGGTCTGGGCCAGCTCGGCAACACGATGATCTTCGTCAGCGTGTGCTTCGGCGTCCTTGACCATGCGTTGAATCTCGTCTTCGGTCAGACCGGAGTTTGCCTTGATCGTGATTTTGTTTTCCTTGCCGGTGCCTTTGTCTTTTGCTGAAACGTGCAAAATACCATTGGCATCGATGTCAAACGTCACCTCGATTTGCGGCAGACCACGCGCAGCAGGTGGAATACCTTCCAGATTGAACTCTCCCAGCCCCTTGTTACCGGCGGCCACTTCACGCTCACCCTGGAAGACCTTGATGGTCACTGCAGGCTGATTGTCCTCTGCTGTAGAGAACGTCTGCGTAAAGCGGGTTGGGATCGTGGTGTTTTTCTGGATCATTTTGGTCATGACGCCACCCAGGGTTTCAATACCCAGGGACAGTGGTGTCACATCCAGCAGCAGCACGTCTTTACGATCACCGGACAGCACCGAGCCCTGAATCGCAGCACCGGCAGCCACGGCTTCGTCAGGGTTCACGTCCTTACGTGGATCCTTGCCGAAGAACTCTTTGACTTTTTCCTGCACTTTTGGCATGCGGGTCATACCACCGACCAGGATCACGTCATCGATATCCGAAACTTTGACACCGGCGTCAGTGACCGCTGTACGGCAAGGTGCAATGGTGCGTTCAATCAGATCTTCAACCAGCGCTTCCAATTTGGCCCGAGTGATCTTCAGGGTCAGGTGTTTCGGACCAGATGCATCAGCAGTGATGTATGGCAAGTTAACTTCGGTCTGCGTAGCGGAAGACAGCTCGATTTTGGCCTTTTCAGCCGCTTCTTTCAGGCGTTGCAGTGCCAGCACGTCTTTGCCCAGATCAACGCCCTGTTCCTTTTTGAACTCGGCAATGATGTAGTCGATAATGCGCTGATCAAAGTCTTCACCGCCCAGGAAGGTGTCACCGTTGGTAGACAGCACTTCGAACTGTTTCTCGCCGTCAACGTCGGCAATTTCGATAATGGATACGTCAAAAGTGCCGCCACCCAGGTCATACACCGCAATTTTGCGGTCGCCTTTTTCGGTCTTGTCCAGGCCAAAAGCCAGCGCAGCTGCAGTTGGTTCGTTGATGATCCGTTTGACTTCCAGACCAGCAATGCGACCTGCATCTTTGGTTGCCTGGCGCTGGCTGTCGTTGAAGTAGGCTGGCACCGTGATAACGGCTTCAGTCACTTCTTCGCCCAGATAGTCTTCGGCAGTCTTTTTCATTTTGCGCAGTACTTCAGCGGAAACCTGTGGAGGCGCCATTTTCTTGCCGCGAGCTTCTACCCATGCATCACCGTTGTCAGCCTTGACAATCGTGTAAGGCATCAGGTCAATGTCTTTTTGTACGGCTTTTTCTTCGAATTTGCGGCCGATCAGACGCTTGACTGCGTAAAGTGTATTTGTCGGATTGGTCACTGCCTGACGTTTGGCAGGTGCACCAACCAGCGTTTCACCGTCTTCCATGTAAGCAATAATGGATGGGGTCGTGCGTGTGCCTTCTGCGTTTTCCAGAATTTTGACCTTATCGCCATCCAATACTGCTACACAGCTGTTGGTGGTACCCAAGTCAATACCAATGATTTTTCCCATTTGAGTCTACCCTATTATCAAATAATTCAAAATAATGGATCCTGTTGGCAATATTCGCGACACAGGATCTTTCGTTGTCTAGTACGTGGGGCTGGCGGTTTGCGATTTCAAGAGAAAAAAACCCGTTTTTTGTGTTTTTTTGCATTTCTGGCACGTTTTTTGATCACAAACAGCTATTCGGACAGAAAAATGGCCGGTAGACCTGGGTCTGCCGGCACATTATATTTACCCCTGGCCCGCCGAGACGGTGACCAGCGCAGGACGCAGGACCCGGTCGGCAATGGTATAGCCTTTTTGCAAAGTAGTGACGACCGTGCCGGATGGCACGTCGGCAGGAACCGTAGAAATGGCCTGATGCACATGCGGGTCAAACTTGTCCCCTGCGGCAGGAGCCACTTCCTTAAGATTATTGCGGTCAAACGCGGCTGTCAGTTGACGCAGAGTAGTCTCAAGGCCTTCCCTGAGTGATTCAAACGACTGGTCTTCCAGTGCCAGCGCGGCCTCTAGGCTGTCACGGACGGGAACCAGGCTTTCTGCAAAAGATTCGGTACCGAATTTACGCGCCTTGGAGACATCATCCTGGGCACGTCGGCGCACATTTTCCATTTCGGCATGGGCACGCAGCAACTGATCATGATACTGGCTGACTTTGGCTTCGAGTTCGGTATATTTGGCTTCCAGATCGTCTGTCGGCGTAATTACCGCGTCCTGGTCAGGCTGTTCAGCGTCGGCAACCTCAGCCTGCGTGGTTTCTTCATTGTCAGCCTTGGGGGCCTGGTTCTTGTTTGGATCAAATTCCTGTGTCATTTCTACTCCTGCATCAAATCAATATAGTTACCCCCCACTTGGGGGCGGCGAAGATAAATTCAAGGGTGCAACTGTGCCCGTATTGGCGGCGTCCGTGCCTGTGCCCTGCCCGCCAGTAACCAGGCTGTTACATAACAAGGGCCAGAGGCGCTATCGCTGTGATCTGCTCAACGGGCGAGCGCGGCAAAACCAGGCGTTAATGAGACAGGCTGCCGCAACAACCACGCACTGGCCGTTGCATAGACTCAGAAATCGTATTCTGGCTGCACTTGCTGACCGATCTGCAGCACATCGCTGACATTGTCGGTCAACACGGCGTTTACGCCAAACAGCACGCCCAGGTCGGCACTGCGGGTCTGCATCAAGGTAATGCCCGGCTCATCGGCGAACGTAGCCGATACCGGGTCTACGTTCGGAATCGTACAGCGGGTACACGGTTTGACGAAGGCAAAATTGAGCTTGCCTGTGGCCAGTCCGAAAACATAATCCTCTTCGTATTCGGGCAAACCATCCAGCACGATATTGGGCCGAAAACGGATCATGTCCACCGGCGCCTGCTGCTTGCCGGCCAGCGTGGCATTGAGCGCATCCAGTGAAGCGGTGCTGGCAAACAAAAACGGAAAGCCGTCGGCAAACCCGAAGGTCTGATCCTGGGCGTTTAACGGTTTCCAGTCCCGGTGGCGCTGTTGCCAGCTCTCGGGAAAATCGGGCATAACGCGTCGTTGCGATTCAGGATGCAGGCGCAGCAAGCGGCAAGGCTGGCCCAGCACCTGACTGAACCATTGGTCCGCCTGGTCGCTGACGGGCACGCCTTGCGGCTGACCGCTCCACACCCTGACGGCAATCGCTTTGGCGCCCGCCTGCGGCGCATCCAGTGAGACCGTCAGCGTCGAAGCGCCGGGGGCCTGCAAGCGCAACTGGTTCAGTGCCAGATCAAGCGCCGGCTGGATCAGCACCATGCGCGGCACCGTGCGCTGGGTCAGCATCGCCCCAGCGGCATCAACCAGAATAAACTGCCGGTCCCATTGGACCCCTGCCGCGCTGATTTGCGCACGATCGAGCGCAATGCCGGCGCAGGATTTAATGGGATACACATACAGACCACTAATGGTGACGGCCATGATGTCTCTCTAAAAAAAGAAATAAATAATAGGTTCGGTCAGACTGCATCCAGGTCGGGCCAGCCGGCAATATGTTGCCGAATCAGGCCCGCCATGGCATTGATCCATGTCGGTTGATCATTCAGACAGGGAATATAGCGAAACTGCTCACCACCTGCCTGACTGAAGGCACGCGCGCACTCTATTCGGATTTCCTCAAGCGTTTCCAGACAGTCGGCCACAAAGCCAGGGCATAGCACGTCGACGTGACGGATATTGTCTCCAGGATAAGCCTGTAGCACCGACAGCGTCGAAGGCCCGAGCCATTCGGCCCGACCGAACCTGCTTTGAAAGGCGATGTCGATCGGCACCCCTTCTGCCGCCAGCCGCAGCTGCAGCGCCTCGGCCGTGGCCGTGCAATCATGCAGATAGGGGTCGCCTAGTTCCACAGAGCGCTTGGGCAAGCCGTGGAAACTGAGCAGCAGTTGCTGGGGTTTGCCGTGCTCACGCCAATAATCGCGCACATTTTGCGCCAGCGTATCAAGATAACCGGGCAACTGATGGAACCGCTTGACGAAACGCAACTCGGGCAAATCACGCGCATCGCGATACAGCGCCAGCGTGTGCTCGAAAATGGTTGCGGTTGTGCTGGCGGCAAATTGCGGATAGAGGGGAACGATCAGAATCCGCTCGCAGCCTGCTTCACGCAATTGTGTAAAGGCCTGTTGCATTGACGGTTGTCCATAGCGCATGGCCAGCACCACGGTAGCGGCAATCTGCTCGCGATCCAGCTGCGCCTGCACACCCTGGGCCAGGCGCTTACCATACACAAGCAACGGCGAACCGTCCTCCATCCAGATCTCGCGGTATTTTGGCACCAGTTTGGACGGCCTTAGCGGGAGGACCGCAAGATTGAGTATCGGTTTCCAGATGGCGGGCGGGATTTCAACCACCCGTGGATCGGACAAAAACTCCGACAGATAGGCCCTGATTGCGCCTGCATCTGGACTGGCCGGGGTGCCCAGGTTGATCAGTACAACTCCTGTATTCATGCTTTCCTGTAGGTTGCGGATACGGTGCCGCCCATCAGACTGTCCGCCAGACACGAACGGCGCGGCAACTCAAAAAAAGCGCCACGCATGGCAGCTTTTACAAATGCAATATTGAGATGGGATTGTACCCGGATTGCGCACCCGCCATGGGCCGCAGCGCCTGTAACCGCAACAATGGAGCGCCACTCGCTGCCTGTGGCAGCAGGACCTGCAGCGCCTTACTGATGACTGAGCGCGTTGGACAACAGCCTGGCGGTCAAGTCCACAATAGGAATGACGCGATTGTAGGACATGCGGCTTGGGCCGATCACGCCCAGCGTACCCACGATTTTCCCGTCAACGCCATAGGGCGCAGTGATAACCGAAACATCTTCCATGGGCACCAGGCTCGAATCACCGCCAATGTAGATCTTCACGCCCTGCGATCGGTCTGTTACATCAAGCAATTGCATCAGATCGGTTTTCTGCTCGAACAGCGAGAACATCTTGCGCAGGCGATCCATATCGGTGGCAAAATCCTTGATCTCCAGCAACCGGCGTTCGCCGGAAATGACCACGGACGACTCCTGATCATCGTCGTTGCCTGCGTCCACTGCAGCCTGCATCAGCGAGGAGATTTCCTCTTTGAGCTGATTGAGCTCGGTCCCGATCTGCTCGCGCACCTGTTCAAAGGATTTGCCGGCGAAATTATAATTGAAATAATTTGCGGCTTCGATGAGCTGGGCTTCGGTGTAATCGTGCACCGGGGACAGAATCCGGTTCTGCACGTCGCCATCGGGCGTCACGATAATTAGCAGGATCCGTCGCTGCGACAACCGGATAAATTCAATCTGGCGAAATACCTGCGAGCGCTTGGGCGTGAGCACCACGCCGGCAAACTGAGTCAGGTTGGACACCAGCGACGCGGCCACGCTGAGCGCCTTGCTGGGCCCAGTGTTGGAAAAAATATCAAGCAGTTCGGACGGCTCTTCCAGTTCGTAGGGCTTGATCACCAGCAGATTGTCCACAAACAGGCGGTACCCACGGGGCGTGGGAATGCGGCCTGCAGACGTATGCGGGCTGTGAATCAGACCCAGGTCTTCCAAGTCTGCCATCACATTGCGGATAGTGGCCGGCGAGAGCTCGAACAGTTTGGACAGCGTTCTGGAGCCTACCGGCTGTCCGTCATCAATATACCGCTCGATCAGAGCTTTCAATAGTGCGTTTGCGCGATCATCCATGGTGGGTCTGTTATGGTTTGTACCAGAGGATATTTTACGGGCACGTTAATTGTTAAACCTGCAGTCAATGTAGAATAACGTATTATGACGGTTGCCGTAGGTTTCATTTCCGGTACTACTGTTACTTTTCATTGTCGTTTCGTTTATTGTATATGGTTTCATTATGCATTTTTCAACCATAGCGCTGGTCGGCAGATATCATGACTCCGGTCTTGATGCCCCGCTACGGGCGCTGGCAGGTGTGCTGCACGCAGCAGGCCGACAGGTTCTGATTGAAAAGGAAACGTCCGAAAATACCGGAGTGACCGAATATCCCACAGCGACTACCGCCGAAATCGGCAGCCAGGCCGACCTGGTCATTGTGATGGGCGGCGACGGCACCATGCTGGGCGTCGGCCGCAAGCTGGCTCAGTATGACGTCCCGCTGCTGGGCATCAACCACGGGCGGCTCGGTTTTATCACTGACATTCCGGTACAGAACGCCCTTGAAGCCATCGAATCGGTTCTTGACGGCCAGTACGATATTGAGCACCGCTCGCTGCTGCAGGCCTCTGTCGTACGCGATGATCAAACCCTGACCTGTGCCCTGGCCTTAAATGATGTGGTGCTGAACCGGGCAAGTCGCGGCGGCATGATCGAAATCTGTGTGGAATACAATGAAACGCTCATGTATCGGCAGCGCGCCGACGGGCTGATCGTTGCCACCCCGACAGGTTCTACCGCGTATTCGCTCAGCGCCAGCGGCCCGATCCTGCATCCTGCGGTCAACGCATTTTTATTGGTCCCGGTTGCCCCGCAGACACTGTCGAACCGCCCCATTGCAGTGCCCGACACCGGTACGCTCACCCTGACCCTGACAGAAGTGGGTCGGGTAGAAACCGGCGCCAGCGTGCATTTCGACATGCAAACCTGGTCCGATCTGCAGTTGGGTGACAAAATCGTGGTTACCAAGGCAGACCATCAGATCCGTTTCCTGCATCCAAAAGGCTACAGTTTTTTCTCTACCCTGCGCCAGAAGCTGCACTGGAATATCATGCCCGAAACCGCTTAGCAACCCGCGCCAGGGCCCTGATCCACACACCCCCAGCAATCCCATTCATCACAGAAGTACGTATTCATGCTCCGTTCCCTGCATATCCGTGATTTTGTCATTGTTGAACAGACCGAACTGCACTTTGACGCCGGCTTCTCGGTCTTCACCGGGGAAACCGGTGCGGGCAAATCTATCCTGATTGATGCCCTGGCACTCACGCTGGGCGCCCGCGGCGACAGCGGTGCCATCCGCGAAGGCGCCGACAAGGCCGACATCAGCGCCATCTTCGACGTTCCTGATTCGCTGCGTGCGCTGCTGGCAGAACAGGAACTGGAACCGGAAGAGGACCAACTGGTGTTGCGCCGGGTCATAGACCGGGCCGGCAAATCCCGGGCGTTTATCAACGGCGTCCCCGGCACGCTCAGCCAGCTCAAGGCCATCGGCTCGCACTTGCTGGATATCCACGGCCAGCACGCCCACCAGAAGTTGCTGCAACGCCATGAACAGCGCATCCTGCTTGATGCTCACGGGCAACACGAAGCACTGGCCAACCAGGTTCGCTCCCTCTGGACCGACTGGCAGCAGGCCCAGCAGAAACTGGAGCGCGCTCGTAGCAGTCAGCGTGATGCAGAAGTCGAAAGAGAACGGCTGGAATGGCAATTGAATGAAATCAGCCAGATCAATCCGGGCAAAGATGAATGGGCCACCGTCAACGCCGACTATAATCGGCTGGCCAATGCTTCTGCGCTGCTTGAAGGTGCCGCAGGCGCACTCAACCTGCTCGATGGCGAGCAGACTTCTGCACTGGAGATCCTGAACGCGGCACTGCACCGCATCGAGCCCTTATTGCGCAATGACGCGCGTCTGCAGGGCGTGCACGAGGCCATTGAATCTGCCCGTATCGCTACCACCGAAGCGTCGTCCGATCTAGCCAGTTACCTGGACAAGGCCGAACTGGACCCAGACCGCCTGGCCGAAACCGAGGCGCGCATGGGCGCCATGTTCACTACCGCGCGCAAATTCCGGCTTGAACCTGAAATGCTGTACGATCGCCTGCAGGAACTGACCCAGGCACTGGAAGCCCTTAACAGCGAATCGGATGTGGCAGGACTGGAGCAACAGGTAGCCAAACATGAAGCGGCGTATCGCGAGGCCGCCGAAAAACTGACCTGGGCGCGCCAGGCCACAGCAGCCACCCTGTCCAAAGAAGTCAGCAAAGCACTGCAGACGCTTGCCATGAAAGGCAGCACATTTGAAATAACAATACAGCCGGCCGACCCCGGCGCCTCGGGTATGGATAATGTACAGTTTAACGTGGCAGCCCACACAGGCAGTGAACCGCGCCCATTGGCCAAAGTGGCCTCTGGCGGAGAACTGGCCCGGATATCGCTGGCCCTGTCGGTCATGGCCAATCGCGCACACCAGGTGCCTACCCTGATTTACGATGAAGTGGACACCGGTATTGGCGGCGCAGTTGCCGAAGTGGTCGGCAAGCTGCTGCGTGATCTGGGACGTCATCATCAGGTTCTTTGCGTAACTCACCTACCGCAGGTGGCAGCTTGCGCGCATCACCATTTCGAAGTGCAGAAAAAACAGGGTAAAAAAGAAACTGTATCGCGTATTGATCTGTTGGATGACCATGCACGCACCGAAGAGATTGCCCGCATGCTAGGGGGTGTCAAAATAACCGAAACCACGCGCCAGCATGCCCGCGAAATGTTGACTCACAGCGATTGAGCGCTGCAAACCCACTGGGCAATAAACAAACCAACCGGACATAAAAAAAGGCAGATTGCAATCTGCCTTTTTTTGACAACACCCTACCGAACGGCCATGCCGCCTGAAGTATGGTGGGCCGAACCAAAGGGCCTGCGGGTTGCAGGCCCTGTGTCACCTGTCTACCGACGATGCTTGGATTCGCAGTCACCACAAATGCCATAAAGAACCATGGCGTGGCTTTCCAGCAAAAAGTTATTGTCTTTTGCAACTTTTGACTGGCGTCGTTCAATTTCCGGATCGGAAAACTCAACAACTTTTCCGCACACGGAACATACCAGGTGATCGTGGTGTGCGCCATCGTCCAGCTCATAGACTGCCTTGCCATTATCAAACTGGCTTCTGGACAGAATTCCGGCCTGCTCGAACTGCGTGAGCACCCGGTAGACCGTGGCAAGACCTATATCAACGTTTTCGGAAATAAGCAGACGATAGACATCTTCGGCACTTAAGTGACGCATTTCTGCCTTACGGAAGATATCCAGGATCTTGAGCCGTGGGAAAGTGGCTTTAAGACCCATGCTTTTGAGTTCACTGGGATCGTGTAATTCGTTCAAGGCTCGCTCGCTGATTGGGAGGTGGATAAGATATTGCGGAAAACACGCTTCCGACTAATTTTTGAGATTACCTGGCTAAACAATCCTATTGATTGCCCAGAACTATTATCATAACGCTTTTACGAGTCCAAATACAGGAACGTCGCCAAGTCATGAACCAAACTCGCCTTTTCCCCCGTATCCGGTATGGTCTGGTCGCCTCCCTTACAGCACTTGCCGTGCTGGGTGGTTGCGCCTCAGGAGAATGGGGTTTCCCATACAGGCCTTCTGTTCAACAAGGTAACTGGATCACCGCCGAAGATGTCGCTCTCCTTCAAAAAGGCATGACCGAGGATCAGGTGCGCTATGCATTGGGCTCGCCGACACTCAAGGACATGTTCCATCCTGATCGCTGGGATTACCCTTATTATTTCAAACCGGGCTATGGTGATCCGGTACAGCGCAAGTTCTCTGTCTGGTTTGTCAACGGCCGGGTAGACCGCTGGGAAGGCGATGAACAGCCCTCTTTCCAGCCTTTCAAGCAAGAAGCGCGCCTGTATCGGCCCGGCGACAAAGCACCCGAAAACGAAGTGACCGATCCACAGGCACTACAGGCTGCGCCGGCAGGTACTGACAGCAACGCAGTCACGACCTACCCAATGGACGATGGCAGCACACAGGGGGCCGCAGGTTCCGCCCCTGCTGCGCCATCGAATGAACCGATCAATATCGAACCGGCTCCCGGCGCAACCCGCACCCAGTAAACCGGCCAACATCCTGCTCCCGGACCTGTGGTTCGGGCAGGATGATGCATTGTCACGGGCTGCATTCCCGATTTGACTCCCTATTTATTTGCACGCCCGCACCGGGCTGCAGCTTTCTTCAGGAAATATCCCACCATGCGCATAGCCATTTCCGGAGCCAGCGGCCGTATGGGCCGCATGCTTATCGAAGCCGTCCTGGCGCGTCCCGAACTCACGCTTGCCGTCGCACTGGATCATGCCAGCAGCAGCCATCTTGGGCAAGACGCCGGCGCCTTCCTGGGCAAGAATACCGGCGTGCAACTGGGCAGTGATCTGGCAGCACTCAAAGACTGCGATTGCCTGATTGACTTCACCCGTCCCGAAGGCACCCTGGCACATGTCCAGGCTTGCGTACAGCACAAGGTAAAAATGGTCATCGGCACAACGGGTTTTGACGCCACAGGCCAGGCAGCGATCGCATCAGCCGCCGAGCGCATTGCCATCGTGTTTGCCCCGAATATGAGTATTGGCGTCAACGCGACGCTGCGTCTGCTCGAGCAGGCTGCAAAAATGCTCAACAGCGGCTATGACGTGGAAGTATACGAGGCACATCATAAGCACAAAGTGGACGCGCCTTCCGGCACCGCGCTGATCATGGGCGAAACCATCGCCAACGCCTGGGGAAAAAAGCTGGAAGACATTGCAGACTGGAGTCGGCACGGCCATACCGGCGCACGCAAGGACGGCCAGATCGGCTTTTCCGTGGTGCGCGGCGGTGATGTCATTGGCGATCATACCGTGATGTTTCTGGGCACCGGAGAGCGTATAGAAATTACGCACAAGTCTTCCAACCGCAGCACCTATGCCCAGGGCAGTGTCCGGGCCGCGCTATTTTTGCAGGACAAGCCATCCGGTCTGTTTTCCATGCAAGATGTGATTGGCGGATGATTAGTGAGGGCAAAGGCCCTTTGATACATCCGATTGACGCAAAAGGAGCGGCTGCCATCAGGCAGCCGTTTTTGCATTTGCGAGCATCATAGCAGTCGTAATGATAATGTCAGCAGCAATAATGGCAGTTGTGATAACGACAGTCTTGATAACGGCCGTTCTGATGGATCAATCGAACAACACCGGCTCGCGCTCAAGCGTCACGTCGAATTTCTGCTGCGTCGACGCTATTACCGCATCGGCCAGTGCCAATACATCTGTTGCCGTTGCTCCACCATGATTGACAAGCACCAGCGCCTGGCGATCATGCATGCCGACGGGCCCGAGCGAGCGCCCCTTCCAGCCGCATTGCTCAATCATCCAGCCGGCCGCCAGCTTATAGCTGCCATCAGCTTGTGGATAGGACACGAGCGCCGGATAGTCTGTTTTCAATTGTGATTGCTTTGCCGCAGACACGATCGGGTTTTTGAAAAAAGAACCGGCGTTGCCGATTTTGGCCGGATCAGGCAACTTGGCCCGCCGAACTCTGCAAACAGCGTCAAAAATCTTTTGTGGCGTGGCGTTGCGCGCAAGCTCAGGATCGTTTTTAAGGTCAGGATACGAGATGACCGGCGCCCACTGTTTGGGCAAACGAAATCTTACCGCCGTGATCAGATAGCCCTGTCCTGCCGGTTTCTTAAAAAGACTGTCGCGATAAGAAAACGCACAGTCCTGCGTGCTGAACAAACGGGGCTGGCCTTGCGCCAGATCCCAAGTATGTACACTGTCGATCCGATCCATCACCTCAACGCCATAGGCGCCGATATTCTGTACCGGGCAAGCGCCGACCGTACCGGGAATGAGTGCAAGATTCTCCAGCCCATACCAGCCATTGCGAATACACGTAGCAACAAAGTCGTGCCACACTTCACCACCGGCCGCTTCCACAATATAGGCTTCGGTGGTTTCTTCAATCAGCCGGATCCCCTTGAGCAAATTATGCACCACAGGACGGGACAGGCGCTCACGCAGTATGAGGTTGCTGCCACTGCCCAACACATAGATCAGGCCACCTGCCGTCTGCCGCCAGTGCGCGACCATGGGCAACTGCTGTTCGCTGTCGAGCCGAAAATAATGGGCGGCATGCGAGACCAGTCCCAATGTATTGAGACCCCTAAGATCCTGCGTTGTATCATCCCGCATCAAAAAGCACCCACTAGTGTGAAATTAATTTGACATTATAATTAATTTACTGCTATAGTTTCGCCTCTTCGCAAAGAGATTCATGTGGCAGCAGCGACTGTTCCGTTATGGCGACGGAATCACCTCGGTGATGCATAAAAAACACAGAATCGGATTTTCGAAGAGCGCAGCAGGAAAACATGTTGCAAATCTCAAATAGCTTGTATATAATTTATGGCTTAGCTGATCGAGATTGCAAATGCAGTTACCGAATAAGTAAACATTATTCGACTAAATGCGAAGTGATTTTCAGCTGAAAATGCGGGAATAGCTCAGTTGGTAGAGCGCAACCTTGCCAAGGTTGAGGTCGCGAGTTCGAGCCTCGTTTCCCGCTCCAGAATTTAAGAAAAAGCCCAGACTTCGGTTTGGGCTTTTTTGCATCTATGGACATCCGCGCACCTCCATCCCTGATTAAAAAAGGCCGAAACGTAAAGTTTTCAGCCTTTTTTGCATCTAGCGACATCCAATGGCATTCCGCGCGCAGCCAGTATTTTTATAGTCAACGATTCGGATGCCGCCTTACGAAAACCACGCTTATCCGCGCTTGCGCAGTGTCAGCGGCTTAAGCTTACGATTGATCCACAACGCCAACACCGTACATGCGGCCCCGGACAGCAGGTAGAGACTGACAGCGATCAGGCCGAAATGTATCGACAAGCCTAGCGCCACCAGCGGAGCGAACGCTGCACCCAGCAGCCATGCCAGATCTGACGTTAAGGCCGCACCCGTATAACGGAAACGCGACGAAAAATTGGCCGTCACGGTTCCTGAGGACTGGCCATAAGACAAGCCAAGCAGGGCAAAACCGATCAGGATAAACGCGTCCTGCCCCATCGCTTCACCATTTAACAATAAGGGTGCAAAAAACCCGAAAATCGCAATGAGAATGGCCAGAGCAGTCAGTGTTGTACGGCGTCCGATGCGATCAGCAATCACGCCCGACGCAATGGTAGCCGCCATGGCGACGACAGCGCCGATCACCTGAATGAATAGCACCTCATTGACAGACTGGGTGGCCGTTAGGGTAATCCAGGACAGCGGAAAAATTGTCACAATATGAAACAAGGCATAGCTTGCTAGTGCGGCAAACGCGCCTATGAACAAATTGTATCCTTGTCCAACGAGCATCTCCCAGGTGCCAATGGGTTCCAGCTCCCCTTCTTCCAGCAACTGCGTGTATTGTTCCGTCAGGACAAGCCGCAAGCGTGCAAACAAAGCCACAACGTTGATGGCGAAGGCCACGAAAAACGGATAGCGCCAGCCCCAGCCGAGAAAATCTTCGGCTGACAAGGTGGAATGCAAAAACAGGAACAGGGAACTGGCCACCAAAAAGCCGACTGGGGCGCCCAACTGGCCCAGCATGGCATACCAGCCCCTGCGCTGCTTGGGCGCATTCAGGGCGAGCAACGACGGTAAGCCATCCCATGAACCGCCAAACGCAACACCTTGCAGGCTGCGAAACAGGATCAACAGACCGATAGACAAGGCTCCCTGCGATTCGTAGGTCGGCAAAAATGCAATACCGGCCGTTGCCGTACCGAGCAGAAATAGCGCCAGGGTCAGCTTGGTGCCCCTACCCCATCGCCGCTGGATGCCCATGAACAGGGCGGTACCGAATGGACGGGTGATGAAGGCGAAGGCAAAAATGGTGAACGAATAGAGCGTACCGGTCAGGGTATCGACAAACGGAAAGAACAGCGCAGGAAAGACCAGGACAGATGCCAGACCGTAGACAAAGAAGTCGAAATACTCAGATGCGCGACCAATGACAACACCAATAGCTATTTCGCCTGCAGCAACCTGGCCATGGCCGGCCATTTGTTCTCTGGCATCACTTTCCATCGTACGCGAGGAGGGCTCAGTGCTTGTCTGGTTAAAGCTTGACATCATAGGTCCAATTCAAGGTAATATAGTCTAAAAGCGAAGGATCGCATCTGCCGCGCATTTACACCATAGGACAAAACGTCCAATTCCTAATAGGAACGGTTTAAGTATATGCTATATTTTTCCACGGCTCTATGCTGGTAACTTTTTGGCATGCTTCAATCCAAGACCTTCCGATTCCTGGCCCTATTGGCACTTGCACCCATTCTTACGGGGTGCAACGCTGTCCTGCTCTCTCCTTCCGGCGATATCGCGCTGCAGCAGCGCAACCTGATCTATATTTCAGTTGCACTAATGCTGATTGTGATCGTGCCTGTTATTTTCCTGACATTGTTCTTTGCCTGGCGCTACCGCGCGTCCAACACCAAGGCAACGTACGCGCCAGAGTGGAATCATTCAACGCTCATTGAACTCGTCATCTGGCTGGTCCCCCTGCTGATCATTATTGCACTGGGCGCCGTGACCTGGGTCAGCACGCACAAGCTGGATCCCTACCGCCCGCTTGAGCGTATTGATGCACAGCGTGCGCTTCCTGCGAACGTCCAGCCTTTAATGGTGCAGGTCGTCGCCCTGGACTGGAAATGGCTATTTTTCTACCCGGAGTACGGCATTGCGACCGTCAATGAGCTGGCTGCTCCTGTCGACCGCCCTATTGCGTTCCGGCTGACCTCTTCCAGCGTCATGAACTCCTTCTTTATTCCCGCGCTGGCAGGCCAGATCTACACCATGGCCGGCATGGAGACGCAATTGCATGCAATCATCAACAAGGAAGGCGTCTACGAGGGCTTCTCCTCCAATTACAGTGGTGCCGGTTTTTCGGGTATGCGGTTCAAATTCCATGGACTGAATACGGAAGACTTTGACGCATGGGTAAAAACAGTCAAACAAAGCCAGACCGAGCTCAGCCGCGTGGCTTACCTGCAGTTGGAAGTGCCGAGCGAGCGCGAACCGGTACGGCATTATGCCAACGTGGCGCCCGGACTGTATGACGCCATCCTGAATCGCTGCGTCGAGCCAAACCGCATGTGCATGCGCGACATGATGGCCATTGACGCCCAGGGAGGAATGGGCGTGCCTGGCATATACAACATGGCGGAACTGGATAACACCACCCGGATCAACCTTGGCCTGGAGAACGTCAGGCAGCGGACTTACGTAAGTGGTTTCTGCACCACCACAGATCCCGCCTTTTCCTCGCTTAAACTGATGAACGCGTCGCCCTGAGGCTGTGTCCTCTCATAAGCAATGTCCCGGCCAGCCATATTGGCCGTCACTCTATTTTCGATAATTTGAGCCCATGGATCTGCATTCTCTTATTCTAGGTCGCCTCGGTTGGGACGCTATACCCTTCCACGAACCTATCCTGATCGCCACCTTCGCCGCCGTGTTACTTGGTGGTGTCGTACTAATTGCCGCAGTTAGCTATTTCAAGCTGTGGCGCTACCTTTGGCTCGAATGGTTTACCAGCATCGATCACAAGAAAATCGGCATCATGTACATGATCCTGGGCCTGATCATGCTGCTGCGCGGTTTTTCCGATGCCATCATGATGCGGATCCAGCAGGCAATTGCATTTGGCGATTCCACAGGCTATCTGCCGCCCCATCATTACGATCAGATCTTCACCGCACATGGCGTGATCATGATCTTCTTCGTGGCCATGCCCCTGGTGACAGGCCTGATGAACTACATCGTCCCGCTGCAGATCGGCGCACGGGATGTCGCATTTCCGTTCCTGAACAACTTCAGTTTCTGGATGACCACCGGTGGTGCCGTGCTGGTGATGATTTCCCTGTTCATTGGTGAATTCTCGACTACCGGATGGCTGGCCTATCCCCCGCTGTCCGGCATAGAACACAGCCCCAGTGTCGGCATGGATTACTACATATGGGCATTGCAGGTTGCGGGGATCGGTACCACCCTGTCAGGCATCAACCTGATAGTAACGATCATCAAGATGCGGGCTCCCGGCATGGGCATGATGAAAATGCCGGTCTTTACCTGGACATCGCTGTGTACCAACACGCTGATCGTGGCGTCATTCCCCGTTCTGACTGCCGTTCTGGCCCTGCTCACGCTGGATCGCTACGTGGGCACCAATTTCTTTACAAACGATTTGGGCGGCAACCCCATGATGTATGTGAATCTGATCTGGATCTGGGGTCACCCTGAGGTCTATATCCTGATTCTTCCATTATTCGGCGTGTTCTCCGAAATTGTTTCCACTTATAGCGGCAAACGCCTGTTCGGCTACGCATCCATGGTGTACGCCACAGTCGTGATCACGATTCTGTCCTACCTGGTCTGGCTGCATCACTTTTTCACCATGGGCTCAGGCGCCAGTGTCAATTCCTTCTTCGGCATTGCCACCATGATCATTTCGATCCCTACCGGCGCCAAGCTCTTTAACTGGCTGTTCACCATGTATCGCGGCCGGATCCGCTTTGATGTTCCCATGATGTGGACGCTTGGCTTCATGGTGACGTTCGTCATCGGCGGTATGACAGGCGTGATGCTGGCCATCCCGTCGGCCGACTTTGTCCTGCACAATAGCCTCTTTCTGATTGCACACTTTCACAATGTCATTATTGGGGGCGTGTTATTCGGCCTGTTTGCCGCGATCACATACTGGTTCCCCAAAGCATTCGGTTATAAGCTGGATCCTTTCTGGGGCAAGTGCTCGTTCTGGTGCTGGCTGATTGGCTTCTACATGGCTTTCATGCCGCTGTATGTGCTGGGCTTCATGGGCGTTACCCGCCGCCTGAACCACTTCGAGGATCAATCCTTGCAGATCTGGTTCCAGATCGCTGCAGCCGGCGCTTTCGTCATTGCGTTGGGTATTGCCAGCTTCCTGATCCAACTGGTCGTGAGCTATCGCAAGCGTGATTCGTTGCGCGATATTACCGGTGATCCCTGGAATGGACGCACACTGGAGTGGTCAACTTCGTCACCTCCCCCGTCCTACAACTTCGCTTTCACTCCACAAGTGCATGACGGTGATGCCTGGGCACACATGAAACAACACAATGCCCAGCGTCCGCAAAGCGGTTTCCTGCCAATCCACATGCCCGCCAATACCGGTGCCGGCATTATCATCGCCGGTCTATGTACATTGCTCGGATTCGCGCTGGTCTGGCACATGTGGCTTGTCTGCGCCCTGATATTTGTCGCCATCATTGGCGGCACCATTTACCATACGTTCAACTACAAGCGCGATTATTACATTCGTGCAGAAGACGTTGCCCGTACCGAAGCCGAACGTACTCGTCTGCTAGCCAACCATGTCTGATACCACCACCATTTCCCCCCGTCAGGTAGCGGCCGCTGCGCCACTTGATTTCTACCTGAAGCAAGAGCACCATCCACAGAACGGAACCGCGCTGGGGTTCTGGATCTACCTGATGAGCGACTGCCTGATCTTTGCCTGCCTGTTCGCCGTGCATGGCGTAGTGGGCCGCAATTATGCGGCAGGCCCATCCGGGGCAGACCTGTTTGATCTGCAACTGGTCGCCGTCAATACAGCCATGCTGTTGCTGTCTTCCATTACCTACGGGTTCTGCATGCTGGAAGTTCAGCGCAATCGGCTGCGTCCCGCCATGATCTGGCTGGGCATTACCGGCCTTTTCGGGCTCACGTTCCTGGGACTGGAACTGTACGAATTTGCTCACCTGATTCATATGAATGCTGTCCCCCAGCGTAGCGCATTCCTGTCATCCTTCTTTACCTTGGTTGGCACGCATGGCCTGCACGTTACCTTTGGGGTCATCTGGCTGGTCACGCTCCTGTTTCAATTGAAAAAGCACGGCCTGATTCCTGAGAACCGGCGACGCCTGATGTGTCTTTCGATGTTCTGGCATTTCCTGGATGTCATCTGGATCGCCGTATTCACCTTTGTCTACCTGATGGGGGTCCTGCCATGACAACACCTTCCGATATTGCACATCACCACACAAACCCAGACCACGATCACCACGATGGTGACGGACACGGCGAGATCTCATTTCGCGGCTATATGACTGGCTTCGTCCTGTCTGTCATCCTGACCGTTCTTGCCTTCTGGCTTGTCATGGGCAATGTGTTCGAAAAATCTGGCGTAACGGCCTTGGTCATCCTGGTACTGGGCGCCATACAAATGTGTGTGCATGTGGTTTACTTCTTGCACATGAACACGCGCGCCGAAGGTGGCTGGAGCATGCTGGCCATGATCTTCACGGTCATCATCGTGGTCATCGCGCTGGCTGGCTCCCTGTGGGTCATGTACCATCTGAACACCAACATGATGCCCAATATGATTCACGACATGAAAGACATGCTCTGATCCATGCTTCTCATGGACCGCGCCCAGGCAAGCCGATCACTGTAGCTCGGTAATGCCTGGGTGCCTAGCAGGAGACCATCGTCAACGCCCCTTTTTCTTCTTCCCTTGCCCGACCTGATTCCCATCGTCCGAAACGGACCTGGGTACGCCTGGTCTGGCTACTGATTGCCATCATGACTTTCATCGGCTTTTGTGCGCTCGGTATCTGGCAAGTGGAACGGCGTGCCTGGAAACTGGATCTAATGGAGCGGGTGGCGCAACGCATTCATGCCCCCGCCGTTGCACCTCTTGATCGCAGCGACTGGAACACCATGTCGGCGTCCCGCGATGAATATCGCCGTATCAGGCTGCGTGGTACCTACCTGCATGAGCAATCTGCGCTGGTGCAAGCATCAACCGTTCTTGGCACAGGTTATTGGGTCATGACTCCCCTGCGTCTTGGTGATCAGAGCATTGTCCTTGTCAACCGAGGCTTCGTTCCGCAGGCACAAAAGAACGGCCCCTGGCGCTACAGGCATGAGTCGACAGGTGAGGTCACGCTGACGGGCCTGATACGCTTGACCGAGCCGCGTGGCGGTTTTCTGCGAGACAACCAGCCGCAAGAAAATCGCTGGTTTTCCAGAGACGTGCAGCAAATTGGGCAAAGCCATGGACTCAGCCAGCTGGCGCCCTATTTCGTCGATGCCGATGGCCCCGGCGCCAGCATTTTTCCGGGCGGTTCGCCGACCACGCCATCCAATAGCAGCGAACAGACGTTGGCGAGCGCTCCGAGCGCCTCGGGTCAGTTGCATATTGCCGACAAACATCTGCCTGTGGCAGGCCTGACGGTAGTATCATTCAGTAATAACCATTTAATGTATGCCATCACCTGGTTTGCTCTGGCCATACTGGTCATCCTCGCCGTGTGCTATGTTTGGCGTGAAGAATATCGCATGCGCAAGCCGGGAAAATGACGCGCAGTTTTCCACCATGAACCATGGCGACGACCCCAAGGCATCTGAATTGGACCCTTTTCGCAATCAACCATCCCTGAATCGGACCTCCTTCCTGCAGGCAACCGATCCGGACAGGCTCGATGATGGCAATGCCACCGGCCGCCAGAATATGCTGCAATTGATCCAATTGCGCTGGATTGCCGTGCTGGGTCAGGTAATGACAATCCTGGTGGCACAGTTTGTCCTGAATCTTGCACTGCCGCTCAATGCCATGCTGGCCCTGGTATTGCTACTGGTACTGTTCAACGTGGGCAGCATGCTGTTCCTTCGTGCTGGCAATCCCGTAAGCAACACCCAGCTTTTCGTCGCGTTGCTGGCCGATGTAGGCATACTCACTGCTCAGTTGCACTTTAGCGGCGGCGCAAGCAATCCGTTCATTTTTCTGTACTTGCTGCAGCTCACTCTGGCGGCGGTTCTGCTAACGCCCCGCAGCACGTGGATAATGGTGGGCATCACCAGTGTCTGCTTTGCCTGGCTTGCCCTGTCCAAGCAAACGCTGATCCTGCAACCTGCCCATGAGCAGGGCCTGAACAGCCTATACGTCCTGGGCATGCTGGTATGCTTCACGCTCAATGCCGCCCTGATCATGGTGTTCATGACTCGGATCAGCCGGAACCTGCGAATGCGCGATATCCACCTGGCTGCCATGCGCCAGGCTGCTGCAGAAGAAGAACATATTGTCCGCATGGGTCTGCTGGCATCCGGTGCGGCGCACGAATTGGGCACGCCGCTGTCTACGATGGCTGTCATTCTGGGCGACTGGCAGCATATGTTACCCTTTACCAAAACGCCGGAATTGCTGCAGGAAATCGATGAAATGCAGACCCAGGTCATGCGCTGTAAGGCAATCGTGACCGGCATTCTGGTCTCAGCCGGCAAGACACGCGGTGACTCTCCAACCGAAACCACCGTGCATCAGTTTCTTGATCAAGTGCTGGAGCAATGGCGCACGCTGCGCCAGCCCAAACAAATGCTTTATGAAAATCATTTTGGCCCGGACATGCGCATTGTCTCAGACTCTGCATTGCAACAGATGATAGGCAATGTCCTGGACAACGCGCTGGAAGCTTCGCCCGACTGGCTGCGTGTGCAAGTCACACGTGAAGAAGATCTCCTGGTTCTGACTGTCATGGATGCCGGTCCCGGATTCGCTCCGGAAATGCTGGCCCACCTGGGACAGCCATACAACTCCAACAAAGGCAAACCTGGTGGCGGGCTGGGTCTGTTTCTCTCGGTCAACGTTGCCCGCACCCTGGGGGGCACCATTACCGCACAAAACCTGCTGTCTGGCGGCGCATCAGTTACACTGTTGCTGCCCCTGTCGGCCATCAAACTGGAAAACGGAGATGACCATTGACAAATGATGCCATTAAAGGTGATCTACTGATCGTGGAAGACGATGCAGCGTTTGCACGCACGCTAACCCGTTCACTGGAACGTCGCGGGTATCATGTCGTTGCCGCCAACAGCCAGGAATCCGTGCTCGAGGTTCTGCAACACTGCACGCCAGGATATGCGGTTGTTGATCTCAAGCTAAAGGGGGAAGGCTCGGGACTTGCCTGCGTCAAGGACCTGCATGCCCATAATCCGGACATGCTGATCGTCGTACTAACCGGGTTCGCTAGTATCGCCACCGCCGTTGAAGCCATCAAGCTTGGCGCTTGTCATTATCTGGCAAAGCCATCCAATACTGACGACATTGAAGCCGCCTTTCAGCGTTCGGGCGGCGAGACCAACGTCAAGCTCAGTGCGCGCCAGTCATCCATCAAGACCTTGGAATGGGAGCGCATCCACGAAACATTGGCAGAAACGGGATTCAACATTTCGGAAACAGCACGCCGCCTGGGCATGCATCGCCGCACACTGGCCCGCAAACTGAACAAACAACAGGTGAAATAGGCTAGTACAAATGCGATTGGTTTGCTGCCATGAAATTTTCATGGGCACACTGAAGAGCCGAAAGATCATTTCTGTCGGCTTTTTTTATTTGTAGCAACATGCGTTAGCATTCAGCAAATACAACAGGCCGCAGCTCTTTTTACACCTCATTCATGCATAACCGATCAGGATTGCTGCAAACGCCTGATAACGCACGCTGCGAAGATGCCAATGTGCTGGCGCAGACAAAACCGCAGTAATAAACCACACGCCGACATAACGGGGCTCCGACAGCGCCCAGTGTCTCAGCCTGCCCCGCCATCTGCATCCCGTTTCAATTATTTTTCGCCCAACGCTCCCCGGTATTGCCTTTTTCTTGATGTAACAATATGATACGAGTCATTCGTATTCTGCCGCACATTTTTCATGACCCATTCAGAACACATCGCTTTCCTGGTTTCCGATAAACTTGGCGATTCCCTGTTGCTGCTTCCGCTTGCCCACAATCTGGTGCGTAGCGGCTATCGGGTCACCGTGTTCGGACAACAGGCGCATGCACTGGCCTCGTGGTTGCCGGGCCTTGAAGTGCGGCCTGTTCCTTTGGAAGGCGTGTCAGCATTGGCTCAATTTGACAGCCTGTTCCAGATGGATATTGATCAGCCCATCGCGCTTGATCCACACAATTGCCCGCGCCCGCTCAGGTCATTGACCATGTGGTTGCGCCAGCAGCCGGCACAGCCCAGACTTTTTCTGGACGAATTACGCCATTTTGCGAAAGCCGTCTATGGCATCGAAGACTGGTCCTCGGCCAGCGGCCTGGTCACCCAGCATCCGGAGCGCTGGCGGCAAAACCGCAGGCGTATTGTGATTCATCCTACCGCCGGGTCAGCCGAACGCTATTGGTCAGATTCCAAATTTATAGAATTGGCGCAACGCCTGTATCGCGATGGTCATGACGTTGCTTTTGTGGTTGAAGAACGCGAGGCAGCGGCATGGCAGGCTGCCGCACAGGGACAACCCTTCACTGTGAATCATTTTGAATCGCTGCAGGCGCTGGGCGATTTTATCCACGAATCCGGCTATCTGATCGGTAACGATTCAGGCATTGGCCATCTGGCCTCGGCCTTGGGTGTGCCAACCGTCACGATTTCCCACCGGCCCCGTAATATGTTGCGCTGGCGTCCCCAATGGGCGCCAGGTGTAATCGTGCCACACCTGTGGTTGCCACTACGCGCCTGGCGGCGCAAGTACTGGCGCCTTGCGGTCACGGTCACTGCGGTCACCCGGTCATTGCGCCAACTGCAGAAAATGGACGCGCGCAACGACCGGCCGAACGTAACCGCTGCGCCGGGGCTGGGCAAAGCAGTGCTCACCGAAATACCGCCGGCATAACGATGCGCCAGGTGCTCATGCACCCATGCCAACATTGTTAAAAGGCGACCGCAGCGTTCACATACCGCATTCATCGAACCTTTACGTACGGCGATTCAGGTCGACCCTGCGATGACGCAGAATCATCGTGGCATCAGCAATGCAGCGACATCTGCCTGCTCATTCGGTCCGCCTTTTCAAGGACCTTGCGGCGCGGACTAATCTTTTAATGTATCGCCCCAGTCGGCAATAGCATCGGCCGTCTCGACCGGTTTTTCAGCCGGCAGCGCATGGCTTGCATTGTCGATCACTTTGACCGTTACCCGATCGCCAAACTCCTGCTTCAACTCTTCACGCGATGCGGACGGGCGAAAGGGATCGGCGCCGCCTTGCAGATCAAGCATGGGCACCGTGCCGCCGGCCCACCAGTCATCCCGATTAGTCAGCTTGCGGGCCGCACGCTGGCTTTTGGTCACCGCCTGATTCCAGCCTTCAAGCCAGGACTGTGGATCGCTGCCCTGCGCAAAAAAAGCCAGCTTTAAGCCTTCAAGACGTTGCTCGCGCGAGGACGCAGGATCATTGATCATCGTAATGGCATCGCTCAGTTCCTTCGGCCAGGACTTGGCGCCCGCCGCGACAAGAACGACGCCGCGCGCCAGTTCAGGGTTATCCGAAGCAATCGTACGGGCGATCCAGTTGCCATACGCATGGCCCGCGACAATGGCTTTGTCACCTTCGTTTCTGATGACGGCGGCAAAGTCTTTGGCAAAATCATGAAAGGAAACGCCCTCCATTGGACCGTGACTGCCGCCAATGCCGCGCGGTTCCGGTCGCAGTACGCGGTAACCCCGTTGCGCCAGGCGCTCGGCCAACTGGCCAAACTCCTCAGTTCCCCGCCCTGTCGATGCAATTAGCATAACAAGCGGACCTTTTCCTTGTGCGTAATAGCTAATCGTCGCGGCACCGTTCTTTACCGATTTGACGGCAGCCTCTTGTGCACGCGCTGATCCCATGCCGATCATTGCAATGGCCCCAACAGCAAGGGCCGCAACCCGAAATTTTATGCTCATCTCTACTCTCCCATTATTATGTGTGACAACTATTGATGCGAAATTAATCCGGTAAAACTTGTAGCTAACGATCTTTTAAGGCAGCGCAAACGCATCGCATCCCGCGCCTGATATTGCTGCTCTTTGGTTCTGAAAATGATTGCCCTCGTTTTGTTTGCTGATGAGGTCTCAAAGCGTCATGAATATCGCTTATCACGCATGCCACTTGCCATGCCTAGCGCTTGTTACTGTTATGAGAACCGGGATCAAATGCGCCCGCCAGGTCGCAAACGCCGCGGGACCCGCGAACTATCGGATGAGCATAAAAAACCAGGCTGGTAATCTCATGACTGTGTCTCCTTTTGCAATTTTCCGGTGCACCCACAGCGCCCGAATTGATCGAAGTAACAGTTGGGCGCTAATGACGGATGGCATATTTATTGATCAAGCGATGTCCGCTCATCCTAACTGCTTCCTATTTTAATGTCAATAAGCTATGTTATTGACCTTTTAATTGAATAACTGTCATTTCAATATCTCTTATAGTGTAGATATCTTGTATTTCAATGCGGGTTCAGGGTCTAAATGTCACGTTGCTAAGCTAAGCATAAGTAAAAACTTGCTGCGCTTTGCATGATCGCCGCATGCAAAGAATGGATTTGCGAACACCGGCTTGCTGATGTGTCCTTCAGATTAAACGGCCTCTGGCAAACAAACAACCAAATCTGATCCGCAGCATCACCCCGCCAACCTGTCAGCCGAAACCTGCAGGCCCTGCAAAATACTATCTGCCAGCGGCTCGGGAAATGACTTGGGTAGCCTGGCCCGCACGGCACGCACGACAGTGGACGTTCGCGCCACAAGCTCATCTACAACCGCTTGTGCGCCGCGCCCGTCAGGCGTTACCACGCCATATCGCTCGCCTACATTCAACCAGTGTCGTCGCTCGATTGTTCGCATCAGGTAATGCGCGTTCTTTGAGCGCACGGCCATCGCCATTTTCACCCTGAAGGGCGAGAGCTTGCCCTTGCCTTCTCCCAGAAAAGGCAGAACGGAAAGAATGTCATACAGCGGCGTGAGCTCATAGCCTCCACCTGGCCTGAGAAAAACGCTGAAATTTTTCGCATGACCATCGGACGCCCACAACATCCAGAAGAGTATTTGCGACTGAAAAAAAGTGCGTTTATCCCGTTCAGAATAAAGAGAGGTGTCAAGCAGTCTCATGATGCGATCCACGCCAGGTCCACCATCGGCCTCATATTTCAAATGGGGTGGGGTTGCCGTGATCTGGCAAAAATCTTCCTGTGGCAGCCGGACCAACCATGGCTTTTGCTCTTCATGGGCAATCCAGGCCCGATCGAATCGCGTCACGGACAATACCTTCATGTCTTCGAACTGCAGCGGTTCGCATTCGGCCACCGGCAGCCCGTAGGCGCGCAGGATCTCGGCACAAAGCCATTCGTTTTCGACAGACTCGCTCAGATCCAGTTTCATATTCCCGACCAGACCCATTGGCAGCTTGAAAATATGGGTCGTGGGTGTTGCGCCTTGTGGCCGGCACCAACGTCCCTGGAAGTACAACAGGGCCGTCTTTTCCTGCGCGCCGGCGATGGAGATGCGCAAATCTTGCGCATCGGAACCGGCTGCTCCAGCCAGAGGGCCGGGATTGAGCGTATCGCGCAACAAGCCGGCGACCTCGGCCTCGCTCAAAGGTGTAGCCTGGACTGCGTTTATCGCCTCTGGCTGCATGCCTTCGGGAAGCAGTTGCAGGGCACCCACGCAATCGCGGCCCACCTGCATCAGCAAATCGAACGCATCGGTGGAACCGGTCTGGTAACGCCGTGCCACCCGTTGGCGAATTTCTTTGCTGTCGGGTAACAGATTTTCGAAGTAAGTCCGCACGGCCTCGCCGCGATGCGGCGGATTGCCAGGCGCAAAAGGAAGAGACAGGGAGAGCGCCCGACCGCGCGTCGAGGCAACCCAGCTATCGGCATATTGCAGAACCTCGCCGTCGCCTGGGCGGGTATGCCAGGTCCCCACATAATCTGCGTTCATCCACAGCCCGAGTGTGCGAGCATGAGAGCGTCTGCCCATGGCGTTACCAGGCCGAGGTAGCTACGCCGCCCGCGGCGTTGGGTTCACCGCTTTTGCGCAGCACAAGATCCACGCCCAGAATGCTGAGCAATCGCAACAATCGGTCTGCGCTCACGGTGTCGGCGTGACGCTCCAGTGCTGACAACGTCTGCTGCGTCACGCCCAGCCGAAGAGCTGCTTCGCGCTGCGTGAGCCCGGCCTCCTTGCGAAACGCCTGCAGCAGCGTGGGCAATTGCGCCGATGTTTGGACAGTATAGTCACGCATGTATATCTCCTGAGATTTTACAAATTATAAGCTGTAAATGTTAAATACAGCATTTAAATTGTATTTGTAGTATACAAACTATTTATTGTATTTTCAATATACAAATTATTGACTGTATTATCTACTTACAAGATACATACTTTCTGGCTTATCAACACAAGGGGCGGCTTCTGTCTGTACCGCAGGAATAATGCCAAACGGACGGTCCCGCCGGTACACAAGCCAGCGAGACTCTGCGCGTGCGTATAATAAGATCTCCATTCATGTTGTCCATCGCTGTCGGCACCGGCTGATCATGACGAATGAAATCGGTATCTGGTTTGACATATGCCAGTGCCGCATCCGTGAATCCACAATAACTTCAACAGGAATTTCCCCGTGCTCCATATCATCATGGCGGTCATTGGTCTATACGTTAGCGCGCGCGGCATCTGGCCGCTTTCGCTGGACCTGACCACCAAAATCGTGTTGACCCTTGCCGTCCTTTGCATCGCCGAACATCATCTGATCACCCGAACCTGGTTTGGCTCCATGGCCTCGCCGGAAATCCCTGCTGCAGTATTGATGCTGCTGGGCTGGCTCTTCTGCACACTACTTCTGCTGGGCTTTTTCATGCTTATAAAAGACCTGCTGGGTATGGTGGCCTATCCTATATCGGCCGCCACCGGCCGTGTGCTGCTGGCCTCGCCGCGGCTGCTTGTCGCCATTACCGCTATCACACTTGTGATAGCCGCTGTCGGCGTCTGGAATGCAGTGAAAGTCCCGAAAGTAAAAACGATTGAAATTGCCTTGCCCAACCTGCCCGCAGCCTTTGATGGCTTTCGTATTGTTCAATTAACCGATTTGCACGCCAGTCGCCTGCTGCAGCGGCCATGGATGGCCGCCGTGGTTGACCGAGCCAATGCCCTCAATCCCGATCTGACGGTCATCACAGGTGACATGGTCGATGGCTCACCACAGGCCAGGGCTGGCGACGTCAAACCGCTCCAATCGCTGACGGCCAAATACGGTGTACTGGCCATACCAGGAAATCACGAATATTATTCCGGATACCAAAGCTGGCTGGCGGCATTCAATGACCTCGGGCTACGCATGCTCATTAACCAGCACGTTACCATCACCCACGAAAATCAGCAGATTGTGGTGGCCGGCATCACCGATCACGCTGCCGCTCGCTTTGGCCTTCCCGATCCGGATATCGCTGCTGCCCTGGAGCAGGCACCGGCAAACCAGACCATCATCCTGCTGGCCCACCGCCCGATGGGTGCGTCCGCCCATGCACAGGCCGGCGTGTCACTGCAACTGTCGGGGCACACGCATGGCGGCCAGATTTTAGGCGCACACGTGCTCACCAAAATGGCCAACGACGGGTTCGTCAATGGTTTATATGATGTGGATGCCATGAAAATGTACGTAAGCATGGGGACCGGACTGTGGAACGGGTTTCCAATCAGACTGGGACGCCCGTCCGAGATCACGCAGATCGTGCTTCGAGCCAGAAGCTGAACAATACCGGACTCGAGTAATCCATCGGCCGGCCGGGCACATGCAGTACATGCCTGGCCATATCGGCACCCCTGCGGATACAAGACAGGCATACACTTTCTGGAACAGATTCCATGAAAACCGCAAATAAAAGCATTGATCAATCTGCTCAATAACCTGTCGTGCATCCCGGACAGTGTCAACAATGTCTCCCCGCCTTGCGCAATCACCTTCCTGGGCCATGACAGACGCGAACTGCACGCTGAAAAAATCTGTTCCTGGCAGAACGCAGTCCGAGTCTTTTCGTTATAACCTGCCATAAATCACAGAAATCACTTTTGTGATTTTCACAAAAAATTACACCGTCTTGTCATTATTTTTATGGTAAAGTAATTTTCAGCTGGTTGTAAGGTTATGAATTCTGCTTACTCCAGTTTCTACCGGTGGTCCCTCATTGCCGGTGTAGACAACATTAAGCGCTGCCCTGCCAGGCATAATGCCCAAGCCGCGCCGACCATGCATGCCCTTTCTGCCCGCATCCATTGACGGGACAGTATCTGCGGCAACTTTGCAGCACCTCGATATCCAGACGCCACAGCGTATTTGCCACGCAGCACGCAGCTTTGTTTGACATTATTTTGTTTGACAGCAAGGGATTCAGATGACCGATCACAGCCAGAACCAGGCCAGACCGCAGCCCCAGCTTTCTGTTTTTGACGCCGTCACTATTGTTGTCGGGCTGGTCGTGGGTATCGGCATCTTCCGTACTCCCTCGATTGTCGCGGCTAATGTCGCCTACGAATGGCTGTTTATCCTTGTCTGGATTGTTGGCGGGCTTATCACACTTGTGGGTGCGCTGTGCTATGCAGAACTGTCTGCGGCACATCCTCATGCCGGTGGTGAATACCATTTCCTGTCGCGCGCCTACGGTCGTTCCGTTGCCATGATGTTCGGCTGGGCGCGCTGCACTGTGATCCAGACTGGCGCTATCGCGGCGGTTGCCTTCATGCTTGGCGACTACCTGGCGCAAATCGTTCCGCTGGGGCCATACGGCCCTTCCCTCTATGCAGCCATATCGGTTATTGTCCTGACCGGGGTCAATTTCATAGGCACCACCGAAGGCAAGAACCTGCAGATAATCGTCACCTTCATCGAAATTGCAGCGGTCGCCGCCATCATCCTGTTCGGCTTTCTGGGCTCCGGGCAGACGCCGGCAACAACGCAAACCGCCGCCCCGGAAACCGCTGCCCTTGGCATGGCCATGATATTCGTATTGCTCACCTATGGTGGCTGGAACGAAGCGGCCTATTTGACCGGCGAACTCAAGGATGCACCGCGCAACATTGCCAAAGTGCTAATGCTGGGCACCCTGATTCTGGTGACACTTTATGTGCTGACCAATCTGGCGCTGCTATCGATTCTGGGCCTGGAGGGCCTTCGTGCATCCAATGCCGTTGCCGCAGACATGATGCACGTAGTCGCTGGCGAACCCGGCAGAATTGCGGTAACCCTGGCCATTATCGTGGCGGCGATATCCACCCTGAATGCAACCATTTTCACCGGCGCCCGGGTTTTTTATGTCATGGCGCGCGACATGACCATACTCCGATGGGTTGCGATCTGGGACAGCCGCGGTAAAACCCCGGCCAACGGCCAGGTTCTGCAAGGGGCCATTGCCCTGGCGCTGATTGCCATGGGAGCCATCACCCGTGATGGTTTCAAGGCCATGGTGGACTATACGGCACCTGTGTTCTGGGCTTTTATGCTACTTGTCGGACTATCGCTGTTCGTGCTGCGCTGGCGCTATCCTGAGCGCGTTCTGCCCTACAAAGTCCCCTTATACCCCATCACACCCATTCTGTTTTGCCTGACCTGCCTGTACATGTTCTACGCCAGCGTCGTTTACACGGGCGTGGCTGCGCTGATCGGCCTGGGCGTGCTGGTCGCGGGCGCGCCCATTCTGTTGTTCCGGATCAGGGACGATCAGGAGCCGGACAGCCGGCAGGCGCAAACTGAAATCACCGCTTTGAAGTAATCACATCAACAGGAGAGAACCGATGACTATGCCTGCAAAACCCCTGGTCGCCGCGATACTGTTCACCATGATGGTGAGCTCACCTCTTGCGGCACAAACCGCGCCCACTGGCTCCGACAAAAATGCTGCCCCTGAAAAATACACGCCGTCTGTCGGGCAGCAGGGCAAGGACGTCGTATGGGTGCCAACCTCACAGGCGCTGGTGGACCGCATGCTGCAGATGGCTCAGTTGACTGCAGATGACCGACTGGTTGATCTGGGCTCGGGCGATGGCCGGCTGGTTATCACCGCGGCCAAGCACGGCGCGATCTCGCGCGGAATCGAGTTCAACCCGGACCTGGTTGCCATATCAAAACGGGCGGCGCAAGCAGAAGGCGTGGCGCAGCGCGCGACCTTCGAACAGGCAGATATCTTCGAATCGGATTTTTCAGATGCCTCTGTCGTCACACTTTTCCTTTTACCCAGTCTGAATCTGCGCTTGCGTCCGACCCTGCTGGACATGAAGCCCGGCACGCGGGTGGTTTCCAATTCATTTGCAATGGAGGCATGGGAACCGGACGAATCAGTGGAAGTGAAGGAGAACTGCACCAATTACTGCCATGCCTATAAATGGATCATTCCGGCCAAGGTTGCCGGCACCTGGAAAATAGGCGAACGTGAGCTTCAATTGAAGCAGACATTTCAGATACTGGACGGAACGCTGAGCGACGGCGCCAACCAACGGCGCATCAGCAATGCACGCCTGAACGGGGCGAACATTACCTTTTCCGTTGACGGCCAGACATATTCGGGCAAAGTGGACAATAAACAAATGCGCGGAACGATAAACGGCAAGTCTGACTGGACAGCGCGACTGGTATCCATGCAGTAAGAAGTGACTTGCCGATCCCAGCGACCTGTACCTGCCCAGCATGTAATGCAGGTGCAGCTCGCTGCGTGATCAGAACAAGTTATGCATTGTCCTGTTGCAATAGATGTGCTTCCAACTGTTGCTGTACACCCACTGCAAAATTGTGCACGACTTCATCACACAAAAAACCGACATGCGGTGTCAGCAACACGTTGGGCATGCTCAATAACGGATGGTCGGGCGCCAGCGGCTCCTGGTCAAATACATCCAGAGCACAATAGGCAATACGTTTGTGCTGCAAGGCATCAACCAGCGCGTCCATATCGATGAGTTCGGCGCGCGAGGTGTTAACCAGGATCGCACCCGCATCCATCCAGCCAAGGCGCTCGGCGTTCAGCAAGTGACGCGTCGGCTCCGATGGCACCAGGTGCAGGCTGACCACCAGCGAAGTTTCGAGTAGCTCTTGTAACGACACTGCCTGTACGCCATGTTCAGCGGCGCGTTCTGCAGTCATGTTCGGACTCCACGTCACAACCTGCATACCAAACACTTTGCCGATGGCCGCTACACGCTGACCAATCTGGCCCAAACCGATCAGCCCAAGCCGCTTGCCTTCCATGACAGGCGGCATAAAGGCGCTAACATCAGGATTGCGCCAGCGGCTGTTTGACGCAGACAATGCCAATTGAGGCACACGCTTGACCGCAGCCAGAATCAGCGCCCAGGTATGTTCGCACGTGCTGGCCTTGGACGGTCCCCATGCGGTATGACCGACACTTATGCCGGCCTGCTCTGCGGCCTCGGTATCCAGGGTGCGATTGCGCGCGCCGGTGCTAATGATCCGTTGCAAGCCAGGCAGCCGGGCAATCAAATCGGCATCAACAGGCGTTCGGTCGCGGAATACAACAAGCACTTGAGCCGACGCGAGCGCAGCAGGCAAGTCTTGTCTGCAAAGCCTTGTATTGTGAATGACCACGTTTGCCTGCGACTGGATTGCCCGCCAGTCTACGCGGTCGCGCAATACATTTTCCCAGTCATCCAAAACTACAACAGTCGGTTTGCTATCCATACCCGAACCTGCTCAGCTTGCCTGCGCGACGAGCGCACGCACATCGCCCGCATCAGACAGGCTCCAGCATTGCTGTATCAGACGGCGGGTTTTTTCCGCTCCAAGAACGGGAACGGACATGGCCGTAAACTTGGCCATCAGATCCTCATCGGTCATTGGCCGTTGCAAGGATCCAATGGCATGGTCCACGCGGATGTGCACGCTTGAGCCATCCTTGAGTGTGGCCGTGGCTTCAACCGCCGCTTCATCAATCGTATCGTCTACGATGGCAACGACTTTGCGACGTGTTGCCACAACGTCTTCCCGATTGACAATCGCGTCGTCATACTCTTCTTCGGACGCCCTACCGAAAATCAGGCCGGCGGCACAACCGTGATAAACACTGAACTTGCCCTGCAGACCATCTGCTGGCTCTTTTTTCCCTGTCAGTTCAAGCACCAGTGAATGAACCCGCAAGTCCAGGCGCACCAGATTATCCGCAGTCACACCCTGCTCTCTGAGCTGCACGCATGCATCAATACTGGGATGAATCACAATACCGCAGGCAAAGGGCTTATATGCATTGAAGGAAATTTCAAATCGCTGACCAAGTTCATCAGTAATTTCGTTCCAGTCGAACTTGGTCGATACCACCTGCGCAAAGCCCCTGGGCGCTTCAATCGCACGCGGGCTGGCTGTGAATCCCTCACGCGCCAGCAACGCCGACATCAAGCCGGCCCGTGCAGCACCGCCAGGATGAAAGGGCTTGGTCATGGTGCCGAACTGTTCGCGCAGCCCTACTGGTTGCGAAGCGGCAATACCCAATGCCATTGTCGTCTTTTCTGTGTCCAGGCCAAGCAACCGTGCGCAAGCTGCGGCAGCACCAAGAGAGCCGGTAGACCCGGTAATATGCCAGCCCCTGTCGTAGTGATGAGGATAAATGGTGTTGCCAATGCGACATGCAACATCGATACCCAGTACAACGGCATCGATAAGCTGGCGACCACTTGCGCCGGTCAGCTCTGCCAACGCCAGTACCGCCGAGCAGACCGGCCCGGCAGGATGAATAATCGTTTTAAGATGCGTGTCGTCAAAATCAAAAAGATGCGATGAAATTCCATTGAGGAGGGCAGCATTGGCAATGTCCACCCGTTCCTGACGACCTGCGATCATGGCCTGAGCGGCCGGCTCCAGTACCTGTACGGCACGCAATGCGGCCTGAACAGCCTCGTGTTGCGAAGCACCTACTGCGCATCCAAGCCAGTTTAGAAATGTGCGATGAGCTTCATGCTCCACTGCATCGCTCCAGCCTTTTGATGGATGGGTAGCGACAAACTCCGCAAGAATACGGGTTACCGCCGGTGCGTTCTGATCTGCTTCAACCTTGGTGTTTACAGCCATGATAATCCTGATAAAGTTCAATTAAATTATTACAAATGAAATTAGTCTGAAGTGCGCGCCAGACTCATGCATCCAGCCGTATATTCTGGTCCTGCGCTACTTTTTTCCAGCGCTCAAGATCTTTCTGAACATAGTGTCCGAATTCCTGAGGGCTCATCGGCATCGGCAAAATTGCTTCTATCTGCAGACGTTTTTCCAGTTCGGGCTTGATCAAAACAGCATTAAGCGAATCGTTCAGTGTTTTGACAACATCGTCTTTCAATCCCCTGGGGCCCGAGACTCCGTACCACTGAAGCACGTCATCAAACCCCTTGACGCCCAATTCCTCGAACGTGGGAATATCCGGAAACCGCACATTACGTTTGTTGCCCGTCAGCGCAATCGCGCGAACGGTTTTTGAAAGCAGATGAGGAACGGCTGCGGCCAGCCCGGGAAACATCGCTTGCGTGCGCGCACCAACCAGATCCTGGAATGCGGGCGCAATACCCTTGTAGGCGATATGCTGGGTTTGCAGGCCAGTATCCTGCTTGAGCAATTCCATCAGCAGATGAGTCAATGAACCGGCGCCTGCAGAACCATAATTGCTCGTGTTATTTCGCTTGAAATAATCCACGAATTCAGCGAACGTGGTAACGGGCAGCTTGGCATCCACGACCAGTACATTAGGTGTGCCTCCAATCATGCCCACTGGCGTAAAGTCCTTGAGCGGGTCATAGGATACTTTTCTCGTCGCGGGACCGGTGCCCAGCGTGGCAACATACCCCTGCATCAGGGTATAGCCATCTGCCGGGGCGCGCGCCGTGCGTTGACAGGCAATCACCCCGCCCCCGCCACCAAGATTTTCAACCACGAAGGTAGTGTTGCCCATCCCTTTGCCCCATTCGCTTGTGGTGGCGCGGGCGACATAGTCACTACCACCACCGGCTGCGACCGGAACAATATAACTGATGGGTTTGGCGGGATATTTGTCCTGTCCCACGGAAATTGAAGGTAAAGCTATGGCGCCTGCTCCCATACTGAGCAGGAATGAACGACGATCCATGATTTGTCTCCTCCGATATATTTCGGATGTGTTAGTTGTGAAATGCCGGTCTGTGCCGGCAGCAAAGCGCAATATTCAATGTGTAATTTATAACCTCGGAAAAATATGGATCGTTGCCGTCGATCTCACATGTCGGCAAGGCGCTTGTGTGCCTTGACCACATGATGCGACAGCAGCTCGGCGCAATGCAACGCGCCGCCAATATTGTCGGCATCACGCAGCGCCTGCACAATTTCCTTGTGCTCGGCATTGGATTTGTGACGGTGATCCGGCGTAGACAAATTCTTGACACGGGCAAGATGCAGTTTCTGGATCACTTCGCGATAGCTTTTGGCAATTTCACGATTGCCGGCAAATTCGATGAAATGCCAGTGAAAGTGCAAGTTGGCGTTGTAATACGCTTGCACATTATTTTGCTGATTGGCCTGATCCATTTGCGCCACGCAGATATCCAGCAAAGCAACCAGCGCCGTGCGTCGCTCGGGCGTCAACTGCGCAACCATCTGACCGGCATGATTGTCCATCAGCGCCCGGAACTGGTACAAATCGTGCACCTCTTCCTCGGACAACTCCCGGATGTACACGCCCGAGTGCTTGCGCGAAACCACCAGCCCCATGCTTTCCAGTTCACGCAATGCTTCGCGCACCGGCACACGGGATACTTTCATTTGCTCTACCAACTCCGGTTCGCGCAAAGCCTGCCCCGGCGTTAACGTTCCCGACATGATCTGATTGAGCAGATAGTCGCGCACCAGCTTGCCCAGTGACGTGTTTTTGATTCCTTCGAACGTTTCCTGCCCGACCTGCCCATTCAGCCAATCCATATCTATTTCCTCAAGTTCGTATAATTGTATACGATTATACGATAATTATATCAGGGGATTTCCCTAGTATTGGTGGTTAATATCACAGCCGTGATGTGATCAGCAACCACACGACAAGGGCATTAACCCCGGCCATCACAGCATGCTAATATTTACCAAGAACCAGTATTTCGCTCGTATTTCTTCGCTATAGAACAGTAAAACAGGTGCCCAATGACCACAGTACGCACAACCAGCCAGAAGCGTGACGCTTTTTTTCAATTGCATCAGACCGGCTGCTTCACCATCCCGAATCCCTGGAATATCGGTACCGCAAGGTGCCTGGAGCAGATGGGCTTTGCCGCGCTGGCATCAACCAGCTCCGGACATGCTTACGCCAATGGCATGCCCGACGGAACACAGCCGCTGGAGATGGTTCTGGCCCATCTGAGTGAGTTGGCTGCTGCAGTAAATATTCCGCTGAATGCCGATTTCGAAAATGGCTATTCCGATGATATAGAGCAGATGCAGCAAAACATCATCAAGTGTGTTGCGACCGGCGTCGCAGGGCTGTCCATTGAAGACGTACCACAGGGTGGCGCTGATGGTTTGTACGAATTTAACGTGGCAGTCTCGCGCATCAGCGCGGCACGCGCAGCCATTGACCAGACAGGAGAGCGGGTGCTGCTCACGGCGCGGACCGAAGGCTTTATACGTGGCGCACCCGATCTTGAGCAAACCACCCGGCGCATTGCGGCGTTCGTAGAGGCCGGCGCAGACTGCATCTATGCCCCTGGCATAAAAACCGTGGAACAGATCAGCGCTGTGGTCAAGGCCGCCAATGGCCGCCCCGTCAATGTATTATGCGGCAGCGCGATGGGCATGACGGTCGCCGAGTTTGAGACACTCGGCGTGCGTCGGATCAGCGTAGGTGGCGCGCTGGCACGCGTGGCCATGGACAGCTTTCTGCGGGTTGCACAACAGATCGCGCAGGAAGGCAGGTTCGACGGCTTCGGCGGAATTATTGGCGGCGCGCAACTGGATCAATTATTTTCGACGACATCCCAGTAACTTCACAAGCTTTTCGGAGTACCTGGGTTGGTCCTGCTGCATCAATGACAACAATCGAACGGCAGGTGCGTGGATAGTCAAATGACTACCCTGGGATTATTCCAGTGCCTCCGGTGACTCATAAGGCAGATTCGGTATCTCAGTCGATGTTGACCTGTGCTGTGTTGATTCGGCATTCAGGCGTTCAGCCATAAAATTGATGAACGCACTCAGTTTGGGCGGTAGATGTCGGGTGGGCGGATAAAGAATCCAGGCCTGCCCACAATAGTTGGTCTTGAACCTCCATTCCAGCAGTACCTGCACGATATCCCCCTGCTGCAGGCAATGGCGGGCAGTAAAATAAGGCAAACTACCGATCCCCAGATGGCGCAGCACAGCATCAAGCCGCGCCCCGGTGTGGTTGACAGCATAACGTCCGTGCACGTTGACACTGATATTCTTAGTGCCTTGCTGAAATTTCCATTTAGAATCGCCCGGCGCCTCGCTCAAATAAATACAATTATGCTCCCTCAGATCGTGGGGATGCTTCGGGACACCATGCTTGTCCAGGTAGGCAGGCGTTGCACAAAGCATGTGCCTGATATCAGTCAGTCTACGTCCCATCAATCCAGGCGAGGGCTGGTCAGTAATACGGATCGCCAGATCCACCTGTTCATCGATCAAATCAATGTATCGGTCGTCAAGCAATAACTGTATGTCGATCTTCGGGTAACAGGCAAGGAAATCAGGAATGTGGGGATGGATAACGAACCGGCCCACTGCTTTGGGTACGCTGATCCGTACCAGGCCCTGCGGCTCGGCACTAGACAGCCCTGAAACAGCCATAACCGCCTGGGCAGCATTGACCATTTGCTCGCACTGAGCGTAGACCCCATGTCCACTTTCGCTCAGTCGCAGCTTACGGGTGGTTCTATGAAGCAGACGCGTACCCAAGGCTCTTTCCAGTCTCGCGACCGAACGGCTGATAGCGGACGGCGAGGTTCCCAACTGGCGAGCCGTTTCGGAAAAACTACCTGTATCAACCACTTTGGCGAAAATGGCCATCTCGCCCATCAGGGTAATCATTTTATTTGTGCGCATAGAGCAATAGATATTTGGTTTTTATGTGGATTATCGCAGGGCGCGACAATCGATACAATAGTCGTTACGACAAAACACGCCTATTTTTTTAAAACCTATGACAAAAAAACTCTACTGGGAAACCAATGCAACGCACGCAACTGTTAACGTGCTGTCTTGCGAGCAGAGAGAGGTCGAAAGATATGCATTGCGCCTGAACCAGACCCTCTTCCATCCAAAAGGAGGAGGCCAGCCAAGCGACACAGGCTGGATTGGAGAAGCACAAGTGATCAGCGTTGAATCGATAGCCGGAGAAATCGTCCACTACACGCGCCAGGCGGTCGCTCCTGGTTCTGTCGTGGCCTGCGTAGATGCGGCAAAGCGGTACCGTCATTGCAAACTGCATTCGGCCGGACACCTGATTGGTCACGCGCTTGAGGAGCTCAATTGGATTCCCGTCAAAGCACACCATTGGCCCGGTGAGGCGCGTGTTATGTTCGATCCTTCGAGGAACGCACAGCATATCCGCACGAGCGAAATTCAGCGGCTTTGTGAACTGTTAATTGATCAGAATCTACCATGTCACTCTCGAGTCATCGACAATCACTTCAGAGAAGTTCGCTTTGGCGCGCTGCCACCATATGGATGCGCAGGAACGCACGTTGAAAGCACAGGAAAATTGAAGGGAATGAAAATTCTATCGTCACAATTAAAGAAAAATAAGTTGATCGTTTCATACGAAGTCTGAGTTCCAGAAAACGTGTTCAACAATGAGATTAGATATGCTGGTGGAGCTAGAAAATTTGGAATACGAAGAGTTTCAAAAACTCTTAAAAAACAAGGTGCTGGTTGTATGTGTACGCCATTTCGTCAACAAAGAAATTGCTGCAATCCTTTCGAAAAAAATAATTGGGCCTGGATATGAAAATTATCTAAATGCACCAAGCATTGGCCGAATCGGCATGGCATTCTATGAAGCAGAAAACAAAGTACCTCTTTTGGAAAATTATTTTGACGAAGCGTTCGAAAATATTGAAGAATTACGACGAAGATGTTTCCCTTATGCATCCCCGATCGACTTATTAAGATGCCAGCTCGACGAGGTATGGCCCGCAGGAGCCCACTTAGAAACATTGTATGGACGCAAGATGTATGTAGGCCTATCGCGGGTTGTTAGACCCGATGTCACATTTCTTGCACATCACGATATCTTTGCCAAGGATGCGCCGGACAGTTTTCACGCTCATAGCCTGCTGTCGCAGTTGGCTGCGAATGTGTATTTGTTGATGCCCACAAAAGGAGGAGCTATACAAATATGGGATCAGCAATTGCCTCCCGCTGAATTTGACGCAATGCGTGGTAACAGCTATGGCATTGACCCTGCCCTGCTAGGGACGCCCACATTAGAAGTGCGACCAAACGAAGGCGACCTAATTTTATTCAATTCTCGGTGTATGCATGCTGTTACACCAGGATCGGAAAAGTTGCGTCTCAGCTTGTCATGTTTTATCGGGTACAGGAGTCCTGCAATGCCCCTGACGCTCTGGAGCTAATATGCCCAACTTAATGGGAGAGTTCCTGACGCTGGCCGTCATCCATTTTCTTGCTGTTGTGGCGCCTGGCCCGGATTTTGCAGTCACCATCCGGCAAAGCATACGTTATGGACGTCGCGCAGGGATCAGCACAGCGATTGGCATCGGCGCGGGCATTTCAGTACATGTCGTTTATACATTATTGGGCGTCGCTGCGTTAATGCACACTACACCGTGGCTCTTGAACTTGGTCGAGATATCCGCAAGTGCGTACTTATTGTACCTGGGTGTTCGATTTATTAGCCAGGCCGGAGTGCATATGGCGGACAACGCGTCAGATACCGTGACGCAAACCACCGCCAAAACTTTTCGCCAGTCATTTATGATTGGGTTCCTGACAAATGCCACAAATCCTAAAGCGACCCTTTTCTTTCTGGCTGTGTTCACCACAGTTGTAAGCACTACTACTGCACTTCACGTACAGGTTCTTTACGGAATTTGGATGTGTATCGTCAACGCATTGTGGTTCGTTTTAGTCAGTGTGATCTTCGCCAGCCCGGCTATTCGCCAGCGTTTCCTAACAATCGGCCCGTGGTTTGAAAGGCTGATGGGCGTCTTGCTGATCGCGTTTTCGATACGGCTGATCTGGCATATCATTAAAGAGCTGCCGTAGCGCATTGGGGCAGCACTGTCGACATGAGCTGCCCACACAGACGTGCTAATTGCTCTACGCCAGCACGGTACTATCCTGCAGTTCATGCGCAAAGCGAACAACCGTCACCCCCACCTTCAACTGACGCAGGGATGGCATGACTAGAACACAATTGTCATAAGGCGTGACAATAGGCTTGTCGTTATCCTTGCCGATCTGCGTGCCTGCATGCGCGATACACTCCATTCCCTGATAGGGCTCGAAAAACGACAATGACTCGGACCTCGCCACGACCGGCGCAGTTACCTGCAACACCGTCTGCGGCCCTTTTTGCGCGAGCGTCCAATGCCCTGGCAGTTCGGCGCCCTCCACGATACCCGACTCAAGCAGAAAATACGCCACCACGTTTCGCGCCGTGTCGACAGATGACGGATCGCCGTGGTATCCGCATTCGATCAGCAACGCCTGCGCCTGCGATTGCGGATCGCCAAATTGGGCGAAGTCGCGCATACGCGTGCCGTCCTTGTGCCCCACATCCATGATCACGTGTTGGGGCACACCCAGCCGTTTTGCCAGATCCACATTGCGTTTCAACATCCCGGTCATCATCAGCGGCGGGCTGGGTTCATGCATAGAGTGGATATCAAGCAACCAGTCTGCCGCAGCAACCCATTTTCTAAGCTCGAGCGCTCGCCGACGCTCCTGCGTGACCGGCTGATCCAGTTTGTCGCTGCTCCAGACACGGTTCATGTCTTCGTCAACAAAACGGGCCGCATCGTGCGCGGCCACATCCAGCGTATCGAATGCAGCCAGATTACAAAACGCAAGCACCAGCCGGCCTTTTTTTGGTCGCAAGCCCGCAGCCAGCAGTTCCTTCAACGCCCAGGCGCCGCAAATTTCATTGCCATGGATCAATGCCGTGATCAATAGCGTGGGGCCGGCATTGCCCGAATCAAACGCCCATACGCCTGGTGTATCGGTGTTGCCCAGGCGCTCTGCAGACAGATCCGGTACCGCGATATCAAACCCTGTAGTCATGGCCGCCCCGTTGCAATATGGGCCGTTTCGGCAAGTTTCTTGAATTTATTGTGCTCTGCCTGAAAGAATGAGGCCAGATCGGGCTGTGTGCGCATGACGTTGCTGCCGGTTGTTCGGTATTTTTCTTGGAATGCCGGGTCCGCCAGTACTTGCTGCAGGCTGGCCTGCAACTTTTTGACCACCGCCTCGGGCATACCCTTGGGGCCGAACAAGCCAAACCAGACGCTGATATCCATGGCTTTGAGGGCGGGATTTTCCGCCAGGGCTGGAATATCGGAGGCAAAAGAGGACCGTTTTGCACTGGTTACACCGATAGCCGTTATCTGGCCTGATTGTATTTGCGGCAGCGCCGAAGATAATGCAAACACGCCCAAAGGAAGACGCCCGCTGGTCAGATCTGTTACCAGGGGGGCAACGCCACGATAGGGCACATGCAGAAACTTGGCCCCGGTTTCGGCGTTGACCATTTCACCTGCCATATGCAACGAAGTGCCAACCCCGGACGAGCCAAAGCTGTAGCTGTCCGATTTTCCCGATGTGGCCACTCTTACCAGATCAGCGGTGTTCTTTATATCCGTCTTTTTTGAGGCAGCCAGCACCAGGGGCTGATCGCCGATCATGCCAATAGCCTGCAAATCGGTAATACCGCTATATTTAACCGCCGGATTCACCAGGCTGGCGATCACGATTTCATTGAGCGAGCCCACCAGCAGCGTATAGCCATCCGGTTTGGCGCGAATCACTTTTTGAGCGCCGATTGTGCCGCCCGCGCCCCCCAGGTTTTCCACCACCACATTGGTGCCTATTTTTTTGGCCAGCGTTTCGGCCACCACCCTGCCATTAAGATCAACGCTGCCGCCGGCCGGATATCCCACCACAATCGTGATGGGGCGATCCGGGTAGGCCGAGGCTGCAAGTGCCGCCTGGCCGCTTACCGCCAGCAAGGCAAACGCGCACAGGGCACTGGATGCGGTTCGCTTGGCGTTATTGCTTAACTTTTTCATGACAATGTCTCCGTTGAAATTCTTATTGCCTCTATACTAAATGCTGAAAAACACCATCATTGTGCTTTTATTGCACAATGACGTGCAAAATAAAACCGCAAGGGCCTGTTGGGCAACCACGCTATTTCGGTCAGCCAGGCACGCTTGGCCCCCCCTATTGATACGGTGACTATCCCATGGCAGAAACCAAACTTCTGAAAGACCTGATCGCCTTATCCAAAACATGCAGTTTTACCAAGGCGGCAGAGCTGCGCAACGTGACCCACCCGGCTTTCAGCCGGCGCATCAGGGAGCTGGAACACTGGGCCGGAGCAACGCTGGTTGATCGCAGCAAAATTCCCGTCAGACTCACGCAAGAGGGACGCGAACTGCTGGTGACGGCCGAATACATCGTTGCCAGACTCAACACGGTCAGCAAGAAAATAAAATCTCCCGGGCAGGATGCGAGCCATGCTTTGCGCATTGCGACCGGGCGCTATCTGGCCAGCACGCTGGTGGCGGACTGGGCCTGTGAAATGTCAGATGCCATTGGCAGGGAACTGTCTGTTGCCGTGTCTGTCCAGATCAGAACCGGCTCAACGCCGGATATGGTCGCCCTGCTGCAACGAAAGGAAGTGGATTTTCTGTGCTGCTACGAGCATCCCAATTTATCTGTCCCGGTCGCGACCGCGAGCTTTCAGTACCTGCAATTGGGTGCAGACCGATTTGTGCCCGTATGCAGCGCCGACAAATACAGCGAAGCGGCCTATGACCTGCTTGATGAATTCACGCCCATTCCTCACGTAACCTATCTCAATACACTGTCACTCCACCATATCCTGAGCGACCATCTGCGTGCGAGCAGTTATGCGCTGGCGCCAGTGGCCTATTGCGACTCAGTGGAAGTGGCCTGGGCACTGATCAAGAAAGGGCGTGGTATCGGCTGGCTGCCCTGGTCCGTGGTTGCGCAGGATTGCAAATCAGGCAAGCTGCATGTATTGGGCGGCAGGCAAAACGAAGTGCCTTTCGAAGTACGGCTATATCGCCCCAAGGAGCCCCTGTCTGTCGCAGCAGAGATGATCTGGGAAAGAACCACGCGCTAACGCGGTTACGCCCGACTGGCGGCAAGGGCGCAATACGCTGTAACCTCGGGCATCTGCCTGACTTTGGATTTGAGCATTTTTCCTGTGGCGCCCAAAGGGATAGCCTCCACGAATATAACGTCATCAGGTATCTGCCATTTGGCCACCTTGCCTTCATAAAACTGCAGTAGTTCATCTCTATCGAGCGCCATTTGCTCGCGCTTGACCACCACCACAACCGGACGCTCGTCCCATTTTTGATGACTGACACCGATGCAGGCAGCCAGTTGCACGGCCGGATGCGCCATGGCGATATTTTCGATATCAATCGAGCTGATCCATTCGCCACCGGATTTGATCACATCCTTGCTGCGGTCTGTGATCTGCAGGTAGCCATCGGCGTCGATGGTCGCCACATCCCCTGTGGGAAACCAGCCATCCTCCAATGCGGCATTGTCTTTACCGGGAAAATAGTCACGCACCACCCAAGGCCCCTTGACATACAAATCGCCAAATGTTTTGCCGTCCCACGGCAATTCGGCGGTATCGTTGCCGACAATTTTGAAATCAATCCCGTACAGCGCCCGCCCCTGCTTGCGCCGCAGTTTCATTTGTTCGTCCTGTGGCAGCATCAGGGATTTATTTTTCAACGTACACAACGTTCCCAGCGGGCTGGTCTCTGTCATTCCCCAGGCATGTATCACCTCGACTCCGTATTGTTCCCGGAAGGCTTGTATCATGGCCGGCGGGCAGGCCGACCCGCCAATCACGGTGCGCTTGAGGGTGGAAAATTGCAGGCCTTCGCCTTTAACATGATCAAGCAACATCTGCCAGACGGTTGGCACGCCGGCAGCAAAGGTGACTTCCTCCTGTTCCATCAACTGGTAGACCGATTTTCCATCCAGCAGCGGGCCAGGGAAGACCAGCGTACCGCCGGTGAGTGCAGCCGCATAGGGAATGCCCCAGGCATTGACATGGAACATCGGCACTACGGGCAGGATCACATCGCGCGCCGACAAGGCCATGGAGTCGGGCAGCGCTGCCCCATAGGCATGCAGCAGCGTTGAACGATGGCTGTACATGACCGCTTTCGGATGCCCTGTGGTTCCGCTGGTGTAGCACATGCTGGAAGCAGCGTTTTCATCGAACTGCGGCCAGCGATAGTCGTCCGATTGTTCTTCGACCCACTGTTCATAACTGATCAGGCCGGGTATTGCACTGTCGGATGGCAACGCGTCACGGTCGCATAGCGCAACATAATGCCTGATCGTTTGACATTGGCGATGCACTGCCTGTACCAGAGGCAGAAAGCTCAGATCGAAGCATAAGACCTGGTCATCGGCATGATTGGCAATCCATGCGATTTGATCGGGATGCAGGCGCGGGTTAATAGTATGCAGCACCCTGCCCGATCCACTGACACCAAAATAAAGTTCCAGATGACGATAGCCATTCCAGGCCAGCGTAGCCACCCGCGCAGAAAGCGGCAAGGCCATGGCATCAAGCGCTCTGGCTACCTGGCGGGACCGCCGGGCCACATCGCGCCATTGATAGCGATGCAAATCACCCTCAACGCGGCGCGAGACAATCTGACCATCACCATGATGGCGCGCGGCATGGACAATCAGCGACGATATCAGCAATGGATGCGACTGCATCAGGCCCATCTGCATTTCATTTGTCATAAGTCTCTCTCTTTTGGATTTATTCTGTCCACCCTCGCGCTCGATGGCCGCCCGGGCGAGCCAATTGACAGACCCACCGGGTGCAGCACCCGCTGCGCGATTGCCCTTTTACGCGATTATTGTCCCACAATTGCTCAATTATTCAATTGCTGATTCCACGACTGCCAACCCCGCAGGGCATGCAGGCCGCTGCCAAGCTAACCCACAGATCAAACAGCAGACTTCATCCCGGGCAAGCGGTAGCAATTAATGATGCAGCCACTAGATAACAGCACGCATCCTGCTGCCGGTCACGGTTGCGTGATCGCTTCCCGTTCCAGCAGTTGGCGCTTGCGTTCTACGCCCCAGCGATAGCCTGAAATATCGCCATCGCGCCTGACCACGCGATGACAGGGGATGGCCACGGCAATGCGATTGGCGCCACAGGCCTGGGCAACGGCGCGCACAGCGGTGGGCGCCCCGATCCGCTCGGCGATCTGACCGTAACTGACGGTCGTGCCGACAGGCACGTCCCGCAATGCCTGCCACACCCGCTCCTGAAAAGCCGTACCGCGGACATCGAGCGGCAGATTCAGGCCTACAGACGGCGCCTCTACAAAACCAACCACCTGCGCCACCAGACGTTCAAAGGCGGCATCGCCCCCCACAAGCTGGGCCCTGGCAAATTGATCCTGCAAGTCGCGCAACAGCACATCGGGATCATCACCCAGCATAATGGCGCAGATTCCACGGTCGCTTTGCGCCACCAGAATGGCGCCCAGCGAGCATTGCCCGATGGCAAAGCGGATGACTGCCCCCTGCCCGCCAGCCCGGTACTCCCCGGCGCGCATTCCCAGCAACTGCTCAGACGCTTCGTAAAAGCGGCTGTTGGAATTGAAGCCTGCCGTATAGATGGCGTCTGTAATCGATGTGACCGAAGATCCCAGCTCATCGCGCAGCTTCCTGGCACGCCAGGCCGATGCATAGGCTTTCGGAGTAACACCGGTTTCAGCCTTGAATACGCGATGAAAATGAAATGGGCTCATATTGGCTTGTGCTGCCAGTGCGTCCAGACTGGGTGGCGTTTGCGCCGATTCAATTTGACGACAGGCCTGCGCCACCAGGTCAGCGCGTTCGTCTGCGGCGGCAGTCCGATCAGCCCGCGCACGGCGGCTGGCACGATAGCCTGCGGCCTCGGCCTGTTGTGCCGTATCAAAAAAAACGACATTCTTGCGCTGTGGCAGGCGGGCCGAGGAACTGGGACGGCAATACACGCCCGTGGTCTTTACACCATAAACAAATTGTCCGTCTGCTTGTTGATCGCGACTTTGCACGGCCTGCCAGCGAGCCTCGTCAGAAGTAAACCGGGCAGGTGCTTGGGTTGATATCATGATTGATCTCCTGGAAATATGGCAGTCATGATCAGGATAAAGACCAATTCAATCGCAAGCAATCTTTTTCTTGCGATTGAATTTAGCAAAAGGCCGGCAGGCAGCGCCTTCATGCGGCCGTACGCCCTGCCAGCCACTATTACGAATGCAATCGACAAATGCGACTGACAAATGCAGTCGCGGCCAGCCAGCGGTCCGGCTGTCATCGATATCCCGAATAGACCAACTAATATATTAATGTTTCAATGATGTTGACCTCATTATTTTGCCCCCAAGGTAACTCACCATGTCAAAACGTACCTATGATTCGCTGCGCAGCGCCCGCTGGTTTGCCCCGGATGATTTGCGCTCTTTCGGACACCGCTCCCGCATCATGCAAATGGGCTATGCGCCAGAGGATTGGGAGGGCCGCCCCGTCATTGCCATCCTGAACACCTGGTCGGATATCAATCCCTGCCATTCGCATTTCAAACAACGAGTGGAAGATGTCAAACGGGGTATTTTCCAGGCTGGAGGCTTTCCCATAGAATTGCCGGCCATCTCCCTGTCGGAAAACTTCGTCAAGCCCACGACCATGCTGTATCGTAATATGCTTGCCATGGAAGCCGAGGAACTGCTGCGCAGCCATCCGGTAGACGGCGCGGTATTGATGGGCGGCTGCGACAAAACCACGCCCGGGCTGCTGATGGGCGCCATCAGTGCGGGACTGCCCTGTATTTATCTGCCTGCCGGCCCCATGCTGCGCGGCAACTGGCAGGGAAAGATCCTGGGATCGGGCTCGGATGCATGGAAATACTGGGATGAGCGACGCGCCGGCAAAATCAGCAAAACCGAATGGATTGGCGTAGAAGGCGGCATTGCCCGCAGCGCAGGCACATGTATGACGATGGGCACCGCCAGCACGATGACCGCCATCGCCGAATCCATCGGCATGACGTTACCCGGAGCATCATCCATCCCCGCAGTCGATGCCAACCACATTCGCATGGCGGCCGCTTGCGGCCGCCGTATCGTCGACATGGTATGGGAGGACCTCACGCCGGCCCGCATTCTGTCCCGCACCAGTTTTCTGAATGCCATTGCCGTGGCCATGGCCATGGGGTGCTCCACCAACGCAGTCATTCATCTGATTGCCATGTCGCGCCGCGCTGGCTGTGATGTGACGCTGGATGACTTTGATACGGCCAGCCGCAAGGTTCCGGTCATTGCCAATGTACGCCCCAGCGGCGACACCTATCTGATGGAGGATTTTTATTACGCAGGTGGCCTGCCAGGTCTGATGCGCCGCCTTGGCGACCATGTGCAGGGCGAGACCATGACCGTTACCGGCCAGACGCTGGCCGAAAACATCAAGGACGCGCAAGTATATAACGACGACGTGATTCGGCCCATGGATAACCCGTTGTATCCCGAGGGCGCACTGGCCGTATTGCGCGGCAATCTGGCGCCTTCCGGCTGCGTGATCAAACCCAGCGCATGCGCACCGCAGTTCCTGCAGCACACAGGCCCCGCGCTCGTCTTTGATGATTATCCAAGCATGAAAGCAGCGGTGGATGATGAAAACCTGGATGTCACGCCCGGCCACATTATGGTATTGCGCAATGCCGGCCCGCTGGGTGGCCCGGGGATGCCTGAATGGGGCATGCTGCCGATTCCGGTCAAACTGATCAAACAGGGCGTGCACGATATGCTGCGCCTGTCCGATGCGCGCATGAGCGGCACCAGCTACGGCGCCTGTATTTTGCATGTGGCGCCCGAATCGTATGTCGGCGGCACGCTGGCGCTGGTGCGCACCGGCGACATGATTACCGTCGATGTTCCGGCCCGTCGTATCCACCTTGAGATCAGCGATGAGGAACTGGCCGCAAGACGAGCAGAATGGATCGCGCCCGAACGCCGCTTCGAGCGCGGCTACGGCTGGATGTTCTCGCAGCATATTCTGCAAGCCGATGCCGGTTGTGATTTCGACTTTCTGGAAACCAGCTTCGGTGCCCCCAACAACGAACCCAGCATTTATTGATCAGGAATTCATCATGGCCCTTGACCCACAAGTTCGCAAACAGCTGGCAACCGTCAGCACCGCAACACTTTGTACTGCCTTGTATAAGCGCGGCCTGCGCAATCAGTTTATTCAGGACGTACATCCGCTCAATCCCGATTTGCCGACCATGGTGGGCGAGGCTTACACGCTGCGCTACATTCCGGCACGCGAAGACCTCAACCCCATTACCGTCTTTCAAGACCGCAGCCATCCGCAACGAGTTGCGGTTGATCAGTGCCCGCAAGGCGCGGTGCTGATGATAGACAGTCGCAAGGATGCGCGTGCCGCCTCGGCCGGCTCCATTCTGGTTTCCCGACTGATGAAGCGCGGTGCGGCTGGTGTGGTCACCGATGGCGGCTTTCGTGACTCGCCGGAAATTGCCAAGTTGTCTATTGCCGCATATCACCAGCGCCCCTCTGCACCCACCAATCTTACCTTGCATCAGGCGCTGGACATCAATGTGCCTATCGGCTGCGGCGACGTCGCCGTTTTCCCCGGCGATGTCATCGTCGGCGATGCCGAGGGGGTAGTCGTGATTCCTGCACATCTGGCGCAAGATATTGCAGCCGAGGCAATAGAAATGACCGCATACGAGGATTTTGTCACCGAAGAGGTACTCAAGGGCCGATCCATTATCGGGCTGTATCCCGCTACCGACGAACAGGCCAAAACCGATTTTTCCGCCTGGCGGCAGCGCAACGGCAGATAGCATTTTGAACGTGACAAAATCAGCCGCGCTGCCAAAGCGGTCTGCGCGCAACACGTGCCGCTTATCGTTGATCAACTGGTTTATTGATCATCTGCGGCTCTGCACGTATTTAGTGTTGAGCATTACGTATTACCTATTGCAGGGCTATTGCAACGATCGCATCACCGCTCATCGGCATACAACATGAGACCGACCACGCCACTTGATCGCAGCCGCCAGGCAGCGCCGCAACTGTACCAGTTGCTGCGCCAGAAAATCATTGCCCTGGAATGGGCGCCAGGCGCCCTGCTTTCACGCGCCGAACTGGCCGACTCCTATGGGGTCAGCCAGACACCGGTGCGCGAAGCATTGCTGAAACTGGCTGCAGAAATGCTGGTGGATATCTATCCACAGGCATCAACGCGTGTCAGCCTGATTGATATCACATTGGCCAGACAGGCTCATTTTCTGCACCAGTCTCTTGAACTGGAACTGGTGCGAGAACTGGCCCAATCACATGTGCCGGGCTTGATTGGTTCACTGCAGGCGCTGGTACTGCAACAGGACGCCTTGCGCGCCGCCAGAGATCTGAGCGCTTTCAGCCAGGCCGACACGCAATTTCACCGCATGCTTTATCAGGCGGCAGGAAAAGACGCCTTGTGGCATCTGGTGCACAGCAATAGCGGACACCTGGACCGACTGCGTCGCCTGCATCTGCCGGTGTCCGGCAAGCTGGAACGCATCGTCGGCGATCATCGCCTGATTGTGCAGGCCATTTCCGGCGGTGCACCCGAGCTGGCGCAGCAGCGCTTGCGCGAACATTTATCGGGAACGCTAGAATCCGTAGAACAGATCCTGCATGCCCACCCGCAGTGGATTCGGATGGACAACGAAGCCACGATGAGACCGCCTGCGGACCATTGACCAATCTGGCGGCGATAGCAAGCCGGTAAATACGCAGGCTTTTAAACACATTCCAGTGAGCCGAATCACATTTTGATTGCCGATCCCACCCATTGCCTTGACTGCACACGGAAAATCGACCATAATGCTTGACTCTTCGTTTGTTATTACTTAGGCGCAGTAGCAAAGCGGTTATGCAGCGGATTGCAAATCCGTCCAGAGCGGTTCGACTCCGCTCTGCGCCTCCAGTATTCTTGCGGCTTTCAGGGCAATTACAAATATAAATCTGCTCCGCAAAATGGGACTTGCTCCGCAAAACCCATCTTTCCCCAAAAACCAAAACGCAACTATCAGAGCAGTTCAGAAAGTACTAGCGCCTTGCCCGCGAACTCCCATCGTGACGACACCGGGCACAGCCAAAGCCGATCCCTGGCCATGGTCTGTTCGGTCATAGCGCAACCCCGCATTATCAGTGAAAACCAGATTTTTTAGAAACCGGTTTACGCTATTGATATTTAATGTAATAAGTTGTATCATTTTTCGCATGTCGTATTATTTATAAATATCAAAAATTTGCGACAGTGCTAAATCAGAAGCCTGGTTATTTGCAGACACACAACAACACCAACAGTTGTTTAATTTCGGTTTTTTAATGGCTGCGTAAATTATGGCTGCGTAAATTATCGCCGCGTCATATATACCCGCGCCATGTGATGCAGCTCGCTTTAATGGATGTGATCGACGCTCATGCTTTCTGCTGGTTTTGTAGCCCCGGAGCAAGCGACTCCAACATTCAAGGTATTAATTTTAATAATCATCAGTCCTTGTCAACGCGCCCCAAGTCGATCGACACACACCGTATCGGCACAGGCGCTGCCATAGACGGCTCGAACAGTCACACATATATAGGTTCGGCCGCGCTATGCAAATATTATTTGGAGGCCATCATGAACCACGTTCAGTCAGTGAGCGTTCTATACGAGTACGGGATGCCCGGTGTAAAGTTCCATTACGAAAACGGGGAAACCCGCACATTGAGTGACGAACAGGCAATCAATTTCGTCAGTCTTGTACAAAGCGAACGTCATCGCAGCGATATTGATTTCGTGGATATGCTTCGCGTTCGCAAATATGCCGCTAATAAGTATTTTTATTGAACCTGCAGTGACCGCCCTGTTCCTGCGGCGCCCGCGATTGGACGACGAGCTCTACTGGCAGGTATCATGGTATTTTTTTTCTGGCGTATGAACAAAAAGAGTCATGAATAGCAATAACGAATCATTAAACAGCGCCACGTCGCATGGTTCAGTGCCTGCCGAGATCGCCGGGCAAGTGACAAGCGCCTGTGCGCTGCTCTCGCATTATTTAGGCGATTCGCTGCAAGCCATCCATCTTTTTGGCTCGGCGGTGGACGGCGGACTCAAGCCGCAAAGCGATATCGATCTGCTGGTCACCGTCAGCGAGGCGCTGACCAAGCAGGTCAGGCATGATCTGATGACGAATTTGCAGACCATTTCGGCCTGGCCTGTGATCGATGCCATACGACCACTGGAAGTGACCGTGGTAGAGCATTCTGCCGTGGTCCCCTGGCGCTATCCGCCAAGACGGGAATGCCAGTATGGAGAATGGCTGCGCGACGAATTGTCCGCAGGCCAGATTCAGGGCGCCTGCGTGGATCATGATCTTGCCATCCTCATTACCAAAGCACAGGCACACAGCATTTGCCTGCTGGGTAGGCCGGCGGACGAACTGTTCGAACCAGTGCCACGGCGCGACCTGCTCAACGCATTCAAGGACACCATTGACCAATGGCAGACGCCGGCTGACTGGGAGGGAGATGAACACAACGTGGTGTTGGCCCTTGCCCGCATCTGGTTCAGTCTGGCAACGGGCAGCTTTGCGCCAAAAGATAGCGCCGCACAATGGGCGCAGCACCGGTTGCCCGCGCAACATCAACCGGTGCTGCAAAGCGCCATGGCGTCCTATTTGGGTCAGTCGGCAGACGATCTGGCCAATGACAGCTTGCAGATCGCGGACTATGTGCACTTTGTAAAAGCGACAATCTACGCCTTGGACCTGTTTGCGCCCGAACAGTGAGCGAAAGCGGCAGAGGCATGATCGCAGATGCATGCATGAAAGACACAACAAACAACTGACGCAGGTAGGCGTAGAGCAACTATCTACGCTTGACCAGATCACCCTTGCAGTCAATCTTGAGCCTGCGGCAGGTTCGCCAACTAGCCAGTCTACCGGAACCGTGCTGTATGCAGGTGTCGTTACTGTCGCCCAAAATAAATCCAAGCAATAAGTATATAGCTTTACTTTATTGCAATTGCCATTACGCCTGGCGACGACCCTGCCAGCAGCAAGGTTACCGCTGCGCCGCCACCGCAGGCATCTTTAAAATAATGAACGACGCCGTTTGGATTTTATTGGTCTGCGGCGTAAGATAACCTTTTCAAACTCAGTGTCGTCACCCGGGCGACTTTTTCATCATGGCCTCGAATCCTTCTACGCTTCCATCTCCTGCGCGATCGCAGATCAACCTGGTTCCCGCCGCAGTATCAGCGGCGCTGATACTGCTGGGTCTTATCTATCTGAATGGCACGGTCAGTGGCCGGCAGGCCGCGTTGTGGATTGTAGGCATTCTGCTGGGCGCAACGCTGTATCACAGCGCCTTTGGCTTCACATCGGCCTGGCGCGTATTTATCTCAGATCGGCGCGGCGCCGGACTGCGCGCGCAGATGCTAATGCTGGCATTTGGCTGCCTGCTGTTTTTTCCGGTGCTGGGCAATGGCACGCTGTGGGGACAGAACGTCAGCGGCTTTGTCAGCCCGGTCGGCACATCGGTATTGGTTGGTGCCTTTATTTTCGGGATCGGCATGCAAATGGGCGGCGGCTGCGCCTCCGGTACGCTTTATACCGTTGGCGGTGGCAGCACGCGTATGATTATTACGTTGATCGGTTTCATTATCGGCTCGGTAATCGGCGCAGCGCATCTGCCCTGGTGGGCCAGCCGGCCGTCGTTCGCTCCGTATTCCATCGTGCAAGAGTGGGGCGCCCCCACTGCATTGGTAAGCAGCTTCGTATTGTTTCTGGGTATTGCCCTGTTCACTATCTGGGCAGAAAAGCGCCGGCATGGCACATTGATTTCTTCTGCCGTTAGCGCCGGTAAGGCCGGTGGCTGGGGCAGGCTGCTTTCCGGCCCCTGGCCGCTGGTTATCGGTTCTATTGTGCTGGTCCTGCTCAACTTCGCCACCCTGGCATTGGCCGGACGTCCATGGGGAATCACCTCTGCCTTTGCCTTGTGGGGCTCGAAAATATTGATGGCTGTTGGCTACGACGTCAGTGGCTGGGGCTTCTGGCAAGGGCCAGCAGCAGCTTCCCTGGCGGCGCCCGTACGTAATGACATCACAAGTGTCATGGATATCGGCATCATCCTGGGTGCGCTGCTCGCAGCGAGTCTGGCGGGCAAGTTTGCCCCGGTCTGGAAACTGCCCGCACGATCTGTGCTGGCAGCGATCATTGGCGGCCTGCTATTGGGCTATGGCGCGCGCCTGGCTTTCGGTTGCAATATCGGCGCCTATTTCAGCGGCATTCTGTCGGGCAGTCTGCATGGCTGGCTTTGGCTGGTTGCGGCCTTCGCCGGCAACGTGATTGGCACCAAAATACGCCCTTTTTTCGGTCTCGCGGTAGAGAAAACATCGCAAACTGCCTGCTAAAGGAAATGTTGTGATTTACGTTTGATCAGCGTAATTTAACGAAAAACCAACCATTACGAAGACGTGACAATGTTAAAATTGTTACGTCTTTTTTTAAGACAGGGCACACGAGGCCTCTGAACCATGCATCTCTGAACCAGAAATCTTTGATACCGGTTTCGCGTAATAAAAAAGTCTATCCACTGCACCGTAGCTGCAACCAGCAAAACTCAAAACTGGCAGCCGGCACGGGATGAACAAACCGACTTTTCAGGGAATACAAAATGAACTCTATTCCTTCATTGCTTGTCTTATGTTGCCTGATACTACCAGTCACCGCATGTACGCGATTCTCTGGTGCCGGCCTCTATGCGCACTCCGGTCTTTCCGGAACACGCCAGCCAAAACCTGACCCATTTACCGCAGGTGACTCATCGGCCGGCAGCATCAGCCCACCCGCTCCCGCATTCACCGCATTTGGCAACAAGCCCGCTGTCTGGAGCGCCGTCATTGACGGCCCCTTGTTGCAGATCGAGCGGTCTGCGACCGATCTGGTCACGCTCACAGCCGAACGCTTTAACGACGACGGCGGCATCAGGTTCGTTGCAACGGATCACTCGGCTAAACAGCAAAACAGACGCCGCAAAAACAACGTCAATCTGACCATAAACAGAAAACCTTGTGCAAACACCCGTGGCACCTATGACCTAAGCGCCGTACTATTTTATAAAAATAGAAAATATACCGGTTGCGCAGTCGCCGGCGCGCCTGTCACAGAACATTGACAAGCTACGATATCGCAGGCCATGGCGTGTAATCGGCACCCATGTCGCTCGCCGCGTTGTTGCCGAAAACGCCGAAGCCGGACAATAAATCCGGCTTCGTTCTATTGATGATTGATAACTTTATTTTGATGCCTGCTACCGTGCATCGTGTCCAACCTGAATCCGCGTCCCTTGAGCAGCACGCAAATTTATCTCAAACACATTTGTAATAAACCTGGCGCGCACCGGGTGATTACTACTGCTCTCGAATCTCCACGCGGCGGTTTTTCGCACGGCCCGCTTCTGTGGTGTTGTCGGCCACCGGTGCCTGTGTGCCCTGCCCGTCGGTCTTAATCTGCTGGTCCTGCACGCCGCGCAGGATCAGATAGGCTTTGACCGATTCAGCCCGACGTTTCGACAACGTTTCATTACCCGGCTCGCTACCGGATTCATCGGCAAATCCGACCAGTTGCACCGATTTTCCACTCGCTTTCAATTGCTGCGCATACTGGTCAAGATCATCATGGTAACGGCTGTCGACCTGGGCGCTACCAGAAGCAAATTGCACCTGAGGCAGCGTCGCCGGCGCGCCCGCTACATCGGTCGCCGCTGTACGGGCAGGTGTCGCAACTTCGGTCTGGTTATTGACCTGAATATTGGCTCCAACCAGGCTCTGAAGCTTGGTAGTCAGTGCTTCTTTTTCCTCACTGGACGGTACCTTTCCGGTCAAGGTCAGCGCATCCTGCTCCAGATTAACATTAACATCGTGATATCCGCGAAGCAGACTGAGCAGGCCAGAATAGTCATCAAAGGTTGATGCAACCGCCTGGCTATCCACTTTCAGTTCATCTTCTATTTTGCTGTGCCCATCAACAAATTTGGCCGCGCTCAAAATGCGATTGCGCGCCGACTCATCAGGCACTGTCCCACGGATCCTGAGTGCATCGCCATCACGCTCAAGCTCAAGCCGCGACCCTGCACCGACTTGGGCACTGTTCGTAGCAGGCTCGGCGGCAACGGGAGTTTGGCCTGTACCATCAGCAGGCGTTGCCGTGCTGTCGGACTGCGTTGCGCTGCCACTCGCAGAATTGTCCTGTCCCGCTGCGTCAAATGTCGTGGTTTTACCAGAAGACTCGGTAGGCGTTGCAGACGGCGTCGCCTCGTCGCTAGCTGGCGCAGTGCCTGACTGAGTCTCGGCAGGTTGATCAGCCTTTTCGTCTTGTGGCTGTGCCTGTTCGGGCTGACTGCCTGACGAATCGGACCCGGCAAAGGTCGTGGTTTTGCCAGCGGCACCCGCCGGTTCAGGTGTTGGCGCAGCAGGCTGTGTGGTCGGCTTGTCTGCAATGGGTGCGGGCTCAGCGAAAGTTGTTGTCTTGCCCGCTGCGGCATTGTTAGTTGTAGCGCTGTCAGTTGTAGCGTTTCCTGTTGCCGCACTATCAGTTGCGGCATTGCCTGACCCGGGTTGTTGGGCCGTTGCACCAGAGGCATCCGGGGCAGAGGTGGTCGCCGCGGCACCCTCTGCGGCTGCCGCTGGCTCCTGATCAGCCTTGTTGTTGTCTGCGCCTGTCGTCGCTGTCTTTGCGTTGTCGGCATTAACCTCTTCTGCAGACGATGTGGCTTTTTGTTCGGCCGCCTGAACAGCGGAACTGGCCGCGCCTGTAGTTGCAACGCCGGCAGATGTATCGGACTGCGCTTCAGGCTCCATGGTGTCGCTGGCCTGTCCATAGGTCGGACCATCAGCCGTCGTATCGGCGGCAGGCTCGGACGCAGCCGGCTGGGCGCTATCCGTTGCCGGTGCATCCGGCTGGGCGTTACCCGTTGCCGGTGCAACCGGTGTTGCGGGTTTATCTGCGCTCTCTGCCTGCGTACTTTCCGGTTTTGTGCTGTCTGCCTGCGCTCCTTCGGCGGCTGGTGCTTCCGCCTTGCCAGCAGATTGTGTCGAAGCCGGTGCGGGGAAATTGGCAGGAGGCTCTGTAGCGGCGTCCGGGGCGGTGGGCGCCGTTACCGCATCAGGCGCCGGCGCATCAGTTGCAGACTGTTGCTGGTCTGCCGGCTTGGCGTTCTCTGTCTTTGTCGTATCCGATTGTGTGCAGCTCTTGATCCAGGCGGCACCAGCCAGCACCACGGCCAGCGTCAGCACCCATTTGAACCAGCCATTAGCTGGTTTTTCATTTGTCATTGTGCCTTGCGTCGACCCGTGCTTGCCGTTTTGCGACGTAGCAACATTGGCGTCTACAGCGGCCAGCGCATCCGGTCCGAACAGGCCTTCCAGGCTGTCTTCACCAAGCGCAGCAAGCGCTGGCGCATCCAACTGGGCGGACACGTGCGGCGCCTGGGTAGCCAGCAACACCGGCAGGCTTTGCCCTGGCTCGCTTTCAGTTGTGATATTGTTTTTCAGAAAGGAAAGCACAAACGGCACAACAATAGACAATAGCGATCCAACAGCTTTGGCATCCAGGCCGGTTGCCACTTCCAGATGAGTGGTCACCGCTTCCTGCTGTGGGCCCAATATAATTGCCTGCTCGCTCTGTCCTAGCGTCACGATCTGTGCGAACTGATCGTTGGTGAGCACCGTCGGCGACAAGGCGCTGGAAGTCAAGCTGGTTTGAGTCTGGCTGTTTTGAATGTGAGCCGCCAACGCCTGCGCGCCTTCGGGCTTACTCGCTTGCCGTGCCATTGCTCCGATTACCAACGCGACAGCCTTGTCGTATGCAGTGGTCGCCTGCTGGCGGGAAATATCCAGATAGCCGGAAACCTGTGCAATCAGGCTGTCACGAATCGGGCCATTAAAGAACTGACTGAAATCGACACTCATGGAATCCTCATACCTTTACTGGAACTGAATAGAACCGCTAGCCGGGCGCTTGCGGTTCCATAGTATCACTTATTCAGCGCCAATTAAGCGTGTTGACTTGACCCGGCAGGACGGACCGAGCCATATCCGGCGAAGGCTTTCTGTCTGCCCGCAGGCGCAGTGGCATAAAATGAGGGCTCCGGGCCCGTGCCGAATCCCTGGAATGAAGCATTGTCAGCCTTGCCCGTCGCCGCGCGCAGCCTTCTGGCGATAATACCGCTGCGTTCCGGCATGAAACACCCGATCACCCGGCAGAATCTGGTCCGGCGTATAGGTGGGTTGATCAATGATGCGTGCATATATCGGATCGAAATCAATCTGCGCCAGTTCGAAAAGATCATCCAGTTCGTTGATCACAAAATAGCTTTTCTGCAGATCGTCAATACGATAGTCCGTACGCATGACCCGCTCCAGATCAAAACCGATGCGGTTGGGCGAATCGTCTTGCAGACAGTACTGGCTTTCGGTAAACGAAGAGCTGATACCCGCGCCATAAATGCGTATGCCATCTTTTTGCTGGACCAGGCCGAACTCAATGGTGTACCAGTACAGGCGAGAGATGAAGGGCAGAATGCCGTGCTCGAGCGCTTTTAACCCGCCTTGGCCGTAGGCCTGCATAAAGTCTGCAATGGCCGGGTTCATCAACATGGGTGCATGTCCGAAAACGTCATGAAATACATCGGGCTCCTGCAAGTAATCCAGCTTGTCTTTTGAGCGGATGAATTGGCCTGCCGGGAAGCGACGGTTGGCAATATGGGTGAAAAACACGTCATCGGGCACCAGGCCGGGCACAGCCACGATTTGCCATCCGGTATGCTTCATCAGCAAATCATTCACGCGACGGAAGTCGGGAATTTCATCTGCGGTGATGGGCATTTGCTTCATGCAATCCAGATACTGGTCGCACACACGCCCAGGCAGCAATTTACTTTGCCGTTCATAAAGCGTTTTCCAGACGCCGTGTTCTTCTTGCGTATAGGCATCCCAGTTCTGATCGATGGTCCAGTCGGCCGACGGCGCAATCGCCTGCGGATCGGCGCAACCATGTTTATCAACAGGGGGCAAATTTAGCGTTTCCATAAGGTGTCTCCAGATGTCACTATTATTTGGAAACAATATCACGCACATAAAATCAGGGTGAATTCATGCCGAACTTTGGAAAATAACGCAATAATTTATTTTTTATTTCTATTTTTATAGAATTTATTTTATTTTATGTTTCTAAATAAGGGCGCTCAATATAGAAAATGCCAAGATCAACACGTAAGGCCGGTCTTGGGCGCGCCAATCGCATGGCAACCCACACCGGAACAACCCCGCGGGCAGCCTATTGGTGCAACCCTCTACCTCGTGTATCGAACTCACACAGCCAAATATCAAAGCGCATCAATTGCCTGGGCCAGTTTGACATCTCTTTCGGTCAGGCCATCAGCGTCGTGCGTCGTCAGGCGGATATCCACCTTGTTGTAAACATTACTCCACTCCGGATGGTGATTCGCCTGCTCGGCCAGCAAAGCGACTTTTGTCATGAAGCCAAAGGCCTGGACAAACGAATCAAAAGTAAAATGCCGACGCAATGCTTTGCCATCTTCGTCCAGTCCCCACCCATCGAGCGAGGCCAGCGCAATGCCAATATCTGCGTCATTCAAGGGTGTCATGACAAACTCCTGTTGCCATCTGCATCCAGATGGCTTAATCATTGATAAGCTGTTTTTTCTATAGTAATGCAAAGCGCCGGTTACAACAACAAGCCTGCCACACCCCGGCAAGCCCCTAACTTTCAACACCCACTTTTTGATCCGCATTAGCACCGGCACTTTCTTGCCGGCACGACGCCTCGTGTTGCCCCGGGTAGCGCGACTGACGTTATCATCGATAGTAGCGTAATCATGCGAAGGAACACAGATCATGGATGAACAGGTCCTGGGGGCCATGCAAAAGTGGCCCGATGTGCCGGCAGTATATGGCTGGCTGTCGCTCAACGCCCACGGCGACTGGCTGCTGCATACCGATGGCGGCGCACGCGAGGGGCAAAGCGGCGAGAAAATCGCCAACGCACAGATCCGCCAGTTCATGAACCGCAACTACGCGGCGAACGAGGCCGGAGAATGGTTCTTCCAAAACGGCCCGCAACGGGTATTTGTCGATCTTGCCTGCGCCCCCTATATTGTCCGGCTGGCCGACGATATGCAAACGCTTCTGACCCATAACGAACTGTCCGTCACCCGAATCAGCCAATGGCTGCTGGACGCACAAGGCCGGCTTTATATGCAGACTGAACACGGCGCGGCAATGCTGGCTGGCCGTGATATGGGCCTGCTGAGCACCCGCCTGCAGGTCATGCCCGGGGCCGGCACGCCGGTAGCACCCACACCGCTTGACCATAGTCATCTGCAAGCGCTGCAAGACGGCAGCACCTTGCCGGTGTCCCTGGACGGCGCGCCCGATTGGACGGCGCCCATGCAATGGGTGGAAAGCACGCATATTCCGGCAAGACTGGGCTTTGTTCGTGAGCCTGCAGCCGACTAATGCTTTTTGCCAATAATCGGGCATTATTGTTTACACTATGCCTGAATCCATCGCACCAGAAAAAAACACCATGACGTTACCCAGCGCTTTGCATTATTTCCCTGCCCCCACGACCCAGGCTTTCTGCAGCCAGTGTGGCAACCCGCTGACGCGTCTGGTCCCGCCTGATGACAATCGCGAACGTGACGTCTGCAATCATTGTGGCGCCGTCCATTATCGCAACCCGCTGATCGTAGTGGGTACCGTTCCGATCTGGAACGATCAGATCCTGCTGTGCCGCCGGGCCATTGAGCCCCGTTACGACACCTGGACCCTGCCGGCCGGCTTTATGGAACTGTCAGAGACGACCAGCCAAGGCGCCTTGCGCGAGACCGATGAAGAAGCCGGTGCGGATATCAGGCTGGGCAACCTGTTTACGGTCCTGGATGTGCCACGCGTCAATCAGGTGCATATGTATTTTCTGGCAACGGTCACGAGCGAACGCCTGAACCCGGGGCCTGAATCGCTCGAAGCCCGGTTCTTCAATCTGGACGAAATACCCTGGGATGAGCTGTCGTTTCGCACCGTTTCCCATACCTTGAAGGCCTACCTGCAAGATCGGGCCAGCGGCGTATTTACGACGCATTATCACAGCATCGAATAAGCAGTTGCACCCGGGTTCTTCGCCACCATGATTACACTGCCCTGCCTAGACAACGGCGAGCCATTTCCTCCGGCCTGCCAGGCATTGAAAGAGCCGGATGGTCTGCTGGCGTTTGGCGGTGATCTGTCCACGTCCCGCCTGTTGCAAGCCTACAGACTCGGCATTTTCCCCTGGTATTCGGCCGACCAGCCGGTACTGTGGTGGTCTCCTTCTGCGCGCATGGTACTGCAATGCGATGCCTTCAGGATATCGCCAAGCCTGGGCAAGCTGCTCAGGCGGGTTGCCCGTAACGAGCGCCAGCACGACGCCACCATCAGGGTAACGACCGACACGTGTTTCGAGGCGGTGATGCGTGCCTGTGCCGCACCGCGTGGCGCACAGGCCGGCACCTGGATTACAGATGAAATGATCGCTGCCTACACGGAACTACACCGCCAGGGCTATGCTCATTCAATTGAAACCTGGCAGGACGGGCGGCTGACCGGCGGTCTGTACGGCATCGGCATCGGGCGCATGTTTTATGGAGAATCCATGTTCTCCACCAGCAGCAACACCTCCAAAATCGCCCTGGCCTGGCTGGTGCGCTTTCTCAAAGCCAATCAGGTGCCCTGGATCGACTGCCAGCAGGATACGCCTCATCTGGCCAGCATGGGCGCACGCCCCCAGCCCCGGGCAGCGTTTCTGCGCCATGTATCAGAGTCAGTCAATCAGCCTGAGCTGCCCTGGCCCGCTGGCCAGATGCTGGGTGACGGAACTATCGTTCCCCCGATGTGAGCAAATACATTTTTAAGGTATAGTTGGCGAAAATGCCCCACCAGCCGGTAACCAGCCATGAGCGATATCCACGACCCGTCCTTCAACGTCTTGCAGTTTTATCTGACTGCGCCCTATTCCTGTAGCTATCTGGACGGGAAAATGGCGCGCTCGCAAGTGGTCGTGCCCGGGCATCTGATTCGCCCGCCCATTTATGCCCAATTGCTGCGCAATGGTTTTCGACGCAGCGGCCTGTTTACCTACCGGCCCCGCTGCGACCAATGCCGCGCCTGTATTTCAGTCAGAATAAATTGCGCCCAATTTGCGCCCAGCCGCACCCAGCGCCGTATTCTGAAACGTCATGACAATTTGCGGGCCAGCATCCGTGCCCTGGAATGGGACGAAAGCCACTTTGACCTGTATAAGAAATACCAGGCCTCGCGCCATGCCGGTGGCGGCATGGACGACGACAGCGCCGAGCAATATGAAGAGTTTCTGCTGACCAGTCGCATCGATTCGCAACTGGTGCAGTTTCATGATGAGGACCAGGTGCTCAGAATGGTGTCCATCATCGATGTGACCGATGACGGGTTATCCTCCGTATACACGTTTTACGATCCCGATTATGCTGGCAGCCTGGGTACGTATGGTATTTTGTGGCAAATCGGTCATTGCAACGACCGGGGCCTGCCGTGGTTGTATCTGGGCTATTGGATCGCTCAAAGCCGCAAAATGGCGTACAAAATCAATTTCCGGCCTATCGAGCTTTATATTAACCACCGATGGATCGACAGCGCAAACATTGACCTGTCTGAACTATCCTCTTTTTGATCTGCCATGTCACTTGCCTATCGCCTCTACCCGCTGATCCGCCCGGTCCTGTTTTCGATGGACCCTGAACGGGCACACGAACGCACCCTGGAAGGCTTGAATAGATTGCATCAATGGGGTCTGCTGAAAAAGGTGCTGGATGCCAAGCCCAGCGCCCCTCTGCGGCTGCTGGGCCTGAATTTGCCCAACCCGGTTGGGCTGGCCGCAGGCCTGGACAAAAACGGCGCCTATATTGACGCGCTGGGCCATATGGGCTTCGGCTTCGTGGAAGTGGGTACGGTAACGCCCAAGGCGCAACCGGGCAATCCGAAACCGCGCATGTTTCGCCTGCCGCAAGCCAATGCCCTGATCAATCGCCTGGGTTTTAATAACCAGGGGTTGGAGGCTTTCCTGGCCAATGTGGCCCGCAGCGAATGGAAAAAACGCGGCGGCATTCTTGGCCTGAATATCGGAAAAAATGCGGCCACCCCCATAGAACAGGCAGCCGATGACTATCTGTTGGGACTGGCCGGCGTATATGCGCACGCCGATTATGTGACCGTTAACATATCTTCGCCCAATACCCAGAACCTGCGCGCCCTGCAACAGGTAGACGAACTGACCGGTTTGCTGACCGCACTGCGCGAAAAACGCAAGGAACTGGCCGATAAACACGGGCGGGCTGTGCCTGTTGTGGTAAAAATCGCGCCGGATCTGGACGCCAACCAGATTGCCACCATTGCCGGGCTATTGTCGCAATACGAGATTGATGGCGTCATTGCCACCAATACAACCTTGTCACGCAAAGGCGTCAACGGGCTGCCCCATGCCAAGGAAAAGGGTGGCTTATCCGGCATGCCTGTACATGAAGCGTCACTCAAAGTCATTCGGGGTTTGCGGCAGGAGCTGGCTGCCGACTATCCCATTATCGGCGTAGGCGGTATTATGGAAGGCGCTCAGGCAGCAGAAAAAGTGCAGGCGGGCGCCAATGCCATTCAGCTGTACACGGGACTGATCTATCGGGGCCCCGTGCTGGTGGACGAATGCGTCAGAGCGATTGCACAGATAAGCCAGCCCGGCGCAGCCTGACTCTTTTTCGAATACGCAAAAAAATAGCCCTTCACAATGAAAGGGCTATTTTTTTATCCCGGGCGCCGCCGAAGCGCTCGCCCGTTATTGGCGCAGATTAAGCCTGGCGGCGGGCAGTTGAACGGCTGGCCGTTGCTGCTGCTTTGGTGGCTGTCTCTGTTGCCTTGATGGTTGCATTGGTTGCAGCGGAGATATTGGACTCGGCAACTTCAGCAGCCTGCTTGGCAGCTTTGTTCATTGAATCATAGGCAGTAGATACCGTTGCCAGTGATGATTTCATCAGCGCAACAGCACTTTCAGAACCTGTAGGCGCGTTTTTGGCCAGTTGGTCAATGGCTTCGGAAACCTGTTGCTGACCTTCGGCAACTTGCGCTTCTGTCAGTTTGATCAGTTCATTGCTGACGCCAGAAACGATGTCATACACGTGCTTGGTGTACGCGATAGCTTTTTCTGAGTTGGGCTGGGCCAGTGAAGACACGTAGGCAGCTGCTTCTTGTGGATCTTTCAGTTCGGCAACTTGCTGGGTTTGTTCTGCAACTTCACCCAATGTCGCTTTGATCACTTTCAGGTTCAGGTCAACCAGCTTTTCAAAGCCGCTGAACAGGGAACCCTGAACGGCAACAGCAGCGTTCAGTGCGGATTTTTGACGGTCAAGAATTTGTTGTGGAATGGCGCTCATGATGATGTATCCTCGGTAGATAGTACAGTGTTAAGTAATACAGGGCCTGGTGCTCGTGCACGACAGGGATCTGCTCAAACAGTTTGCTGCATCGGCGGCAATGTTCTTTTCACTTCCCGGGCTATGACCACCCGCCCTTTTATTGTTGCATTGCACAATTTAAATTATACACATCATTTCCAGAGGGTCAAGCATTTTTTGTGCAATGCAACAAAATCTGCTTTTCGTCTGTCAAACGTCGATAATTTATTGAATACTATATGAATTGTGTGACTCGACCATGACACGCAAGAGCTCCTGGAGAACGTTCAAGCGAAGCGTCATCGACACGCAACTGACTATTCGTAACCCAGGGCTGCAGATATTTTTGCTGCGGTGCTTACCAACATTTCCACCCACTCTTCCTGCAGGCGCTCTGCCGGCGCGGAAATGGACAGCCCGGCCACCAGTTTGCCCGAATCGTCATAGATACCGGCAGAGATGCAACGCACGCCCAGCTCAAGTTCTTCGTTATCACGGGCGTAGCCATGGCGACGCACAAAGCTCAGGTCGCGCTCAAGGCGATCCAGATCAGTCAGACTGTTGCGGGTGTTGCCCGATAAGCCCGTGCGCGTAGCGTAAGCACGTACATAACGGGCGTCGGACGAGGCCAGAAAGAGCTTACCGACGGAGGTCAGGTGCAGCGGCGCCCGCCCGCCAATGGCTCGCACAACCTGCATGCCCGAACGTTCGCTCCAGGCGCGATCAATATAGACAATGTCATCTCCCTGCTGGATAGACAGATTCACCGTCTGCCCGGTCAGATGGTGCAGGGTCTGCAAATGATCGTGCGCCACATCGCGCACATTCAGTCGGTCCTTGACCAGCGCCCCCAGCTCCAGAAGCCGGATACCCAATTGGTACATGCCATTATTGACACGCTCGACGTAGCGACCTACGGCCAGATCATTTAGTATGCGATGGGCGGTTGAGGCGTGCAGCGCCGTGAGCGCCGCGATATCCTTAAGCGAGACCGGATGCGGCTGGTCAGCCAGGACATCCAGCACCTTCATTGTGCGTTCCAGGACCTGAATACTAATGCCGGAAACGGCATTGGTCTTGTCGGAATCGGACGCAGCCTGCGTAGTTAAGAGCCGGTTAGCCATGATGGATGGATTCAAAATATTGCAGTGCAATATATTCTATATCATATTGTGAAAAATAGGAACCCGATAATGTCGGATTTTCTTACAAATACGACATTATTGTCCTTTATACGGGTTTGTCTGGATGAAAACGTCCGCCCACGCGCAAGATCTCACCTTTTAAATAGTCAAACGCCGCAGTCGCAGCCGGCTCTTCGCCTTTGACGCCCAGATCGATATAGGCGCCCGCGCCCTGACCCATGGTCGGCAGGCTGAACGTGCTGATGCCGGTCCAGTTCGTTTCGATATGCTCCAGCGCCGGCGTGATTCGCGATTCGGGAACACCGTAGGCCAGGATGTTGTGCGAGACCAGTTGACTCAGGTTCTGATAATCTGCATAACGGTTATCCAGGGTCCACTCGACCATGGGCCAGGCCATTTCCGGAAATCCCGGGACAAAAGTATGGTCCTGGATGAAAAAGCCCGGAATGCGGTTATAGGGATTGGGCACAATCTCGGCGCCAACCGGAAACACGCCCATGGCCAGCCGGCGTTGATTCTCTGGCGAGCCAGGATCGTGCGTACCACGCCCTTCCAGCGCAAGTTGCGCAAAGCGTTCGGTGATCAGCCTTTCGGCTTCCGGATGCAGGGCCAGCGGTACACCCAGCGCCTGCGCGACCGCCGTGCGGGTTTTATCGTCGGGCGTGGCGCCAATGCCACCACTGGAAAAAACAATATCGTCCGACGCAAAACTGCGTTTGTAGGCAGCAATCAGGGTTCCAAGATCGTCCGGCAGGAATTCGGCGCGCGACAGTTGCATGCCTCGCGCGGCAAGCAACTCGATGATTTTGGACAGATGCTTGTCCTGACGCCGGCCGGAAAGGATTTCGTCTCCCACAATGATCAAACTGATTTTACGTGCTGCCTTATCGTTCATAATGCTCATCCTGTTGTTGGCCCGTCTCGGGATGACGCTATTCTAACGCTAAAGATCGGACTGTGCAGACAATAGCGGCGGGCTATTTCGACGTTGTTCGGCCAGTGCAGCCAGACCGTGGTGAGCGTAGACCAGGGAGGTAAATACAGGCAATACAATCCAGGTCAGGGGAATCAGGTTGATCGTTGCGCAGATCGTGCCGATCAGCCAACCGCCACCGCGCCGACGGGCGATAATCTGTGCCCGCTCCTGCCGCGTGGCATGCTCGACCAGCGCATCAAACCGCAACATATGGGTAAATGCATAAGCCCACCAGAATACATGCAGCAACACGGCCACCGGTGGGATAAGCCACAGCGGCAGCGTAATGACCCAGCCGACGATAAAAACCAGCACCACTTTGGTTGAATTCATCAGGCTTGAAACAAAGACCTGACTGCCGCGGCGATCCAGCCCCGGATAATCGGTGCGCGCCACATGGCCTACCACCATGGGCATGACCAGCACAGCAGCAATCAGCAGGCCGATACTGCTGCCGATCGTGACCATGATTACAAACACCAGAATATGAACCAGATAGACAGTCATGGAAAACAGCCCGACGCCAGCCATCCAGCCTTCTATGCCTGTCATCATTTCCGACTGCGTAACAAACAAATTCAACCAATCGGCCACAGGCTCCCACAGGAACCGAGCAAAAAACAGCATGGCAATCAGCGCGGCGGCAAACGGCAGCAGCAGCGCCAGCAACATGCGTGGCTGCAGTTGTGAGACCATTGCACGTCCGAAAGCGCGACCGACGCCGCCGTATGGCGATGGCGTGCTTTCTGATTGCTGTCCGAATGGTGTACTATTTTGCATGACTTTCCCTTTTGCGCGATGGCGTAAATGGTTTCAGATCCAACCGTTACTTATTACTCGTTACCCGTCACCCGTTATTCATTTGCAGACACATATGTTCATTCAAACCCCCGGCCAGCATGTTCCCCAGTTGCTCCAGGCACTGGACAATCCCGACACATGGCTTATTGCCTGTTATTGCGCAGCCTGGTGTGATACTTGCGGCGACTATCACGAGGCCTTCCAGGCCATGAGTGAACGCTACCCCCAGCACCTGTTCCTGTGGATCGACGTTGAGGACAATCCCGAACTGCTGGATGACCTGGACGTCGAGAACTTCCCTACCCTGCTGATCCAGACCGACGGGCAAACCCGTTTTTTCGGCACCATGCTACCGTACATCAGCCACCTGGAACGCATGCTGCAGGCCGTGGGCGACGAACCGCAAACACGCGCCGACGGGCCGGCCGATCTGCGAACGCTGTTGACCGCCTCGGCCTGAGCAAGGTCAGCCAAAGCCAGGCGCAAGACCAGGCAATGCAGCAATCCGCGCAACACCATCGGTGTGTGCCCGCCGCAACTTTGCTCTAAACAGGAATGTGGGAGTAGTGAGCCGCGGTTTCAAGTATTTGAACGCGGCTGAAACATGAGTTTTCGGATTAGTTTTCGGTATTGGGACGGCCGCCCAGCAAAACGGCCAGCATGGGTTTGGGGCCATGCCCGTCAGGACGCCGGTTTACCGAAGCATCGGATTCGACATCTTGCTTGGTCGGCTCGTAAGGACGAAAGAAAAAGTCGTCGATAGGTGTCGCCCGGGCAGCAGGAAAGGTTTTCTTGTAACGTTCAGGCTTGCCGGTTGCGGCCCGCGCTGGATGGTGCCCGCTCGCCAGAAAAACGCTGGGAATGGACAGCACGCCCCTTGGCACCGGCGTTTTGATCAGTTTTTCGATATCTTCCAGCAGGCGCTCTTCGGTTTGCGTGTAAAAGGCGATGGCCTCGCCTTTTGCACCTGCCCTGCCGGTGCGGCCGATACGGTGAACATAATCTTCGGCGTTATAGGGCAGGTCCATATTGATCACGCAAGGCAATCCAACCACGTCCAGCCCCCTGGCCGCCACATCGGTCGCCACCAGAACCGCAATCTCGCCCGACTTGAAGCCATCAAGCGCCTTGATGCGTTCTGCCTGCGTGCGGTCGCCGTGAATAGACTCGGCATTGATGCCTTCACTGACCAGTTCCCGGGCTACGCGGCTGGCGCCGATTTTGGTATTGACAAAAACAATGACCTGGCTCAGATTACGCGACTTCAGCGTATACAGCACCGCTGCTTTCTTTTCGTTTGGCGCGACCGGATAGGCGATCTGCGTAACGGTTTCGGCCGTGGCATTGCGCGGGGCCACATTGATTTCCACCGGATTGTTCAGAAAACTGCGCGCCAGCTTGCGAATATCATTGCTGAACGTTGCGGAAAACAACAGGCTTTGGCGCGGTTTGGGCAGCAGACGCACGATCCGTTCCAGATCTGGCAGGAAACCCATATCCAGCATGCGGTCGGCTTCATCCAGCACCAGCACACTGACCTGGCTCAGGCTGACGTTTTTCTGTTCGATATGGTCCAGCAGCCGTCCCGGCGTGGCGATCAGCAATTCGCAGCCCTTGCGCAATTGGTCGCGCTGGGCGTTCATATCTACCCCACCAAAAACAACAGCCACGCGCAAGGGTGAGCTGTGGCTGTAGCGTTTAACGCTTTCTGCGACCTGATCGGCCAGTTCCCGCGTAGGCGCCAGGATCAGGGCGCGTACCGGATGGCGGGCTGGCGACATGCTGCTGTTGGCCATGGGCATGAGCCGGTGCAGCAGCGGCAGGGTAAATGCCGCTGTTTTGCCGGTACCGGTCTGGGCAGCGCCCATGATGTCGCGCCCGTCCATAATCAGCGGCATGGCCTGTTCCTGGATGGGCGTTGGCTTGGTATAGCCGCTGGCCATCACCGCCTTCAGCAGATCGGGGTGCAGGCCGACCTCGGTAAAGGATTCGAAGGTAGTGGTTTTGCCGGAGGTAGTCGTATTGGCGTCGGTCATCAAGTGTATGTAAAGGAACTGAAAATTGCGGCAGGCCGCGAAAACGTCATTTTACTCTACTCATGTACTCATCTATGCCCATCGACCCGGAAATAGGGAGAAAGCCTTAGAAAATCCAGCGTAAAAGCCACAAGACGACCATACCGACAGCAATCATGAAAAGAATATTACGCACCCGCAAAAAAGCCAGCGCAGCGACGACCGCCGCAAAAAACTCGGCGCCGACCTGCGGCCACTGCCCCACCGTCCAGGGCAGCAGGCTGGGCACGACTATGGCCGTCAAGGCGGCAACCGGTGCGTAGCGCAAGCCACGGCTCACGGTCTTGCTCAAGGGGAAATACTGGCCCAACATGAGATAGCCAGCCCGGGTCAGCAGGCTACCGATACCCAGCAACACAATGACAAGCGCAATATAGGTATCAGTCATGTACGCGTTCCTTTAGTCATGAATTTCTCGGACAGGATGCCGGCAGCGATCCCGGCCACAATGGAGATGAACAGACCCATGCGCAGCGGCAACGGCTGGCCCAGCCAGGCCACTGCGCCGGCGACCAGTACCGTCACCAGCATGGGTCGGCCCTTGATGAGCGGTATGACTACGGCCATCAGCGTCAGCACGCCCGCAAACTCCAGCGACCATTCACGCGGCACGCGATCGCCGATCAGCACACCGGCCAGGGTACTTAACTGCCATGCGCCTGCAATTGCCGTACCCATGGACAGATAGGTCCACACATAAACCGTGCGACGTTTCTGGCGAACATGACGGAACAGGCTGACAAACACGACGTAATTGATATCGGTCAGCAGGTACCCGAGCACCAGCCGCTTGAAATGGGAATATCGTTCAAAAAAAGGATAAAGCGTCGCGCCGAATATGACAAACCGGATATTGACGACGAAGCCGGCCAGAAACACCATCCATACCGGGGCGCCCGCGGCCATCAGCGGCAACGCCGTCAGTTGCGCCGAGCCGGCATACACCCACAGCGACATGATCATGGACTGCCAGAAGGACAGGCCGTAATTGACCATAGCCACGCCAGAGACGAACCCCCATGCGGACAACGCCAGCAGATGAGGAGCCACCGCCCGCATCCCCAACTGGACGGCCTGGCGGCGCGCCAACCGGTGTGCATCGCTGGCGGCAGGCAAAACCCGCGCCAAAAGAATAAACGGGGAAAACAAAATGGTTCCTTGTGCTGTACAATACGCTGTGCGACGGCGTATGAACGGATGTCCGGCAACGGCGTAGACAATGAAGATATGCTGGGAATTCTAGCAAAAGCAGCGCGCGCATCCTCATTGCACCCGCCCCAGGGCAGAAATATAATACGTCAGCACCGATCGGCCAGAGCAAAGTGACGCTGCGCGGCAACACTCGGGCCGTTTACCTTCAAATACACGTGCGCGTCGTTTGCACAGCGCGCATAACATGTCTTTCCGCATTTTTAGGAAGTAACTGATGTCTGCACAAGTACAAACGGCACCCATCGAGGTGTCTGCAAGCGATCTGCCTGTTTATTGCCCTGGTCCGAATGCGCCGACCTGGAGCCTGCATCCACGCGTTTTTCTGGACGTAAGCAAAACCGGCTCGGCAGCCTGCCCTTATTGCGGCACCGTATACCGCCTCAAAGAAGGCGAGAAAGTGCATGGGCACTAAAAGCACTGCTGCGCCCAAGCGCTCGGTCTTCGCCAGCCCCGAGGAGGTCGAACAGGCCTTCTACGAAGCGCTGCGCCTGGGAGATGTCATGCGTGTCATGCATACCTGGGCCGACGACGAGGAAACTGTTTGCATTCATCCTGGCGGCGAGCGCCTGACTGGCACCAGCGCGATCCAGGCTTCCTGGCACGAGCTGCTCAATAGCGGCCCGCTCCATATTCATGCCCATCATCCCGTGGTCATTACCTACGGCATGACAGTCATACATATCCTGATCGAAGAAGTGCAGGCCAATACGCCACGGGGTAATCGGGAACTGCTGTTTTATGCAACCAACGTTTACCACAAGGGTCGCACCGGCTGGCATCTGGTCCACCATCATTCAGCCCCCGCCCCCTCTGATGTTCTGCTGTCGGAAATGCACGACATTCCCAATCTGCTGCATTAATCGACCTGCGACACCGTCCTGTCGGCCGCACCCGCGATCGCAAAGGGCAAAAATTACGCCGCCCACCCCTGGCCCGGCCATGCTCGCCTGCCTGAAATTTCATGTGTCTGACTCAACGGAATCACTGGACCTGCTGTGACTGCCCGACTCAATCTTGACGCCTGCCCTTCCCCGAACTGGCAATGTGAAGGCCATATCCAGACAGTTGCCGCCATGAAGTGGGGACGCCGGCCCGAACAGCGCTTCGTACGCCAGCGACTGGATATGCCCGATGGCGATTTTCTGGATATTGACTGGGCCGGGCCGCAAGCGCATACCCATTGCCAATTCAATGGACAGGCACTGATCATTTTTCACGGACTGGAAGGCAGCAGCCAAAGCCATTACGCCCAGGCTATCGGCTCGTACTTTGTTGAACGAGGATGGATGGTTGCCGTGGCGCATTTTCGCGGCTGCTCGGGCGAGCCGAACCGGCTGGCCCGTTCTTATTTTTCCGGAGACTCCCGGGATATTGATTTCATCCTGAGCCAGGCACGCCGCCAGTTACCCCAGGCGCAATGGCACGCCGCGGGCATTTCCCTGGGAGGCAATGCCCTGCTCAAATATACAGGGGAACAAGGCCAACAGCTGAACTGGCTCAATGCAGTAGCAGGCATTTCCGTACCGGTAGACCTGGTGGCCACCGGCATACGACTGCAGACCAGCCTGATGGGGCGCTACGTGTACACCCCTCATTTTCTGGCCTCCATGCGTGGCAAAATACAGCAAAAAGCCAGCGCCTTTCCGGGCGCCGTCAACTGGAACAAAGCGCTGCAGGCGCGCACGCTGCTTGAGTTCGATGACGCGTATACCGGGCCGGTACACGGCTATCGCAGTGCGCTGGATTACTGGTCGCGCTGTTCAAGCCAATATCATCTGCATGGCATTCGGGTACCAACGCTGCTATTGATTGCGCGCAATGACCCCTTTATTCCCGAAGCCAGCCTGCCCGGCCCTGACCAAGCAAGCGACCAGGTGCTGCTGCATTACCCATGCAGTGGCGGGCACGTCGGCTTTGCCAGCGGCTCGGGACGCGGCGAGCTAACCTGGCTGCCGCGACGGATCGAACGGTTTTTCACGCAGAACCAATAAGGCTGTCACGCACGTCGTCTTGCCGCTACGCAGCGCACCAACCCGGCGGACACCGGCTTTGATCACCGTCGTTTGTTGCCGCGATCAGAACCGTTATTCATCAGCCCATCAGCCAAGCCGCCGCAGCCCGCGTCACACGACCTTGAGCTGCTGCTGCGCCAGGCGCATTTCTCGCATCTGTCTGCCGGTTTTCTGACGTCCCTTGGCCGACAGGCGCATCATGGTGCTCAGGGCAAACAGCAGGCCGAACGTTTCGACCATTGCCGCCGGAATCCACATGGTCAGGCCACCAATGCTCTGGTCGGTTATCGCAGACATGGGCAGCGCCCGTCCGCAAAGATCGAAGAGCGGGTAAATGTCGGTGGTGGTGAACGTGATGACGGCACCCACGATCATTTGCGGCAACATGGTGATGATGGGCGACAGAATGCGTGCGCCCGGCGACAGGACGGCCGGGGAGCCCGAAGCAATCGTCCATTGGAAGAAACGACCGATCCATGTCTTTGCCGAGAGTACAGGCGCGACATAGGGGCGACGATCCAGGATCAGGTTCCAGTACATGAACCCGCTGACCACCACCGACCAGTTCATAAGCCGGTACAGGCGCCAGTCGAGCATGGAATAAAACTGGATGGTCGGCAGCAGCCAGAACAACACCAGAAAGACGAACAGGAACGGAACCAGGATTTTATTGGTCAGCACGCCGGTGATGAATCTGCCGGAAAAACTGCGACGATAATCGCGCAGCCAGACGCGCGCGCGCAGGGGAAGTCCGGCACGCATCACCTGTCCGGGGTAGGCGCCCATAATGAGCAAGGGCCCCAGGTGATGCAATACCAGATGCTGAATGCGGTGAATGAAAAACATGCGCTCGGCATAATAGTCAACATGCGTATGCAGCGACAGATAGAGCACTACAAAACCTGACCAGAACAAAAGCTGTCGCGCAAGCGTGACGCGATGCACGCGTGTACCGCGCACGAACAGCCAGCCGGCAAGGAGAAACAGGGCAATCAGCGTAGGAGAAAACTCCCAGGGCGCAAGCCAGTGCATCAAGTCCAGATCCATCGAATAAAACCTCTTGAAGATGTCGGAGCCGTATCACAAACGGCATCCCGGTCACTAGCAGGTCATGTGCAGGCAGGTGACGTGCGCCACAACCATGGACAGAGTGAACATGGAAACCATGCCTGCAATCAGCAGATTAAGCAGCGCCATCAGCCCTGGCGGCACACCCGACGGTTTGCGCCGCACCTGATTGACATTATAGAGCGCGTCGAATTTCTCATCGGCGCGCAGACAGTAAACAGCCGACTCAATGAAACCTGCCCAAAGCGGGATGAACAGGAAGAAAAACGGAATGGAGTCCCACCATACGGGCTGCGTGAACGACCATGCCAGCATTGCCAGACTGAACAGCGTAATGACAGGTGCAATGGGACGCTTCAGATACCAGCCCTGCAGACCTAGCACGCCAAAAAAACAGGCCAGAAACCCGGCAACGGTTTTGGAACGAAAATGGTTTGCAGGCCTGGCCCGCCACAACTGATTCAACATTTCTGATTCAACATTTGCACTATGTCAGGCACTCTGCCAACTTTGAAGGCTATATTGTACGACACGCGGGCGCACAGGTGCGTACGCCGGATTTTTTCAGGCAAAAGGGTAAAATAGCGGCATGGAAAATGTGGATTTCGATATTGCAATCATTGGCGCCGGCCCCGTTGGGCTGGCACTGGCCTGTGCCCTGGACAAACTGCCCGGCATCCGGCCCACGGTCGCCCTGTTCCAGGCTGACCATCCGGTCATGCATCAGCCGGCCCGCGACACCCGCGTGCTTGCCCTCAATCATGGCAGCCGGGTCTTTCTGGAGCAATTGCAGGGCTGGCCCGGCCAATACGCGGCCATTGAAACCGTGCATGTCTCGCAAAAGGGCCGCCTGGGGCGAACGCTTATTACCCACACCGATTTTGACGTTGCTGCGCTGGGCTATGTGGTTCCCTATCGTGCGGTTCACGCCAGCCTGCAGCAGAATATGAACAACGGGCACACCTTGCGCCTGGCCGGGGCGCCGGCCACTGTCGCCAATGAACCGGACAGCGCCGCAGCCAGCGTCAGCCAGAACGGTAAAACCTATCGGGCGCGTATTGTCGTGCAATGCGATGGCGCAAAGCCGGACACGCAACTGCGCGACTACAACCAGCATGCCCTCATTACCTCCGCCCGCGCCGCCCTGCCCAGAGCTGGCTGGGCCTGGGAGCGGTTTACCCGCGAAGGCCCGCTGGCGGTCCTGCCGCATCCGGTCTTTGCCGATGCCCAGTCGATCGTCTGGTGCACCAGCCCGGCGCGCGCACGAGAACTGCTGGCAGCAGACGACGCGAGTTTTTCCCGGGCGCTCACCGACCATTTCGGTGATCGGCTGGGGCCTTTTTCCGTGCTGGAGCCGCGTCATATTTTCCCCCTGGCGCTCAGCGTTACGAAAAACACCGTAAACGGCCGCATTGTTACCATAGGCAATGCAGCCCAGGCATTGCATCCAGTGGCGGGCCAGGGGCTTAATCTCGGGCTGCGCGACGTTGCGGGGCTGTTGCGAGCACTGCAACCGTGGCTCATCGACCCTGCCCAGAATCCGCAGCCGGCACTGGCCGCCTTTGCTGGCTCCCGTCGTGCCGATCGCGGTATCACCCGTCAACTGACCGATCTCATGCCACGTATTTTCACCACCGGCAACCCGCTAATCGAACATGCCTGTGGGTTGTCTTTGCTGGCGCTGGACCTGACCGAACCGTTGCGGCGACCGCTGGCCCGCCACCTGTTGCAGGGTTATCGTAACTAGGACAACGGCTTTCCCGGCCCCGCTGCCCAACCTTGGTTAAAATGTGTCCATGCAAATCGGTAACTGGTCCCTTCCCAATCCTGTTTTTGTTGCTCCCATGGCGGGCGTGACCGACAGGCCCTTTCGTCAGCTGTGCAAACAGTTGGGGGCCGGCTATGCCGTATCCGAGATGGCGGCCAGCAATCGGGCACTATGGGAAAGCGTCAAAACCTCCAGAAGACTGAATCATGATGGCGAGATCGACCCGATCGCGGTACAGATTGCCGGCGCCGATCCGGCCATGCTGGCCGAAGCCGCCGTATTCAATATTGGCAAGGGGGCCCGCATCATCGACATCAATATGGGATGCCCCGTAAAGAAAGTATGTCATGTCGCCTCGGGTTCGGCGCTGCTGCGCGACGAAGATCTGGTGGCGCGCATTCTGGAGGCGGTCGTCAATGCCTGCCGGCCCTTTGACGTGCCAGTCACGCTCAAGACGCGCACCGGCTGGGACCGGCAAAACCGCAATGCCTTGCGCATTGCCCGGCTGGCGGAAAACGCAGGCATTGCTGCGCTGACCCTGCACGGCCGGACCCGCTGTGATCTGTACACCGGTCAGGCCGAATACGATACCATCGCGGCAGTCAAGGCGGCCATTGGCATTCCTGTGATCGCCAACGGCGATATCACCGATCCGGTCAAGGCACGATATGTGCTCGATTACACCGGCGCCGATGCCATCATGGTGGGCCGCGCCGCTCAGGGCAATCCGTGGATATTCCGCGAAATCAATCACTATCTGCAAACCGGGTCCTTTCTGCCACCACCATCGTGGGAACATATGCGCGATGTGCTGCTCGCCCACCTTGATCATCACTATGGGTTCTATGGTGAATACACCGGCGTGCGCACCGCCCGCAAACATATCGGCTGGTACATAAGCAGTCTTCCGGATGCAGAATTGTTTCGGCAACAAATGAATCGCCTCGAAACCTGTCAGGAGCAGTACAATGCAGTCAATCAGTGGTTCACCAAGCTGGTCAATGAATCGGCACCGCGGGTTCCACAAGCTGCAGTCCATTAAGTCAGAACAACAAAAACTTCCCCAACACCGCCATTATGAACAACACACAAGATCTTCAGGAATGTGTACGCACAAACCTTGAACTTTATTTTAAAGAATTGGGCGACGGCGAAGCCGGCAACCTTTGGAACATGGTCACAAGTTGCGTAGAGAAGCCGCTGCTTGAAGTGGTCATGCTCAAGGCCGGGCACAACCAGTCGCGCGCCGCAGACATGCTGGGCATTACCCGCAACACGCTGCGCAAGAAACTGATTTCTCATCATTTACTGTAACGATTCTCTCATGACTATCAAGACCGCTTTACTTTCCGTATCGGATAAAACCGGTATCGTGGACTTTGCCCGTGCGCTTCACGGCCGGGGTGTAAAACTTCTGTCAACCGGTGGCACCGCAGCGCTGCTGAAAAAAGAAGGGCTGGACGTAACCGAGGTTGCAGAACATACCCAGTCTCCCGAAATTCTCGATGGCCGGGTCAAGACCTTGCACCCGCGCATTCACGGCGGGCTGCTGGCACGACGCGACAGCCAGGCGCACCTGGATACACTGAAAACACACAATATCGATCCGATCGATCTGTTGGTGGTCAACCTGTATCCCTTTCGCGAAACCATCGCCAAGGCCGGCTGCACTTTTGCCGATGCCGTTGAAAATATCGATATCGGCGGTCCGGCCATGTTGCGCGCTGCGGCCAAGAACCACGGTACGCGCGAAGGCGGCGTGACCGTTGTGATTGACCCGTCCGATTACGAAGCCGTGTTGCGTGAGCTTGACCAACAGGGTGGCACTTCGTATGGCTTGCGTTTGTCTCTGGCAAAAAAAGTGTATGCCCATACCGCTGCCTATGATGGCGCCATTGCCAACTATCTGAGTGCGATTACCGAAGCCGAACCTGAACAGGAAAACGAACCAGCCCGCCAAAGCTGGCCTGAAAACCTGACCATTCAATTGCGTCAGCATCAGGCGCTGCGTTATGGCGAGAATCCGCATCAGTCAGCCGCTTTTTATCTGGACGCCAGCGTACCAGCCGGCGTACTGGGCAACTATGTCCAGTTGCAGGGCAAGGAACTGTCCTATAACAATATTGCCGATGCCGACGCAGCCTGGGAATGCGTGCGCACCTTTGCCGCACCGGCCTGCGTGATCGTCAAGCACGCCAACCCATGCGGCGTTGCCGTTGCCCAAGACGCAGCCGGCGCCTATCGCAAGGCATTCAAGACGGATCCGACCTCTGCGTTTGGCGGCATCATTGCCTTTAACCGCATCGTCGATGAAGCGACCGCGCAGGCCGTGAGCGAACAGTTCGTCGAAGTCCTGCTTGCGCCCGAATATACGCCTGACGCGCTGGTATTGCTGGCCAGCAAGAAAAACGTCCGCGTCCTGACCGTTGCCCTGGGCGATGGCCAGAATCCCTTTGATGTCAAACGTGTTGGCGGTGGCTGGCTGGTGCAGAATCCCGATCACAAACCGCTGGCAGCGGCCGACTGCAAAGTGGTCACACGCAAGCAGCCCACAGCGCAGCAGATGGATGATCTGCTATTTGCCTGGAACGTTGCCCAGTTCGTCAAATCCAACGCCATTGTCTTCTGCCGCGAAGGCATGACCTACGGCGTGGGCGCCGGCCAGATGAGCCGTATTGATTCTGCCCGCATCGCCTCGATCAAAGCCGAAAACGCCGGCCTGTCGCTGCAAAATACGGCAGCCGCATCCGATGCTTTCTTCCCCTTCCGCGATGGGCTTGATGTTATCGTCAAGGCGGGCGCCGATTGCGTCATTCAACCCGGCGGCAGCATGCGCGACGATGAAGTGATCGCCGCAGCCGACGAGCACGGCATTGCCATGGTGCTGACAGGCACCCGGCACTTCCGTCACTAATTGCAGTTGTCATAAAGCCCCGGCCCATGCCGGGGCAACTCCAGGGAGACATTGATGTTGCGGATTCTTGGCATTGACCCGGGCCTGCGCCGCACCGGTTTTGGCGTGATAGACGCTGCCGGCATGCGCATCTCCTACGTGGGCAGCGGTACCATTGTGGTCCCCTCGGACATCCCCCTGCACGAACGCCTTAAAGTTATCCTCGATAGCATCCGCGAGGTGGTCGATACCTATTCTCCCACCGAGTCTGCGCTGGAAAAAGTCTTCGTCAATACCAACCCGGCCTCGACTCTGCTGCTGGGCCAGGCCCGGGGTGCAGCCATGTGCGCGCTGGCGGACCGGCATCTGGATGTGACTGAATACACTGCCCTGCAAATCAAAAAGGCCGTGGTCGGCAACGGCCATGCGCAAAAAGAGCAGGTCCAGCATATGGTGCAACGCCTGCTGACGCTCAACAGCCTGCCCGCCCCCGATTCGGCCGATGCGCTGGCCTGCGCCATCTGCCACGCGCACGCCGCACCGCTGGCCGCACGCCTGGCCGGCAAAGATATATTGATGGGCGCCCGGCGCGGCCGCAGTCGCCTGCGTGCCGGTCGACTGATCGACTGATCGACTACTAATAGCAGCGTAACCACCGAGAGACGACATTAGTTGCGTGTACACGCGCTTTCTGCTGACGCAAGTTTGTCGCGAGTATGAAGGGTCGGACACGTGCCGTTTGCCGTGCTCGGGCCGGCTACCTTACTTGAACTTGCGGCCGTACTTGGGTTTGCCGCCGTCCGTGAGCCTCATGCGCGCACTTGGATTTGCCACAAGTATGTGCACCTGCTGTCGTACTTGGGAAAGCGCCCGGTTTTTCAAGCGGGAGGCGACAAGGTTGTGTACCATAGCTCTTTGACTTTTTCTGATGATCCCTGCATAAACAGGGTCTGTGGAGTTCCTGATGATCGGACGACTGACCGGCCTGCTGATTGAAAAACAACCGCCGGGCCTGTGCCTGGATGTCAATGGCGTGGGCTACGATATCGATGTGCCCATGAGCACTTTCTATGACTTGCCCGAAGCGGGTGCCAAGGTCACGCTATTTACCCACCTGGCCATCCGCGACGACGCGCATGTCCTTTATGGTTTTTTGCGACAGGACGAACGTGCCACCTTTCGCGCCCTGATCAAGGTCACCGGCATTGGTGCACGCACAGCCCTGGCAGTGCTCTCGGGAATGAGCAGCGCCGATCTGTCGGCAGCGATCGCCCAGCAGGACACCGCCCTGCTCACCCGGATACCGGGCATTGGCAAGAAAACGGCAGAACGCCTGCTGCTGGAGTTGCGCGGCAAGCTCGATGCCATTGCACCTGCCACGCCCGCAGCCACGGGCCAGAATGATGTGCTCAACGCGTTGCTGGCGCTTGGCTATTCTGATCGCGAAGCACGCGCGACGGTCAAATCGTTGCCGGCTGATCTGGGTGTTTCCGAAGGTATCCGCGCCGCGCTCAAAATACTGTCCAGCTAAGAGTTGTCGACATGGCGCGCCATAAAGCCGCCATGATGGCGTCCATAAAACCGTACATACAGCTGCCCATAATGCAGCTCATAAACACCACGCATGGACACCGGCATCAATAACCGCTGCCGCAGGCCGATGCCATGCCGGCCTGGCATCGACCCGCAACGATAACCCTGCACACGCCGGTGCAACGCATCGGCATGCGCTATTGTGGTCATCTGTGCCTGCCCCAGACGCAGACCCCGGACACCACCGTTAACAGCCGCGCGGCCGGCTGGTTTCCCTAGGGTTTGCACTAGTCGCAATCGAATTGCACTGTGCGTCGCAAATATTGCCGTAAAGTTACCCGATAATTTTATTTCGACCTATAACACCCACTTTGGGGGGACAATATTATGCGCGCTCACTGGATCAAGAAAGCTCTGGCAACCAGCCTGCTGTCAGCCGCTGTAATGGCGCCGGCCATGGCAGAACAAACACTGAAAATGGCCTATGCCCTGTCCAAGACTTCACACTATGGCGTCGCAGCAGATGCCTTTGAACAAGCCCTTGGCCAAAGCACCAATGGTCAGTTCAAGGTTCAGCAGTTTCCCAATAGCGCGCTGGGCGGTGAACGAGAAGTGATCGAAGGGTTGCAACTGGGCACCATTGATGCGGCCGTTGTGTCTACCGGCGCAACACTCAATTTCGTTCCTGAAACAGGCGTCATTGACATTCCCTTCCTGTTTCGCGACCTGGACCACGCCCGCAAGGTGCTGGATGGCCCGATCGGCCAGAAGCTGCTGGCCGATTTCCCGGCCAAGGGCCTGATCGCGCTTGCGTGGGGTGAGCAAGGCTTCCGTCACCTCACCAACAACGTGCGCGCAGTCAAAACACCGGCTGACCTGAAGGGTCTGAAAATTCGCACAACGGAAAACCCGATCCACATAACCGCCTTCCGCAAGATCGGCATGTTGCCTACCCCCATGGCCTGGCCCGAAGTTGCCACGGCCTTGCAACAAGGCACCATTGACGGCCAGGAAAACCCGATTTCCGTGATCGTATCGGCCAAACTGTCGCAAATGCAAAAATACCTGTCGCTGACAGCACACGTCTATGGTCCTGCCCTGATCCTGGTCTCACCTTCGGTTTATGAGGGCCTGTCAGACCAAGACAAGACCAAATTCAAAGAGGCCGGCCTGGCCGCAGCCAAAGCCATGCGCGCATTTGTCGACGACGTGGAAACCAGTGGCGTTGAAACATTGAAAAAAGAAGGCATGCAGGTGCAAGACAAGGTTGACCACGACGCCTTTGTCAAGGCGGTGGAGCCGGTCTATCCCGAGTTCTATAAAAAATTCGGCAAGGAACTGGTCGAATCCATCCGCAATACCAAGTGATCCTTTACCTGATCACGGAGGCTTGAATGAGCACATTGACTCGCTTGCTGGACAGTACCCTGTTTCGTCTGATTTCCTTCATTGCCCAGCTGTTTCTGGTGTCAGCGGTGTGCGCCTCTTTTTACCAGGTAATCGCGCGTTTTATCCTGCAGGAACCCTCAGACTGGAGTGAGGGCTGGACCCGCACTGCCATGATCTGGCTGGTCCTGCTGGGCGTGGTGCTGGCCTGCCGCCAGGGCGCCATGCTCAAAGTGGAAATGCTTCACTCCTTGCTCAAAGATCCGTGGCAACGCCGTCTGGAGCATCTGGTCATGCTCATTATGGCGGGCTTTTTCGGACTGATGACCTGGATCGGCGTACTCATGACGTACCGGGTGCGCTTTCAGACCATTCCAAGCCTGGGCATCTCCATTTCCTGGATTTATGCCGCCATTCCCGTCGGGATGGCGCTGGCCTTGCTGGCGGTCATTGTGCAATGGGCCAATGCCAGGAAAGAATCCCAGGAAGAAGACCTGACGCTGCTGTAACAGTCGTGATTGCGATTGGGGATCTGTAGATCCGTAGCAACCTGCCTGCAAGACGGACAAACGGACAAAATAGCCAGCCCGGATCCAGACGCTGAAACGCATCATGACGTTGTACCTCGGCTGTGGTTACAGACCACGACCGGTTTTTAGCTCCATCCACATTTCTACCGCCTTCGAGACAGATTATGTCGCAATTGATGATTTTATCCATGCTGGTCTGTTTTGCGCTGACCATCCCGGTCGCCGTATCCATCGGGCTGGCAAGTCTGTTCGGCGTGTATGTGGCCGGCATCAACTGGCTGGTGATTGCCCAGCAGATCTTTGCCTCGCTGGATAAATATCCTTTGGTAGCCATTCCCTTTTTTATTCTCGCCGGCAACCTGATGGAGGCCGGCGGCATTTCGGAGCGCCTGGTCAATTTTGCCAAAAGCCTGGTCGGCTCGGTACAGGGCGGACTGGCCATGGCATGCATTATTACATGCATGATTTTTGCTGCAGTGGCCGGCTCCAGCGTCGCCACCACGTTTGCGGTAGGCGCAATCCTGATTCCGGCCATGGTGCGCCACGGCTATCCCAAACCATTCTCGGCGTCGCTGCAGGCAACCGCCGCCGAACTGGGCGTGATCATCCCGCCTTCTATCCCCATGATTCTGTTTGCCGTCTCCACCGATACATCGGTGGGCGAGCTGTTCATCTCCGGTATCTTCCCGGGCATACTGATCGGCGTTGCGCTGATGTTGTATGTCTGGATTTATGCCAAACGTCATGGCTATGGCAAGCAGGATGGCGATGGGCGCTTACCGGTGCTCAAGGCGTTCCGACAATCGTTTCTGGCGCTGCTGATGCCGGTCATCATTCTGGGCGGAATCTATGGCGGCATCTTCACGCCGACCGAAGCATCGGTAGTTGCCGTGGTGTATGCGCTGGTTGTCGGCACCCTGGTCTATCGCCGAATTTCATTTAGCATATTGACCGAAACGCTGCACCGGACCGTCATTTCCACGGCGATTATTATGTTTGTGATCGCCAATGCGGGCCTGTTCGGCTTCCTGCTCAATCGCGCCGGGGTACCTAATATGCTGGGCGAATGGCTTAGCCACATATTCAGCGACAAAGTCACCTTCCTGCTGGGCGTCAATGCCGCCCTGTTCATTATTGGCATGTTCATTGAAACCTCTGCATCCATTGTGGTGCTGGCGCCATTGCTGCTGCCGGTCGCCCAGCAGTTCGGAATAGATCCGACGCACTTTGGCATTATCATGGTGGTCAATCTTGCCCTGGGCATGATTACGCCGCCGTTCGGCGTCAATCTGTTTGCTGCATGCGCCGTGGCAAAGCTGCCCATAGAACGACTGTTCAAGTCACTGATCCCGTTCGTCGGCGTGATTTTGCTGTGCCTGATGCTGATCACCTACGTGCCGTGGATCTCCCTGGTCCTGCGTGATCTGGCATACCGTTAACGGTATACCGCCAGGGATCGGCTGTCCCGGGCGGCGCGGCCCGGCGATTCAGGTAAAATAGGCCCAGACCCTCAGTCTTCAAGAAGATACCGCTGCCCCATGGCCATTCAAAACGACGCGCTCACCAGCGCCGCCCCACGCATTGTCTCTCCGGAGCCCCTGACCCCGAACGAAGAGTCCATTGAACGCGCCCTGCGTCCCAAGGCGCTGGACGAGTACGTTGGCCAGGTACGGGTACGGGAACAACTGGAAATTTTCATTTCGGCTGCGCGCATGCGCAAGGAAGCGCTGGACCACGTGCTGCTGTTCGGGCCGCCCGGCCTGGGCAAAACCACGCTGGCCCACATCATCGCGCGGGAAATGGGTTCGCAACTGCGGCAGACTTCCGGCCCCGTGCTGGAGCGCCCCGGCGATCTGGCAGCCATGCTGACCAATCTGGAAAAAAACGACGTTCTGTTCATTGACGAAATTCACCGGCTTTCACCTGTTGTGGAAGAAATTCTGTACCCTGCACTGGAAGACTTCCAGATCGATATCATGATTGGCGAAGGCCCGGCCGCGCGCAGCGTCAAAATCGACTTGCAACCGTTCACGTTGGTAGGCGCCACGACCCGCGCAGGCATGCTTACCAATCCACTGCGCGATCGCTTCGGCATCGTCTCGCGCCTGGAATTCTATAACACAGAAGAATTAGCTCGCATTGTGTCGCGCAGCGCTCAACTGCTTAATGCAGGCATCACGCCTGAAGGCGCCCACGAGATCGCGCGCCGTTCGCGCGGCACCCCGCGCATTGTCAACCGGTTGTTGCGCCGCGTGCGCGACTATGCCGACGTGCGCTCCAACGGTGTCATTGACAATGCCGCGGCAATGGCTGCCCTGGCCATGCTCGACGTTGATCCGATGGGGCTGGACCTGATGGACCGCAAGATTCTGGAAACCATTGTGCATAAATTCGATGGCGGACCTGTCGGCATTGATAATCTGTCGGCGGCCGTGGGCGAAGAGCGCGATACGATTGAAGACGTGATCGAGCCCTACCTGATCCAACAGGGATATATTCAGCGCACATCCAAGGGGCGCGTGGCGACCCTGACCACCTGGCAGCATCTGGGCTGCACGCCGCCAGAAGGCTCGAACAAGCCGCTGTTCTGAGCATCGCGGCCGTAACCGCCATGGCTGCCACAGCGCCGGTCCTGCCGCTGCGCACACTTTTGACGCCATACCTTCGCTTCAGCCGTCCACGGCTCGTGGTGATCTGCTCAGCCTTGTTAATCTACCAGCGGCGTGGATTGACGCCAAAGCGCTTTTTAAATGCCGTGGAAAAATTGCTGCTGTGCCGGTAACCGGCAAGCATGGCCACTTTTTCCACCGCTTCGCCCTGCTCCAGATAACGCTGCGCCATCTGCAGCCGATATTCCTTCACGCATGCCATGATAGACGTATTGAATTTCAGTTGAAATTTCTTTCTGAGCGCACTCTCGCCCATGCCGGTAAATTGCGACATCGAGCGTATGGTATGCGCTTGCCACGGCTCCCTGTGGATATATTCGCGCAGCGCGCCCAGTCGCTCATGATCCTGTCGGCTTAACCGGTCGTTGTTCTGCCATTCGGCCGGCGCGCTAGGCGCTGCCCTGACCCGGGCCAGCAATTGCAACCCCAGCGCCTCATATATCAACGGGCCGACACTGTCGTCCTGCGCCATCTGCAATTGCAACCGCACAGAGTCCAGAAATGCGTCATCCTGTTGGGCCACGGCAAACGTGGGTGGTGCTGCATCCAGTATGGGCAGAAGTCTTTCGGTATAGGCATTCTGTTCAATCTGGGTCTGGTCCACCAGCACATCCAGCGCCGCCAGCCGCATCCCGGGCAGGTAGTGGGTCTGCATGCGCTCATTGCGATAGCTGGTATTGATACCGCAAGCTGGCCCCACGGTCTGCAAGGGCGAACGTTCACGCCCGATACGCAGCTGGCCGTTGAGCAGCATGGCAAAAGAATACGCCTCCTGCACGCGTGACTGGGCGTGATAGGGCACCAGGAAATGCATATCGGTATGCAACAGCGTCACTCCCTGGCACAGCACATATTCGCGCACCTGACCGTATGCCAGGGTCTCCTGGTGGCGACTCGGGTCCTGCACAATGGCCTCGGGCAGGTAATGCGTTACCCCGTGCTGCTGGCCATATTGCACAAAATCGGCGTAGGTAAAGGTTCTGGTCATTGATTTGGGTGCTCATGTGTAGACAGTTTTGCAACAAAAAAACTGTGCTTTCTGACATATTTCATATGAATTATGACATTATTTCTATAATTGACGAATTATAAATAACAATCATTCTTATTTGTGTTGCTTATTGCCTTTAAGGATATTTTTCTATCATGACCCCGTCCATGGTTCGCTTTTCAGCGGTACCTCGCACTCTGTATGTCGCCGTCCTGGCTGTGCTCTCTGTTTCCGGCGCCCATGCCCAGACGCAACAAGAACAGGAACAGGTCAAAACCACACCTGTCGCCCAATTGGGTATTATTCGCGCGACCAGCGACGCAACTTCAACCGAACCCACCATCGGTTTTCAATCGACGGTCAGCCGGGCGGCCAGCCGGGCCGACATGGACTGGAAAGAAACGCCGCACTCGGTTTCATCCCTGACACGGGATCGCATTGATGCCATTGGCGCCTCTACGGGAACCGATGCGCTGCGCTATACGCCCGGCGCCTTCACGGGACTGGTGGGCGGCGCAACCCGCTACGATTACATCAGTCTGCGCGGCTTTAACGAAAACAGCACCGACAACCTGAATCTGGATGGCCAAAAGGTCCTGAGCGACTCGGGCACCTATAGTTCGGTACAAATTGATCCGTACACCCTGGAGCGCATCGACGTCTATCGCGGCCCTACCAGCGTACTGTACGGCCGCAACTCACCGGGTGGCCTGGTCTCCTACAGTTCAAAACGACCGCTGGATGAGCCTTACCACGAAATCACAGCCGGCATCGGCAATATGGGGCAAACCCAGCTTGGCTTTGACATGACCGGCCCGATAGACAAGGAAGGCAATGCCGCCTATCGCGTCGTGGGCATCACACGCAACAGCAAGACTCAGTTCGACAACAACCGGGTCGAACGCTATACGCTGGCGCCGTCACTGAAATTCAGACTGGGTGAAAACAGCCGCCTGCTATTGCAGGGCTACTTCCAGAAAGACCCCAGCACCGGTTTTCATAGCGGCTTCCCGGCAGATGCAACAATCAATACCGATCACAATGGCCGCCGCATTTCCCCGGAATTTTCGGACGATGATGAAGGCGGAAAATTCAGCCGCACACTGTCCATGCTGGGCTACCAGTTCGAACATGATTTCACGCCGAACCTGACGTTCAAGAACTCGTTCCGAATGACCAGCCTGAAATCCAAAATGGCCCAGTTCTATGGCTACGGCTGGTACGATGAAAACTCGCTGAACCGGTACTATTCCGGTGGCTACGAAGAACTCGAAGCGCACCAGTTCGATACCAGCCTGACCGCGGTCTTTCACACCGGAGCAGCCTCACATGAAGTGATTGCAGGCTTTGACTATCAGCATCGCAACGTAACTGGTCAATGGGATACAGGCTCGGCCAATCCGCTGGATGCATTCAATCCGGTATATGGCAATCCAGGGCTGAACATTACTTACAGCGAACCGTTTGACCGCACACTGGAGCAATTCGGCATGTATTTGCAGGACACGGTCCGCTATGGCGCGCTCACCGGCCTGTTCAGTATTCGTCATGATATCGTGGACCTGGATAACCGCAATCCCCTGCTCAACACCAAATCCGGCTACAAGGGCAGCAATACCACGTTTCGCGCCGGCTTAAGCTACGCCTTTGACAACGGTATTTCGCCATACGCCAGTTACAGCGAGTCATTCAATCCCAACGGTTACACCGACATCAACAACCAGGTGCTGCCGCCGACCGAAGCCAGGCAATATGAAGCAGGCGTAAAATACCAGCCGAACGAGCATGTCATGCTGTCAGCCGCCTACTACGATCTGAAGCAGGAGAACGTTGCCGCACGACACTCTTCGGCTACCAGTTACTACGTGCCGCTGGGCGTGGTGCATTCGCGTGGCATCGAGCTGGAAGCCAACGCCAATATCACCGACAATTTCACCGTCATGGCCAGCTATACCATGAACAACATGAAGCTGAAAAAAGGCGACAATGCCGGCAACCGGCCATTTCAGGCGCCCAAGCAAATGGCCAGCCTGTGGGGCCGCTACCGCATGAACAACGGGCTGGCCTTGTCGGCAGGCGTACGCTATGTTGGCAAGAGCTGGGCGGACAACGAGAATACCGTGCGGGTTCCAGCCTATACCCTGCTCGACCTGGGTGCAGAATATGATCTGGGCCGCATGAATTCGAATCTGAAAGGCGCCACCGTCCGCCTGAATGTGAACAACGTGACCGATAAGACCTATGTGGCCTCATGCGCCACCACCAACTTCTGCTACTATGGGGAAAAACGCAATATCAAGGCGACCTTCAGCTACAAATGGTAATCCAGGAAGACATCTCCTTCTATGAGCAATTGCAACAGGCGCTTGGGCGCCTGTTGCCTGTTTCAACGACGCCGCTTTGCGGCCCTGCCGACCTGACCTTTGGCCAGGTGCGGCAGGATGCATTGCAATTGCTATTTGACGACGTAGCGCGGCTTCATCCCGAGGCTGGCCGCCACTACTGGAACGCCCATACCTGGCGCACCTGCATGTGGGTGCCTGTATATACGACCATTCTTGCCTACGAACACCATCGCTGCCTGGTCGATTCTCGCCAGTTGCAGGTGCATTTTTCTGACGGCCTGGCCCAACAGGCCTACCTGCCCGAACACGCGATCACGCACAATATTGCAGATGAAATAAAGGCAGCGGCTGCGCTAGCCGACAGCCTGGAACAGGTTCGCCTGGCCTTGTGCAATATCACGCCGGTGGCCGCCAAACTGGCCGGGCGCCATACCGCAGACAGCGTGCTGGCTGCGTTGCTGCTGTACTACCATGATCTGCCGCAATACAGCACCGCCCATATTCGCGCCCGTGGCCATGTCTGGTTGCAGGCGATCGGGCTGCCGGCAGAAAGCGGTTATCTGGATATTGATATGAGCCGCTACAGCCTGCCGGACCGGCTGTCGCTGAACCGTCGCGTCTGCTGCCAATACTTTCGGTGTCCCAATGCCAAATTGTGCAGCAATTGCCCCAAGATCCCTATGGAAGAACGCCTGCCGCTATTGGCCAGCGAATGGGCAGAACACGATCGCGCACACGCCGAGAGTGACACATAAAACGACGCATAAATTCAAAATATAGCAGAACCGACAGCAAGGACCCCCTGTCTTAATTGACTGGACAAGCGCGCAATCATTGACATCCTGCCGCAAGGCTAAGCCGGTTTCTGGTCCCGGCAGAAGCTCAGATTGATATTTACTGCAAACCGAAACGCTTGAGATTTTCAAGCTCGTAGGGTGCATCTTCTGCGGGATATCTGAGCGTCGTATTGCCCTTCTTTTTGGCAATCGACCAAATAATACTTTCTCCCGCGGGAATCACATCCGGTTGCTGCTTGTAAAGAGGATCGGCATAAGCAATCTCGGTATCGATCCACTCCCAGCCATGCGCCTTGAACGCAGAGATGATATCGGCAAGCGATTGAGCATTGATTTTATTCGTGTGAAGCAGCATCACATGCTTGGGAGAATAGCCCAATGTCTTTTTTCCCAGCTCATCATAGTAATGCGCGCGGTCAAGCAAGTGTCTGATGTACGCTTTTTTCAAGCGAACAAGACTGCCCGTATCGCCTGCTTTTTCATACGCCAGATACCGTATATTGTAGAACCAGTCGCTGGCGTCGATGCTCACCGCACCGGATCGATAGCCCCTATCATTCAGCCAACGGCGTACAGCATCGCGCTTTTGCCTGGTGTCGCCCTCTTTCAAAAAGGGAAACCGGTAACGGGCTGTCCAGCCGGCAAGGGTTTGCAATTGGCGTTCGGCGCCAGCGATTCCTTCAATATAGTCTGCTGCACTCACGTCCGCTTTATTCAGATTCAAGTGCTGTTCGCTATGGTTGCCAATCGCGTGGCCTTGCATACCCCATTGGGCAACCAATTGCAGCCCGGCACTGCCTCCCAATTTAATCAGGCTTGGGTAAATGATTGCATGAATATTGGATTCTCGTAATTGAGAGAGCAATGCCTGGTTAATCGTGACCGCCGCTGGGTTTGTATCCGGATTCAGGCCATCGTCGAAGCTGACAGATAACTGCTTTGCATGAACACAGGAACCGGCGACCACAGCCAGCGCTAAAACAAATCTGGAAAAAAAAAGTCTGGAAATACGACGCATGCGAATTTACTGTTTTTGAGGTTAATGGCGCAACACCATAAGACACTTACTGCGGTGTCCGATGGTGCAGGATTGACGCCTTGAGATTGGCATTTCGCATTGAGGGTAGCAGACAGCAGCACCCGGCAACACCAGGAAAAGCGTTTTTATTCCAGCTCGTCCAGAAACGTAAGTATCGCCTCGCCATAGGTATCCAGCTTGTGCTGGCCGACCCCGTTGACGGCCGCCAGATCGCTAAGCGTGCTGGGCTCCAGTTCAGCAATTTGCGCCAGGGTATCGTCCTTGAAAATCACGTAGGCCGGCACGCCATGTTCCTTGGCAATGTCGCGCCGCCATTGTCGCAAGCTTTCAAATCGCGCTTGCGCGGCCGGCAACAGCACGCGAACTTCACGCTTGCCACGGGGCATGATATTGCGTGACTTTGCTGCGGCCCTGGCCGATTCCTTGCGCATCATCAGCACCTGCTCACCCTTGAGCACGCTGCGGCTTTTTTCGGTAAGCGCCAGCGTCCCGTAACCGTCGCCATCGACCGTGACAACATTGGCCGCCATCAGTTGTCGCAGCACACTGCGCCAGCCCTGCTCGGAAATATCCTCGCCAATACCGAAGACAGACAGGGTGTCATGCGAATGCTGCGCCACCTTGTCGGTACGCTTGCCGCGCAGAATATCAATCAGATGCCCTGCCCCATAACGCTGATCACGTTCGCGATGCAGGCGATAAATGGCAGACAGAATTTTCTGGGCTGCCACGGTGCCGTCCCAGGTTTGCGGCGGCGTCAGGCAGACATCACAATTGCCGCAGGGCTCCGATTGCTGCCCGAAATAGGCCAGCAGACGGGTGCGCCGGCACTGCACGGTCTCGCACAGGGCCAGCATGCCATCCAGTTGCGCCCCCGAGCGACGTTTGAAAAACTCATCGCCCGTGGAGTCGTCAATCATTTTGCGTTGCTGCACCACGTCCTGCAGTCCATAGGCCATCCAGGCGGAGGCCGGCAAGCCATCCCGACCCGCCCTGCCGGTTTCCTGATAATAGCCTTCGACCGATTTGGGCAGATCGATGTGCGCCACAAAACGCACATCGGGCTTATTGATACCCATGCCAAATGCAATCGTGGCAACCATGACCACGCCGTCGTCCCGCAAAAAGCGTGACTGTCGCTGCGCCCGCAACTCTGCCGGCAGGCCTGCATGATAAGCCATCGCGTCAATGCCTTCCCGACAGAGAAACTCTGCCGTGTCTTCGGTTTTATTGCGCGATAAGCAATACACGATACCCGAATCGCCCGCATGCTCTTCGCGGATAAAGCCCAGCAACTGGCGGCGCACGTCATTTTTTTCGACAATGACATATCTGATATTGGGACGATCAAACCCTGCAACAAAATGCCGTGCCTGCGTCAGGCCCAGCCGCTGGGCGATTTCATCGCGGGTCTGCGGCGTTGCAGTGGCCGTCAGCGCAATGCGGGGCACATCCGGCCACTGTTCCTGCAAGCGGGACAGGCCCAGGTATTCAGGACGGAAATCATGACCCCACTGCGAGACGCAATGGGCTTCGTCAATCGCAAACAAGGCAATGCGGCCCCGCTCCAGCAGGCGCATGCAGCGATCGGTCAAGAGGCGCTCGGGGGCAACATAGAGAAAATCCAATTCGCCGCGCGCAAACGCATTTTCGACCTCGCGAATGGTCTCCCATTCCTGACTGGAATTGAGAAAGGCGGCACGTGCACCCAGTTCGCGCAGGGCATCGACCTGGTCCTGCATCAATGCAATAAGCGGAGAGACCACGATAGCGGTACCGGGGCGGATCAGCGCAGGCACCTGGTAGCACAGCGATTTGCCAGCGCCGGTTGGCATAAGCACCAGCGCATCGTGGCCTGCGACCAGATGTTCGACAATGGCCTGCTGCTCGCCACGAAAGGAATCGTAACCAAAAACACGTTTCAGGACAGACAGCGGGGTGGTGGAATCAGACACTAGAAATGAGACACAAAAATAAAAGCCGGTAATTAACTGACAAGGTTTAAGCCGCAGCGATCGTCGATCTGCTGTCCGGCATAGGGATTAAGCTATTATAATCGTTATACCGCTACGGAGAGTTCGATATGAAAATCACACATGTGCTGACAGGGGCCATTGGTTGCCTGCTTGCCGTTGCTGCGCAATCTGCGCTGGCAAAAATCCCGGTGTATGTCTTTGGCAATACGCCCAATGATCCGATCGGCACCTACATTACGGCGCAGATCCGCAACCAGATTGCCAGCTCGCCCACGCTTGCCCTGGTCAGCGATATGAATCAGGCGGTCGCCCGCTTAAATCTGCAAAGCGCAGACCCCACACGCGAGGGCCGATTTACCGCCATTGCGGAAAATGTGGACATCGTCAACGCCGCCTCGCCCATCAATCCCTGGCTCAATATCCAGCAGCACATCCGTATCTGCCTGTCTGAATCGAGCGGCAGCTGCGCCACCACCATTGTAAATGACCTGACCTCCGTGGCCCTGCAATATGGCCCGCCCCTGCAGCAAAAGCTGGGCAGATAGGCGCGGCAGTCAGCCGACAGGCTGTCTTCACGCCCCTCGCAGACGCGGCCTCATGAGTCCAGATGCCGCGCAATTGCTATACCAGTTCTCTGTTGCCCTTGCGCCAGACAAGGACAGCGATATACTGTTGCATCGAATCGAATATCACAGGACCTGCGGGTCCGCAAGCGAATCACACCATGAATATTGGCATTGCCGGCGCCGGGCTGTTGGGGCGCATCCTCGCCTTGGTGCTCTCACGCCAGGGGCACCAGATTTCCGTATTTGACCCCGCCACGTCCGCACAGGCACGGGTAGCGGCCGGCTGGACTGCCGCAGGTATGCTCAGTCCCATTGCCGAACTCGAAAGTGGCGATGCCGACGTATTCGACATGGGCTTGCGCTCCATCGAGCTGTGGTCGGCACTGGTTCCCACGCTGCGCCTGCCGGTGCAATTTCATGTGCGGGGCAGCCTGCTGGTTGCGCATCGCGGCGATGAAGGAGCGGCAACGCGCCTGACCTCGCTGCTGGAGGCCAAAGCACCGCAACATGCGCGCCCGCAAATGCTCACCCGTGATCAATTGCAGTCGCTGGAACCGTCGATCCAGGGCCCCAGTCACGCCTGGATGCTGCAAGGCGAAGGGCAGATCCATACGGTCCAGGCCATGCAGGCGCTGGCCGAATCTGCCGAGAACACCACCTGGCACTGGGGAACCCCCGTGATCAGCCTGAAACCCGGGCAGTTGCAGACGGCGCAAGGCGTGCATGCGTTTGACTGGGTATTCGATGTGCGCGGCACCGGCGCCCGAGAGCGTCCTCACGCCAACAGTCATCAACTGAACTGCCGCAATGTACGTGGTGTACGAGGGGAAATTTTCTGGCTGCAGGCCAGCGGCCTGACCCTTGGCCGGCCCGTTCGCCTGCTGCATCCGCGTTACCGTGTATATATCGTACCGCGCGCGCCCGATACAGTGGTGGTGGGCGCCAGTGAAATCGAAAGCGAGGACCGCTCGCCGGTATCGCTGCGCAGTACTGTGGAATTGCTGACGGCCGCTCATAGTGTGCTGCCCGAGCTGGCCGAAGCGCGCCTGATCCACTCCGAGGTCAATTTACGCCCTGCCCTGCTGGACAATCTGCCCCGTATCGAGAACGAACAGGGCCTGACACGCATCAACGGATTGTTCCGCCATGGCTGGCTGATTGCGCCCGCCGTCGTGGAAAAGGCCCTACAATCAATATTTGAACCCGATTTCAATCTGATTCAAACGGCATGAGCACTATTCACATTTCCGTCAACGGAACCGAACACGACATCGGCACCGGCACTACCCTGGCCCAGCTGATTACGCATTTGCAAAGCACGTCCGGCCAGGCCGATGACCCCGCTGCCATTGCCACTGCGGTCAATGAAGTTTTTATTCCCCGACTGAAGCGCGGCGACACCGTATTGTCCGACGGCGATCAGGTATTTACTTTCAGCCCTATCACCGGCGGCTAACCCGCCTGCATCACGATTATGAAACCATTTGCTATAGCAGACACATTGCTGGAGAGTCGCTTCTTTCTGGGCACTGCAGGCTACCCGTCACCCAAAGTATTGCAGGACGCAATCACTGCATCTGGGGCGGCGGTCATTACCGTCGGCCTCAAACGGCAACTTACGCCCTCGGCAAGCGGCGGCGCCGGTGCGGCACTGGACAATTCCTTTTTTCAGATGCTCAAAGACTCAGGCCTGCATCTGCTGCCCAATACCGCTGGCTGCAAAACGGGCCGTGAAGCGATTACGCTGGCACAGATGGCGCGGGAAATTTTTGGAACGCACTGGATCAAACTGGAAGTGATAGGCGACGACTACACGCTGCAGCCCGATCCGATCGAGCTGATTCGTGCCGCCGAAGAACTGGTCAAAGATGGTTTTGAAGTGTTTCCCTATTGCACGGACGATCTGGTAACCTGCCGTCGCCTGCTGGATGTCGGCTGCCGGCTGCTCATGCCCTGGGGGGCACCTATTGGCTCCGGGCAGGGCCTGACCAATCCGCACGGGCTACGCATCCTGCGTGCGCGCTTGCCGGACGTCCCGCTCATTGTCGACGCTGGCATCGGTTCACCCATGGACGCGGTGCAAGCCATGCAAATGGGCTACGACGCCGTCCTGCTCAACTCGGCCATATCCCAGGCCCACGATCCGGTGAAAATGGCAGAAGCATTCAAACTGGCCGTGCAGGCCGGGCGCATGGGTTTTGAGGCGGGCATCATGGCCAGACAGGATATGGCCGTGCCTTCCACGCAGGTCACCGGCCGGCCCTTTCTGCTGTAACCTCGCCGATTATGATTAAGCAGGCAGCACCAACAGTGCTGCCCCGTAGGCCGCCATCCCGGCCAGTACAGCAAACCCCGCATTGCGGGTGAGCCTGGCGCATACGCCTGCCGCGGCCAGACCGCAAAAATAGCTCAGCACGCTGGTGGCGCCAGTGGCCTGCTGCAAATCGGAATACACCACGACGACAGTCATGGATACCAGCAGCGCCGGCCCCAAAATGACAAACCGACCGGAGGCCAGGCGGCCAAAAATAGTTGACTTGCGCATCAACACAAATGGCAAGGCACGCGACAGCCAGGTCACCACAGCCATGACGACGATGGCCAGCCAGAATTCATTCTGTCCCATGAGATTCTCCATCCATATCTTTGTGCTGTGCGCCACCATCGCTTGCCTCAGCAGCCTGATCACCGGGTACATAGCACAACCAGGCACTGACCGTTCCGGCCAGGATGGCAGGCGTGGCCCCCGCGTAAATCAGAAACAGCAAGGTAATTACAGACGCAATAAGTAGTGCGCGCAGCATGGGGCGTTTCACGCTGAGCAGTGCCAGCGAACAAAACAGGACCACAAGGGCAAAGCGCAATATCTGGTCGACCTGTGGAAACTGTGCCGTAAGACCGGACCCGGCGACCAGCCCGATGATTGTTCCACCAATCCAGGCCAGCCATGCGGTCAGACCCAACCCGACATACCAGGCAAATTGTGCATTGGCCGGCTGATGTCCCATTGCATGAAAAGCGGTGGCGAACACTTCATCGGTCAGCAAAAAGGCAGCCTGCAAACGCTTGTGCAAGGCATGCGGCAGCCACTTGGCGATGAGCGGACCATAAAGCAGATGGCGCGCGTTGAGCAACGAAACCATGGCGACGATGCCAGGCAGCGGTGTGCCCAGTTTGATGGCAGCAAGAATGAAAAACTGCGAGGCACCGGCATAGACAAATACCGAAATGAGCACCGTTTCCCAGAACGACAGACCCACGCCCTTGGCCGCAATCCCGTATGCCATGGCCACCGGCACATAGCCGAGCAACACCGGCACTCCGGCCCGAACCCCACGCCAACCATTGCGTAACACCGACATTCTTACTGCCCCTCCTGTAACAGATCGTTATTACATCACAGGTACCGGGCTAAAATCTTGCGGTGACCGCAGACTGCTGCAAATGGCAGGCAGCGACGCAGCAGTGATTTATCAGGCAAAAACAGGATCGCGCACAGTACCAGTGCAAATGGACATGACCGTGCGTGTGTGGCGTATCTGCAGGGCCAAACGGCGCTGGTAGCCGTACCGCGTGAATTGGCAGGTTGCACCAGGCGCGGCGCAAACGACGGCAAACAGTTCAGTTTTCATGTCTCGCTGCGACATAATTGAGTGTCCCTGCCTGCTGTGCAGCAGCCGGATCGTCCAGCGGATGGCTAACCCCTTCTTCAACAGGCACAGATGCAAAATCGAAAGGACTGACGCCTTCCAGGCAGGCGACGTTCACACTGATTTGCGAAGGATCTGAGCGCCTTCGATGATGGGTATAGATGCCGCAACGCGAGCAAAAATAGTGCTCTGCGGTCATGGTGTTGAACTGATAGCGCGTGAGCCATTGCCTGCCGCACTTGTAGTGAATATCGCCAAGATCAGCCGTGACAACAACAGCCCCTCTCATTGCGCAATAGGAACAATTGCAGCGCCTGACATTGTGCAGTCCGCCCGCGATCAATACAGTGAAGCGGACTGCACCACAATGACAGGCGCCGGCAAGCTTAATACCGTCATTCAATACGCTCTCCTTTTGCCAGAACTTTCTGGATCAGCCGTTGCGATCAAGTTCTGCGGTTGCGCAACGGCGTCCGGCCACCGCCCCCGTCTGTGAGAGGATGGCCGGTCGATGCATGACAGAAAAATCAGTCCAGCAAACTGCGCAGGACGTATTGCATGATTCCGCCGTGACGATAGTAGGCTGCCTCGCTGGGCGTATCAATGCGCACGATCGAGTCGAACTGCACGCCATCGGCCTGCACCCGTACGCTCGTGGGTGAGATGTCCTGGTTCAATGTCACGATACCGCTAATGTCAAAGGTTTCTTTTCCTGTCAGTCCGAGCGTGGCCGCATTCTGTCCCTCTGGAAATTGCAGCGGCAACACCCCCATGCCCAGCAAATTCGATCGGTGAATCCGCTCATATGATTCAGCAATCACGGCCCGCACGCCCAGCAACGCAGTCCCTTTGGCCGCCCAGTCGCGCGACGAACCAGAGCCATATTCCTTGCCAGCAAGAATGACCAGGGGGATGCCCTTGTCGATATAGGATCGTGACGCCTCGAAAATGGTCGTCACCGGCCCATCGCTGCGCGTAAAGTCCCGCGTAAAGCCGCCCTCGGTGCCTGGCGCCAGTTGATTGCGCAGGCGCACATTGGCGAACGTGCCACGTATCATGACTTCATGGTTGCCACGCCGCGACCCATACGAGTTGAAATCTTTGGGATCCACGCCGTGCTCAGTCAGGTAGGCTGCGGCCGGCGAGGTTTTGGCAATGGAGCCGGCCGGACTGATATGGTCGGTGGTGACCGAATCACCCAGCATGGCCAGCACTCGCGCGCCCTGTATGTCCGAGACTGGTTCCGGGTGGCGCGACATATTGTCGAAATAAGGCGGCTTGCGCGCATAGGTAGAGGCCTCGTCCCAGTCGAACCGCTCGCCTTCGGGCGTGGACAAAGCACGCCAACGTTCATCGCCGGCAAAGACATCGGCATAGCCCGCCGTGTACATGTCGGACATGATAGAGGCATCGACCACTTCCTGCACTTGCGCGGCTGATGGCCAGATATCACGCAAATAAACATCTTTCCCATCACTGCCTTGTCCCAGCGGCTCGTTGAACAGATCGATGTCCATGGTGCCGGCCAGCGCATAAGCGACCACCAGCGGCGGCGACATCAGATAGTTCATCTTGACTTCAGCGTGGATGCGGCCTTCAAAATTTCGGTTGCCCGACAGCACAGACACCACCGAGAGATCATGATCTGTGACCGCCTGGCTTACTTCGGGAATAAGCGGACCCGAGTTGCCGATACAGGTTGTGCACCCGTACCCCACCAGGTTGAATCCCAATGCGTCAAGATAGCGCGTCAAACCGGCGCGTTCGTAATAGTCGGTCACGACCCGGGAACCTGGAGCCAGACTGGTCTTGACCCACGGCTTGCGCTGCAGGCCTTTTTCAACCGCCCGCTTGGCCAGCATCGCCGCCGCGATCATGACTGTGGGATTGGACGTATTGGTACAGGAGGTAATGGCGGCAATCACCACCGAGCCGTGATCGATCTGGCCTTGCGTGCCGTCGCCAAACGTAATGGGAATCGGCGCGCGCGGCCGGCTATCATCTGTCGGCGCTCGTTCCATATGATCGGTGGGCAGTGCCGAGCGCGATTGGGGCTCCTCATGGGGCGGCGGATCCGATGCAGGAAAAGACTGATCGACGACCTTGTCATAGCCACTCGGTTTCTGCTGCGGTTCCCCGATAGACGAAGCGAGCGCTCCACGAAATGCCGGTTTTGCGTCTGACAGCGCAATGCGATCTTGCGGGCGCATCGGACCGGCGATAGACGGGACCACCTGCGACAAATCCAGCTCCAGCTTTTCTGAATAGCGCGGTTCGGCTTGCGGATCATGCCACAGCCCCTGCGCCTTGGCGTAGGCTTCGACCAGCGCAATCTGCGCCTCGGAGCGGCCCGTGAACGCAAGATAACGAAGCGTTTCTGCGTCAATGGGGAAAATGGAAATGGTCGAGCCATACTCCGGGCTCATATTGCCGATCGTCGCCCGGTTGGCCAGGGGTACGGACGCAACACCGGGCCCATAAAACTCAACGAACTTTCCAACGACGCGATGCTTGCGCAACATCTCTGTAATCGTCAATACCAGATCTGTTGCGGTCGTTCCTTCCGGCAACGTTCCGGTAAGCTTAAAACCGACCACGTGCGGAATCAGCATGGAAATAGGCTGGCCCAGCATGGCCGCTTCGGCTTCGATGCCGCCCACGCCCCAAGCAACTACACCCAGGCCATTGACCATCGGCGTATGAGAATCGGTCCCGACACAGGTATCAGGGTAGGCCACTTTCATATCATCGTCATCAGCGGTGAAGACCACGCGCGACAAGTGTTCCAGATTGACCTGGTGAACAATGCCGGTGCCGGGGGGCACGACCTTGAAGTCATCAAATGCCTGCTGTCCCCAGCGCAAAAACTGATAGCGTTCCAGATTGCGTTGATATTCGATTTCGACGTTGCGTTCGAACGCATTGGCCTGCCCGAAAACGTCGACAATAACCGAATGGTCAATAACCAGCTCTACCGGCGCCAGGGGATTGATGCGGGCAGGATCTCCGCCCAGGGCATGCATAGCCTCGCGCATGGCAGCCAGGTCAACAACCGCAGGCACGCCGGTAAAGTCTTGCAGCACCACGCGGGCCGGCGTAAAGGCGATCTCACGATCCGGTTGTGCCTGCGGGTCCCAACTGGCAAGTGCGCGGATATCTGCAGCCGTAATGTCCTTGCCGTTTTCCGTACGCAGCAAGTTCTCCAGCAGTATTTTCAAGCCGTACGGGAGCGAGGCAACATCCAGTCCTTCCTCCTTTAACGCATCAAGCCGGTAGATTCGATATGATTGCTCTCCCACTTCGAGTACGCTGCGAGCGCCAAAACTATCCATACTTTTCATGACGTTTTCTCCTTGATCATAAAAACTTGCCGGGTCTGTGTTCATATCGCAAATGCCGATTGCCGCACGATTGGGACGCGGCTGCCATTGCCGGTTTCCTGATAGGGACTTACACAAGGGAAACACTTGCGGTGCGAACCCTTTGGTTTGGGTCTGTCGCTATTGCCTGCTGACGACAACTGCTGCAAGAGAGCGGACACATGCACCACATCGGCCTGATACCGACACTTGCATGCACACTGTCCGAATTGGCATCATAAAACACTGATCTAATGCTTCCCCTATCAAACCGCCTGTTAAACCACAGTTGTTAAGCCACATCTATTTAAGCCAGGTCGGCAACGCTGTTTGCCCAGGCAGAAACGGTTGCATTTCCACCGGTCACAGGCGTGCGATGGGTGCCATCCAGAACGGCACCCCACACAGGGATCATGCCATAACTTGCAGAGGTATACAAACCGGTCTGCACTTTGGCGCATAATGCATGAAGTTGCTGTCCTTTTCACCAGGAGTACGGCGCAAGGCAGATGTCAGATCACAGACGTGATGACGGAACCTGAGGATCAAAGAATCAAATTAAAGAACAGGCTAGGAATCTCACGAGAGACCACACCTGAGAATCAAATCGGAGAGTCACGGCTGGGGATCTGATCAGGGAACGAACTAATGCGCAGATGATGGATAAGATTATGGCGCAGTGTACCGACCAGACCAACGAGGATGAGCCGGCGATAGCAGCCTCGCCCCGGTGGCATTGCGCCAGACTATCCGGGGCGACATGAACAGGCTGCTATTCCCAGACAACCAGCAACTTGCCTTGCTTGAATGGATGCGGCATGGTCTGGCTGTAAATGCCATAAGTTGCATACAGGTGCTCACGCGTCAGCACCTGTTCGGGCGTATCACAAATGACCAGCTCACCGTCGGCCAGCAGCGCAATGCGATCACAATACTGGGCCGCCAGATTGATATCATGGACAATAACCATCACGCCCACTTCATCCTTGTGTGCCAGATCCGACACAATGCGGAAAAACGCATGCTGATGCTTCGGGTCCAGGGCCGAGGTGGGCTCATCCATCAACAAATACCGCGTCTGACCATCATGGCGCCGGGCCAGCAATTGCACCAGCACCCGGGCAAACTGTACCCGCTGTTTTTCACCGCCGGAAAGTGTCACCCAGGAACGGTCAAGCAGATCCAGCACGCCTGCGGTCTGCGCCGCGTGCTGCAGCAATGCATTTGCCTCGCCAGGATCCAGCTCTGGAAACGGATACAAACCCATCTGAATAATTTCCTGGATGCCCAGATCAAAGGTCAGACCGCTGCCCTGGGGCAGCACGGCCCGCTGACGCGCCTGCTCCCGCGCCGACTGCGAAGCGGCCTCTAGACCGTTGATGTAAATGGTACCTGTGTCGCGGGCGCGATCCTCCTGGTTTTCCTGTGCCAGGATGGACAACAATGTCGATTTGCCGGCGCCATTGGCGCCAAGCAGCGCCAGCACCTCTCCTCGTTTAATTTCAATTGAAATATCACGCAGCACCTGGCGCTGGCCGCGTGTTGCGCAGATGTCGCTGCCGCGCATGCATTGCTCCATGACGGTCATCGCATATTCCTTTTTACCAGCAGCCAGAGAAAGAACGGGCCGCCAATAAGGCTGGTCACCAGACCAATGGGCAGTTCCGCCGGAATAACGACCACGCGCGCCAACCAGTCTGCCATTACCAGGGCCAGGGCGCCACCCGCCATGGAGGCCGGCAACAGATGACGATGATTCGCTCCCATGATCATGCGCAGGCAATGCGGCACGACCAGCCCGACAAAGCCGATGCCGCCGGTCACGGCCACCAGTGGGCCGACCAGCAGCGCAATGCCGACGATCAGACGGCGGCGCAGGTGCTTCATGGAAAATCCCAGATGTGATACTTCGCGTTCGCCAAGCAGTAATGCATTAAGCGCGCGCCATTCCCGGCACAACAACACACAGATCACGAGTGCCCAGGGGCCGAGCAAACCGATAGTACGCCAGTTCGCAGATGCCAGGCTGCCCATGCCCCAGAAAGTAAGATCACGCAGTTGGGTGTCCGTCGCAATATAGGTAAGCAAACCGATCAGGCTGCCCGAAATGGCATTGATGGCAATACCGGCCAGCAGCAATCCGGCCACACCTGCATAACGTCGTCCAACCAGATAAGCCAGCCAGGTACTGAGCAGAGAGCCCGCGAACGCAGCAAAGGAAATGACCCAGAAGCCTGCAGCAGTAAGCACAATGGCCGAGACCGCACCCAACGCCGCACCGGCCGATACGCCGATCAGCCCGGGCTCAGCCAGCGGATTGCGAAACAGTGCCTGCATGACCACACCCGATAACGCCAACGCCGCACCCGTGACAATACCGAACACAACGCGCGGTAACCGGATATCAAGAAAGATCTGGCGCAGCAACTGGGTTTCATCCCCCTGCCCACCCGTGAGCACAGGCCACCATTGCTGGACGGGAATGACCACCGCCCCGCTGACGCTGCCCAGAATAATGGCTACCAGCAATATGAGCAGCAGAATAGTAAAGGATTTCCTGACCCTGCCCTGACCTGGCGCAGCGTTAATTTGCATAGCCGGCCGCAGCCTTCAATTGCGAAATCGCCAGACCGACCCGCGGCCCCATGCCCAGCGCGAGCAAATCATCCATCACCACAATGCGATTGTTTTTGACCGCTGGCGTAAAGGCGATGGCAGGATCCGACTTGAATTTGTCGATCCCGCCGGCCGCTTGCAGCGAACCGTTGGTGACAATGATCATGTCCGGTTTGAGCGCCAGCAGGCTCTCTGCTGACACCGGTTTATACCCGCGCTGCGACTTGAGGACATTTTCCAGACCTGCCATTTCCATGATTGCACTGGCCGTTGTATCGCCACCGGCCATCAACTTGGCCCCCGTACGATTCAGGATCAGCACGGTACGCAAGCTATCGCTCGGCCTGGCTTGCGCCTGCTTCACATTCGCCTGGATTTCGGCGACAAGTGCCTTGCCTTTTTCCGGAACATCCAGGGCCTGGGCAATCTGCCCGATCCGTTCATACAAAGAATCCACTGTCGGTTTATCTGAGACAGTCACCACCTTGACGCCTACCGACTGGACTTTCTCCAGCGAAGCGGCCGGGCCGGCATTCTCAGAGGCAATAACCAGATCGGGCTTGAGCGACAGTACACCCTCTGCTGGCACGGCGCGATAATAGCCCACGCGCGGCAATTTGGTGGCGGCCTCCGGATACAGGCTGGACTGGTCATCGGCGACCAGCTTATGCTGCATTTGCAAATCGTAAATGATCTCCGTCACCGTGCCACCCAGCGAGACAATTCGCTTGGCCTGCTGCGCGCTGGCGCCGCCACAGAACAAACTCGCGGCGGCCAGTATAGTAAGGCAACGGGTGACGGCATTTTGTTTCATTGGGTAATTCCGTTTTGTCGATTCGGTCATGCCATCAGGCGGCCAGCGGTTGCTTGCAAAGCGATTCAAGCAGCTCGCGCCATTGCCTGATCTCGGGTACGCCGGGTTTGCGCGCGCCGAAGAACTGCACAATTTGTTCACCGTCTTCGGAATACCCTTCCAGCGAGGTCACCCAGCCGTCTTCGGTTGGCTTGTTCACGATCCAGGTGCTGTGGATGGCCGTGGTATTCAGATGCAGATTGAATTTCGGGTCCAGAATATTGAACCAGGGGCCAGTGCGCATGAGTTTTTTGACCGGGCCGGAGTGAATCTGGATCATGCCTTTATTGCCAACAAAGCACATAATGGGCAGATCCGACTCAGCCGCTTTCTGCAGCATGACTTCGATTGCATCATTGTCTACGCGCTGCGCCAGATCTTCGCCAGCGGCCTCCAGCACCTGCACGCGAGGCAGATTCCATTTTTTCAACAGGCCGGCAAAATCGTGCGTATCGGTCATGCTCAGCCACTCATCGCGCAAAAGCTCCGGCACTTCGCTGGCATAGGCCTTTGGCGCGGCAGGTGTCCGGTCAACCGGTGCAGGCTCCTGACCGGCGGCACGGAATTTTTCCACCAGCGCATCATATGCCGCCATGTCCGAATTTTCGGTGCAATACACCTTGTGCAGGGCCATGCCTGCGCCGTCAAAAAACTGGATGCTCTTGCGGCCATTCTGAGTTACGGCCCAGGCATATTTCCAGCTGGAGAAAAACACCCGCAGGTCAAGATCAGCGCCCAATACCAGGCCGACCGGGCCATGGCCAACCTTGACCGATTCATAACGCCCGTGGCGTTCGTGAACACACCATTCATTACGCGTCAGCAGCATGACTTCGCCCAGCGTTGGCAGCTCCTTGAAAATGGTCTGTGCCGACCCTTCCAGCAGCGTGGCGTCAATATCGCCACATTGTGCCGCCACCAGTTCCATTTCACTGACGTCCAGTTTTTCTGCCGCATTGCGTACGCGCATTTTGGGCTCATCCTGCAATAATGCATCATAACGGGCTTTCAAATCAGTGCTCTGTTGTGTCATGGATATCTCTCTTATAGTAGCAAAACGGTTTTGACCGGGCGATCTTGCGACGGCCCGGCCAGTCTGAAAATCTTTGTCGGTCAATATTGATAGCTGACTGACACCCGCACATAGCGGCCTGCTTCGGAATAATAATCTACCGGACGAGCGATGGCGCTTGGGCCCGCGGTAGGCACGTTCAGCGCATTCCAGTATTTTTTGTCAAACAAATTGACCACGCTGAGCTGGAACTTGACGCCCTTCAGACTAGCGGGCGCCCACCAGCCATGTACATCAAGCGTACCATAACCGGGGGCCTGAAAATCCGCATTTGGGGCACCTGCGGCAGCTTCAGGATACTGCACTTTATCGCGTTTGTTTGCCAGTGTCCATACCGTCTCCGCGCCCCACTGCTGCGTTCTGTAGCCCAGTGCCAGCGTACCTTTGAGAGGCGCGACCGAATTCAGATGCTGGCCGGTTTCCAGGTCTTTGCCAACCGTCCATGCCACCGTCGCCCGGGTATACAGATTGTCATTGATATTCCAGTAGCCCATGGCTTCTGCGCCGTAAATCCGGACGCGATCGCGATTGGCGTAAGTGGTCACACCATTGGGATAAAGACCCTGCTGCATCATGGCATAGAACGGAGAATCGGGACCGACGGGAACGTCGTTGTCGATGAAATCTTTGTAGCGTGTCTCAAATATATTCAAAGAACCGCCAACAATCTGTCCCCTGGCCTGAAAGCCCAGTTCCCAGCCGCGACTACGCTCGGCCTTCAGATTGGGATCGCCCTTGCGCATGTAGTTGGCGGGAGACCCATACTGTAAAAAGAGTTCCGGTGCGGAGGGCGCCCGGTAGCCGTAACCATAGCGTGCGGTCACACGATAGATGTCGGAAGCGTTCCAGGCAAACTCGAGCGATGGAGAAACCTGATTGCCGCTGCGATTACGCAGCTCACTTTCGTAGCCGTTCTGGTTGGATGCAAAACCGCCGCCGGTCTCGGGCTTGCGCGACCACCCATCGTAACGCAACGCCGGGGTCAGTTCGAACTGCCCGTCGTTCCATATAAAGGCATGGCTGGCAAACAGCGACCAGTCGCGGCTTTTTACTTTGGGCGTATCGCCCTGGTTGGAATGCAGGAAGTCGCAGGTGCGCGGCCCCATGGGCGCAGGCAGACCGGCTGGAATTGCCGGGCAGTTGTCTAACCCTGCTGAATATTGTTCATAGGTATCGTCAGCAAATGTGCCGCCCACGGCCCAGTGACCGCGCAGCGCGGCATCGCCCCAATAGCCGCCCGCACTCAGATTGAGGCCCCAGCCTTTTTGTTCGATACTGTTATTACGCTCGTACGGTCCGTAGGGATATCCGTATCGGAAGGGATTCCCAGGAATTGCTACGGCACGCGCGTCAAACACCTTATTGCGAATGGCTTGCTGATTCTGCTCCAAGCTGGTCTTGGTCCAGTACAGCTGAATTCCTGCCTGATCCAAGGCCGAGTAGGCCTGCGTTGCCTTGTAGTTATAGTCTGCCCAGATACGGTCGCGTTTCATCCTCTCGGTCAGTTCATTATTGCCGATTGCATAGGTGTTTGTATTCTGCTCATGCATCTGGTCGATCTCGCGATCCAGTCTGAAGGTGCTCGCTCCCAGGCCAAGCGTGTGGCCAGGCGCCAATTCATGCTCAAGCCGCAACCCTACGTTCTTGCTGGTGTAATCGGCCGGATTCATCTTGGTGCGCGCCGGGCCGTATCCGCCGATATCGCCACCATTCTGGGCTTCGCTACCGGTACGGATACCGTACTGAATCAACATTTTGGTGGACGCGCCCAGGCGGGCTGCAAACGCCATATCGCCGCCAATGCTGTCATCCAGGCCGTCATGTGTGCCCTTGACCAACAAACCGATATCCTTACCATCGGCCAGCAGATCGTCCGGCCGCAGGCCGCGCAGCATCACAGTGCCCGTCAGGGCAGTGGCATTGCCCGCGCCTGCGCCGCGCACCACATCAACGGAGGACAATGTATTGAAGTTGATGGTCTCCAGACCGCCCTTGACATCACGGCTGCCATCAAACAGCCATGGCACCGGAATGCCGTCTTCCAGGATACGAACCCGATTGCCATCCAGGCCCCGCATATTGACGCTGCTATTGCTGCGATTGAAATCCAGCCCGGGAATCAGCCGCCCCAGATCAGACCAGTTCTGAACCTGTCTGTCGGCAATCTCGGCCGCGCTGGTGGAAGTCTCCCAACTGGCAGCGGCACCTTCGGCCTGCGCGTGGACTGCGCCCAGCTTCGGGATGGCCGGATTCGATGACGCAACCTCGTTACCGCTCCCAGTCGTGGCCTGTCCATGGGCAGCGCCGGTGCACAGCATCGATGCAAGCAGAGTCAGGCGAAAAAATGGGAAAGAGACTGTTTTCATAGTTGCGGGATAAGGAAAGAAGATCTCGGCATGCCGAATGCGCAAAGCCAGAAACCTGACGCCGGAGATACATGTTGAAATAACTGAAACCGAATAATACTATGAATGATAATAGTTATCAATACCATTATTGTTAAATTTAAGCATCCGGCTCAGGAAGCCATCAATCCCTACCCCGCTGCCACGATCAACGCCGTCCGCCCATCCCTGGTCGACAGAAAACAACAGCCGCGCTTTTATATTGTCATTGCGCAAAAGTGCCCAATATATGAATATATTGGTAACCAGGAACCGATCATGGACAAAACCCCGCTTATTCACCACGCCCCTGCCCCTCATTGGGTCGGCAATGCCTTTCACGTGCGGTCCGTGTTCTCCTATGGACAACGGAACGTGAATCCCGATCCGTTTCTGCTGCTCGATTATGCGCAACCGCGGCATTTTTCGCCCAGCCAGGAGCGGCGGGGTGTAGGCGAGCATCCGCATCGCGGCTTTGAAACCATCACCATCGCCTACAAGGGCGAAGTGGAGCACCGCGACTCGTCGGGTGGCGGCGGCATCATAGCCGCGGGCGACGTCCAGTGGATGACAGCCGGCGCGGGCATCATGCACGACGAATTCTTTTCCGAAGCGTATTCACAAAAAGGGGGAGATTTCGAAATGGTGCAACTGTGGCTGAATCTGCCGGCGCGCGATAAAATGACGCCAGCGCGCTACCAGAGCATCACGACCAACGATATCCCGACCGTCACCCTACCCGATGAGGCGGGTACACTGCGGGTCATTGCCGGTAGGTACCAAGATCATCAGGGGCCGGCAGCCACGTTCACCTCGGTTAATTTATGGGATACCAGCCTGGTCGCAGGCCGCAGTGCCACATTCGAGCTGCCTGCGAACCACACGATCATGCTGCTGGTGCGCCATGGCACCGTGAGTGTAAACGGCAGTGCCGACGCTGGCGCCAGCCAGCTGGTCACGTTCGCCCAGGGCGGCACCACCATTACCATTCAGGCAAAAGAGGCGGCCGCCCTGCTGCTGATGAGTGGCGAGCCCATCGCAGAACCGATAGCCGGATATGGTCCGTTTGTCATGAATACCGAAGAACAAATTCGTCAGGCACTGGCCGACTTCAATGCCGGGCAGTTCGGACGTATCGGGCAGGCCCAGGACCGCTCCGCTACCGAATAGCTGAGCGGCTGCAGGCCCGGCAATTGCTGGGCCTGAACGCACAAAGCCTGTGCCTATCTACTGTCGTGCCGGGTGTCAACCGGCACCACCGGTTTTTTACAGCGACAGCGCCTGCTCAGAGACCACAATGCCATCGGCATCGCTGTACAGGTACTGCCCAGGGACAAAACGGACATTGCCGAAAGTAACCGGTACATCAATCAGGCCCAGACTGTTTTTACCGCTTTTGCGCGGATTGGTGCCCAGCGCCTTCACGCAAAAATCCATCGCGTCAATCTGTTCACTGTCCCGGATGGCGCCATACACGACGATCCCGGACCACCCGTTATCCTGGCCCAGCTTGGCGATCATATCGCCTACCACGGCACAATGCAGGGAAGCAGCGGCATCCACCACCAATACGGCCCCCTGGCCCGGTTCGGACAGAACCTGACGAATGAAGGTATTGTCTTCGAACACTTTGACCGTACGAACCTGCCCCGCAATGGCGCGTTTACGGCCGAAGAGTCTGAACTGAGTATCGCAGGACGGCAGCGAAGGGTGCTGATCCATAATATCGCAGGTGATCAGCGCAGCAAGGGGTGAAGCAGACATGGCAAACTCCGGTAATGGGTAGACTTGAACAGCCATTGTTATACCAGATCGGCGCAACAAAAAGCATCCCCTTTTGTCGAACCGGCGGCTTACGGGATCTGGCGAGCGGTCCGAACGGCTACAAGGCAAACCGCCGCACCGGCGCTAGCCGCCCGAATACAGGACCTCAACGTCACGAAGCGAGGCAGGACGCGGCGGCAAAGCTGATCGCCCTGGCGGCGCGTGAGCCGATGCCGCAGACGGCAACGGTCCGCCAGGTGTCCTTGGCGAGCCCGTTGCAGCAGCCGGCTGTGGTATCTGCGCACCCAACCCCTGCAACAGCACCCGATACTCCGGACTCTGCCGCAGCGTTTGTTGGCCTGCCTCGATCAACGCGTCCACATCCTTGCGGTTGACGGTGAACAGCGTGGGAATGCGCAGCAAATGCCGGCGTGGCACCGCCAATCCTGCTGGCGCTTCACGCAGACTGACTGGCACAACATGCAGTTGCGCATCAGGCGCCAGCAACGCCTGCAATTGGGGATTGAGCGATTTTCTTAACGTAGCCCAGTGACGGCCGGTGTCCTGCACCATCTGCATGGTCTGCGTGGTGACCCGGCCCGACGTACTGAACATGATCGTGTCAAAGACATCCGACAGCGTGGGAACATTTTCACTTTTGTCGATATTCACGCTGGGATCGCGCTCGGCATTGACCACCACAAACACCACTTTCCTGACGGTACCCTTGCTGATTTGGCCGCGACGCAACTGACCGATACCGAGCGTGACGCGATCCATCAGACCGCGCACGCCCAGGTTATCCGATAGCCCGCCGTCGACCAAATGGATATAGGGCCGGTTTTTGCTGTCCAGATAACCCAGGACATCCGAACGGTAAGCACGCATGCGGTAATCGCCCTGCAGCCGGGATACCTGCTCGCGTTTTTGGGTGGAATACTCACATTGTCCGGCATAATTTTTCAGCGTCAGCGGCGACAGCACCATTGGCACGGCGGCCGAGGATGCCACCGCAAACGATAGCGGCACCTTACGGATGTCCGCGCACATGGTCGCCAACTGGTCGGGCGAAAATTCAAAACTCGTGCCCTGAGATAAATCGGTCGCCAGCACGATCAGGTCTGCATGCGGGTTGCGGTACAGGTCTTCGTAGGTTTTGCCTTCATAGAGCAAATCCAGTTTCTGGGCCAGCACATGGCCACGACCGACCGTAGGCGAGATCGCAGCGGCAAAATTTTGCGGACTGAATATGGCCGATACCAGACTCTGCTGAAAATCCTTATACAGATAATCGTTTTTAAACGCCGGAAAGGTCTTGCTGCCATTGAGCGCGTAATAGGCTGCCACGATACTGCCTCCCGATACGCCACGCACCACATCGACCTGGCTGAGCAGCGATTGGCTATGCCCGTTCCACTGGATCTGTGTGTCGGCCAATTCCTTGAGCACCCCATAACCGAATGCGGCCGCGCGCGCCCCGCCCCCGGAAATGCTCAGAATAATGACAAAGGACGGATCGGTTCTCTCGGTCAGCGGTGTGGTGTCAACGCCGGTGTCGGGCGTACCCGGCGGCAGTGGCGGATTGCGCCACGGCGTCAGCGACGAGCAGGCCGATAGTGCCGACAGCAAAACAATGAAGACAAGTTTATGAATCCACATGGCAGCCTATTTATGTGCAATGGTCCAACCCGACACCATCAGGCCCATGCCGGCGAGCGCCAGCAGCAGCCCTGCCCACTCCAGCCCCGACAGTGAACTGCGGTCTACCAGATTGAGCCATAGCACCGAGACCACCACATAAACTGCGCCATACGCCGCGTAAACACGGCCGGTGGCCACCGGATGCAGGGTCAGCAGCCAGGCAAACAGAATAAGCGAGGCCAGCGATGCGATCAACATCCACCAATTGCCATCGCGACGCAGCCAGAAATAGAACAGATAGCAGCCGGCGATTTCCGCAATGGCAGTCAGCGCAAAAAGAAAAAAAACTCGCAGCACAACCGCCCCCTGATGGATTCGAAACTGTGCTGATCATACCGCGTAATACCCGTTAGCGTCTCTTAAAGATTTAGCACCCGCATCAGCTGCGTCGCTGCACGATCCAGCAAAGTTGATCACTCGGTCAGGTGCATGATGGCGTGATCAGGTAAAGGCGGCCCTGCACCATATAGCCCTGCCCCGGGAACACCCGTTCTAATCACCAGCAGTTGCGCCCGGCCGATCGCCCGCAGCGCTGCGATTGATCAACGCCACGCACTCACCCGCACGCGGCAAGCCGCAGGCCACAAATTCCTGGACAACGCCGACCGCCCATACCAAGGAGCATGATTTTATTTAATCACGCCGCACACCATGCGCCCGCCCCCACCGCCGAGCGTCTTGGGATGGTCTGAATAGTTATCACCGCCCTCATGAATCATGAGCGCATGCTGCTGCACATCGGACAAGGCTTTGAGTCGCGGAGCCAGCACCGGGTATGTAGAAGTACCATCGGCAGCGACAACCAGCCCCGGCAGGTCACCCAAATGGCCCTGTTCACTATACGGCCCTTCATGCTTGCCCGTTTTCTTCGGATCAAGATGACCACCAGCAGCCTGGGCAGGCACCGTTTTGCCATCCTTTTCAGCAGCATCACAACTGGCATTCTCGTGTACGTGAAAACCGTGCACGCCGGGTGCAAGCCCTTTGAGATCGGGCGTAAAGAGCAAGCCAAAAGGCGTCTCACTGATGGTCACCTGGCCCATTGCCTTGCCCGTGGTCGACGTGGTCGCCTCATTCATGGTTACTTTCAGTTCGGCGGCACTTGCCGTGGATATCATTCCTGCACCTAACATACCTGCCAGCAACAATTTTTCCAATCTCATGGCGTACTCCCTCAATGAAAATCAACAAAGTAAAAGGCTAACACTCAAAACGAAGCGATCAAATGAATGTTTCAATTGCTTATAACTGGATGCAAATTTGTCATGAACACCAGCATCAATAACAACTGTAAACGGCAACTGTTAATGGCAACTGTCATTGCACACAAATTGTGGTCTGGCGCGCAGGCCAAAAGGCGAACCGAAGATACCGGTTGCTTGCCGGCACCCTGAATTTTTCTGGCGCGACTATCAGAAAAGAAAAGTCTGGGTTTCAAAAAGACAAAGCATACGCTAAGGGTTTTACCTGTGTGGATTACTGTATATATCCGGTCTAATAGCTAAAAAATAAGGTGGGAGCAACATGAGTTCGGATTCAATCCTGATCGCTTTGCTGGACGGTCTGTCATACGCCGGCCTGCTCTTTCTGGTATCACTCGGGCTTACGCTGATCTTTGGCGTGATGGGGTATTAGAACGTGGCCAAGGAGCGTTCTATGCATACGGCGGGTACGCGGCAACAACACTTATCGCCGTTTATGCAACAACAGAGTCGGCAATCCAGCCATTGCTCTGACTGTATCTGGAGGCCCATTATCATGGGCTCGGTTGTCCAATGCGTGCTGATTCGCTGAACCCATGGTTACGCCCTCGTCTGGCGCCGCGACTGGGCACCGAATATACCGAGGCCTTGAACCGGTTAAAACAGCTTGAGCCCGAGCTAAGCATCGTAATTACAGAATCGAATATCAAGCTGCTGGGAGATATTCCAAATCAGATATGGAATATTGAACGCGGAGAAATTAGCTTACATGGAAACCAAAGGACAACTGAAAATGCCGCAAATGATCATTAATGGACGCAAGACAAATGCAATATCAGGGCAGATGCTGGATGTGATTTCGCCGGTGGATGGTACCGTTTTCACCCAAATTCCACGAGGCGATGAGGCCGATGTCGACCTTGCGGTCAAGGCAGCCAGAATTGCGGCGGAAGGCCCCTGGAAAAAATTCACGGCACTCGAACGCGGTCGACTACTGGTCAAATTAAGCGGATTGATTCTGGAGAATGCAGAGCAACTGTCCCAGCTGGAAGCCAAGGACACCGGCAAGGCTATTTCCTCTGCAAGAAATGATATCCAGGTGATGGCCCGTTATTTCGAGTTCTATGGCACCGCGGCCGACAAGGTGCACGGCGAGGTAATTCCCTTTTTGAACGGCTACTCGGTCCAGGCTATCCGGGAACCCCTGGGCGTGACTGCGCATATCATTCCCTGGAACTATCCGGCGCAAATGGTAGGCAGAAGTGTTGCGCCCTCTCTGGCCATGGGCAACGCATGCGTGGTCAAACCGGCAGAAGATGCCTGCCTGTCGGTGATCAGGGTTGCCGAACTGGCGCTGGAAGCGGGCCTGCCGGCCGGCGTATTCAATGTGGTCACCGGACTGGGAGAAGAAGCCGGCGCCAGCCTGTCGGCGCATGAAGACATTAACTTCGTTACCTTCACCGGCTCTAATGAAGTAGGCGTGCTGGTGCAGAAGGCAGCCGCAGAACATGCAGTCAAGTGCGTGCTGGAGCTGGGTGGAAAATCCGCGCACGTGGTGTTTAACGATGTCAATATGAAGTTGGCCGTCCCTGCCATTGTGAAAGGCATTATCGCCAACACCGGCCAGACCTGCACGGCAGGCAGCCGTCTGCTGATTCAGCGCGATATTTTCAACGAATTCATCGGCCTTGTTGCCGACGAATTTTCCAAAACAAAAGTGGGCACGCCAGACATGGATTTGCACTGTGGCCCGGTTATCAACAAATCGCAGTTTGACCGTGTCAACCGGTATCTGGAACAAGGTAAAAAAGACGGCCTGAAAATACTTGCGCAGGGACAGATCGAAGCCGGTGTTCCGGACGGGGGCTATTACGTGACACCGACCCTGTTTGTTGCCGACAACCATGACAGCGATCTGTTGATGCAGGAAATTTTTGGACCTGTCCTGGTTGCACTGGTTTTTGATACCGAAGAGCAAGCCGTGCATCTGGCAAACATTACCGATTACGGCCTGATGGCCGCCGTCTGGAGCGAGAACGGGGGTATCCAGCAGCGGGTAGCCAAAGAAGTGAAATGCGGACAAGTGTATATCAACGGCTTTGGGGCCGGCGGCGGTGTTGAACTGCCCTTTGGCGGCGTCAAGCGCAGCGGACACGGACGTGAGAAAGGCCTGGTTGCACTCGAAGAAATGAGCACGACCAAAACAATCATTCACTATCACGGTTAATCAACTTCACTTTATAAAGGAAGCATACAACATGGCTGTTCTGGATAATAAAATCGCTATTGTCACCGGTGCCGGCAGCGGGTTTGGCGAAGGCATTGCCACTGCTTATATCAATGAAGGCGCAAAAGTTATTGTGGCCGATATCAACGAAGCGGCCGCCTTGCGCGTTGCCGGCGCACTTGGGAACAATGCCAGTGCGTTTACCGTCGATGTTTCCAATGGCGAGCAGGTCCGGGCGCTGGTCGCCCATTGCGTGAGCACCTTCGGGGCCCCCGCTATCGTGGTCAATAACGCTGCCATTACCCACAAGAACCAGCCCATGCTGGATGTAGACGAGGCGATGTTTGACCGGATGTTCGACGTCAACGTCAAGTCGATTTACCATATGGCCCAGGCAGTGGTTCCGATTATGCGCCAGACAGGTGCCGGCGTCATTCTCAATATCGGCTCCACGGCAGGAATACGGCCGCGCCCTGGCTTAAGCTGGTACAACGCGTCCAAGGGCGCTGTCAATGTGCTGTCCAAATCCATGGCAGTCGAATTAGGCCCGGACAATATCCGGGTCAATGCAATTTGCCCGGTCATGGGTATCACCGGCATGTTCGAACTGTTCATGGGCCTGCCCGACACACCGGAAAATCGCGAGAAGTTCATTTCATCCATCCCGCTGGGCCGGTTTTCTACCCCCAAAGACGTGGCCGCGGCCGCCGTCTTTCTGGCCAGCGATGCTGCAGCCTTCCTGACTGGTATTGAACTGCCGGTCGATGGCGGCCGAACCGTGTAAAAAAAACGATGAACCACAAGCACTGCGCACGCTTAGCGCTCGGACAACAAACAGACAGCAAGCAACAATGCTGCGCCTCATCGGCATGAATATCACCGACGCCGGTCCGCAGCGTTTTTTTATGTTGTGTCGCAAGCGCGGGCGCTTGATGCATGGATCAAGGCATCTGCGCCATGTACGCGTCTACTGATCGCGTATTTTTGTACCTCGTGCATGCGGCAGGAAATGCCAGAAAATCGCTGCGGAGATAAAGCCAAAGCCGCCTGTCAGCGCGATACCGGCACCCAGTGACACCAGCGCGGTCATGCCGGACAGCAGAAAGGGGCCGGCGCTGCTGCCCACGTCGCTGATGAGCCGCCAAAGCCCCAGAAACTCAGTGCGCCCGTGATCGGGAGAGGCGTCCGCCCCCAACGTCATATTGATCCCCGAGCCAAAACCATTGCCCAGCCCCATCAATACAGCAACAGCTACAAATGGAATGAGGGTAGTCGCAAACGGCATCGCCGCGAACGATAGACCCATGATCAGGGTGCATGGCAAAGCAACCCATAACCGTCCCCATTCGTCCATGATCTTGCCAGCCGGATAAAACACCAGCATATCGCCGGCCGAAGAAATGCCGAATATGACAGCCGTGGCGGTCGGACTCAGGCCGATATGATCTGCCCACAAGGGAATCACAATTTGCCGGGCAGCGCGCATGGCGCTGATAAGTAAAACAGCCAGGCCGAGGGTAGCAAAAACGCCGGCATGTTCACGGGCAATGTGCATCATGCGCGGTCGCGCAATGGGTATTCCCTGCTGCTTGGGCGCCACCTGCAGATCGGGCATCAGAAAAGTCAGAATTGTAGATGCGACCAGGGCGGCCAGCCCCACCCAGTAGGCGCCGGACAGCCCCACAAAATGCATCGCCCCTGCCCCCACGAACGGCCCGGCAAACATGCCGATGCGGTTCACCCCGCCCAATACCGAGAGCGCCCGGGCACGCATATAAAAAGGCACGGCCTCGATCATATAGGTTTGCCGTGCAAGAAAGAAGACAGAGGTTGATACGCCGATCAGCAACGTCGCCAAGGCCAGCAACAACGCATGATTGGCAAAAATGCACAGCAACAGGGCAACAATGGTGATCGCCGATGCACCCAGCAGCGCGCTTCGCTCGCCCACGCGTGCGGTAATCAGAGCAGCGGGAATATTGGCCAGCAGCGAACCCAGGCCGATCAGCGCAATGATCAAGCCCGCCAAAGCAGGCGTCGCGCCCAGATCGCGGGCGCTCAATGCAATCACCGGCAAAATCGCACCGTTGGCAAAGCCGAAAAGCAGCGAAGGACCGTACGCAGGAACGGCAATGCTTTTTAAACTGAAACTGCTGTCCGCCATGCGGGTGTCCTTCGTAAAGCTTGATGATGTTCGCTATTTTACCCGGCGCAAGGGTAACCGTTGCAGTAATGTGCGTCTTTGGACGCATGGGGGGCGCATACGGCGCCATCACTGTGGTATTGACCACAGTCGCATCTTATATTATTTTTTATTGTCGCTTTTGTTCCCCTGTTCATCTGCTCAAAAGGGGAAATGCGAGTCGCCGATTGGCTGATATGGTCACAAACATAAAAAATCGTCCATAGCAGTGGCATATGGACACACTCTGACCAAATGGTTAAAACATGAACAAATTATTTAATTTTTCGTCCATCTCGGTTACCTTACCCAATACGCAGAAAACGGGCAATATCTACAACGCGAACACAGGCATTTGCGGCAGGTCGTTTATACAAGGCAGAAAAGTGACGCAGCAACCGAGCTGTGATCGGGACAGCAGCGCGTTGTAGATTCGAAAAATAAAAAAGCCGCTACTCTATTTCTAGGCTAGCGGCTAAGATATTCTTTCTACAAGATTTTCCTGGTGGGCTGGGCGAGACTCGAACTCGCGACCAATGGATTAAAAGTCCACTGCTCTACCGACTGAGCTACCAGCCCAGGAAAGAAAAAGATTATGAAGGAATTCGAACTTGCTGTCAATACTATTTGCATAATTGCGACAAAGAAATTACTTTTTTTCTTTGTCGCAACAGGCACAACTACTTTTACCGCTCGCGCGAGATACGCACTTCTGCGCCGCGACGTTTCACTTCAAGGCCATCGGACTGAAGAATCTTCAGTCCTTCCAGACCCTTGATATAACTGGAGCCCTGCATCTGCATGACGCGAATTTTGTTGCGCATGACTACCGGGTTATGCATGGGCATGCCGAACATCCAGACTTCGTCCAGAATACGCGCCGAGTTGAACTCACCCATATGCCGCAGGACGGGGCCCAGACACAGCATATGGCCTTCACGACCAAAGACCGGGACCGAGTCAAGCCCGCACTCAACCGTGAGCACCTGCCCGCCCTCATAGCGTTGGTTCAAGTTCAGATCCCACCAGGCATCGCCTTCGGGCAGATAGACATTCACCGACGAGCCCGGCTGCAGCACCGGCGCCACAAGCAGTGCAGGACCCAGCATGTATTGCTGGTCCCAGGCGCGCGCCTTGGCATCGTCAGGATACGCCAACGCCATCATCCGCTGCACAGGCAAGCCGGTGCGTACAGAATCTTCAATGACGCCATTAATATACGGGATCAGGCGATAGCGCAGCTCAAGCAATGTCCGGATTTTTGTCTGCATGTCTTCCGGATAGGCACTGGGCAATAAAGCCGGCGCAGCCTGAAAGGCGAACCCGGCAGAAAATACGCAAAGGCCCAGCATGCGCAAATACAACGTCGCATCCAGCGGGGTGTCGCCATCCAGTTGCTCGGGGTTGCCCAGATCATGCGTGACCGCGATCACGCCGCTGGCCTGAATCGACAGCGCCTGGCGCAACCACTGTGTCAGTCCGTCCCAGTCATTGGCCGATGCCGGCGTTTTTTGCCAGGCAACGCGCTGCACGGCCATAATCAGATCTGCAGAGGGCACGACGCCTTCTGTCGGCGTCTTGTTCATGGAAACTGCATCGAACAGCGCGCGGCGCAACAACAGCGGATACAGCTCTCTGAGCAACGCCCCGGATTCACCATTGCGCGCACTGACCGCATCGGGGATCTCTACCGGAAACGAACTGTGGAAAGCGCCAACGCCTTCGTCGACCAGTTGATGGTGCCGCTCCACCCAGAACGCATAGGCATCCTTGTAGGTCAAGTCCAGCAGACCAAACTGCGCATTGCCATTTTCCGGCACACCGTCAAAGACAAAGGCATTACCATCGTCGCCGGTCAGCAGCCAGCCGCGATCTTCCAGATCATCGAACAGGACCGAGTCGCGCGGCACGCCTGGAAAGGACGGCACACAGACTTCAAAGAACTTTTCGCGCAACGCGCCGAGCGTGCGGCGCGCATCGTCCATGCGACTATCGTCCCACTCGAGCGCCAGCTTGTCTGCCTGAAACTGCACAATGGATGGCTGAGCAAAGTCGAGCACGTCCAATGCAAACTGGGACTGTCGCAGCGCTTCGGCCTGCGCAATAAAGCCTGGCGTAGACTGACCCGGCTGCTGCTTGAGCCACGCACCCATGGCCCATAACGGCGGTTGGCCGGCACGACCGGTTAACGCGGAATACTGATTGAAAATTTCGGGAACGTCGCCGGCAAACAGAAACAGGTCAAAGACCGGGCCATCGATAAAAATCTGATAGGTGCCCGGATTATCTTCAGTACCAGGATCGTGCATGACCCGCTCAAGCGAGTTCGCGTATATTCCCCAGCCCTTGGGATTCCAGGCCAGCGGCAAATAACGAAAGTCGTTCAGGTCGGATACAATTTCCACGCCGCGGCGGTTGAAGTCGCCAGCGGTTTCCCCAAGCCCGAAAACCGGTTCGTTATCCGGCAGATCAAACATGACCGACCAATGGGCGGGCTGTCCGGCTTCGGACTCCATGACCAGCGGCGTCTCAAAGCTATCGTCGGTGTGCAAAATACATGTATCGCCACGGAACAGCGAAATGTTCAGCGGACTGTTGCAGATCACCAGAGAGACGTCGCCCTGGGTGAAACGCCAGCCAGACTCATCAATCAGCGACTCGGTAAGCATGTCGCCAATGCACTCTTCACGAGCGATGGTCAGTGCCTGGCGCTGTTTCTGGCGCGGGGTTTGTTTTTCTTCGGAGAGCCTGTCGGGCAACCCTGCCAGGATTCTGAATACGCCTGGGCCATGAGCCTCGACACGCAATAATAAATCAGTGTCCGTAGAAAACTCGGCATGCGTTGCATGAGCGGACTTGAATACAAGACGATCAAATTGAATCACGTGAGTTCTTTTCAGTGAGGGGAAAATACCGGAGCATGGAAACGGGCAAGAGATTCCCTAAAAACGCTTATTTTGACTCATTTACCACACAAAATAAAATCAATTTCGTGTTTTGGCTAAAAAACAAAGCGGATGCGGCCGTTTTTCAAGCGATTTTTTCAACGCGGCGCCACCGCCTGCAGCAAATCGCGCTCCAGCGGAACCGGTTCTGCATTGAGCATGGCGGCAATGACATCACCGGCCAATGCCGACCAGGTCAAACCATGGGATGCGTAGCCGCAGGCCAGCCACAGCCCGGGCGCATGGCGTATTGGACCAAATGCAGGCAACCGGCCCCGGATAACCGCCCGGCTGCCGGTCCAGCCGGCAAACACCGGCATATCACTATGCGGCACTGCCTGCGCACGGGCTGCCGCTGCATCACCCCCGTCGCTGCCTCCTTCATCGCCCGCCTCACCAAACGAGACCGATTGCGGCAATCGGGCAATGGGCGCACCCGCCGCCATTGCATCGACAATCGGCTGCAAGACGGCTGGCGCCAGCGCCGGCGCCAATTTGCTCACAATTTGCTGCTGGCCGCGGCGGGTGCATCCCTGACTGAGCGGTTCCCGTTCGTAGGTGCTGCCCAGCACGCAATGCCCCTGCACTGGTGGCAGAAAATAGCCTTCTGCGCCAATCACACTACCCGGCACCTGCGGCAACATGGCCGCCGGCACATGCATGACTTGTCCGGCCAGCGTGTCCATGGACATAATCGCCGGCATGATCGGCTGCCGGCGCCCTGAACGCAGGGTATGTTGATCCAGGCCGCTTTCGGCCAACAGCGCCGGCGTGTGCGCGGCGGCCGCCAGGATAACGGTATCGCATTCGGCCAAGACCACGGGCTCGCCATTTTGATGAGACCGCAGTTGCCACCCTTGCGCCCCTTTTTGCAGCGAATCGACCTGCACGCCATGGCAGACAATATTGGGGTGGGACAGCAGTCTGCTGATCAGATTGGGCGGCGAAACCGTCATGCCTTTGGCAAAGTACGCGCCATGCCGGGCAACGCCCACACCGGCGCACGCGCTGGCCTGGGGCGGCGCGAGCAGACTGACCCACCCTTCAGGATAGGCCATGGCTTGCACTGCCTGCAACAGGTCGCGCGCATGCCCTTTGCTGCGTGCCAGCTCCAGCGTACCACTACGCGAAACGATGATATCGGCGTCAAAGTCCGCCCAGCGCTGATGGGCGCGATATACGCCGGCGCGACTCAAGCGCGCCTTGAAATTATCGTCAACGGAAATAAGCGGCGTAAGGGCAGCGGCAAGATGGCCTGCCTGTGGTCCCGGTTGGTCATGGGCCAGTGCCGGGTCGGTCACGTGCACATGCCAGCCGCGCAATGCCAGCGCATAGGCCACCCCCGCACCCGCAAGACTGCCGCCCACCACCCAGGCCGTGCGAGCCGAGGCAAGCGGCGGCTTGGCCGGTTTATGCAGCCGCGCCAGCAGCACCTGCCATGGCTGAGCCAATGGATGCAAAGCCAGGGCCCGCGAGCCCTTGTTTGCGATCGCCTGCTTCAGTTGTGCCAGCACCACCTGTGGTGCAATCATGGCCAGATCGGGCCCGGCAATACGCAACACACTATCGGCAAAGTGAGCAATTTCGGCGACCCGGCTAATCGAATCCACCAGCACCAGATCAACAACGGCAACCAGCTGCGAGCAGGTCTGCCCAACCGCCCCGATCAGACGCGTCACCGTGAGCCGGTGCGCCGCCGCATCAAACCGATGCACGCCGGGCAGCAATGGCACGCCGCCATCATCAGAGGCGGCCAACAGCGTGTCCAGGGCTATACGTGCGTCATCGCCGTTTGCCGCAAGCGGGCGCTGCTGCGCCGCAGTAGACGCCGATGCGCCGTTAGCTGCAACTGTCGTGCCTGACGAGCCGATTGCGGCAGCTTCAAAAAATACCAGATGCAACTGCGCCTGAGCTGGCGCGTGGCGTTGCCAGTGCGCCAACAAGGTCGCAGCAGCCTGAGCGCCATCAGCGGCCAGAACCAGGGCAGTAAAGGCATTCTCCTGCTGCATGCTTTTTTGCAGATGCACCATCGCCTGTTCCAGCACCGCACTGAATTTATCCAGCGCACCTTCCATTAACCCTCTCCCTACCGCTACTTAACAGACAAGCGCACCCGTGGCGGCTAGCATTGGGCCACCATGCATCGTCGTCGCGCCATTTACACAAAGAATACCCGGTTTTGCCGCAATGCGAACCCGGGCAAAGGTATTCATTTTATAATCTTCCGATTACCGGGATTTATCCCGGCTGCTGTTCCGATTCAAATCCAGACGGAGTATCACGCATGTCTTCTTCCCTCATCGACTACGGTATTGCGCTTGATGCCGGCATCAAGGCAGCCCATGCGGGAGCCTCGGTACTGCAGGCCTATTCGCATCGCCGATCCGACCTGATCATCGATCACAAAGCCAGGAACGATCTGGTCTCCCAGGCCGACAAGGAAGCGGAACAGGCCATTTTGGATACTTTCGCCCAGTTGACCCCCCGCTTTGGCATTGTTGCTGAAGAGACCGGTGGCAAACCCGAAGGCGCTGCCACCTGGTATATCGATCCATTGGACGGTACAACCAATTATCTGCATGGCATTCCGCATTATGCCGTTTCGCTCGGGCTGATTGCCCACGCCGGCACGGTCCTGCCCCAGGCAACCGAACCGCTGAGCCGCGACACCCCGGTGGTTGCGATTGTGTACGACCCCAACCGCGAAGAGTTGTTTACGGCTGTGGCAGGCGCAGGCGCCTGGCTTAACGGCCAGCGTATCTCCTGCTCAAAAACAGCCACGCTGGCCGACTCACTGCTGGCAACGGGCTTTCCCTTTCGCGACTTTTCCTTCGAGGATCAATACACGCCGATCTTTGACACAGCGATTCACACCACGCGCGGCCTGCGCCGCAATGGGGCCGCGGCACTGGATCTGGCCTGGGTCGCCTGCGGACGCTTTGATGGTTATTTTGAAATGGGCCTGGCGCCTTGGGACGTCGCCGCCGGCGCCCTGCTGGTGCGCGAAGCACACGGGCACGCAGAGGATATGTACGACAAAGACCCCTGGCCCATCAATGGGTTTGTGGTCGCCGCGGGCAACGGTCTGTTTCCGGCGCTCTCGGCCATGATTACCCCCCATCTCAAACCGCGATAGCCTAACCGGCAGTTACAGTCATGGCGCAACAAAATCAGCAACCGTCCGAAGCCATCCTTGTCCATGTGCCGCGCAGACTCGACACCGAGGATGCGCAGCTTGCGCTCGAGCGCATTCAGGAACTGCTGAAAAAACACGCCATTGTCGAACAACTGGTGCATCGCCAGGAAGCCGGTGATGAGCAGTCAACACTGGTTGAGGGTCTGATCCGGCGCCAGCACGAAGCCGAACTGAGCAACACCCTGAATGCCCTGCATCCGGCAGATATCGCCTTCATTCTGGAATCGTTGCCCACCGAAGAGCGCCAACTGATCTGGGGCCTGGTCAATTCCAAGTACGACGGCGACATTCTGCTGGAAGTGGATGACTGGGTCCGGGAGTCGCTGATTGCGTCCATGGATCGGGCCGATCTGCTGGCTGCTACCGAAGACCTGGATGCCGACGAGCTGGCCGACCTGGCCGCCGACCTGCCCCCGGACATTGTGGCCGAGGTACAGAAAGGCCTGACCGATGCTGAACGGGCGCAACTGCTCGAAGCGATGGGCTACCCCGAGGGTACGGTCGGCGCCATCATGGACTTCGAAATGGTCCGGGTGCGCGAGGACGTCACCCTGGAAGTGGTCCTGCGTTATCTGCGCCGCCTCAATGAACTGCCGGATCACACCGACCAGATTTTCGTAGTCGACCGCGGCGACCAGATTCTGGGGGTACTGTCCGTCTCCCGTCTGCTGGTCAGCGATCCCGATACCATCGTGAAAGACGTCATGAACACCGACTACCTTTCACTGGGGCCTGATGATGAAGACCGTGAAGCGGCCAGCGCGTTCGAACGTTACGATCTGGTTTCCGCGCCCGTGGTGGACCAGCAAAACCGGCTGATTGGTCGACTGACCATTGCCGAAGTGGTGGACGTGATCCGCGAAGACTCGCAGGAACAGGATCTGTCACGCGCCGGTCTGCAGGAAGAGGATATTTTCGCCCCGGTCTCCAGTGCGATCCGCAACCGGGCACCCTGGCTGTTCCTGAACCTGTGCACGGCGTCGGTCGCCTCCTATGTGGCGTCGCAGTTTGAAGAAACCGTCAGCACCATTGTGATCCTGGCCTTTCTGATGTCCATTGTGGCCGGCATTGGCGGCAACTCGGGCAACCAGACAATGACACTTGTCATTCGCGCCCTTGCCATGGGCCGCATTACCTCCAATAACGTGAAATCGCTACTGCGACGTGAATTTGTGGTGACATTCCTGGTAGGTATCTCGGGCAGCCTGGTCGCTGCCGCCTTTGCCTGGCTTGTCTCACGCAGCCTGTCCATTGCCGCTGTGATGATGGCGGCACTGGTCTGCAACATGCTGATCGGTGCCATGCTGGGCGTTCTGATCCCTTTGACACGGGATCGCTTCGGCAAAGATCCGGCCATGGGGTCCTCGGTGCTGCTCACCTTCGCCACCGATTCGCTTGGCTTCTTTGTCTTTTTGGGACTGGCAAACCTGTTTCTTATCTAGTATGCGTCAGTTGTCGTTACCCGGCATAACGCGCCGCCCCGATTACTTGCGGTCATCCGCATAATAAAAAATCCCTCGCATGTTTAAGCCGCGAGGGATTTTCATTTATGCATGCCATCGGAAGACAGGGCGTTTATTTCAGTCGACATTGGCTTGCGCCCGTCAATCTGTAACTCACACTGCTCTGCACCGACACCTACATGCGTCCTGTGCAGGGTCCCAGGCCGATGTTGATCAGCTCAGTTTACCGTGGCAATGCTTATACTTTTTACCACTGCCACACGGGCACGGATCGTTACGGCCAACTCTGCCCACCATGTTCTTGACGGTGATACCGCCCGCAGACACATCGCCCTGTTCATTGATGTCGGCATTGGCCAGCGCTTCATCGTAGTCAGAATGATGAAACTGCATGTTGGACACGTGAGACTGCGCGGCATCGGCCTCAGCTTCTTCAACCTGTTCCGGCGACTGAATCTGCACGGTCATGAGCACGCGCGCGGTTTCGTTCCGAATGCGTTCCAGCATGCCGGAGAACAGCTCGAAGGCTTCGCGCTTGTATTCCTGTTTCGGGTCTTTTTGCGCATAACCACGCAAATGAATACCCTGACGCAGGTGATCCAGAGATGACAGATGCTCCCGCCAGAGGGTATCGATGGTTTGCAGCAGGATGGCGCGCTCAAAAGAGACCCACTGTTCCTTGCCGACCAGCGCCACTTTGGTTTCGTAATTCTCGCGAGCCTGTGCCAGCACCGCTTCCACGATATCCTCGTCGCCCATGTTGTCGTTTTTTTCAAGCATGTCGATCAGGGGCACGCTGACCTGCCATTCGGCTTCCAGCGCAGTCTGCAATGCAGGAATGTCCCACTGCTCTTCCATGCTTTCTGCTGGCACATACCTACGCACAAAGTCGGTAATCGCCGCATCACGCAGGTTAGCCACCAGCGGACCGGAGTCGGCCTCTTCCAGCACCTCATTGCGCTGACCGTACAGTACTTTACGCTGGTCGTTGGAGACGTCGTCATACTCAAGCAACTGCTTGCGGATGTCGAAGTTGCGACCTTCCACCTTGCGCTGTGCCGATTCAATGGAACGCGATACCATCTTGGCTTCTATCGGTTCGCCATCGGTGCCCAGGCGGTCCATAATGGCGCGCACGCGATCACCTGCGAAAATACGCATGAGCGAATCATCCAGCGACAGATAAAAGCGAGATGAACCGGGATCGCCCTGGCGTCCGGCACGGCCTCGCAATTGATTATCGATACGACGCGATTCGTGTCTTTCGGTACCGATAATGCGCAAGCCACCGGCCTGCTTGACCTGTTCGTTAACTGGCAGCCATTTTTCACGGATAGCGGCAATACGTTCCTCTTTCTGGGCCGGCGTAAGCGTATCGTCTGCACGCACCAGGGAAATGGCTTTCTCTATGCTGCCACCGAGCACGATATCGGTACCGCGACCAGCCATGTTAGTCGCAATGGTGATTTTGCCCGGCTTGCCCGCTTCGGCAATAATCTCAGCTTCACGCGCATGCTGCTTGGCATTGAGCACATCGTGCGGCAGGTTTTCTTTTTTCAGCAGTTCGGAGAGAACCTCAGAGTTTTCAATACTCGTCGTACCCACCAGCACCGGCTGATTGCGTTCGTGACAATCGCGCACATCCTTGATGATGGCAGCGAATTTTTCCTGATCGTTTTTGAAAATCTGGTCGTTCTGGTCGTTTCGTACCATTGGCACGTTGGTCGGAATAATGACCGTTTCCAGACCGTAGATTTCCTGGAATTCGTAGGCTTCGGTATCGGCCGTGCCGGTCATGCCGGCCAGCTTCTTGTACATGCGGAAAAAGTTCTGGAACGTGATCGAAGCCAGGGTCTGGTTCTCGTTCTGGATCGCCACCCCTTCCTTGGCTTCCACGGCCTGATGCAGGCCATCGGACCAGCGGCGCCCCGCCATGAAACGTCCCGTAAACTCATCCACAATCACGATTTCACCGTCATTGACCACATAATGCTGGTCGCGGAAAAACAGATTGTGGGCACGCAAGGCCACCATCAGGTGATGCATCAACGTGATATGACGCGGCTCGTACAGCGACTCGCCTTGCGGCAGCATACCGAGGCTGGTGAGGATTTCTTCGGCGTGTTCATGCCCTGCTTCGGACAGGTAAATTTGCTGGGATTTTTCATCCACCCAGAAATCGCCCTCCGGCTCTGGTTCCTGCGGCTTGGGCTCGGACGCCATGCGCGTGAGCATAGCCGGAACCTGGTTCATCTTGACATACAGTTCGGTATTGTCATCGGCCTGACCGGAAATGATCAGCGGTGTACGAGCCTCATCGATCAGAATCGAATCGACCTCATCGACTATGGCGTAGGTCAGTTCGCGCTGGCGCCGGTCTTCGGCGCGATATTCCATATTGTCACGCAGATAATCAAAGCCGAATTCGTTATTGGTACCGTAGGTTATATCGGCGCGATATGCAGCGACCTTCTCTGTGCTGTCCTGCTCTGGCACCACCACACCCACGGACAGGCCCAGAAAGTTATACAGTCGACCCATTTGCTGCGCATCACGACGCGCCAGGTAGTCGTTGACCGTGACAACATGCACGCCCTTGCCTGACATGGCATTCAGATAAACAGGCAGCGTACTCATCAGCGTCTTGCCTTCACCCGTGCGCATCTCGGCAATTTTACCGTAATGCAGGGTGATGCCGCCAATCAGCTGTACATCGAAGTGACGCATACCCAGTACCCGACGCGAGGCTTCACGCACAACAGCGAAAGCTTCGGGCAACATTGCGTCCAGATCTGCGTCCTGCTGATAGCGAGCCTTGAATTCCTGGGTTTTCGCGGCCAGCGCTTCATCGGTCAGGGCTTCGACGGTTTTTTCCAGACTGTTGATTCTGGTAACCATTTTGCGATACTGCTTCAGAAGGCGATCGTTACGGCTGCCAACAATTTTTTTGAGTAAAGAAATCATTCTGCTTTCAGAGTAATCAGGAAGACTTCAATGGGTGTTCTTCCTGACAGGTTAGTGAGTCATCACGAGAAAATCACGATAGTTTAACGCATACGAGGCCGGGTAGTGATTCCCGGAGGCAATCTGACGTGCTCTTTTGTATCCGTGACGATTTTGCTACTGAGTGCTGCCGCTCCCACCTGCTCTGCCCGTTTGAGCAGACTGTCCGGCGTCGTGCTGGCCACCGCAGTGGACGACGACATCTGGCTCAGAAAAGCGATCGGGTCTGTCGGCTCGCCGTCGACCCGCACTTCAAAATGCACGTGAGCGCCGGTGGAGCGCCCGGTGCTTCCGACCTTGGCGATGACCTGTCTTTTGGCCACCAGATCACCTGCCTTGACCAGCAGCTTTGAATTGTGCGCATAGCGCGTGACCACGCCCTTGCCATGATCGATGTCCACGACATTGCCGTAGGCACTCATCCAGCCCGCGGCCACCACGATGCCGGCCGAGGCCGCATAAACGGACGTGCCAGCCGGCGCGGCAAAATCAACCCCACTATGCAGCATATGACGCCCGGTAACCGGGTTCTTGCGCCAGCCGTAAGTGGATGAAATTCGTGCATTGTTCATGGAAACCGGAATGGCGGTGGGCGTACGCTGCTGTTCTGCACCTTGCAGTTGCATTGCCAGATCGGCGGTTTTAAGCATATCATCGCCGCGCGATAAGGCCACTTTCAGGCTATCGAGCTCACGCCCGAGTTCCTCGGCCGACATGACGCTGTCGTTTTCCGGCTCCAGATCTTCCATCGGCTCGTCACTGGCCAGAGCGTTCTGGCTGAGCAGCTTGTGCAATTCCGAGGTCTCGGCATCGGCACCTGTACTCACGGCCAGGCGTTCGCCCAACCGGGCGATGGTATCTGCCTTGGCTCGTAACTGCCCGATCTGTGAGGCCATCACATTCAGGTTATGATGGATTAAGGCCGCATCACGCAACGCTTCGGGTGTAGACTCTACTGAAGCGACTTGTTCGTGCATGGGCAGCGATGGCAGCCCAAAATGGCGTTCCAGCAAGGCGCCGGCGGCAACTGCCAGACCCAGGCTGAGCATGGATACGCTAAACGTCCATACTTTCTTTGTCTTCACAGGAGTGGTATTCTGCGAAGCATGTTGCTCTTCTTTCAATTTCGTACCTGTTTAAAATAATGGCTCTGTTTTACAAAAAAAACGGTGCTTCGCGCCGCGATCGAGGCGAAGGTAAAACGGCCGCAAATTGGTTGGGACATGACACCCGCCGGGGCCGGTTGCTGGAAACAGCAGAGCAGTTCAACCTGATACAGGGACTGATTGCACAGGCTCTGCAACTTCCCGTGGGTCATGCGTGTCGCGTGGTCGGGCTGGAAAACGGCACACTGATTATTGCCGTTCCCAGCGCTGCCCACGCAGCAAAAATTCGACAATTGACCACAACTATACATCAGCTGCTGGTCGCAAAAGGGCAACGGGTGGATCAAATCCGCATAAAAATCCAGGCCGGGCTCAAGAGCGCAGCGATGACGGCAGCGTCAACGCCACCGATCACCAGACACGCGTTGGGCGAACAAGCGCGTGACGCCTTGTTTGAACTGCAGAAAACCACAGACAACCAGCAACTGGCTGAAACACTGGCCCGGATTCTTGAAAAAAATCAGGCCAAACGCCAATCCTGACTCACAGCATCGGCGGCTGCCGCTGCGGAATCATAGGTAATAATTTCATAGGCATCCGGCTGCGACAGCAGCGTACGCGCCAGCTTGTTATTTAACGCATGGCCGGATTTGCAGGCCACATAACGAGCCAGCAACGGATGGCCGATCAGATACAGATCGCCAATGGCGTCCAGAATCTTGTGTTTGACAAATTCGTCGTCGTAACGCAGGCCGTCCGAATTCAGGATCCGAAACTCATCCATCACGATGGCGTTATCCAGACTGCCGCCACGCGCCAGACCGTGGGCGCGCATGGCTTCCACTTCCTGCGCAAAACCAAAAGTGCGCGCACGGGCAATTTCACGAGTATAGGAATCGCGTGCAAAATCTACTTCAGCAAAACTGGCCGTTGAATCAATGGCCGGGTGATGAAAGTTGATTGAAAAGGCCAGGGAGAAGCCAGCATACGGTTCAAGGCGGGCCCATTTGGCGTTTTCTCCTTCGCCATCCTGCACTTCAATGGTCTTCAGAACGCGCAAAAAGCGCTTCGGTGCATCCTGCTCTTCGATACCGGCCGAGCGCAGCAGGTACACAAAGGTCCCGGCGCTACCGTCCATAATAGGTACTTCTTCAGCATTCAGATCGACGTGGATATTGTCAATGCCCAGGCCGGCCAATGCCGACATCAAGTGCTCTACTGTTGACACGCGCACATTGCCGTTCTGCAGCACAGAAGCCATGCGGGTATCACCCACTTTGTCCGCAACGGCGGGCAGGTCAACAACCTCGGGGGTGTCTACCCGATGGAAAATAATGCCGGTATTAGCTTGGGCAGGCCGTAAAGTGATCTCAACCCTGCGACCTGAATGCATGCCGACTCCGGTGGTTTTCACCAGGTTCTTAATGGTTCTTTGTCGTAGCATCGTATTCTCAATTTACAAAAATGTAACAATATTCATGAAAGCACCCGTAAACGGATGTCTTGGCTGGCCGTTCACTGTCACCAATAAGATGAGTAGCAAGCTGCCTGATGACAGCACCAGACACACAAGTGGCGCCGTCCTTTGAATGTACAGCAAGCAAAGTGCGACGCGCAGATAGTGGCGGCCTGTAACAAATGTGGCGCCAATACTGCATTGCAGCCGGTTTATTGCTTGCGTCGGGCTGCCAAAGCCAATTTTCGATACCTCATGTCCGCAGACAGGTATCGTTTCCGAGTATTTTACTCTGATTTGCGCTTACAAGCCCTTGATTGACAGCACAACTGTTTCAATTGGCATCTGAAACCGGGTGGGCAGCAAAGACGAAAAAACGACCCCGAAGGGTCGTTTTTGCTAACTGGCGCCATTTCATAGGAGCGAACGGGTCCGGACCGGGCAGCAGCCCGGACGCCGTGTTGGGAAGAAAACGGCGATCAGTCGGCTTGTTTGCGCAGGAAGGCCGGGATGTCGAAACGCTCGACGCCCGAAGATTCCATTGCACGAACCTGCTGTTCAAATTGCGCCTTGTTAGGCGCAGCGCCGCCACGACCAGAACGAATCACGGTGGGAGGCACAGGTGCACGGCCACCGCTAGGCTGATTCAGGAAGCTGCCACCGTACAGATCGGTATTGCCACCATGCGTCCCGGTCAATGCTTCAAACTCGACATCAGAACCGTTATTGACAACCAGTTCAGGCTGCTTGCGACCCAGCCCTGTTGCGACAACGGTAACGCGCAGCTCGTCGGCCATATCGTCATCGTAAGCGCTACCAACAATAATAGTGGCGTCTTTGGCAGCGTAACTGCTGATGATTTCGTTGATCAAACGGGTTTCGCTCATTTTGAGTGAACGGCTGGCGGTAATGTTGACCAGCAGACCACGCGCACCGTTCAGGTCCACGCCTTCGAGCAGCGGGCAGGCAATCGCGTTTTCTGCAGCGATGCGAGCACGATCCGGACCGGAGGCGACCGCAGTACCCATCATTGCCTGGCCATGCTCGCCCATGATGGTTTTCACGTCTTCGAAGTCGACGTTGATATTACCCTGAACATTAATGATTTCTGCAATACCCGCGCAAGCGTTATACAGCACGTTGTCGGCTTCCTTGAAGCAGTCGTCCTGGGAAGCGTCGTCGCCCATCAGTTCATACAGCTTTTCGTTCAGAACCACGATCAGGGAATGGACGTGTTTGGACAAATCGGCAATGCCTTCTTCGGCAGCGCGCAGCCGTTTGGTTCCTTCGAACGAAAATGGTTTTGTAACGACACCAACGGTGAGGATACCCAGTTCCTTGGCCACTTCGGCCACAACAGGACCTGCTCCCGTTCCTGTACCACCACCCATACCGGCGGTAATGAACACCATATTTGCGCCATTGAGCGCGGCGCGAATTTCTTCGCGTGCTGTTTCTGCTGCTGCACGACCCTGTTCAGGTTTGGCGCCTGCGCCCAAACCACTGCGGCCCAGACGGATCTGTACCGGTGCTTCGGTCGCGATCAGCGCCTGCATGTCTGTGTTTGCGCAGATGAAATCTACGCCCTTGAGGCCGGCCCGCATCATGTGTGAAATGGCATTGCCACCTGCACCACCCACGCCAATCACCTTGATTACGGTACCGCTGTTACTGCTATCGTCCAATAATTGAAAGTCCATATTCCCAACTCCTGTATTCCGAAACGTATTAACGAAAAGTGCCACTGCGTTTTTCGGAAACCGTCTCAAAAACAATGCCAGCGCCTGTCTCGCATCGTACTTGAACCGTCTCCATGGCCACCTGCCCGGCCATTGTCTGGCAGTTGATCCGCCCTGCCCGGCGGTACATCGACAACCTTCTGCTGCTTTACTGCACTGCTGTAGCGATGTCTTGCAAAATGCTTCTCATCGCGTTAACAAAACACCTTAACAAAACACCATAAGGGACATGAAACACGCCCCTTTTTGCAACTGCTGAAACAAACGTCTCAGCCTCTTGCGTATTCTAATTCATAAACCACTCTTTCATGCGGGAAATAATATCTTTTAGCGTTCCATTTTGTTGCTTAATCTTACCACCACGCAAACGCTGCACGCGCGCTTCGGTCAACAACCCCATAACTGTGGAAAACCGCGGGTTGCGGACCATGTCGGCTAGACTGCCGCGATAGTCGGGAACGGCAACGCGCACCGGCTTGAGAAAGACATCTTCAGCCAGCTCAACAATGCCTGGCATAAGCGCAGTGCCACCGGTCAATACGACACCCGAGGCAATCAGGTCTTCGTAACCGGAGTCCCGCACAACCTGCTGCACCATCATGAACAGTTCTTCAATACGCGGTTCAATGACGGCGCCCAGGGTCTGCCGCTTGACGCGGCGCACATCGCGATCGCCCAGGCCAGGCACTTCGATAAGTTCATCGGGATTGGCCAGTACCTGCTTGGCAATCCCGTAACGCAATTTGATTTCTTCGGCATCGGGCGTCGGTGTGCGCAGCATGGCCGCGATATCGCTGGTCACCTGATCACCCGATACCGGCAATACGGTTGTATGACGAATTGCGCCACCGGTAAAAATGGCGATGTCGGTGGTGCCCGCGCCAATATCGACCAGCACGACCCCCAATTCCTTTTCATCATTGGTCAGACAGACCATGGACGAGGCCAGCGGCTGCAAAATCAGGTCCTGCACTTCCAGGCCGCAGCGCCGCACGCATTTGACAATATTCTGCGCGGCGCTGACCGCACCGGTCACAATATGCACACGCACTTCTAACCGGATGCCGCTCATGCCTACCGGCTGGCGGATATCTTCCTGCGAATCGACGATAAATTGCTGGGTCAGCACATGCAGCACCTGGTGATCGGTGGGAATGTTGACCGCCTTGGCTGTCTCGATCACGCGCGCCACATCGGCTTCCGATACTTCCTTGTCCTTGACCGCGACCATGCCGCTGGAGTTGAAGCTGGTAATATGGTTGCCGGCTATGCCCGTATATACTTCACGGATTTTGCAATCGGCCATCAGTTCAGCCTCTTCAAGGGCGCGCTGAATGGAATTGACCGTGGATTCAATATTGACCACAACCCCTTTGCGCATACCCTTGGATTCATGCTGTCCAAGTCCGATTACTTCAAAGCGCCCTTCTTCAGGCAAAGCTTCAGCCACCACTGCCACCACTTTGCTGGTGCCTATGTCTAAAGCAACGATGAGGTCCTTTAGGTCACGAGTCATTTTTTCTCTTTACTATCCGATTGTGTTGTCGCTGCCGGCTCGAAGGTGATGGCAAAACCTTTGGTATAACGCAAGTCCACCTGGGCGATCTGCCGGCCGGCTACCTTTTCTTTTAAAACAGGCCACGCCTGAACAAAACGTTCAATCGTAGATGCAAATGATACCGCACCCTGCCCACCATGTGGGTTTAATGCATCGGCCCCTGGGTCCCTGCCCAATATCAGTTTGGTATTATCGTTCAATTCTACACGCCATGCATAGCGATCACTAAGCGTAATCTCATCTACACCCAAATTTAGCGGCGCCAGCCAGCGCACCAGTTCAGCATAGCGCTGTACCACAAGCATTTCGGACCCGGATGGTCCGTTAAACTGTGGTAAATCCGCATCCTCGGGCAGTTCGGCCTGGTTTGCAGTAAATACTTCACCCCAGGTATTGATCATCTGCCGCTCGTTCCAATATGCAAACGGCTCCTGCTCTTCGATCTTGAGCAACAGACCATCGGGCCAGACGCGGGTAATATCGGCATGACGCACCCAGGGCGACTGCTCGAACAGTTTTTTCGATTCGGGCAGATTGATGGTAAAGAAATTGCCCTGCAACTTGCCCGCAATGGTCTGCTGGATACTTGCCGGCGACACATATTCAAGCTTGTTGCCCTTCATCGGCTCAATCACGATGCGGGTCAGATTAAACATGGGCCGGTGAATCAGCCAGTATCCGCCAGCGCCCAGCAATACCACCACCGCCAACAACATGATCAGGTTGGCGACAAAGTTGGTAATGCGGGCGCTTGGCGTAATCATTTACAATCCTGCCTGCGTCACGGGTTTGGTACGCTGGATCTTGCAACTGGCCTGCGCCAGGATCTGCACGCACAAATCGGCATAGCTGACGCCTTCGGCCTTGGCGCCCATGGGCACCAGCGAATGCGGCGTCATTCCCGGAGAGGTATTGACCTCCAGCAGAAAATAGCGATTGTCATTGTCCAGCATCACGTCGACACGACCCCAGCCCTCGCAGCCTACAGCGACAAACGCCTGCTCGCAAGTGTGCCGGATGCTGGCGGCCAGATCCTGCGGCAGGTCCGCCGGGCAATGGTATTGCGTCTCGTCCGAGACATACTTATGCTCAAAATCGTATTTGCCATCGGGCGCCACGATTTCGATAATTGGAAACGCCCGCGCCGTGTCGCCCTTGCCCAGAATGGCAACGGTCAGCTCACGCCCGACGACAAATTTTTCGGCCAGCAGCTCACTGTCAAACTGAAACACTTCGTCAAAGGCGACTGACAGCTCTTGCGGGCCGGTCACTTTGCTCAACCCTAGAGTCGACCCTTCATGGGGCGCTTTGAGAATAAAGGGATAGCCCAGCATCTGACTGGCGTCATCCATATCCTGGCGGCTGCGCACCTTGCAATAAGGCGCCGTAGGAATGCCCTGTTCGATCCAAATGCGCTTGGTCATGATTTTGTCCATGGCCAGCCCGGAAGCCATCACGCCGCTCCCGGTATAGGGAATGCGCAGCAGTTCCAGCGCCCCCTGCAGGGAACCGTCTTCGCCATACCGGCCGTGCAGGGCAATGAAAACACGGTCAAAGCCGGCCGCAGCCAGTTCTGCCAGGGAATGCTCGGCCGTATCAAACAGATGGGCGTCAATGCCCTTGCTGAGCAAGGCCTCATATACGCCCTTGCCGGAAACCAGCGACACCGGGCGCTCGGCCGACTGGCCGCCGTACAGCACGCCTACTTTGCCGAAATCATTGCTCATTGCGCTCTCCCAACTGACCCGGCACCTTGTTGATTGATCCGGCACCCATGACAATGACCACATCTCCGTCGCGAACAAAGTCGATAATCGCTTGCGGCAGTTCGGCCACATCTTCGACAAAAACCGGTTCCACCTTGCCCGCCACACGCAATGCACGCGACAGGGCCCGGCCATCGGCAGCCACAATGGGTTGCTCGCCGGCGGCGTACACTTCGCTTAACAGCACGGCATCGGCCCGACTGAGTACATTGACAAAGTCTTCGAAACAATCGCGGGTGCGTGTATATCGATGAGGCTGGAAAGCCAGGACCAGCCTGCGTTCGGGCCAGGCACCGCGTGCCGCCTCGACCGTGGCGGCCATTTCGATGGGATGATGTGCGTAGTCATCGATCAGCGTATAGGTACCGCCGCCATGATCCTGCGGAACCGCAAAGTCTCCGGTATAGGAAAAGCGGCGACCAACACCGTTGAAACCAGCCAGGGCGCTCACGATATCCTCGTCGGCCAGCTCCAGCTCGGTGGCCACGGCAATGGCGGCAAGCGAGTTCAGCACATTGTGACGGCCGGGCAGATTAAGCACGATCTCCAGGTCCGGCAGGCGCTTGGCCGGGGTAATCCGCCGCTCAACGGTAAATGCCATGCACGTTTGCCGAGGCTGCACGTTGACCGCCCGGTACATTGCTTCTTCACCAAACCCGTAGGTCACCAGCGGGCGCGAGATAAACGGAATAATGTTGCGAACGTTGCTGTCGTCGACACATACGATGGCGCTGCCGTAGAACGGCATGCGCTGGGTAAATTCGACAAAAGCGCTTTTTAATCGCGTCATGTCGTGACCATACGTGTCCATATGGTCCGCATCGATATTGGTAATGATGGACATGACAGGCAACAGATTCAGGAACGAGGCATCGGATTCGTCAGCCTCGACCACAATATATTCACCCTGACCCAGCCGCGCATTGGCGCCAGCCGAATTCAGGCGGCCGCCGATCACAAAGGTAGGATCCAGGCCGGCAGCGGCCAGCACACTGGCCACCAGACTGGTGGTCGTGGTTTTGCCGTGCGTGCCGGCAATGGCAATGCCGCGTTTAAGGCGCATCAACTCTGCCAGCATAATGGCGCGCGGCACCACGGGAATTCGCTTGGCCCTGGCCGTGAGGACCTCGGGGTTGCTGTTGGCCACGGCCGTAGATGTAACAATGGCGTCGGCCTCGCCGACATTTTCGGCGTGATGGCCGATGAAAATCTGCGCCCCCAATTGTTCCAGGCGACGGGTCACCGCCGAGTCCTGCAGATCCGAGCCGCTGACTTTATATCCGAGATTCACCAGAACTTCGGCAATACCGCTCATACCAGAGCCGCCGATACCGACAAAGTGAATGTGTCTAATCCGATGTTTCATGTTTTTCCTGCGCTCGCGCGCTCGCAAATATCTGCAATGGTCTGTGTGGCCTGCGTTCTGGCGCAGGCTCTGGCAGCCACTGCAGTCTGCATCAATTGATCACGAGTACGACTTTGTATCCATTCGGCCAGCCAGGCAGCGGTAAATTGACTCTGGGGCTGTGCCCAGGCCGCATTGCGGCTGGTCAGCCATGCCGCATTTGCCGTCTGATGGTCATCGATGGCGTGCGGTAGCGGCACAAACAACGCGGCCACCCCGACCGCAGCCACTTCGGCCACCGTCATGGCCCCGGCACGGCAGATAATCAGGTCAGCCGACATCATGGCCGAGACCATATCATCAATGAAAGGCAGACATTCTGCGCTGACATTCGCCTGCCTATAGGTATCCTGCAGGCTGGCAATATGCTGCTCGCCGGCCTGATGCATGATTTGCGGACGCTGCCCCGGTGCAATCAGCGCCATGGCCGCAGGTACCACCGTGTTCAGGGCCTGCGCGCCCAAACTGCCGCCCACCACCAGAATACGCAAGGCACCGTCGCGCGCACCATAGCGCACACCCGGTTCCGGTGTATTGGCCAATTCAGTGCGCACCGGATTGCCCACCATTTGCCCGCCAGGCAGCACGTCTGGAAAACCCGTCAATACGACAGCCGCCATTTTAGCAAGCCATCGGTTCGCTGTACCGGCAACCGCATTCTGCTCATGAATTACCAGCGGAATATTGGCCAGTCTTGCCATCAGGCCGCCAGGAACCGCGACATAGCCGCCCATCCCCAACACGACCGCAGGCCGGCACTGCTTGAGGGCGCGTCGCGCCTGCAGGCACGCCTTGCCCAGCATGAATGGCAATTTGAGTAGCGCCACCGGCCCCTTGCCGCGTAAACCGGCAAAATGCAATGGCAGCAGAGGAATCGCCGCGGCCGGCACCAGGCGACCTTCCATTTTGTCCGGATTACCCAGCCACACGACCTGCCAGCCCCGTGCACGCATCTGTGCGGCCACGGCCAGACCGGGCATAATATGCCCACCGGTCCCGCCAGCCATCACCAGCAACGTACGTGAATCGGAACGAACGCTATTCATCGATATTCTCGCAAAGGCCTTCGGTCGGGGCGCTCTCCCCGCATCATCAGGCGACTTTCATAGTCCACGCGCATCAGAATGGCGATGGCCACCAGGTTCATCACAATGGACGAGCCGCCATAACTGACCAGGGGCAATGTCAGGCCCTTGGTCGGCAGCAGCCCCAGGCACACGCCAAGATTGACCAGCGCCTGAACACCCATCCAGATGGACACGCCCTGCGCCACCAGGCCACTGAATTCGCGATCCATGGCGATAGCCTGTCGGCCGATTTCAAAGCCACGATGCACAATAATCAGAAACAGCACCACGACGGCAATAATGCCGACAAATCCCAGTTCTTCACCCACTACAGCCATAATGAAATCGGTATGCGCTTCGGGCAGGTAGTGCAGCTTTTCGACGCTGGACCCCAGCCCGACACCGAACCACTCGCCACGCCCGATGGCAATCAGCGAATGAGCCAGCTGGTAACCGGTAGATTGCACCGTTTCAGGGTCGAACGGATCCAGATAGGCAAAAATACGCTTCACACGCCACGGTGCCATCAAGATCAGCAAGGCAAAGCAGCCCAACAGCACGACTACCAGCAGCAGAAACAACACCGCACTGATGCCGCCCAGAAAGAGAATCCCCACTGCGATTGAGACGCTGACCATAAAGGCGCCCAGATCGGGTTCAAGCAACAGCAAAATACCGACCACGCCCAGGGCCACCATCATGGGCGCAAAGCCGCGCCAGAAATCATGCATGTACTTTTGCTTGCGCACGGTGTAGTCGGCGGCAAAAAGCAGCATGGCCAGCTTGGTCAGTTCGGACGGCTGAAAATTCAACGGTCCCAGGGGAATCCAGCGATACGCGCCGTTGACCTCATTACCGATATGCGGAATAAGCACCAACACCAGCATGAAAAGCGACACGAAAAACAGAGGGAGGGTAAATTTCTCCCAGATATGCATGGGCAGGGAAATCGTAATCGCGAAACCCACCAGGCCGACCGCTATGAAAACGGCGTGGCGTACGAAAAAATAATAGCGGGTGGAATTTGAATACTTGGGTCCGTCCACCAGGGCGATCGAGGCCGAAAACACCATCAGCAAGCCGAACATCAGGAGAGCGACAACTGCTGCAACCAGCAGCAGGTCGTAATTGCGCATTCTGGTGCGGCCAGGCTTGACCGCATTGACGCTTGCTCTCAGGTCGCCCAGCAGACTCATGCCACTTCTCCGTTATCGAGCGCCAGCTCATGCACGGCAGCAGAAAAAACCTGGCCGCGATGCGCATAGCTTTTAAACATATCGAAGCTTGAACATGCCGGTGACATCAGTACTGCGTCTCCCTGCTGCGCCAGCTCCAGGGCCTGTCTGACCGCCGCGTCCATGGATTCGGCGCGATGACATGCTACGCCGGTCTGCGCCAGCGCCTGTTCAATAACCGTTGTCGCCTCACCGATCAGAATGACCGCGCGAGCGCAGCGCCGCACAGGTGCAGCCAGCGGAGAAAAATCCTGGCCTTTGCCCACACCACCGGCAATAAGCACAATATCGCGTCCCATGCCTTCGAGGGCAGCCACGGTTGCACCTACATTGGTGCCCTTGCTGTCATTGAAAAAATCAACGCCACGGATACTGCGTTCAAATTGCGTCCGGTACAGACCGGCGGCAAAATCCCGCAGCGTGTTGAGCATGGGCCCCCAGCCTACCCCAAGCTCGCGGCACAGAAGCATCGCGGCCTGGGCATTGAGCATATTGTGCTGCCCGCGAATCTGCATGGCGTCGGCCGGCATCAGGCGCTTGATCAGGCCCGGTTTGCGCCGGGGCTTTTCGGCGTTTTTCTTGCGCCTGGCGCCGGGCGCTTCAGGCAATTCGAAATCATCCTTTTCGCTGGCGGTAATCCAGGTCACGCCGTGCGCGGCTTCCATGCCGGCATCGCCCACCAATACGGGGGCATCAACACCAAAGCTGCGCACCTGGACATCATTGATATCGTCGACCATGGCCACTACGGCGGCATCGTTGCGATTAACAATGGCAACCCGGCTGATAGCCAGCAAGCGCGCCTTGGCAGCGGCATATTCCTGCATATCGCTGTGCCAGTCCAGATGGTCCTGCGTCAAGTTCAGCACGGTTGCGGCATCCGGCGCCAGTGACTGCGTCGTCTGCATCTGGAAACTGGACAGTTCCAGCACCCAAACCTGCGGCAGCGACTGCGCGTCCAGCGCCTGCATGAGCGCGGTCAGCGCCGAAGGGCTGATATTGCCGGCTGCGATGGCTGTTTTGCCCGCCGTCTCCAGCATGGCCTGTGTCAGCGAGGTAACCGTGGTTTTGCCGTTGGTTCCAGTAATGGCCAGCACCTGTGGCTTATAGCCTTGTGTTGTTGCAAGATCGGCCAGAGCCAGGGCAAACAGTTCGATTTCGCCGATGACCGGGATCTGCCGTTGCTGCGCCTTTTCCAGAAAGGCTGCCAGCGTCGGTTCCGACGGTGCAAGACCTGGACTCAGAATGACCTGCTCCACGCTTTCGAGCGCGGCTTCGGTGAACGCCTGTGCGCCCAGGAAGTGCGTAATATCGCCCTGGCCCTGCTCCTGCAGTGTGGCAAGACCTGGCGGGCAGTCCCGCGTATCGACAATATGCAATGCCGCATTCTGGCGCAGGCACCACAGCGCCGAAGCCAACCCGGTTTCACCCAGGCCAAGAATCAGGACACGAGAGGGGAAAACGGCCACGCCGCCTGTATCGGTACTCATCGCAATTTAAGTGTCGCCAGTCCCAGCAGAACCAGCATCATCGTAATAATCCAGAAACGCACCACAACCTGGGTTTCTTTCCAGCCACCCACTTCAAAATGATGATGCAGCGGCGCCATGCGCAATATTCGCCTGCCGGTGCCAGTCTTTTTCTTTGTGTATTTGAACCAGAACACCTGGATCATGACCGACAGCGTTTCAGCCACAAATACGCCGCCCATGATGAAAAGCACGATTTCCTGGCGCACGATCACTGCGATCGTGCCCAGCATGCCGCCCAATGCCAGCGCGCCCACATCGCCCATGAACACCTGGGCAGGGTAGGCGTTGAACCACAGAAAGGCCAGGCCGGCGCCGCCCAGTGCGGCGCATAGCACCAGCACTTCGGACGCACCTGGAATATACGGAAACAGCAGGTATTTGGAATAGTCTACGCGGCCAACCACGTAGGCAAAAATGCCCAGGGCGCTGCCGACCATGACGGTTGGCATAATGGCCAGGCCGTCGAGCCCGTCGGTCAGGTTCACGGCGTTGCTGGCCCCTACAATCACCATCCAGGTCAGAATCACAAAACCGAAAACACCCAGCGGATAACTCACGCTTTTGAAAAACGGCACGATCAGGTCGGCACGGGAAGGCAGCGGCATGGTAAAGCCGCTGCTCACCCAGGCCCACATGAGGCGGAAAATATCCGCATTGGCAGGCGCCGAGACCGCAAACGTCAGGTACACAGAGGCGATCAGGCCAATAATGGCCTGCCACATGAATTTTTCGCGCGAGGACATGCCTTCCGGATTACGATGGACCACCTTGCGATAGTCATCGACCCAGCCGATTGCGCCAAAGCCGAAGGTGACCAGTAGCACAACCCAGACGAAACGGTTGCTCAGGTCTGCCCATAACAGTGTTGTAATCCCGATAGCAATCAGAATCAGCGCGCCACCCATGGTTGGCGTGCCGTTTTTGACCAGATGAGTCTCGGGACCGTAGCTGCGCACGGCCTGGCCGATCTTGAGCTCGGTCAACTTGCGAATCACGTGCGGCCCGGCCATCAGCCCGATAAACAGCGCCGTTGCGCAGGCAAACATGGCCCGCAACGTAATGTATTCAAAAACACTCAGGACGGAAAATGTTGGCGAGAGCCACCGGGTCAGTTCATAAAGCATGACCGGCCTCTTTTTTTTCTGACCAGGACAGCAAGTCCTGTACTACCCGTTCCATCCGCATTGATCTAGAGCCCTTTACCAGTATGCTTGCGGGCTGTCTTGCAACGACCCTTTCTGCGATTTCATGTAAATCTGTCATATGTTCTGCCGTCTGGCCACACGCCTGCGCGGCCAGCGCACTGGCATTGCCATATGTAAACACATATGAAATGCCTTTATTACGGGCGTATTGCCCCACTTCCTCATGCATTTGCGGCCCGTTCTCGCCTACTTCGGCCATATCGCCCAGAACCAGCACGGTTGGCGCAGGCAGCGCAGCCAGAACATCGATTGCTGCAATTACAGAGTCCGGATTCGCATTATACGAGTCATCGACCAGCGTGAGGCCGCCGGACAGGGTATGGCTGCGCATTCGTCCCTTGACCGGGGCAAATGCCTGCAGACCCTCACGGATATCTGCCAGACTAATGCCTGCAGCATGGGCACAAGCCGCTGCCGCCAGGCTGTTGCGGACATTGTGAGCGCCGGCAATGGCCAGGCGCACATCGATCTGCCCTGCCGGGGTTTTCATAACAAACGAAATACCCAGCGGATCGGGAACCACAGATTCGGCGTAAAAATCGGCATCGGCCGTCTGCCCGAAGGTCAGCACCCGACGCTTGCCGGCCAGCTCCCGCCACAAATCGGCGTAAGGTTCATCGGCGGGAAAAACAGCGGTCCCGTCGGCCGGCAGAGACAAAAATACCTGTCCGTTTTCAATGGCTACGGCCTGGACCGTGTGCATGAATTCCTGGTGCTCGCGCTGCGCATTGGTCACAACTGCAATACAGGGTTCACATAACGCGGCCAATTGCTCGATTTCACCCGGATGGTTCATGCCCAGTTCCAGCACCGCCATCTGATGTTCCGAAGTTAATTTAAGCAGGCTACGCGGCACGCCCCATTGATTATTCAAATTGCCTTCGGTCGCAAAGCGACGCTCAATGCCGACGCCAGCGGCCAGCACGCAGGAGATCATCTCTTTGGTTGTGGTTTTGCCATTGCTGCCGGTCACCGCGATCAGCGGCAGGCAATACTGGCGACGCCAGGCATGACCCATACTCATCAAGGCAAGCGTGGTATCGGCAACCAGAATTTGCGGCAGATCCACCGCGGGATCGCGGCGGCTTACCAGTGCTGCGGCAGCGCCAGCCTGCCCCGCAGCGCCGATAAATTCGTGGCCGTCATGCAACTCGCCACGAATGGCAATAAACAACCCGTTTTCCGGAACATGCCGGGAGTCGGTTGAAATCTCGGGCCGATCGCGCAACAGCAGCCCCAGTCGCGACCACTCCAGATCGTCAAAAGGCTGGCGTTCGTGATTGATTTCCTGGTAAGTCTCGTGTCCCTTTCCAGCAACCAGCACCACGTCGGTGGCGCAGGCCTTCAGGATCATTTCGATAATCGCGCAACCGCGATCAGGTTCGGCACGTGCGCCTTGCGGCATACCTCTGAGAATATCGTTCAGAATATCGCCGGGCGCTTCGGTGCGCGGATTATCACTGGTCACCAGTACCTGATCAGCCAGACGCGCGGCGATCTGCCCCATGATCGGGCGCTTGGACTTATCCCGATCGCCCCCGCAACCGAAAATACACAGCAACTGTCCGCCGCGAGCCGTGGCAACCGGCTGCAAGGCCTGCAATGCGCGTTCCAGCGAATCGGGGGTATGCGAGTAATCGACCACAATCAACGGGCGCTTGCGGCCCGCGTCAACGCCTGCCGGCGTAACGGTCTGCAACCGTCCGGGCACCGGGGTAAGCAACGATACCAGCCCGGCGCTTTGGCGCAAATGAATGCCCAGGGCATCCAGCACGGCAACGACAAGCAGAATATTGGCAATGGAATGCTCACCCAGCAGGCGCGTAGTCACTTGCGCATCGCCACCGGGCGTGCGCAGCGTAAACACCAGGCCATAATCGCGAAACTCATGTTCGACTGCCGTGAATGTCGCCTGCGGTGCGGCCTTCAGTGAATAGCCTACCCTGGCATGCGCCGTGGTTTTCGCAAAAATTCGTTCGCCGGCCTCATCGTCCATATTCACAATGGCATGACTGAGCCCCGGCCAGACAAACAAAGCCGCCTTGGCCGCTTCATAGCGCGCCATGCTCTGATGATAATCCAGATGATCCAGCGTCAGATTGGTAAATGCTGCCACCTTGACCTGCAGCCCGTCCATGCGACCCTGCTCAATGCCGATGGAAGACGCCTCCATGGCAACATACTCAACGCCGGCATCGCGCATTTGGGCAATTTGCCGGTGTAGCGTGAGCACGTCGGGCGTGGTCAGATAGCCGCCCAGGTTGGCTCCGTCAGGCATCACTGTTCCCAGTGTGCCGATGGTCGCGCAGGTTTTGCCGACAGCGTTCAGCGCTTCGGCAATCCAGGTGACGCAAGAGGTTTTCCCGTTGGTGCCCGTGATGGCAATGACTGAGACCGCGGCCGAAGGATGGCCATACCAACTATCGGCAATCTCGCCCAGAAGAGCCCGCAGGCCGACCACCGGCAGTACCGGCACGCCATGCCCCGCATCCAGCAATGCCTGGCCCTGGTCCGTGCCCGCAACATCGGCAATCACTGCCGCTGCCCCTTTTTTTATGGCATCGGGAATATACGCAAGACCGTTAACGACGCTACCTGTACAAGCAACAAAGACATCCCCTTTCTGGATGTCTCTGGAGTCTAGCCGTAAATTCGCTTTATCCGTGACATGGCCGGCAAGCCATTGTGTTATCTGTCGGCAGTTCATCCCTGACTCCTCTTGGGTACGGTATTACGCGCCTCAAGAGGAGCTGGTTCGATCGGCGCATCGGGTGGGACGGCCAGATACTTCAGCGTATCTTCAATAATGGAAGCGGCCACCGGCCCGGAGATCACGCTGCCGTAGTAACCGCCCTTGCGCGGCTGATCAAGCGTAACCGCCACGATAATCCGCGGCTTGGAAATAGGCGCCATGGCCACGAATGAGCCTCTATAGTCTTTACGGCTATAACGGCCATCAATAATTTTACGTGCGGTGCCGCTCTTGCCGCCAATCCGGTATCCCATGACCTTGCCCTGAATCTTGGTACCTTCAGAGCCGGCCGCATCCTCCAGCATCTGGCGTACGGCGCGCGCAGTTTCCGGCTTATAAATCTGGATGCTGGTCGGGTTGGCCCGGTTTTTCACCAGAGACAACGAAATCATATCGCCGTTGCGGGCCAGCGCTGTGTAAGCATGCGCCATTTGCAGCAGCGAAACCGACAGACCGTAGCCATAGGCCATGGTCGCCCGTTCGATAGGACGCCAGCGCTCCCAGGGACGCACGCGTCCGGAAGCGGCGCCGGGAAAGCCCATATTGGGCGCCTGCCCAAAACCCAGCGCATTGAATACTGTCCACATCTGATCCGAGCGCAAGCGCTCGGAGATCATGGTCATGCCAATGTTGCTTGAACGACGAATAATACCGGCCACATCCAGTACGCCGTTACGCGTGCTCACGTCGGTAATGGTTGCGCCCTGGTAACGATAGGTGCCGTGCCCGGTATTGAATTTGGTTTTTGTGGTCACCACGCCAGCATCAAGCGCCAGCGCGGCCACCAGCGGCTTCACGATAGAGCCGGGCTCGAACGTATCGGTAATGGCCCGGTTGCGCAAGGCGGCGCCCCGTCGCTCCTGCTGAATATTGGGGTTGTACGTGGGCAGGCTGACCATTGAAAGGATTTCACCGTTCTGCGCATCCACAACGACGGCAGCACCAGAAGAGGCTTCATGATCAGTAATGGCCTTTTGCAGGGCCTTGGAAACCAGAAACTGCACGCGGCTGTCAATGGTCAACTCCAGATTCTGCCCGTCGCGGGCAGGCTCCACTTCCTGCATGTCACCAATGATTCGTCCCAGGCGGTCACGCAGCACTTTGCGCAGTCCGGGCTGGCCCGACAACTGCTTGTTAAATTCCATTTCGACGCCCTCAATACCACGATCTTCGATATTGGTAAAGCCCACGATGTGCGCCATCAGTGAACCTTGCGGGTAGGAGCGACGGGTTTCGGACAGCAGGCCAATCCCGGGAATTTTCATTTTCTGAATTTCGGTCGCCGGCTCCATGGCAACCTGACGGCGCAGGTAAACAAAAGTTTTATCCGAACCGCTCAGGCGCGTCGTCAAATCTTTGAGCGACATGTCCAACAACTGCGCCAGCCGTGCCAGCTGTTCAGGCGTGGCGCTACGGGTTTCTTCAGGTGAAGCCCAGACTGCTTTTGCCGGAATACTGGTTGCAAGAAATTCGCCATTACGATCCAGCACACGTCCGCGATTGGCCGGCAGCACCAGGGTGCGTTCATAACGTTTGCCACCTTCGGCCTGCAGAAAATCATTGTTCATCGTCTGCAGGTAAAGCGATTTGGCAATAACGGTGGTGAACCCCAGGCTGATCACGACAAACAGCAAACGCGCACGCCACTTGGGTATCTGCACATGCAGCACCGGGCTGCTGCTGTAGTAGTGATGCTGGGACGGGCGCTTACCTGGCTGGTAACCGCCGCGTGATGTTTTTGTTGATTTGAACAAATTCAGATTCAGCTTCATTGCGCTCCCCTTGGCGCCGGTGTGGCAGCAGATTTTTCCGTGGCCGTTGCCGCTCGGGCAGCGCCTGCATTCATTTCTGATTCTTTGATGAAAACGGTTTGATTAATCTGCGGGGTCTGCATGCTGAGCTTATCGGACATCACCCGGTCTATATTGGCGCTGGTGGTCAGCTGCGCACGTTCAAGCAGCAGGTGACGCCAGTCAACTTCCAGTTCACGCTCGGCGGCCTGGGCCCGACCAATATCGATATAAAGTAAACGTTGCTGATAGCGGCTGGACACCAGGGAAATGGCACTGTACATGAAAAAACCGATCAGAAATATCAGTGCGAGGCGGGCCACGATCCTCTCCTTTTCTGTGTATCCATGCCCGGCAGTGCCGCGCGGATCGCATTTTCATGCGCCTGGTTCCAGGCCGCATCGGTGCGTTGGGCAACACGCAGCACGGCAGAGCGCGAGCGCGGATTATCGCGAACCTCACTCTCCTCGGCCAACACCCTGCCCAGATTTTTCAGAACAGGCTCGGGCATTTCACTCTCACGCAAGGGCATACGGGCAAGCTCGGGCGGCAACGACGAGGCTGCGGCAAAACACTGCTTGACCATGCGGTCTTCGAGAGAATGAAAACTGATCACCGCCATTCTTCCTTGTGGAGCAAGTACCTTCAGAATTGACGCGAGGGTGTCCGCCAATTCCTTGAGTTCTTCATTGATGTGAATCCGTATAGCCTGAAAGGTGCGTGTGGCCGGATGTTGGCCTTTTTCCCGCGTACGGACGACGTTTGCGACGAGCTCGGCAAGTTCGAGCGTTGTGCACAAAGGGCTGGATTGGCGGCGAGCATCAATCGCCTTTGCAATCTGGAAAGCAAACCGTTCTTCGCCATAATATTTAATGACCTCCTTCATGTTGTCCACACTGGCCTGGGCCAGCCACTGCGCGGCCGTCTGACCGCGACTTGTATCCATCCGCATATCCAGCGGGCCATTGCGCATGAACGAAAAGCCCCTGGCTGCATCATCAATCTGAGGCGATGAAACGCCTAAATCCATCATGACGCCGTCAATCTGCGTCACACCCTGCTCGGCCAGCGCCGGCACCATGGTGGCAAAACCATCATGAATCACCGTGACCCTGGCATCCTCGCGACTTAACTGCATTGCCGCTTCTATCGCGCGCGGATCCTTGTCAAATACAAACAACCGGGCACTTTTGCTCAGGGCGGACAACAGCAGGCGACTGTGCCCACCCCGACCAAAAGTTCCATCTACAAACACACCATCGCGCTTTGCCGGTGGTGCCCACTGCCTGACTGCGGCAGATTTGGCGTGAAAATCGGCAAGTACCAGCGCGTTGACGGTTTCTTCATACAAAACCGGCTTGTGTTCGTATCCTGCTTCTGCCATCACAGTGAAAAATGCTCAAGACTATCAGGCAGACCCTTGGCCAGATCCTGTGCCTGTTGCTGCGCAAAGATCGTGGCATCCCATAAATCAAAGTGCTTGCCCATGCCTACCAGCACCACATCTTTGGCAATGCTGGTTGCCATACGCAATTCCGGCGCAATCAAAATGCGACCCGAACCGTCAATTTCGACGTCCTGGGCATTACCCAGCAACATGCGTTGCACGTGGCGGGCCGACATGGGAAACGCCATAATGGCCTCGCGTTTTTCTTCCCATACCGGTCGCGGGTATATAAGCAAACCGCCGTCAAAGTTGCGGGTGACAGTCAGGGCGCCGTCTGCGGCCTCGGTCAGGGCGTCACGATACCGGGTTGGAATGGTCATCCTCCCCTTGGCATCCAGCGTGAGCGCACTGTTTCCCTGAAATATCACTTTTATCCCACAATTTTGCACAAAATCCTACTTTTTCCCACTTTAAGTGAATGCGCGTAAATGGTCAAGTTCTATTTAGTGACTTTTTTCAATCACAACAAAGACTTAGCCAACTTCGCCGAAAACGCGAAATTTTTGTTTATAAAAATCAGGGGGTTAAAATTAATTACAGGAAAATGTCAGAAACAGTCGCTAATTTCGGAATAATTATTAGCATTTATTAACATTAGCGACATGTGAGAAAAAGAAGACAGGAAAGGTCTGTAAGCCGGATTCTGTAAACCGGTTTCCCGGTTGGCAATCATTCCTCTGGCAACCTTATTACTAAGGCACTCAAGCCATCTACCCGCATGCTTGGACGAGCCGCCCTTCGTGACGAATCACACGCATGCCTATTTGATGTTGCTCCGGATAGAGGTTACCGCGTTTCACCCTGACGCGCTGTCATCCTTGTCGGATGACGTCATACGGAAGTTGCCGTATCAGTGCGGTTAAGCCCGCGCGCCAGTCTCGTCTCTGTGGCCCTATTCCTCGATGGCGCAAACCACCGGACGGCTGTTAGCCGCTATCCTGCCCTGCGGAGTCCGGACATTCCTCGATACTGATGTACCGCGATTGCCCAACCTTTCCTGCGACCACTATTGTAACCGTGATAATGCCTCACTAGCCAGCGATATCCACAAGCGGGCCCAGGAATAATGCGACAATGTTGGTATTGTTCAATTTCGGCTCTCTCAGGCTTTCTCTTTCAGGTTCGCAGTTTCCCTATGGCAGCAAACACGCTCATCACGCTTCTGAACGCACAATTGGCTTTCGGCCATCATGCCCTACTCGATCACGCCTCGCTCACCATTACCGAGGGCGACCGCATCGGCCTAATCGGCCGCAACGGCGCGGGCAAATCGTCGTTGCTGCGCATCCTGGATGGCCGCGCCGACCCGGACGACGGGGAGATCTCTCGACTGGGTTCCCTGCGCTCGATGACTGTCGAGCAAGAACCCGAGCTTCCCGAAGACAGTACGGTATACGACACCATTGTCGGGGATTTTCTAAGCACAGAAGACTGGCAGCGTCCTACGCGGGCAAACGCCATGATTGAAGACCTGGGCCTGAACCCCGACGCCAAAATCGCCGGTTTGTCGGGCGGCACACGCAAGCGTATCGCCTTGGCGCGCGCCTTCGTCGAAGAGCCCGATCTCCTGTTGCTGGACGAGCCCACCAATCACCTGGACTTCCTGGGTATCGCCTGGCTTGAAAAACGCATTCTGCAAAACCGCGGGGCCAGCGTGGTCATTACCCACGATCGGCGCTTTCTGGATGCCGTCACCACACGCATTGTGGAATTGGACCGAGGAAAACTGCACAGCTACCCTGGCACATTCAGCCAGTGGCAAACCCACAAGGCCGAATGGCTGGCCGCTGAAAAAGTACAGAACGAACGATTCGACAAAGTCCTGGCGCAGGAAGAAGTGTGGATACGCAAGGGCGTACAGGCCCGGCGGACCCGCAACGAAGGCAGGGTAAAACGGCTGGAGCAGTTGCGGCGCGAACGCACTGAAAGACGGGAGCGCGTGGGCAATGTGAACTTTGCCCTGGCGACCGGCGAGCGTTCGGGCAAGCTGGTTGCCGAACTGGAAAACGTTAACAAGGCCTTCGGCGACAAAACCGTCATACGCGATTACTCCACGACCATCATGCGCGGAGATCGCATCGGCATTATCGGCCCCAACGGTGCCGGCAAAACCACGCTGCTTAAAATCATTCTGGGAAAACTGGAACCGGACAGCGGCAACGTCAGGATGGGCACCAATCTGTCGGTGGCCTATTTCGACCAGATGCGCGAACAGCTGGACGACAGCGCCGCCCTCACCGACGTCATCAATCCAGGTAGCGAATGGGTGGAGATCGGTAATCAGCGCAAGCATGTTATGAGCTATCTGGGCGACTTTCTTTTCTCGCCGGCTCGTGCCCGCTCGCCCGTATCCAGTCTGTCGGGCGGTGAACGCGCCCGGCTGCTGCTGGCGCGCCTTTTCGCCCGCCCGGCCAATATCCTCGTCATGGACGAACCCACCAACGACCTGGACATTGAAACACTGGAATTGCTGGAGGAACTGTTGCAAGAGTTTTCCGGTACCGTATTGCTGGTCAGCCACGATCGCACATTCCTGAACAACGTAATTACCCAAACCATTGCCTGCGAAGGCAACGGACAATGGCGCGATTACGTGGGCGGATACGACGACTGGCTAGCCCAGCGGCCTGCATCCATACAGGACCGGGAGGATAATGCGAATACTTCGATGTCGGCAAAGAACGCATCGGGCCAGACGCAAGAGAGTGTCCGCAAGGATAGCAAATCTGGCCGCCTGAGCAACTGGGAACAACAGGAACTGGACCGTATCCCCAAGGAAATCGTTACACTGGAAACGGAACAAAGCGAGCTGACCCAACATCTGTCGGAGCCCGACCTGTATGCCGATGGCCCGGAAAAAGCCGCCGGCATTCACGAGCGTTTGCTGGAAATTGAAGAAACCCTGCTGGCCAAGCTGGAGCGCTGGGAATTGCTCGAAAGCAAGAAAGGCGGCTGATCAGCCGTTGACGATGGCAATCGACAAGCCATCCCAGCCTTTGCTGCCCACGGTCTGAAAGGCCGTGGCCGACAGGCGTTCATGGCCGGCCATGTCATCAAAGAAACGACGCAAGCCCTTGATATTGCTGCCTTCCGAATGGGCGTCCAGAATCTGCCCCTGGCGCACCACGTTGTCAGCCACGATGACCGTGCCCGGCGCCGATAGCTTCAGCGCCAATTCCAGATAGCGAGGATTGTTTTCCTTGTCAGCATCCATAAAGATGAAATCGAACGGCGCAGCGCCTTCATCAATGAGCGCCTGCATCAGATCTGCCGCGCGCCCCAGACGAATTTCGACCCGATCATCCACCGCGGCAATGCGCAGACTTTCCCGCGCCACTCTCACATAGTTTTCATCAAAATCCAACGTAATCAGGCGGCCGTCCGGGCCCATTCCCAGCGCCATCCAGACGGTGCTGTAGGCGCCCAGCGTGCCCAGTTCCAGAATACGCTTTGCTCCCTTGATACGCACCAGCAGGTTCAGTAGCTTGCCCTGATTGGGCGCCACCTGAATCGCCGGCATGGCGTGCGCCTCGCAATGCGCAAGCACTTTGGCCGGAATGGCATCGTCCGCCAGAAGCAGACCGTTGAAATAATCATCGACCGCAAGATAACGCTCGGGAGTAATCTGAATTTTCATAGTATTAAGACTCTATTGACAAAAGTAGCCGGCAGCGATTGCCGGACAAGGCAGGTCAGGCCGGCGGGCACAGGCAGCGGACGAATGCGCATCGCACCCACTGGACATCATGATTGATCGGATAAACCGCCACAAATGCCTTTGCCGATGCCCGTCGGATCACTGCGCCAGGATATTGATGACAGCGCCGCACTCACATGGACCGGCAGATGTTGGGATCCACCGATATTCAGGCCAGCCTCATTCTTGCGAAGCCGCTGGTATTCATGCGCAGGACCCAGGCCATCAGCCTATCCGGTCAATCGGAAAAAGACCAGTTCAGCGTTTCACCAGCAGCCAGCGGCACCAATTCGGTGGCGCCATAGGCAAGCGTAACGGGAATCTCAAACGCCTTGCGCTCCAGCGTTACCATGGCCGTATTGACGGGCAACCCGTAAAAGGCGGGCCCATTCAGACTGGCAAAGGCCTCCAGCCGGTCCAGGCGCCCTGCCTGCTCAAATGCCGTGGCATACAACTCCAGCGCATGCAATGCCGTATAACAGCCGGCGCACCCACAGGCATGCTCCTTGAGCCCCCGGGCATGCGGGGCGCTATCGGTTCCCAGGAAAAAACGATCGGTATCGCCCGTGGCCGCAGCCACTAGCGCCAGGCGGTGTGTTTCACGCTTCAATACCGGCAAACAGTAATAGTGTGGCCGGATCCCACCGGTGAAAATGGCATTGCGGTTGTACAGCAAATGATGGGCCGTAATCGTGGCCGCGACCGGGCCCTCTGCCTGCGTCACATAATCGACGCCCTCTTTGGTCGTAATGTGCTCGAATACGACTTTGAGCGATGGATAGCGCTGGCGCAGCGGGATCATTACCCGGTCGATAAATACCGCCTCACGATCGAACAGATCGACCGTCTGATCGGTGACCTCGCCGTGCACCAGCAAGGGCACGCCATGTTTTTCCATCGCTGCCAGCGCCTTGTCGCACTGATCCAGTAGATTGGTCACACCGGCATCTGAATTGGTGGTGGCGCCGGCCGGATACAGTTTGACCGCGTGTACAAAATCGGAGGCAGCGGCCTGCGCAATATCCTGCGCCGTCGTGCCTTCGGTCAGATACAACGTCATCAGCGGCGTAAAAGTGGCCGGATCACGCCCGGCCTCTTGCAGCGCCGAGACAATGCGGTCACGATAGGCCTCGGCCTGTTCTACCGTCGTTACGGGCGGTCGCAAATTAGGCATGATAATGGCGCGTCGGAACTGGCGCGCGGAATGCGCAACCACGGCTCGCAACGCCTCCTGGTCCCGCAAATGCAAATGCCAGTCGTCTGGCTGAATAAGGGTGATGGCAGTATCTGTAATCAGCATAATGATGGATGTCCTTTTGATGACCAATACTATACAGAAAACCGAGGGGAAATTTCGTGCCGGCGCATCAGCGGCATACAGAAGCAAGGACAGTAGCCTGATCGGACCGGCTGCATTTTGAGCAAATTTTGAGCAAGTGCGGCGCCTCTACCACCTGATACGTACACCGCAGACCCTATCGGCTGACACAAGCGACGGCAATTTACACTGACCGGCGCCTGAACAAAACGTCCCAGGGGGCCGCTCAAAGCGGCTTATGCACGACAATGCTAATAATTCCTAACAAATCGACCTTTTTTCAAAAAAACACAAAAATCTCACAAACAGCACTCTATTTCTTTCAATTTCTTTTATTTTGCTTTCAAAAAACAATATCTGTAATTTTCGCCAATTTCGCATAAAAAAAAACTATGCAAGAGGCAAATTACACGTTATTCTCTCCCATGTACGAATATACACACGCCTTTATGGAGATTTAAAAATATGGCAACAACTTCAGAAAAACCAGCCCGTAAGCCAAACGCAGCTTTCATGAAACCGCTGACTCCCAGCGCTGAGCTGGCTCAAGTAATCGGCAGTGATCCGTTACCTCGTACAGAAGTGACCAAGAAAATCTGGGAATACATCAAAAAACACGATCTGCAGGATCCTAAAAACCGTCGCAACATTAATGCCGACGCAAAACTGCGGCCCATTTTCGGTAAAGATCAGGTCAGCATGTTCGAAATGACAAAACTGGTCAGCACACACCTGAAATAATCAGCTGTGCATTGCCGGTTAAAAAAACGAATCCAGTGGGTTCGTTTTTTTTCGTCCTGTTTTGCCTTTTCACAGCGTATCGACACACTAAACGCGCCATCTTCGCAAGAAGGGGTGAGACGCAATTGCGCTACGCCCGAATGTACACCCATCCATCCTGCTGCAGCCGGGCAAGCTCAACAATAGCGCCGTGCGGGAGCACTTGCAGCGGCGCTCTGTTCTGGCGAGCTGCCCGGTTCAGGGTGTTCGGACATAACCAGGTAAAGGCATCAAGCTGCTCCTGCGGCTCATCCAGAGCAGCAATCACCGCCTGGGCATTGAGCACAATTTTAACGCACGCGCCTGGCTCCTCCCGCAGCAGATTGCCAGCATTGCTACGGGCACGCTGCAGAGCATCTGCGGTTGGCGCATGCAGCACCACTTTCAAAACAGCTTGATCAGTCATCACAATCCACTTTCAAAAAGACCATTATCCCACCGTTCAACACCCCGGTGCGAGCGACGCGCGTATGTGCCCTGCTTCCCGCCACAACCATGGCACATACGCCGATACCCACGTCACCGGCAACCACCCTGACAGCATCCCCATTTTGAGCAGACCAACGCCGCAAGGCGGATGCCCGCCACCGACGCTTCCATTCACCTATGCAAAGCCAATAAAACGATAGGACTACTGATAATCATTATCATTATTGTTATATAATTTGCCCTTTCCAAATTAATTGAAGGCAAGTTCATGAGAACCATTCAGCCAGCGAGACTCGCTCCCGCCTGCGACACAACATCGCCGAGCTCGCCCTCGCTCATGAACCGGCTTGTGATCAATACGCTTAGTCTGTCTGTTCTGGGATTGCCACTGACCGCTTACGCCCAGAGCAGCGTCGTACAGCTGACCCCTATCGTTGCAAACGGGGCCGAGGATGCACTGCCCATACCCTATGCTGGAGGGCAGGTCGCGCGTGGCGGCGGACTTGGTGTGCTGGGTTCAGCAGATGTCATGGATACGCCCTTTAGCACGACCAATTACACATCGCAATTTCTTAATGACCAGCAAGCCCGCACCTTGGCCGACGTGGTCGTCAACGAAGCATCTGTACGCGTGATGACGTCAACCGGCAGTTTCAGTGAAGATTTCCAGATCCGTGGCTTCAATGTCGACAGCGGTAATGTCGGCTTCAACGGGCTATATGGCCTGGCTTCTTCCAACCGCATGCCCACAGCCATGATGGAACGGGTTGAAGTTCTCAAGGGGCCGGCTACGCTGATGTACGGCATCAGCCCTACCGGCAGCATAGGCGGAAACATTAATATCGTTACCAAGCGTGCCGACGATGAACCCTTGACCCGCGTCACGACAACGTACGAAAGCAAGTCAATCCTGGGTGCGCACCTGGATATGGGACGCCGCTTTGGGGATGACAAGCAATGGGGGATCCGCTTTAACGGCGTATACCGCAATGGAAAAACAAGCCTGGACGACGGTCGCCAGAAATTTGCCCTTGGCGCGCTGTCGCTGGACTACCGCTCAGCCAAACTGCGATGGTCCCTGGACACGTACGCACAACGAGAAAATGTTGACAATTTTCGTGCGCAGACCGGGTTCCATCCAGATATCGCAAACGTTCCGTCAGCCCCTTCCGGCCATCGCGCCATCTATTCAGGCGCCGACCTGACGATTCGCGACTCGACTATCGCCTCGCGATTGGAATACGATATCTCCGACCGGTTGATGGTCTATGCGGCGGCAGGCTACCACTACGGTGCCAGCGAGCAGGACTTCCCTTCTGCACGTACGACCGATGCGGTGGACGATTTGGGTAACTTGAGGGTCATCAATTCGTGGTATGACGCCTACGCGCGCAACAAGACTGCCGAGATCGGCGCGCGCGCAAAATTCAATACCTTTGGTGTGAACCACCTGGTCACCCTGTCCGGCTCTATTCTCAAAACAGAAGCGGGAAGCTTCTACCTATCAGCACCATTGAGTCAAACGATCGGTTCCAATATCTATGATCCGGTACGACTGATCCCCATGACGGGCGATCGCCAGTCGCCCAGCAAGAATTCGGAAACCAGGCTCTCCAGCATCTCCCTGACCGACACCCTGTCGTTTGCCGACGATCGCATCCTGATTACCGGCGGCCTGCGCAGGCAACAGGTGAAGTCGGAGAATTTCAACCTCTCCGGTACCGTGACTTCCTCCTATGATGAAAGTGCAGTGTCACCGCTTTTTGGTATTGTTGTACGCCCGTTGGACAATGTGTCGATATACGGTAACTTTACTTCTGGTCTGACCACGGGTGGTACAGCGCCTGCCACTGCGGCCAACGCAGGCGAGGTGTTTGCGCCATATAAGTCCAAGCAGTACGAGGCGGGCGTCAAAGTGGACTGGGGTCGCGTCATGACCACCGTCTCGGTTTTCCAGGTAGATCGTCCAAACGCGATTACAGACCCGGACACCAATATCTACAGTTACGATGGCGAGCAGCGTAATCGCGGTGTGGAATTGTCTGCTGTCGGTGAAGTGACCGATGGCTTGCGCGTGATGGCCAGCGCAACTTTTTATAATGCCAAACTGCGCCGCACCGCAGGTGGCGTCAATCAAGGCAACCAGGCCAACGGCGTACCGAAGCGCACGTTCAACCTGGCCGCGGACTGGGACTTGCCCTGGGTACCCGGCCTGAGCGTGGGTGGACGCGCCATTCACACCGCAGCAACACCCTATGATGCAGAAAACACCCTTACACTGCCATCGTGGACACGCTATGACCTGAGTGCGCGGTATCGCACAACCTTCCAGGGCCGCCCGCTCACATTGCGTGCCAGCGTGGAAAACGTATTCAACAAGAAATACTGGCTATCGAGCAGCTCACGACTTACCGTGGCCACTGTCGCAGCGCCTCGTACTGTTCTGCTTTCAGCAGAGATGGAGTTCTAGACGCAATCGACCCGATGAATTGAGCGTGTAATTACAACCGTCCAATGCTTCATGCTGCGCAACTCAATGCCGTAATCGCCGCCGGCATTGAGCACAACATCAATCACGGTCTCTGTTCATCGTGCCGCAGATTGCCGGCGATCTTTCGGGTGCGTTGCGCCATGACTGCAGGTGCATCACGTACCACTCGCAGAATCGCCTGGTTGCTCAATGCGGCAACAACACCACTTTGCCCGAAGCAATGTTACCCCGATCCAGTTCGGTAAATGCTGTCACACCCTCATCAAGCGAACGCGTCTCTACCCACGAAAGGTCCCCAAAGGTTCCATTGTGCAAGGCATTGACGGTGGCGTACATGTCAGCCATGGTGTAGGTATAGGTTCCCAGCAAGGTGATTTCTGCAAGGGTCAGCTTGCGCATATCAATTTCGCTGCTCCAATCCTGCAAACCGATATGCAATATCGTGCCACCTGGCTGCACACTGTTGAGCGCCGTATTGCGTGTGGGTTTTGCCCCAACCGCATCCACGACCAAATCGTAGTAATCCAGCTCGGGCGTTGTCGCTATCGGGTCGATGGCCACGCACCCGGCATGTTGTTCGGCCGATGCCCGTCGCAATGCATTGGTTTCTGCCAGGTCCACATGTTTGCAGCCGTATGCGCGCAGCAAAATTGCAGTCAGCAGTCCAATTGCCCCGCCTCCTATCACCAGCACGCGGCCCTCCGGCAAGGGACGATGCATCTTTTCCATTGCCAGATTCAATGCATGCAGCACCGTGGCAGCCGGCTCAGTCAAGGCCGCCACCACAGGCTTCATATCGGCAGGAACGGGAATCACCGATTTTCCGGGCACCGACATAAATTGCGCAAACGCACCGGCCCGCGACATTCCTACCATGCCACGATTGCTGCATAAATTGTCTCTGCCCTGCATGCAATATTGGCAAACCCCGCAGGTGATCAGCGGGTTGACCGTCACCCTCTGGCCAACTTTGATTGTGTCTGTTGCGCTTTCTGCCACTATGGCAGCCAGCTCGTGCCCCAGAACCAGGCCTGGCTTGCGTCTGGGATCGTGTCCATGATAGGCGTGCATATCAGATCCGCAAATGCCTGCAGCTTCGATACGCAGGACCACTTCCCCCGCGCGCAATTCAGGCAGGGGCCGCTCTTGTAGCGCCATTTCGTTGGGTGCGGTGTAAACCAGTGCTTTCATTTGATAAAACTCCTTGTGTGCAGATCCGGCGTCCGCCGGATCCGGTACCAAATCAAGATATTGACGTTTGCGCGGTGCCTGCCGGTTCCCTGCGTGCGTATGTGATCTGATCCGGCACATGCCGGGCAATCCACCGGGTGCATGCGACACTAAGCAGGCCAGCCGCCAGAACATACAGACACAACAACCATGGATCGCCGCCATTGATATCGGTCAGCACGGTAGCAATAATGGGCGTGAGACCACCAGCCACGACGCCAGCCAACTGATATACAAATGAAATCGCGGTATAGCGCACCTTCGCATCAAAGCATGATGAGAAAAATGACGACATGGTGCCAAACACCGCAGCATGAAATATGCCAAACGGAATAATAATGGCAAGCCAGACCAGATAGATATTGTCGGAGAACGTCTGCATCACATAGAACGCAGGAAACGCCGACAGCGCTGCAAACAGGGCGCCCAGCCCGTATACGCGAGCCTTGCCGACGCGATCAGCAACCGCCCCCCAGAACGGGATAAAGCACGTCATCAATACTGCGCTCATCATCACGCCCAGCAGTGCATGTGTCCGCGGCAAATCCAGTTCACGCGTCAGATAATTAAGTGAATAGACACCAAACACATTAAAGAATACGCCGTCGATCATGCGCGCACCCATGCATGCCAGTATCATGCGAGGGTATCGGCGCAAGGTATCAACCAGTGGCAGCACGGGCTTTTCAGTGCTTTTTGCTGCAGTGGCTTTTTGTTTCATTGCTTCAAACTCAGGCGTCTCGGACACATGATTGCGGATATAACCACCCACCAGCGCCATCAGGCCGCTTAACAGAAAAGCGACGCGCCAGCCCCAGGACAAAAAAGCTTCGTTGCTCAGTTGCCACGACAATAATCCCACCACACCAGAGGCCAGCACCAGCCCAAGCGACATGCCGGTCTGGGGAATGCTGCTGAAAAATCCGCGTCGCGCTTGCGGGGCTGATTCATAGGTCATCAATACCGCCCCACCCCACTCACCACCCAGGCCGATTCCCTGCACGATGCGAAAGAACAGCAATAGAATCGGCGCCCAGATGCCGATCTGGGCGTAGGTCGGAATAAAGCCGATCGCGACTGTGGCTCCGCCCATCAGCAGTAGCGTGAGCATCAGCATTTTCTTGCGACCAACCGTGTCGCCGAAATGCCCGAATATGATGCCGCCCAGGGGCCTGGCAACGAATCCAAGCGCGAACGTTCCGTACGCCAGCATGGTGGATAAAAACTCGTTTTCTCCGGGAAAATAAAGCTTGTCAAACACCAGTCCGGCAACAACGCCGTATAGGAAAAAATCGTACCACTCGATAATCGACCCAAACAGGCTTGATATCGTCGCCCGATGTAGATTACTGCGGGCCCGTCCATGTTCTGAATTGTTCATGCTTGTCTCTGCTCCATAGCGCTTTTATTCTGTTTTTATATATATTGAGGAACGGCAAAATCCTGCCGCAAGAATACTGCCTACTTCGCTGTGTAACCTCCGTCGACCATGATTACCTGTCCGGTGATATAGCTTGATGCCTGGCTGGCCAGAAACACAGCAACTCCATGTAAATCTTCCAATTGGCCATTGCGACCAATACACGTTTGCGCAGCATGATGCTGGCTCAGGCTTGTATCGCCAAATACCGAGGCGGTCAGCGGCGTCGGAAAAAACCCCGGCCCAATTGCATTGCAGGTAATGCCATGCGGCGACCACTCCTGCGCGATGGCACGCGTCAGTTGCACCACGCCGCCTTTTGCCGCGCCATACGGAGCGCTATGGGCAAACGCGCGGTATGACTGCAACGACGCAATATTAATGATGCGTCCCCAGCCATTTTTCTTCATCGCTGGTGCCAGCGCCTGGGTCAAAAAAAATGGCGCCGCCAGATGAAGCTCCATCTGCAGGCGCCAGGATTCGTAATCCACCTGTTCAAACGGCTGACGCAGATTGACCCCTGCTGCATTGACCAGAATATCGATCGCCCCGACGCTGACGACTGCCTCGCTGGCGCAAGCCTGCAGCGCCGAATGATCAGCCAGATCACACATGCAATAGCGCGCTTTTATGCCATCTTCAGCCAGTAGCGCAACCTGCTCGCGCAACGGCTGCTCGCGACGGGCCACCAATACCACCTGTGCGCCTGCCAGCCCCAGCCCTCTGGCAATGGCAGCGCCAATGCCAGAGTTGCCTCCGGTTACCAGGGCAGTCTTGCCGGAAAGGTCGAACAGTGCACGATTTTTCATCATTGTCTCCTGTTCGTCGCCTATACGGTCACGGCTTGGCCGCAATCGAATGTTTCATCGGGGAAGTATTTTGCCAGGCGATCGTCAGCGGTCCGAGCATGGGCTTCCATTCCCTCCAGTCGGGATATCCGCGCTGTCACCTGACCGATCTGCCTGACAGCGTCTTTGGACATGCGCTGCCAAGTGAGTGTTTTCATGAATTTATGCACGGACAGCCCGCCCGAGTATCGTGCCGCACCCTTGGTTGGCAACACGTGATTGGGGCCGCTGCATTTATCGCCAAAGGCTACGGTGGATTCTTCACCCAGAAACAGCGAACCGTAGCACGTCAGACGTTCAAGCCACCAATCCAGGTCAGCAGCCTGGACTTCAAGATGTTCCGATGCATATCTATCGGAAACTTCTGCCACTTCCTCACGTGTATCACAAATAATAATTTCGCCATAATCACGCCACGCAGCGGTAGCCGCGTCCCGGGCAAGACCAGGAAGCTGCTCGATAAGTTGCGGTATACGCTGCGCCACTTTTTGGGCCAACGGGCGTGAGGTAGTAAACAACCAGGCCGGTGATTCATGACCGTGCTCTGCCTGGCCCACCAGATCGCTGGCAACAATTTCCGGATCAGCCGTTTCATCGGCAATTACTGCGACCTCTGAAGGGCCGGCGAATACATCGATACCAACCTGCCCAAAAAGGCTGCGCTTGGCCTCAGCAACAAATTTATTGCCAGGCCCCACCACTACATCGGCCGGGGTTCCCGTAAAGAGGCCAAAAGCCATGCTGGCGATTGCCTGCACGCCACCGAGCGTCATAATTGTGTCCGCTCCGGCGGTGTGAAACGCATACAACACGTATGGATGCATGGCGCCGCCACGGAACGGGCTGGAGCAGGCAATAATGTTCTTTACCCCCGCCGCTTTAGCGGTGGCCACACCCATATAGGCAGATGCAATATGCGCATAGCGGCCGGCCGGTGCGTAACAGCCCACAACGTTCACAGGCAACACACGCTGACCGGCAGTCACGCCGCCTTCGAGTTGAACGGAAAACTCCTCAATAGATTCGCGTTGTCTTACTGCGAAGTCATAAACCTGACGTACGGCAAACTCAATATCGTTTTTGATTGCTGTTGGAATATTCTGAGTGGCCTGGTTGATTTGTGCATCAGTCATCACAATTTCTCCAGTCCATTTATCCAGCTTGCTCGCATACTCCCGCACCGCCACTTCCCCACGGACGCGTATATCGGCCAGCATTTGGTCAACCACCGCCCTTGCAGCGCCTGTCTCGGTCTCTGGTGTCTTGTCTGCTTTCTTTAAGTATTCAATCGCCATTTCTGATCCTAAAATGTATTCGCTTTCATATTATCTAAAACTTTAATTAGTATAATGTTTTGTATTTATTGAATATTATCTACTGTTTCGACTAAATCTAGGCGCCATCTATCTTTAAAATGTATGCGCTTACATTTTATTGTAGTTAAGGATTGCAAGCGCGTCAATGTATAAACAATAAATTTATACCCGGCAGCGGCTTATAATACATTCTGTTTATGAACAAAGACAAAGGCCAGCCATGAAACACCGGGCGCGCATCGCTGACGTTGCATCCCTGGCAGGAGTGTCAGTTGCCACTGTATCCCGTACCCTATCGAATCCAGATTCAGTCAAGCCCGCTACCCGCGAACGGGTCCAGCGCGCGATCGATGAATTGAACTACTTTATGGATGGGTCGGCCCGTGCACTGGCTTCGGGCCATGGTCACACGGTAGGTATGGTCGTTCCCACTTTGGATAATTCGATATTTGCGCTGGCGGTCCAGGGCCTGCAAACGACCCTGGCAGCGCACGGCTACCAGCTACTTATCGCAGCTCATGAATATAATCTCGAAACCGAAGCACAGCAGGTCCGTGCCTTGCTGGAAACACGAATAGACGCACTCGTGCTGGTTGGCACACATCACGCAGAAACGACGTGGGATCTGGTCCGGCGCAGTCGGACACCATTGCTGGTTGCCTGGGCCACTCACGAAAGTTACCCTTCTGTGGCTTTCGATAATCGCCTTATTGGGCAATTGGCCGCCGAACATCTCATTGCGCTGGGGCACAGGCAATTTGGCATGATTTCGGGCTACACACGCCACAATGACCGGGCGCGACAACGTGCTGAAGGATTCATCGACACCTTGCGCCGCAACGACATTGCATTTGACAAACGCAATCTGATTGAACAGCCCTTTGGCTTTGCCGGTGGCCGCACTGGATGGGCACGTCTGATGCAATTGCCCGTGCCTCCCACGGCCATCTTTTGCGGCAATGATGTACTGGCAATGGGATGCATGTTCGAGGCGCAGAAACACGGGGTCCAATTACCTCGGGATCTTTCTATTGTTGGCTGCGATAATCTGCCCATTGTGTCGCACCTGCCTCCAGGACTGACGACGGTGCAATTGCCTACTTATGAATTGGGTATCGAATGTGCGCATTCGATACTGGAGTGGATAGAAAAGGATGTGCAGCCAGTCTCTGTGTGCCTGGATATCGAGCTAATTGTCCGCGGCACCACAAGTCATCCGCCAGAGATGCCAATCGCCATTTCTGCAAACAAATAAAATCCGGATAAAGCCACAAATAGCCGCAAGCGCATAGGGCGACAACCAATCGGTTGCCAGGCCGCTATCGCTATGTAGAAGCACATTGACATGGAACGCGCCAAGCGTGTCCGCCGGCCAGGATTCAAGTACATGCTATGGCAAATGCAATAGTCTGCAGAACTACTGTGGCCGGCGCAGTGAATACAGGTCCGTGAAGCCTGCCAGGAATTTTGAATGGATAGAGTGGTTCTCTGAGCAAGCCCCTTCCACACCAAATCCTCACACAAAATAAAGCAAATCACTAAACAAAGCGGAGAACTGCGTAGAGTGCACCGCTAAACGACAAACCAGGACGACATCGTTCAGATGGCACAATCATGACCATCATTGCACGTGGCAACTTAAGACAAAGCTGTGAAGCAGGGAATGAAATATATCGAGAGCTCGAGGCTAAGTGCAAAGCTCAGGTGAACGCCAGCTGGTACTGAAGATGCGACGCGGGTCGGAGTAAAGCTGTGAAGATAGTGCGGTCACAGTAGTGAAGGGGTATGCGATGTGATGCATACACTCAGCCGAATGGCGCATAAGAGGAAGCACTTGTTATACGCGCATCTGAAGCCTGTTTAATGTTTAATATAAAGCGAGGCCGTAAAGCACAAACGCCCCGCAAAGATTAATTTGCGGGGCGTTTGAAGGAATAAAAAGCCTGACGATGACCTACTTTCACAGATGTCCATCCACTATCATCGGCGCAAAGGCGTTTCACTGTCCTG